>Ga0196963_10000013_pt1 | contig 403640 bp, 366 predicted proteins | sample S1_5metaG_FD_148600 | JGI IMG/M metagenome (GOLD analysis project Ga0196963, IMG submission 148600) | Soil microbial communities from Anza Borrego desert, Southern California, United States - S1_5 | ecosystem: Environmental > Terrestrial > Soil > Desert | place: USA: California | collected...
TAATTCTTGGAAGGCTGCCAATTCGATATCATCCAGCATCACTTCTCCGGGTTGAAGGGTTTTCTTCGCAGCCATCTGACGTTTATCTTCATAACGGCTTTTGATCTTATACACCCATTTCTGCCTGGCTTCGTTTCCTCTGAACAATCCTACAAGGGAACCTACAAATACTGCCAACATGATCACCAATTTTTGTTGAAATCTGTTCATAAATGTTGCGGGTTTATCGGATTACTTTATCTAAGACAATTTACATACGGCAAAAGCTGTTCCACAGTTGTTAAAAACCATACCACAATGCGGGTATTTTTGGGAACGGTTTCCTAAAACCTCTTCACGATTACTACTACACTATAATCAGGCCAGCTTTAAGATTACTTTAAGGAAGATTGGATATGCGCTTTATTCTTTGATACCATCTTGTAAATGCAGGTAACCGATTAGCTTTGCCAATTATTAAAAAAATTTTTAAACGGCTTGTGATCCATGCGAACGGTATTGTTTCTATTTTTCCTCTTAGCCTCAGCAAAGTGTTTCAGCCAGGTTTTTGAAACGCCCGCCTATCCCAAGGGTTATTTCCGCAACCCGCTGAACATTCCCATCAGCCTTAGCGGAAACTTCGGGGAGCTGCGCAGCAATCACTATCACATGGGGCTCGACCTTCGCACCAATAGGGTAGAGAACCTGCCTGTGCACGCCGCCGCGGAAGGATACATCGCCCGCATCAAGATAGAACCTGGTGGATTTGGCAGGGCCATTTACATCAATCATCCCAATGGCTATACTACTTTGTACGCCCACCTGAACGCTTTTTTCCCAGCATTGGACAGGTATGTAAAACAAAGGCAGTATGAGCTGGAATCCTGGAATGTTTCGTTGGAGTTGACACCGGACTTGTTTCCTGTAAAGAAGGGCGACTTTCTGGCCTATAGCGGTAATACCGGTGGATCGCAGGCGCCGCACCTGCATTTCGAGATCAGGCGTACCGCAGATGAAGTAAATGTTAACCCTATGCTGTTCGGTTTTCCATTGTCCGATAATACCACGCCCAATATCTTACGGTTGGCCGTATACGATAGAACGATCAGCGTGTACGAACAATCGCCGAAGCTGGTAGCCGTGAAGAAATCGGGGAAAAATTTCATCACAAGCCCGGCCGTCATTACAGTGGGCGCTCCCAAAGTCAGTCTTGCCATCGGCGCATTTGATACGCATTCCGGTTCAAGCAATGCCAATGGCATTTTCGAAGCGGTTTTATACGAGCAGGAACAACCGGTAGTAGGTTTCAGGATGGACGGCATCAGCTACAACGATACGCGTTACCTGAACGCGCATATCGATTACCGAACCAAAACCCTTGGTGGTCCTTACCTGCAGCATTTATCGGCCTTGCCGGGATTTGTTGCGCCTTTGTACAAGTCGGTAAATGGCAATGGGGTGCTGGACCTATCGGATGAAGCAGTGCATTCCATAAGGATAGTTGTAAAGGATGCCTATGGCAATGCGTCGGTGCTGGAAACGAAGCTGCGGTACGATCCGTCGTATGCAAGGCAAGCAAGCCGTGCTCCCGGCAAGCTGTTTTATCCGATGATGGTGGACGGGTACGAATCGCCGGAGGCGGAATTTTTCTTTGGTGAAACCTGCCTGTACGATTCGGTGCACGTGCGTTATTCGCAAACCGTTACGCCTATTGCGGGAATCGTTTCAGCAACGCATGTTATTGGCGCCGCCCATATTCCTTTGCATGCGCCCATGCTGGTGCGCATAAGGCCCAGCAGGGTATTAACGCCTGCCGAAAAAGAAAGAACGGTGATGCTGCGCGTAACCGGCCTAAGGAAAGAAGTGCAGAAAGTGGAGTGGAACAATGACTGGGCCACTGCGAGGTTCCGCGATTTCGGAAGCTTTCAACTGGTGGTTGACCAGGAACCGCCTGTAATAGTGCCCGTTGGTTTTGCCGACGGGTCGAACCTGTCGAAGGCTTCGCGCATAGTATTTACAGTAAGGGATAACAATACCAGTTTTAAGAACGTGCGCGCCGAGCTGGACGGTAAATGGCTGCGTTTTACCAATGACAAGGGGCGCAACTTCATTTATACCTTCGATGAAAAATGCACTGCCGGCAACCATGAGCTCACCATCCGCGCACAGGATGAGGCGGGCAATGTTACCACTCAAACGTTCCGATTTACCAGATAACTTTGCGGGATGCGAAAGAAGGAGACAAAGCGCCGTCTTTTTCGGGCAAAGACCAGGATGGCAATACCGTAAAGCTGTCAGACTTCAAAGGAAAGAAGGTCGTGCTGTATTTCTATCCTGAAGATGATACGCCCACCTGCACCATCCAGGCCTGCAACCTGCGCGATAACTATGGATTGTTGCGGCAGGAAGGGTTTGAGGTTATCGGCGTTAGTCCCGACAACCCGGACAGCCATAAAAAGTTCGAGAAAAAATTCAGCCTGCCGTTCCGGCTTGTTGCCGACCCTTCGCACGCCATCCTGAAGAAATATGGAGTGTGGGGCGAGAAGCAGATGTTCGGTAATAAATATATGGGCGTTTACCGCACTACGTATTTACTGGATGAAAAGGGCGTTGTCAGGAAAGTATTTTTGCGTCCGAAGAACAAGGCACATGCGGAAGAGATCGTGGTGGCGTGGAAGGCTTTGAAAAGGTCGTGAGCTGTGAATTGTGCGTATACAATCTATTCACTCACAACTCACAACTCACCATTCACAATCCGGAAATCATTACATTTATCTTTTAAAATTTCCGCTATGAAAAAGCGTAAGGTATTGATGATAGAAGATGATATGGACGACAGGTATATCATCGAAACTTATTTTGCCGACTATGGTTCCAGCATGGCGCTTAAATTTTTTGATGGCCATAATGATGTGATACAATACCTGAATGGATTGAATAAAGCAGACATGCCGGACCTGATCGTGCTCGATCCTGGCAGGCATGGCCACGGCACGCTGCAACAACTGAAAAGCCATCCCGTTTTTAAGGCGATCCCGGTAGTAGTGGTCAGCGAGGTAACTCCTGATTCTACGGTAAAAGAAGCCTACCGGCTGGGCGCCAACTCCTTCATTCAAAAACCTTCCACGCATTTTCTTACCAAGGAAAAGATCGAAACCTTTGCGCGGTATTGGCTGGACGTGGTAGAGCTGTAAATATCCCCGTTTTTAGTAGTATTCTCCTCACATTTGGCGATTGGAACAAGTAGGTCGTGTGCCTCATATTTGCACCTCATTTTAAATATAGCAAGTATGAAAAACAAAACCTCCTCGGCAGTGGCATTTGTATTGTCCATTGCAATGATGGCTTTTATCAGCAAGCCAACACCAAAGTTCAAAGAACTTCCTGCAGATGTAATCATCAGTTGGAACCTCATTTCGCACGAGACCATGGATGGCAAGAATTACCAGCCGATGCTGGCCTCCAGGGTCAATACCATGGTGCATATTGCCATGCACGATGCGCTGAATGCGATTGACCCTGTGTATGTGAGCTATGCACTGAAGGAAAGGGACAGAAAGGCTGATCCAGAAGCGGCGGCGGCCACAGCAGCCTACACAGTACTGGTTGCTTCGTTTCCTGAGAAAAAGGAAATGCTCAATGCAAAGCTGGCAGAGTGGCTTTCAAGGGTAAAAAATCCCGAAGCAAAGAACAGGGCCATTTTGCTGGGCGATAAGGCCGGCCGCAAGATCGTTGAACTGCGTAAAAAAGACGGTGCGCTCGATGGCGTATGGGCAGCGCCCTGGCAGGCTTCAGTGCGTCCGGGTATCTACCAGTTGGTGCCGCCATTGAACTTCGTGTATGCGCCGCACTGGAAGACCATGAAGACGTTTTCGCTGAACCGCTATGACCAGTTCCGCATTGCGCCGCCGCCCGCACTAACAAGCAATGAATACGCCGCTTCCTTTAATGAAGTAAAGCTGTTTGGCGGCAAGAATAGTACGTTGCGCACGGCCGATCAAACCTTTTATGCCAAGTTCTGGTATGAATTATCGGAGATCGGGTGGAACCGCATCGGCCGCGTGGTTACTGCAGATAAAAAGCTTAACCTGTTCGATGCCGCACGCTTATTTGCGTTGCTGAACATGGCATTGGCGGATGCATATACTGCTGGATGGGATTCAAAGTTCCATTATAATTTCTGGAGGCCGTATACAGCCATCCAGTTTGCCGATACCGATGATAACCCCGCTACCGCAAGGGATGAGAATTGGGAATCGCAGGAAGTTACGCCGCCTGTGCAGGATTATCCTTCTACGCACAGTGCCCTGGGTAATGCAGCCGCCACAGTATTAGCCGGCATACTGGGTGATAAAACCAGGTTTACTTTCACGTCTCCTTCAGCTGATCCTAAAAATGCTTCGCGCACATTCAACAGCTTTAGCCAGGCTGCTGATGAAAATGCAGATTCGCGGGTAATGGCAGGTATCCACTTCAGGTTTTCGTGTCGTGCGGGGCAGGACCTGGGAAATAAAGTAGGACAGTGGACATTGGAGAATCAGCTCAAGCCCTTACAATAACCGTTCGTCTATCCATTAACGTTAAAAGCTATTGCAAAAGCAATAGCTTTTTTGTTTTTACAGAGCTTATTTCGAACAAAAAAAATCAATGTTTTCAACTATTTTTTACTATAGTTAAAAAAGGTTGCCTCCTCCCCATAAGCAGTGAACAATTTCCCTTTGTTCGGCGATTGTGCAGCGCAGCGTATCAATGCATTTTTGCCAATGTAACTCAACGGGTATCATATTAATCAAAATACCATTAACCAATAATCTTATCAACATGCAAACACTAAGATTTAAACGGGCCAGCCTCACAGTATTACTCTTTACATTTCTTTCTGTAGCCTTTATTAGTTGCGGTAAAGACGACGATGATGTTCCGGTAGTTCCTGCGCCCGAATCGACCGTTGTAAGCGCAGCAGGTGATATAACCGCCGCCCTCGCCCAGTTCCGCGGCATTTTGGGCGACCAGTTGAACACCACGCCAAACCAAACCACGGGCCGCCGCGAAGTAAACTGGGACGGTGTTCCGGCCAACTTCACCAACAGCGATAATTTCCCATTCGATTTCTTTAACCTTACCGACCCCAATGGCAGCAATGGCCGCAAGCGCGGATTGGTATATGCCAACAACGGCACCTTCTTCAGGGTCGACAGCAGCGATTTCAGCGACATCGAACCTTCGTATGGTACGCAGTTCGATGCATTCAGCGGCAAACGCAGCTTTACGCCACGCGGAAGCAATATTGCGGACCTGTTCTTTAAAGTGCCGGGTACCAATGCAGATGCTTCTATAAAAGGATTCGGCGTGGTATTCTCCGATGTGGATGATGCCAACTCCACCAGCATCGAATTTTTTAATGGCAACAAAAGCCTTGGCGTGTTCAAGGCGCCCGTAAGGCAGCCGGGCAGCAGCTTCTCGTTCATCGGCGTATTCTTTCCCAAAGAAAAGATCACGCGGGTAAAGATCATTGCAGGTAACAGCATACTAGCAGTAGGCAATAAGGATGTTTCAGACAATGGACAGTACGACCTGGTGGTTATGGACGATATGTTTTATACTGAACCACTAATTAATAATTAGTAACTATTAATTAATAAGTATTTAAGCAGGTAGTTTTTTGGACGGTTTCTCCCTGCCCTGCCGGCGGGCAGGTATGGGCCCCTCGAAAGAGGGGTTTTTTGTTAGCAAGATTAAGCACGGATCGAAGGATTGCACAGATGGGTGTGGCGTATGGGGTGCGATTGTAAAAGCATCACCGGATTCGGGGATATGAGGTGACGGGTTAGGGTATTGAAAAGGCAGGCGATCCTTTGCATTTTTGCGGCCTGTTTAACTATAGCCATTCATCCGTGCTGAAAAATCAAAAGAGGAGTGTATGAAAAACAAAATTTTAGCGGCGTTTTTGCTTGCCGCGCTCTGTGCGGGATGTAAGAAGGAAAAAGATTCAGACGTAGTCGTCATCCAGGCCTCGGGCGACATCAGCAGCCAGGTAAACGCATTCAGGCAAATATTGGGAAGCACTTTGAACACAGCACCCGGCGCCGTCGGCGGCCGCCGCGAAATAAACTGGGATGGAGTGCCCCCATCTCTGCTCGGCAAGCCGCTTCCTCCAAATTTCATGAACAATACCGATCCGGGAGCGTTGCCCGGCAACCAACGCGGGCTGGTCTACGAAGCCGGGGCGAACTTGCAGGTAAGCGACAACAATTTTTCAGAAGTGAATCCACAGGCATCTGCAGAGTTTGCGGCGTTCAGCGGTTCCCAGGTGTTTACTAATATCGCCAGCAACCTGTGGGATGTTGGCTTTGAAATCCCTGGCCAGGACGTTCCCGCCAGCGTACGTGGTTTCGGGATCGTGTTTGCAGACGTTGACCTCGAGAACAATACTTCGCTCGAATTTTTCAATGGCAGCAAAAGCCTGGGGAAATTCTATGCGCCGGTTCAGAAAAACGGCAGCAAATTCTCTTTCCTGGGAGTATATTTTAAACAACAGCGGATAACCAGGATAAAAGTACAGCACGGCAATGGACTGCTCAATGCAGGTGAAAAGGACATAACCAATGGAGGAACAAAGGACCTGGTGATCCTGGACGATTTTTTATACGATGAGCCGGTAAAGCAATAGAACCGTACAAATATTTTCAGGTAGGGGTTTATCCGTCGGTGCATAACTTGGCCGGCGGAATTTTTTATCCATGAAGCGCCTATTTCGTAATTTATCATACCCATTGCATCGCCATGAACCGATCCCGGTTTATATACATCCTTTTTCTCCTGTTGCTGGCTAAACAATCGGCTGCAACTCCTCCGTCTATTTATTTTACCAAGCTTACCAACATACACGGCCTTTCGCACGACAAGGTGAACTGCATACTGGAGGACAAGCGCGGCTTCATTTGGTTTGGTACCGACGATGGGCTGAACCGGTATGATGGCAATAAGTTCGTGGTGTTCCGCAACCAGCCTGCCAACCCATCGAGCATATCGGGCAATATCGTCACCAACCTGCTCGAAGACAAGAACGGCGTTATATGGATCGCTACGGCGGATGGTGGCTTAACAAAGTACGATTACAGGTTATCGCCCGACAAGCAATTCAAGCAATACAAGCATTCCCTTTCCGATTCCAGTTCCATTCCGGTAAATATCATCAATGCGCTCATCGAAGACAGGCAGGGCTATTTATGGTTGGGCACCAGCGGGCATGGCGTATTGCGCTTCGATAAGAAAACAGAAACCTTTAGGACCGTCAATAATGCGAGGGCCCGTACTGCGTTGGCGCTTTGCCTGGATGACAAAGGCATTATCTGGGTGGGCCGCGAGGGCGGTGGATTGTTAAAGATCGATCCCGCCACGTTACATGCAGAGGCCGATGAGCGCTACACCAATGTGTACCTGAAGCTGCCGCACATGGTGGTTACTTCGTTGTTCAAGGACAGCCGCAATCACATCTGGTTTGGGTCGTGGGACAAGGTGGTGTACCGGTACAACAGCCAATCGAAGCAGGAAGAAGTTTTCCAGCACGATGGCAGCCGCTTTTCATTCGGCAAGGACGATCCCATTTCTTTTGCAGAGGACCATCGCAGGCGTATCTGGATCGGCGGTAAATATGGAGGGCTGTATGTGTATGATCCCATCGCCAATCAATTTTATCATTACCGGCACGATCCTGCGCGCGATGGTACATTGGTAGACAACCAGGTGAACTGCATTTACATGGACAGAACAGGCATCATCTGGCTGGGCACCAACCGCGGGGTAAGCGTGCACAATCCCATGCAGCAGCAATTCGAGCAAACCTTTCTTCCGCCCGCAAAGGATGGGGCGCCGATTACCATTTACGATTTTTTTGAAGCAGGCTCCAAGGGATTGCTGGTGGGCACCAGCAACGGCATTTACCGGCAGCAACCCGATGGCGGGTTCCAGCACATCCCATTAACATTCCAGGGACAGCCACTGGCAGTTACCAAGTTTTTCCGCGCAAAGGATAATACGTTGTACCTCGGCACCAATGTATCGCTGTTCACCTTCAATCCTGTTACTTACCAGATACAGCAGTTGCCCAATACTTCAAAGGATATCGTGATGAACCGCATCATCGAGTCGCGGGTGGCCTCCATGACAGAGCACGATATAGAAGGGCATCCTACATTGTTGGTGGCCCCATACGGGCACTTCTTTGCTTATTACGATTTTGCATCGAAGCATTGGGTGTCGCGGCAGGACACGGTGCGCCAGATCATTCAACGGTATAAGCTGCGTGACCACCTGGTGCGCAAGTTTTATAAATCAACCAATGGCACGGTATGGCTGGCCAATACCAAGGCAGGGTTGGGCGAATGGGTGAACGATCCTTATCCCACTATAAAATATTACTCCAATATTCCAAACAAGTCGGAAAGCATCAGCAACAACCATGTTTATGATATTACAGAAGATAAGCATGGCAATTTATGGGTGAGCACGTATGGTGGCGGGCTGCATTATTTCATAGTGTCTACCAAAAGGTTCCTGCATATCGAATCCTCATACAACCTGGGCGAGGGCATTCAAACAGATGATAATGGCAATGTATGGATGATAGCCAATGGCGACCTGCACAAGTACGAGGTAGGCAAAAGGATCTACAGCACTTTTCCACTGCCTGATATAGAAAAAACGGGCGGTGTAAAGGGATATATCTATAAAGCGAGCGATGGACGGATGTTCATTGCGGGCGCCAATTATTTTATCGCCTTCCACCCTGATTCTATCCGTGAAATGAATACTCAGCCAACGGTATACCTTACTGATTTCAAGGTGTTCAATACTTCGTTCAGTCATTTGTTGTTCGGCCGGAAAATCGAGCTAAGGCACAACCAGAACTTTTTTTCTTTTGAATTTGCTGCGCCCGATTTCCAGGGCCCCGAACGGCCGGTGCAGTATTCATGGAAACTGGAGGGCGTGGACCCAGGTTGGACCGAGGCGGGCACCTCTAATACCGCCAACTATACCAATCTTAGCGGTGGTGATTATGTTTTTAAGGTAAGGGCTACTTCCAGGCCCGGCATCTGGAGCAATGAAATTGCTACCATCAGCATACGCATCATTCCGCCTTTCTGGAAGCGCCCGTGGTTCTTTATAGTTTGTGGTTTGCTGATACTGGGAACAATTTACCTTATCTACCGCTACCGTATAAACGAACTATTGAAGCGGCAGGCCATCCGAAATAAAATTGCGCAGGATTTGCACGACAACGTGGGCTCTACGCTCAGTAGCATTTCGGTGTACAGCCAGGTGGCGAAAATTCACAATGAACAGGGCAACCGGGATGATCTGCAGGGCGTGCTGGTGCGCATTGCGGCCACCAGCAGCGAAATGATCTCCGAGATGAACGATATCGTGTGGACCATCAACCCCCGCAACGACAACATGCAAAAGATCCTGCAGCGAATGGAGTCGTTTGCCAAGCCCTTGCTGCATACGCAAAACATACAGTTCCGCTTTAAATATGATCCGGCGGTCATGCACCTGAACCTTGAGATGGAAAAGCGCAAGAACTTTTACCTGATTTTTAAAGAAGCCGTAAACAATACGCTCAAATATTCGGGCTGTAAAAAGATGGAGGTTACCGTCAGCTACCACCATCACCATATCCAGTTGAAGGTACAGGACGATGGGGTTGGGTTTGATAACAAGACCATCGAGACCAAGAATTCCCAGTCATTGTCTGGCAATGGGTTGAACAACATGGCGCGGCGTGCCAGGGAAATGGGCGGCACCTGTATTATCCAGAGTGAACCGGGCAAGGGCACGCTGGTGAGCTTAAGGTTTCCCGTCCCCTAATTCGGGGATTGCGCGCCAGCTAAAAAAAACGCACCTTTATAATATGAACCTCCGCATTGCCATATTCGATGACAACAAGAATATCAGGGAAAGCATATCGCTGTTATTGAAAACCGTTCCGGGATTTGTGGTTGTGGGCTCGTTTTCGCATGTGCTGGACTGTGTGGCCGACGTGCGGGAGTGCAAGCCCGATATTGTGTTGATGGATATTGAAATGCCGGGCATGACGGGCATCGAGGCAGTGAAGACCATTAAAAAGGAGTTCCCGCACATACAGGTGTTGATGCAAACCGTGTTCGAGGACGATGACCGCGTATTCGATTCCATTTGTGCAGGCGCTTCGGGTTATATTTTGAAGAATTATCTCAATACCAAATTGATCGAGGCTATCATGGAGCTGCAGTATGGCGGTTCGCCGATGTCGCCCTCGGTTGCACGCAAGGTGTTGAACAAAATGCAGCAGATACCGCAGCACGTTAAACCGGAGGAGTCGCCTGATTACCAGCTTACGCCACGCGAGAAAGAGGTGCTCACCTGCCTGGTAAATGGGCAGAGCTATAAAATGATCGCCGCCGATTTGCATATCAGTTACGAAACGGTGCGCTCGCATGTTAAGAAAATTTACGAAAAGCTGCACGTTGCATCCCTTACCGAGGTAGTGGCCAAGGCCATTCATCAACGCCTTGTATAAAAGCGTTATCTTCGCGCATCCCCATTGGTATGGCCACGGTTAAGGAACATTACGACGTCCATTTAGGCAAATTATATAGTTGGATGCTGGGCGATTTTGAAGAGAGATCCCAACAGCAGCTACAGTATTTCCGCGCACAACAAATTCTTCCTTTACAAAATGGAGTAGCTATCGACCTGGGTTGCGGCAATGGCATTCAGAGTATTGCACTGGCAGATTTGGGTTTTACAGTAATAGCAGTTGATTTTAATAAACAGTTATTGGATGAATTGAAAGCGAACGCTGGTGAACGACCTATTACTCCCGTTCAGGCTTCTCTTACCGATGTATCTCAATATGCGCAACCTTGCGAGTTGGTGGTTTGCATGGGTGATACCATTACTCATCTCGAGTCAGTTGAACAGCTGGGAAAATTATTTACTGATCTTTTTCAAATTTCGTTGCCTGGTGGAAAGCTGGTGCTTTCATTCAGGGAACTGGCCATTCCATTGGAAGATGAAAAGCGGTTTATCCCGGTAAAGAGTGATGAGAATAGAATATTTACGTGTTTTTTGGAATATCACCCGGAGCATGTGATGGTGAACGATCTGGTGTATGAAAGGGTGAATGAAAAATGGAATTTCAGTGTAAGTGCGTACAAGAAATTAAGATTGCACACCAATATGGTGGTGGGGATGTTGGTAAAGGCCGGTTTCAATATCTCCAATGCAACAAATATTGCCGGCATGATGCATTTGCTGGCGTATAAGCGATAGCCACGCGCTCCCGCCCGCTAGTTTTGTAATGGTATCTATTTTCTTATACTGTCTCTCTGGTACAGGGTGGTATCCGCGGCTGAGTTGGTATTGTTTGCAGTGTCGAGCTTGTCATCCGTTCTTGGGTCGGTATTGCCGTCATTAGCGCATGCGGCCAGCAGCAGGCAACACGCTAAATAATAGAAGAATCGTTTTTGCATATTGTTTTTTTATCATAGCATAAAGAGCATGCCAATATTGTGGGGAGCTCATCCCTTCACTACCAGCCGTCTGGAATATCGTTATTTATATGCTGCAGGTAAAGCTCCATGTTTTTTTCTTGCGGTGATGTTTACCGGTTGAAGTATTGCTCCACAGCTCCTGCTTGAACAGAAACGTCATTGGTCATCTACCACCTGGTAACTGGCGGGTAGGTTGATCGGTTTATAATCCGGCCGGTTGTGCATTCTGTCAATCACCGATCGATGAACCATTGCGCCTTCATCGATGTATCTTGGTTCTCCCCACGGAATGTATAAGCCCAAAAATGAAATACGCTTCGGCCAGTCGCGCCGTGTAACTGGCTTGGGGAAGATCTCCATAATTTTCCATGCAAAGCCCAGCGAGTTGTGTTGGTTGGCGCTTGCATTGGGCGCAACGTATTCTTTTTTGCTGCCTGCCCGTGGTTGCCCGAGCACCAAATGGTTGAACATGGCTGTATTCACTTTTATGCCTGCCTGCCTTGCTTCATCCACCATCCACTTCAGCGGGAATTTAGCCAACCCGCTTTCTTCTTCGGGATAACCGCCGCCCACGTCGGAATGCACGCCTGCAAACCAAACCTGCTTAATATCTTGCGGCTTCCTCGATTTTTCATCAAAGAAATTAGGGCGGTATTCCTGTGGCTCCGTCCAATGATTGACGCGGAACATGCGCCGGCGCTCGTCGATGGCTATTGCGTGCCTTAACACCTCCACTATCGGATTTTTTGCTGTATAAGGGGTGGCCTGCTGTTTAATGCCGATTAGTTTCGTGGGGATCAGTACGGAGCTTACCGTATCCCACACACCCATGAATTTTATAGGTATTTTTTGCGTACCTGTTACCGTTGCAAACCGCCAGCCTATCTGAAAATCATCTTTACGCGAAGATTCTTTATACGCATTCAATGCATATTCATTCAGGTTTTTTTGTTCTGGCCTAAGCAATCCTATCATGTGTAATAATCCGGCCAATACACGCACGGTATAGGCGCCCCTGCTGTAACCAAATAAGTATACCTGGTCCTCATCCTCATAATTGTCTATAAGGAACCTGTAGCAATCCAGCACATTTTCTTCCAGCCCTGTGCCCGTGGCAAGACAAAAATTCTTCCTTAGGTTTTGCTTAAACCTCGACCAGGGCTTTAGATTGCCGATGGTGCCGATGCCGGGATCGTAAAATACTACCTGCTCTGTATTTTTTTGGAGAATGCGGAACAACTTGAGTACGTTGGAAAGGTTACTTTCCACCTGGTTGCCGGTGCCGTCGCAAAGCACCACGATGTTTTTAGGCATAAGGGTTAAATATGATATTGCTAAGCCGGTAATTTGTACCCATTGTGATATTTGGCCATCATGTATTGCCGGTTGAGCTTTTCGTCTGTAAATTTCTGAGCCTGCTTGTCCCATATCACTCTTTGCCCGCTTCGGAAGCTGATATTACCCATTTGCGCCACCGTTGCTACGTGCGCCCCCGCCTCGATAGGACAGTTCAATTCACTTAGCTTACGGGAACGAATAACCGAAATAAAGTTTTCCATGTGCTTGTCCAACCCATTGTCAGATGGTTTGGCCAGTGGCTTCGCAACCTTGTTTTTGCTTCTTCTTTCTTCCAACACTTCCCAGCCTCCCCGGGCCAATACCAGCGTTGCGTTGTTACCGATGTATGCTATACCATGGTCCCGGCCATAGGAGCCATTGTCGATGCCCATGGCGTGGTCCCATACTAAATTGAAGTTATCGAACTCATATAAAGCTGTCAATGTATCCGGCGCTTCCTGCGCCAGGTCGGGGTACGCGAATTTTCCGCCGAGCGAAACCACGGTTTTGGGAACGGGCGCTTTCATGCCGAGCAGTCCATAGTCTAACAGGTGCACGCCCCAGTCGGTCATGAGGCCGCCGGCATAGTCCCAGAACCAGCGAAAGTTAAAGTGAAAGCGGCTGGAGTTAAAGGGCTTCGTAGCGGCAGGTCCGAGCCATGCTTTGTAATCCACACCAGCAGGCGGTTGGGAGTCGGGCACGATGGGAGCGGGTTTCATCCAACCCTGGTAGCACCATATTTTAACGGTGCGGATATTCCCTAACTGTCCCGAGTATACGAAGTCCACGGCATCCCTGAAATGCTGCTGGCTTCGCTGCCATTGGCCTACCTGTACGGCGCGGTTGTATTTTTTTTGAGCGGCTACCATGGCGCGGCATTCCTCGATGGAATTGCCTACGGGCTTTTCAACGTATACGTCCTTTCCTGCTTTGCACGCGTCGATCATCATCAGCGCGTGCCAGTGGTCAGGCGTTCCAATGATCACGGCGTCCACGTCTTTCTGGTCCAGCAGTGCGCGGTAGTCGCCATAGGTCTTTACTTTGGATGCATCGATGTTCAATTTAGCAAGTTCGCCCATGCGCTTGTCGAGCACAGTTTTATCTACATCGCACAGTGCTACCAGGTTAACGCCCGGTTGCTTCAAGGCTGATACCAGGTTGGCCCAACCCATACCATTGATGCCGATGGCGGCAATATTTACCTGGTCTGCGGGTGAAAAGCGCTTTTTAAAAATGGCGAATGCCTGGTTGTCCAGTGCAGTAAGCAGGGCGGCCCCTCCGATAAGCGTGGAGGTTTGCTGTAAAAACCGGCGACGATCTGGCATAGCAACAATTTGAAGATGGAAGTTAAAAAAACTTCCTCTTCTTCCTGCCGTTCCTTTAAGTGGCCGTTAAAATATCAAACCTTTATTTTTCCTTCTATGGAATCGTCGAGGGTTTTGCCCATAACAATGCCTGCTATTCTTTTCACGAAAGCGATTGCCTGGCTGTGTTTGGTGTCCCAGTAATAGCCTTCGGTGGGCTCTACTTTTATAACGGTAATGCGCGGATCGTCAACACCCCCGGTAAACCATGTTTTTATCATTGGGTTCCAAAGTTCTTTGATCTTTTGTTTGTCTCGGCTGATGGTCGCGATTCCATACAGATGCAGGAAGTCGGAATAGTCCGATCCCTGGAACAGCAGCTGTACCGTAGGATCCTCGGTTATCTCCTCGTTTTTATGGCTGTCTATTGCGCTAAGGAACCAGAGGTTGCCTTCCTCATCGAGCTTTTGAACCGCCATAGGCCTGGTGGCAAATGGAGAGCCCGGTTCAAAATTGGTGCAGAAGAAGCAAACGGAGGCTTTGTCCACCAGTTCCTTGATCTTTTTTTTGCCGGTTTCCCCGTGTAGGTCTTCATAATTGTCTTCCGGCTGTTGTTTGTTGATGCTGTTCATTGTTTTTTCATGTACAGCATTCAAGAATTGTACCCTTGGGTAAGGCGGGCATTAGTAGCGGCATTTTTGCGGTTGCTGCTTTTGTTAAGAGAATATATGCGCATCAGCTGCGGGGTTAACGTAATTTGTGCTTATGAGATGGTTTGTTGTACAATTTCCACACCTTTTACCTTTGTACTTTACGCTATGAAGGCAACAGCTATCATGACCACAAATAAAGCGGCCGGTTTCTCCGGGCACTACCATGCGCTCTGCCTTCAACTTTCAAACTATCTCAATAACAATGAAGCATCCGGGGAAATACTAAATGCAGCGCGGCTTGATGGTAATTGCTTCGCTAAAAAACTGGTATCAAAAACCGCGTTGTTGTATTTTTTGCAGGAAAAAGGTCTTTTAAATACTCCACAGGGCGAAGCGGTAGGGAATATAAATTATTATAACGATTGCCTTAGACCATTGTTCAATAGGTACAGCATGCTTAGCGATGGCCTTCCTGATATGTATATTCCAAATAAGTTTTTCAGAAATCGCGGAACCGGCATATTGGATGTTTTCGACCAGTATAATTTCATTTTACACGAAGCTGAAACGACACCACCGGATATGGCCGTACATCCGGGCATGTTGGGCGATGCATTTGAGAACACGTTCAACCCCGGCGAGCGAAAGCATAAAGGCACATTCTATACACCGAAAGAAATTGTCCGGTATATGTGCAGCGAAAGCCTGCAATATTATTTGGGTGAAGAATATCCTGCCAAAATACAAGCAAACGCAGACCACTTCGACGAAAGACTGTACAAAATAAAGATCTGCGATCCCGCCGTTGGGGCAGGTGCATTTACGGTAGGAATGCTGCAGGAGTTGGTGAATGCGCAAATGCAATTATTGCCTCATGTAAGCAAGCCTTACCTCGAAAGGAAATTGCAGCGCTTGTCGCTAAGTGAATGGGATATCGGGAACAATCCAAATAAATACATCCACGCTATCATGCTGCACGCCATACAGCAAAGCTTGTATGGCGTGGATATCGATGCTTCGGCCATAGACATTGCAAAGATGCGCCTCTGGCTTTCCTTGGCGGCGTATATCGATGATGTTTCCCTTGATCCGATGCCATCCCTGCGGTGCAACATAATTCAGGGAAATGCGCTTACCGGCTTGCCACAGCAATGGGAAAATACCTTCGACATTGTCATCGGAAATCCACCCTATGGCGTTTACCAGGGTACCAAAAAAGATGAGCTGGAGACTATCAGGAAAATGCCCAGGTTTGCAACGGCGAAAGGACAAAAGCTCAATGCATACGAATTGTTCCTGTGCATTGCGCCGGAATTGTGCAGGCAGGATAGCGGCATTATATCCATGATCTTCCAGAATTCATTCCTGGGCGATACTTCCTCCAGGCTGCTTAGGCAATTTTACCTGCAAAACAAACGGGTTATTAAAATCGACTCGTTTCCCGAGAGGGACGATCGAAGCAAGCGTGTTTTCAGGCACGCCAAAATGAGCGTGTGTATTCTCTTTGCAAAGAATAGTCGCACAACCGACCCTTCATTTGACCTGAACATTTGGCGAGACAGGTATTTCAACGAAGGCACCACAGCGCGTATAGATGTTAAGTCTATCATGAAGCTCGATCCTCTATATTATTCCATCCCCTCTGTTTCGGAGGCGGAATATCGTGTATTGCAACAATTGTCGGGCTTCAAAAAGCTTTCCGGCATTGCACGTTGTTACGAAGGAGAAGTAAATCTCACGTTTCGCAAAGAATATCTCAACACACAGCAGTTGCCGGGGTACTTTCCAATGATCAAAGGGGCTGCCATACACCGCTGGCATCTCGTAAAAAAAATGAGCCAGGGAACGGTTGAGTATGTATCGCCAGCGTATGTACAGGATCGTTCCAGGTCGGTGAAATCAAAGCACCACCAGCAGCAGCGGCTGGTGATGCAGGGCATTACAGGGGTAGATGAATCCTTCCGGCTTAAGTTCGCTTTGCTCGGCAACCAGGTTTTTTGCGGTAATAGCGTCAACTATGTTGTGTTCCGCAATCCCGCGCTCACCATCCCTTACCTTGCCATCCTGAACTCATCGTTGTTAAACTGGTACTTTAAAAAATACAGCACCAACAGCAATGTGAATGGATATGAGGTGGATAACCTGCCGGTAACAGCTATTTCAGACAATGAAACCATCCTGCTTACAACCATAGCATGCTACCTGGAATGGATAGCTGATAAGAACGATCATCGAACACTATACACCTTCTTCAATTCGCTGAACAACGCCATCGTCTACGAATTGTACTTTAAAGCTGCATTCAAACAAGCCAATGTTAGTATTGTGGAAGCCACCGGTATATTGGACCCGATAAATCAATATATGAGTGATGAAGAAAAGCTGTCGATTATTCAATCCGCATACCAACGGTTAAATAACGATCATCATCCACTGCATCACAAGCTTGATGTTATGAATATGATAGAACCGGTACGCATTATCATGCAATCCCTGCACTGATCATCTATTGGACTCGCTCAGCCAAATAAATTGTTTCTCCTCCAATTGAAAATGTCTCGGGCTTCTCGCCAATACAAAATACAATGAATCGCCTTTACGCTTTCCCCAGAATGCAATTCTGGACTCATCCTCAAAGTGGTAATGCAGGGATGCAATAGGTATCGAATCCATCCTGGAGCGTAAAATGTCGAATGTATGTTTAACAGTATCCACCTTATAGGTGAAATAGGCCCGCCGGTATATCTTCTGAAAGCGGTATCGGCAGTGGCGATGCTTCCACTGGTGTAAGTATCGAACACCATATTCTGCCAGCGCAGGCTATCGGTGAGGAGTGGAGGAATGGTATTGCCATTTACCACATACTGCGTTACATCGTACATGCCAGCTTTAAAGGGCATGTTGTTTTGTTGGGTCTGCATTTGCGCTTTCCGGGAAATGGATTCGTACAGTACCATACCGGCTGCAACGCCGATGAACAGCAGCTTCAGCGCCACACGGCCTATGCGCATCGTCCTTTGCAAATATGTTAACCTTTTTGCGCAATACTTCTTTATTGGGGTCCTGGCTTACGCCGGAGGCAAAGGGGGTAAGCGAATGAATATCCTGCACCACATTTAGCAACTGCGACTGCGATTTTTCATTCCATAACATAGATGAGCCTACGGTGCTCACTTTTACGTCGGCGCCCACCTTCGCGTCCATTTTCCATTTTTTGGTAGTGGTAATTTTTGTGTAGAACATGTTAGATTCGTCCTTAGTGCTTGTGCGCACGTCGCCATCGAGCCACAAATCTGCAAAATCTACTACAAGGTGCATGAATATCACCGGCGCTCCTACGTCCTCGCAAAAACGGAGGCAAACAGTTGCCGATAATCGATCTCATAATGAATGAGGGGTTTTGGGGATGATATATAATTATAGTTAATAAGCCTTTTTAACTGATAGGAGGTTCGATAGCGGCTTTTACAAGGTGGGATGGAAGATCGGAAGATAGCATAATAATCTCCGTTATAAAAACTCCCCACATTCGGGAATAGGCCCGGAGCGCGCTTTTTGGAAATTTGTTGACGTTAATCAATTAAACACTATTTATGAAGACTGTACTTTTTTTCGTTGTAACCATGGTGTCGCTCAACCTCGATAACAATAAGCTTGTTGGGCGTTGGGAAAGCATGTCAGTCACGGGCAATGTAACCGGCGTGGTCTTTAAAGAGGACAACACTTTCGAAGGTTACGTTAACAAGAAACCCTTTGTCAGCGGCACCTATACCTTCCATGATGGCATCTTTACCATGCAGGACAATGGCTGCATGGACGCCGTAGGCACTTATAAAATCACATTTTTCAGTAACGACGATTCCATGAGGATCGAATTGCTCAGCGATGACTGCACACCGCGTGGCAATGGCACCAATAACCGCGTTTTCGGAAGGGTTAAGAAAATTGTATTATGAAGAAGTATTGGATGTTGATCTCCGCATGCGCCGCTGTGGTGATGGTGCAGAGCTTTGTTACATTTAATGAACCAGCGAACAAGGCTGAGCTTGGAAAGGTATTGTTCTTCGATCCCATTCTCTCCAGCGACAGCACCATCAGTTGCGCCAGTTGCCACCTGCCGGAATTTGCCTTTGCAGATACTGCAAGGGTGAGCACGGGTGTGGGAGGTTCAAAAGGCACCAGGAACACACCTTCTGCCATGAACGTGCTGCTGCAGCGGTCCTTCTTTTGGGATGGTCGCGCCGCCTCATTGGAAGAACAGGCATTGAAGCCGATAGAAAACCCTGTTGAAATGAACCTGCCTATCGACAAGGCGGTTGCACGATTGCAAAACAGCAAAACATACAGCGCATGGTTCAGGAAAATATTCAACAGCGAACCTACTGCTAAGCACCTGGCCTCGGCCATTGCAGCTTTTGAACGCACGCTCGAAACCAGTGACAGCCCCTTCGATGAATGGAAGTATTCTGAAAAGCAAGATGCAGTAAGCGAAGCGGTAAAACGCGGTTTCGAAGTTTTTAATACAAAGGGCAAGTGCATCCAGTGCCATTTCGGCGCCAATCTTGCTTCGAACGATTTTCGGAATGTTGGCACTTTTAACGGCAGGGAGTTCAATGACAGCGGCCGCGCCGCGGTTACCCGCAAACCGGAGGACCTCGGTAAGTTCAAGATCGGGCCCTTGCGTAATGTTGCACTTACGGGGCCATACATGCACGATGGAAGCCTCAAGACTTTGGAAGAAGTAATTGAGTTTTACAACGACACCGAACAGTTTGTCAGAAATCCTATTAACAAAGACAGCCTCCTGGCGAAACCATTAGGATTGACGGCCCAGGAAAAAAGCGACCTGCTGGCATTTCTGCACGCGCTTACCGATAAAAGATTTTCCGCCACTACCTCAAGTTATCCGCACGCACAGTAAAGTGTAAGTAAAAGAGTATAACCGTGCTAAGTCTTTTTACTTAATTCTTTTCTTATCCTGCTGCGTTACAAAAGATACCATAACCATTACGCGTATTTAAGGGAAGCGGCATTTAATCCGTACCCTATGATTAAGTACAGGCACTTATTTGTCTTTACTGCTCTTGATCTGAATCAACTGAAATTGCGCACGCTGCATATAATAGTATATGTGGCGTTGTGCAATTGTTCATTCGCACAATCTTCCATCAGCGTAGAAAAATACACTACTCTCGAAACAGGAAAAAACCTGTCTGTAATGCCCCTTGTCTCTTTCGAAAGCAAGCGGGGCTGGCATGCGCAGGCAAGGTATAATTATGAAGAGTTGCAGACCGCATCACTGCACGTAGGGCGTTCGTTTTCAAAAACCGGGGACGTTAGCTGGCAGTTTACGCCATTGGCGGGCATAGTAGCCGGCAAGCTGAATGGCTTTTCCATTGGATTGAATGTAGACATGGAATGCAATGGTTTTTTCGGCAGCTCCGCATCGCAGTATGTGATGAGCTATCGCAACAGCTTGCAGAATTTTTTTTACAATTGGTCAGAAGCAGGATATAATATTTCCGACCACGTATATACCGGTTTGTCGTTGCAATACACTCTGCAGCCGGGATATCAAAACATAGAGCCAGGAATACTGGCGGGCGTCAACGTTAAAAACATTTCCTTTCCTTGTTATGTGTTCAACCTTTTCAGGTCGGGCACTTACGTAGTGATGGGAATTTCATTTTCATTACAATAAAAAAGATAAAAAACCAACCATGAAAAAGCCCCTGATTGCCGCGATGCTTTTACTCAGCGTATGCGTAAAGGCCCAGGTTAAGATCGGCAATAATCCCAGTACCATCAATTCCAACTCGCTGCTGGAATTGGAAAGCACGAACAAAGGGTTTCTTCCTCCGCGGGTGGCGCTCAACAGCGTTAGCTCCGTGGCGCCTTTAACAGGAACTGTTCCTGCCGGCATGCTGGTGTACAGCGCTGACGGTAGTCTTACAGACGGTTTCTATTACTGGAGCGGGACCGAATGGAAGGGAGTGGGAAGCAATAAATCGAACGTCGTATCCAAAACCGCGGATGCAACGCTTGCAAAATCTGAAAACTTCGTGCTGGCAAGCAACGACGTTACTATTACACTTCCTGTAGTTACCGCGTCAGACAATGGAATGGAGATCACTGTAAAAAATATTGGTTCGCATACTGACCTGGTAATTGTTGCTGCCAACGGCAGCGCCACTATCGACGAGCAGCCGGAGTCGTTTTTAACACGGCACATGACGCAAACATTCATAGCCACAGGGGGTAATTGGGTGATTAAAGAGGCTGTAAAATTCCAACCTTCTATCTTAACCGTTAACATGCGCGGCAGTTGGACCACCTTGCAGGAAGTAATTGACTACCTCCAGGCGCACATGGACGGACCGGTCGTAGTTAGATTATCAGACGCAACGTATGAGATAGATGAAACCATCGATATCAATCTTCCTTTTCCGCTCACCATCCAGGGGGCTACATATGGAAGCGCTTCTATCATACCCGGCGCCGGCATGAGCGGCAAGCCCTTGTTCAGATGTGTGTCGGAATCCTATTTCAAAATGCTTGTATTCGACGCTACCGCACAGCCAACCTATGGAACCGGCGCAGGTGAAGATGCTATCAGGTTGGTAGGAAGCGGCACTTATCATGAAATTAAAGACTGCACATTCGACCGTTTTTACAATACTATTCTCGATTCATCTGATGCCGAGCTTTGGCTGTTCGAGTGCGATATCTCCAACGCACAATGCAATGGTGTATTGATGCACAGTGCGGTACCCGGGGCAAAGATAAGAGTGTCGGAAACCGATTTTATCAATTGCAGGCGTGGATTCAATATGGATAAAGGAAATCAAGCCACCATTTCGCTTCTCGCGGGCACTTACCTCAATGAGAACGCCACCGATTCTGGCATCATTTACAATGCCGCCAATTTCACATCGATGGAAACGATATTTATATATTCCAACTCATGGAACCACATCGGTAAGTTTATCGAAGGGTTCGATTTTACACGCACTGATAGCAGAGATGCGAACGCGGTGATCGAGAAGAACGTTGGTGTCGGCGACAAGAATCCACATTGCAATATTAACTTATTGAACGGATCGGCTATTACAACCGTTGGGACCGGGGGCACATGGTATAAGGCGAATTGGACAAATACTTCATCTACCACCTGCAAATGGACGATAGGCAATAACAGGATCACATATCAGCCCACCGGAAAAAGGAACGGCTGGTTCATTATCACTGGCAATCTTTCCATCAACAGTGCCAACAAAACCGTTTCGCTTGGAATAGTGAAAAACGGAAATACTTCTGTAAGATATGGGGAAACTACTTTGAGGCTTACCACTGGGTCCCAACCTTTCCAGTTTTCGACCGTGGTGTACGTGAGCGATATATCACCTGGTGACTATTTTGAAGTGTTTTGCACTTCTTCTTCCTCCGGCGACCTGGTAACATTCCAGGATGTGCAGTGGTTTGCAAACACTCAATAACAACCCAAAGGCGATAACATGAAAATAATTATACCCGCATTGCTGTCCGTTCTTTCCCTCCAGGTCCAAGCCCAGGTTACCAACAGCGGCAACCTGCAAATTCATCCGGGAGCCTCGGTATCGGGATTGGGAAATTTTACCAATACCGCTTCAGGCGTGCTGGTAAATAACGGCAACCTGTACCTGAAAGGCGATCTTTCGAATGAACAGGCGTCGATGTTGGCGGGCAGTGGCACGCTGCACCTCGACGGAAGCAGTGCACAAACGGTAAGCGGCTCGCAGGCATTCAAAACCTACAACCTCGTAACCAACAATGCGGCAGGATTTACATTGGGCAATAACCTGAGTATTGGCAATACGCACACGTTTTCTGCAGGCATTATTACCACTTCTGCAACACCCAATTATATTATATATGAGGCCGGATCATCTTACAGCGGCAGCAGCGATGGTGGGCATGTGAACGGATGGATCAAAAAGATCGGCAGTACCGATTTTACATTTCCTGTCGGGAATGGAACTTACGAGCGGCCGGTAGCATTGAACAGTTTGTCCGAAGCCAGTGAATTCGATGTACGATATATGGCGCCTTCACCCAATGCCAATCAACTGGTGGTGCCGGTCCTGGCGATACAAGCGCTGGAGTATTGGACCATTAACCGCGTCTCTGGCGGATCGGCAACGGTGAGCATGAACTGGAATAACAACAAGGTTTTGTTCCCCGATTGGCCGGTACCCGACCTGCTTACCACACGTTACAATGGCAGCAACTGGATAGATGCCGGAGGTGCAGGAACTGCAAGCGGTAATGTTTCCACTACGGGCGCCATTAGCTCGGGTAGTGTTTCCAACTTCGGGCAATTTACCATCGGCAGCATGGCCTATGCAGTGCCCATGACGCTGATCAGCTTCAATGCAAAGCGCGTGAGCAGCTATACGGAAATTGCATGGCAAGCAGTGAATGAGCATAACCTTGCGCATTATACTGTAGAGCGCAGCAATGATAACCTTACGTTCTATGCAGTGGAGCAGGTAAAGGCACGTAATACCGCAGGCAATCAGAAATACCTCGCAAAGGATTACAAAGCTATAGACCGCATTGCGTTTTACCGGTTGCGTTCAACCGATAGCGATGGCAAGGAAAGGCTATCGAAAGTAGTGGCCATTACGGCAGGCCAGCACATGGGCATGAGCTTGCTGGCTAATCCTGTGCGCGATAAAGTAAGCCTGATGGCCGAAGGCAATATGAATGGTTTGTTTAGCTATAACATCACCAGCGTAAGCGGGCAGGTAATACAAAGCGGAACGTTGTCCATACAGGGAGCAGGCAAATATGAATTGGCATTGGAAAAGCAGGTAGCCCGTGGTACTTACTCCCTTGTGATAAGAAATAAAGAGCAATCATATACTTTCAAATTATTAGTGCATTAACAACACGAATGTTGGGCACGGGTACCTGGTTAGGTTTTTTATACGTGTATGCCGTGTTCCAACATTCGTGTTTACAGGACGCGAACCCCCGAACCACCAGGGGCTCGCTTTTCCCTGTTATTGCCTGGTGAACCAAACTGTTTCTGTTACGTTCTTTCCTTTCAATCTTAAAATATACATGCCTGGTTGCAAGCTTTGAACATTCAGGTATTCTCCCTGTTGCGGCAGTTGATGCTGCTGGATTACTTTTCCATTCATATCAATGATCTCGGCCAGTTCAAACTTGTTCAGTTGCTGCACATATATCCTGCTTTTAGCAGGATTTGGATAGATTGCTACGGTAAAAGCTTTTTCCATGTCTATTCTGACAATCTTGCTATACCCGTAGGACGCATCTTTATTTACCAGCTTCAGGCGATAATAGTATAAACCGTTTCCCACTGCGTCGACCGCGTTGTAATTATTACTGCCTGGCTGATTGGTTGAAGCAACAGCGCGGATGGTAGCATAGTTCAGCCCATCTTTGCTTCTTTCAACTTCATAATGCGAAAAATCGATTTCATTTTCTGTTGTCCAGTTCAGTCTCACCTGCCCGTTTTGTTTAATAGCTGCAAAGCTTACAAGATGAACGGGCAATGCTCCATTGCTTCCCACTCCAAAGGGCGAGAATGTGGTAACATTGTTCACTGTTTTAGTGTAAGGATTGGAACCTGAAGCGGCCGCAGGAGTGGATACCATTTTCCACTCGGTGCCATTATATCTTCCTACATATGAGATCGTCCGGTTGAAGCTTCCATTTTCATGTGCGGCATTCCATTGAAAAGTGAGGGTTGAGTTGATGGGCCCTCCTGTAAGATCATCGATGGTCCATTGCCTGTTCACTACCGCGTCATTCAATGGTGGATTGGCGGGATCGAACCCTATGCGCACGCGATATGCAAAGGAGTGCGCTGAAATGCCGGTATGTACAATAGGATTGTAAGATGTGGCATCGGGCCCGATGTGCGCGGTGAAGTTGCCGAAGCCAGGCAAGATTATTACCCTTCCGGTTCCATTGGTAACAACATAATTGTTGGCATTTGCATTGCCTGCAATGCCCGCGCTGATGGTAAGATCATGGTTGCCGATAAACAGCTTGCCGCTGATGAAATTAATACCTATAATACTAATGTTCCTGTTGAGCGCGACACCTGATACATTGGTATTATTGATGAAGAAAGTGCCATTGGTATGGGGGCTGTAGTTGCCGCTGCCGCCGATGGTTTGCGCATTCGTGGTAGCTACGGCTGTGCTGTTGGCAAAATATACGAAACTAAAGTTCATGGTACCATTGTTCATCAGGTTTCCTCCAACCACCATGGATGAATTGCCTTGGTTGTTCAGCGTACCGCCCGCATTGATAGTAACGTTGCCTGTTGTTCTGAATGTGCTGCTTTGCTGTACCGTGCCGGTAATGGCAGTATTACCGAGTACAGTTGTGGTTACGCCACTGGCTTCATACCTGCCTGATAGCAATGTAAAGTCGCCGTTGATGGTAAGCGCAATCGTTGGTTTAACCAGGCGGTTGCCCGTGGCGGTCACGGCATCTATCACCAGGTTGCCCAATTGCGCGGGAAGGGTGTTACCACCGAATCCATTTACATTCACGCCAGCCGTGGATGATAGGCCGTCTCCGAATTTCAAAGTGCTGCCACTGCTGAAACTAAAAGCGCTTCGCAATGCATTGCTACTGGCATTGGCAGGAGGATCTACTACGGTAAGCGTGCCGCCCGTAAAGCTGAATGCGCTCATGCCGGTAAGAAAATCAACGACGTTCACCCCTGCGGGAACACTGCCGCCGGGTGTTCCATCATTTCCATCCACGTTGATATTACCACCGCTCATATTGAAGGCCGATCCTGCTGTAAACCGCATGCTGCCGGCAATTTTCAGCGTGCCGCTGCTAACCACCAGGCTTCCATCTGCATTCAATTGCCTGCTGCCGCCTGCTGCAGGCCCGATCGTTAATGTGTTAGCTGTGTTCATGGTCAATGTGCCGCCTTTGCTGATGAACAGTCCATCTATGCTTGCATTTGCATTGAGGTTAATGTTGTGCCCCGAGCCAATGACAACAGTATCGGAGGTGGTGGGCACTACTCCATCGGCCCAAACGGCTGTGTTGTTGAAATCGCCGCTTTGTATGGTGCGCTTTGCACCCGGAGGCAACTCCGAATTAATGCCTATTGCATCTATCTCGTTCCAATCGGCCACTGCAGGAGAATTCAATGCAATGCGGATCGCATCTACTGGATAAGTGGTCTTAGTAAAGTTCACTTCCAATAAAACATTTTGCGGGCAAGGCCTTGCGGTAGCCGTTGCCGAATAAATTTGCACCCATGCACCTGAATTGGCATTGCGCAGGTAAATGGTATCGATGGCGCCGGGATTTTCATTCTGGTAAATGCGCACCCTGTTGATGTAAGCAGGGTATGCGTAGGATAATTCTAAAAATTCGCGCTGGTTGTCGGCCTGGTTACTTGCCCACGCATTGGGATCGGTAGAGCAATCATAACCCGCATTGGGCGCGCCGGTGGCTTTTACAGCGCTGAAGTTGCCCGGCGAAGGATTGAACTCTGAGCTGAAGCTGATGATGCCTGATGCATATTGTTCCCATTGTACCGGCATCACGTCGAAGTTTGCAATACCCACGGCATCAAATTCATTCCAGTTGGTGTTTAATGGAGAGTTGATGGCAACGCGTATAGCATTTACATTAAAGGCAGTAGTAGGAATAATAACTTCCAGCAGCATGGACGTCGTGCCGGGACAGGCCGCCTGGTTCACTGCGGTAGTCTCGTACACTTTGACCCATGCGCCGGAAGAGGCATTTCTAAGATATATGGTGTCAACCGCGCCCGGTCCCCATGATTGGTACAGCCTGATGGTATTGACGGGCTGCGGCGTGGCAAATCCAAGCTCAAAAAATTCGCGGCTGCCATTGGCCGTGGCAGGCGCCCACGCATTGCCGTTGCTGCCGCAGTTGGGATAATATTCAGGAACTCCCAGCAATTTTGCAGCGCTGAAATTAGCAGGCGATGCGGCAAATTCAGAACTAAAGGAAATAACAGTGGCCGCAAATTGTTCGTTGATAAGGGTCTGGCCTTTGGCAATGCTGCAAAGCGCCAGCAGAAGCGATGCGTAAAAATGCTTCTTCATAATCGATGGTTTTGGTCCAAACAAAAATGGAGCATAGTGGGCCCTTTTTCTCTCCTATGAAATGAGGATTTTCTCAACCCTCATAAATGAGGATAAGAACCTTTCCGAACGTTTGTAGATTTGATCACCAAAACCCAGTTAAATGAACCGTATCACCCCGAAGCTATGCTTATGGCTGATGGCGGCGCTATGTTGCGCGCAGTCCATCACGGCTCAGCAAGCCGAGCTGGATAGCCTGTCGGCCTTGTTGCGGCATACAAAGCAGGATACCACCGCCATAAGGTTATTGAAGCGCATTGTTTTTATCTGGACCGATATGAATGTCGATTCGGCAACCGCGTACATTGACAAGCTTAGGAAGCTTGGCAAAACGTCCAATGATGCGGGTGCAATTATTTATGCCGATGTAAAGCTGGCGGAACTGCACAATATGAATGGCAACTATGCCGATGCCATGAAGGTGAACAATGCCAATCTTGATTACGCCAATGCAAAGGGTACGCCTTACCAGAGAGCAGATGTGTACAAGACCATTGCCATGAGCTATTCCATGCAGGAGCGCAACGATTCTGCACTTACCTATTACCTCAAAGCCCTGCAGGTATACGAAAGCTCAAACGATAGCCTGGGCATGGCCAGGGTAATGGTGAACATCGCCGTGAGCCATTCCAATATGGGCGATACTAAAAAAGCCATCGCATATTGCGAGCGGGCCCGTGACATTTTCAGGGGAAAAGACATTGTATCGTACCTGGTAACGCTTACCAACCTTGCATTGTACCAGGGATATGATAAGCAATATGCAGCTGCTGAACGGCATTATAACGAAGCCCTCCAGATTGCAAAAAGCAGGAACACGTATAATTCTCTTGCACATATTTATTCGGGGTTGACGGATATCGCCTACCTGAAGGGAAATTATGCCGCAATGCTGCCGCATGCGCGTTCATTTGAGGATGTAGGACGTCAAATGCAAAATGATTACATCCTGCTGCGCGCCCAGCTTGCAATGGGCAAGGCCTTGTTTTATAACCACCAGTTCGACCAGGCAGAGCGGTATTTTACAATCGGGTTGCAACAAACCAGCCAGTTAGAAGATAATAAATTGTTGCGCGAGATCTTTGTAATGTACTCGTACTTGTTGTTGCTGAAGCATAACGACGTTGCCACATTCGATGTGTACAGGCGAAAGATAGACTCGCTGGATGCGCTGTCCAACAGCGACCTGATAACGAGGACCACCAAGGAATTGGAAACAAGATTTGAGACAGGAAAAAAGAACGATCAGTTGAAATTGCAGGCGGCTGACCTCAGGCAGCAACAACTGTTGAATTACTCGCTCGGAGGCGCCATTGTAGCTTTATGCGTTATCGGCTTTGTATCCTTTCATGGATACCGTAGCAAACAAAAAGTAATGGAGCAGGAGAAAGTATTGCAGCAACAACAGATTGCGCAACTGGAGAAGGACAGGCAACTGGCCGCTACGCAGGCAGTACTGCAGGGACAGGAGGAAGAGCGCACCCGTCTCGCCAAGGATTTGCACGATAGTCTCGGTGGCATGCTGAGCGGCGTGAAGTTTTCTTTTTCGAACATGAAGGAAAACCTGGTGATGACAGCGGAAAACCAGCAAGCTTTTTCACGCAATATGGACATGCTGGATGGGATTGTGCACGAGTTACGCCGCGTGGCGCACAATATGATGCCCGAATCCCTCATGAAGTTCGGCCTCGACGATGCGCTGCGTGACATGTGCAATTACGTACAGCAAAGCGGGGCACTGAAAGTAAGCTACCAAAGCCTTGGATTGAAGAACGTTTCGGTTGATAAGAATGTGGCCATACATATTTACCGCATCGTGCAGGAGCTGCTGAACAATGTAATGAAGCATGCAAAGGCCACGGCGGCCATTGTGCAGGTAGGTTATAACAACGGTCATTTTTCCATTACCGTAGAAGACAATGGGCATGGATTTAATACCGCCTTCCTGGAAAGGGCGGAGAGCACCAAGGGCATGGGCTGGGCGAACATTCGTAACCGCGTGCATGCGCTCAAGGGAAATATGGATGTGCAGTCGTCTGCACAAAAGGGGACCTCGGTATTTATTGAATTCAATATCGCAGCATGATCAAATTGTTCATAGTCGACGATCATTACATGGTGATAGAAGGCGTTCATTCTATGATGAAGCAGGAAAAGAACATAGAATGGATGGGTCATGCCACCAATGCCGATTCCTGCTTATATTTTTTAAAGAACCACCGGCCCGATGTGATCTTGATGGACATCAGCATGCCGGGTAAAAGCGGTATCGAATTGTGCGGCGAAGTGAACCAGCAATTTCCCGGCATTGCGATCATTGCGCTAAGTACATTTAACCAAGGCAGTTATATTACCAAGATGATGGAGCATGGCGCCATGGGTTATGTATTGAAGAACGCTTCGCGTGAGGAATTGATGGAGGCCATTGAAGCCGCGGCGAAGGGAAGACGGTTTCTGAGCTTCGAAGTAGCTGCCATGATGCGGAAGCAGGAGCAGCAGGAGATCATCCTTACGCGCAGGGAGAAGGAAGTATTGGAATTGATCAGCAGTGGTATGACGAATGGCGAGATCGCGGAGAAATTATTTATTGGGGTCACTACTGTCATTTCTCATCGAAAGAACATATTGGAGAAGTTCAATGTGAATAATACGGCGGCTTTGCTGAAGAAGGCTTTTGAGGGTGGGTATTTATAGCATAATCGGCTGGGGTCTGATAGAGTCGATAGGGTCAGAAATTTTTTTTTGGGCCGTAATTTCTTAGTATTTAATTAGTTACTGGCGGGCTCAGCTGCAAATTTTACCCTTCTCCTAAAAAATTAGTTTGTCTACTAATAAATTAGTAGTAACATTGTGTCAAATTACTACTAATGGTCAAATTAGCTAAACGTGAAGAACAGATCATGCAGGTGTTCTGGGAACTGGAAAAAGCTTTCATCAAAGAAATAATACCTCACCTCCCCGATCCCAAACCCCATTACAACAGCGTTGCCACCATGGTCAAAATCCTGGAGGATAAAGGCTTTCTTGACCACGAAACCGTAGGAAACGTGTACCGCTACTTTCCCATCATTTCAAAAGAAGATTATCAGCACCACGCCATGAAGGACATCGTAAGCCAGTATTTCGATAACTCCTATCCGAGAATGCTGGCTTTTTTCGCAAAACAGCAAAACCTGTCCGAATCGGAATTAAAAGAAATTCTTGAACTGATTAAATCGAACAAGCAATGATACCTTATATCATCAATGCGGGTTTAATACTTACAGGCTGCCTGGCCTTTTATAAACTGTTGCTGCAAAGGGAAACCTTTTATAAGCTGAACCGGTACATACTGGTCATATGCCTTATAATTTCTTTCAGCCTGCCACTGCTGCCCGTGCCCCAACAGCTTTCATTCAGGAAGGCAGAAACCGTACTGGTCCCGGACCACGTCACTCTGCCACGCCCCAACGAAACATTCACCAGCAATACTACAGAGCCTGCAGCTACTCAACAGCAAACCGCAAAGCCTGCGGCGTCCAGCACTATCTCTTTCCAGCAGGTGATGACCTGGCTCGTATACCTGTATTGGTTCGGTGTGATCGTATTCGCCCTCAATTTCCTGGCACAAGTTGTAGTATTATTATACCGCGCATATACGAGACCGGCAATTATCGACGGGCCTTTCCGCATTGTGGAGATCAGCGGCGACAAAGCGCCCTGCTCATTCGGCAATAATATTTTTATCAATCCAGAAAAATACGATTGGGATACCTATAACCAGATACTGCTGCACGAAAAAGTGCATATACGCCAGGGCCACAGCCTCGACATATTGTTCGCGGAGCTGGTATTGATCTTCCAATGGTTCAATCCATTTGCTTGGTTGTACCGCAAGGAAGTGGAAAGCAACCTGGAGTTCCTGACAGACGACCACCTGGTCCAACGCCAGGAAGTGGAGAAGTCGAGCTACCAGCTAAGCCTTCTCAAAGTTTCCACACCGCATTTCCCGCTTAGCCTTACTACGAATTATAATCAGTCACTACTTAAAAAACGTATAGTCATGATGAACGCCAAAAAATCTAACGTACACACAGCATGGAAATATTTTTTCCTGTTACCGCTGCTGGTGTTATTCGCCGCCGTATTGAACAAGCCAACTGTTTATGCAAACCAAACTGGCGATAAAGGAGGCGACAAAGTCCAAAAGACCGAACACAAAAGCGGTTGGTCAGACATTGACACAGAAGGGGTATGGTTCGCTACCATCAAGAACAACAAGATCTCCTTTCATTTCAAGCGCGATGATGAGGAGAATGGTAATTCCTTTAATGGGACTACTTTTGACGTGAGCGAATTCTCCAACCTGCCCAGGGGACAGTCTGGCAGCTTCTCGCTTACACGTGAAGCCGGCACTATGCACTTCACCGGCAAGTTCGAAGGCAATGAAGGCATGGGACGTTACAAGTTTACGCCCGACCAACAATACGCCGCACACATGAACAGCCAGGGAATCGGAAAGCTGAACGAACGCGACCTGATGACCTTCTTCTTCGTAGATGTGAAAAGGTCTTACCTGCAGATGTTGAAGTCGAAGGGCTTCGATGAGCTCGACAAAGACGACCTTGTTCCGCTCGCCGCGTTGAAAGTAACAGAGCCTTTCATCAACTCAATGCGCAGCCATTTCAGGAATCTCGAGCCGCACGACTTCGTAACCCTGAAGGCTTTGAACATTACCGCAGAATATGTCAAGGAAATACAGGACGCCGGTTACAAGGATATCTCCGCCAATAAGATCATCACCTTTAAAGCCCAGGGCATCGATAAGGAATACCTTGCGAAAATGAAAAGCTCGGGCGTAGTAAAAGAAGGTGATGATGAAGATGCGGAAGCAATGGTTGCTTTGAAAGCGCTGAACATCGAAACAGAATACATCAATTCGTTTAAGGCCGTAGGATGGAACCTTTCTGCAAAGGATGCCATTCCCCTGAAGTCGCTGGGCGTCACACCGGATTTTGTGAAAAACCTGCAGGATATGGGTTTCAAGAATCTGTCGCCTACCGATGTATTGCCTTTCAAAGCGCAAAACATCACCCTGGATTATATCAATTCGTTCAAGGCCGTGGGCTTTAACAATCTTTCACCCAGTGAGATCATACCCATGAAAGCCCTGGGTGTTACTGCCGATTACGTAAAAAGCTTCCAGGACGCGGGCTACACACACATCAGGCCTTCTGACATGGCACCGCTCAAAAGCCAGGGCATCACTCCGCAATATATTAAGGAGTATGAAGCCTTGGGCTTTAAGAACATTCAGCTTAGCCAAATGCATGTCGTTAAAGCGCTGAACGTTACGCCAGCATATATTACTTCGATGAAGGAGAAAGGCTTTAATTATAACAGCCTCGATAAGTATGTGCAGTTGAAGAGCATAACTGATTAGAATTTTTTATCATTAGTTGTTCAAAAACCCGGGGTCACTCCGGGTTTTTTGTTGCCGGTTATGGAAGCATCCAACCTCTCTTTTTCACTATATTTATTCATCTATTGATCTTCAAGCTTTCAAATTCAACTGTTCTCAAATGAAACTAATATCACGACTGCTTGCAGGCACCCTTCTGGCCCTGCCATGTATTGCACATGCACAAACCAAAAACACATTTACCAGCTCGACGTTCTCGGCGCTTCGGTTCCGCTCCATAGGGCCGGCCGTAACGTCGGGAAGGATCGCAGACTTTGCGGTGAATCCAAACAATACCAGCGAGTATTATGTCGCTACAGCTTCTGGCGGGGTTTGGAAAACTACCAGCAGGGGCGTAACCTTTCAACCCATTTTCGATGACCAGGGTTCTTATTCAATCGGCTGCGTAACCCTCGACCCCTCCAATAGCAGCGTGGTATGGGTAGGCACCGGCGAAAACAATAACCAACGTTCCGTGGCCTATGGTGACGGCGTATACAAAAGCGAGGATGGTGGACGGACCTGGAAGAACATGGGACTGAAAAACTCCGAGCACATCGCGGAGATAATCGTTGATCCCACTGATTCAAAAACCATTTATGTAGCGGCGTATGGACCGGTTTGGAGCGAAGGTGGGGACCGCGGCGTATACAAATCAACTGATGGCGGACAAACATGGACCTGCGTTAAATCGGTGAGCGCCTACACCGGCTGCAACGATTTGGTGATGGACCCGAATAATCCCAGGACACTGTACGCTGCTTTCCACCAGCGCATGCGCAAGGTGTTCACGTACATTGGCGGGGGGCCCGAATCTGCATTGTATAAATCCACCGATGGCGGCACTACCTGGAAAAAAGTAGAAGGCGGATTACCGGGCGGAGACATCGGCAGGATTGGATTGGCCATCAGTCCTATCAATAGCAGCGTATTATATACCGTAATAGAAGCGCGCGACAATAAGGGCGGCATCTATGTATCGAAAGATAAAGGAGCCAGCTGGGAAAAACGCAACAACTATGCAACGTCCGGCAACTATTACCAGGAAATTGTGTGCGACCCGCACAACGTAGATCGCATATACATCACCGATGTATATTACAAAGTAAGCCACGATGGCGGAAGAACGGTGGTAAACCTCGGCGAGCTCAATAAACACATCGACAATCATGCGATCTGGATAGATCCTGCAGATCCCAATCACTTAATGGTGGGCTGCGACGGCGGCATTTATGAGACCTGGGATTTTGCAAAGTCCTGGGATTTTAAATCGAACCTCCCCGTAACACAATTTTACAAAGTATCCACTGACAATGCTTATCCTTTTTATGGTGTGCATGGCGGAACGCAGGATAACTTAAGCCTCGGTGGCCCAAGCCGCACCACTTCTGCCAATGGCATTGTAAATGCAGATTGGTACATTACCTCCATCGGTGATGGATTTGAAACCCAGGTCGATCAATCGAACCCCGATATCATCTACGCACAAAGCCAATACGGAGGCCTTACGCGCTTCGACCGTAAGAGCGGGCAATACCTTAATATCAAACCTTCTGAGCCGGAAGGGGGAGAAGCATACCGCTGGAACTGGGATGCGCCGTTGCTCATCAGCCAGCATAATAATTCGCGGCTTTACTTTGGTTCCAACAGGTTGTTCAGGACCGACGACCGGGGCGATTCCTGGCGAGTTATCAGTCCTGACCTCTCGCGCCAGATAGACCGTAACCAACTGGAAGTAATGGGAAGGGTTTGGTCCGTGGATGCCATCGCAAAAAATGGAAGCACCGATATTTATGGGCAACTGACCAGCATCGCCGAATCAAAATTCGATCCCAACATGCTTTGGGTAGGCACCGACGATGGATTGATTCATGTTACCACCAATGGCGGCGGCAATTGGACCAGGATCGATAACCTTGCCGACGTGCCCGCAAGAAGCTATGTTCACCAGATCATTGCATCGCTGCACGACAAGAACACAGCGTACGTATGTTTCAACCATCACCGCTATGGCGATTTTAAGCCATATCTTTTAAAAACAACCGATGGGGGTAAAACCTGGAGGGCCATTCAATCTAATCTACCGCAACGTGGAAGCGTGTACAGCATCGCAGAAGATCATGTTGATCCCAACCTGTTGTTTGCAGGCACGGAATTCGGGGTTTTCTTCTCGAACAACGGCGGGCAGGAGTGGGTGCAATTGAAAGCAGGATTGCCAACCATTGCTGTGCGCGACATCGAGATCCAACGCAGGGACGATGATTTGGTGCTCGGCACTTTCGGCCGGGGCTTTTATGTGCTGGATGATTACAGCGTGTTAAGGAGTTTTAAAAAAGAAAGCATGGACCAGGCAGCCCTGTTGTTTACTGAAAAAGAAAACCTGATGTTCGTCGAGCGTTTTCCGTTGGGCTTGCGCGATAAGGGCCACCTCGGCAGCAGTTACTTCAGCACTCCCAACCCGCCGGTGGGCGCGGTATTTACGTATTACCTGAAAGATGATATCAAAAAGCTTAGGGAAAAACGTACCGAGGCAGAGAAAGCGAAACTGGAGAAGAATGAAAAAATATTTTATCCTTCCATGGACAGCCTGCGCATGGAGGACAATCAACCCGATCCCTTTCTGTTGTTTACTATTAAAGACAAGGACGGTGCAGTAGTACGCCATTTAAGAGCTCAACCCCGTAAAGGGCTGCAACGCATAGTATGGGATTTCAGGCATAGCACACCTGCGCCTGTGCATATCAGGTTTACACCCGCCCCTGACCAACTCTTCGGCGGAGAAGAAAAAGGGCACCTGGCCATGCCTGGCCAATACACCGTAACGCTTTCAAAATACGAGGATGGCATTGTTACCGAGCTCGCCGGCCCCGTAAGTTTCAACTGCACCCTGCTCGACAACAGCAGCCTGCCGGTGAACATGGAAGAGAATATGGTTTTCTACAAACAGGTATCTGCCATCAGGAAGGCATCTTCCGCAACCAATGATCTCCTAACCTCGTTGAACAACCGGATCAGGAACATCAATCTGGCCGCGCAGGATATGCCAGCGCCGGCTAAACCGGTTCTGGAAAAAGCATACACGCTGAGCCAGCAATGGATCGCCATCAATATGCAATTGAACGGCGATCAATCCCGGGCCAGGCGCGAATTTGAAACGCCGCCCTCCGTCAATGACCGCATTGGAACAATTGAAAATGGCATCTGGAATTCCACTTCACGCGTGCCGGCGACCTATAAGAACGATTATGCCATCGCCTCAAAAGCACTTAGCAGTGTGTTGCAGGCAATGCGCAAATTGGATGCTGATATAACGGCGCTGGAAAAAGAATTGGAATTGAACAAGGCCCCTTACACACCAGGCAGGTGGCCGGATTGGAAATGATATTGTGAATGGCGAGTTGTGAGTAATGAGTAATAAGGTTACAGACTCACTACTCACAACTCAACATTCACTGCTAAAACCCTTTTAACCCTTTCGCACTACGGTCTTCGTACGGAGGCCGCTTGTGCAATACGCGTGGTTGAGTTTTCACGAGCTTCATGGCTTCGTTCACCGCGGTCACCAGTTGCGGGTCGATGCCCTTTGCAAGCTGGGCTGGGTCGTCCCACACTTCAAACTCAGGTTTAATGCCATAACCTTCTGCGAACCATTTGCCATCGGCGCCATATAATCGTGCATCCGGCACCGTTATAAAGCCACCATCTATCAATTGATGGCCCGTGGCTGGACCAACTAATATGCCGAGTGTTCTTTCACCCACGATCGGTCCAAGCTTCAGTTGCTGGAATGCCCACGGGAAAGCATCCCCGCCAGAACCTGCCCAACCATTGATGAGCATTACCTTGGGAGCATTGTTTCCTTTGACAGGCCATACCGTAACATCGGCATTGCGCCATGCAAGATTATATAATACCGGACGGTTCAGCATTTCAATGAACCTGTCGGCCAATTGGCCGCCTGCGTTGAAACGCTCGTCTATCACAAATCCTTCCTTATCTATCTGTGCATAAAACTGGCGCATCAACTCGGTTTGTCCTTGTACGCCGGTATTGGGCATGTACATGTAACCCAACTTGCCGCCTGATAGTTCTTCTACTTTCTTGCGGTTCGATTCAATCCATTCCAGGTGGCGCAGGCGCGCTTCTTCCTGGGGAGTGAGTGTTTTAACGATCACTTCGCGGGCGCCTTCCATCGTGGGTTTATCGTTTACTTTCAAGGCCACGGCTTTGCCGGAGAGCCCCTCAAACACGGCATAAGGATCGATCTTGGTATCCAATGCACGGCCGTTCACCGCGAGAATGTATTCACCTTCCTTGATATTTACGCCGGAATAATCCATGGGCGAGCGCACTTCAATGTCCCATTTTCCGCCGCGCACAATGCGCTTCACGCGATAAGCATTGTTGTCTACTGCCCAGTCTATTCCAAGAAAACCGTGTGTGCGGTTCTTTGCTTGTTCCAGGTCGCCTCCGCCTGCGTACGTATGGCCCGCGCTCAGCTCGGAGATCATTTCCTGTTGAATGGTGTTGATGTCCCATCTGGTAATGGCATGGTCAACCAGTGCGCCGTATTGCTTGCCAACTGCATTCCAGTTTATCTGGTGCATGGATGGATCGTAGAAGAAATCGCGGTAGCGCCTCCAGGTATCGTTGAATATTTGCCTCCATTCTTCGCGGGGGTGCAGCACCATTTCCATATCGGCCGTAGGCAATACTTTATCGATGCGTTGATCGGGGTTCAATTTCACAATGCCGAATCCTTTTGGCTCTCTTGCCATCATCGATTTTCCATCTTTCGAAATAACCCATGCGTTCGCGCCGCTCAGTAAAACTTTTTCTTCGCGTCTTTCAAAATCATATACATAAATCGCGGCCGCGCCGCCAGGCGCTGAACCGGTATTAGGGAAGCGATGGTAAATAAGTTTTCCTTCGACAGGCTGTATGCGACCGTAGTTGCCTGCGGGAACAGGAAGTATTTCAATACGTGCTTCCAGGTTTTCAGGAACTACCCTGGGACCAGATGCCATGGCGGGCTTCGGCTTCCTGGCGGTGTCGGCTGTGGCCGGGGGCGCAGGTTTTTTTTCTGCCGATGAACTGTCGATCACTTTTACATCGTCATTCCTTGCATACAGTAATGAACGCGTAGATGGATCAAGCGTCGCAAACGCAAGCTGGGTGCTGTTTGGATAGATCCAGGTATTATCCAGGTTGCTGTACGAAGGCGCAAAGCTGCGGTCGGTAGCAAAGAATAGATACTTACCGGTAGGATCGAAAGCAGGACGTGTATCATTGTAATAACCAGATGTGGCCTGGTATAATTTCTTTTGCTCTACACTGTACAAATAAATAGCACCGTACAGGTTGGCGCCTTGCTTGGAATAGGTAAGCCATTTGCTGTCTGGCGACCAATTCACCGCAAATCCCTGCAATGCCGCATAAGTCAGCGTGGTGGTCTTATCGATGTTCTCTACCTCGCCGGTAGCAACAGTGATGATATTTATCTGCTGGCGGTCGTTGATGAATGCGATCTTCCTGCTGTCGGGCGACCAGTACAATTGCCAACCCATTCCTTTGCCAAAATTGGTGAGCTTCTTCACAGTACCTGAAGTAGTTTCACGGAGATAAATTTCATATTCGCCCGATTGATCGCTCCAGTAAGCAAGCCATTTGCCATTGGGAGACCAGGAAGGACTTCTTTCGAAAGCCCCGCTGGTATTGGTGAGATTGATGAGCACACCATATTCGGCGGGAATGCTGAACAGTTCGCCCCTCGCTTCAAATACAGCGCGCTTGGCATCGGGCGAAAGGTCGAAGTTGGTGATGTTGTTCGATACGTTTACGGTACGCGGCATCAGCGTAGCAACGTCTGTTACCACGTGGATCTTTACTTCGGAGTGTTTATTATTGGCCAGGTTGAACAGGTGCAGACTGCCGCCTGCCTCGAACACCAATTCTTCGGGACCTCCCGACATGGAATTGATATCGGCATCCTCGAAGTTGGTAAGTTGTTCCTTTGTTTTTTTCGTTTGGTCATACATCCAAATGTTCCGGCGGCGGTTGGCGCCGGCATCGGAAACATAATAGATCCTGTTTTTATGCCATGCGGGCTTGCCTTCCGTAGCGGGGCTTTTAGTAATGTTTTCCGCTGTTTTATTTTTCAGGTCGAACGTAAGCACATCGGATGCAAAGCCGCCAAGGTATCTTTTGAAGGGATAGTTTTCAGTAATTCTTGTAACATAGGTAAGGCTTCCGCCATCGGGCGAAAAGCTGGCCAGCTCGCCGTAAGGAACCGGCAGTTTTTCGGGCAGTCCGCCTTTGGCGGAAAGCAAATAGAACTGGCGATAGGCCTGGGTACCGCTTTCGCGTGCCGATGCTATCAGGATCTTGGTACCATCGGGATGCCATTCCAGCACGCGGTCATTGGCGGCATGCCAGGTGAGGCGCGTAGGTACGCCGCCTGCCACAGGCATGGTGTACACATCGGTATTGCCATCGTAGGTGGCGCTGAATGCTATGGTTTTGCCGTCGGGCGAAAAGCGGGGGTACGATTCCTCGCCGGTGGAGGAAGTAAGCCTGATGGCCGTTCCACCGGCTTTAGGCACTATCCATACATCACCGCCGTACACAAAGCAAATCTGCGTTTGCGATACGTCGGGATAACGGAAGAGCCGCGCGTCTATCTGCGCAGTTGCTATGCAATTGATGAGCATGAAGCCTGCTAAAGGAAGTAGTCGTTTCATAAACAAGTTTTGGAAAGGAATAATATGGAGTTATATTAAATATAAGACATTACAGGAATAGAAAAGGTTTCAAATGGATGACCGGCTACAACAATTTGCCTTTCACCCTTTCCATAAGGTCGTTCCTGTAATTTTCTCCGATGATGATTTCGGCTTTTACTCCCTTTAGCAATACCCGGTTGCCTTCTATGCCCGTGATGCGATCGATGCGGATGATGTAAGATTTGTGAATGCGCATAAAATGACGGGAGGGCAGGCGGTCTTCTATTTCCTTCATGCCGGCATATACCAGGGTTTTAACGTTGTTGCAGTGGAAAGCCACGTAGTTCTTCATGCCTTCGATGTAATCGATATCGGCGAGGTTTATTTTGAGCAGTTTCCCTTTGGATTCGGTTTTTACGAAAATGTAATCGTCATCAGTAGCACTATCGGGCTCATCCTTTACCTCTTTGGCGGCTTTTTGCACGGCGGCCAGGAAGCGCGGCAGGCGAATGGGCTTGAGCAGGTAGTCTACCACGTCCAACTCATAGCTTTCCAGCGCAAATTCGCTATAGGCGGTGGTGAGTATCACTTTTGCTTTTCCCTTGGTGGCCTTAATGAAGTCGATGCCGGAAATTTCGGGCATGTGCACGTCGAGGAACACCAGGTCCACTTTCTGAGTGGCCACCACCTGCATGGCCTCGATGGGGTTGGTAGTAGCGGCAACCAGGTTAAGCATGGGCGTTTGGCTGATGTAGTGCATCAGGATATCTATTGCATGCTGCTCATCGTCTACTACGATACAATTGATCATAATTTATCAATCGTTAGTTCGGTGGAATAAAAATCCTGCTCATCGCGAATGTCGAACCGGTAGTTGTTTCCATAGGCAAGGTCCAGTCGCTTGCGTATATTATCGAGGCCAACGCCGGTCGACAGTTCCTTTGGACCTGTTTTCTTTTTATTCCTGCACGAAAAGCGCAGGTTGTTATTGCCTACATCCAATCTTATTACAATGGGATTTTCCTGGCTTTTCAGGTCGCCGTGCTTGAAAGCGTTTTCCACGATGGTTATCAAAACAAAAGGAATGATCGTTACGCCGTTCGTAAGACCGGTCACTTGAAAATCTACATTCAATTTATTGCTGAAGCGGAGTTGGTTTATTTTGATCACGTTCCATACGTGCTCTATTTCATCTTTCAGCGGCGCTTTTCCATCCTTAGCATTGCCTTCGCTTAGTGCGTAGCGCATGATATCGCTGAGGGTAAGGATTCCTTCGGACAGCTCCGGCGAATAGGGAAGCGATTTTGCATAGAGGAAGTTCAGGGTATTGTGCAGGAAGTGCGGGTTGATCTGTGCTTTGAGAAAGTTGAGGTTGGCGCTTGATTTTTCCACTTCCAGTTGCATTTTTTGCTCCTCCAGCACTTTCTGGCGCTTCTTTTCATCGCGCAGGTAAGTAAGGTATGCTATCAGCAGGCTGATGCCGATGTGCACGCATGTATACAGGATAAGAAAAAAAACAAACATGCTCAGGGGTTCGCTGTTTCTTTGTGCCGCGGAACTGATCAGCCATTTGAATATGACATACACCAGCGCGCCATAAATAAAAGAAACGATCAGCGAATGCCGGAGGTAATAAAAAAAGCTCTTGCGGGTTACGAAGAAATGGTAGTAATAGCTGAGCGTGAAATAAAAGAAGCCAACGCTCAGTACCATGTACGTGCATTGGCTGATAAGGTGCCGCTTACTGAAAAAATAACTCCATTCTATTGGTTTTCGGGCAGCGCTGACCGTTGCAAGTATTCCTAACAGCAGGAAAAATATATAACAGGCCAGCACTACCCAGAAAACTCTCCAGAATCCAAATCTTTTGTTGGATAACAGCATTAATGATTGTTCTTGAACTTTAAAGTACGAATTAAGTTGATTCATTACTCACTAACCTCCACGCACATGAGCGTTGTTATTGTGAAATGGCTCCCGAGTTTCCTGAACCTACCCTGCGGTTCTCTTCATCGGTGCCGGTAGCCCTTTGCCTTGCAGCCTTTACCTGGCTGTTGCCGAAACGGTACACAAAGCTCATTTTGAACTGGCGGCTTTCCCAGCGGAACGTGTTCGTGGTCTGTTGTCCTGCAAAGAGCGTGGTGCCCCTGAACTGCATGGTACGGAAGATATCGGTTACTGATGCCCGTACGGTTCCCTTGCCTTGGAATACCTGCTTTTGAAGTCCCAGGTCGATGTTCCACATCGATTTCACTTTAAAAGTTCCCATCAATACGGTGGGAGCATTATACATGCCCATCATTTCTGCGGTCCAGTTTTTTCCAAATTTCAGGCTGTTCTGAGCAAAGAACCGGAATGCAAATGCATTGATGTCGATGGTGCGGCCCTGCCCGAAATTGGCAGTGTAATGCGAATAGTTGGTGTTTACATTCATGAGCACGGAGTAGTTTTTCCTTTGGAAAGGATAGCTGACATTAAGGCTAACGATGTCCTGCGTGGCCAGGTTCCTTTTAGATACGAATGCTTTGGAACCTTCCGCAGTGTCTATCAGTTGCGCGAAGATGTCGTTTACATGGCTATAATTGACCGTGGTATTTAATTTGAACTTATACGTGTGCGTTAGCCCGAAGCTGTGTGTGTATTGGGGGCGCAAGTTGATATTGCCCTTTTGAAAAGTATATTCGTCCAGTTTCATCTCAAAAGGATTCAGGTCCTGGTACACAGGACGGTCGATACGCCTGCTATATGTAAGGCTCCATTGGCTCTTGGGATTTTTATTGAATGTGATAGCTGCGCTGGGAAACACATCGGTATAATGACGCTTAAAGCTGGAATCGTAGGGTTGATACTCTCCGCCATTTTTCTTTTGGCCTGTAGAAATGCCTTCCAGGTTCGTGTTCTCTATGCGTACCCCGGCCTGTATCAGCACTCCCTTGAACAGCGGGCGGTTATAATTTACGTAAAACGCATTGATGTTCTCTTTATAATTAAAACGGTTGCTGCGGTCTTTGTCCAACTGGCTGCCCGAAGGAAATACATTGTACCGCTGGAAATCGTTGTCAGAAGTTACATATCCTATCTTGCCACCATATCCCAGCTTGCCTTTCTTAAAGTTCTGTTCCCAGTCTGCCTTGAATGAATAAATATTGATGTCGGTGGGGGCTAACATCCGGTACACTACACTGGATGTTTTAACCTGGCCAGAGGCATCGTAGTAGTCATTAGGCTGATGCTGATCGCTGGCCAGGTTGTAAAAACCATAATCCGCATTCAATACCAGGCTTCTTCCATCCGGGTTGTTATAAGTGTAATTAAAGTTAAGGTTGATGTTGTCGCGCTTCATTTCGTTTTTGTTATCTGCAATCAGTATCCTGTTAACTCCGCCATTTCCTTGTTTGGAGATGGCCATATGACTGTAATTGCTAAACGTGGGCCGCGCGATGTTACCATTGACGATTATGCCTACCGTAGATTTTTTATCGATGAAATAATCCAGGCCTGTCTTGAAATTGTGCGACTCGTTCCTCATTTCCATCGGGCCATGCTGGTCGAAAATGGAATCCAGCACAGTACGATATATTTTCATATTGTTCCTGTTGAGGCTATTATTGTAATTATAGTTTCCGAAGATGTTGACCTTGGCATTGCGGTGGTTCAGCGATAGGCCGCCATTGTATTTTGGGAAAATGCCGATGTTCCATCCTGCATTTACAGATCCATTGGTGCCAAGTGATTTATTTTTCTTCAACCTGATATTGATGATGCCTGCATTGCCAGCGGCTTCGTATTTAGCGGAAGGATTGGTGATCAGCTCGATAGATTCTACCTGCGACGACTGTATCGATTTCAGGTAATTGGCCAGGTCGGCGCCCGCCAGCGGCGAAGGCCTTCCATCGATGTAGATCTGCACGCCGTTTTTACCGCTCATGCTGATGTTATCGTCTTTGTCTACCATTACGCCGGGACTCTTGCGCAGCAATTCCAACATGTCCGATCCTACTGCATTGATGGTGCCTTCCACGTTCAGGATGGTCTTATCTGCTTTTACTTCTATTAATGGACGCGAAGCGGTTACCACCACAGCTTTCATGTCGCCCGATACTTTATTCATAACCAGTGCGGGAATGTCTACCGCTGCTGAGCTATAATTGATGGGAGATGAGAATACAGGTTTGTGTCCTACGAAGGTGGCTTTTACACGGTAGTTGCCTTCTTTGATGCCGGAGAAGCTGTAAACGCCATCGGCTCCGGAGGCTGCGAGCTTTACAAGCCCTGAATCAGCTGCCCGTAACAGGCTTACTGTGGCACCTTTTACAGGATTTCCCTGATCATCTTTCACGAGGCCGTTTACCTGCCCTTTTACGGCGGAAAATACCAGTTGAATGGCTATGAGTAATATAATTGGTCGCATAAGGAGTTTTTTAAATTCCTGACAAACGTATGACAGCGGGCAGGCCATTTAAAAAACGTTACACCAAACGGCTGATTGGAGATACGAAAAGCGGGATGCGGCCCAACAAACGGTGGCCGCATCCGGGGAAAAACTGGGTTATGATGGTTAAAGAATGCCGGCAGACATGGCTTTGGTGGTTATGTCCACCAGTGTGCCGACTATGTCGCTTACACGTTTGATGGTGGCTGCTATCTCGCCCAGGCGTTGAACGGATTCCTCCATTTTGGCAATCAGGGCTTTCAGTTCATCATTCGAAGAGTTGAGCTTGTCGACCATGGCCTGCAGTTCATCCACGATGATGATGTTCTCCATTTCCAACAGACGGTTGATGGTTCCTTCCAGCATACCTCTTTCCTTGTTGGTGAGCGTATCGTCGTTCAGTTTTATTTGTACCTCGTTCAGTGTTTCCCTGATTATTTTGAGCGTGTTGATTGATTCGGTATTCATATATGTTGTGTTTGAAGATTAGTCCTTATTTTCTTTGGTGATGCTTTTCAGCAGTTTGAAAAGCTCCTGTGCATCTTTAATGAAGCTCTGTGTTTCGCTGATGATGTCTGATAATTGTTTTTTCTCGCGGGTATTGCTTACCAGGGCATTGTGCGCCTTTTCAAAATTTCTTGCTGAGCTTACAGTCTTTTGCCTGAGCTGTTCCAGCTTTTCAAAATCATCGAGCCGGGCATAATAAATGGCGATGCTTTGATTCCTTATCTGCCGGTCTGCGGTAAACTCGGGTACTGGCACTGCATTGGGATCTACGGGCCCTTTCTTAAAAATCACGTTTTGGAAATTCCTGATAAAATTGCTCTTTTCGCCTTCGATAAAAGCCTTAACGGTTCCATGTCTATTTCCATCCTTATCTGTAAATGTGTCCGCATCCAGCACTTCTATCAGGTTTGCCAGCGTTGGCTTAATGAGGTCGCTGCCCGCCAGCACAAACTTTTTTAGCTCCTGGGTTTGTTTTCTTGCAACCAGCCGTTTTCCAACTATTAAAATGGCGCTTGACAGGGCGCTGCCTACGGATGCTGGTATTTTCCTGTCGACTTTGGAATTGTAAGTTGTAATCAGGTCGGTAAGATTTTCGCCGAGGTCTTTTGTGCTGGCGGCAAGATCTTTTGAAAATTGATCGGAGCTGAGCTTCGTCAGGAGGCTGCTGTACTGTTGTATCAATTTCAGCGAAAGATCGAATTTATCTGCAAGCTGGTTGGTAGCCCTTTCAAATTTCCGGGCGGATTCTATACGATGCAGGATGGTATCGGCATTTCTGAATTGGCTCGCGGCAAGCAATTCATTATCGATGTGAAATTCGATCGCTTTTTTTACCGGAATGCTCGGAAAGTCCGAATATGCCTTCGCCGTTTGCGCAAAAGCATTTATATTCTTGACCTGGCTTTCTGTTAACACGGTGCAGCTATACAGCAGGGCCAGCACCGGGATCATCATCATTAATTTTTTCATTTGATTAAATTGAAGGTGAATAACTGTGAGCGTCAAATGTAGCTTGCAGGCAAGGTCAGTAACCACGGGATTATTCCCGTATCGGAAGGGGTATAATCACGGTGAACGCAGGAAAGTATCGGTTATAACTTAAGGTTTGCGGAGGCTTGCAGCCCGTTGTGTAGATCTAAAAAACACATAATCGCCCTCGGGCCTCGGGATAAGCCAAACAGTTCCCGACCTTACCGTGGTGGCGATGGTCTTGCCATTCATGCTGAAGTCGGGCCACAGGTGAGTCTTCCTGGTTACCTGGGTTACATCCGGAGCCATCACATATTTTCTTGCGGATGGGGCATCGGCATAGTTTTGCCAGGTCGTGAACAGGCAAAATGAATCGCGTTTGGCTATGTGCTGATATAAAGTAGTGAATTGTCCATTCAGGCTGTCGGCTACAACGCTTACCACGCGATAATCTTTCAGCCATTTGTTGTGTTGTTGCAAAATGAAGTGCCCGGCCTTGTACCATTTCCTGAAGCCGTTGTAATTGCCGTTATTAGCATCGATGTTATTGTAATAGATGCCTGCGCTGTCGGCGGCATCACCGAATTCATAATCCCAAACGCCTTCCACTCCCTGTACTGCCTCGTAGTGGGCCCTTGCATGCAGCTTCATGATGCCCTGTGATTCATGCGGTCGGTAGTGCTTGATCTTTTTTGCGCTTAGTCCTGAAATAAAATCACAACCCACGGGTTTTACGTAGTTTTTGCTGGAGCCATAACTGAATTCAGTGATCATTACGCGGCGCGGTATCCTGCTTACGTAGTACATGGTATCTATGAAGGCCTGCAATTTTGCACGCTCGCCGCGTTGGCCAGGAAATACACCCTGGGAGCCGGTATTGCCTTCGCATCCTTTGTCTATGTCGAATACCCAGGTGCTGATGGTGGTATGCAAATTTAAAATATCGGCTATGGGATGCCGTGTGTCCATGTACCATACACGCCCGAGAAATTCTGCTTCGATAATGCCTTCTATGCCCCAGGCCGCAAAGCCCTGCGAAACAAAGGGCGTGTTCGCAAACAGTTTTTTCCATTCGGTCCTAAGCGTATCGTGGAAGGAGAAAAGGGCCATGGGCGACATATAATTAGAACCGGTGATGCGGCCATTCCTGTAGCCTGCCCAATTTTCATTAAAGGGAATGAAATATTTAATGCGTCCCCAGGCAAACCGGCCGGGAAAAGCATCGTTTGCATAACGGGCCGGTGTCAGGTAACGGCCATATCCAACCGAAATATTGGGCATTTCGTAGCCAAGCTTTGCCGCATTGGCAATAAATTGAAAAGCATATCGCCCATAGCTCGATGGCAGTCTTGGGTCGGCGCCTGCCGAGTCGATGGGTATATGCTCAGTAGATGCGTAGTTGATTTGTTGCAGCAAGCGGCCATTGGGTGATTTATCTACCTGGTAGGCCCAGCGCAAGCCTCCGCGTACAAATGTCGAATCTTCATACAAAGGCGAGCCATAAGGTTGCAGGTCTATTTTGTTGTTCGAGCGGGCTGCCCCCGCCATGGGCGGGTGTCCTTATCTATCACACCCTGCGGTGAACCGAAATTGCCGATATACCCACCTTTCGAAAAGAACCAGGTAAGCGTATCGCTCCAGTAATTACGATATGGCGGCGTCGGGTGAGCTTCTACCAAACCGGAATGATAATATACGGCGAGAGTGGTGTCGCGCTTCAAGGGCATGCTGAAGTCCGGTGTAATGCGTGTATCCTTCGTTCCATACGGTGATGCATAACCGTAGGGAACAAAGCTCGTGAAATTCGCGCCTCCCTGCATTCCTCGGATGCCATTTACTTTATTGAACCGGAAGATGGCGAACTGGCCCGTATCCTTCATATTGGTGATGGATTTCCATCCCCTCGATGATGAGCAATTCAGTACATGATCGGGAGTAACGGATGTACCCAACCTGAACTGGAACAGGGCGCTGCGTATTTCTTCGAGTGACCCGATGAACACTTCCACCGCATTGGGAATTTCGTTGCCTGTTTGATCGTTCCACCAAAGTTCCTTCCAATACATTACGCGGCCAACATCCAGCACCACGCATATCTGGCTGCCATTGCCCAGGTCCCAGAAATCGTGGACCAGTGGCCGCGTCACCAGCGGAGTGGTGGAATCGTGTTGCAGGCCAGGCTTAAGCGTGTCCGCATCAAATTGTTTGTTCCTGGGATCAAAATGACCATCGAAGCATACCCAGGCGCGCCCCAAAATGTTGCCATGCTTGTTGCTGAAAGTATCCAGGTAAGCCTGAGAACCCGTTCCGAAATTCCCATTCGGTCCCCAGGCCATATAAGGCTTCAATGGAAATTTTTGTATGGACTGGGAAAAGGCGGCCGCGCACAGGAGTACGGTTGTGGCGGACAATAATATTTTGAAGATGTTTTTCAACAACATGAAGATACGGAATACAAAAAATCAGAAAGGCCCTCTAATGAGAGCCCTTCGTGATTTGTATTAACCTGTAGACCTAAGACTGATATTGACTTCCCTCGCCAAAGTGCTGGCCATTTGCTGTTGCACCTGCCTGGGATGTTTTGTTGCCTGGCATAAACTGCCCGAATATTTTTCTACCTCTTTCTTTCAGATTGCCCACGAGATCTTTTCTTTGCTGGGGGCTCATCCTGGTATACTTGTAAGCTGCGAATGCGGCTGCACCGGCCAACAATAAGCTCAGGGGACTTTTGCGTAACATATTATTCAATTTAAGTTTATTAATAAGTTGTCTTGCTATTAGCATTAAAATATCGTACCAATTTTTTGAGGCCCTCAAACGTTGATACACATGTGTGCCGGGAGCGTGTAAGTACTTCCACAGTTTACCTGGTTTAAACGGCATTTCTCCGTTTTATTGCAAAATTGGTACGCTAATTGAAATATTCTAATAGAATCATTGCTCAATAAGCGCTGGTTGCATCTCATACATAACTATTTTAATTAACGAGATACTTCCAAATCAGCTATTCGGGCTTAAAATAGAAGAGGTCAGATAAACATCTGACCTCTTTTTAATTGTGATACCACAGATCTAGAAGAGTATAGCAAGATTATTAGAAATGGATTTATTGATCACAAAGATTTATTTTAACGGGCTATCTGTGTAATCCGTAAATCTTTGTTTCAAATCTGTACTATATTTTTTATTGAATTGTAATCCTTATACTTTTCCTGATATCTTTTCCCGATACCTGCAACACATAATTGCCTTTCGCCTGAGCAGGCAGCGATAGGTTGAGCTGGCTTACGCCTGCGCTCAGCGATTGCTGCTGTTGCATGAGCTGCTTTCCCGACAAATCGAACAATCTGAATTGAAGAACCGATGGCTCCGGTAAAGTAATTTGTACAGTGAGATTATCAACAGCGGGGTTTTTCATCAACCGCACCTCAGTTATTGCTTCCATATTGTTTAACACCGGCAATACCTGGCTGTAAAAATGTTGTCCTCCCGCAGTGGTAATTTTGATCCTGTAGTACACCGCATTCGCAGACGGCCTGTCATCGAACTGGTACCGGCCGTTGCCGCCTATGGCTGTCCTGCTGCCGATGTGTTCAAAATGCAACCCGTCCAGGCTGCGTTCGACCCCGAATGCATCACCAACGGATTCATTTGTGGTGGCCCAGTTCAATGTAATGATGTCTTTATCGCGTTTGCCCGAGAACGATACGAGTTTCACCGGTACGATCTGCAGCAAAGTTCCTACTTTTAAACCGCTTCCGAAACTGGTGACCCAAATTTCATTCAGGTTAAAAGGATTGAAGAATACACGCTCCGGCTGGCGGAATGGATAATTGCTTACCAATGTCCATGTGGGAGTGGCGGCATTCATATTATTGCTGACCCATAGTCCCTGCGTTTCTGTGGTAAGGTATGCCTGGTTCAGCGATGCGGGATTAAATGTAATGGACGTAACCCTGTCGAACTGCGTGCCGGTAAGCTTCGTCCACGAAGCGCCCCTGTTGGTGCTCCTGAACAATCCACCTCTTCCATTGGGCGCGCCGCCCCACCCGCTGAATACCGCTACGTACCATGTGTTTTGCGTTGGATCAGCGGGATCGATGATAATATCCTTTGTCCAGTATTGCATGTCTGCGTGCGATACATCGCTCCACAATCCTGTTGCCGGATCATATATGAATACGCCGGAGCTTGCCGTGAATGCGCCGGTATTGTTTCTTCTGCCGGAATAAGTACACACTACTTTACCGTCGTTCAATACGACAATGGCAGCTGGATGCCCCTGTGTACGCGGAGGATTGGGCAGTTTGCTCCAGGCCGAAGTGGCCAGGTTGTTCAAATCATGCGTGACCCAAATGCCGCCTTGCCCTGTTCCGCCGCCATAGTGTATAACGCTTGCGTATAGCCGATTTGCATTCGTAGGATCGGTGGCCAGCCAAAATACGGGATGGTTAAATTGATGCAGCAATTGCCAGGCGGCGCCGTTGTTGGTGGAGTAAATGATCCTTCCACCGGCATCGTTTGCATCCAGGATGGCATCCTGCAGCCGCGTGCTTTGGTACATATCGTGCACGCCGGAAGTAGCGGCAAACATCGTGTTGGCTGTATTGTGCCTTACAATGCGATACATCGTGTTGATGGTATGGCCTGTATAGTCGAAGCTCCACGAAACGCCGCCATTGGTGCTGCGGATACCATTGATATCTGAAAAGCACGCAAACATGTTATTGGCGTCCTGCCAATGTACCTGCCAGCAGGTTGTGTTCTCCAATCCCACACTTCTGTAATATTGTTTTTGCGGCGTAAGCGCGCCGGCAGGATGTTCATCGCCGGTATTTACATAGGCTTGTTGCCAGTTTGCGCCGCCATCGCTGGTTTTATGCACAAATCCAAAATCACCGAACAGCACTTTGTCGGCATTGTTGGGCGCCACGGTAATACCGAAGCAGCTTTCGCCATAGCCCCAGCTGCGGTCTCCGCCATGGCCAGACCACCCGGTGCGTATATTTTGATTGGTGGTTGTAAGAAATACCTTGCTCCAGTTGGCGCCGCCGCTTGAAGTTTTCATCACCAGGTTGCCGCCGGTTGATTGATCGTGGCCGCCCAGGTACGCCACGTTAATGTTGTTGCGCGCCATGCCCACGTACATAACATTGTCGTTGGAGATAGTGATACCGGTCATTCTCGGCGTCCATGCATTTACACCCGCGTCCAATGAATACACCCCGGTTGCCACTCCATAGTCCCACGGAACATAGCCGTTATAGATATCACCCGCGTTGGCGGTAACGCAAAAAAAACGCGTAGTGCTTCCCGCCTTTGCGCCGGCGAAAGAAAAAATGGCCTGTGATGCAGGCATTCCGGTGGTGCCCAATATGCTGAACGAAGCACCGCCATCTGCAGAATACAAAATGCCCTCATTCGTGCCGATATAAATATCATTGTTATCGAAAAATATCCCTGCCATCGTAATGCCGACGCCGGCATTGGCTGCATTGCGTATCAATGTGAATGTATTGCCGCCGTTGTCAGATATGTACAGAGCGCTGTAATAATTTATTACGATCCTGTCCGGGTTTGCATGATCAGCCCTCAGTGCATATACGTCTTCTCCTGCAATGGCGCCGGGCAACGCGGTCCATGTATTGCCGCCATCTGTTGTGCGCACTCCATAATTAATATTGCCATCATTGGCGATGCAGTAGGCTATGTTGCTGTTGCTGGTAAATTCATAAGTAGAAAGATTACCCACCTGCAGCCTTGTAAAGGGCACTTGCGTATACGTAACGCCGAAGTCGGTGCTATGGAACAGCTGGCTCATATCGCACGCGATATAAAACTCGTTGTCGTTATCAGGATTGATGGTGGGATAAAACAATGCGCCTCCTCCCCCAACTCCCCGTGGCTGCCAGGTGGTTGGTTGGGCCATGCATGTTTGCGTAATCAACAGACCGGTAATAGATATGGATAGGAGCGTGCGCAAAAGGACGGAGTTCTTCATGTGGCAGGTTTTGCTTTTTTGCAATAAGGTTGCGCCTCCTTTTAGCAAATATTTTGCCACGAAAGAGATCGGGGTTTAAACATTGGGCGCAGCGCGTAGATTTACGCCGGGCATTTTACCTGCCACCTCGGGTATCGTCGTTGTCGATGTCTTCGTCGCGCTTGCGTGTTTTTGAATATTTTCCGCCAGCGGTATCGTCAGCTGTGCCCGGACTTTTAGCGGGGTCCAGGTTCGGATCGTCCGGTAGTTTTTTATATGGCTCCGAATGCATGCCCGTACGTTTGTCCTTGTCGGTTTCTTTTATGCTGTTGCGATTGCGGTTATTCGGCATATCTATAATTTTTTATAATCTGACCAGTACATAAATCATTCCAGTATATTTTTGCCGCCATGCAAACCATAGCGGAGTCTATCATTCAATTTTATACATCACTGAAGGCCCCGGTAAATCTTCCCCGCGGTGTGGAAGTATTGCATCCTCAGGCCGAAGAGCAGGTATTGCAGGTAGTGGCTGATTTTTATACGCGTTACTATTCAGACCATCGTCCCAGGCATTTGCTCATTGGCATTAATCCCGGCCGTTTTGGCGCGGGGACTACGGGCGTAAATTTCACAGGACCAAAACAGTTGACCGAATATTGCGGCATTCAGCACCCTTTTGGCAAGCGTTCCGAGCTTTCAGCCGAATTTATTTATGAGATGATCATGGCTTATGGTGGAGTGGAAAAATTCTACGGCAGGTTTTTTATCACTTCCGTTAGTCCGTTGGGCTTTACCAAAAACGGTATCAACCTGAACTATTACGATGATCCTCTGCTGGCGTCCAGTCTACGCCCCTGGATCATAGAAATGTTCAAACAACAGCTGGCCTTTACCGGTAACCAGCAAGCCTGCGTTTGTATAGGCGGAGAAAAGAACTATAAATATTTGAAGAACATCAACGACGAGTGCAGGTTTTTCAAACATATCCTGCCCGTAGCGCATCCGCGTTTTATTATGCAATACCGCCGCAAGCAAAAGGAAAGCTTTGTGCAAAAATACTTATCAGTGCTGGCTCAATTAGGGCACTGACATGCCGCCATGTAACCGAATTCGGGGATCTGATAAAATTTTTTACCCGTGGTATGGGTAATTACAATATTCGTCCCTACTTTTGCCACACTCAATTCAGGAATATGAAATTCTCCATGAGCCCTGCACTTGCAGGACAGCCCCGCTGCTAAGTATTGGATCATCCGAAGGATTCCTTCGGACGCGCACCACCTGGTCCAATACACCTTACCCTGAGTTTTTCTATTTATTTTTATCGTCATCTTTTTAAATGAGTTGTCACTCATGTCTCACTCAACAACAACTAACAGGATTTCCTATTACTTTACGCTGTTGAAGCAGTCCATCAGGGGCGAGCAACAGGATTATACCACCGGCAGCATTCGTAAGGCCGTGTTCATGCTGGCCATACCGATGATGCTGGAAATGATCATGGAAAGCATATTCGCGCTGGTAGACACCTATTTTGTAGGGCATTTGCCAGGAAGCAAGCATACCGTTCAAACCGTGGGCCTTACCGAATCGGTGCTCACCATTATTTATTCACTAGCCATTGGCATCAGCATGGCAGCAACGGCCATGGTAGCGAGGCGCATCGGTGAAAAGGACCCGGAGGCCGCCGCCGTTGCAGGCGTGCAGGCGCTGGTGATTTCCCTGATGGTAACAGTGGTGATAAGCATTGCGGGGTTCGTATTCGCAGACGATGTATTGGGGCTGATGGGCGCGGAACCGGAAACTATTGCGATGGGCACACCCTATACCCGCATCATGATGGGAAGTAGCATCGTGATCATGTTGCTGTTCCTGATCAACGGTATCTTCCGCGGCGCGGGCGATGCATCAATGGCCATGAAGAGCCTGATGGTCGCCAACATCTGCAATATCATTTTATGTCCCGTGCTCATACGCGGTATCGGGCCTTTTCCAGAGTTAGGTCTTACCGGCGCCGCGGTAGCTACTACCGTTGGCCGCGGCATAGGCGTAATATATCAATTGTATCATTTGTTTGGCAGCAAGTCTGTAGTAAAGCTGAGAAGGCGGCACATGCAGTTCAACTGGCCCATCATCCGTTCGCTGGTGAGCATTGCATCGCCGGGTACTATTCAATTCATCATCGGATCGTGCAGCTGGATCTTCCTTGCAAGGCTTGTAGCGACTACTGGTCACAGTGAGGCTTCGTCAGGATACCAGATCGCCATCAGGATCGTGATATTTTTCATTTTGCCTGCATGGGGCATGAGCAATGCGGCGGCAACGCTGGTAGGACAAAACCTCGGGGCCGGCCAACCGGAGCGCGCTGAATTGTCGGTGAAGCGCACTGCAGTGTACAATGCCGTGTTCATGGGCATAGTTTCGCTTTTGTTCCTGCTGGGCGCGGAGCAGATAGCATCTGTATTTACCGAAGAAAAAGAAATATTGAAATACTGCGTGGATGCGCTTAGGATCATCAGCGCCGGTTATATTTTCTATGGCATCGGCATGGTCATGATCAATGCGTTCAACGGAGCGGGCGATACGTGGACGCCTACGTGGATTAACCTGGCTGGATTCTGGGCGTTCCAGATACCACTGGCATACCTGCTGGCAAAAACCTTCGCGCTGGGGCCGCTTGGCGTTTTCATTGCGATACCCGTGGCCGAGACCGCCATAACTGTTGCAAGCGTCATATTGTTCAGGCGCGGCAAATGGAAGCTGGTTAAAATATAATAGAACAGCATAAGTAAAACACAGAGGCACAAGTATATTCACTTGTGCCTTATCTTTAGATATCATGAAGAGAATACCGAGCGATATTGTACGCCAGGTCTTGTTATTGGCAGGCATCGTAATGCTGGGATTGGTATTGTTCCGGGAGTTGGAATTTTTTTTCCCCGCATTGCTGGGCGCTTATACATTATATGTATTGCTGCGCAAATACATGTTCATTCTTACAGGCAAGTATAAATGGAAATCAGGGGCCACCGCTATTTTTTTAATGGTGTTGTCGTTCCTTATTATCCTTTTGCCCATCATGATATTGATAAACATGATGACCACCAAGGTAACCTTTGCGGTGGAGCATTCGTCGCAGGTGTTATCCAAGATACAGCAGTTCATTCAGCAATACGAGGCCCAGTGGGGATTTAAAGTATTCACCCCGCAAACCGTTCAAAAGCTTACCGACTGGGGAACGCGGACCTTGCCTACTATTCTTAGCGCTACCCTAAACACGCTTACAACCGTTGTAATGATGTATTTCCTGTTATTCTTCATGCTCACCAACGGCCGCCGCATGGAAACCGGCATTTATTCCTGGATGCCCGTAAAAGAAGAAAACGTATTGCTCATCAGGAAGGAAATGAACAGCATGGTGCTGTCGAATGCCGTAGGTATACCGGTTATTGCGCTAATGCAGGGACTGGTGGGACTGCTCGGCTATTGGGTGATTGGTGTGGATGAGCCCGTATTTTGGTTTGTAGTTACATCCATTACAGCACTGTTGCCGGTGGTGGGCGCGGCGCTGGCTTATGTGCCGCTGGGCTTGTTATTGTTTTCGAACGGCGACGTTACAAGAGGAGTGCTTGTATTGTTGTATGGCTTCATCGTTATTGGTTTGGTGGACAACGTGTTCAGGTTTTGGTTCAATAAACGCGTAGGAGATATTCACCCGCTCATTACCGTGTTCGGTGTAATTGTGGGCGTGGCCGTATTTGGTTTTATCGGGATTATTTTCGGTCCTATCCTCATCTCTCTTTTCCTGCTGCTGATTAAGATATATACCAGCGAATACGGCGACCGTTCCAGGAATATCGAAGAGGTTGGAAAGCCCGGTGACCCGGTCGAAAAAAAAGATAAATAAAAAATACGATCCAAATTATGGAACGTTATTTAACGTTTAACATCTGATTTTTCATAGTAAGGTTCCCACTTATAGTAACAAAATTTTCACGTCGCTGCACAATAAAAATCTAGGGTTTTTCCGAAATTTGTGGTCCGATTCAATATACTATTTCAAAACAATCCCCGTTTTTAAAATCGCTGATACGTATGATGAAAACTTATAGGATGAACCTTATCGGAAAAACCTTGTCTGTTGTAGTGTTAATGACCACCCTGCTGATAGCACCTACGCTTATTGCAAGCACTCCCAATGCAGCAGTAGAAACAAAAAAAGTAGTAGTTGACCGCGTTGCTGATGAGGCCGCCGCGGTTGTTGCTGAGGCCGGTATGCTGTACAACGCAATGGAACTGGAAAACCGGGGCTTGCCCAAAAAAGCTTTCGAATACGCATTCAAAGGGTATAAAAATCTAGTTAACAGAGGCCTGGTTGAAAAAACCAATATTATCTCTGTCGCTGATTTCAGCCAATCTTCCCGCAACAAGCGCTTATTTATCCTGGATTTGGAATCGCAGAAAGTATTGATGCAGACTTATGTGGCGCATGGCCGCGGTTCTGGTGGAGAATACGCACGTTCATTTTCCAACACGCCCGAAACGCACAAAAGCAGCCTCGGCTTTTACGTAACCAAGAATACCTATTTTGGACAACACGGTTTATCGCTCATTTTGGGAGGAGTAGAAAAAGGTATTAATGACAATGCAGAGGCAAGAAAAATCGTTATACATGGGGCCAACTACGTGGGTGACCGCTATCTTAAAGTCAGGCCCTTTATTGGAAGAAGCCATGGTTGCCCGGCCGTAGCTTCAAAGCTTAGTAAAAACGTTATCGAAACTATTAAGGATGGATCTGTCTTATTCATTTACCATCCTACAATTTCTTATCTGAACAAGTCCCGTATTTTAAACGGCTAGCGTGGACGTTAACTTCAGATGGTTTGAAGGTGAAAAAGCTCAATATAGGTTCGTACCCTATGATTGGGCTTTTCTTTTTTTATGATAGCACAGATTTTTAAATGGATTTAGGGATCCACAGAAGGAGCGTTATGCTATAATTTGTTGCTATTTTCTTATGCCAGTGTTTTTTCTTTACTGACCGCTTTCTGAATTGCTGAAATTATTTTCTCCGCTTTTTCCTTGATCTGTTCTTCTGTCCACAGCAGGCTGATGCTGGTACAAATACAGCGGCTCATGATGGCGTCGCTTGCGGGAAATTGCTTCGTAGCATTTGTAATCACGGCCTCGCGTTGTTCCGCTGGCAGTGCATGCAAGGTAGTGGCTTGCTTCAGGTGGTCCCATTTTCGGATGTAGTGCCAGTTGTTATCGAACCAATAAAAATTACCTGGTAAAACTCCCTGCGCTTTCAAGTCTGCCACCGTATTGCGCGCAATGCCTTCCGTAGGTAAAAACCAGCAGAGGAAGGTACAGCTGTCACCGGATGGGTCTGGTATCGATCTGAACGAAACTTCCGGCACCTGCGAAAGCAATTGTTTCAGCATGCCATGATTGCGTTTTTGTATTTCCAGGAACCTGTGCAACTTGCGTATTTGCGCAAGCCCTACGGCAGCATGCAATTCTGAAATACGGTAATTGTAGCCGATGAAGGGATGAAGGTCGGCGCCACGGTCAGCGCCCTTATGATCGTGGCCATGGTCGGTATAACCATCGCATTTGATATACACGTCTTCCCTATTGGTCATTACCACACCGCCTTCGGCGCAGGTGATGGTCTTTACAAAATCAAATGAAAATGTTCCTGCTTCTCCGATGGTGCCCAGGTATTTTCCTTTGTACGAGGCGCCAATGCTTTGGCACGCATCTTCCAGTAAAATGAGCGAATGCTCTTTGCAAATTGCTTGCAGCGCGTCCATATCGGCCATGCTTCCGCACATGTGCACCGGCATCACGCATTTTGTTTTGGGCGTAATGGCCTTGCGCACCGCATCGGGGTTTAATGTGAGTGTTTCGTCTATATCTACTAATACGGGGATAGCTCCCACGCTCAATACGGCTTCAAAGCTGGCTACAAATGTGAAGGCCGGCATGATCACTTCATCGCCGGAACCTATGCCTAGTGCGGCCATTGCAGTGGTAAGGGCCGAAGTGCCGCTGGAGGTAAGCTGTGCATAACTGCAACCGAAGGTGTCGCAAATGGCTTGTTCCAGCTCTTTCGATTTCCAGATGCCTTTGCGGGGCCCTTCGAATCCATAGCGCATATAGATGCCTGTTTCCAGCACATCGTTTACTTCCTTGCGTTCTTCAGGTCCGAATAGTTCAAAGCCGGGCATAGTATGTTTTTTTGGTTTGTTGTTATAGATAGAGCGAGTGGCAAAGGTAAAGCAAGGAAGTTTTTGTGGCAAACCGGAAATACCGTATAAACACGGTTGGAAAATTGGCCAGATTTCTTTTGATTGAACTAATATAAAAGCGCTGTATATGGTGGAAGTTATTTCCGTTAAGCGGCTTATAAGAGTTTTTGAAGGAATTCAACAGACAAAGTCAGAAACGCAGGCTTGTTTTATTTTAGGAGCCGGAGCTTCAAGGTCTTCGGGTATCAGAACAGGAGCAGAGTTGGCAAGACTGTGGTTTCAGGAATTAAAGGAAGATTATTCGGAGGAAGATTTTGAGGTTTTGCTGCAGCAGCATGGCATTCTTAGGGAATCACCTGATGAATTTTACAACAAACTATATGCGTTGCGGTATAGAGATGCGCCGTGGCTTGGGTATGATTTCATTAATAAAGAAATGGAGAATGTTCAACCGAGCTTTGGATATACAGTTCTCGCGCAAATTCTTTCTACTACGCAACACAATATTGTAATCAGCACCAACTTCGACAATTTGGTAGAGCTTTCATTATATACATACACTGATGTTCTGCCGCTTATTTGTGCGCATGAGTCACTAGCGCAGTATGCCCGGCCATCGGTAAAGCGGCCGTTAATTGCCAAAATACACCGGGGTAAAGAATATGGGCCTAACAGTGCTCCAAGGGAAGTTGAGGAATTAGTTAATGAGTGGGTAAGGCCATTGAAGGATATTTTAAACAATAGAATAATAGTTTGCATAGGGTATGGAGGTAACGATGGAAGCTTGATGGGTTTTCTGGAAAAAATCATTGAAGAAAAAAATGAGCGCGTCGTAGATTTTTATTGGTGTGTAAAAGGCAAGGAACTACCAAATCTCCGGGTTCAGCAATTGCTAAAAAGGTCCGGGGGTAAAATTGTTGAAACCGGAGGCTTTGACGAGTTAATGCTTGAATTGGGTGATAAATTAGGCTTGGGACTCATTGATCAGCAGATTGAGGATATTGGTAAAAGAAGGGCGATGGTTTACAGAAGAAAAATAGAAGAAATGAAGGGCCGATACGATAATGCTAAAGATCCAGACAGAAAGAAGGCTGCTGACAATATGACTAATAAAGCCCAAAGTAATTGGTGGCAGTATGTACTGCAAGCTAAGGATGCTTCCACTAATGATGAGAAGGAGAGAATTCTCAAAGAGGCAATCACCGAGTATCCAAATAATCCGGATGTTGTTTTTTCATATGCTGATTTTTTGCAGGACGCCGGAAGGTTTGACGAAGCCGAAAATCACTTTTTAAGATCGATAGAGCTTAACCCTTACGACCCCACCCTATATAATAATTACGCCTTGTTTCTTGATCGTCACAGAAAAGACTTTGATGCTGCTGATAAATATTTTTTAAAAGCGCTCGAGTTAGCCCCTAATGACGCCGTCGTAAACGGTAATTACGCCAGTTTTTTGGGACGTAACAACAGAAACGACGATAAGGCGGCATTGTATTTTATAAAATCTTTGGAGATATTTCCCGATGATCCAACTTTTAACAATAATTACGGCCATTTGTTAGATGTTCGGAAAAGACAATACGACGAAGCCGAAAAATATTACAGGAAAAGCCACGATCAGGATCCTACCGATACGGTAGTAATGTCTAATTTAGGAGGGCTTCTTTATAAGCAAAAGCAATTCGAGGAGGCGGACAAATTAATAGATTTTATTATAGAAGAGGATATTCCTGATAACATTCTGCTTAAATCATGGTTCTTAAAATATATATACCATCCCGACGTTGCCGATGAAGCGCGGGCTAAGATCAAAAGCTTGCTTAAGAAAAGCAATCGCGTTATGTACTACGATTTCGATGATCACCTGGAAAATGCCAGGAAAAACCATCATCCGCAACTCGACGAGTTAAAGGGATTGGATAAAAAAATGAAAGAGCCGGTATAGTATTGTTCCAACTAATTATTTCGAATCGTGCAGGCTAACAGACCTTTCCGTTCCCAAATTCACCGGCCTGCTTTCAATATTATTCCTGCTCAACGCCGTAACAATGTACTTGTATTCCTTATTGTAAGGAATGACAAGCTTTGCGCCGGGATTGTCCGGTACAATGGCATAGGGCGGAACAGATACGGTTGCAGTAGTAACAACCGGTATTTGATATACTACAAAGCCTTTAAGCTTCTCATCGCTTCTGCCCTTTGTGAAATGCAGTATCATCGATGAATCCGTTGCGGAGAAAGTAGTTGCCACCGAAGGTTCTGCAGGAATCGTGGAAGGTATCCACGCCATCGGCGGTATCAATGCGGGTTGACGGTAGTAATTGTTTTTAAGACTATCGTTCCACCCATTAGGATTTTTCAGGAATGATTTGCTGCTGAAATAAATTGCGCCATCAACATTGCTGGTGCTTTGCAAGGCCTGGATTTGCCTCGGTAACAAAGTGGAATCTTTCCAGGGCGCTGCCACTGTATTACCTGCCGCTCGGTAAATGCCCAGCCCGATATATAAATGCTTGCCGTAAGCGTGCTTGCTCCACCACTCCAGCAAGGGACTGTAGGGTGCATTGGGATGTGTGAACTCCCAATACAGTTGTGGAGCCACATAATCGATCCATCCTTTTTTCAACCACAATAATATATCCGCGTACAGGTCATCGTAATTAGTTTGCCCCGCGCGGGAATCGCTGCCCTCGGGGTCCTTGCTCTTGTTGCGCCATACACCGAACGGGGAAATGCCGAACCTGCAATATTTATTTTCTTCCTTAATGGCCTTGGCCAGCATGACAATGACAGAATCGACGTTGCTGCGACGCCAGTCGTCCCTAGAAAGACCGTTGCCGTATTGAGCATATGAAGCAGAGTCGGGAAATTCTTTTCCGGCAATCCGGTAAGGATAAAAATAATCGTCGAAGTGAATGGCGTCAACGTCGTAGCGGCTCACGATATCGCGGATGACCTTTACCACGAACTGCTGCGCCTCCTTATTGCCAGGATCGAAATAGCGCTTATCTCCATACGTTAGGAACCACTCCGGATGCAGTTTGCTGATGTGCGTGCGCGCAATAGACGATTTGCCGATGGAGAATTCGGCGCGGTAGGGATTGCACCAGGCATGGAACTCGAGTCCGCGCTTGTGGGCCTCCTCTATCATAAACTGCAACGGATCGTAATATGGAGATGGCGGCTTGCCTTGTGTGCCCGTAAGCCATTCGCTCCAGGGCTCGAAGGGTGAAGGATAAAATGCATCGGTGGCCGGCCGTATCTGCACGATCACGGCATTGAGGCCGTTGCGGCGGTGCATTTCCAGTAAATTAATGTATTCGATTTTCTGGCTGTCTACAGACAGGGTCTTGCGCGACGGCCAGTCGATATTGTCTACGGTGGCAATCCATGCGGCCCTGAACTCATATTTCTTCTGGGCCATGGGGGCTACGGCTATTGACAGCAATAGCGCTACAAGAGGACAAATTTTGCGCATGCGCTTCGGGGTATTATTCAGAGTTACGGATCTTGTCGAGCAACTTATTCAGTTGCCTTGCATCGGTTTCGTTCAGGTTTTGAAGTATGCCGTCCAAATTATGCTGCATATCGTCCAACCGCTCCAGCAGCTTCAAGCCCCTTTCGGTAATAGAAACGTCAACAAGCCGCCGATCTGATTTACAGATCACTTTTTTAACCAATCCTTTTTTGATCAGGCGGTCCACGATACGGCTCGTATCGCTCATTTTGTCCAGCATGCGCTGCCTGATCTGCAGGGTCGACAGGGGTTCGCCCGCACCGCGCAGTATGCGAAGGATGTTGAACTGCTGGGGCGTAAGGTCGGCCTGGTCAAAGAACATTTTCATACGCTCCATCATCCAGTTATGGGTGAAGATCAGGTTGATCATCGCTTTCTGGAACTCGTTCTTGAACTTTCGCTGCGAAATATCCTTTTCGATACTCATAAATAATGTTCCAACTTCCTGTAAATGTAAATAATTCTATCTCTGCATGGTACGCAGTTCGGCCATGAGCATAAAAATGGTGAAAAGATGGTGCGATTCGTGCAAAAGAAAAAATTCCGTCCATTGAGGTATGTCCATGTTCCCATACTTGGGGTGAATGCCTGTCCTTACCATATCTTTTGCTCCCATGTTTTCCAGGATTTGGATAATTTGTTCCCTGTCATGCACGAGGCGGCCCAGCAAGGTTGGCAGGGACTGCTCCACGGTTGGGGCAAAGGCGGGGTCATTGTCCGCCACATAACGGCCAAATTGCGGCTGCTGCTCCTGTTGTATGCGGGCTATTCGTTCTAAAAACACAAGCTGGTAAGTCACAAGGTGCGCGAGGTTTTCAAACACGCTCCATTTACCCGGATTAACCGGGTAACGCAATTGGACCTCGGTAAAGGGATTTACCAATTCGGCAATGGTCTGGTGCTGGTATTTAAGCCGGTATCGTTGTGAATCGGATAACATATTCGCATGCGCCGGTTACGACTCCCATACCCGGGTGCCTTCGGAACAATTGGCGCAAATATCAATATTCTTCCTGCCTTGCAAAAGGCGTGTGCGGAAATGCACGTAATCTTTATTATGCCAGATCTCTTTAAAAGGCTTGTGCTTCAAATCGCCCAGCCGGTGTTGCGCATCCTTATCAAAGCAACAAGGCACCACCAGCCCATCCCAGGTAATTACCGGCGAATGCCATAAACGCCAGCAATGGTTATCGAGTGAGTTTTTCAAGCTGCGCGAACCATCCGGCCCGGCGTGGTAACGGCTGTACTTGTCTTTAGTAGGAATCAGGCCGTGCGGGTCGTTCACATAATCGTACACCTGGGCGGTCTTGAACCACACATCGTCTACACCAATCTCCCGCGCCAGCTCTTTTACATCATCCATTTGGTGCTCGTTGGGTTTTACCACCAAAAACTGGAAGATGATAAAAGGTGTGCGGCTTTTCAGTTCTTTTTTCCATTTTACGATGTTCCGCGCTCCCTGCAGCACTTTGTCTAATTGCCCGCCCACGCGGTATTGCTGGTAAACGTCCTGGGTGGTGCCGTCAATGGAAATGATCAGCCGGTCTAAACCGCTTTCCACGGTCTTGCGTGCATTGGCCTCGGTTAAATAATGCGCATTGGTGGAAGTGGCCGTGTAAATGCCTTTTTTCGAGGCATATTGGACCATATCGAGAAAAGATGGGTTCAGGTATGGCTCGCCCTGGAAATAAAACGTAAGGTATAGCAGGTCGCCGGCCAATTGGTCGATGGTTTCGCTGAAGAAATCCTTTTGCAGCATGCCGGTATCGCGGGTAAAGGCGCGGAGCCCGCTTGGACATTCCGGGCACCGGAGGTTGCATGAAGTGGTGGGTTCAAAGGAAATGGAGATCGGTTGTCCCCATTGCACCGGCCTTTTGGTCCATTTGCTTACGTAATAGCTGGTCAGCACACGGCCGGCATTCCACAAGCGCCTTGGCGTAAGCTTTGATAATAAATTGAATGTATCTCGTTTGTTGAACCGTGGCATGATCGCCTAAAATTACACCCCGGGCCCGAATAGGCAATGATTTATACGGATATTCGTTGTTTTCAGGGTGTTTTTAATCATCGCGGTTAAATTGTAATTTTAAAAGAGTTATATCCTTTCTATGAAGAAATTCTTACTCCTGGCCACTTTACTGCCATTGTTTGCCCATTCCCAGGAAACCGGAGTTTTCAGGAACGAGCAGGCTGCCATAGCTGAATCCGAACGAAAGGCGGCTGAACGATTGATGTCGGCATCGCGCATGGAAAGCGTTGCCTCCGGCAATTACAATGTGCATCACTACCGCTGCGAATGGCAGCTCGATCCGGCCGTACGTTATATCAGGGGTACCATCACTACCAGCTTTTCGATGATCCAACCCGGCAACAGCATCACCTTCGACCTGGCAAATCAACTGGTGGTGGACAGCGTGGTATACCATGGTAATAAGATCACATTTTCCCGGTTACCCAATAACGGTGTCGTATTGAATTTTCCTGCCCCGATCGCCACCAACGCCAAAGATTCCGTTTCGATATTTTACCAGGGCAATCCCGCGGGCGGCGGGTTCGGAGCCTTTCACCAGGGAACACATGGGGCAGGGGTGCCCGTTATATGGACCCTGTCTGAGCCTTATGGCGCCAAAGACTGGTGGCCATGCAAGGACGGCCTCGACGACAAGGCTGATTCCATCGATATTATCATGCGGCACCCGGCCATTTACACTTCTTCTTCCAATGGAATGATGATCAGCCGGCAAACCGCAGGCTCCGATGCCGTTACTCATTTCCGTCACCGTTATCCCATTGCCACTTACCTGGTGGCGATCGCTGTTACCAATTACGTGGTGCGCAACGATACGGTACGCGTGGACAATAAAGTATATCCGTTCATCAGTTATGCCTATCCAGAAAACGCGGGAAGCTTTTTCAACTCTGAATATTTCGCAAAGGATGCATACAGGATATTTACCAAGCTGTTCGGCGAGTATCCATTCGCCAATGAAAAATACGGCCATACCCAGTTCGGATGGGGCGGTGGCATGGAGCATCAGACCAATAGCTTCATGTTCAATACCTCACCCAATTTATCGGCGCATGAGCTGGGGCATCAATGGTTCGGTAACAAAATCACCTGCGGAAGCTGGCAGCACATCTGGCTCAACGAAGGATTTGCCACTTATAGCACCGCATTGTTTTTGGAACATGGCTTTCCGACGTTTTTCCGTCCATTCCTGCAAAGCACATTGAACTCGGTAGTATCCCAACCCGCCGGCTCGGTGTTTGTCCCGGATACAACTAATCCCAACAGGATATTCGACGGAAGACTTTCCTACAATAAAGGTTGTTACGTGGTGCACATGCTTAGATGGGTGTTGGGCGATTCCACTTTCTACCGCGGTATACGCCAATACCTCGAAGATCCATCGTTGCGGTACGGGTTTGCAAAGACAGCCGACCTGCAACGCAATCTCGAACAGGTGAGCGGTAAAAACCTCGGCAGCTTTTTTCAGAAATGGGTGTATGGTGAAGGATATCCCAATTACCATGCAGACTGGTACCAATCCGCAGGCAGCCCATGGATAAGCGTAAAGCTGAACCAAACCACTTCGCACAATTCGGTTAGTTTTTACGACATGCCCGTCATGTTAGAATTCAGGAATGCCACGCAAAGCGTAAAAGTTGTTGCGGACCACCGGTATAGCGGGCAGGTATTCAGCTTTAACGCGGGCTTTGCGGTGGACACGGTCTTGATAGACCCGGACATCTGGATATTATCCAAAACTAAAACGTCCGCCAAATCTACCGTGGATCTATTGCCGCCCGACGATATACAATTATATCCCAACCCCTCTCCCGGCGATGCCACCTTCAGGCTAAGAAATGCGACGGGCAACAGGCTATCCCTAAGATTGTTCAACGCCGCGGGACAGTTGCTGTTCAGGCGGGACATAACAACCGCGCCGGGCGCCCAGGTTGAGGTGTTGATTCCTTTTAACCAGTATCCCCGCGGCGTGTATATGCTGCAGATACAGAATGACAGGGATTTGAAATTGTTGAAGAGGATAGTGCATTAAAGTCATAAAGTCATTGGGTCATTAGGTCATTATAAATTATCTTAAATGTACTTACACTTGATGACTAAATGACCCAATGACTTAACGAGTTTTATATTTGCTCATGCCCAAAAAGAAGAATCTTGGTTGGAAGGTCTTCATTCTTGTTATAAGCATTGCTTCATTGGTAATGCTGGGCTTTGTGGTATATGGCTGGTGGATGGAGCGGCGCGCCCAGTTCATCCGCTACGATGCATTCGGCATAGAGATTCCCGTTAATTACTCCATACATGGCATCGATGTTTCAAAATACCAGGACATCATCGATTGGGAAAGTGTGCAGCAAATGAACGTTGACAACGTGCAGATCAAATTTGCTTTTATGAAAGCCACCGAAGGCGTGCGCAACGAAGACGTTTATTTCAAACGCAACTGGAAGCGTGCAAAAGATGCAGGCGTTGCGCGTGGCGCTTATCATTTTTTTATTGCTACCAAAAGCGGCAAGCTACAGGCGGAAAGTTTCATCAAGCGTGTAAAGCTGGAACCGGGTGATCTTCCGCCCGTGCTGGATGTTGAACAATCCTATGGAGTGCCTGCCGTAAGGTTACGGCAGCGCGTTAAAGAATGGCTGGATGTTGTGGAAGAATACTACGGCGTAAAACCCATCATTTATACCAACGTTGATTTTTATAAGCAGGTGCTCAAAGATGAATTTGACCAATACCCACTTTGGGTAGCACATTATTTACAGCGGAACCGTCCCCGCATTCACCGCGAATGGTTATTCTGGCAGCACAGTGAAACAGGCCGCGTAAACGGCATCAGCCAGCCGGTGGATTTTAATGTTTTCAATGGCGATAGTACGCGGTTTGCGGAGTTGCTGGTAAAATGAGGCCATTGACCATTCAGGTCAAACCCCGAACTTAGGTTCTTAAATTCTCGCATGGAGCCGGAAGTTAGAGCGTTTTTTATCCGCGTGCTTTTTTCACTCACCGCAGGATTGGTTTGGATGTTCGTCAACATGGTAGGCGGCATTTACCTCGGCTGGCTGTTCTTTGAGGGAAACATGAAAACCGGCAATGTCGTTTTCTATTCCTTTATGGTAATCAGTTTCGGATTGTTGATATGGTATTATGTAAAGTTGTGGCGTAAAAAGTTGACCGAATAAACTCCAGCCCACAATCATAACTGGTATCCACGTACGTTCAATCTACTCCTTTTACTCCTTGCCCTTCTATTCTACTGCTTCGCATCCAATATGACCGGCGTATTTCCCCTCCCCATGATAATTATCTTGGCGTTTTGGGACTTGGACAACTCCAACTGCGCTTTAATGCTTTCATATTGCAATTGCTTTTCAGTTAATCCTTCGCTGATGATGCGTTGATAATCTGCAATGCCCTGCGCTTCTACGCGCTTGCGCTCCGCTTCCTGCCTTTCTTTTTGTAATACGAATTGCATTTTTTGCGCTTCCTGCTCCGCGCTGATCTTTTGTTCGATGGTGGTCTTTACTGATTGCGGAAGCGTGATATTCCTCACCAGCAGTTGTTCCAGGATCAATCCGCGGTTCCTGAAGTCGATATCTATGCTTTTGAAAATGCGCTGCTGAAATTCGTCGCGTTTGCTGGAATACAGGGATATTGCATCGTAGTACACGGCATTGTCGCGGATCTTGGTGCGGGTAAGCGGCCGCACGATTTTATCGGTATAATCCAGTCCTGTTTCGCGCACGATCTTAGGGGCGTCCGAAGGCAGCACTTTGTACAGTACTGTAAGGTCTATCGTTACTTCCAGCCCGTCTGCGGTCAGCACACGGATGGCATCGTCTGCTGCCTTGGTGCCTTCATCGTGCACCCCGCTCATGGTATAGTTTTGTGTTTTGATGTCCATGTGCTCCACTTCGATCAATGGATTGATGAAATGCAGCCCGCTGCCCAGCACTTCGTTCTGCACCTCACCGAATAATTTTTTTACACCTACTTGTCCTGCTTCTATTTGTATAATGCAGGCCGTTAATACGCCGATGATCATGATCAGCACGCCTACAACACGCAGGGGCCTGCTGAAACGTTTAAAAGCTTCGCCGCTTTTTCCTATCACTAATCCTACCAGCAGGACGATGAAACCGAGAATAATGAATGCCATATAAGAGGTTTGAGGTTTGAAATATTTATGAACTATGGTCCGCAACAATCACCCACTCGCCATTGATCTTCCTGAACAATAAATTGTAATGCCCATTCAGGTCCCCTACGCTCCGCTTCAGGTACCACTTGCCTACAACGAAATAATATTCGGGCGATAATCTTTTTACATGCAATATTTCGAACGACAGCTTGCCCATTTGCGCGGTATCGCTGTAATTCTTCTTGTAATTGGCCAATGTTTTATCATACCCGTATGTAACGCCGGATTGCCCGATGAACATCAGCGAATCGTTGTTCCAGTAACCTACCATGAACCGGTCGATGCTGCCGCGATTCCAGTCCTGGGTTTGCCTTTGCAGAATGGAAAGTATTTGTTGCTTGTCTTTATCGGTCTTTTGCGCGTGTAATAATACAGGCAAGGCGCCCACCAATACCACCAGTAATAGCTTTCTCATAATTTGAAATGATTGATAAAGCTACTGTATCAGTAGCGGAAAAGAGATATTATTACAATACTACTCCAGCGTGGCCAGCACGGTTATGCCGCCTTTTACCACTTGGTTCAACTTTACGTTGACTTTGGTGCCCACGGGCAGCAACACGTCTACCCGGCTGCCAAATTTAATAAATCCAAACTCCGCGCTTTGTTCTATCACCTGGCCTTCGCGCAGGTAATTGATGATCCTTTTTGCCAGTGCGCCTGCTATTTGCTTCACCAGTATTTCTGCCTTGCTGTTTTTAATAACTATGGAATGCCGCTCGTTTTCGGTAGAAGACTTGGGATGCCATGCCACCAGGTACTTGCCTTTGTGATAAGTGCTGTACACTACCTCACCGCTGATGGGCGAGCGGTTCTGGTGCACGTTGGCAGGGCTCATGAAAATGGAGATCTGCAGGCGCTTATCGTCAAAATATTCCTCGTCGAAAGTTTCTTCAATCACCACTACCTTGCCATCTGCGGGGGCTACCACTACATTCTCGCCCGTTACCAGTTGCCGGCTGGGCACGCGAAAAAAAGATATGATGAATGCAAACAATCCCAGCGTAACAATAAATACGATCAGCGAAAGCATGGGATACCTGGAGCTGAGCAAGAAGAACGATGCCAGGTTAAGGATAAGGAAGACGAGGCCCGTTATCACAATGGTCTTAAAACCCTCTTTATGTATTCTCATTCAACCGTTTTGAGAGCCAAAATTAGGTAAGTGCGGTGAATTAGCGGCAAGGCGTTAAAATTCCAGCTGTATGGGGGAAGCTTTAGCCTAGAAATTAGAATTTGCCGGTCAGGCAAACTTGTATAACCTTGTTTATGCGGTCTCCAATATTTATTGGTTCAGTTCGTGCCCAAATCACGCTTCTTACTGTTAAATCACTGTCTTTATATGGCAGCCCTTCAATTTCAAGTGTATTGTTGGTTTCATCTAATCCTGTTACGCTGACCCGAACGTAGTCTGCTTCAAAGGCTCGGACCGTTTTCACCTTGCTGTGTTTATACGCGGGCCAATCGGTTAGTTTAAGCGCTCTTAGATGTTTGTCTTTTATTTCGAATAACTTGAAATATTTCAACATATACTCACCTAATAACAAATCAGCAATTGGAAAATCATACGAAAAACATTTCTCTTGTTCATACGATATGCCGGCAAAGTTTTTGGAGATAGGAGCAAAGATTATCTGTTGATGTTTCTCAGAGGCATAGATGCTCACTGAATTAGGATATTGCTGCCTTTTTTTCTTGAATATATTTCGTAACATGTAATGAGGGAAACATTTTTAAGAGTACTTCCACCATTTCATCAGTTCGATGGTCAACCACACAAATGGAGCCGCCACTAAGAGAGAATCAAATCTGTCCAAAAAACCTCCGTGCCCCGGCATGATGAGCCCGCTATCCTTTACATCTGCCAGTCGCTTTAATTTTGATTCCAGCAAGTCGCCGGCAGTCCCTGCGATGGCTGCAATGCCGGCAAGAATTATCCAACTGGCCAGCTCAAAGGAAAAATAATCGTACGGAATGAATGAATAAGCCAAATATCCTGCAACTGCCGCACATAGAATAATGCCGCCAATGGTACCTTCCCAGGTTTTTTTGGGTGATATTTTTGAGAAAGGGGTTTTGCCAATTAAGGATCCTACAATATAAGCCATGGTGTCATTGATCCACATGCACGCAATTACGAAAGCGGGAATGCCCCATTCATATGACTGCCAAAGACCGCGATCCCAGGCTTTATCTGTCATATCCACTGCATCACTCAGATTAACATATAACCCCATAGGAAGCGATATATATAACAAGCCAAATGCGGAATGCGCGATATTTTTTAACCTGATGTTACTGGCGAATAATAATTCAATCAAAGGCAGTACGAACACGAATATCAACCCGGCCCACCAGCCCAATGCGTGCAACCTTATTCCAAACAACGTGAAATGATCGTTGGTAAAATACAGCATGATGCACCAGCCTGCTATCATCACCCCATATTTGTGAAACGATGAAATGGATGCATATTCTTTATCGATAAGGCTCACGAGCCGCTGGTATTCCACCCAGCATCCGAAATGAATGATGGAAAATAAAATAAAGAAGCTCCACTGGTTCAGCAATAGCCCCGCCAGCATCACCACCACAAACACTGCGGCCGTTAGCGTGCGCGTTTTGAAGCTTGCGAGATTAAATGCCATTCGTTCGATTTATCGTGGGGTAGTGGGAAATTCATCAAAGGGGTTCTTCCACGTAACCTCCGGCGGCTGATAAGGCACCCGCCTGCGCATGATGATAAAAATGGTTACCGTAACCAACAGGCTTCCCAATGCCAGCCACCAATTGAAATCGAAATCTTCATCGGCCAGCCGCTTCATGAAGTCGTTGCGCTGCGCATAGTAGCTCGCCAGCAAGGCCATGGTATTATTGAGGAAGTGGAACAGGATGCTGTACCAAAGGTTTCGCGTAACATAAAAAATGGCCCCCAATACAATGCCCAAACAAAAGATCGGCAGGAATTTAAAGAAAGTGCCATGCAACAGTGCAAATGCAAACGATGAAAGACCGATGGACACAATTGCGCTGCGTGTCCATTTTTCCAGGATGCCTTGCAGGCATCCCCTGAAGAAGAGCTCTTCGCCAATGGCAGGCAGCAATGCTACGATCACCATGTTTATCAGCAGGTCGGTAGGCGTATCCATTACCAAAAAGCGCGACATGATGCGCTCGTACATTTCTTCGGTGCTTTTGATCAATTCATGCGCCGATCCGAAATGCGCGGTCTCATTAATCTGGCCAAGCAGCAAGGCAAGGGGTTGCACCGATATCAATAATAAGAAAGTAAAAAAGGCCAGCCCAATGCTTGCATTCCTTTTTAAGCCAATGTATCGCCAGGGCTGCTTGTCATCGGCCATATAACCGAAGATGACCGGAGGCAAAACAAATGTGAGGATGGCGCCTGCGAACTGCATCCATTTGAACTTTGCGAGCATGGCGGGATCGATATCTTTTTTTGTCGTGAATACTTCCGATATCTCCCCGAAGAACATCTGGGTTATCACCACATTGAGGATGAACATTCCTATGGCCAGCGCGAAAAAAACCGCGAACTGCACCCCAGGACGCTGATATTTTAACCTTGTTGACATGTGAGCTTCCCGATATCAATTGTAAATTTGCCTTCGCTTTCGCTAAAGCTTCGGCGAGTGAAGTCGCAATATACACTCTATGCTCAAGATCGGCCACATATCGTTACCGCAATTTCCGCTGCTGCTGGCGCCCATGGAGGACGTGAGCGATCCTCCTTTCCGCGCGGTATGCAAAGCCAATGGCGCCGACCTGATGTATACCGAGTTTATCAGCAGCGAAGGGCTGATCCGCGACGCAATAAAAAGCAGGCAAAAGCTGGACATCTTCGATTATGAACGGCCGGTAGGCATCCAGATATTCGGGGGCGATGAGGAAGCCATGGCCATGAGCGCGGCCATCGTTCAAACTGTCAATCCCGATTTGGTAGACATCAACTTCGGGTGCCCTGTAAAGAAGGTTGTTACCAAGGGCGCGGGCGCCGCGGTATTAAAGGATATCGATCTGATGGTTCGGTTGACAAAGGCCGTTATAAAATCCACCTCCCTTCCTGTTACCGTAAAAACAAGGCTGGGCTGGGATCATGATTCCATCAATATCGTGGAGGTTGCTGAACGGCTGCAGGACATAGGCGTGCAAGCACTGGCCATTCACGGGCGCACCCGCAACCAGTTATACAAGGGCGAGGCCGATTGGACATGGATCGCCAAAGTAAAAGACAATCCCCGCATACACATACCCATTTTCGGCAACGGCGATATCGATTCGCCGGAAAAAGCATTGGAGTATAAGAACCGTTACGGGATAGATGGCATCATGATAGGGCGCGCTGCCATTGGCTATCCCTGGATATTCAATGAAGTGAAACATTACCTGCAAACCGGCTTTCACCTGGAGCCGCCGGATATCGAAAGCAGGGTAACGGTGATCCGTCAACACCTGGAGCGTTCCGTACAATGGAAAGGTCCGGTAACCGGCATTACCGAAATGCGCCGGCATTATACCAATTACCTCAAAGGATTGCCCAATATAAAAGAGTTCCGGCTGAAGCTGGTAACGCTTAAAACCATGGAAGAGGTCAACCAGGTGCTGGATGAAATTGTTACCACTTATACCGGTTTCCATTTTGAACGCCGCAAGGTAGATATGCACGCAATGGCATACAGCTGCGGGTAAAACTATAATACCATCATGGCCTGGTTTATTCTTGTACTGGCAGGTTTGTTTGAAGTAGCTTTCACCACCTGCCTGAAACTGTCAGATAATTTCAAGCATACGGGATGGAGCATCGCCTTCTTTATCTCTATTTCGCTGAGCTTCTTTTTACTGAACAAGGCCATTCAAACCATTCCTCTTGGAACGGGTTATGCGGTGTGGACAGGCATTGGCGCTGTGGGCACCGCATTGATCGGCATTTTTATTTTTAAGGAGCCGGCTTATTTCTGGAGGGTGTTCTTCATTATGCTGCTCATCAGTTCCATCATCGGCTTAAAGTTGGTATCGAAATAATTCAGGCTTCGATTGCTTTAATTACCTGCTCGCTCACGGGCGATACTGCCGGATCGAAATAATGCGTGAGCATTCCCTGTTCATTCACAAGGTATTTTGAAAAATTCCAGGTAGGCGGCTGCGTATTCCATCCGTTGCGTTCTTTGTGGGTGAGCCAGTTGAAAACATCGTTCTGGTGTTCGCCCTTGACAACGGTACTTTTCTTAGCCAGGGGGAATGTTATGCCGAAATTTACGCGGCAAAATTCCGCGATCTCTTCATCGCTGCCTTTTTCCTGTTCTTTGAAATCATTGGCGGGAAATCCTATTATCATCAGCTTATGATTGTATTGCCGGTAGAGTTGTTGTAATTCGTCGTACTGTGCGGTATAGCCGCAATTGGAAGCGGTATTTACCAATAGCACTTTCTTACCGCGGGCGGCATCCAGCTTCATTTCGCGTCCATTGTTCAATTGCACCGACAGGTTGTAGAACGATTGACCGGCCAATGCAGGTTTGTTGTTAGAGAGCGCGGTGCTTCTTCGGCCCGTGAGCTTGCCCCAGGCTATCACTGCAGGATAAACGGCTTTCAGGAATTTTTGCCTCAGGTTCATTGTAGGAAAGTTTAAATGGCCTTGAGCAAAAATACGTTGCAATTATTGGTTTAATAGTTGATGTGCTATTGTAAAGTATACCTATGCAACTGGAACCCATGGAAGGCAAAAAGCTTTCCACTACAAACCAAACCTATGTAAGTTCTAGCGCTGTACGGAGTATTGACTACTCTACATCCAGCGAAATCCTGGAGCTGGAATTCATCAATAACCAGGTATATCATTACTACAAAGTGCCGAGGCAGGTGTGGGAAAAAACGATCAGTTTGGTCAAATCGGGGAAATCGTTGGGCACATTTGTAAATGAGGAGATGAGGAAGCTGGATGTCGACTACAGGAAAATTATTACCAATCACTAAGAAAATGTGTATAAGTCCGTAGGTCTCTTATGCTTCGCTTAACAGCTTGCCATTCACGCGGGGCCAATGCCCGAAGGCATTTTTCTCGGTATATCAACCAAATTTCAGTAAACCGGGCACCCAAATCGCAACCATTGTGCCCTGCGCCGTAGGCTGCAACTCATCTATGAGTCCTTCCAGTCAAGACCGCGCATCCGTTAAACCGCTTACCGCCCCCGCCAGCACCCATGCCCCTGCAACCAATCAGCCCGCCCGCAAGTCTTAAACATCGTATCTTGTAAGCCCGTTTAACGAAAATTTTATTGAACAGGTGACGGGACTTCCCTAATTTCAATGTTTAAACGCTAAGAAAATTTATGAAAAAGATCTTTATTCCTGCTATTGCTGTATTGGCCCTGGCCGTTGGCCTTACTGCCTTTAAGCCTGCCACGCCAGCCCATCCTTTTGGAACCACTGCCACCAAGTGGTCGGTAGATAAAGGCCATTCCAATGTAAAGTTTTCCGTTACGCACATGGTAGTAGCAGAAACGGAAGGCTATTTTAAGATTTTCGACGGTACCATGGAAAATACCAAACCCGATTATTCCGACGCCAAAATATCTTTTTCGGTAGATGTAAATTCCATTAATACCGACAACGAAAGGCGCGATAACCACCTGAAGAGCGACGACTTCTTCAACGCCGAGAAGTTCCCCCAAATGAAATTCGAGAGCACCTCCTTTGTGCCCCAGGGAGGCAACAAATACAAACTGAACGGGAACCTTACCATCCGCGACGTGACCAAGCCCGTGACCTTCGATGTTACGTACGGCGGCATACTCACCACTTCCCGCGGATCAACCATCGGCTTTAAGGCTAACGGCACCATCAACCGTTTTGATTACGGTTTGAAATGGGACCGCGCTACCGAAACCGGCGGACTGGTAGTAGGAAAAGACGTTGATATTATTGTGAAACTGGAAATGAGAGAGGTGAGGCCACAAGCGGCATCTGGCCAATAAATTAAATTATTTAGTCATGACCAAGGAGCAGCCTACTGGCTGCTCTTTTTGTTTTCTTCATATTTCTTCTGAGCGTCTTTCGCCTTTTCAAAATCGAGTATTACGCCATTTATGCAGTAGCGCAAGCCCGTGGGCGGAGGACCGTCTTCGAACACATGGCCGAGGTGTGCCTTGCAACGGCCGCACATTACTTCGGTGCGCGTCAAGCCGTGCGAATGGTCAGGCGTATAGATGATGCTGCCCTTGCTGATAGGCTGGTAAAAGCTCGGCCAGCCGCAGCCGCTCTCGAACTTGGTATCGCTCTTGAACAGTGCATTGCCGCAGGCCGCGCAATAATAAGTGCCTACTTCGTTGAAGTTTTCATACTTGCTCGTCCAGGGACGCTCCGTTCCTTTCAGGCGCGCTATATTGTATACCTCCCCCGGCAGGATCTTTTTCCACTCTTCGTCGCTGATGTTCACCTTGCCGGTGTCTGAACGGGAATACACCGGGTTGTTGCTTTTGGGACTATCCATCTTTGCTGTTTGATTTTTTGATTGGGAATAGCTGCACTGCTGGAAAAGAAATGCCAGCAATAACAGGCTTATGCATCTGCTCATACACTTCATAAAAACCATTTACCAAATATACGAAAGCCCATACTGGCAGGATTGCGGGCTGAACCGGCAGCCGGGATACTTAACAATACGCCAACAGGCATGCGGCCACCAACCCGGAAATTCCGGCTTTTGGCGGGAAATGCGCAAATATGGGAATTCCGAAATTCAAAATGGATTTTCGGCATCTTACATTTATATTTACCACCCAAAATTATTTGTTAAGAGACCGGCCTGGCCAGCCGGTAAAAGGTTATAACCGATGTTCAATTTAATTTTATTCGGTCCCCCCGGGAGCGGAAAGGGTACGCAATCGGAAAAGCTGATCGAGAAATACGGGCTTATTCACCTTTCCACCGGAAACCTGCTGCGCGAAGAAATCGCCAGCCGGACCGAACTGGGCATGGCAGCCAAGAACTTTATGGATAAGGGCCAACTGGTTCCGGACGAGGTAGTGCTGGGCATGATCGCTTGCGCCCTGGACAATAATGTGCACGCCAATGGTTTTTTATTCGATGGATTTCCCCGTACCGTGGCCCAGGCCGAAGGATTGGACGCCATGCTGGAAGAAAGAGGATCGGGCATAAGCCTGGTGCTGGCACTGGAAGTGGGCAGCGAGGAATTGGTGCAAAGGCTGGTGAACCGCGGCAAGACCAGCGGCCGCTCCGACGACAACGAAGAAGTGATCCGCGCCAGGATCTCGGAATACGAAAGCAAAACCGCTCCCGTAGCGGACCACTACGCTAAAATGGGCAAGGTGGTACACGTAAAAGGCGAGGGCAGCATAGAAGAAATATTCGACGTGCTGTGCCGGCAGATCAATACCAAAACCGTAGCGTGAGGATGCCCGCGTCAAAGCCCTATGCCTTCATCGATACCTTGCACAACCCCTCAATGACCCAATGACTTAATGACCCATTGACTATGCCAGCCGATCCACAAAAATTACATTTCCTCCTGCACGAATTTACCCCGCTGCTCAGGCAACTGGATCCTGATGCCAAAGGCAAATGGGGACACATGGACGGCCAGCAAATGGTAGAACATTTTGTACTGAGCGTTAAGAACGCCAATGGTAAATTAAAAGTCCCTCCCGTAAACCAGGGAGAAACACTCGAAAAATTCAGGTCGTTTCTTTTTAGCGAAAAACAATTCCGCGAAAACACAAAGAACCCCCTGATAGGCGATCCTGCGCCGCACTATTACCCGTCGATGCAGGCAGCCATCGATAAATTGCAATCGGAGCTGCAATACCTGGCCGATACTTTTCAGCAGCAACCCGGCTTCACTACTTTCAATCCCATTTTCGGGGAGCTGGACCTTGAAGGCAATGTTCAACTGCTGCATAAACACGCCCTGCACCACCTGCGCCAATTCGGATTGATAGAAGCTTAACAGTTAAAATCACGCAGTAAAATGCCGTGGCTTACTTTTGAGCTTTGTGTTTTTACTTTTGCGTTTTTAAAAATTGCTTGTCATGCAAAAACTGGAGAACTATATAGCGGGTAAATGGATTACCGGCGATGGAGAAGGAGATGCATTATACAATGCCGTTACCGGCGATGAAATAGCCAAAGCCACCACCAAAGGCCTCGACTTTGCCGCGATGCTCCATTACGGCCGCCGCGTAGGCAATCCCGCCCTGCGCAAGCTTACCTTCCACGAAAGAGGCCGCATGCTGCGTGCGCTTGCACTATACCTCGCGGAAAGAAAGGAAAAGTTCTACAGCGTCAGTTACCAGACAGGCGCCACCAGGGCCGATAGCTGGATAGACATCGAAGGCGGCTTTGGCAACCTGTTTTCCTATGCATCGCTGCGCCGCAAATTTCCTAATGAACCTTTCTATACCGAAGGCGATGGGCATAATTTAAGTAAGAGCGGCAGTTTCATGGGGCATCACATCATGGTGCCAAAAGAAGGCGTGGCCGTTCATATCAACGCATTCAACTTTCCGGTGTGGGGCATGCTGGAAAAGTGTGCCGTCAACTGGCTGGCCGGCATACCCGCTATTGTAAAACCCGCCACCATTACCTCGTACCTTACTGAAGCTGTGGTAAAAGAGATCATCGCTTCCGGCATTTTACCCGAAGGCGCGCTGCAACTCATCTGCGGATCGGCGGGCGACCTGCTGGACCACGTCAACTCGCAGGACGTGATCACCTTCACGGGTTCCGCCTCTACCGGCCTCAAACTGAAATCGAACCCCAACGTACTGCTCCAAAACCTTCCGTTTAACATGGAAGCCGACTCGCTCAACTGCATTGTGCTGGCAGAAGACGTGCAGCCCGACATGCCCGAATGGGACATCTTCATCAAAGAAGTGCGTAAGGAAATGACGGTAAAAGCCGGGCAAAAATGTACGGCCATCCGCCGCATATTCGTGCCGGAAAATAAAATGGAAGACGTGTGGAAGGCGATCGGCGCGTCGCTGAAGCAAACCACCATTGGCAACCCCTTGAACGAAAAAGTGCGAATGGGTTCACTGGCGGGCAAATCACAACGCGAAGAAGTAAAAACACAGGTGCAAAAGCTATTGGCATCTTCACAAATATTGTATGGCTCATTGGACAGTGTGGAAGTAATTGACGCCGATGCCAGCAAAGGCGCATTCATGAGCCCATTATTGCTGATGAATGAAAAGCCATTTACCAGCGAAGAAGTGCATACGGTGGAAGCCTTCGGTCCCGTTAGCACCATCATGCCATATAAAAATATGGACGAGGCCATCGAGCTGTCTAAAAAAGGAAAGGGTTCTTTGTGCAGTTCCATTGTAACCGCCAACGATCAATACGCAAAACAATATGTACTGAATGCGGCTACGCATCACGGGCGCATACTTGTATTGAACAGGGATTGCGCAAAGGAAAGCACCGGTCACGGTTCTCCCTTACCCTTATTGGTGCACGGCGGTCCCGGCAGAGCAGGAGGCGGCGAAGAAATGGGGGGCATGCGTGGTGTAAAACATTATATGCAACGCGTAGCCATACAGGGTTCACCCACTACCATTACCGCCATCACCAATGTTTATCAACCGAATGGCGCGGGCCGCGAAGACGACAAACATCCGTTCAGGAAATATTTTGAAGAGCTGCAGATTGGTGATACGCTGATTACGCATAAGCGTACTGTTACCGAAGCAGACATTGTAAACTTCGCCAACGTAAGCTGGGACCATTTTTATGCGCATACCGACCACACATCGCTGGAAGGCACCTTGTTTGAAAAACCGGTAGCACATGGCTATTTTATTTTAAGCGCAGCGGCAGGTCTTTTCGTGGATGCCAAAAAGGGACCGGTGCTGCTGAACTATGGGCTGGAAGAATGCCGTTTTCTGAAACCGGTATATGCAGGCGCCACCATTGGCGTGCAGCTTACCTGCAAGGAAAAGATCGAGCAGGAAACGAAAGATGAAAAAGATATCCCGAAGGGTATTGTGAAATGGTTGGTAGAAGTGAAGGATGAGACCGGTGAACAAGTAGCCGTGGCGACGATTTTGACCATGGTTGCCAAAAAAAGATGAGCCGTATTTGATAATTTTGGTCGATAATCTCTGTAATCTCTTTTTCTCCCTTTAACCTCCTATACCATGACAGGTCACGTACATTCAGAAATACACAACGGCATAACCACTATTGAATTTTATCATCCGCAAAGCAACTCATTGCCCGGTAAGCTGCTGGAAGCGCTGGCGCATGAAATTCACAGCGCCGCCAATGATGATGACAGCCGCGTAATTGTATTGCGTTCCGTTGGGGAAAAAGCTTTTTGCGCGGGCGCTTCTTTCGAAGAATTGATGTCGATAAAAACCGAAGAGCAGGGAAAAGAATTCTTCAGCGGGTTTGCGCACGTCATCAATCAAATGCGCAAGTGCCCGCAAATGATCATAGCAAGAGTGCATGGCAAGTGTGTGGGAGGAGGAGTAGGACTGGCCGCCGCGGCCGACTATTGCATCGCATTTGAAAAAGCCGAGATCAAACTAAGCGAGCTGGCCATTGGGATAGGTCCGTTTGTAGTAGGCCCGGCGGTAGAAAGAAAGATCGGGACTTCCGCATTTTCTCAACTGGCCATCGACGCTACCATGTGGCGCAACGCAGAATGGGCCAAGCGCAAGGGATTGTTTGCGGAAGTACATGAGACATTTGAAAATATGGATGAGTCCGTCAGCAGGCTGGCCAATACCCTGGCACATTCCAGTCCCGAGGCCACGGCCCAATTAAAAAAAATATTGTGGAAGGGCACTGAGCATTGGGACACCTTATTGCTGGAAAGGGCAGCCATCAGTGGACGGCTGGTGCTGAGTGAGTTCACCAAAAATGCTATCAATAGCTTTAAAGTGAAATGAGAATAATCTCTTAACAATAAGAATGCAATCAACCGTAATCCTGGATAGATGCGGTACCCGAGCGCGTGGCGCTTAACCGCATCCTGCACTAACCAATACCCAATAAAAAAGGCCTCTCTCGAGGCCCTTTGATTCTTTTTCATTCCCTTCGCCGGCATTACCCGGATCAGGTTCAATGGGTATTTCTCAGCTTACGTTGGGAAGCACCCCGTAAAAAGAATCGTTGAATATAATGGTGCCAAAATGGTGCCAGCATTCCCAATCCCGGAATAAAAAATACTGCACATTTAACCTCCTAAGGGAGCTTTTTTACAAACCAACTGTTATTTAAGCGTCTGCAAAGGCTGTTTGGCCCGTTTATAGCATAAAAATGACTAAATTCGTTGTTAATCAATCCGGCAGCAGTCATTGCGCCCGCTAAAACGCATCTATTTTGGTATTTAATGAATTCGGCCTCGACCCCAGCCTTATGGAAGGCATACAAGCGTCAGGCTACATATCTGCAACTCCCATCCAGGAAAAAGTGATACCGGCAATATTGTCCGGCCACGATGTTATTGCCTCCGCTCAAACCGGTACAGGCAAAACGGCCGCCTTCCTGCTACCGCTGATCGACCGCCTGCTCAAAAACAGACCCGATGGCAAGATCGGCGCCATGATCATAGTGCCCACCCGCGAACTGGCCATACAAATCGGCCAGCACCTGGAAGGGCTTTCCTATTTCACCAACCTTAGCTCCATAGCCGTATATGGCGGTAACGACGGAAGTAATTTCGTTAATGAGAAAAAAGCGCTGCAACTTGGTGCCGATATCGTGGTGTGCACGCCCGGCCGCATGATCGCCCACCTGAACATGGGATACGTTTCGCTGAAGCACTTGCAATTCTTAGTGCTCGATGAAGCAGACCGCATGCTCGACATGGGGTTTCAGCACGACATCATGCGCATGATTTCTTTTACGCCTTTAGAAAGGCAAACGCTGCTGTTTTCCGCAACCATGCCCGAAAACATCAGGCGGCTGGCGAAGACCATACTGCGCAATCCCGTTGAAATCAATATCGCCCTGGCAAAACCGCCCGATAAGATCGTCCAACAGGCATTCGTGGTATATGAAAACCAGAAGCTGCCATTGGTAAAACATCTACTTAAGAATACTCCTTATAAAAACGCATTGGTGTTTTGCAGCCGCAAGGAAAGTGTGCGGCAACTCGCGCGTGAACTTTTCCGCGCAAGGTTCGACATCGGTGAAATGCACAGCGACCTCGATCAATCGAACAGGGAAGAAGTGTTGAACCGCTTTGCGGGAGGGCGGTTGCCTATTTTAGTGGCCACCGATATTCTATCGAGAGGCATCGATATCGACACCATTGACCTGGTAATTAACTACGACGTGCCGCGCGATGGAGAAGATTACGTGCACCGCATTGGGCGTACTGCACGCGCCGAATCAGAAGGCATGGCCTTTACGCTGGTGGGAGAAAAAGAGCAACACCGCTTTGCCGCAATCGAAGCATTGCTGGGCAAGCCTGTTGAGAAAGCTGCGGTATCGAAAGATCTTGGTCAAACGCCTGCGTACCAACCCCGCACACGCACCGGCGGCAATAGATCTAATTTCAAGAAGCGCCGCAGGAAGAATTAATTGGCGGGTTATTGTTTAATCCGTGAAGCATTTCTGCTCAAAACAATCTTAACTGCACGTTGCGCCTTCTCGCCGATGGAGGCCTGGCATCTCCAAAAACCGTTTTGCCTCCGTATCTCCAGGACTCATCTCTTTCTTTTTCTATCAGTTGCTCTACATTGTCCTGCGGGATAAAATCTTTTTCAGCACGTTGAGCTAATTGGGTGAGCGCTTTAATGGCCTGTTGTTTATCGGACTGGCCGATCCTGGCTTTCTCCACCGCTGTTTGCAAAGTGCTGATGGTTTCATCGTACACTTTGGTTGGCACGGGGAACGGATGGCCGTCCTTACCCCCATGCGCAAACGAAAATCGCGCAGGGTCTTTGAACCTTGAAGGTGTGCCGTGTATTACTTCGCTTACCAATGCAAGCGATTGAAGGGTCCGGGGGCCTACTCCTTCCAGTAACAGCAATTCTTCGAAATCGCGGGGCTGCTTATCATGTGCCAGCCACAATACCGTACCGAGGCGCTTGAGGTCAACATCTTTCGAGCGCACATCGTGGTGATGCGGCAGAATGAGCTGTTGTACTTCGCCCAGCATGCGTGCGGGGTGCTCCTTGGTAATTTGCAATATGCCCTGTTGTGCGGGAATGGCCTCCCTTGCCACCATGTTCAATATCTGGCCCTGGTTCAACCCGCAAATGCCTGTATGCGGCTCTTCTACAAATGAAATAAGGTTGGGAGAGTGCCAATGGTACCTTCTTGCGGTGGCGCTGCGTTCGCGCATGCCCTGTTGCACTACCGTCCACTCGCCTTCGCTGCTGAGAATGAAACAATGGAGATACAATTGAAAGCCGTCCTGTATGGCGGTATTGTCCACCTTGGCGCTGAGCTTGCTGCAGCGAACAAGGTGATTTGCATCGAGGCCGGTGCGCTCGCCGATCCTGACCAGCTCCGCTGGCGTTTCCCTTGAAAATTTTCCCTTGCCTCCGCAGATGTAGATCCCAAGCTCTTTTGCATGTGGATTGATAGCGCGCTTTAATGCGCCTAATACCGAGGTGGTGATGCCCGATGAATGCCAATCCATACCGAGTACCGCGCCAAAGCTTTGAAACCAAAACGGATCGCTTAGGCGGCGCAATATTGCTCCCTTACCATATTCGGCAATGATGGATTCAGTGATAGCCAGGCCCAGCTTGGCCATGCGTTCGGCCAACCATTTGGGAACATGGCCATTGTGAAGAGGAAGGTCTGCGGATCCGGACTTTTTCATTGCTAACAAATTTAGCCAATCGGAGCAATACTTGATTATTAAAATGCGTTTTTTATGCTTTTTTGTAGATCTTTCACCATTTCGCTCTCTGGGCTTCATACCAGCTCCTCCGGTTGTAATCGACTCCTATGGATATCCGATGAAGGGTGACCAGGGTCACTCATATAACACCTGGCAATTTTCACAATAAAATGTCCTTCTGTTGGTCTTGCCCATGTGTTTTTTGATCAGCGGAATTTTGCAGCGCGGGCAACTCTTTTTGGTGTGCGCCAGCCAGTGCTTCTTCAATACATATCTTTTCTTCCATTCCAAAAAATCATAACTATAATTGCGGGCTTCTTTGAGCAGTTCATTCAATTGTTTGGCTGGCATCTTTCCTACCTTACTGCCAGGATGCACGTAAATGCGGAACAATACTTCGTTCTTGATGATGTTGCCAACTCCTGCAAATATGTTCTGGTCCAATAACGCATCGCAGGCAAGCATGTTTGGAGAAGCCTTCAGCTTGCGCTTTGCTTTTTTTGGGTCCCAGTCATCGTTCATTACATCGGCGGTCCAATCGTACACTTCGTCCAGCGGTTCATCGATAAACTTTACCGAGCATGCATAAAAATTAAGCTCGCCTTCGGCAAATTGCAGGCTTAGCCGTGCGGGCGTCACTTTTTGTTCATTGATGCGGTACGAACCAAACAACATGAAGTGAACACGCAGCGTGAAGCCCTTGAAGCAAATGAGAAAATGCTTGCCCCAGCTTTTGAAATCGATGACCTTCCGGCCATTCATCCTTTCTTTTTCAATTTTAGTATTGCCGCTGGCGGCAATTACTTTCTTTCCCTTAAAGGCCTGCACCGCTTCCTTCAAAATAACTATGGATGGACCTTCCGGCATGCGTTTATTGCTTCTTATTCAAAAGAAAGGCCAGCCGATGACTAATTCAAGTTTTCCTTAGCTTCGGGACATGAACAAGCAACTTGCCTGGTTAATGGCATTTTTGATAGTAGCCGCGGGCTGCGCATATAACCCTTATGCCTCTACGAACAAGCAGTATAAAAAGCAAACGAAGCGGCTGGCCAAAAGCCTACGCCAATACCCATTGGATCCCATCGCGTCCGATTCCGTTAAAGCACCGGCATATTTTGTAGGCACCACCAATTTCAACCTGCGCAAACCCAACTTCGTCATCATTCACCATACCGCGCAAAACAGTTGCGAGCAAACGCTGCGAACGTTTACACTTACACGCACGGCAGTAAGCGCCCATTATGTTATTTGTAAAGATGGCACCCTTCACCAGATGCTCAACGACTACCTCCGTGCCTGGCATGGCGGGGTAAGCAAATGGGGCAACCTTACCGATATCAATTCGTCGTCCATCGGCATCGAGTTAGACAATAATGGCTTCGAACCTTTCACTGATCCTCAAATAAAAAGCCTGTTGTTATTGCTCAACAGGCTTAAGGCTAGGCATGGTATTCCTACCGCTAATTTTATCGGTCACAGCGATATTGCGCCTACGCGAAAAGTGGATCCCAATATTTATTTTCCCTGGAAGCTGCTGGCGGACCAGGGCTATGGACTTTGGTACGACGACACCACCGGCATTGCGGTGCCGGAAAATTTTAATCATTTACTGGCCTTACGCATTGTAGGATATGACATGAGAGACACCACCGCGGCCATCCGCGCTTTTAAAAGACATTTCGCGCAGGACTCCACCCGTACATTCAATGATGCAGATAGAAAGATTCTGTATTCGCTGGTGAAAAAGTTCTGAAAATTACTGCGCTCCCTCACATGCAAAGTCTGAAAAGTATGGTATGGTTACGCTGCTTCCCGGAAAGCTTACTTCGTAGCGCTGCAGGTTGCCGCCTTCTACGTGGTGATTGACCAAATTAACATCATATACCTTGTAATTGTTCGCCCAAAACACTTTTACGCCTGTGCGCAATTGCGCGGGCTGCAACTCCGGAAACAATCCGCTGAATTGTAAGAGTGAAAATGTATTCCAGCTAAAAATGCGTGGCTCATCGAGATACAATTGGCGATCGGCTTTTTTATTACCATAAGTATATTCTACGCGGCCCGGCGTCATGCTTCCCTGCCCATCGTCCTGTATGCTGGTGCAATTGCCTTTGCCATCGTACGCAAAACGTGAAACCAGCAGGTTGCTTCCAAGCGTTATCTTCATGGCAGACAGCCTGGTGTTATTGTATTCAAAGGAAGTGGGTAAATAATTAGCATCGGGAGCATTGCCCGCTACTACGTCAATAGGTTTACCCTGCGCATTGAGCGATGCAACCAAAACCGTATCGGTTGCACTACCTGCCTTTAAAAACACGATGCTATTGTTTGCCCAGCGTACATCGAAAGTGAGCGTGCTGGTAATAGCTCCACCCTGGTACACTGCGGTAATTATTTGTGATAACCGCCCGGTCGACGGATCGTTCTGCCTCTTAAAAACGTATTGGTTCGTGGTTCCTGATCCTGTATTGGCGTTGTAACGGAATGCGGTGACCTCGCAATCTGCATCCTTCTTCTTTTCAACTGTTTCTGGATTTTCGGGAACGAGGTCTGTTTTTTCGCAACTGAATAAAATGGTGGAACTGGCCAGTAGAAGGCCGGATACGTACATACTGCTTCTTTTCATATACTTCATTTTTTAAAAGGGTAAGTCGGGTGAGTCTTCACGGGGGGTAAGGGCTCGTCCCTGCTTAGCTATGGTTAAAAACTAAGCCAAAAATCTTCGTGAGCCTGTTTCAAGCGCGGACCGTGCTCAATTGCACGCGGGTTGCGAACGCGCTCTACAGGTGAGCTTCCTTTCTGTGCAAAAAAATCCCCGATATCGCAGTAATTTGCCGCATGGCAGCTATCCTGATATTGTTTGCCCACCCGGCTTTGGAGAAATCCCGCGTGCATACCCGCCTGCTGCGGCACATCCGCCACCTCGAAGGCGTAACCATTCACGACCTGTACGAACATTATCCTGATTTCGATATAGATGTGCAGGAAGAACAGCGGCTGTTGTTGCGCCACGATATTATTATTATGCAGCATCCGTTTTACTGGTACAGTACACCGGCCATCCTTAAACAGTGGCAGGACCTGGTATTGGAACACGCATGGGCTTATGGCTCAAAAGGAAAAATGCTCACCGGCAAAAAGCTGCTCAACGCTATTTCGTGCGGCGGCCGATTGCAGGCCTACCAACCCGATGGACTGAACCGCTACACCATCCGCCAGTTATTAAGCCCCATTGAACAAACTGCGCGGTTGTGCAATATGATCTATATGCCGCCTTTTGTTATTCACGGCACGCATAAATTAAATGATGGGGATATTGAATTGTATAGCGTGCAATATGAACAATTGCTGATCGCACTCAGAAACGACCGGATTGCTGACAACGAATGGCAAACAGCCAACTACATGAACGACCTGATCCCGATACCTGAACACATTCAATCCTAAGTATGGACCAACACAATTTTTTATTCCAGGCCATGGTTTACCTCGCAGCCGCTGTGGTAATGGTGCCGCTTGCAAAAAAGCTGGGGTTCGGATCTGTGTTAGGCTACCTGGTAGCGGGTATCCTGATAGGCCCGTTCGTTTTGGGTTTCATTGGGCAAGAAGGGCAGGACCTTATGCACTTTGCTGAGTTTGGCGTGGTGATGATGCTGTTCATCATCGGACTGGAACTGGAACCTGAATTATTATGGAAGCTGCGAAAATCAATTGCCGGCCTCGGCGGATTACAGGTATTGATGACGGGCACAGTGGTGGCAGGCATCGCCATGATCGCCGGTTTAGACTGGAGGCCCGCACTGGCGCTGGGAATGATATTATCACTTTCCTCTACCGCAATCGTTTTGCAAACCCTGAATGAAAAAGCCTTGATGAAAACATCCGCGGGGCAAAGCTCATTTTCGGTACTGCTGTTCCAGGATATAGCGGTGATCCCGATGCTGGCCTTGTTCCCACTGTTGGCTATTTACCAACCTGCTGTTGCTGTAAATGAAGAGCAACATACATTGGTGAGCGACTTGCCTGGCTGGGGACAAACTTTGGTGGTGTTAGGCTCGGTTGCAGGCATCATCGTGATGGGAAGGTTTTTAATAAGGCCTTTTTTGCGGATTGTGGCCGGGACCCGCTCCCGCGAAGTATTTACCGCTACGGCGTTGCTGCTGATCGTAGGTATCGCGGTATTGATGACACAAGTAGGATTGAGCCCGGCACTTGGGGCCTTTCTTGCCGGGGTGGTATTGGCCAATAGCGAGTACCGGCATGAACTGGAAAGCGATATCGAACCATTCAAGGGATTGTTGCTCGGGCTTTTCTTCATTGCGGTGGGCGCATCAATTAATTTCAGTCTTATAACAGAACGGCCGCTCCTGATCTTTGGATTGGTATTGGCGATAATGTCCGTCAAAAGCCTTGTGCTGTTTGTGCTTGGTAAAATATTCAGGTTAAGCCTGAACCAGAACATGTTGTTTGCAGTGGCTTTGAGCCAGGTAGGAGAGTTTGCGTTCGTGCTGCTGTCTTTTTCACTGCAGGAAGGCATTCTGCCACAGGGATTGATAGATATCATGATGGCGGTAGTTGCCATCAGCATGGCCGTGACGCCGCTGTCGATGATGCTGCACGAGCGTGTGATTCAACCATGGCTCGGCACTAAAGAATCCGTTCCGGAAAAAGAAGCGGATACCATCGATGAAAAGAACCCCGTGATCATTGCGGGCTTCGGGCATTTTGGCAATACTATCGGGCGCTTCCTGCGGGCACATGGAATAAAAACCACCATCCTCGACCTCGATTCCGAGCGCGTGGAAACTTTGCGAAGGATGGGCTTTAAAGTGTATTACGGCGACGCATCGCGCTACGACCTGCTGCATGCGGCAGGAGCAGACCAGGCGCGCTTAATTATTATCGCCCTCGAGCCCGAGGAAAAAAGGCTGGAGATGATCGATACCATTAAAAAACATTTTCCCAACCTGCGCATGCTGGTGCGTGCGTCCAACCGCTTTGATGCGTACAACCAGATGAATGCGGGTATGCTGCATATCTACCGCGAAACCATCGACACGGCCTTACGGTTAGGAGTAGACGCAATGAAGATGCTGGGCTACCGGGCCTATACGGCCCAACGCTCCGCGCGGTTATTCTTCAAGCATGATGAAGCGAATCTTAAAAAGCTCTCTTCTATTAAAGACAAAGAAGAATACATCTTAACCGCCCGCGCTTATATCGAGGAAATAGAAAAAATGCTGCAGGCTGATATAGGTTCGCTTTCGCTGAGAAGAGATGCTGGTTGGGACGAAGATTCATTGATTGCGGAGTCGAGAGGCAATGGATGGCCTGAAAAGAAAGCAGTCGGCACCTGACCTCATACCAATTCTTCGCAATGATACCCTGCCTGCCTGATGGCGTGTTCGATCGTTCCCGGTGATACGCCTACGGATTGGATCCGCAATATTTTATCCCTGTCGTGCATGTCTATATTCCACCGCTGCACGCCCGGAATGCTGTGCAAATGCGGCGTGATGACCGGCAATTGTTTTTTGTAGCGGATGTTGGTCTTAAATACTAGAATGTCCATTGCATTATGCGTTTTGAATGTTGTCGGCCGGCGGTTGCGGTGTTTGCTGCGGCGTCGCCTGGGTTTGCGGGTACCTGTCTGGCCAGCAGCGGCTACGCCATTCGTTCTTGAACTTTTCCCTTTCTTCCGCGCTCATATTGGCCCAATGCTCGCGGGGCATATTATCTCTCCAGCGCTTTTTTCCACCTCCGCCAAATCCGCTGAACAATATTTTAGATAGCACCAGCAGCCCCATGGCCTGCCAGATGGTAAGCGTACCTACGTTTAGAAGGCCGGGCAAGATCGCATTCCATAACCACATTACTACGGCGCTGAATACAAAGAATCCCGCGGTGCCGATTATTATAATGAGGAATATGCGCATTGGCTTGGAATATTTCGAATAATGTTTCATGATAATTTTATTTATTGATGAATGATTTCGTGGTAAATTATTTTTAAACGTTCCCGCAGGTGCAGCACCGCATATCTTTTGCGTGATATAAGCGTGTTTATTTTTTCACCCGTTCGTTCGGCTATTTCTTCAAATGAAAGATCGTCCAGCTCGTGCCAGGTAAATACCTGCCGTTGCGCTTCCGGCAATTCCGCCAGCGCTTCGAATAGTTGTTCCCAGAAAACATTTCTTAAATGTTCGGTCTCGGGATCGCCGGAATCTGAAAGCAGGATTTCTTTCAGGTATACTTCGCCTTCGTCGGTTTCGTAGGTATAGTCTTCCAGTGCGCCGGCCTGCTTTTTCCGGTGCTTGTCGGTGATCTTGTTCCTGGCCACTTTAAACAGCCAGGCGCTCGCCTGTTCAATCGGCTCGCTATCCACCACGGTGGTAAACTGGGTCCATACATCCTGGGCTATATCCTCGGCATCTTCGTGCGACTGTACCCGGCCGCGAATGAAGCTGAACAACCGGTGTCCATAGCTCCTGATGATGTCGCTGATATTTGGCTTGTTGGCTGATCCCATTGGGGTTGATATCGTTCCTGCCTGCTGCACGTAGCAAGGTAGACGAATCAACGGAAAAAATATTTTAGTGAATTTTAGAAAAACTGGAAACAGCTGGCAATCCTATTCTAACGGCGCTTGTTGCTCCTGCAGTGCATTCTTGATTTCCAAGCCTATTTGGGCAATCAGGTCTGCATCTTCCAGCGTTTTATCGTCGCTATTCATGAGTTGGCCAGACTTGATCTCGTAGATCAATTGCCCGTATTTGAGGTCGAATTCTTCATCTTTAAAATAAACAATATATTGTACCGTTGGCGTTTCCCTTCTCTCAACGATAGCGGTATAACGCTGGTTATTGTGTTCAAAACTAACTTCAAACGGGTCCATAAATTGCACGTTTAGCTATAATATCCAAAATTTAATGCCAGCATGCAACCAAAGCTGGCACAACAATTATTGTACTGTTGATATGGAATGGAAAAGCATATTACTGGCTGGCCTGCTGGCTGCCTGTACAGGATGCGGCGATAATAAAGATCCCGAATCAAACACGGGGAAGTCGTCGGATACCGCAGTGGTGGATGATAGTCTTATTTCCACCACGCCCATACCGCTGGACGGCTGTTATAAAATGATCATTAACAAGGACACCGCCACCTTGCGGTTGAACGTGATCGATAGCCTGGTGACCGGCGAGCTACGATATCATTGGTTTGAAAAGGACTGGAACGATGGTTCTGTAAAAGGAGTAGTGCGCGACAGCCTCATCATACTGGACTATACTTTCCGGTCAGAGGGCGTGCTGTCTGTGCGGGAAGTGGTGTTCAAAATGGCGGGCACTTCGCTGGTAGAAGGGACTGGTGATTTAAGAACAGGGGATACTGTCCGGTTCAAGGATATACAGCAATTGAAATTCCAGTACGATTATCCTTTTATCAAGACGCCCTGTGTTGAATGAGGCGCTTCATCGACAAATACTAGTGAAGGGTTCCCGCGGGTTCGTGATCATCATATTCATTGCGCGCTTTTACCAGCAGGTCTTTCATTTGTTGCAGCGTAGCCCGGTGTTTGGGGTCGCGCGCAAGATTGCGCAATTCCGAAGGGTCTTTCTGCAGATCATATAGTTCCCATTCATTCACGGTATAAAAATAGATCAGCTTGTAACGCTTGGTGCGCACGCCCAAATGTGGTATTACAGTATGGTCTCTTCCGAACTCATAATAATGGTAATATAAATAAGGACGGTCGAACTCCTTCAGTCTGCCGGTTAAAATGCCCTGCATGCTTTTACCTTGCATCCATTGTGGTACGGCAACACCTGCTGCATCGAGGATGGTAGGCGCAAAATCTATGTTCTGCACCATTGCATTGGAAACAGTGTTTGGTTTTATCTTTCCCGGCCATCTTACCAGCAAAGGCGTTTGCATGGATACGTCATACATAAACCGCTTGTCGAACCATCCGTTCTCGCCCAGGTAAAATCCCTGGTCAGAAGTATATATAACGATGGTATTACCGCTCAATCCCTGCGCATCGAGATAATTCAGCAATTGCCCCACGCTTTCATCGATGGATGCAACGCAGGCAAGATAGTCCTGCATGAACCATTGGTATTTTAATTTCAGCAATGCATTGCCTGAAGGGCGGTCTCTTTGCAAGAGTGCTCCTCTTTCGGCATATATTTCTTTTACGCGTGTGCGCTCCGCGGCAGGAATGCGGTTCATAATGGCGTTGTAATAAGCTACTTCCGCCGAGTCGGGTTTTAGATAAGGCATGTTTTGGAGATACTTTGGGTCAACCTTCAGGTCGCTGCACAATTGCATGTCGCGCAGGATGCTCATGGTCTGTATGCGCCAGGCGCTGCCGCGGCCCGCGGTATCGATGTAGAGCGTAGGCGGTTCAGGAAAAGCTTTGTTCCTGAATGCTTCCAGGTGCTTTAAAGCCGGGAGAAAATAGCGGTGCGGCGCTTTGTGATGCAGCAGCAATGCAAAGGGCTTGGTTTTATCTGCCTGGCCTATCCAACCGATGGCTTGTTTGGTAATAACTTCGGTTGAGTATCCCCGGTAGGTAGTGGTGTCGCCGTTCATTTGTATCAGCCTTGGGTCTACATACAATCCCTGACCGGGATAGATCAGCCATTTGTCGAAGCCGGTGGGATAGGAATGCAAATGCCATTTTCCAAACAGCGCGGTTTGATAGCCTGCCTGCTGCAATAACCCGGGCATGGTCATGCGCGACGAGTCGAAGCGGTTGCGGTTATCTTTTACGCCATTTTTGTGAGAGTGCTGGCCGGTAAGCAACGTTGCGCGTGCCGGCGTGCAAATGGAATTGCCTACAAAGCAACGGTTGAAGCGCATGCCCTCTTTTGCCAGCCGGTCGATGTTGGGAGTGGATACCAGTTTTTTATTATAGGCGCTGATGGCGTCCGCATCATGGTCATCGCTCATGATGTAGATAATATTGGGAGGTTGCTGCGCCAGCACGGGGCTGCCAAACAGCAGCAGGATTAACAAAGACCGTATCATGCACGCTAAAATCGGTTATTTATTTAGCTTAGTGCGCGAAATTACCCTCTATGGAATTTGGAAGGGTCCCTGAAAAAGAGCTTGACAAGGTCGACGTCAGCCTGCCGAAGGAGCCGGCTTTCAACAAAAAAGTATTGCCCGGGAAGCCAGCGGCAAAGCCGGCAGTATATCTCGGCTGCGCCAAATGGGGCAGGAAAGAGTGGGTTGGCAAGATCTATCCCCCCGGCACTAAGGAGAAAGATTTCCTGGACCATTATGTAAAACATTACAATTCCATCGAGCTCAATGCAACGCATTACAAGGTGTATGGGCCGGATGCCATTGCAAAATGGGGAGCAAAGGCCGGAAAGCAAGCTTTTAAGTTTGCGCCCAAGATGGCCAAAAGCATTACACACTTCGGTTCGTTTAACGATAAACGGTACCTCACAGATACTTTTCTCGAGGGCGTGGCAGCTTTTGGTAAGAACCTCGGCCCAATATTCATCCAGGTAAATGACAAGTTTGCGCCGAAACGCAAGGATGAGCTATTCGCTTATTTATCAACCCTACCCAAAGACCTGCAGTTTTTCCTGGAAGTGCGGCACCCTGACTGGTTTGCCGATGAAGTGGAAAGGAACGACATGTTCAATACGCTCCGGTCGCTGAACATCGGCGCGGTAATTACCGATACCGCGGGGCGGCGCGATTGTGCCCATATGCACCTGACCGTTCCGAAAGCATTCATCAGGTATGTGGGGAACAGCCTGCATCCTACCGATTATACCCGTTGCGATGCCTGGGTAAAACGCATCAAAACCTGGCTCGGCCAGGGGTTGAAGGAACTGTATTTCTTCATGCACATGCACGATGAAGCCACCTCTCCCGAGCTGACCGTGTACCTGGTAGATGCACTCAATAAAAAATGCGGGTTAAACCTTATAAAGCCACAGTTTGTAAAGGGGTGGCGCTGAATCTTACGCACTCAACCTTATTTTCGACCACTTAACATTCGTATGTCATCATTTTGTCATACCAATGGTTATCTTTGTAGCCCCTTAAAAACCTTCCAATATGAAAAAATTTGCCGCATGGGTGCTAAGTGTCTGCCTGTTTTCCACTTCGATTTTCTCTCAAAATATTTCCGGTATAGCAAAGGATGAGCAGGGCAAGGCCTTGTCCGGTGCGTCTATCGCACTGAAAAAAGCAGCCGATTCCTCCATTGTAAAGCTGGCGGTGAGCAATTCCTCAGGCAAATACGAGTTTGCCGGGATTCAGCCAGGCAAGTACTTTATCAATGTTTCTCACGTAGGCTTGTTGCCTCAGAACTCCGCGGCTTTCGAGCTAAATGGCTCTGGCGTTGCGGTTCCGGACGTGATGCTGATGAAGGCAGACGGCAAAATGAAGGAGGTAGTGGTTACCTCGCGCAAGCCGGTAATTGAGGTAAGGGCCGATAAGACCATTTTGAATGTGGAGGGAAGCATCAATGCCGTAGGGCAGGACGCCCTGGAATTGTTGCGCAAATCACCCGGTGTATTGGTTGACAGGGACGATAACCTGAGCTTAAGCGGTAAGAACGGCGTGCAGGTTTATATCGATGGAAGGCCTACGCCCTTATCGGGAAAGGACCTGTCGGAATATCTCAAAACCATTCAGTCTTCGCAGATAGAGGCCATCGAGATCATTACCAACCCTTCTGCCAAGTACGATGCGGCGGGCAATGCGGGTATCATCAACATTCGTTTAAAAAAGAATAAAAGCCTCGGTACCAATGGATCGGTGAATGCCGGTTATAGCCAGGGCATATTTCCTAAATACAATGCGGGCCTTGCGTTGAACAACCGCAACAAGCGCATGAACACTTTTGGCAATTATACTTACAGCCGCAACCGCAATGAAATGTTCATGAACCTGTACCGCAAGCAACTGGATACATTGTTCGACCAGAAATCGTCGATGACATCGCGCAGCAGGAGCCATGGGTTTAAAGCGGGAGTGGACTATTTCATCAACAGCAGGCAAACCTTCGGCGTAATGGTGAATGGCAATTTCAACGAAAATACCTTCAGCAACTACAGCACCACGCCTATTTCTTATATCCCTACGGGCGTGTTGGACCGGCTGCTGATTGCAGACAATGGCAGCATCGGGGAGCGCAATAACGTGAACTTTAATGCCAACTACCGCTATGCTGATACTACTGGCCGCGAGTTGAACATGGATGCGGACTATGGTTACTTCCGCCTGCATAACGATCAAATGCAACCGAACTATTACCGCAATCCCGACGGATCGCCGAGAGACAGCGCTATTTACAATATGATAGCGCCCACCGATATCGATATTTATACTTTCAAAACCGATTATGAGCAGAATTTCCGTAAGGGAAGGCTGGGCGTCGGTGGAAAGATATCTTACGTAGAGAGCACCAATGATTTCCAGCGTTACAACGTGGTAACCAAGGCTGTTAAGAACCTGGACACTTTGCGCAGCAATGCTTTTAATTACACCGAAAACATCAACGCGTTGTACGCAAACTATAACAAAGCTTTTAAAGGATTTATGGTCCAGTTTGGCCTAAGGGTTGAGAACACCAATGCAGAAGGAAGGTCCATGGGCTTCCGTCGCCAGGGTGGCAATTACATCAGCTACGATTCCACTTTCAGGCGCAACTATACAGATGTGTTCCCGAGCGGCGCCATTACGTTCAACAAGAATCCGATGAAGCAATGGAGCATCAGCTATAGCCGACGTATAGACCGCCCCGCTTACCAGGACCTGAACCCGTTTGAATTCAAACTGGATGAATATACTTTCCAGAAAGGAAATACGGAATTGCGCCCGCAGTACACCAACAGCATAGGTGTTACTTACATGTACAAGTTTAAGCTGACCACCACGCTGAACTACAGTCATGTAAACGACGTGTTTACGCAGCTGATCGATACCGCGGAGAAGTCAAAGAGCTTTATTACCAAGAAGAACCTGGCCACGCAGGATATCGTGAGCCTGAACATCAGCTATCCATTCCAGTACAAATGGTACAGCTTCTTTGCAAACCTGAATACTTTTTATTCGAAGTATGAGGCCAATTTCGGCACGGGCCGCACCATTAACCTCGATGTATTTGCGTTCAATTTTTATTCGCAGCATTCTGCGCGTCTTGGGAAGGGTTGGACTGCAGAACTGAGCGGATGGTACAATTCACCATCTATCTGGCAGGGTACTTTCGAGAGCAAGGAAATGTGGAGCATCGATGCTGGTTTGCAGAAGACCGTGTTGCAGGGCAAGGGCAATGTGAAGGTATCGGTAAGTGATATTTTCCAGAGCATGCGTTGGGGCGGCACCAGCAATTTTGCGGGGCAGTACATGAAGGCCGGCGGCGGATGGGAGAGCAGGTTGTTCAAGCTGAACTTCACTTACCGTTTCGGCAGCGCTCAGATCAAGGCTGCGCGCCAGCGCAAGACAGGATTGGAAGATGAGAACAAGCGGGTAGGCTCGCAGGGGGGAGGCATATCCAACTAAACGATTGTAATAGTATTATAGATCTTGTAGAACCGCCTTTGGGCGGTTTTTTTTATGCGGCGCTCACTTACTGTTTTGACAGCGCATCAACTCAAAATTTGTAAGTTTCTGCAATAACCCCTCAACAACCGTTATGAAAATCGAAGAAGTAACAGCATTTATGATTTCCTGGGAAAGCTGAACTTTTGGACGTTTATCGGCGTTACGCTCTTAACGCTTATCGGTGCGCCGGAGGTACTGGTGATTGGCAAAAATGGATTGGTTCCCATTTACGATACCACAGTTTCTTACCCGATTGGAGGATATAATGTCAAGGCCTTTATGCTGATGGCGACAAAAAGAAGAGTTCCCACCAGACACGAAGTAAGACGGCAGGTGCCGGGTGACAATTATTATACTTACGGGTTGTGTTGAGATGTTTCGTGTTTACGACGGGCGGTCGTGGGTAGTGCGGATAAGGCTGATGCCCGCAAAAAAGAAAATGGCGCCCAACGAGAAGTATATCAGGATCTCCTTGACGTTGCGCAGGCCTTCGCCGCCCTTCATGAAGTTAACCGCTCCAAGGATGAGGCCGGTAATTCCTAAAAAGATAAGTATGATCCCAATGACCCGTTTTTCCATGATGCTCCTTTAAATGGAGGGGATGCAAAGAGCGTGCCTTCTCTTTTATCTCTTTTTCTCCTATCGCACCTCCCGCAATTCTTCCCATCGCGTGCTGTATCGCGGTGAGCGGAGTTCCTGCCGCATCTTCCAGTTGCGGGTAGTGCCGGAAGATGCGAATTTGAGCGCGTCGTCGCGCATGGCGAAATTGATATTGTCCACCATGTTCATAAGCAGGCGGCGGCTGTTCTTTTCCGGCGGTGCAAACAGGTTTGCCTGTATGGATGTGTCAGGAACCAGGCCACTTAGCATTACGCCCGCTTTTTTATAAGACGCTCCTGGTTTGAATATGCTTTCTGCCAGTTGCATGGCAGGCTTGATCAACTCGTGCGTATAGGCGGTAGCGTTAGGAAGGACGGCGTATGCGCTTACTGTAGGGCCCTGGCTGTAACGGTATGAGCGTTCGTCCGTGGTTTCTTCCGAGGCGTGTTGTGTGTTTTTATCCGGTTCGTCGCGGTGATCTTGCGTGTCGACGTCTTTTTTAAGTACGACGAATATGCTGATGACGCTGGCGGCGCTGTATTGCCTGCGCAGTTTTTCAGCGGCGCGGCTGGTATAGGTAGCAATGGCCTCTTTAATGTCTTTGATGTCTGTGACGGGGCTTCCGAACATGCGGGTGGTGGCGATCATTTTTTTGGTGTCCAGCGGATCCTGCATGGAAATGGCCTCTATTCCTTTCAGTTCTTTCAGTAGGCGGACGCCTACTACGCCACCCATGTTTTTGCGCACCCACTCTTCCTGCATGTTGCGGAGTTGCCAGGCTGTTTGTATACCGAGATTTTTTAGTTTGGCGGAGAGTTGGTGACCCACTCCCCATAGATGGCCCACGGGTGTTTGCTGCAGGGTGCGTGCAATTTTTTCAGGCGTATCCAGCAGGAGCACGCAGCCGGTGCGCGCCTTGTCTTCCTTAGCCATCCTGTTGGCCAGCTTGGCGAGGGTTTTGGTAGGCGCAATGCCTACGGATACCTGGATGCCTGTCCATTGTTCAACGGTCTGCTTGATCTCCCGTCCCGCTTCCAACAGTTGGTCGGGCGCGGTGAGATGCAGGTTGATAAATGCTTCGTCAACCGAGTACACTTCAACGTTGGTTTCGCCGGCAATGGCACGGAGCGTATCCATTACCCGGCGGCTCATATCGCCGTACAGGTTATAGTTGGATGAAAAGACTTCGATGCCGTGTTGTTCGATCAGGTGGCGACTTTCGTGATAAGGCACGGCCATTCCTACGCCGAGTCTTTTGGCTTCATCGCTCCGGGAAACGATGCATCCGTCGTTATTGCTCAGCACTACTACGGGTGTGTGGGCCAGTGCAGGCCGGAATACCCTTTCACACGAGCAGTAAAAGCTGTTACAGTCTACTATTGCCTTAAACATACGGCGCGTGAATTAACCGTTTTCTAAACTTTTGTCACCGGTTTGCCGAGACAAGTTGCGTTAATCTCTCTTGTATTTGCCATAGCCGCACAATTACCTGGGAAGCGCCCGCAATTAAAAAAGAAGAACTCCGATTTGCACCAGGCGGAGCCGAAGTGCGCTTTTGTCAGACCTGTTAGCGGGGGATGGAATCCATCGAATCATCATTCGCCATGGCACCGTGCTCCGCTTAGTGCAAATCTTCGTTCTTCTCATCTATACATACATACCCAAAAAAAACTATTTGTTGTGTCCCTTTCGGATAACACTATTGCTGCGCAGCAATCCGGATAAGTGCCAACCGGACATCCTCTTCTTGAATAACTCTATTCAATAAAGGCGCAGTATCAGATCCAAGCTAATAATACGCTAGCCAAGCCGGGGCTCATCATAGTTACGCCGGTGTAAAAGATCGGGCAATACCTTAAGGAACCGGTTTAATGGTTATAAGGCATGCCCGACAATACTTCCTGGAAAGGGTTGGCCGCAGTTATTTTGAATTGCCGGCAGCTTTGCCCGATCCGAGGGGGAATGTTTCGGGCAAATGCCGGCGGTCATTTAAACTGCGTGTATTACATAGGTAACTACGCCCCAGATAGAAAACTCACTGCAACTGGTATCTATTTCAATGGGCGCCAGTTTCCTTGTTTCAGGCACCAGCCTTATTTTATTAAATGTCTTTTCAAGCCGCCGCACCATCATTTCTCCATTCAGCACCACTACCACTACTTTACCATTTTCTGGTTTCAGCGACCGGTCCACAATCAACACATCGCCGTGGAAAATGCCCGCTTCTACCATGGCATCGCCGGTAACGCGCAGAAAGAAGGTAGCGGGCTTGTTTTTGATTAGTTGTTCGTTCAGATCAACACCGCGCTCCGCATAATCATCCGCTGCAGCACCAAACCCGGTGGCATTGGCAGTGGATATATCCCACTGCGTAAATCGCTTGGAACCCCGATAGCTCGGGTTATACATTTCCTGCCCATCCATAAAATAAATTTGGTACTACTAAAATCTTTAGTAAATTTATACTAAAATAATTCACCAGCAAAATTTTTTTTGGATGGAAAATGGATGGGTGAGTACGCCTTCGGCACACGAAGGCTTGTGGGAATATCTGCTTATAATAAGGCCCGATGCGGAGGTGTGCAACAAGCTCGCCCTGGAAAAGCAGGATTTCTACAACCGATACCAGCACAAATCGGCCATTCAATTGAAACCGCATATTACGGTAGGCGCATTCCTTGCCTTGGAAGGAATGGAAAATACCATTATTAAGTGGATGCAAAGGATCTGCAGCATGCACCAAAGCTTTCGGGTAACACTTAATAATTATAGTGGATTTCCGGAACACACTATTTACCTGCGCGTACAAAACCACGCTCCATTCAAGGAACTCGCATTTCGCCTTAAGGTGATCGACAATTATATCAAATCGAATAATTGCCCTTCGCTCAAGCTGGCAGCAAGGCCATACCTCAGCCTCGCTTCCAACCTGCCTCCAAAGCTATACGGCGAAGCGATGCGCGAATATTCCAGGAAAACATTCCATGAAACCTTTATAGTAACAGAACTATTGCTATTGAAGCGCATGAACGAATACGATGCCTGCAGGCATGTTAACGTCTTCAGGTTTTATCCACCGGATACTAACAGTTATAACCAGGTGGCTTGACAATTGAATAATTAATAAAAACGAGTGGCTATGAAACAGATCATTCAACACATGCCCGGCTATAGGCGCAACGAATACATGCTGGTGCTTACACCGCATGAAGAATTGAGAAACAGGATCTTTACAATTAAAAGAGAGTTTTACGACAACTATAAAGCACCCACTGCAATAGGCGGTAAACCCCACCTTGCGCTGGTTAAGTTCGACCAGCTGGAAATGATGGAGGAACGCATTGTTAACCGGCTTAAGACTATTGCCATGGGATATCCGCCGTTCAAAGTGGAGCTGAAGGATTTTGGAAGCTATCCTTCGCATACCATATTTATAAATGTCACCAGCAAGCTGCCGATACAAAACCTGGTGAAGGAAATAAAACAGGCGCAACGGTTAATGAAGCTCGACAACGAGCACAAGCCGCATTTCATGGAAGATCCGCACCTGACCATTGCACGCAAACTGGTGCCCTGGCAATACGAAAAGGCCTGGCTGGAATACAGCAACCGCCATTTCACCGGCAGGTTCATTGCAGACAGCATGATGCTCTTAAAGCGGAGGGAAGGCGATCAGAACTATCAAATTGTGCAAAGGTTCCAGTTCATGAACCTGCCGGTTACTACAAAGCAGGGTGAGTTGTTTGGATAGCGAATCGTGGAACAGACTGCAGATCGATAAAATAGTTATAAGAAAAGCAAATAGGCAAACAGGACGTTATAGGCCTGGTCGCAACAATAAGTTGGGTTGCGGGAGCCTTCCCGATTTTTTAGAGTTTCGTGGCGAAGCTCCCCAATCCAACTGATTGTATCCCAGAATTCCATTCTTCGCGCTGCCGGACAAGTATTTTGAAATAGTGATGTTACAGTAAAAGCCTTATCAATTGAGTTATGGAACAGCAACAGGAAGACATCAATAAATATTTAAAAGGAAGAGGAGCCCAGATCAATACAAAAAACAGGTTCCTGAAAAATGAAAGAGTAAGAGAAGACGTAGAGGCCATCGACGATTGGGCAGATCCCAATGTTCCCACCCAATACCTGGAAGAAACCGCCAAAGGTATTGTGAACAAGGTCGACAGCCCCGACGTAGGCATGTGGTACAGCATGAACCCTTACCAGGGCTGCGAACACGGGTGTATATACTGCTATGCACGTAACTCATTCGAATATTGGGGTTACAGCGCGGGCCTCGATTTTGAAAGAAAGATCATCGTCAAAAAAAATGCGCCCGAACTCCTCCGCAAATTTTTAATGAATCCCAAATGGGAATGCGTGCCTATCGGCTTGAGCGGTAACACCGATTGCTATCAACCCGCAGAGCAAAAATTCAGGATCACGCGGAAACTGCTCGAAGTCTGCAACGAGTTTAATCAACCCGTCGGCATGATTACAAAAAATGCGGGCATGTTGCGCGACAAAGACATCCTGCAGGAAATGGCGAAGAAGAACCTGGTGTCGATATTGGTTTCCGTAACATCGTTTAACGAAGACCTGAGGCGCGCAATGGAGCCGCGCACCACCACCGGCAAACAAAGAATCAAGCTCATAAAAGAAATGAGCGAGGCCGGCATAAGAATGGGCGTTATGCTCGGCCCCATGATACCCGGTTTGAACGAGCACGAAATGCACGACATCATCAAAGCGGCCAGCGAAGCAGGCGCGAAGTTTTCAGCTTACACTTATATACGATTAAACGGAGCCATCAAATTCCTGTTTCACGATTGGCTGTACAAAAATTTTCCTGACCGTGCCGATAAGGTATGGCATCTTATCGAAGCAAGTCATGATGGAAAAGTGAACGACAGCCGATGGGGAGTACGCATGCGCGGCGAAGGGAACATCGCACAAATGGTAGCCATGCAATACCGCAAGTACACCAACAAATATGGGCTGAACCATGAGCAAACCGAATTGGATTGCTCGCAGTTCAGGAGGCCGGGGGAACAGGGGAGGTTGTTTTAGCGAAGCTGTAGTTTGCTAATTGCAGCTTAAACCTTAATTACTATGGCAATTGTGGATTTGTTCGGAAAACCATTTGACGATGGTACTCTGGATAAACTTCAAATATTTGAGGATTATTTTAAAGAATGGTTACCTGTTTTCATAGCGAGAGATAATCCCATATGGAAGGAAATTCAAATATTTGATTTGTTTGGTGGTAGAGGGAAAGATGTTAATGGCGTATACGGAAGCCCTCTTAGAATATTATCAATCTTAAATGCCAATAGGGAACTGATTAGGAAAAATAAAGTGAAGGTTCGGGTTGTTGTTAATGAGTATAGGCCCGACAACTACAATGAATTGGTTGGTAACATAGTGTCGATTTGGGACAAATCTTTGTATGATGTTGAGCATTATAACGAAGATTTTAATGTCATTTTTGATCGATATTATAACTCGATGGCTCAAACAGCCAATTTTTTATTTTTGGATCAAAGCGGTATAAAACAAATAACTGAAGATATTTTTGCCAAATTAATCAAGTTAAAAAAGACAGATTTTTTATTCTTTATTTCATCTTCGTATATTAAACGATTTGCAGAAGTTGAGGAGTTTAAAAAATACCTAAGAATAACAAAACAAGATTTAGAAGGGAAACATTATTATCATATACACAGAATTGTTTTGAATTATTATAGAAGCCTTATAACAAAGGACTATTTTTTGGCACCATTCTCTATAAAAAAGCCAGCCGGGATATATGGCTTAATATTCGGCTCAAATCATACTTATGGAATGGAAAAATTCCTAAGTGTTTGTTGGAAGCATGATAAGATAACCGGAGAAGCAAATTTTGATATAGATAATGAAAAGATAGATATATCAAAACCTATGCTTTTTCCCAATATGAATATTCCCAATAAACGTCAAGTATTTGAACAAAACCTACGATCAAAAATTCTGTCGGGAGAATTAAAGTCAAATGTGGATGTTTATATATTTACACTTAATGAAGGGTTTCTTTTAAAAGATGCTCACATTATCCTAAAAGAACTTAAAGCAAACAATAAAATTGATTTTAGTTTTAAACTGATTACTTCAAAAATGCATAATGAGTTAGTTTCGTCAATTAAATTGATTTAAACATGGCACAATCCAGTATCGAGTGGACCGAAATGACCTGGAATCCTGTAACCGGCTGCACAAAAATCTCTGCAGGCTGCAAATATTGTTATGCAGAGGTTATGTCTCGACGCCTGCAGGCTATGGGAGTTGAAAAATATCAGGATGGCTTTGCTGTTCGGACACATGAGGGTGCCTTACAAATACCCTACTCTTGGAAAAAATCCAAAATAGTATTTGTAAACTCAATGAGCGATCTATTTCATCCGGATGTGCCGCTAACCTTTATTAAAAAAGTGTTTGAAGTAATGAATGATACGCCGCAGCATACATACCAGGTATTGACAAAAAGAGCTGAGCGCTTGCATGAACTGCACCATCAACTAAACTGGACTGCGAATATTTGGATGGGTGTATCTGTTGAGGATTCACGGGTCATTCATCGTGTAGATTTGTTACGTGAAACAAACGCCCGAACCAAGTTTCTTTCGTGTGAACCGCTCATAGGCCCTCTTTTAAAGCTCGATCTTGAAAACATTGATTGGGTTATCGTCGGCGGCGAAAGTGGCCGTAAAGCCAGACCCATGGCAGAATGGTGGGCCTTGGATATCAGGCAACAGTGCCAGGAACAAGGAGCAGCTTTCTTTTTCAAGCAATGGGGAGGCAAAAACAAAAAAAAGTCCGGTAGGCAATTAGGTGGCCGCACCTATGATGAAATGCCGCCAATATTTTACAATGCATAAAAAGCCGGAGCAAAGCCCCGGCTTTTATGCATATTATTTACACGTAATCATCTTCCAAACCCAAACGCCAACCTCGCAAACATTCTCCTTCCGTTTCCGCCCATTTGCACGGCGTCCCAGGGGCCGCCTGTTTCGTTGTTGAACGCCCAGTACTTAGCCTGCGGGTTCACACCAAGGTCTGGATGGATGTTGAATAAATTGTCAACACCTACAAACAGCGTAACCCGCTTACCCACTTTGTAGGAAAGATATATGTCGCTTACCAGCTTGCCATCGTAAATAAATTCATCTTTTACAGGACGTGCATCGTCATCGGCAGGCACCATGGCGTACAGGTCTCCGCGGGAGAAGGGAGGACTGAAATCAGTATCGGTACCATCACCATAACCATAGATCACCACTTTACCGAAGTAGGTGAGCCTGGCTCCTAAAGCAACCTGGTTCATGCCGTATTCCAGGTTAAGGGTGAACTTGGACTTGGGCGCAGAGGCTAAAATGAATTTCTGTTCGCGCTCTGTTAAGAAGGTGGCCTGGTGGTCTTTGGTATCGTTCAGTTTGGCGGGCACATTGATTTTGTCAATCGTCATGTCCTGGAAATTGCCGGCGAACAATGCCTTGAAGTTTTTATTCTTGTCCAGCGCTTTGTTGTAATCGATAACGATATCCACGCCTTTATTAGTGGTGTTTACCGCATTGGCAAAGAACTGCGCCAGGCTTACCTGCAATTGCTGCATGGCGGCGATAAGTGCGGGATCGAGGGTATTATCGTCCACGCTGAACTGTCCGCTCAATACCACCCTGTCTTTTACTTTTACCCAATAACCATCGACTGTAATGTTCAGTTCGCGTGAAGGCCTGAAGGTAAAGCCCAGGCTTGCGTTCACTGATTTTTCCTGTTTCAGCTCTGGAATACCGGCCGCCCTTGTAATGGCATTGTTGTTGGGTGCGATCTTAACCTCTGCAATCGTTCCGCCCTGAACGGTGGTAAAGGTGGAGCTGAAGTTGATCTGCTGCAGCGAAGGCGCACGGAAGCCAGTGCTGACAGAACCCCTGATGTTGAAGTTGTCGCTGGCTTTGAGGCGGGTGGCCAGTTTGTAATTATGGGTGAAGCCGAAATCGCTGTAGTTTTCCAATCGCACGGCCAACCCCACGAGGAATTGCTTGGTGATGTCCATCTCGGCATCCGCATACACACCGATATTGGTGCGGTGGGCGGTTACTTCATCAGCGGGCTGATAGCCTGGGAAGCCTTGTGCACCTGTGGCCTTGTCGCCACTGGGATCGTAGTTGCGGTACGAAGCTTCTTCTCCTGCAAAAATCTTGTATTGCTCATAACGGAACTCAGCGCCCAGGGCCAGATTATATGTTGACCCGAAGCCTGGCATTTCGCGTGAGAAGTTCAGGTTGGTGGTGTTTTGCAGAAATGCAAAGCCGCCATCGTCGAAATGCGTTTTGGTAGGATCGCCCGTTGAAGCGTTGAATGTTTTATCGCCGAAGAAATGGAAGCGGTTGTTGCCGAGGTTGTTGCTCAGGTCCCAGTTCCATCCGGTGGCGCCCCTTCCTTTCAATCCCAGGGCAAAAGAATAATCGTGCACCATGGTTTGAATATGCGGGTTAAAATATTGCTCGCCATCGGAAGTGGTTTTGATGATGCCGGGAACATCTATGATGTTTCCATCGAAATCGGTAACAAAACGGTCAGGGCGGGCAGAGAAGTTGCGGGTAAATGCAAATGCATCGGAAAATTTATAATTGTATCCGCCGAAAGAATAAAAAGCATTGCCTGTTTCATTCGTCGGCACTTCCATATTGTAAAATGCACCGGTAGCAATTACGGAAGCATCGCCATGGGCGCGGCGGTAAATGTTCAGGGGAAGCGCTTCGCCGTTCCTCAGCAGGTCGCTCGTATCCAGCACCTGGCGGAAAGTTTTTTCGGCGTTCATAAAGTCCCACGAAAAATTGATGAACCCACCTTTCTTACCCAACGGCAATCCATAGTTGGCGCCGAAGGTAAAAGTGCCTCCGTCCAGCGGGCCGCCCGGGGTTTCATATTGGCCGAGCGATTGTTTGTAATAAGTATTGTATTTATTGTCGTTGTACACTGAGTAACCTGCATGCCCGGTGAATTGCTTCACGCTTTTTTTCAATACCAGGTTCATAACCCCTGCAATGGCATCGGAGCCGTATTGTGCCGAAGCGCCGTCGCGCAGGATCTCTACGCGGTCGATGGCCGACATCGGAATTGCATTGAGGTCGGTACCGGAATTGCCCCTGCCCCTTGTGCCGAATACTGCTACAAATGAAGTCTGGTGCCTGCGCTTGCCATTAATGAGCACCAGCGTTTGGTCGGGACCAAGGCCCCGAAGTGTAGCCAGTTCCACGTGGTCAGCGCCATCGGAACCGGATTGTTTAGTGTAGTTGAGCGAAGGCGTTGCATAATTGAGGGCCGCGGTCAGGTCCATTTTTCCCGTGGGATAAGTTACCTGTCCCACATTGACCACGTCAACAGGAACGGGCGTTTCTGTTTTTACGCGGCCTGCGCGGCGGGTACCCACCATCACTACCTGCCCTAATTCAGTGGTTTCATTTTGCATGCCGATATTGATCTCGGTCTGGCCGCCACTGATGCTGATGGTTTGCGTTTTGTATCCCACAATGCTCACTTCCAGCACATCGCCGGGCTTTACTTCCAGGCGGTACACGCCTTCATTATTGGTAGTAGTGCCTAGCCGGGAACCTTTGATGCGTACCGATACGCCGGACAGGGGCTCGCCGGTTTTGGGATCAGTAATTTTGCCGGTAATGGTTTGTGTTTGTGCCATCAATGCCACGTGGCTGAATAGGAGTAGAATAAGCAGGACAGTTTTGGTTGTTTTGGGCATATAGGATGATTTAATATATACTAAATGTACGCAAACGGGGTATTTCTATCGCAGTACCGCTTCATATTTCTTTTGAAGGAAAGCCACTATTTCATCCCGGATGCTATTGGCTTCCGATTGCGATAAGGTCTTGCTGCTATCGTATAGGGTCAACCGCAGCGAGATGGATTTTTTTCCTTCGGCGATGCCCGGCCCCGCATACAGGTCAACGATCTCGATATGTTTTACGCGTTCATTGTTCAAATCCCTGATCGCCGATACAATTGCATGAGCTATTACATCCTTGTCAACAAGCAATGAAATGTCCACTTTAATGGATGGAAATTTCTCCAGCTCTTCGAACTCAAAAAAGCGCACCGCGTTTTCCATTACTTTGTCGAGCCTAATTTCTGCGCAGTAGATATCGCTGTCTGCCAATTCAAATTTTCCTGACACGAAAGGATGCACTTTGCCCATGTATCCGAACACTTGCCCGTTTTTGCTGATAACACCGCAGAGGCCGGGCTGGAACAGGCGATGGCCTTCCTCGTGGTTTTCGATGGACACACCCTGGATCTTCAGGTGATCGAACAGGAATTCTACTTTGGATTTGAGGTCGAAGAAATCGAGCGGGCGCGGTTTCTTATCATAAAAATTTTCGGGCCGCTCGTTGCCGGTGATGCCTATCGATAGGTATAATGGCTCACCCGGGAGTTTGGGGTCTGCCCCCGGTTCTTCAGGCCTGAACACATTCCCGATCTCGAAGAACTGGCAGGTATCGGTGTACTTCCTGTTATAGGATATTACGTTCAGCAATTCAGGCGTCAGCGTTCTGCGCATAACGGTTTTGTCGGAGCTTACGGGATTCATCAGGGCAACAAACCGCTCTTCCTCGTTCCTTTTATCGGCACTGTAATACAATTTGGCCTCTGCTTCGGGCGTGGTCATGGTGTAGCTGATGATCTCATTTAACCCGCTTAGCACCATTGCATCGCGGATTGCTTCGCGTAGCCGCAGCGAATGATTGGCGGGATGGAGGGGAATGGGCGCTACGGGCATGGTGGTAGGCATGCGGTCGTACCCGATGAGGCGCGCTACTTCTTCATACAGATCGTATTCGATGGTAATGTCCTGGCGCGATAAGGGTACGATGGCTGCAAGGCCATTGTTGGAAGGATCAATATCATTGGTATGGATATCGGCATAGGCCAATAACTCGCGGATCTCTGCCGCTGAGAAATCAGTGCCCAATGATTTATTGAGATCATTGGGCGAAAATGGAATAACGGAAGGTCCCAGCTGGCTCACCGCATCGTACCTCGCCGCTTCGGTAATGGTAAAGCCCGGAGAAGATGCGCGAAGCAATTCAATGAAACGCGCAACGCCTTTGGGCGCGGCATTATAACTAACGCCGCGGCTGAAACGCGCAGAAGCTTCGGTATACAGCTTCAGTTTGTTTTGCGATTTCCTGATGGTGATCAGGTCGAAATTTGCGGCTTCGAGCACTATGTTCTTTGTTTGATTGGAAACAGCGCTGCCATCCGAACCGATCACTCCACCGATGCCGATAATATCATTGCCTGCATTGATGGTGATAATATCTTTCGGTAAGGTAATCGCGGTTTTTACCTCGGCGCTGCCAAGCGGTACAAACTGTTCGCCGCCATTGGAAAGCTTTACGGTGAAAGTTTGCGTCGGTAATTTATCGGCATCGTACACGTGCACGGGCTGCCCGGTCTCGAGCATAACATAATTGCCGATATCGATCAGGTTATTAATGGATTTTACACCGCTTAGCGCCAGCCTGTATTTAATAATATCCGGCGCTTCGGCGATGGTAACGTTGCGGATGGCCGCCAACGAAAAATATTTTACCAGTTCCGGAACCTTATTGTCGACGCTTAGTTTATCCGCGGCTTGTGCAGGAGGAGCAGTATCAACTTCGCTTAACCGCGCTGGTTTGCGCGTAATGGCCGACACTTCTTTCGCAACGCCCCACATGCTCTGGCAACGCGCGATGTTGGCGAGTATTTCGATGGTCAGCACTTCATCGGCAAACCACTCCTGCTGCGGTTGAAAATGCGGGCGCACCGCCGATCCGGGCATGATGGCCTCGGGTAATAAAAATAATTTGAACGCGTCGCGGCCAATGCCCAGTTCCTTTACAGAACAGATAGTGCACTGGCAGGCCTGGTTGTACAATATATTTTCTTCGATGGTCTTGGTATTGTATCCTTCCGATTCAAACAACACGGCGCCGGGCAAAGCAATGGCAATATGTTGTCCTTCGGTTACCTGCAGAAGTTCCTGGGCATTGGAAACGGTTTGAATGCTTTTCGCTTCACCGGTTTCTATCACTAAATGAAATACATCATTCCTGTTCTTCAGCAATTTTTTCGAAACGATCTTCCCGCAAATAACATTCGGGTTGTAAATACCGATGGATTCAATATCCGATACTTCGATGCCAGAGAATGTAAGCCTGTCTGCCAGCTCGTTCACGGACATATCGATGTCGACAAAATCTTTCAACCATGACAATGGAACACGCATATGCTCGCTCTTGATTATTTGAATTGATGAAGGAATCGCAGATCGTCCTGGTAGAAGTACCGGATATCGTTGATCTGGTTTCTTAAAAGTATCATGCGCTCGATGCCCATGCCGAAGGCTATGCCGCGGAATACTTTAGGATCGTAGCCGCCATTGCGCAGCACAACGGGATGCATAAGCCCGGCTCCCAGCAGCTCGAGCCACCCGGTATGCTTGCATATCCTGCAGCCCGTGCCCTTGCATACGGTGCATTTGATATCTACTTCCACGCTGGGCTCGGTGAAGGGGAAGTAGCTGCCACGGAAGCGGATCTCCTGGTCGTCGCCAAAGACCATGCGCGCAAAGCGCACGAGTATGCCTTTGAGGTCGCTCATTTTTACGTGCGGGCTCACCAGCACTCCTTCTACCTGGTGAAACTGCACTTCGGAACGTGGAGTGATGGTTTCATAACGGTAGCAAAGCCCGGGCAGGATGACCTGTACGGGATTGGGCGCAAAATGTTGCATGGACCTTATTTGTCCCGGCGAAGTGTGTGTGCGCAGCACCACATCGTCGGAGATGTAAAAAGTGTCCTGCATGTCTCTTGCGGGGTGATCGGGAGGAATGTTGAGCAATTGGAAATTGTACAGGTCCAACTCCACGTGGGGCGCGTCGAAAACTACGAAGCCCATGCCCGCAAAAACGGAATATACTTCGCGCAGCATTTGCGATACGGGGTGATAGGTACCGATGTTCGCGGGGCGGGCAGGCAATGTAACATCAACCCTTTGCTGAACGATTGCCGCCAGTATTTCGCGGTTCCTGATCACGTCCTGCTGCACCTTAAATGCCGACTCGAGGCGGTAGGAAATTTCATTGATCCTTTTGCCGAAGGCCTGCCGTTCGGATTCAGGCATTTTGCCGATGCCCTTTTTTGCCTGGCTCAGCACGCCTGTTTTGGCAAAGTTCTGCCGGTACCATTCCTCGATGGCTTCAAAATTGCTGGTAGTATTCAAGCTTTTCAGAGCAGATTCACAATAGCTCTCCAGATCCATGATATCCATACCTGAACTTAATTGGTGGTTTGCCTGATTTTGGCACGAAAGTAAATTATACTTGCAATTAATAACTCTGCAAAACGGATTTCCAGATGGCAAAATTGAAATTAAAGGGCAAGGACCTGCGCGGCATTGGCTTTCCTGAGGCGCCTGTGATTAGCCTGGCTATGAATATTATGGAGAAGGCATACAAACACAGCACGCCGGAAGAGGCGCTGGCCATACTGAAGCGGGTGGTGGAAAGCCCGGCCGATCATGTGGATGATGCCACGCTGGGTAAAATAGCGCAGGCCCTTATGCCGAAGCCTGCCACCAATGCAGACGTGATACCATTGAATACCCATGGCATTGACTTCAACGTATTCGGCGCCGATCATATAGAGGAAGCCGCCACTGCCCAGATGCAGCAGGCTTCGCGGTTGCCTGTTTCCGTTGCGGGAGCGCTTATGCCCGATGCGCATGCGGGGTATGGCCTGCCCATTGGCGGGGTACTGGCCACGGATAACGTGGTAATTCCTTATGGAGTAGGGGTGGATATCGGGTGCAGGATGTGCCTTTCCATCTTCGATATAAATCCTGGTGAACTGGACAAGCGTGAAAATTATTTTAACCGGGAATTGAACGAGAACACTTTGTTCGGGGCGGGAAAGGAGTTCGACAGGATCACCGATCATGAGATATTGTACCGGAAGGAATTCGAGGAGTCGGGATTATTGAAAGGATTGCAATCGCGGGCTGCGCGGCAATTGGGCTCTTCCGGTTCAGGCAATCATTTCGTGGAGTTTGGCGTGGTGGAGATCCGTGAAAAAGACCCGGTGCTGGGCGTAGAGCCCGGCGCATACCTGGGATTGCTCTCGCATTCCGGATCACGAGCCCTGGGCGCCAATATCGCCAACCATTATACGAAGCTGGCGAAAGAAAAAAGGAAGTTGCCGCACGAAGCGGCCAATCTCGCATGGTTGCGGCTGGATGAGGAAGAAGGTATCGAGTATTGGAAGGCCATGAACCTGGCCGGTGATTATGCGGCAGCTTGTCATCATGTAATTCATGATAAGATCGCGCAGCAACTGGGTCTTTCTCCCATAAAAATGGTGGAGAACCATCACAATTTTGCGTGGAAGGAACAGTATGAAGGAAGGGAAGTGATCGTTCACCGCAAGGGCGCTACACCGGCGGGAAAGGATGTATTAGGAATTATTCCCGGATCTATGACGGCTCCCGGATTTATTGTAAAGGGCAAGGGGTTGGCGGCGTCCATCAATTCGGCTTCGCACGGGGCGGGCAGGAGAATGAGCAGGACCTCGGCGTTGAAATCCATCAGTCAGCAAGCTTTGCAGGAAGAGCTGCAAAGGCATGGCGTTAAGTTGTTAGGCGGCGGATTGGATGAAGCGCCGCATGCTTACAAGGATATTCACGCCGTAATGGATGCGCAGAAACATTTGGTCGATACGGTGGGTTTGTTTTACCCGCGGATCGTAAAAATGGATGGGACTCCGCCGAGGCAGCGGAGAGGAAAGGCGGTAGGAGAATAGAGGAGAAAAAGGGGACAACGGAGAAGAAAAGACGCAGGACGAACGTAAGATAAACGTAGGATAAGCGGCTTTTGGGCGGGTTTAACCTGACTGCTGTGGTTTTCAGGACGCATTTCCGGTATGTTGCGGCAAGTCAACCGGGGACAGCTTCTCAAAGATGTAAGCCAGCGGTGAACGCTCCAGTATCTTGCGCGATGGAGCACCCGATTTGTCTTCCCATTTGATCAACCTGATCTCTTCCTCGGCAATCTCTATTCCTGTAATATCCCCATCGAAAAAACAACAGCATCCGCTGTTGAAATAAGAAGGTATTACCATGGTCTTCAGGAATTGCTTGCCTGCATATTCGGCCCTGCGTTTTTCCAGCTCTGCTTTCAATGAAGTTACCAGCTCCGTATTGCCGGCCGCTTCGGCCGCATCGATCTGGCGGGTCAGGCGCTCCACATGGTCCATGGATGCAAACACCGGCTTGTGCGTATGGCCCGAAATGAACACCAGGTTCTTTTGCGTGGCCGACCATTGGTACATGATGATGTTGTGCTTGTCTACCAGCTCTATAGAATCTGACACCGTATCGATATTGATTTCAAGGAAGCGTTGAATGGGAGTCCAGATGGCTGCTACCACCCATTTGCTGAAGGCGTTGCCATCGCTGCGCTGGTCGCCCTGGTGGCCGTGCGTCATGAATATCGAATAGTCGTGGCCGTTATATTTTGTTTTTAAGATAAGTCCCTCGCACACTTTCAGGTTGTCGCCAAACACGGGCTTCAGGTACAATGCACGGGGAAAATCGTATTTCCATTCCAGGTCGTGGTTGCCGAACACGCGATGGTACCTGCCCGCATTTAAAAATTTAATTTCGGCCTCGAATACTTTTTTGTTGGGCTCCATGAGCGCTTTCGGCTCATTTTCCCACAGCTCTTCGCAATCGCCGAGGCAAATGAGCGTATATCCGTTGTCGTAATAATGCTTAAGCGCTGCCAGGTAGTTGGCTTCGGCCAACCGGAAGTCGTCGGCCAGGTCGCGGGTGCCTTTGTGATGGTCTGAGAATATGATGAAGCGGTTCTTGCCGGTGTCCATGTCGATGATGGAATCGTTGCTTTTTTTGGTGGAGATGCGCTCCAGCAAGGAGGAAAGGGATTTAAATACATCGTCTTTCTTAGGGGCAGAAGAAAGTTTTTGCGCCAGCCTGGTAACGGGTTTCCTGAATATGCGTTGGAAAAATCTGCGCATGTGCAAATGTATGGGTTACGGCTTATGGGTTATACATGGCGGATGTGGAGTACATAAGTTTTGCAATTGTAGCAGAATCCCTACCTTTAAGATAATCAAATAGCTGGTACCAGCTTGCCATGAATACATCGCGCAGACTTCGTCTGTACTTCTGGGTTCTCCTGGCACTCACCCTGGCATACATTGCATGGTCAAAATACTATCTCGATCCATTCACTACCGGTGATATTGTAAAATACGAAGTGGCAAAAACCACCGAGGTCGCCGCACAAATAAAGCTTCAGTGGTTCATGTCCGGTTTATTGGAGACCGCAAGGATGAGCATCTGGCTCGACTACATCTTCATCCTGTTGTACACCGCATGCCTTATGATGGCGGTGCCATTACTGGGGCGCGCCACCGGGCACGTGCTGTTGCTGCGCACGGGAAGGTTCATTTCCATATTATTGCCGGTTGCGGCGGTTTGCGATGTGATAGAAAATATGGCAATGATGAAAACATTGGCGGTACCGCCCGCTGCGGCCATGCCTCCTTTTTATGTTACGCTGGCATACGATATGGCAGTGGCAAAGTTCTCGATCATCATACTTGCATTCCTCTTCCTTTTTATCTGCCTCTTGTTCTGGATAGGTAACAAGATAAAAAAGCCGGCGCTACACTCGGATGTAGATGCGCTTTCTGTCCAGCCACCATACGATTAACCAATAGAACGCGATCATGCAAAGGGCATACAGCAGCGAGCCCACTTCCAGCTTGTCTGAAACAGGTTTGCACACGTATTGATAGAACCATGCAAATGGCGTCATATACACAGGCTTGCCTTTATCGTCTACATGATCAACCCAGCGTATCAGTCCCTGTACTCTTGGTAAAAATCCACTCAATACAAAAATGAAGAGCGGGTTCTTTCCAAACACCACAAAGAACCTGCTCCATGAGCCGCGGTATTCCCTGAATTCGATCAGGTAGATCATAATGCCCAGCACCAGCATGGCGAGGCCGGTGGTGTAGCATACATACGAACTGGTCCAGATCTTTTTATTGATGGGGAAGCTAAGGTCCCAGCAAAAGCCTGTAAATATGAGTACGCATCCCGCTACAAAAAGATTGCTGAGCATTTCAAACGTTTTGCCTTTGAGCTGGATGTACCGCCCCACAAAATATCCGAACATCACCTGCACAATGGCGGGCAGCGTGCTGGCCAGTCCCTCCGGATCGAAGGGTACGCCTTCGCCTTTATACAAATGATTTTCACCGAGCAGCCAGCGGTCGACATGGGTGCCGAAGAAACCTTCCAGGCTGTACGGATTGGCGGGATCGCCAAATAGAATGCAAAGCGCCCAATACAGCAACAGTATTACCAGCCCGATGAAGAAGGCCATGCGCGCTTTAAAAAAATACACGATGAGTGCTGCGAAGCAATAGGCCAGGGCAATGCGTTGCAACACGCCCAGGAAACGCAGTGTTTCAAAGGGGCGGCCTACAAGATTTTCTCCCTGCCAGCGGATGAAGGGCGCCCAATTCAAAAAAATACCGATGAGGAAAATGAGCACGGTGCGCTTAAATATCTTGATCAATACCGAAGACGTTGCGGCGGTTTCCCAGCGTGGCATCACAAATGCCATGGCATTGCCCACGGCAAACAGAAAGAATGGAAATACAAGATCGGTAGGCGTGCAACCATGCCAGGCGGCGTGCTTAAGCGGGCTGAACATGTGCGACCAGGAGCCCGGATTATTTACCAGGATCATCAGCGCGACCGTAGAGCCGCGAAATACATCGAGCGAATAATAACGTTCGCGCATGGTGTTTCAATGTGCAATTGCAAATGTGCATCAGCGCAATGCACGGGCGAATATATGATAAGCTATTGATTGACCTGTTTGCACATTAATACATTATCCTATATTTGCACGGCAACCGTTTAATGGCCTGATAGTACACGTTATTAGATGGTTACAATGGATGGTTCCTTAAACCATTTTAATACCTGTGAAGAAGAAACCGGAGTGTATCAATTTTTTATAAAACTTATTAGGGTATAGGTGTAATTCTCAGGAATTCTCCACTTATACCCTTTTCGCTTATAAAAGTCAAAAGTTTACAGTTTAAAAGTTGAAAAGTAGGCACGTGCCATTGCTTTTGGCTTTTTGCTTTTCACTTTCAACTTTTTAATTGTCAGCCCTTTAGAAAAATGCAATGGGACTGAGGTGGCGAAGCCATGCTTATTGCTAACTTGTGCCTTTTAATTACGATAGCCAGTGGCCGCAGGACAAAAAAAATGGTACGCGGTATATACCAAACCGCGGTGGGAGAAGAAGGTGCACCACTTTTTCACGGAAAAGGGAATAATAAGCTATTGTCCATTGAACAAGGTGCGCAAGCGCTGGAGCGACCGCATTAAACTGGTAGAAGAGCCCCTGTTTAAATCGTATGTATTCGTGCAGATACGCGAAGAAGAGCATGGGCAGGTACGCATGGTGAACGGGGTGCTGAACTTCGTGTACTGGAATGGAAAGCCGGCACAGGTAAAGGAAAAGGAAATAGAAACCATCCGTAAGTTCCTGAACGAGTACACCGATGTGGAGGCCAAGCCGGTAAACCTGCAAGCCAACCAGGCGGTAATGGTACAGCGGGGATTGCTGATGAACAAAACAGGCCGCATACGCCGGCTGATGAACAATAAGGTAGAAGTGCTGATCGAAAGCCTGGGCTATACCCTGGTGGCCAGTTTGGAAAAAAGCAACATCATACCCGTATAGTAAGAGCTTACACCCATAAAAATGAGCATCCATAAACCATTCACCCGGTTGGCTTACCTGCTGATGTTGGTAGCCACTGTTCCCTGCTGGTGGTCGTGCGGAAATGTAAGGGAGCTGCAGTACATGCAGGGCAGCTTCGATACCAGCAAGCTAAGCCAGATAAAATACCCGGAGATACTGATACAAAAGGGCGACCTTGTCAGCATCACTGTTTACAGCGATAACCCACTGGCCTCCGCCTACTACAACCTTCCAACGCAGCCCACCATTGCCAACGCCACTGCTACCACGCAGTCGCAGCCGGCATTGAACGCGGGCTCCAGCTACCTGGTAGACGAGGCAGGCATGATACAGTTCCCCGGCCTCGGCAACCTGGAAGTGGGGGGATTGACCAAGGACCAGCTATACCAACTGCTTAAATCGAAATTGAGCGATAAGCTGCAGAACCCGTATTTCATCATCCGCCTGTCTAATTACCGCATTACATTGATAGGCGAAGTGGCAAAACCGGGGCAGTTCACAATTCCGAACGAGCGGGTGTCGTTATTAGAAGCCATCGGGCTGGCGGGCGACCTTACGCCTTTTGGAAGAAGGGACAATATCCTGGTGATAAGAGAAATAAACGGGCAGCGCACTTTCGGAAGGTTGAACCTTAAAAGCCCGGATGTACTGGCATCACCTTATTTTTACCTGCAACCCAACGATGTGGTGTATGTAGACCTGAACCGTAATAAGGCGGCAGCCAATGACCAGGTTACGGTTCGTAATATTTCACTGGCAACCAGCATCATCTCAGTGCTTGCGATCCTGGTGGGAGTGCTGCGATAGAAAAAGAGGATCATTCTTATGGAATCAACTAATGGTTTACAGGTTAAAGGACTGCAGAAAAACCAACTGCTTTCGCCGCGGGAATTCATCTTGCGGTACCTCAAATATCTTCCCTGGATAGTGCTTTCGCTGGCTGTGGCATTGATCATTGCCAAGATCAAGCTCAGGTATTCCATTCCCATTTACCGCACGGAATCCACGCTGCTCATAAAGCGCGAGGCGACCCCAAGAGGCAACAACGAAAAATTCGACGAGATCTTTGCGGGGAGCAATTTCCAGAACGTGTACAACGAAATGGAGCTGTTACGCAGCAGGCCGCTGGCAGCCCGCGTTGCTAAAAGATTGAACCTGCAAAGCTCCTGCATCAATAAAGGAAACATCCGCAGCACCTTGCTGTACAAGGCCGAAATGCCCCTGGAGCTGGAGCTGTTACCGCCTGCCGATTCCACCGCTACCATGGCCGTGGAAGTTACGGTTACCGACAACAACCATTTTAAACTGGCCGATGATCCCAAACAATATGTATTTGGAGAGCCCATCCAGTCGCGCGGGCAAACCTTCAGGGTAGTAAAGAAACGCCCGCAGGTATTTAACCTCTACGCAAGTAATATTTATATACTTAGCAAGTCGGACCTGGCACAGGCTACCGAAACCGTGGTAGGCGGACTGAATGTTTCACTGGCCGATAATTTCGCTCAGATCATCAATCTCAGGTATGAATCGCAAAACCCTGCCATGGCAGAAGACATCCTGAACACCCTGATGGATGTTTACCGCGAATCGAACATCGAGGACAAAAGGCAGATGCGCATTTCCACGCTCGAGTTCATCGATGAAAGGCTCGACAGCATTCGCATTGAATTGGGCATAGTAGAAAAGGACCTCACGAAATTCATTGAATCCAACAGGGCCATTGAACTGGAGAAACAATCGGAGCTTTATCTCGGAAGGATCAACCAGGAAAGCATCAATCAATCGCAACAGGAAGTAAAGCTGAGCATCGTAGATTTCCTGATCCGCTATTTATCCAAACCGGAAAACGCATACCGCGCAGTGCCGGTTGACCTGGGCACCCAGGAGCCTACACTCATCCCGCTGATAACCCAGTACAATCAATTGCAGCTGGAAAGGCAAAACGCATTGGTGACCATGCCCGCGGCGAACCCATTTGTTCAAAACCTCGATTCCCGCCTTACCAAGCTAAGGGAAGATATTATTGAAGCACTGCAAAATGTACGGCAATCGTACCTGATCGCCGCCAGCAGCATTCAACGGCAAAGCGGTGAATCGGAAAGGAAATTACAGTCCATTCCCAGCAAAGCGTTGCAATTAACCGACCGTGAACGACAGCGTAAGATCAAGGAAGAATTGTATTTGTTCCTGCTGCAGAAAAAAGAAGAGACCGCCATTGCTTCGGCGTCCACTATTTCGGATAGCAAGGTGGTAGAACCTGCAAGGGCCAATTACAGTCCTATTCGTCCCAACAGGCGTTCAACGTACATGGTGAGCATTTTGATAGGGCTGGCAATTCCTATCGGGCTGCTTACATTGAAAGAATACCTGAATGACAAGGTAGGCGGCCGCGCCGATATCGAAAAAGTATCGGACGTTCCTTACCTCGGCGAAGTGGGCCACTCAGACCAGAAGGAAGCATTGGTGGTTACCAGGCATAGCCGCCGGGTTATATCCGAGCAATTCCGCATCATACGGACCAACCTTCAATTTTTGCTGAGCAATGTAAACAAGCCGGTGATACTGGTAACCTCCTCGTTCAGCGGCGAAGGGAAATCCTTCATCACAACAAATATCGGCGCCGTAATGGCCCTGACCGGCAAGAAGACAGTGATACTGGAATTCGACATCCGCAAGCCCAAGATCGTTTCGAACCTGGAACTGAAAAAGCATGCGGGAATTACCAACTATATCGTCGGCAAGGCCAGGCTGGATGAGCTGGTGCTGCCGGTTTCCGATATGGACAACCTGTATGTAATACCTTGCGGACCCGTTCCGCCCAACCCCGCTGAAATGTTGCTCGAACCCAAGATCAAGGAACTGTTCGATTACCTGAAAGTGCGCTTCGATGTAGTGATCGTTGACTCTGCACCGGTAGGTCTGGTAAGCGACGCGATGATACTGGGCGAGCACGCCGACTGCACCCTGTACATCTTGCGCCAGAACTATACATATAAAAAACAATTGGGCCTGATAGATGAATTGTACACGCAGAAAAAGCTACCGAAACTTTCCGTGCTGCTGAACGATGTAAAAGCAGGTACCGGCGGTTATGGAAGCTACGGCGGTTATGGGGGCTATGGTTATGGGTACGGCTATGGCTACGGGTCAGGTTATTTCGACGAGAGCAAGGCCAAGAAAAAGACCATCTGGCAACGTGTACAGGGATTATTCAGCTAATTAAGCCAAACTCCCCTTGAAACTGTTCCATAAGATCGGGCAATCCGAGTATTTACGTCATATCGGCATCCTCACTTCGGGCGTGGTCATTGCGCAGGCCATCACTATTGTTACCGCCCCTGTTCTCACCCGTATTTATCACCCGGTAGACTACGACGTGCTGGGAATTTACATGATGGTCACCGGCATTATCGGCGCCCTGGTGACCCTGCAATATCAAAACGTAATCATCATAACCGACGACGAAGAAGAGGCCAAAGCAGCGCTATTCCTGTGCATTGCCATTACCGGCATCTTTACCCTGATTACTTTAGTGCTTACGCTGATGCTGTTCCCTTTCTTTCCCGGTTGGTTTGGCAACCAGGAAATTAAATACTGGATGCTGGCTACGCCTTTCTCCATTTTTTTTGCCGGCTGGAATACGGCCTTTGTTACCTGGGCCAACCGCAAGAAAAAATATAAGCTTTTATCGTTCAACCGCATTTTTGGGGCGGTACTGATTCCTTCGTTCTCCATTTCACTGGGACTGATTTGGATGGGACCAGGCGGACTAATGATAGGATTGCTGATAGGGCAGGTAATACCGGCCATTATGCTCAGTTATCATTTTTTGAAGCCCGGCGAATTGCGCATATCCTTTCCTATTAAACAGTTCAAGGTCATTGCCAGGAAATACAGCAGCCTTCCAAAGTATTCATTGCCTTCAGAGTTCATCAATACTTTCATTACTTATTTGCCGGTGATGCTTTTTGCCACCTCCTACCAGGTGAGCGGGGCTATTGGAAATTTCAACCTTAGCAACCGGATGCTCGCCTTGCCGGTAACACTTATATCGGGCTCTGTTCTGGAAGTATTCAGGCAAAAGGCCAGCGCCGAATACCATGAGCAGGGCACCTGCAGGCACAGCTATTTACAAACCACCAAGCTACTGGTGCTTTGCGGATTCGTTCCTTTTGCGGTGTTGATGGCGGCGGGTCCCTGGATATTCGCCACTGTGTTCGGACCCAATTGGGAAATGGCCGGTAAATTCTCGCAGATCATGGCGCCGCTGTTCTTTTTCAGGTTCATGGTAAATCCTTTGAGCTATGTTTTTTTTATCGCGGGCAAACAGCGGGAGGACCTGTTAGCGCACTTTGCCATGATTGTGCTGGTGCTGATAAGCTTTGGCATTTCTGCCTTCTTTAATTTTAATTTTTACTGGGCCCTCGCCGCTTATTCTATTGCGTTCTGCATCATTTATTTTTATTACTTGGTACGTTCGTACCAGTTCTCAATAGGTAAATAGATGTATTTCAATTTTACGGAAAGAGTATATTTCAAGGTTACCAGCATGCTGGGCCATTGGCTGGAACGTTTGGTTTCTTACCTGCCTTTTTTCCGCTTCATTCGCGAAACCCGCAACACGCAAACGCCGGTCAGGTTTCGCCATTGGTTCAGGCAACGGGTAATGGGCAAGAACAGGAATGTGTACTGGCCCGTGCATCCATCCTCGCTGATAATGTATCCCCAAAATATTTACGCCGGCATAGAAACCTGCCCCGGTTACATGCCCGGTTGCTTTATCCAGGGCATGGGCAAGATCTATATTGGCGATTATACGCAGATAGCTCCCAATGTTGGTATTATCAGCGCCAACCATGCATTGCACGATAACCGGGCCCACGACCAAAAAGAGGTGCGCATAGGAAAATACTGCTGGCTGGGAATGGGTAGTATGATCATGCCCGGCGTGGTGCTGGGCGACTATACCGTCGTAGGCGCGGGCAGCGTGGTAACCAAGTCGTTCCCCGAAGGCTATTGCGTTATTGCCGGAAATCCGGCCAGGGTCATTAAACAGATCGACAAAGAAAAATGTGTGTTTCACAGGAGCGATTTCGAATATAATGGCTATATTCCCAGTCCCAAATTCGACACCTTCAGGAAGAAATTTCTGAACGTGGACCCGTTCGCATAAAAATTACCTCAAATTTGTTGTATGCTCCAAACGCTTGAACAAAAGTATTATGAAAGCGAGATAATGTGGGCTGACGGAATGTTAGAGGATTCCGCTAATTATAAGCGCATAAAGCTTAGCGTATCGATGGTGCCGGAGTATGTAAAGTCCATTGTGGACGTTGGCTGCGGAAACGGGGTATTCGTGCACGCGCTTCAACGCAAAAACCCTAACCTGCAGATACTTGGAATAGAGAGAAGCCAGGCCGCCCTGAAATTTGTGAACACCGAAAAGCTGCAGGGCGACATCACCAATATACCGTTACCCGACAAGTCGTTCGACTGCGCTTGCTGCCTGCAGGTGCTGGAGCATATTCCCTTCAACGAATATCCCACGGCGCTTTCCGAGCTGGCCAGGGTTTCGAAAAAATATATTTTAATAAGTGTTCCCTTTAAAGAAAAGCTGGAAAACAATGTGAGCCAGTGCCCGCATTGCAAAACCACTTTCAATAACGATCTGCACATGCGCTCGTACCAGGAGCCTGACATCGATCATTTGTTCGACGCCCAGGGTTATGAGTGCATTCGCAAAGAGGTGCCCCTGTCTCATTATGAATATGCGGGGATCACCTGGCTAAAGTCTATGAAATCCATCCTGAAAAGGCGTAAGCAGCCTTCTATTTTCCTTTCACCAATTTGTCCGGTTTGCGGTTATGAAAACCATAGTTTTCAGCCCATTAACGACCGGGGCAGCTTTGATGAGGTGGAAAAGCTGGAAGACGCGTTACAGCCTGAAGTTCTTCGCAAAAAATCCTTCAAGGAAAGATTGAAATCGATCTGGCCGAAGAAGGAAATTCCGGGCTATTGGATAGTAGCCCTGTATGCCAGGGCAAACTAATGCCTGGGATACCCGATGAAATGAAAAGCCTGTCCAGACATACTGCCTTCTACCGCTTGGTAGGGGGTGGAAAGGTTGCTGATACTTACCTCTGTGCTCACAGATCTAAAAAAACGATTGCAATGTGCGGAATCAGCGCCCTGGTTAACAGGAATGACCAGCCCGTATCAAGGGCTTTGTTGCAGAACCTGAATGAAAAAGCCATCCACCGCGGACCCGATGGAGAAGGCGTATTCATTGAAAACAACGTTGGGCTTGCCCATCGCAGGCTAGCTATTATTGACCTTACTTCATGCGGCGCCCAGCCCATGGAGAAGCTGGACAATATTATTACCTACAACGGCGAGATCTACAACTTCGTTCAACTCCGCAAGCAACTGGAGATGGCGGGGTATACATTTCATTCGCGCAGCGATACGGAAGTTATACTGGCTGCCTACGATTACTGGAAAGAAGATTGCCTCTCCCGCTTCGAAGGCATGTGGTCATTAGTGATTTATGACCGCAAGCGCGAACGGTTATTTTGCAGCCGGGACAGGTTCGGGCAAAAGCCTTTTCACTATGCCATCATCGACAACTATTTTGTAGTTGCGTCGGAGATAAAACAAATAGCCGCACTTCCCGGCTTCAGGGCAACCTGGCAACCCCAGGTAGCTTTTCATTTTTTAAATCATGGCGCCCTCAATTACTCGGCCGAAACTTTTTTCGAAGGTGTGCATTCACTGCCCGCAGGGCATCAACTGGTATACGATCTTAGAACGCATTCCTATACCATCCGGCAATGGTATGAGTTCAAGGATAACCCGGTCCCGAAAAAAATATCGTTCCCCGAGGCGGCGGCCGAGTTCAGGCGCCTGTTCGAACAATCGGTGGTTGCAAGATTACAGAGCGATGTAAACTTAGGCGCATCGCTTTCGGGTGGGCTCGACAGTTCAGCCGTCTGCTGCGTAATGCAGCGGTTGAACGGGAAAACTTCGCACAAAAGCATCAGTGTTTGCTGGGACGATCCGCAGATCGATGAACAGCCTTACACAGATGCCATTATATCTACCACGGGCAATGACAGTGTCAAGGTATTTCCCGACATCAATGAACTGCATACGAATTGCGCGCTTAGCCGCATCATTTACGCGCAGGACCAACCGATACTGTCGGCTTCTTATTTTGCCGAGTTCAAGCTGTATGAAGCCGCTCAAACCGAAGGACTAACGGTGATGCTCGATGGCCATGGGGCCGATGAGTACCTGGGAGGCTATACCGCCTTCAATTTTTATTATTTGCACGGCCTGCTGAGCTCAGCCAACCTTCAGCACTTCTACCGGCAATGGAAGAAGATCGCGCTGATGCACACCATGCCATTGAGCCTGTTTATCAGGAACTGCATAGAACTGAGGTATAAATATTTGTTCCCTGGCATCAAGCCCTTCCTGAATCAGCGGTGGGCTAAAAATTACCTGGAAAAAGATCCGGCATTGTTATCCAGCTCTTACGACCTGAAGCACTTTACCCTCCACCAGCTTTTTGTATGCAGCCTGCCTTCGCAGGTGCATTCGGCCGACAGGAATTCCATGCACCATTCCATCGAAGCACGGATGCCATTCCTTGACCACCGGCTGGTGGAATTTGTATACAACCTGCCGGACACGCAAAAGATCCGCGACGGGTTTTCCAAGGCCATCCTCCGGCAGGCGCTGGGTGATGTATTGCCGGAAAAGGTGAAAAACCGCCAGAACAAGCTGGGCTTTCCCGCTCCCGAAGTATCCTGGATGCGCAGGAATGCCGCCTGGGTTAACCAGGAAATAACGGAAAGCATGGCCAATTTCCCCGGCATTTTCAACGAGCAGTATATTAAATCCCTCCTGGCATCGTTTACCAAAAGCCTGCCCAGCGACTATAGCGTGCTGTTCAGGCTCATTAGCCTTAACCGATGGGCTAAGGTGTTCAACGTGTCATTACGGAGCTTTTCATGGTTGCCATTATTAATTACGGCGTAGGAAACCTGGCCTCCATCAGCAATATGCTGAAGAAGGCGGGCATCAAAGCAGCGCTTACAGCTGACCCGGACGTTATCCGCCAGGCGGATAAAATAATATTACCGGGGGTTGGAGCGTTTGATTATTGCATGCAGCAGTTCAATGCCTCGGGACTGAGGGAAATAGTGACCGAACGCGTGTTCAACGACAAGGTGCCGGTGCTGGGGGTTTGCGTAGGTTCCCAGATGCTGGTAGAAAGCAGTGAAGAGGGTAACCAAGCGGGGTTGGGATGGATAAAGGGCAAGGTGGTGAAGTTTAAGAACGACCGGCTGCCAAAGGGGTATAAGATACCTCACATGAGCTGGACCGACATTCACCCGGAAGGCGACCAGCCGCTGTACGCAGGCATCGAAGAACCGAGGTTTTATTTCGTTCATTCGTACCACGTTGAAACGGAGGACCCGGCGGACGTGACCGCCACCGCCGATTACGGTTACCGCTTTACGGCTTCGGTGGGCAGGGGCCACATACAGGGAGTACAATTCCATCCCGAAAAGAGCCATCGGTTCGGGATAGAGCTATATAAGAACTTTGCATCCAATTTCCAGTGAAAAATCCAATGACAAATCCAATTAAAAATGAAAAACTTACTAAAAAAGGCCATTGGCCAGATCCCCCTATTAGATAGATTACAACATACTAACTTTTACAGGTCGTTAAGGAACAAATCCTTCAGGGACCACATCCGCAAGCAACGCTTGTTTTACCGAAATATCCTGGGCGATGACAACAGGCTGATATTCGATATCGGCGCTAACGTAGGCGATCACACGCATATTTTCGCCAGGCTTTCCGATAAAGTGGTAAGCGTGGAGCCCGACAATACCAACGCAGGCATCTTGAAAAAGCGATTCTCCGAGCGCAAGGTAGTGGTGTTGCAAAAAGCAGTATCCGACGCGCCCGGCACCGCCGAGCTGCACATTGAAACCAACGGCAGCGCCTACAATACGCTAAGCGAAAAATGGGTGAATATCCTGGAAGATAAAGACCTTACCCGCTACGACCAGCCTACCAAATTCTCCGATACCGTGCAAGTGGAAACCGTAACCCTGGACTCATTGATAAAAGAGCACGGCAGGCCCGATTTTATAAAGATCGATGTGGAAGGCTTTGAACTGAAAGTGGTGAAGGGATTGACCACACCGGTGCCCAATATCTCCATTGAATGCAACCTTCCTGAATTCCTGGAGGAAACCCTGAACATCGTTACCTATCTGAAAAACCTCGACAGCAGGTACGTGTTCAATTACGGCAACGAGCACCAGTTTTACCTGGAGCATTATGTACCGGCCGATAAGATGCTGGAGTTGCTTAGGACTACCGAGTACCGGTTCCTGGAAATTTATGTTCACCTGAACGTTGAGAATGCGCAGGTATAGGGTAATACCCGTTTTGTTAATAAGTAATTCCGGGCTGGTTAAATCCGTCAAGTTCAAGAACCATAAATATATTGGCGACCCCATTAATGCCGTTAAGATATTTAACGAGAAAGAAGTAGACGAGCTGGCCATCATCGACATAGAAGCCACTAAGCAAAACCGTGCTCCCGATATCAGGCAAATTGCCGAAATAGCCGGCGAAGCGTTTATGCCTGTCAGTTATGGAGGCGGCATTACCACCTTTCAACAGGCGCAACAAATCCTGAACAACGGCATTGAAAAAATCATCCTCAACAAATCGGCGCATGCCCAACCGGGTTTGATTACAGACATATCCAATGCCTTTGGCGCACAGAGCGTGGTCATCAGCATCGACGTAAAAAAAGACTGGCTCGGCAAATACAAAGTATTTACCGACAACGGAAGCCGCAACAGCGGCAAAGACCCTCAATCATTTGCGCGGGAATGCGAAAAGCTCGGCGCGGGTGAAATTTTATTGAACAGCATCGAAAAAGACGGCACTTACCAGGGCTACGACCTGCAACTGGTAAGCGCGGTAAGCAACGCAGTAAGCATACCCGTAGTGGCTTGCGGCGGCGCCGGCAGCATACACGATTTTAAAAATGCCCTCGACGCGCACGCATCTGCCGTGGCCGCGGGCAGCATGTTTGTATTTCAGCGGCCGCACAATGCGGTGCTGATCAGTTATCCATCGGAAAAAGAATTCAAAGAAAAGTTGTATAACCGAAGCTGATGTATCATCTTTTTATCAAACTCCTTTTCAGGCTAAAGCTGTTACCACTCTTTAATCTTAGAAAAAAAATCGACATCGACGGAAATAAAATCAGGATACCATTATTCGGCAACCTGGGTTATTTCAATTTTAATTTAACCGAAGTTTGGATGACGCAGGTGTTGCGGCAGCTAAAGCCCATTTTCAAAGGAGCATTTGTGGATGTGGGTGTAAATACCGGGCAAACCCTGATAAAAGCACATGGCGTTTTTGGCAAGATGGAATATGTAGGTTTCGAGCCCAATCCTGTTTGCGTGCATTACGTGCAAAACCTCATCAGGTTAAACAATTTCAACTGTAAATTATTACCGGTTGGCGTAAGCAGTGAAACGGGCATACTGAAGCTGAACTTTTATTATGATGAGGAAACCGACCAAAGCGCATCTATTTTGCAGCAGTTCCGGCTGGATCAGCCCATTCATCATTCGCTGTACGTGCCGGTGTTCAATGGTCAGTCTGTTGTACAGCTATTGCCTGCGCAGCAACACTCCATACTCAAGATAGATGTGGAAGGCGCCGAGCTGGACGTGCTCAAGGGATTGCAGGAATGGATCGTGGCACGGCAACCCATTATATTGTCGGAGATACTGCCGGTGTATACGCCATCGCACCCCGACTATACGCTAAGAGTACAGCGCCAGCAGGAAATGCAGCAATTGCTGCGCAACTGGGATTACCGCATTGCCCGGCTGGTTAAAAACAATACCATTGCGGTGCAGCTGCTGGAGACAATTGAGCCGCATAGCGATATGGAATTGTGCGATTACATTATCTTCCCCGCTGGCCTGCAGGCGCAGGTTTTACAATGTTTTGAACAAAAACCGACCGCATGAGTTATTTTGCGCACCCGTCGGCCATTATAGACGAAGGCTGCACGATAGGCAAGGGCACTAAAATCTGGCATTTTTCGCACATCATGCCCAATTGCATCATTGGCGAGAACTGCAACCTGGGGCAAAATGTCGTTATTTCGCCCGAAGTGATGCTGGGAAATAATGTAAAGGTGCAGAACAACGTTTCTATTTATACCGGCGTTATTTGCGAAGACGACGTTTTTCTGGGCCCGTCCATGGTTTTTACCAATGTGATCAACCCGCGCAGCGCCATCGTTCGTAAAAACGAGTACCGCAAAACCATTGTCCGCAAAGGGGCCAGTATCGGGGCCAATGCCACCATCGTGTGCGGGTACGAAATAGGCGAGTATGCCTTTATAGGCGCTGGGGCCGTGGTAACCAAGGCCGTGCCTCCTTACGCGCTGGTAGTAGGCAATCCGGCAAAGCAGATAGGTTGGATCAGCGAGTACGGGCATCGCCTGCAATTTGACAAAGACGGCATTGCGCAGTGCGAGGAAAGTAAAGAACAATATCAATTGAAAAATAACCAGGTAACCAAACTAAGGCAATGAACACTAACGGAAGCATCAGGTTTGCAGTGGTAGGGTGCGGCCATATCGGCAAAAGGCACGCCGCCATGATCTCCAATAATAAGGAATGTGAACTGGTAGCCCTGTGCGATAACCGAAGCAAAGAAGAGCTGAAGCTGAACGGCTACGGCCAACCCTTTTTCTGTTCCATTGAAGAATTGCTCAAAGCAGATATTCCTTTTGACGTGTTATGCATAGCCACTCCCAATGGGCTGCATGAAGACCATGCGCTGAAAGGGCTGCGCGCAGGCAAGCACGTGGTGGTTGAAAAACCCATGGCCCTGAGCAAGGCCGGTTGCGAGCGCATTATTTACGAAGCACTGCACCAGCACAAGCAGGTATTTTGCGTAATGCAAAATCGCTACTCGCCACCGTCTGTATGGTTGAAGGAAATACTGCGAAAAAATATTCTCGGCCAGGTGTATATGGTGCAGATCAATTGCTACTGGAACCGCGATGAACGTTATTACACTGGCCAAAACTGGCACGGCACCAAAGACCTGGATGGAGGAACGTTGTATACACAGTTCTCGCATTTTATCGATATTATGTTCTGGCTGTTCGGCGATATAGAAAATATCTATGGCCGGTTCAACAGCTTTAACCACCGCCACCTTACCGCGTTTGAGGATTCAGGTTTTGTAACGTTCGATTTTGTGAACGGCGGCATGGGCGCCATCAATTATTCCACTTCGGTGTGGCACGAGAACCTGGAGAGCAGCATCACCATCATTGCGGAAAACGGTACGGTAAAAGTAGGCGGCCAATACATGAACGAAGTGGAGGTTTGCTCCATCAAAGATTATGTAATGCCCGAGTTGCCGCCTTCCAACCCGCCCAACGATTACGGACCCTATAAAGGTTCTGCCGCCAACCATCATTTTATTTTCGAGAACGTGGTAGACGTGCTGAAAGGCCGTGCGCCCATTACCACCAATGCCCTGGAAGGATTGAAGGTGGTAGAGATTATTGAAAAAATTTATAGTAGCAGGAATCTAAAAAACTGAGAGCATGTTATTGTACGACGAAGCGAAATGGAGAAACGACCGTAAGGCAAACGGCAACAGGCCTTACCAGCAATGCAGTATCAGTGTAATGGACACAATTTCCGACCCGAATATATCTTTTGATGAAAAAGGGATTTGTAACTATTACTATGATTATTTACAAAGAGAAAAAGAGCAGGTGTTCTTTGGAAAAGAGGCTGAAGAAAAGCTGAGTGCGATTGTTGAAAAAATAAAAGAGTTTGGAAAGGGCCATAAATACGATTGCATTACCGGTGTTAGCGGCGGCGTAGACAGCACCTATCTCTGCCTTACGGCTAAGCGATTGGGGCTGAACCCGCTGATCGTGCACTTCGACAATGGATGGAACAGTGAACTGGCGGTAAAAAACATCGAGAATATTATATCGCGGCTGGGATTTGACCTGTATACCTTCGTGGTGGACTGGAATGAATTTAAAGACCTGCAACTGGCGTATTTAAAGGCATCGGTGGTAGACATTGAAGCGCTGACAGATCATGCCATTATCGGCACATTATACAGGTTGGCCGCTGAGTATGATATCAAATACGTTCTTAGTGGATATAATATCGTAACAGAAGGCGTGCTGCCTTCTTATTGGGTATGGAGCAAGACGGACCATGCCAATATCAAAGACATTCATAAAAAATTCGGTACCATCCCGCTCAAGACCTTCCCCTTGTTCACGGCCAGGCAAAAGCGCTTCGACATGCTGCGTAAGGGTATTGAAGTGATCAACCTGCTTAACTATGTGCCTTACAACAAGAAAAAGGTGAAGGAAGACATTGCGCAGGAACTGGGATGGCGCGACTATGGCGGCAAGCACTATGAATCAGTATTCACCCGGTTTTACCAGGGATATATACTTCCCGCGAAGTTTGGGATAGATAAAAGAAAGGCCCACCTGAGCAATCTTATCTTCAGCAGGCAGATTACAAAAGAGGAAGCGCTCGTTGAATTGGCCAAGCCCATTTATGACCACGACCAGTTGAAAGAGGATTATGAATTTGTGTTAAAGAAATTCAACCTGTCGGCGCAGGAATTTGAAGCCATCATGAAAGCGCCCCGCAAGGAACATACCGACTATGCAGTGGAAAAAGGTGTTTTTGAGCAGTATCCTTTTTTAGAAGTCTTGAAACCTGTAGGGCGGGCGATTCAGCAAATGATCGTCAAAAAATTCTAGCATGATCAGGAACAAGCGAATATTGGTTTTAGCACCGCATACGGATGATGGTGAATTTGGTTGCGGCGGGACCATCGCGCGCCTGATAGAGGAGGAGAATGAAGTGTACTACATGGCATTCTCTGCCTGCCAGCAATCCGTGTTGCCCCAATTTCCTCCCGATATACTGGTGAAAGAAGTAAAAGAAGCAGCGGCTATATTGGGCGTTAAAAAAGAAAACCTCATTTTGCTTGATTACGAGGTTAGGACCTTTAACTATAAAAGGCAGGAAATACTCGACGATATTTTGAAAGTAAAGGCAGAAGTCAAGCCCGATGTAGTATTCCTTCCGAGTATACGAGATATTCACCAGGACCATTTTACCATTACCAACGAAGGCATCAGGGCATTCAAGTTCTCCAGCATACTTTGTTACGAACTGCCCTGGAATAATTTTTCTTTTGATACTACCGCATTCTTCAGGCTGTCGGACAGGCATGTTGAAATAAAATGCAAAGCGCTGAGTGCTTATAAATCACAGGCGCATCGCTCCTACGCGAACGTAGAATTTATCCAGTCCCTTGCAAGAGTGCGAGGCGTCCAGTCGGGCAACGAGCTTGCCGAAGTGTTCGAAATCATTCGCTGGGTATATTAAACTCATTGTATGAGGCTTTCCGATATTATCTCACGCATCCGGCATCTTGAATTTATAGGGAACATCGAACAAGATATTACGGAAGTAATTGCCTTGGATGGTAGTAATGCGAGAAACGATGTAATATGCTGGTGCAGCGATAAGAATGTAGAAGCATTGGCTGGCCTGAAACATGGTACCATAATATGTTCTGTTGCTGCCAGGCCATTTGTGCAGAAGGGCTGCAACTATATCATTACTTCCAATCCGCGGGATAGTTTCAGGCAATTGCTGGAACTTTTCAACCCTGTTGAAAGCGGTGTTGATGTGATAGCTGCCAGCGCTGTCATTCATCCCAGCGTGCAATTGGGCAAGCAGGTTCAAATCGGAAACAACGTGGTGATTGAAAAGGATTGCGTTATTGGAAACAATACCAGCATCGGACATAATACTGTTATATATAGCCGGTGCGTGATCGGCAATAATGTAAAAATAGGCGCTAACAACACCATCGGTGGCGTTGGGTTTGGCTACGAACTGAATGATGAGAAAAAATATGTTGTCATCCCGCACCTGGGCAATGTAGTCATTGAAGACAATGTAGAGATAGGGAATAATACCTGCATCGACCGCGCTGTTTTGGGCAGCACCATTTTACGCAACAATGTGAAGGTTGATAATTTAGTGCATATCGCGCACGGCGTATCAATAGATGAGAACTCTTTGATCATAGCCAATGCTATGATAGGAGGCAGTACCCGTATTGGAAAGAACTGCTGGGTTGCTCCTTCGGCCTCGCTGTTGAATAAGATAGAATTGGGTGAAGCATGCGTGGTTGGAATGGGAGCGGTGGTGCTTAAGGACGTACCGCGCAAGCAGACGGTAGTTGGCAATCCCGGTAAACCGTTGACGGATTAAAATGCAGATCAGGAATAAGACAATCTTTTTGATATCATCGGAATTATGGGGCAAAATGTTCATCTCCAAGCACAATTATGCCATTGCCCTTGCCAAAAGAGGAAACAGGGTTTATTATTTCAATCCCATCGACCATAGCCTGAAGCCAGGCACCTTACGCGTGGAAGATTCCGGCGCGCATCCCGACCTGCTCATCGTTCATTCCAGGCCTTTATTTCCCATGTGGTTTAAATTCCATGCAAGGGCGCTGTTCGATCGCCTCATTAAATGGCATATAAGGCAGGTTCAAAAAAGGCTGGGTGCGAAGCCAGATATCATCTGGGATTTTTATTGCTCATACCTGTACAATGATTTGTCTGCTTTCGGCGCCTCGTTGGCTATCTTTCAACCCGTAGACCAATTGGCTGAGGAAGTGAGAAATAAAAAAGCAGATGTTGTGGTTTCCATATCAGATAATTTACTGAGCCAGTACCATTGCAAGGACGTTCCTTCGTTGAAAGTGAACCACGGGTTGGGGGAAGCATACATGCAACTGGCGGAACGTGCACCGGTCACTGCTATCAATATGCCTGTCAAGGCGGGATATATTGGCAACCTCAGCATCGATTCGCTGGATAGGGCAACATTGCTGAAGGCAATTGACCTGAACCCACAGGTAGTGTTCCATTTTATCGGGCCCGTTACACTAAAGGAGAACAACCTCGGCCATAATTCAAGTGAGGAAGCGTTTAACGCTTTTATTGCGCATTTGCGTTCGCTGAAAAACGTAGTGCTGCACGGCACCAAAACGCAAGAGGAAATTGCCCAGGTGCTCGACAGCTTCGATGTATTGCTGGTGTGCTATAAAGCCACGCCCACGTACAAGAATGATAACACGCACAAAGTGCTGGAATACCTGGCCTCGGGAAAAATAGTGGTGAGCACCTATCTTTCTGCATACGACGGGAACGACCTGATAGTGATGAGCGCCGAAAACTGCAATGATGAATGGCCGGGGCTGCTGGCAAAAGTGGTGGCTGAATTGCCGGTATATAATGCCTCTGCACAGCAGGAAAGAAGAAAATCATTTGCAGCGCAAAACTCTTACGAGCGGCAGATACAGCGAATAGAAGAATTTATAGAAGGTATCAGGAACAATTAGATGTTTACATGAAAGCCGTCTTTCTTACCAATAAAAACCTGTTGCGCTCGGAAATAACCGGGGGCGTGCAATTGTGCTCGCAGGAGTTCCATTTGATACTGCAAAGCATGGAAGAGTTCGAGCTGGTGGATTATTATGTGCCGTTTACCCGGCGCGTCATTGACAGGCTGCGCATCCGCTGGGGCATAGAAAATTATTCCATGTACGATGTGAAGGCAGATGCAAAAGAATTGGTTCAATTCGTACGGTCTAACGGTGTGGCACATGTGTTCATCAACATGGCATCTGCCGTCCGGTACGCCCGGGTGATAAAAGAAGCGTTTGGCGATAGCGTGAAAGTGACCTTGCTTTCGCACGGCAATCACAGCGGCGACTTCCTGCACCTGATCACCACCCCCCCGAAAAAGGCATCTTATATCACGCAGTGTATAAAAAAATTCCGCCTTGGCGCATTGGTGTCTACTGAATCCTTGTTCAGGAAAAAGTACCTCGATGCGGTGCTCACCCTTTCTGAAACTGAAAAGCAGATCGAAAACTGGTTCGGTGCGCGGAACGCGGTGTTTTTGCCGAGAAGGTTATGGTCTTCCTTCCTGCCACATGCCCCGGTAAAGGGCAGGATTGGCTTTGTGGGAAGATTGGACCATCCCCCGAATTTCCAGGGATTGCAAATATTATTGGATGAATTGAAGCGCACGGGTCATGAAGGTTTGGAGATAAGATTGGTGGGCGCGCCTGTTGCGGATGGCCGGCGGATAGCCGAACAGTATCCTTTTATCAACTACCTTGGGGAGTTGTCCGATGCCGAACTTGACAAGGAAGCCGCTACCTGGTGTTTCTTTTTAAATCCCGTATGGTGGTATTCTACCGGGGCCTCTACAAAATTGTCGAAAGGCATTAGCTGGGGCATTCCTATTATTACCACTACTGCCGGTATGCGCGGTTACGAATGGAAGCAGGGCAGCCTGTTAGTGGCAGATACCCCGTTGGGCATGTGCCAGGCTATGCGGGAGTCCTTACATTTGGAAAAAGTTCATTACTGGGCGCAGCAAACCAAAACGGTAGCGCAGAACGGTTTGTCGCTCCACGATTTGCAGCAACGCATACGGAATGTGTTGGGTTGATTGTTAAATAGAACAGATGCCTGAAAAAAAAATCTTCATCATAGCGCCGCATTTTCCTCCTTCTTCCATGCCGCCTGCCCAGCGCGTAAGGCTGCTGGTGAGGCATATGCGTGCGTTGAAATGGAGGGCCTTTGTTTTTACCGTCGATCATAAATACCGCGAAGAAGTATCGGACCCCTGGATGATAGAGCTGGTAGGGAATGAATTTGAAAAAGTGGACGTGCGCTGCTTCGACCAGCGAAAGACCCGGAAATTTGGTATCGGCGATTTAGGATTGCGGATGCTGCCTTTCTTATTTTTTACATTGATTAGATACGCGCGCCGCGAAAAGCCTGACCTTATATTATATCCTGTGCCACCATGGTATATCATGGTGATTGCACCCATTGTAAAATGGTTTACGGGAAGGCCGTATGCCATCGACTTCATCGACCCCTGGGTGCAAAGCGCTGAAAAAAATAAAACCTTCAAGGCAAAGGTGAGTCAATGGATCGCCCGCAGGCTGGAAGGGTTTGCGGTGAGGCGCAGCAGCGCTGTGTTTGCCGTTTCAAAAGGCATATTGAACGATTTGGTGGAACGTTATCCTTCCGTTAAGAACAAACCGCTGGTGGCGGTACCGTACGGCGTAGAGCTGGACGATTACAAATACATTCACGTAAACGGTATCGGTTCCATACCGGGCAAGCCGGTATTAAGGTATATCGGCGCAGTGTCGGATTCCATGTTGCGGGTGGTAAAGGTGTTCATGCAATCGTTGCGGAAAGTGGCGGAACAACAGCCTTTGCTGGTAGAGTTCATCGGCACTTCGTATGCGGGGCAGGGCATGGTGCAACCACGCGTGCAGTTCCTGGTAGATGAAACCGGGGCAGGAGAACTGGTAAAGGAAAAGCCCGAAAGGGTGCGGTACAAAGATGCGTTGGAACTCAGCAAGTCCGCCGATGTGTTATTGTTGTTTGGTGACATGACGCCATACTATGCGGCCTCCAAGCTCATGGGGCTCATTGCGTCGCAACAGCCTTTTTTTGCCTTTGTGCACGAAGAATCGTTCCCCGCGCGTTTCTTGCGGGAAATGAATTATCAATACATAGTAGAGTATTCAACCGAACAAAAAACACCGGAGCAGCAGCAGCCGGCCGTTGAGCAATGCCTGTTGCAATTGCTGCGCAACCTGCGGCAGTTTACTCCGCCAGACATCAATAATCCCACGTTCCGTGAGCACACCGCTTATGGAATGGCCGAAACCTTCGTGCATACCTTTAAAAAAATATCCCAATGATCAAACAGCATTATGAGAAGATCCGTGGCAAAAAAGTATTGGTTACAGGCGGGCTCGGGTTTGTAGGCCACAACCTTGTTAAATCGTTGTGCAACGATTACCAGTGCGATGTAACGGTGGTAGACGATTGCACCAATAGCACCGAAAACATGATCGCTTCGCTGAAGGACAAGGTAAAGCTGCACAAGATCAGCGTGATGGATGCCGATAGATTCTTTCCATTGTTGAAAGACATGAACTATGTTTTTCACCTTGCCTGTATACAGATAGCGGCTTCGGGCTCCAACCCCGTAAAGGACATGCAGGTAAATGCGCAAAGTACCCTGCAATTGCTGGAGCACCTGAGATACAATGAACATCCCGCACTGGAGCGGCTGGTATATACTTCATCATGCTCGGTGTACGGCAGTTCTTTACGGTTGCCGGTAAGTGAAGACCATCCTGCGCGGGTATTAAGTAATTATGCCGCAACAAAATTATTAGGCGAACATTATACATTGATATATAACCGGAATTACAGCATTCCCGTTTCGGTAGTACGCTACTCTAATGTGTATGGATATGGGCAGTCGCCGCGTAATCCTTATTGCGGGGTGTTGGGCAAGTTCGTGCACAATGCGCTTACGGGCCAACCCCTGAGCATTTTTGGGGACGGCGAGCAAACGCGTGACTACACCTTTATTACCGATGCGGTGGACGCCACCATTTTATCGGCCGTGCATCCCATGGCGTATGGCGACGTATTTAATGTAGGCACATCGGTGGAAACCTCGGTAAACAGGCTGGTAGAGATCATACAAGCCATAGTGCCGGGTGTTACCGTTCAAAATATACCCGAGCGCGACATCGACAACATCCGCCGCAGGATGATAGATATTGAAAAGATCCACCAACGGCTGGGATGGGCGCCAAAGACCGGTCTGCAAAAAGGAATGCAATTAACCATCGACTGGTACAAGTCAACCTTATAAGGATGAGCAGCGCTAACATCACTGAAAAAGTATACGCCAACCAGGGCAATCCTGATGTGCTGGCCTTGCTGGACAAGGACTGCAAGTATGTACTGGACGTGGGCTGCGGCGCCGGGGACCTTGCAAAAATATTGCAATCAAAAGGAATGATCGTAGACGGCATAACCATTTCATCGGACGAAATAGAGCGCGCTAAACCCTACCTGCGCAATGCTTACCTGCAAAACCTGGAGCAGGGACTGCCCGCGAATATCGCAGGCGACTACGATACCGTGATCTGCTCGCACGTGCTGGAACATATCTGTTATCCTGATAAATTATTGAAGGATATCAAATCAGCTCTGAAGAGCAATGGCAGCATCGTGGTGGCGCTGCCCAATATCATGCATTATAAATCGAGGATGCAACTGGTGGCCGGAAATTTTAAATACCAGACGCAAGGGCTGTGGGACTATACGCACTTCCGCTGGTATACTTACGAAACCGGCAGGAAGTTGCTGGAGAGCCATGGCTTTGTAGTGGAGCATGCGTCTGTTTCCGGGGAACTGCCTTTTAATTCGCTGTTTTCAAAAGTATTGCCCACTGGTTTGCGCAAATCCATTTATAAGGGGCTCACCTCTATCTCGAAAGGGTTCTTCGGGTATCAGTTATTATACAAAGGAAGAAAGCCTTAGCAATTCATGAACCAACAACTGGGATTTGGATGTGTAAGCCTTACTGCTCATCAAAGCAGGGCCAGGGCCATCGAGACGCTGGAACTGGTGTTCGACCAGGGCATCCGGCACTTTGATGTGGCAAGGCTGTACGGAATGGGATATGCGGAGGGCATTCTCGGTGATTTTATTAAGAACAAACGCGATCAACTGACCGTAACCACCAAGTTCGGCTTAAATCCGCCGGCGCAGGCCATCAAGAACCAGCAATTGGTGCAAACCATCAAGAAGCTGCTGAAGAAATTTCCACTGGTCAATAAATATGTTCGCAAGAAGGTTTCGCAGGCTGTTTCGGTTTCGCAATACACGCCCGCGGAGGCCGAGCGTAACCTGGAGGTCAGCCTGCGCGAACTGAAGACCGACTATATCGATTATTATTTGTTGCACGAAGCAACACTGCAGGACGCCAATAAGGAGGATATCATCGATTTCCTGAATAAAAAAGTGCAGGAAGGAAAAATAAAGAAGTTTGGGCTGGGCACCAGCTATGCGCACCTTCAGGATGATTGCAACTTATTTCATCCCGCGCATTCGGTATTTCAATTCGAAAACTCGGTGCTCGACAACCGGCTCCAAACCTTGCGCAACCGCGGAGGCAAGCTGGTGATAACGCATAGCGCCATCAATAAATGGAATACACTGGCAGGCATGGCCGCAGCACAGCCAGCGATGGTTATGGAATACAGCGACAAGCTGGGCGTTGATTTGCGGGAACCCGGTAACATTACAGGCAGCATGCTGTTGTTTGCATTGCAGGACAACCCAAATGGCAAAGTATTGTTTGCTTCCACCAATCCGGCTCACATTACACACAACCTTGCCTTTGTGCAAAAATATTCGGGCAGTGATTTTCATGCACCGTTGAAAGAGCTCGTGGCGAAGCTTTGTGCAAAACAGCCCACCGCACATGCTCATTGACCTAAGAACGTACAATAGCGCAGAACCTTTGCAGGCAGACGTGTGCATCATTGGCAGCGGCGCGGCGGGCATAGCGGCGGCGCGGGAATTTCTCAACACGCCTGTGAAAGTATTATTGGTGGAGAGTGGCAACGAAAAATTCAATCAGCAAATACAGGACCTGTACAAAGTGCAGTTTGAAGACTGTGTTTACAATGGCGCCTTGTATGGAAGGATAAGGACACTCGGCGGTTCCACTACGCGATGGGGCGGGCAGGCGCTGCCATTGACAGAGCACGATTTTGAAAAGCGCGAATGGGTGCGGCACAGCGGATGGCCCATCAGCTACCAGGAAGTAAACCGCTTTATCCCGCGTGCGCTGCGCCTGCTGCAGGTAGATCAACTGAACTTTACCACCGATATTTTTCCATTGCTGAAACTGCAGCCGCCGCCATTCGATAACGAGGTGCTGGACTATCACGTGTCGAAGTGGAGCCCTGCCCCCGATTTTAAAAAGAACTATATCGCGCAGCTAAAAAACAGTTCGAACATTACTGTCGTTACCAATGCCAATGTTACCCGCATCGATTTAAGCGATGCACGCAACCAGGTTGAACGCATAGAACTTACGACATTGGAAAATATAACAGCCACGGTACGCGCAAAACATTTTTTATTGTGTACCGGCGGAATTGAAAATGCCAGGATATTGTTGTCGAACACCCACCAGGTTTCCGCCGGTATCGGTAATAGCAACGACCTGGTAGGACGTTTCCTGCAAGACCACCCGGCAGCAATGATCGGTATACTGGGCAATTGCAGCCGCAGCCTGGTGCAAAAGCTGTTCAACATCCACTATCGTAAAGGATTGAAATACTCGGTGCGTTTTTCGCTGAACAGGAAAAGCCAGGAAAGATTCAAGACCATGAATGCCACCGGGGGACTGTTTTTCCGTTATCAATCGGACCATGCCATACAGATCCTTAGCAATGCGAAATGGGCGATCCGATCAAGGTCTTTTTCTGGCAAACGCGTAGGCGAGCTGATGAAACTGAGCTACCGTTTTCCTGACCTGTTGGTTCCGGCTTATTATTATTTGTTTCACAACCGCTCGGTCAAGCCGCGGACTGTGTTCGACATCAATATTATGACCGAACAGGAGCCTAATCCTGAAAGCAGGGTGTACCTTGGGAGGGACAAAGACCGGCTTGGGATACCCATGCCCGTTATACGCTGGAAGCTCACTGATCTTAGCTGGCATACTGCCGTAACTTTTGCAAGGCTTACAAAAGAGCAGTTCCAGCAGGCGGGGCTGGGAGAAATTCAACTGTACGACTGGCTTCAATCAAAGGAAGACGGCTGGGAGCGCAGGCTTACCGATCTCAATCATCATATCGGTACTACCCGCATGAGCGAATCGCCTTCGGACGGCGTGGTAGATACCAACTGCAGGGTGCATGGGCTGCACAACCTGTGGATAGCCGGCAGCTCTGTATTTCCTACGAGCGGACATTCAAACCCAACGCTTACCTTGCTGGCCCTAACTTACCGGACTGTAGATACCATCAAAGCAATACTCCATGAAAAAAATTAAGACTTTCATCAAAAACCTCATCTGGAAATTAATTTCCAATAAAGAAGGCTTTAACGACCTGACGGTGCTGGGCGGCCCCGCCAAGGGCACAAAGCTTCGGCTCGACATCAGGAAGGAAGGCTCGTACTGGCTGGGTAATTACGACAAATGGATATTCGACCGTGTGCCGCTGGATAAAATATTGAAGCCCGGTTGGGTGGTATGGGATTGCGGCGCTTATGTAGGTTATTACACCGCGGTGTTCAGGAGGATCATCGGCGATAAAGGAAAGGTGATCACTTTTGAAGCCGCCCGAAAAAATTATAATATCGTAAAAGTGATTCCCGAGCTCAACAAATGGAAGAATGTTTCCATTCTCAATATGGCGGTGGGCCCGGACCATTCCACGATAAAATTTGTGAACAATCTCGGCGGCTCGAGCGGACCTTATGGCTTGACCAAAACATACGGTGCGCAGGAAAATCAACTGGAGCTGGAAGAAGTGCAGTGCTGCGGGGTGGATGAATTGGTGTATGAAAAGAACATCGACGCGCCGGACTTTATAAAGTTCGACCTGGAAACCGCAGAAGAATTTGCGCTGCACAACGGTCCACGACTGTTTACTACCAAGCGGCCGATCGTATTGCTGGAATTGCATGGACAAAAAGCGCTGGAAGCAGCAGGAAAGTTTTTAGAACAATACAATTATTCTTCGATGCTGGTATGGGACATGCCGAATGCCCAAAAAGAATACCATACGCTGGATGAGCTGCTGGCGCTGGGCTTTATACCTCACATGATCTATTGCCAGCCAAAAAAGCAATGAAACTTGCCATCGTCATCACGCATCCTATCCAGTATTACGCGCCTTTGTTCAAATTGCTCACCGCGAGAGGAAATATACAATTGAAGGTGTTTTACACCTGGGAAAGAGGCGCCGAAAAATTCGATGTGGGATTTGGAAAATCATTCGATTGGGACATTCCTTTGCTGGAAGGGTACGATCATACTTTCGTGTCTAACAAGGGCAACAGGAAAAAGGGATTTTGGGACGTGCACAATCCCAGCCTGAATACAGAAATCGCTTTTTGGAAGCCCGATGCTGTGCTGGTGTATGGATGGAACTACCGAAGCCATTTGCGCGCCATGCGGCATTTTAGCGGGAAGGCAACCGTGCTTTTTCGCGGTGACTCTACCTTGCTCGATAAGGGCCATGGCACAAAGGAATTGTTGCGCCGCAGTTTATTAAAATGGATATACAAGCCCGTTGACATAGCATTGTATGTGGGCAGTAACAATAAAGAATATTTCCGTGAGTATGGTTTACAGGAAAACCAATTGATGTTTGCGCCGCACTCGATAGACAATGACCGTTTTACGAATGAAACGCCCGCGCATATTGATTACCGTGGAGAACTGCTTCGCTCGCTCAGCATACCGGCGCAAGCAAAAAAAATATTGTTTACAGGAAAGTTTCAGTCCAAGAAAAACCCAGTCCTGTTGATGAAAGCCTTCCTGCAATTGAATGATCCCGGCGTTCACTTGTTAATGGTGGGAAATGGAGAGCAGGAGCAACAATTGAAAGAGCTGGCGGCCGATCATCCTAATATACACTTCCTTCCATTTCAAAACCAATCGATGATGCCCGCGGTATACCGGCTGGGCGATGTATTTTGCCTGCCTTCGCAGGGGCCTGGCGAAACCTGGGGACTGGCAGTGAATGAAGCCATGGCCTGCGGTAAGGCGATATTGGTAAGTGATAAAACAGGCTGCGCCATTGACCTGGTAAAGAATGGTGAGAATGGATACATCTTCGAATCCAATAACCTGCAGGACCTGACCTCGAAGTTAAAAGCCCTGCTTGCCGCGGATTATGCCAACATGGGAAAGGAGTCGCTTAAAATAATAAAGGACTGGAGCTTTGAACGGCAGGCGCAGTGCATTGAAGACGCTTTGTTCTCCAAAAGAGTATTTTCAGACCAAGGTCCAACAAACCCATGAAAGAAATCGCAGTCGTATTACCGGTGTACAACGGGATGAAATACCTCTCCCTCGCGGTGGAGTCAGTGTTGCGGCAAACACATACCGATTTTATTTTTCTTATTTGTGACGATTGTTCGAAGGACGGTTCATGGGATTATCTCAACAGCATCAAAGACCCGAGGGTTAGCTTATTCAGGAATGAGGTCAACCGCGGACTGTTCCCCACCCTTAATTTCCTTTGCCGCAAGGCAGATGCAAAAATTATCAAGCTATGGTCGCAGGACGATATCATGAATCCAGAGTGCCTGGCCGAAACTGTGGCTTTCCACCGCAAATACCCCCACATTTCTTTCAGTTATTCCGACAGGGAGCATATCGATGAGAACGGCCGCCACGGCGCGTCGGCAGACCTTGAAGATCATACCCCCGAATACATTCCGCGCCAGTTGCACGATAAGATCGCGCTGTTCACGGGATCCATTGCCGGCAATATCGCCAACGTGGCCATTGTAAAGGATAAACTGGAAGAGGCGGGTTATTTCGATGAAGGGATGATCATTGCCGGCGATTTCGATATGTGGGTGAAGCTCACGGAAAACTATGATACCGGCCGCATTCCCAAGCCTTTAATTCAATTGAGGGACCATTCAGGCCAGCTAAGCCGCTCCTTTGAATATTACATCCGGCATATCAAAGAGGAAAAGAAGGTTTTTTCAGCCTTATTTGCCAGGGTTAACGGGGAACTGCGGAAATTTGGAAAAAATAACCTGCGCTGGCGCAAGAACCCGCTCTATTTTAGCTTTATGTTGCAGGCAGCAAGAAGGGGCAAATGGGGTTTTGTAAAGGAATTTTCGAAGGAATTATCCGAGCACGACAACCTGTTGGGCATTGCTTACCGATGGAGCGTGATCAAGCTGCGTAAAATTTTTGGAATAAAGTTACACAAGGACAATAAGTTCCTGTTCAAGGAGCGTTCTCAACTTAATTAAGCATGGAGTTATCCATTCCATATGGCATTTCCGAGCGCATCAGTCGCATCAGGTTCAACCGGCAGATACAAATTCCGGCCTGGATACTCTGTTTGCTCGCATTGCTGGTGAACAACGGTTTTTACCTGTTCATTTGCATGGTAACACTGTTGATCCTGATAAGGTTGCTGTGGTTTCAGCGGCATCCGGGCATTATCATGTTCGCGTTTTTCATGCAATGGGTGCAGGTAGTGGGCTTTGTGTGGTGGATGATGTCGCTGGGCTTTGAGGTTGACCGGGTATCACCCAATGCTCCATTGGCCATTATATTAAGTTGTATCGGTTTAGTGCTGATGGCCGTGGTGCTGAATCTTCGCATACGGCCGCTGGGCATGCCATCCATTGAATATTTGCAGGCGGAAGCGCTGAAGATAAATGACAAAAAACTGCTGTTGTTGTATGTAATTTCCACTGCATTGCTAACGTCGGCAGGTTTTGTGTTCGGTATCACGAGTGGATTTGCACAGATATTGACGAGCGTGTCCGACCTCAAATGGCTGTTCATGCTCTGGTATGGTTATGTGGTCTGGATCAAAAGAAAGAACAGGATTTACCTGCTGTACATCGCCGTGTATGAATTTGCCGCCGGTTTTTATTCGTTCTTTTCTTCATTTAAAGAAGTATTGTTCTTTATCATCATCCTGCTCATCACCTTTATCGTGCGAATCAAGGGAAAGCAGTTGATAGGGGCGATTCTTACCTGCGCGGTTTTTATCTGGCTCTTCCTCTCCTGGATTGTGATCAAGGGAGATTACCGCCAGTTCCTGAACCAGGGTACACGCAAGCAAGCCGTACACGTAACCCGCGAAGAGGCATATACAAAAGTGTTCGAGCAGGTAAGCAATCTTTCAATGGACAATTACCGCCTTAGTTTAAATACTGGTCTTTACCGCGTGCAGTACGTTTACCATTTTGCTTTGGCCATCGACCGGGTGCCGGCACTGATGCCTTACCAGAACGGCCAGGTGTGGCTGGACAATATCACATTCGTGCTGACGCCGCGATTGCTTTTCCCCGATAAAGAGATCTATGACGCCTCCATCAAAACCAGCAAGTTCACGGGACGGCGGTTTGCGGGGCAGCAACAGGGCGCCTCCTTCAGCCTCGGTTATTTTGCCGATGCCTATGTTGATTTCGGCCCCATATGGATGTTCATTCCTATAATCCTGATAGGATTTTTTGTAAGCGCTATTTACCGAACGTTTTATAAGATGGAAAACCTGAACGTTTTCCTGCGCTTCGCCATTATCAACGTGGTGTTGTATGTGTTCATATCTTTCGAGTCCGATGGGCTGTTCCTTTTTGGAAGGTTGTTCATAGGATCGCTTACATTCTTTATTCTTGCAAAAACAGTGTTTCCGGCCTTGCAGCGATGGGTATACAAATAGCTACTAACCTTCATGAATAAACGAACCGCGCTCATTACCGGTATTACCGGTCAGGACGGCGCCTATCTTAGCAGGCTGCTGCTGCAACACAATTACCGCGTGGTGGGATTGGTAAGGTCTTCGTACGGCGCCAATACAAAGAAGTTGCGCTACCTCGGCATCCATGACCACGTGGAATTGAAAGAATGCGACCTCACCGACCTTTCGCAGATCATTAAAATTTTGAATGAGCACCGCCCCGATGAAATTTATAACCTTGCCGCGCAAAGTTCGGTCTCGCTGTCTTTTCAGCAGCCCATTGGCACCATACAGTTCAATATCAATTCTGTAGTGAATTTGTTGGAAGCCATCAGGCTGGTAAAGCCGGACACGCGGTTCTACCAGGCATCCACCAGCGAAATGTTCGGGAAGATCGAACAGTTGCCTATTACGGAGGAATCTAAATTTCATCCGCTCAGCCCTTATGCTATTTCAAAAGTGGCGGCGCATTACATCACCATCAACTATCGCGAGTCGTACAACCTGTTTACCTGCTGCGGTATTTTGTTCAACCATGAATCGTACCTGCGCGGGGAAAACTTCTTCGTGAAAAAAGTAATACAGGCTGCGCTTGATATTAAGAATAACAAACGTGAATGGCTGGAAGTAGGTAACCTGCAATTGAAGCGGGACTTTGGCTGGTCTGAAAGATACGTGGAGGCCATGTGGTTGATGCTACAGGCCGATGAACCCCAGGAATACGTTATCTCTTCAGGCGCATCGGTCTGGTTGAAGGATATTGTAGAGTATGTGTTCGATCAATTATCGCTCGATAAGAATAAAATAAGGACCAATCAGCAGTTCTTCCGTCCTACGGACATTGAAGATATTTATGGTTCCAGTGAAAAGGCGAGGAAGCAACTGAACTGGAATTACAACATGGATTTTTTTGCAGTACTGGATAAATTAATCGAAGAAGAAGAACGGAACTATGGCAGGACCCTCTGAAAAGCCGGTGGTAACCTTTTTTCATCGCAAGCCCCGGCCGGTCGGCAATTACAGCGTGGAATTTATTTTTGAGGACGTCCGCAAAAGGCTGGCGTCACAAATTGAGGCGAGGACCTCTTTCTCCAAATACGAAAGCACCGGCTTGTTCAAGCGCCTGTATAATTGTATGGAAGCGGCATTCCGGCAAAAGGGAGTAAACCACGTAACGGGCGACGTGAACTACCTTGGATTATGGCTTTCGCGCAGGCATACCATTCATACGGTGCTGGATTGTGTATACCTCACCAACTCTTCGGGCATCAAGCATAAAGTGCTGAAATTGTTCTGGCTCGGCATTCCCGTAAAGCGTTCAAAATATATTACCGCCATTTCCACTTCTACCAAGAATGAAATCCTGCAGCATGTATCCTGCGACCCTGACAAGATTAAAGTGATTTATGTGGCGATATCGGAGCGTTTTCAACGTAAGGACCGGCCATTCAATAAGGGTTGTCCTCGGATATTGCAGATCGGCGCCGCGCCAAATAAAAATATTCCACGTTTGATAGAAGCATTGCAGGGCATTCCGTGTATTCTCGAGATCATCGGCAAGCAAAGCGACGAGTACGAGCGCATGTTGAAAGAAAAGAACATCCGCTACGAGTATAAATGGGGACTTTCGGACGATGAAATGCTGCAACGATACGAAGCGGCGGACATCATTGCATTGGTAAGCACGTACGAGGGTTTTGGCATGCCTATCCTGGAAGGGCAGGCGGTGGGCCGGCCTGTGATCACTGCAAATGTATACTCCATGCCCGAAGTGGCCGGTGATGCGGCTTGCCTGGCTGATCCTTTTGACGTGGCATCCATCAGGAATGGTATTGTAAAGATCATACAGGACGATGCTTACCGGCAATCCCTGGTTGAAAAAGGTTTCGAGAACGTTAAACGTTTCGACCCGCAGAAAATAGCGCTGGAATATTTTGCGTTATATAAAGATGTGTATCAAAATAATCGTTAGGCCTGTGCGAAATTGTACCCTCATAATATTACTACTGGCTTGTGTGTTCACGCAGGCTCAGAGTCCCTTACCGCAGCAGGTGAATGCCCCTTTTAAGAGCTGGGCCAATGTAAAGCAGCGGTTTGGCGCCATCGGCGATGGCAGGCAGGACGATACCAAAGCGCTGCAACGCGCACTGGACGGGCTTACTGATTACCGGTTCGGTGTAAATACCGATGCGGCCAATGCATACACGGTCGTCTATCTTCCAAAAGGCACGTACCGGATCACCGGCACGCTGAATCTCACCAACAAGATTGGCGTAAGCATTATCGGGGAAGATCCTGAAAATACCACCATCGTTTGGGATGGTCCTTCGCGTGCCAGCGCATTGTACTGCAACGGCGCTTCTTATTTTAAGATAGCACGCATACAATGGAACGCACGTTCGAATGGCAGCACGGGCATTGCCATCCGGTGGACAGAAGACAAGAACAGCGCCAACTCCTACGCACCGCAGATGATCGAAATAGCTGAGTGCGTCTTCCGCAGCTTTGCGCAGGGAATTGCCGGCGGAGTGTTTCAACAAGGCGAACAGGATGCTACCAATTCTGAAGTGTCTATCCGCAATTGCCATTTTTATAATTGTACAGATGCAGGCATTGCCATTGCAGGATACAATGCGCTGGATTACTGGATCTGGAATTGCCGGTTCCTTCAATGCAACATCGGCGTAAAGAACCGCTTTGGCAATTATCATATCTACCGGTCGTATTTCAAAAAGTCCGCTGTGGCCGACGTGCACAATCATCATGGCTACTATACTTCCATACGAAAATGCTATTCGGACAGCTCCAAATATTTTTCTTTTGATGACGGCTTTAGCTGCAACTATTTCATTCGTGTGATCGAAGGCAATTATGTAAAGAATAGCATTGATTTCCCAGTTGAATACTGTGATTATGGATACGTGACCCTGGTCGATAATTATTTTTTCAAAAATGCCAACGCCACCTGGCCCTTCACGATAAATATTGTGCAGCGCAATGACATTTGCCCGCAAGGTCCATACAAGATCTTTTCATTCCGGAATTACTACGAGATCAACAAGCCGCTTCGCATCAACCGCGTCCTTTATCAGCAGCACGATTACACTATTAATGATTACGGGTTTGGCAAAACGCGCCCCGCGATAAGAGAACAGGCATTCATCGATTCCATTTTGATCCCCTTCTCAAAAGAGGTGCAGGCAACGGTGTTCGAAGTGCCACGTGGCGCATCTACCGATGCCATTCAGCAACTCATCAATGCAGCCAGCGGCCCTATGCACCGCGGCCGCCGGCCCATCCTTCATTTTTCAACCGGCACTTATTATATCGATAAGCCGCTGGTATTTCCCGCCAACAGCGATGTGCAGGTAAAAGGCGATGGGTTCATGTATGCCACGCGCATCTACCAGTCAAAAAATTTCAAAGGCAAATATTTGTTCGAGATAAAAGGTCCTTCGAATGTTTCTGTTGCAGATCTGCACCTGGGCACCGAGGGTTTGGTTGCTCCGAATGGCATTAATGTATCGGCGATAGACCAGCCGGGGTCTTCGGTGCTCATCGATCAGATGGTGTCTGGTCCGGCCGCACATGCCATCGTGGCCCTGAACCTGTTGGAAACATACGTGCAAAAAACTAATTCGTACTACGCGTACAACGACAGCATTGTCGGCAGCGCTGCCGCTGGTAGGAGCCAAGTACATTTGTTCGGGGGTCAATTTGGATTTGCAAGCATTTCGGGCAATGTCACTTACCTGGCAAAAGACTGTTGGTTCGAATGGGCCAAGGACACTGCTGCTGTCTTTTCGTTGCAGGGACCGGGCAGGGTGATATTGGATGCATGCCGAATTGCTTCCTCGCACCCCGCCAGCACGCCTTTTGTAAGAACCGGCAAGTTTACCGGCCTGCTGGCGCTGATGAACGTGTACACAGATAATTTCCTGGGCAGCCTGCCCGAAACGCCTACGCATGAGCTGTTTGTAATGAATTCCAGTACGGAAAGGCTGTCGGGTAACCTTCGGTCGCCCAAAACTGCGAAATCAAAAGTAGCTTTGCTGGGCATGACGGTACGTAAGAACCAGCAGAACCAGGCCGATATCCGGTCCGCTGGTCCCGAAGTAGCCGCGTTTATGTCACGCGTGCAATCATACAGTGCAGGCAAATTGCCCAGGCCGAGGGTGACTGCCAATAATAAGAACAGCAATGTTTTCTTTACCAGGGTATCGTTCGGCAATGTGCGCGAAGCGTTCAGGTTAAATGCAAAATAATTATGTGCGGTATTGCAGGCATCTTGAATTATAAAAACATCCCGGCTGATGAATCCATCATCCGCCGCATGTCTGATTGCATGCGCCATCGCGGGCCCGATTCCGATGGGTTTTATGTGAACCGCGAAATTGCCCTCGGCCACCGCCGCCTCGCCATCATCGACCTTTCAGAAGAAGCCAATTGCCCCCTCACCGACCACACCGGCAGGTATATTTTGATTTTCAATGGCGAGATGTACAATTTCCGGGAAGTAAAAGAACAACTGCCCGATTATCCTTATAAAACCAATGGCGATTCGGAAGTGATACTTGCTGCTTACAGCAAATGGGGACCCGCCGGATTGGAAAAGTTCGCCGGCATGTTTGCACTCGCCATTTGGGATAACCATACCCGTGAGTTGTTCGTGGCGCGCGACCGGATGGGCGTAAAGCCATTGTATTATTATGATGATGGCGAACGGTTGCTATTCGCGTCGGAGATCAGGGGCTTGCTCAAGTCGGGATTGGTGCCGCGCAAAGTGAATAAAAGCGCCATCGATGATTTCCTGGAATTTCAATCCGTAGGCTTCCCGCATTCCATCATACAAAATATTGTACAACTCGAAGCAGGCTGCTGGATGCGTGCCGGCGCGAATGGCATCATCGAGATCAAAAAATATTGGGACATCACCCAATCACGTGCGGATTTCGACTTCAGCAACAAACAACAGGTACAGCAACGATTGCAGTTCCTGTTGCAGCAATCTGTGCAGCGGCGCCTCATCAGCGACGTGCCGCTAGGCGCATTTTTGTCCGGCGGCATCGATTCCAGCGCGGTGGTAGGACTGATGGCGCGTACCAGCACCGGACCCGTGAATACCTTTACCATCGGCTTCGATGAAAAGGCCTTTGATGAAAGCGAATATGCGGCGTTGATCGCTAAAAAGTTCAATACCCGGCATACTACCGTTAAGGTACAGCCGAAATTATTTTTGGATGAATTGCCGCATGCGCTCGATAGCATGGACTCGCCCAGCGGCGATGGCGTTAATACTTACGTTGTTTCCAAAAAGATCAGGCAGAGTGGCCTGATAGTAGCGCTGTCGGGCGTCGGTGGCGACGAATTGTTCGCGGGCTATCCTTTCTTCCCTCAATATCATAAACTGCGCCGCTGGAAGGGCGCCTGGAACGCATCGCGGATACTGCGGCAAATGGCCGCTGGATTTATCAGGGTAAATGGCAGCATGCGGCATGACAGGTTGAAACAGTTACTGCAATCCGGCCGCGCAACCATTGACGAATGTTATCCCATTTTCAGGCAGATCAATTCGCCGCGCATGATTGGCAAGCTTACCACGCACGAAGTTGGTCAGCACAGCCTGGTGGCACAACAACTCGAAGAAAAACATGCGGCCATAGAACAATTTCCCGACCTAAGCCAGGTTTCGATTGCAGAATATCTCGGTTATACCCAGCATACATTACTAAAAGATACCGACCAGATGAGCATGGCCGTGTCCCTGGAAGTGCGGGAGCCATTCTTTGACCATGAATTGGTGGAGTTTGTATTGAACATCCCCGACAAATGGAAATATCCCGCTTATCCAAAAAGCCTGCTGGTGGAGTCATTGGGCGATCTGCTGCCGCATGAAGTCGTGCACCGCAAAAAGCAGGGCTTTGTTTTTCCCTGGGAACTCTGGATGAAGCAGGAACTGCGCGGCTTTTGCGAAGAACGCATTAACCGGCTCGCTTCCCGCGATTTCATGGTGGCAAACCAGGTGCATGCAAGATGGAACCAGTTCCTGAAATCCGATGGTTCGGTGAGATGGATGGAAATATGGCTGCTCGTTATCCTGGAATACTGGCTCGAAAAGAATGCCGTTGAATAATAAACCCACGGTTTTGGTAATGACTGATTGGTACGAGCCGGGCTACAAGGCAGGCGGCCCCATTCAGTCGTGCAAGAACATCGTGAATACGCTGAAAGACCGTTTCAATTTTTACGTGCTCACCTCCGACCGCGACCTGGGTGATGCCAATACTTATCCCGGCATTGAACCCGATACCTGGCTCACCTCGGCAAATGGGGTTAAAATATTATATACAACCCCAGGATATTTGAACAAGTCGCGGTTCCTGCAAATTATGCAGGAAGTACAACCATCTGTAGTGTATTTCAATAGCATGTTCTCCGTTCCTTTTACACTGAAACCACTCTGGTATCTTAGAAGCAGTAAATACAAGGGTAAAATCGTACTGGCGCCAAGGGGCATGTTGCAGGAAGGCGCGCTGCGCAAAAAAACATTTAAGAAAAAAGTTTTCCTGAAATTATTCAGGACATTAGGCTGGCACCGCCGCATTGTTTTTCATGCTACCGACGCGCAGGAACAGGCAGACATCCAGCGGTTCTTTACACAAAGCGCCCATGTAATGCTGGCTGAAAATATTCCCAACATCGACAACGAGCCGTGGGAAGAACGCATGAAGATCCCCGGCAGGCTTAATTGCATCTTCATTTCGCGGATCCATCCTAAAAAAAACCTGCAGTTTGCATTGAAAGCGCTGGCCGAAGTAAATTCAGACTGCAACCTGTTGCTGGACGTGTATGGAGAAGAAGACGACATGTTCTATTCCATGGATTGCAGGAAGAAAGCAGCATCGATGACGGGCAATTCAAGGGTGAACTTTTATGGACCCTTGCCGCACGCCGAAGTGTTCAGAACGCTCAAACGCTATCATTTGTTTGTATTACCTACCTTGGGTGAAAACTTCGGGCATTCTATTTTTGAAGCGCTTACGGCCGGCGTGCCGGTTTTGGTAAGCGATAAAACGCCTTGGCAAAACCTGGCTGCGGTTTCGGCGGGTTGGGAACTGCCGTTGACCGAAACCACCCAGTTTGCAAACAAACTGGAAATGTGTTGTAAAATGGACCAGGAAACTTATAATAAATGGTCACAGGGAGCGCGGGCATACGCCGAGCAATTTGCCGGCAACATCGATTTTTTCAGCAAGTACGAACCGCTGTTCGCATGAAAACAGACCTTTCTTCTTATAACAACGATTGGTATAAGGCCGAGATCAAAGCTTCGCGGCTGAAGCAAATGGTTTGGTATGTAACGAATATTATCTTCTTTAAAAATGCGTTGAACGTAAGCTCGGGCATCAAGGTTTCGCTGCTGCGCATGTTCGGCGCGAAGGTTGGAAAGGGCGTGGTGATAAAACCATCGGTAAATATCAAATATCCCTGGAAGCTGGTGATTGGCAGCCACTCATGGATTGGCGAGAATGTTTGGATAGACAACCTGGCCGATATCCTCATCGGCAGCAATGTTTGCCTTTCGCAAGGCGCCATGCTGCTAACGGGCAACCACGATTACCGCAAGCCTACGTTCGACCTGCAGGTTAAAGGAATTGTATTGGAAGATGGCGTGTGGATCGGCGCGCAGGCAATGGTTTGCCCAGGCATCACGTGCAGATCGCATTCAGTGCTGGCTGCGTGTTCCGTAGCCACCAAAGACCTGGAAGCGCACAGGATCTACCAGGGCAATCCGGCGGTGGAAGTAAGGGAGCGGGTGATCAGCGCATGAAAAAAATTTCCATCATAACTGCCACGTATAACAGCGCCACCACCATCAGCGATACACTTGACTGCGTGGCAAAGCAGGATTATGCAAATGTGGAGCACATCATTGTAGATGGAAAATCGAGTGACGATACGTTGCAGATCGTACACAATTACCCGCACGTTGCGAAAGTTGTATCAGAAAAAGACAAAGGCATTTACGACGCCATGAACAAAGGATTGAAGCTGGCCACCGGGGACATCATCGGTATACTGAATTCAGACGATATATATGTCGATGGCCAGGTGTTGTCGAAAGTGGCCAGGGCATTTGAGCAGGATATCGATGCCTGTTATGCCGACCTGAAATATGTTTCTGATAAGGACCTGGACAAAGTAGTGCGTTACTGGAAGGCAGGCCGCTTCAATAACCGTTCTTTCCTGATGGGATGGATGCCGCCACATCCTACTTTTTTTGTGAAAAGAGAAGTATATGATAAAGTAGGTTACTTCGATACTTCGTTGCGCAGCGCCGCCGATTATGAATTGCTGCTGCGCGTATTTGTAAAGCATCGTTTCAATATTGCTTATATACCGGAAGTGCTGGTAAAAATGCGCACAGGGGGTATGAGCAACGCATCGCTCAAAAACAGGCTAAGGGCCAACAAGGAAGACCGGCTGGCATGGAAAAAGAACGGCCTCAAACCTTATTTCTTTACTTTGTACTTAAAACCGATTCGTAAAATATTTCAATACATACAACCCAAACAATGGCTAAAGTTGCATTAATAACCGGGGTTACCGGGCAGGATGGAGCCTATTTAAGCGAGCTCCTGTTGAACAAGGGATACGTCGTTCACGGTATCAAAAGAAGAAGCTCCCTCTTCAATACAGAGAGAATAGACCATTTATACCAGGACCCGCATGAGCGTAATGTTCATTTTACCTTGCACTACGGCGACCTTACGGATTCTACCAACCTCATCCGCATCATACAAGAAGTGCAGCCCGATGAAATTTACAACCTGGCTGCGCAAAGCCATGTAAAAGTGAGCTTCGAAACGCCTGAGTATACCGCCAATGCAGATGGCATCGGCATGCTGCGGATACTGGAAGCAGTGCGCCTGCTCGGTCTCGTAAAGAAAACAAGGATATACCAGGCGTCCACTTCCGAGTTGTATGGATTGGTGCAGGAGACGCCGCAATCGGAGCGTACGCCTTTTTATCCGCGCTCGCCTTATGCAGTAGCTAAATTGTACGCATACTGGATAACCGTAAACTATCGCGAAGCATACAATATGTATGCGGTCAACGGCATACTGTTCAACCACGAATCACCCCTTCGCGGCGAAACATTCGTAACAAGAAAGATCACCAGGGGCGTGGCCAAGATCGGCCTGGGTTTGCAGGATAAAATTTTTCTCGGCAACCTCGATGCCAAGCGCGACTGGGGCCATGCAAAAGATTATGTAGAAGCCATGTGGCTGATACTGCAACAGGATGTGCCGGAAGATTACGTGATAGCTACCGGGGTTACCACTTCGGTGCGGGATTTTGTGAGACTGGCGTTTGCAGAAGTAGGCGTTGAAATAGAATTCAAAGGAAGGAACGAAAAGGAAGTAGCCATTGTATCAGCCTGCAGTCATGCAGACTACCAATTGCCCATTGGCAAAGAGGTGGTAGCAGTAGACCCGAGATACTATCGTCCTACGGAAGTAGACTTGCTGATCGGCGATGCCACCAAGGCGCAACGTCAACTGGGTTGGAAACCCAAATACGATCTGAGCATGCTGGTAAAAGAAATGGTGCATTGCGATTTGGAGCTGTTCCGCGCAGACAAGCTATTGAAAGAATCTGGCTTTAGTGTGAGGAATCAATACGAATAAGACCGATAAAACATTAAATAAAGATATTTTGAAACGAGAAGAAAAAGTATATGTGGCCGGGCACCGCGGCATGGTAGGTTCCGCTATTGTGCGCAAGCTGCAGCAGGAAGGATTCCAGGATATTATAACCCGTACCTCTAGCGAGCTCGACCTGAGAAACCAGGCAGCGGTAAATGAGTTTTTCGAAGCCGAAAAGCCGCGCTATGTGTTCATGGCGGCTGCCAAGGTGGGGGGTATTCTTGCAAACAATGTATACCGTGCCGAGTTCCTGTATGATAACCTTATGATCCAGAACAACGTGATACATGCGTCTTACCTGAACCACGTGGTAAAGCTGTTGTTTCTCGGTTCTTCCTGTATTTATCCCAAGATGGCGCCACAGCCATTGAAAGAAGACTACCTGCTTACCGGTCCGCTGGAATCTACCAACGAACCGTACGCGGTGGCCAAGATCGCGGGCATTAAGCTCTGCGATGCGTACAGGTCGCAGTATGGGTGCAATTACATTTCCGTAATGCCTACCAATTTATACGGTCCCAACGATAATTACGACCTGAAGACCTCGCATGTTCTTCCGGCGCTCATTCGTAAATTTCATGAGGCAAAGCTGAACGACGCGCCGTCCGTGACCTTATGGGGTACGGGTAAGCCTCGCCGTGAGTTCCTGCACGCCGATGACCTTGCAGATGCCTGCTTTTTTTTAATGCGTCATTACAATGAGCCCGGATTTGTGAACATTGGCACCGGTGAAGACATTGAAATCCGCGAACTGGCATCGCTGATAAAAGATATCGTAGGTTACCGGGGCTCCATCGAGCACGATCTGTCGAAACCCGATGGCACCCCGCGAAAGCTGATGGACGTATCGAAGCTGAATGATTTAGGATGGAAGCATTCCATTAGCCTGGAAGAAGGCATCCGCCGGGTGTACCATGAGTACGCAGCGCATACTAATACGATTATTAATTAATAATTATTAATTAGTAATTATTAATTATGTTATCCATTTTCAGAAAGAAATCACCTGCCGCTGTCGACTACAGCGTGCTCGGCACCGATATGCATTCCCACCTGTTGCCTGGGATAGACGATGGTGCTGGTAACGTGGAGCAATCCATAGAACTGATCAACGGGTTGCAGGAACTCGGCTTCAAAAAATTTATCACTACGCCGCACATCATGTCCGATATGTATCCCAATACCCAGGATACCATCAATAATGCATTTGATATATTGAAGCAATCGGCGGGTGAAGACATTCCATTGCGGCCCGCGGCTGAATATTTTTTAGACGAAACCTTCGATGATCTGTTGCAGCAAGGCCAGCCCTTGTTGTGCATTACAAATAACACGGTATTGGTAGAGCTTTCCTTTGTTACCACTTCCATCAATTTCAAGGAAAGGATCTTCGATATGCAGATACGCGGCTACCAACCGGTGCTGGCGCATCCCGAACGGTACCTCTACTTCGGCAACAGCAAAGGAATGTATGATGAGTTGAAAGACGCAGGCTGCCAGTTTGCCTGCAACATCCTTTCATTCACCGGCTATTATGGAAAAGGCCCGGTTGAACTGGCCAATTACCTGCTCAAAAAAGATTACGTCGACTACCTGGGTACCGATGCCCACCACCTCCGGCATATTGAAGCCCTCCGAAAGGCCCAGGCCATTATACCCATTATGCAGCGACTGTCCGACCTCGGGCGCCTGCTGAATTCGCGCCTTTAACGCCCGCTCCTCAACTTTTTCGATCTTTATTTGTAGTTATCCTTGTATGAACGACTTTACCATCAGGGACCTCGAAAACCTTTCGGGTATAAAAGCCCATACCATCCGCATTTGGGAGCAGCGTTATTCTTTTCTCAAGCCCAAGCGAACGGGCACCAACATACGCTGTTATAACAATGAAGAACTGAAGGTGCTGTTGAGCATTGCGCTGCTGAATAAGTACGGGTATAAGATCTCGCAGATCGATAAAATGAGCGGGCAGGAAATGAACAATAAAATACTCACGCTCACGCATGCCGAAGCCCAGCAGGATAAGGTGGTGCATGACCTGATACGCTCGATGGTTGACCTGGACATGGATGCGTTTGAAGGTGCGCTGGACCATTTTATCTATTCACGCGGAATAGACAAGGCCATTACACAAGCGATTTTTCCTTTTTTAGAGCGCGTGGGATTGCTGTGGATGACGGGCCATATCAATCCCGCGCAGGAACACCTGGCCAGCAATATCATCAGGCAAAAAATACTGGTGGGCATAGAAGGGGTATTGCCTCCATCGGGCGCTAACAAACTGGTGTTGCTATTCCTGCCCGAAGGCGAGCATCATGAACTGGGATTGCTGTACACGTATTACCTTCTTAAAACCAGGGGCGTGCGCCTGCTTTACCTCGGGGCAGACGTTCCGTTCAACGACCTGGTATTTGTAGCAAAATTTAAAAAGCCAGATTTCATTTATACCCATCTCACTTCAAAGCCGCGCAATTTCAATCTTGGCAAGTTCCTCGCAAAGTTTACAGCCCAGGCGCCGGGGGTTCCATTGGTAATATCTGGACAATCGGCCTGGGACTATATCGGCAAAGACCATCACCTGGTCCAGTTCAAATCTTCCCTGCAGCAGGTGCGGGAGTTCATCGACGCGCTTTAAATCCAGGCCTTTTTATTTTTCGTTTATGTGGTTGAGGCTGATTTTTTTGAATTATGTTTTGTTTAATATTGTGGCGTAAAAAATTAAACAAAAATGTCGGTTACGGAGTTTAACCAATTGCTAGTGAGCCATTCGGAGTTCCTGAAACCATTTGCGATTAGCCTGACCAGGGACCCGGACACAGCGCGGGATCTGCTGCAGGACACCTTGTACCGGGCGCTCGCAAATAAGGAGAAGTACAACGTCGGCAGCAATATCAGGGCATGGATGTACACCATATTACGCAATACATTTATCAATGATTACCGCCGGAAACTTAAACAAAATCAGATTTTTCAACCGGTGGCTGGCAATGCGCTTCCCGAGCAGGGCCTATCTTCTTTTACCGCCTATGGTCCCATGGAAGAAAAAGAAACCTGGAAGATGATCTGCCAGCTGCCCCAAATTTTTCGTAACCCATTTATTCTATATTTTGAGGGATATAAGTACAGCGAAATTGCCGACATGCTCCGCGAACCCCTTGGAACCATTAAAAGCCGCATTCATTTCGCACGAAAACTATTGAAAGTGCAAATTGAAAGATAGCCGCACACAAACCAAAATTGCTTGCCGAAGAAAGTCATCATAATAGGTAGTGGGTTTGCGGGATTATCCGCCGCATCGTTCATGGCCAAAGAGGGATGGGATGTCAGGGTGATTGAAAAGCACCTTACACCCGGGGGAAGAGCGAGGCGTTTGCAGGAAAACGGGTTCAGCTTCGATATGGGGCCGAGCTGGTACTGGATGCCGGATGTGTTCGAACGGTATTTTCAGCAATTCGGTAAAAAAGTTACCGACTATTATGCGCTGCAACGGTTGAACCCCTCGTACCGCGTGTATTGGGATAATGATACCACCGATTTGCCCGCCGATTACGCTTCGTTAAGGCAATTATTTGAATCCATCGAACCCGGTGCAGGAAGGCAGTTGGACCTTTTTATCAAAGAAGCTGCTTATAAATACGCGATAGGGATCAATAAGCTCGTGCACAAGCCGGGTTTGTCGCTTGCTGAGTTCATCGATTGGGATGTGATCAGTGGTTTCTTCCGCCTCAATGTTTTTTCATCTATCAAAAAACACATAGCCCGCCATTTTACACATCCGCGGCTTCGACAGTTGATGGAATTTCCCGTATTGTTCCTGGGCGCACTGCCCGAAGACACGCCCGCATTATACAGTTTGATGAACTATGCGGACATCATCGGCGGCACCTGGTACCCGCAGGGTGGAATGTACAGCGTGGTCAACGGCATGCACCAACTAGCCATGGAACTCGGTGTGCAATTTCATTTCGACGAAACCGTGCAACAGATAGTTTTAGACAGCCACGCGGCGCGCAAAGTGGTGACCGATAAAAATGAATATGCGGCAGACGTGGTCATTGGCGGCGCGGACTATCATTTCATCGAAAACAATCTATTGCCCGAAGACCACCGCAGCTACTCTACTGCATATTGGGACAAGAAATTGATGGCCCCTTCCTGCCTGTTGTATTATGTGGGTATCGATAAAAAACTGAAGGACGTCCGGCATCATTCTCTTTTTTTCGATGTAAACTTCGAACAGCACGCGAAAGAAATTTATACCACGCGAACCTGGCCCGAAGATCCCCTGTTTTACGTGAGCGTGTCGTCTGTTACCGATGATACAGTGGCCCCTCCCGGTCATGAGAACCTTGTTTTCCTTGTACCTGTTGCCGCGGGATTGGCCGGTGATACGGAGCAATTGCGTGATCATTATTTTGACCAGATCATCCGGCGTTTTGAACAACGCATTGGGGAGCCAATCAAACATTCTATTGTTTTTAAAAAAACGTTCGCGTACACCGATTTTTTGCGCGAATACAATTCATTCAAAGGAAATGCTTACGGCCTTGCGAATACTTTGTCGCAAACCGCCATTTTCCGCCCGAGCTGCCGCAGTAAAAAAATTAAAAATCTTTTTTATGCAGGGCAGCTGACCGTTCCGGGGCCTGGTGTTCCGCCCAGCCTTATCAGCGGAGAAGTAGCTGCGCGGGAAGTGTTGAAGCATTTTACATAAATTGTACAACCATGATGCACTTGTTCCATAGCGTTTCGCGGGAATGCAGCCGCATTACAACCGAAACATACAGTTCATCGTTCTCATCCTCGGTAAGGTTGCTGCATCGCGACCTGCAGGGACCTATTTATGATATATATGGCTTTGTCCGCTTTGCAGACGAGATCGTGGATACTTTTCACGGGCACGACAAAGCGGCGCTGCTACAGCAATTTCAACAGGAAACATTCGATGCTATTGCAAGGAAGCTGAGCCTGAACCCTATATTGCACAGCTTTCAATCTACCGTGCATGCATTCGATATTGACCATGCACTGATACGCGCTTTCTTTAGCAGCATGGAAATGGACCTGCACCAGCAATATTACAATGACCAGCAGTACGCGGACTATATTTATGGAAGCGCCGAAGTAGTGGGATTGATGTGCCTTTGCATATTTTGCGAAGGCAATAAGGGTATGTACGAAAGGTTGAAGCCATATGCCCAATCGCTGGGGGCCGCTTTTCAAAAAGTGAATTTTTTAAGGGATGTAAAGGCCGATTACCAGGTCTTGAATAGAACGTATTTCCCTGGTGTTGACTTCAGGAACTTTACGCCCGGAATGAAAAAACAAGTGGAGGATGACATTGCGAAAGATTTCCAGCACGCTTACCGCGGCATTTTGCAATTACCCTGGAAGGCAAGGTTTGGCGTATATGTTGCATATAAATACTACCTGTCCTTATTTAAAAAAATAAAGCGGGTGCAGCCCGCGCGCATCATGGAAGAAAGGATACGCATACCGGCATACCGGAAGGCGATGATACTCGTAAGGGCCGGCGTAAAGAACCAACTGAAATTGATTTAACCTCATTGGGTCATTAAATGTTAATTAATACCCTATTGACCTAATGACTTAATGACTCAATGACCAATACATGAGCGACCAGGTAATATTAGTAAACGAAAACGACGAGCAGGTAGACGTTATGGATAAGATAGAGGCTCACCGGCAGGGTGTGCTGCACAGGGCCTTCAGCATTTTTATCTTTAATGGCAGAGGTGAAATGTTGTTGCAGCGGCGTGCAGCGCACAAATACCACAGCGGCGGATTGTGGACCAATGCCTGTTGCAGCCATCCCGCGCCCGGCGAAGAAACCGATTTAGCCGCCGTGCGCAGGCTGCAGGAAGAAATGGGTTTTACAGCGGCATTGCTCAAAGTGTTCGACTTTACGTACCGGGCCGAATTCGACAATGGCCTTACAGAGCACGAATATGACCATGTTTACCTGGGCGTGTACAACGGTCAGATAGAACCGAACAGTGAAGAGGTATCGGAATTCCGCCACCTCCCGATGGAAGCGGTAAGGCAGGAACTGGCCACGCGGCCGGAAACATTCACCGCATGGTTCCACATTGCCTTTCCCCTGTTGGAGAAATGGCTGATCAAAAACAAATTGGAATTACAGAATTGATGTATATGGATTGGCTTATTTACATAGCGATATTGATTGGCACTTTTTGCCTGATGGAAGCCATTACGTGGGCAACGCACAAATTTGTGATGCATGGATTTTTATGGTATCTGCACGAAGACCATCACAATACCCGCCCCGGCTTTTTTGAAAAAAACGATGCATTCTTCGTCATCTTTGCCGTGCCCAGCTTTTTGTGCATTCTCTTCGGAACGCTCAGAGACATGTATTGGCTGCAGGCCATTGGCTTCGGCATCATGGCCTATGGCTTTGCGTATTTCCTGGTGCACGATGTTATCATTCACCAGCGCTTTAAATGGTTTACGCATTCGCGCAACACTTATGTAAGGGCCATACGGTGGGCGCATAAAATGCACCACAAACACCTCGATAAGCACCATGGGGAGTCGTTCGGCATGCTGTACGTACACCGGAAGTATTGGGAAAAAGTCCGCCGTGATAAAAAGCTCGCCAAATAAATACCACTACATCTTCACCGGCGCAGGCTGCGCCGGGCTTAGCCTTTTGATGCACCTGCTGGATTCGGGGAAATTTGCAGACAAGAAGATCCTGCTCATCGACAAGTCGCCTAAAGATTCCAATGACCGCACCTGGTGCTTTTGGGAAACAGGAACAAGCCTGTTCGAATCCATTGTTTACAAACGGTGGAACGAGGCCTGGTATCATTCAGACCGGTTTTCCAGATTGCTCGAGCTATCGCCTTATCAATACAAAATGATCAGGGGGATCGATTTTTATGATTACTGCCTCGGCATTATTCGCCAGCATAGCAATATTGAGATATTGCATGCAACGGTAGACAATATTTATTATGATGAGACCTCCGTAACAGCGGGGGGCAGGCATTACGATGCCGAATACATTTTCAACAGCATTTTGTTTGAGAAACCTGTACTGGCAAAAAAAGAATTTTACCTGCAACAGCATTTTAAGGGCTGGATGATAGAAACACAGGAACCTGTTTTCAACCCGGCGCAGGCCTGCTTAATGGATTTTCGCGTGTCGCAACAACACGGAACTACTTTCGCATATGTATTGCCGGTATCTGAAAACAAAGCAATGGTAGAATACACCCTGTTCACGCGGCAATTGTTGGACTCCTACCAGTACGACGAAGGCTTGCAGGAATACATTAATCTTTTTGTGCCCGGCGACTATGCGATTATGGAAGAGGAATCCGGGGTGATACCCATGACCAATCACGTTTTCAGCCCCGGTAAAGGCAACGTGGTGAACATCGGTTCGGCCGGTGGACAAACAAAGCCGTCCAGCGGTTACACTTTCTATTTCATTCAACAGCACAGCAAGGCTATTGCCGGTGCATTGATGCATACCGGCAAACCTTTTGTGCAGGCCATGCATCGTAAGCGTTTCAGGTATTACGACAGTGTGTTGCTGAACGTGCTGGCCACCGCGAAGCTGCCGGGTAAAAAAGTGTTCGATGCGTTGTTCAAAAAGAACCGTCCCTCGGATGTTCTGCGTTTCCTGAACAACGAAAGCGCGTTTAAAACCGATCTGGCCATCATCGCTTCACTTCCTACCAGCCCTTTCCTGAAAGCTGGCATACAGCAAATGCTCAGTTAACATTCGATATTTTCTGTCGGGTGTATCTATATAACATACTGGCATCGAACTCCTATGCATATACGTAAATTTCCTATAGTAAAAATCTTTCTTTCCAAAAGCTTGCAGGCATAGAATTTGCCTGTTATATTGGCACTCTATTTAACTATCGACAAACTCTACCTAATCAACATCACGGCCTTTATGAAAAAAGTCATCGCCTTTGTTGCATTGGTAGTAGTTCTATCTTCCTGCAGTCGTTACATTACCACTTACGAAGCAGCCAACGGTAAAGCCAAATGTGGCAGAATGATCCGCTAATAGTTCCTATTAAATATTTATTGCATCCTTATTATCCGGCTGCTGGACGGTAGCCGGATATAACTTCTTTCTTTACCTTGCAGCGTCTAAAAACTGCTGCAAACATGAAAAGAGCCGCCCTCGTTCTATTCTTGCTGGTAAATACCTTGCTAGCGCTGGCCCAAACCAGGACAGCCTTTATATCTGGCCCAATGCAGGGCACCGTTGAGCTAAGGACCGCCCGCATATGGTGCGAGGTAAGCAGCGAAACCGATAAGGTGACCATCACCTACCGCAAGGCCAACACCACCGCAGGCAAAACCCTCACCTATAGAGGCAAGCTGGGCGAATCATTCAACCCCATCACCTTTGAACTGACCGGCCTTGACTTCAACACCACGTATACTTATGAAATAGAGGCCCGCGCCAACCACCAATTGTTTAAGAAATCAGGCCAGTTTACCACCACCGACCTCTGGCAATACCGCAAAAATTTTCCCGACTTCACTTTCCTTGCAGGCAGCTGCTCCTACTTTAATGAGCCTAAGGTAGACCGCAACTTCGTGGAGATCATCAACCCGCGCACGCCAGCCACGCCCTATGGTGGCGATTCGAGCATATTCGCTACCATGGCGAAAGAAAAGGCCAACTTCACCCTGTGGCTGGGCGATAACTGGTACTATAGGGAAGTAGATTTCGGCAGCGCCTGGGGACTGAATTACCGCGCCAGCCGCGACCGCGCCCATGCCGTGCTGCAAGACCTGTGGAAAGCTATGCCGCACTATGCCATTTGGGACGATCACGACTATGGCCCCAACAATGCCGACAAAAGTTACATTTTAAAGGACGCCGCCCGGGAGATCTTTAAAAATTACTGGCCCAATCCCAGCTTCGGCGAGAATGGCCAGGGTATTTATACAAAATTGTCTTACAGCGATGTGGACTTCTTTCTGATGGACGACCGCTGGTTCCGCACCAACGATTTTATGTCCTCTACCGTGAGTTCTTCGTCCCGCGATACCGGTCGCGCCGCAGCCACCACGGCCAATCCGGACAAGCGGATGTGGGGCGCTGCCCAGATGGAATGGCTGAAGAACGCATTGAAAGGAAGCCTGGCTACTTTCAAAATCATCGTTACCGGCAGCCAGGCATTGAATCCCATTTCCACCAGTGATTGCCTGCAGGACTATCCCATTGAATTCAACGACCTGATGAGCTTCCTGGTCAGGGAAAAAATAAACGGCGTGCTGTTCTTTACAGGAGACCGCCACCACAGCGAAGTGATGAAATATGACCGCAATGGCACGTATACCCTGTACGATGTTACCTCCTCCCCGCTTACTTCCGGAGTGGGCCGCGTACGCGACAGGGAAGCAACCAACCCGGCCCGTATACCGGGCACCCTGGTTGAGGCGCAGAATTATACCCGTGTATCTGTTACGGGCGGCCCCCGCGAAAGGGTGCTGAAAGTGGAATTTTTGGGCATTAAAGGGGAAAAGCTTGCAGAATGGAGCGTTCGCGCAGGCGACCTTCGCACCCCTTCGGGAAATTAAGCAAGGCAACACAATAGAGGGATTGCACGTATTTGAATCATACGGTTATATTTGTATTCTCCCTAATTCAGCAATATGATTAGATCCTTGCTATTTGGAATCCTGCTTTGCCTGGCAGCGCTTTCGATGCAGGCGCAGAACCTGGCTACCGGCTACATAGTCACGCACAGTGGCGATACGCTCAGCGGCAACGTTCATTTGAAAACTCGTTCGGAAGGCAGCGCCTATATTTCGGTGGTGGAACAAGCCGCGTCGCCAGCTAAAACATACCCGTTGAACCAGGTAAAAGGATACAGGCTTTCCAATTCAAAAGACGTTTACCAGAAATGGTATGTGAAGATGGACATGACTTACCTGGACAAATGGGACCTTACCATCACGAACGTAGACAGCACCCGCTGGGATTCTGTTTTTCTAAGATTGTTGTATAAAGGCAAATCGCTAAGCATGTACGACCGCCTCGACGTAAAGCAACGCTATTTCATTTATGATAACGAAAGAATGCAGGAACTGATCCTGAAATATTCTTATCCTCCTGACTTCCGCTTGCCTACTTACGAATTCCTGGCGCGCGCCGAAAGACGGCAGATACTGGCCATCTACCGCGATCAATTGCTGATTTATGTAAACCAGCTCCGCAACAACGAAACGCTGGGATATAAGACCAGCGTGGCCCGCTACAACGAAAAAGACATCAAAAAGATCATCATGGCCCTGGATGAGCGGTTAAAGTAACCGCAGCCTGAAATACACCAGCACTACAAAAGCGGCTATCGCCGAAATGCCGAACACGTACACCGGGCCAAATTGCGCCCATGTAAGTCCTGCAATAATACTGGCCAGCAAAGTGCAGATGCTTTGGCACGAAGTAAAAAAACCTATGGCCGTTGCCGTTAGATGGTCGTGCGCCAGGTTGGTGATCCATGCCCTCGCAATACCCTGCGTGGCCGCAGCGTACAATCCATATACAAAGAACAGCGCGAACACCATCCAGCTTTCCGTTGCTATTGCAAATCCCGCATAGGTAACGCTGAAACACAACAGCCCCACGATGAATACTTTTTTCATTCCCATCCTGTCTGCCAATACACCCATGGGATAAGAAGCAAGCGCAAATACGATGTTGTAAAATATATAAGCCATGATGGTCAGCTCATCGCTGCCGGTAATTGATTTTGTGCGCAACAACAGGAATACATCCGAACTGTTGAACAATGCAAACAACAGCAATCCCACTACCAGTTGCCGGTATTGCGGCGATGCCAGCTTCCAGTAAGCAAAGAATGAAAAGAAGTTTCCCTTTTGAACGCCAACCGGCTCAACGCGCTTTTCCTTCAACAAAAAAAGAATGGCCACCGATGCAAGTCCGGGTATAAACGCAATAAAAAAAAGCGAACGGTATTGTTGCGGAAAAAAATGCAGGTACAATAATGCAAGCAATGGCCCCGTAATAGCGCCTACCGTATCCCAGGTGCGGTGAAATCCAAACACCCTGGCCTTGGTTTGCCTGGTGGCTTCGGCGGAAAGCATTGCGTCTCTCGCAGCGGTGCGAACGCCTTTCCCAAGCCGGTCGGTGCTTCTTGCAACAAAGATCCAGACTGGCCAGGTGAGCATGCCCATCATCGGTTTGGAGCAGGCACTCAGGAAATAGCCGAAGCGCACAAAAGGAAGCCGCACACCTTTTTTATCAGACAACTGGCCGAAGTAGCCCTTGCTTAGGCCAACCGTAAATTCTGCAAAGCCTTCCAGTATGCCAATGAGCAACACCGAAAATCCTGCTTGTTCCAGGTAAACCGGTATCACCGAATAAAGCATTTCGCTGGCGATGTCGGCAAACAGGCTAACGATGGCGAGTATCCAAACCGTGCGGCTGATAATGCTCATGCAAGTAAATGTATGAAATGAGATACGATAAGTCGAAAATGGGCGTTGTTGTGAACAAGGTCGAATAGCCGCTGGGAGAAGCATTCACGAGCAATTAACAACTGTTGAAAAAATACTTATCTGGCAAGGGTTTGGCTTTGTTAATTCCGTTTATTTACATCAACTTTGCATGCATTAAAAATCTAATACCGACTCATGGGATTATTCAATTGGTTTACACAGGATATTGCCATAGACCTGGGAACCGCCAATACCCTCATCATACACAACGAGGAGATCGTAGTAAATGAGCCGAGTATTGTAGCCCTGGACAGAAACAATCCTAAAAATGTTATTGCGGTAGGAAAGCGTGCATTGATGATGCATGAAAAAACCCATGAGAGCATTCGTACGGTTCGCCCCTTGAAAGATGGTGTTATTGCCGACTTCAACGCCGCGGAGTTGATGATCCGTGAGCTGATCAAGATGATCTATCCCAAAAAACCATTGTTCCCACCCAGCTGGCGCATGATGATCTGCATTCCCAGCAGTATTACCGAAGTGGAAAAAAGAGCGGTGCGCGACAGCGCGGAGCAGGCCGGCGCCAAAGAAGTGTACCTGTTGCATGAGCCCATGGCCGCGGCGCTTGGAATAGGCATCGACGTGGAAGAGCCGGTGGGCAACATGATCATAGACATTGGCGGAGGTACTACCGGTATTACCGTGATTGCACTGGCCGGCATAGTGTGCGACCAGAGCATACGCATCGCGGGCGATGAATTTACCGCCGACATCATGGAAGCCCTTCGCCGTTACCATAGCCTGCTGATAGGCGAGCGTACGGCCGAACAGATCAAGATCAACATCGGCGCAGCCATGAAAGACCTGGATACGCCACCCGATGATATTCCAGTGAATGGACGCGACCTGGTAACCGGTATCCCTAAACAGATCATGGTAAGCTACCAGGAAATTGCGGAAGCCTTAGATAAAAGCATATTCAAAATTGAAGAGGCCATCCTGAAAGCATTGGAAAGCACGCCCCCAGAACTGGCCGCCGACATTTACCGCCGCGGGCTGTACCTGACCGGTGGCGGCGCATTGCTGAGGGGCCTCGACAAAAGGCTTAGCCAAAAGATCAAACTTCCCGTGCATGTGGCCGACGATCCGCTGAAAAGCGTAGTGCGCGGCACAGGACTGGCACTGAAGAACTACGACCGGTATCCCTTTGTAATGAGATAAAATTTTAACAAGGCACAAGGTAAGGGAGAAGGCAACCAATGCGTAACATCATTCTCTTCATCAGACGGTATCTCAATTTCCTGTTCTTCCTGGTGTTACAGATAATAGCCCTTTCCATGCTGTTCAGGTATAATAAATTTCACGAAGCCGCTTTTGCGGGCATTGCAAAGGAACTAACGGGCGGCATCTATGACAGGGCCAATAACATTGAATACTATTTCAACCTGAAAACGACCAACGACTCCCTGGTAAAGGAAAATGCGCGGCTCAGGAATATGCTCGCTTCCAATTTCGAAGGGCCCGACACCACTTCGAGGATTATTACCGATTCCATTCCTTACGATACACTAGGCAATTACCGCAAATACGTTATACGGGAAGCGCGGGTGTCGAACAATTCCACCGGCACCCAAAACAATTATATCACCATTCACCGTGGCAGGAATCAGGGCGTACGCGAGGACATGGGCGTCATCAGTTCCAGCGGCGTTGTGGGCGCGGTGGTAAATGTAAGCGACAACTACGCCACAGTGATGAGCCTGTTGCACCGCCAAAGCAGGATGCGCGCCTCGTTGAAAAAATCAGGCGAAACCGGCACCGTGCAGTGGGACGGCAATTCGCCCTTATATTTAACGCTGATAGACATTCCTACCAGCGCCGCCATTACCAAGGGCGACAGCGTGGTAACCAGTTATTCCGACCGCTACCCGCGCGGCATAGTGGTAGGCACCGTGGAAAGCATTATCAAAGACCCCAGCAGTAACTTTTATACACTCAGGCTGAAACCCGCGACTAATTTCTTCAGCCTTCATTACGTGTACGTGGTGGAGAACCTGCAAAAGGAAGAACAAAAACAGTTGGAGGAGGCTACGAGAAAAATTCAATGAGCGACCTGGTAAAACATACGTTCCGTTTCATCTTTTTCCTGTTGCTGCAGGCATTGGTATTGCAAAGAGTGCCCTTCCTGCATAAGTTCATTACGCCTTACTTGTATTACCTGTTCATCATCTGGCTTCCCTTCAATACCAGGCGCGGATGGCTTACACTCGTGGGCTTCCTGTTCGGGCTGTCAATGGATTATTTTCTCAATACTCCCGGTCTGCACGCGGCGGCCTGCACCTTGATCGCGTATGTAAGGCCCTTCCTGGTAAACCTGCTGATCCCGCAGCAGGGCGCTGAGCAGAATTATGCTTCACCCTCCATTCGCAGCATGGGATGGGCGCCTTATTTTACCCTGGTGCTCATATTGACCTTGTTGCACCATAGCTATCTGGTATTGCTGGAATGGATACAAATCCGTTCCATCTGGTATTTTATAATGAAGGTGCTGGCCACTACCGGCATCAGCCTGTTGCTGATACTGCTTGCTGAAATGTTGTTCGTAAGAAAAGAAAGGTTCAGGACCAATACAGCCTGAGGTTGAAGATAATAAAACATTAAATTTGCATTCATACCAGCACTAACCAGTAACAACTGAACGTTTCTTCTATTTGTAATTCCCTGACTTATGCCGGTGTTTAATCAGAGCAGGAGCACGATCATACGATTGATCTTTATTGTGATGTTTGTGGTGATAGCCTTGCAGCTGTTCAACCTGCAGGTGCTGTCCGGCAAATACCAGCAGCTTGCCATGGAGAACGCTTTGTTCCCCAAAAGGATCTATCCCACCCGTGGCATCATCTACGACCGTAACGGCAAGGCGATTCTGGACAACACCGTGCTGTACGACCTGATGGTGATACCCGCGGAACTGAGAAACCTCGATACGCTGGAGTTTTGTAGAATGATGGAGATAGATACCGCCGAATTCCGCGACCGCATCATTACCGCCATCATTAAAAACACCAGGGTAAGGCCCTCCATCTTCGAGGACCTGCTGCCGCCCGTGCTGCATGCACGGCTTGAAGAAAACCTGTGGAAGTATAAAGGCTTTTACCTGCAGGACAGGCCCGTGCGGGTGTACCCTTACAACGCAGCAGCGCACATCATGGGCTACGTGGGCGAAGTAGACTCGGCCATTCTCAGACGCTCCAATTATTATTACCAACTGGGTGACTACGTAGGGCGCAGCGGATTGGAACAATACTACGAATCCGTGCTGATGGGCCGCCGCGGCGTGCAATATATGATCCGCGACAACAGGAACCGCCTGGTAGGAAGGTATGAGAACGGCCGGTACGATACCGCCGCCGTTGCCGGGAGAAACCTTAGAACTTATATCGATATCGAGTTGCAGCAGCTTGCGGAAAAGCTTATGACCAACAAGGTGGGAGCAGTGGTTGCGCTGGAACCTAAGACCGGCGGTATCATCGCCATGTGCTCAGGACCTAATTTCAACCCCAATGATCTTACCGGTCCTGAAAAGCAAAAGAACTACCAGCGCATGGTGCTGGATGTATCCGGCCCGTTGCTGAACCGTGCTATCAAAGGATTGTATCCTCCCGGCTCAGCTTATAAGCCATTGGGCGCATTGATCGCGCTGAACGATGGCATCATCGATCCATCTTTCGGTTATCCATGCACGGGACGATATTATGCCTGCGGACATGGAAAGCCCGCCTGCACGCACAATAACGTTGGCCACGCGGCCAACCTGCGGCTATCCATTGCAAACTCGTGTAACTCTTACTACGCGCACGTGTACCGCCTTACGGTGGACAATCCGCAGTTTAAAGGGGTAAAAAAGGGATATGCTCACTGGAAGGAATATGCGAACAATTTCGGTTTGGGCGACCGCCTCGGCGTTGACCTCCCCAGCGAAGACCGGGGTAATATTCCGGATACTGCTGTCTATAACCGCGTGTACCGCGGCGCATGGAACTCCTGCACCAACCTTACGCTTGGCATAGGACAGGACATGATGCTGTCAACCCCCATACAACTGGCCAACGCTATGTGCATCGTAGCCAACAAAGGCTATTATTATACACCCCATTTTGTGCAGAAGTTCGATAGCGAAACAGAAGAAGATACCTTGCTGAATAAATTCCGCCGCAGGCACGAAGTGCTCACCCGCATTCCCGACACTGCTTACGAAGCGGTGATCGGCGGCATGCAGGACGTGGTGGAGCGCGGCACCGCCATGGCGGCGAAAATCCCAGGCATCAGCATCTGCGCAAAAACAGGTACGGCCGAAAACTTCAGGATACTGGATGGCAGGCGCGTACAGTTAAAAGACAACTCTGTGTTCGTATGCTTTGCACCGCGCGAAAATCCTAAGATCGCGATAGCCGTGATAGTGGAGAATGCGGGCTTCGGGTCCACCTGGGCCGCGCCCATCGCTTCGCTGATGATGGAAAAGTACCTGAACGATACCCTCCGCGCCGAACGCGTGAAGGAAGTGGAACGAATAGCGGCCGCCAACCTCATGCCCGCGTGGCTGGAAAGGGAACAATATAAGGCCGACTCGGCCACCGCCGCTTACTGGGCTAATCTTACAAAGGACAGCACCAATTACATGAAGTACCTGCGCAAAGGTTCATCAGCTCCCAAAAAAGACACCGTGCCCACCAAGCCGCCCGGAACGACCATGCTGAAGGAAGCCATATTGAATGAAAGAAATAAAAAAACACTCCATGCATAATGCCGGTTGAAGCATGAACCAAAAAAACCCTGCAATATCAAAAGGCATAGACTGGAGCCTGGTATGGATATACGTCATACTGTGCTTCGTTGGCATCCTGAGTATTTTTGCAGCCACCTACCAGGAAAGAGAAGGCGTAAGCGGTTTTCAAAATATAGTTCAGGGATTCATTTCATTGAAAACAGATTACAGCCGCCAGTCGCTGTATTTTATCATCGGGTTATTCCTCGGCGTTTTCATCCTGCTTACAGACAGTAAATTTTTTACTGCAACGGCCAATCTTTGGTATGTGTTCGGTTTGTTGTTGCTGCTATTGGTATTCCCTTTTCATACGGAAGTTAAAGGGACCAAGTCCATCATCCGCTTCGGCAGCTTTCAACTGCAGCCTGCGGAATTGTGTAAGGTATTCGTGAACCTGGCCCTGGCGAAATACCTGTCGAGGTTGAACGCAGATTTTACAAAATCGCGTTCGCACATGATCGCTATCGGCATAACGCTGTTGCCGGCGATCATAACCTGGAGGCAGGAAGAAACAGGATTGGCATTGGTATACTTTTCATTTTTTATCGTGATGTTCCGAGAGGGTTTGCCGCCCGCCTATCTTATACTCGGTGCATCGCTGGCGGTGCTGGTGGTGGCTACGCTGCTGGTAGATCCAAATACACTCGCCATTGTGCTTACCGCCATTGCCGGGCTTACCATTTATTTCATGCGAAGGCAGATAAGGCGCCGCCGCCGCATATTGGTGACGATTGTTGCATTGTGGTTTGTGTGCGTGGGCATTCAGCGCTTTGCGGTTCCTTACGTGTTCGAACACATGTTTGAGCCTTACCAGGTGAAACGCATATACGCCGCGATTGGTAAAGATTATGTGCCAAAAGACCAGGCCGCGTTGATTGAAAGCGAACAAAAAGTGGCCGCAGCCAAAAAAGACGATGGCGACTACAACGTAAAGCAAAGCAAGATTGCAATAGGCAGTGGAGGCTTCATCGGTAAAGGATTGCTGAAGGGCACGCAAACAAGGTATGATTTCGTGCCCGAGCAGCGAACGGATTTTATCTTCTGTACGATAGGCGAAGGCTTTGGGTTCCTCGGCAGTATCATATTCCTGGGGATTTATCTCGTGCTATTGCTGCGCATTGTTACCATTGCAGAACGACAACGAAGTGTCTTCAGCCGATGTTACGCATACGGCGTTGCCTCGGTTTTCTTTTTTCACATAGCCATCAACGTATGCATGACCATCGGGCTTGCGCCTGTTATCGGTATACCGCTTCCCTTCATCAGCTATGGAGGAACCTCATTGATAACTTTCACTGTTCTTCTCTTCATTCTCATCAGGCTCGACGCAGACAGGCAAATGGTGCTGCGATAATTTTTTTGGTCGATGGTTCTTTTCCGAGGCCGGTGCGTTGTTACCTGAAGATGAAAATCATCTCCACAAAAGATAATTATGTCATTGTTCCCGCCGCAATCCTCGACAGTACGCTGCAGCTGCTTCCCATCGATGGGCAGGTGACATGCGAAGGCTCTTTCAAATTTCAAAACGATCGTTCCTGGAGAATCTTGTAAAAGCGCGCTAGCTTTGCATTCAATTCTCCCTGCACATGAAGATCATTCCGCTTTCAGAAGGCTCTTTCACCATCGACAAGACCAAGCTTTTTGTTCCATTTAATGAAACAACAGACGACCTCCAGAAGCGGCCCGTGGGCAGTTTGCTCGTAGAAGTACAACCTTTTGTGGTGGTTACGGCAGAGGACGTATTGTTGCTGGATACCGGCCTCGGATTTGAACAGGAGGGCGCCATGCAATTGCACCGCAACATGATGGAAGCTGGAATTAATCCAGGTGAGGTTACCAAGGTGTTGCTCTCGCACCTGCATAAAGACCATGCTGGTGGCGTGGGCGCCATTGGCAATAAGACGCTGAGCTTTCCCAACGCTACTTACTATGTGCAGCGGCAGGAATTGGCATTCGCATTTGAAAAAGGATTTCCTTCTTTTATTACGGAAGAGTTGGAGCCTTTAAAACACTCGAACCAATTGGTGTTGCTGGACGGCAATGGGGCGCTGGATGGATATATCAAATACGAGGTAACGGGCGCGCACAGCCCTTATCACCAGGTGTTTTGGATAGTAGAAGGGGGCGAGCGTTTATTTTTTGGCGCCGACGACGCGCCCCAATTACAGCAGATGCGCCACCGCTTTGTGGCAAAATACGATTACAATGGCAAGCTGGCAATGGAATTACGACAACGATGGTGGGAGCAGGGGGAGAAAGAAGGATGGACCTTTTTGTTTTACCACGATATTACAACGCCGGTATTTAAATTTTGAATTATAAGCTTTATGCTGTAACTAACACAAAGGCCTGCCCTGAAAAGAGCCGGCCGTTGCTAACCTATGAAAAACACCAAGTTTAAATATGCTTATTGCCTGATGGGGCGTTTATTATTTTGTTGACGCAATTGCCTGCGTTCCATCAATTCCCTTCTCACCACGTCTTTAAACTCCCGGTCGCACTTGAACACGCGGTCTGCCCGGTCTTTGTTCAATACCTGGGAGAACTGCTCGAAATATCTTTTGCGGATCTGGATCTCTTTTTCTTCCAGTTCTATTTGCGTGGCCTGTTTGTTCTGGATACGGTTGATCCTGATCTCGTCTTCATATTTATTGAAGATGGGCCAGAAGCGTTGTGCTTCTTCGGGGGTAAGCTTAAGCTTGTTGGTGAAGAAAGCTATCTGGTAAGCCTTCAGCTTTCCACCATCGGCCTTTTCGTTGTCCTGCGCAAGCGAAACCCCTGCGGTCCATGCGAACATCAATATGAGTAGAATTATTTTTTTCATGACGGATTCTATAATGTTGTTAAGTATTGCTGCAATTCATCATCGCTTACATCTGATAGCATTTCTTTTATATCGGCTGCATCCATGTCTTCGTGTTCTACAGGAGCGCTTACTGCAACGGTAAGTGTTCCATTTTCCAGGTAATTGGTCATTTCTTCTTCCGATATGGAGCTATCATCACTGATCTTCTCCACTACGGCAACTTCTTTATTGGGGTTGTTGTTGCCAAAATACATCCAGCCTCCGATGGCCATAATACCTATTACTGCTGCCGCTACCGCATACCGCATGACCTTACGGCCCATTGAAACAACTTTTGCCGGTTTGCGTTCTTTTATTTTGTCCAGGATGTTGCCTGCAAGGTCTTCAAAATAACCTTCCGGCACCTGGTAAACATTTTTGTGCTTCAGGCTATCGATCAAAGGAGAGATGTTCTGCAGTTCTCCCTTTACAAAGTCAATGGCCTTTACGCCGCCAACTACTGTTTCAGAAAGCTCACCGAAATAATCCTGGGGCACTTCATAGGGCAGCTTCCTGCTCAGGCTGTTGAGCAGCGGTGATAAGGTCTCGAGTTCGTCCTTTGCACTTTGCTGGCCGGCCTTTACCCTTGCCAGTATCGCGCTGGCCAACCCCTCGAAATACCCTTGCGGCACGCTATAGGTATTTTCGGGACTGATAGTCGCAACCGTAGGGCTGATCTTCCTCAATTCGTTCAATATGGTTGACCTGGTTTGCATTGACCTTCCTGAGACTGGTTTAGGGTCGTTTGGTTTAATGGTTCAGGATATAGTCTTCAATTTTTTTTACTGCGTGATGGTACGAGGCCTTCAGGGCCCCTTCGGAAGTTTCCAGGATTCGGCTCATTTCTTCGTAGGGCATTTCGTCGTAATAACGGAGATTGAACACAATCCTTTGCTTTTCAGGCAGTTGCTGAATAGCGAGTTGCAATTTCCACTCTAACTTATTGGGATCGAAGAACTTATCAGCTTTGATCTTATTGCTTAACCCGCTTTCAACCTCGCTGAGGGATACTGCCGATCTCTTTTTCTGCTGTTCCAGGAAGGTCAGGCACTCATTGGTAGCGATACGGTAAAGCCAGGTATAGAGTTGAGAATCTTCGCGGAAATTTTCAAGGCCGTTCCAAACCCTGATGAAAATGTTCTGGAGCACATCATTGGCGTCGTCGTGTTCCACTACCATGCGGCGCACATGCCAGTATAGCTTTTCCTGGTATTTTTTAATGATGGCAGTAAAGCCCTGCTCCCTGGTGCCCGGGTTACGGAATTGATGGAGTAGTTCGCTGTCTTGAGTGGTGACTGCCATAAGTTTTATTTAGTTGAGCGTCACGGATTATCGGTTAGGCATTCACATAATAGGTGCTGCCGGCGGCCCGCAAGTGGTAAACGCTAGACCGCTAATTTTATGCTTTTCCTGCGTGACAGCACTTTCTCAACGGCCTCCACGATATTGGGAGCGTCGAGCCCATATTTCTTAAGCAACTGGTCCGGCGTTCCGCTCTCCCCGAAAGTATCGTTTGTGCCCACGTATTCTATGGGTACTGGCAGGTGCCGGGCTGCAACCTGGGCGATGCTGTCGCCCAGTCCACCGATGATGTTATGTTCCTCTGCGGTTACTACGCACCTGGTCTTGGTAATCGATTGTATCACGGCGTGCTTGTCCAACGGTTTGATGGTGTGGATATTGATCACTTCCGCGCTGATGCCTTTTTCTTCCAGCGCCCTGGCCGCTTCGATGGCTTTCCAAACCAGGTGCCCGCAGGCAAAGATGGAAACGTCGGTGCCCTCAGCCAGTATTTGCGCTTTTCCTATTTCAAAGGTTTGGTCGGGTGCGGTGAAATTCGGCCATTTGGGCCTGCCGAACCTAAGGTAAACCGGTCCCACATGCTCCGCGATGGCAATAGTGGCGGCCTTGGTTTGATTGAAATCGCAGGGCACTATCACGGTCATGCCGGGTAGCATTTTCATCATGCCGATGTCTTCGAGTATCTGGTGCGTGGCCCCGTCTTCACCCAGGGTTACGCCGGCGTGTGAGGCGCAGATCTTTACGTTTTTGCCTGAGTAGGCAATTGACTGCCTGATCTGGTCGTACACGCGGCCGGTGGAAAAATTGGCGAAGGTAGTGGTATACGGAATTTTGCCACCGATGGTGAGGCCTGCGGCAATGCCCATCATATTAGCTTCTGCAATACCGCATTGCACGAACCGCTCGGGGAATTCTTTCATGAACTTTTGCAGCTTGAGCGAGCCCGCCAGGTCGGCAGTGAGCGCAACTACATTGGGATTTTTTTTACCGAGTTCGTAAATGCCTTCTCCGAAGCCCGAACGGGTGTCCACTTCATTCAGGATTTTTATGTCTTTTAGCATGATGTGCGTTTGGTGCGGCAAAGGAAAGAATTATTGCGGAATGGGCAAAGGGAAGATATATACGGGGAAAACACTCTTTTTCCGGTTGAATAAGCGCGTAAAATAGCGTCTCAAATCGCAGCCATGGCCTCCAAACAAATTACTATTGGCGACAATACTTTCGAAATGCATTCGGTGTTCCAAATATCACAACCGGGATGTTTAGGAATCGGCCAGCCGACGATAACTTATGTTGCGGTGTATGTGAAGGAGTAAAATGCGGAATGCTCACTAACGGTAACCATCAATTGCAATAACGCCTATAGGGATAACGTTAACGCATATGTTAAGCTCTTGCAAAAGCGCCTCTTAACAATACTTTACCTGCGCATTGCTTTTAAATGCGTGGTTTTTTTTAGATTTTGTATCAACTAAAAACCACCCCTATGTCAGCATCTTTACTTCGAAACCTTTGTTTTGTTATTCTTTTTGCGGCTTGCGCATCTGCCTCGCGCAATGCCAGGCAACCGGTGGAATACGATCCCATAATTGACAATAATTACGATCAACCTTCCATAGCCGCCGGTCTCAAACCCCTATCGTTAATGGACCTTCCGCAAACGCAGGATGGCGGATTCGTGCTGGCGCCTGGATTGTATGAAGCGGAATTCAAAACTTATTGCTTGCAACCCGGTACGCCCGATCCCCGCCCCGGCGATGCTTACCTGCAAGGACCTGTTACAGGTTATAGAAAAGATATTGTAGAATCTGTTTTGCTTAATTCAAGGCATCATTCGCAGATACCGCAGAAGCACGTGCAATTGTTGTTGTGGTCTGTTGTCAGCGGCGCTGATTTCAATAAATTGTCTTCTTCCGTTCAATCAGATGCTATGAAATTGCTGACCCCCAGGCAGGTGTTTGAATTGAAAGGAGGTGTGGCGGGTGTTATAAAAACAGTTGCTTCGTCAGGGATCTTCAAGGGCAACAGCGGCATGCAACGGCTTTTTGAAATGGGCACTACCTCGTATGAATCCTTTGAGCGCATAGCTGTCTTGCGGGAACCTTCGCAAATTAAAAAGCATGGAGTGAAATACGACCGCTGGTACAAGCAATCAGAAAATTATTATATCCGATATTTTCCTGCCAGTTACCAGAAAGTAAAAATACAGGTATACGTGCCGGATAGTTTATTGGACGCGGAACATAAGCTCAATGGCGATTACCTGGTTTTCGACCCTACGGGCCAGCAGGCCAGCCCTGCCTTTACCAATGCACAGCGATTGGGTATCGGCGCACCGGTGCTGGAGGTGATCAGGGTTATTATCCAGGTAAACAAACAAAAGAAAGCAAATACGCCTCCGGCGAAAACGCCGGATCAAAAACGCAAATCGCGGCCGGGGCAAAAGCAGTTTTAATAATGGATGGCTGCAGTAATGGCCTCGTTATTTAAATTCCTGGTAAAAGATATAGACGGGGCCTGTTAAATCAACAGCAAGAAAATCGAATAAAACTTTAGGCTGCAGCATTGACGAACTTTGGGTTGGCAGTGGATATGAAGACAGCAGGGCTCGATTCCGAACCATTATTTCAATGCGTCGACATTTGTGGGACGTTAGAGATTCGAACTCCATGTGTTTCTGTGTACCAGGTTTACAATCTGGCGTGACTCCACCCTCGTCACCGACGTCCCAAATAAGCGGAGAGCAATGGAATCGAACCATTACCGCTGTTACACGGAGCACCTTAGCAGGATGCCGCAGCAAACCAATGTCTGCCTGCTCTCCAACAATACAACTGCGGAAGGTGAGAGACTCGAACTCCCATCGCTGTTGGGCGACCTCGGTTTTCAAGACCGGTGCAATGCCAATTCTGCCAACCTTCCAAAAACAAAAAACCCTCCAGTAGAAAACCGAAGGGCTTATATGCCAATGAGATAATATAAATAATTAACTCGCAGACAATACACTGCCCTTCATGTTATAGCTACTGCTATAACAGGAGACGAAAGACGATGTATATGAATTGCTGCGAAACATAAAACAAAATTAGAAAAAAAATCGGGACATGCAAAAAATGAAATGCGAAATTCGTAGTTTAATGTTTGTTAGTATTTATGTCGGGCCATGAAATCTCCTCTTGTTCTTATTCTGCTGCTTTTTTGCTGTAGCGCTATTGCACAGCTTTCCAATAAGCAAGTCCTCGACCTGAAATCCGGCCGCATGCCAGATGATACCAGCTACGTATACTGGCTGCCGTATGAAAAGGGCAAAAGCTATTTATTGATACAGGGCGCTAACAGTAAGATGAGCCACCAGCAGGAACTTTCCCTCGATTTTAAAATGAAGAAAGGCAGCAAGGTTTGCGCAGCCAGGGCAGGCACTGTAGTCGATGCCCGGGGCGACAGCGACAAAGGCGGATTGAAAGATGCAAACTACTCAGATGGCAACTATGTTATTATCCGGCATGACGACGGAAGTACTGCGTACTATTGGCACCTCGACAAAAATGGGGCTTACGTTAAGGCCGGAGAGCACGTAAAAAAGGGCCAGCTCATCGGGGCGTCCGGTAATACAGGCTATACCGCATTTCCACACCTGCACTTCCAGGTATATGATGCATCTGGAAAGGAGATCATGGTAAGGTTTCTTTCAAAGAAAGGAAAGGTATACCCGCGGCCAGGCAACTGGTACAAATGCATGCAAAACTGAAGTAGCCGTGAAAACAAAAGCGGGGCAGAGACCATGATCCCATGGTTGAATAACACAATTTAAATTGAATATATGGCATACAACGAAAAACTGGCCGACAGGGTGCGTGAGATCATTGTGGAGACGCATAAAAGCATAGAAGAAAAAAGAATGTTCGGCGGACTGTGTTTTATGGTGAACGATAAAATGTGCATAGGTGTGGAAACCGAACGCCTCATGGTGCGGCTGGATCCCGCAGTGTATGATGAGGTGTTGGAAAAAGAAGGCTGCAAACCAATGGACTTTACCGGTAAAGTGATGAAAGGATTTGTTTTTGTAGATGCCGATGTGCTGAACACGAAAAGAAAGCTGGAATACTGGGTAAACCTTGCATTGGAATATAATAAAATAGCAAAGGCTTCAAAGAAAAAGAAGAAATGATCCCGCCGCAGCGAAGCAGCACCTTAGACAATCCTGTTTGGCACTCACTGCAGGAAGACCATAAGCAGTTTGCACTTACTTACGGTAATCTGAAATGCTATCATCCCGATGTTTGTCCTTTCGGCGGTTACGAGGGCGAAGAAAACATTGCAAGCGCAATAGATGAATATGCCACACTCGCCAACAACTTCTTTATAGTCGGCGAAAAGCCGGAGTTTTCCGATAAATTGATCCTGAAAAAAGAATTGATCTGCCTGCAGATGGTTATCGATCGCCGTATGGATGTTTCCATACGGGAACGTATTGTACGCCTGAACGATGATCATAAAGATGAATTGGTGGAACTGGTGAACCTTGTGCAGCCGGGATATTTCAGGGACAAGACTCCGTTATTGGGCGATTATTTCGGCATTTTTAAGGATGAGATGCTCGTTTCCGTAACAGGAGAAAGGATGAAGACGCATGATTTTACCGAAGTCAGTGCAATCGTTACGCACCCCGAGCATACCGGCCTGGGATATGCGAAGCAGTTGATAGCGTACGCGGTGAACAATATCTTCGATCAGCATAAAACCCCTTACCTGCATGTTGCACAAACCAATGCGCATGCTATTGCATTGTACGAAAGATCAGGCTTTAAGACCCGCCGGAAGATCAGTTTCTGGAACTTCGCCGTTTAGCACCCAACTAACCGCGCAAGCTCCGGCAATAAAAAGATGCATCAATCGTTGACCGCCTGCCACTATGCGCTTTGCAGCTCTTGCACTATATTTCACTTATGAACACCCGAACCCCGGCCTTTATTGCTTTGACAGTTTTGTTCATGCAGTGCGGTTCTGCCGGTAATAGCCCGGCCACTACCACCGACACTACCACTACAACAAACTATGCCCCGGTTGCGGCTACGATAACCGCAGAAGACACAACTCCTATTGTAAACAACACCAACCCTGCAAAAGACAGTGACACAGGAGAAGATTACGTGTCGATTGTGCCGCGGGTACTCGTAGACACTTCGATCGACCCGGCCGTGTATGATACCATACAATACGCTTATATAACGAAAATCATCGATGGGGATGCCGCGTTTATTGAAGCAGACTATATTCAATTTCTATGGAACGAGGAGGCAATCGATGCGGCTGCCAAAAGACATGATGCTGATACAGCCTATACCGAGGATGGCAAAATGGAGGTATGGGTTCCCAACGATTACTATATAGTTAATGACAGCAAAAAGATCAGGAGGTTGAAGCTTTCGAAAAATGTAATTATCAGTCTCGTCGATTGGGGCCCCGATGCTGAATTCAAAGTCGATAACACACTCAATGGACTTAAAAATAGATATGAGGACAGGCCATTTGTCTTATGGCTCCATAAGGGAGTAGTTGTAAAGATCAGAGAAAAATATGTGCCGTAGATGCTGTGTGATACGTTAATTCAACCCCGCCGGCTTCTTTGAATAAAACGATTCATCGTTCTTGATCTTTTGCTCCCAACGCCACGCAGTGGACATCATATCTTCCAATGAATACCGGGGTTCCCATCCCAACTCGCGCTTCGCATAATCGTTGTTTGCATAAATTGCCACTACGTCGCCGGGCCTGCGCGGGCCGATGGTATAATTGAGCTTAACGCCACTCACTTTTTCAAATGCGTGTATCGCTTCCAATACGGTAACGCCGTTGCCGGTGCCCAGGTTAAACACCTCGCATTTCTTCTGCTGCTTTTTTGCCAGCAGGTAATCCACCGCCAGCGTATGCGCATGCGCTATGTCTGATACATGAATATAATCCCGTATGCACGATCCATCGCGGGTGGGATAGTCTGCTCCATGCACTGTCATTTGCGGCAGCTTGCCAATAGCGGTTTGCGTAATGGCGGGCACCAGGTTGGCGGGCTTGCCGATAGGCAGCTCGCCGATGAACCCGGAAGGATGCGCGCCTACGGGGTTAAAATAACGCAGCAGCACGCACCTGGTATCGTTCGCTTTGGAGAATTCATTAATGATCTGCTCGCCCATTTGCTTGGTATAACCATAAGGGGATTCCGCGGGCTTCGGCGGGGTGAATTCCGTAACGGGTATCTTATCGGGATTGCCGTACACGGTGCAGGACGAAGAAAAAACAAAATACCGTATCTGGAATTCCTGCACGCACTTCAACAGGTTAATGAGCGAATTAAGATTGTTCTCAAAATACATGAGGGGTAGCTCTACCGATTCACCCACGGCTTTGAAAGCGGCAAAATGAATGATGCCCGATATATCCTCGTTCTCCTGGAAAATGGCAAAGGTGTCATCGAAATTGCAGAGATCTACCTTGTAGTTTTTGATCTTTTTGCCCGTGATCTTTTCCACGCCTTCGAGAATGCGCGCATTGGACCGTGAATTATTATCGACAGAAATTACATCGAAGCCGTTTTCAACAAGGTCAACAATCGTATGCGAGCCGATATAGCCACACCCGCCTGTAACAAGAATTTTAGACATAGTTTCCTCCTGCTGCTCCAGGGTTATTTAATTTGATTCATAAGGTATTGTCCATAACCGCTCTTCAACAAAGGCTGGGCGAGTTTGGTCAGTTGTTCCTTATCGATGAATCCTTTTTTATAAGCAATTTCTTCGATGCATGCAATCTTAATGCCCTGCCGCTGCTCGATCACCTGCACAAATTGGCTGGCCTGCATCAATGAGTCGAAAGTACCGGTATCCAGCCAGGCCGTACCGCGGTCCAGCACCGACACTTTCAATTTACCTGTACGAAGATATTCTTTGTTCACATCAGTTATTTCATATTCTCCTCTCGCGCTCGGTTGCAGGTGGCGGGCTATTTCCACCACGCTATTATCATAAAAATATAAACCCGGCACCGCATAATTGCTCTTGGGCCTGGCGGGCTTTTCCTCTATGGATATTGCCTGTTTGTTTTCATCGAATTCCACCACGCCATATCTTTCAGGATCGCTTACATGGTAGGCGTAGATGATGCCGCCCTCAGGATGGGTATTTTTTTCCAGTTGTTCTCCCAGGCCGGTGCCATAAAAAATATTATCGCCCAGCACCAGGGCCACGCTGTCGTTACCTATAAAATCTGCGCCGATCACAAAAGCCTGGGCCAGTCCGTTGGGCACTGCCTGTTCCGCATACGAAAATTGCAGTCCGAGGTTGCCTCCATCGCCGAGCAGCCGCCGGAATTGCGGAAGATCGTATGGGGTTGAAATGATCAGTATTTCGCGGATGCCTGCCAGCATAAGGGTAGAAAGCGGGTAATAGATCATGGGCTTATCATAGATAGGCATGATCTGTTTGCTGATGGCATACGTTATAGGATGCAACCGGGTGCCGGAACCCCCGGCGAGTATAATTCCTTTCATTCCGGCAAAATAATACACTAATGCGCACATCTGCAAATGTGCATGCTACTGAGTCGATAGGAGTCCCGACTAAAACAATCTTACAACGTAGTAGGTAATTGCCGCAAGAAGAGCACTCACCGGAATGGTGAGTATCCATGCCCAAAGCAGGTTAATGGTAACACCCCAGCGCACCGCGCTCAATCGCTTGGTAGCGCCCACACCCACGATGGCCCCCGTAATGGTATGCGTAGTGCTCACCGGTATTCCCATGTGCTCTGTCAGGTAGAGTGTGGCTGCGCCAGCGGTTTCAGCGCTTACACCTTCCAGTGGGGTAACCTTGGTAATGCGTGTACCCATGGTCTTTACGATCTTCCAACCACCACTCATGGTACCAAGCGCAATGGCAATAAAGCTGGCCAACGGTACCCACAGGTGCGTATTGACAAATTCAGTAAAGTCCATCGGATTGCCACGCTGCCCCTCATAATATATGTAGGCAGCGCCAATGATGCCCATTACTTTTTGCGCGTCGTTGCCGCCGTGTCCAAGACTGAACAATGCAGACGATACCAACTGCAATCTCCTGAACCAACTGTCCGCGCGGTAGGGGTTACTTCGTTTACATAAGTTGACAATGACCACCGTTATAAAAAATGCCATGATCATTCCCAAAAGCGGCGCGGCAAAAATGAAAAGGAATGTAGGGATCACTTTTGCATAATTGATCACGTGGTTGCCACTGTCGCCGGTAATGCCGCCCGCATGCGCCAATGCCGCACCCATAAAGCCTCCCAGCAAAGTATGCGAGGAACTGGAGGGAATGCCGAACCACCACGTCAGCAGATTCCAGGTAATAGCGGCGATCAATCCCGCGAATATCACGTCGAGGTTAATGAATTCCTCTTCTACAGACCTGGCAATGGTATTACCGATCTTGAACTCACCTATAATATATTTTGAAACGAAGAAGGCCGCGAAATTGAAGATGGCCGCCCATAACACCGCCTGAAAGGGCGTAAGCACCTTGGTGGAAACTATCGTGGCTATAGAGTTGGCCGCATCATGGAAGCCGTTGATATAATCAAATATCAGGGCAAGTATGATGATAATAACAAGAAACGTCATAAATCAGTTAGGAGTACTTAATAATGATGGATTCGATCACGTTTGCGGCGTCTTCGCATTTATCTGTCACGATCTCCATTACCTGGTAGATCTCACGTTTCTTGATCACTTCCTTGGCATCCTGTTCTATTTCGAATAACCGGTCAATCGACATGTCGAACACATCATCTGCCTGGTTTTCTATGCTGTTTACTTTTACCAGTGCTTCGGTAAGCTGGCGCATATTGCGGCGGTTTCTTAATTCAAACACGGCATTGTGAATGTGCTCACAGCCCTGGTCAATCAGGTCGGCCAACTTCTGAATACCGGTATCGTTTGGATTTACCCTGTAAAAATTAATTTTTTTGGCTGATGCAAAAATATAGTCGCAGATGTCGTCCAGGGCGCTGGCCAGGTAGTGAATATCTTCCCGGTCGAAGGGCGTAATGAAGTTGCGGCCCAGCTCGGTGAAGATGCGGTGTGTCAATTCATCGTTCACGTGCTCCAGGTCTTCCACCCGTGATATCAGCGAAGCCCTGCGGTCGAAGTCCGGCTCTGAAACCACTTGTTTCAACGTACTGCCCATTTTGGCCACATTGCCTGCCACCTCCTCGAACAGGGTGTAAAACACCCGGTCCTTTGGCATGAAGATCTTCATAATGGAATTCAGGCCCATAGTAAAAATTTGGGCAAAAATAGAATTAATGACAGTCCCGTCCTTCGCGATTATTCAGTTAATAATTTCTTAACATTGGAACCGCTCGGCCCGGTACTTTCTCCGACTTGCCTGCCTATTTTTGCGGTTTGTGAAAAGAGCGCAATTATATCAAATCCTGTTAGTTATTGTTTTTGCATCCATCTTCTCTCCAGCCCGCGCCCAATTCCTGGTCGAAATGCTGGACACCACACGCGATGAACACAAACGGCTATACTATTCCCTGAAAAAACTAGACCACATCCGCATCAGCGGTTACATGCAGCCGCAATTCCAGGTGGCCAGCGCCCAGGGGGTGGAAAGTTTCAGCGGCGGCGATTTCCCGACTCACGTCAATAACCGCTTCATGCTGCGCCGTGGCAGGATACGGTTCGATTACGCAGGATATACCAATACCAACAAACCTTCACTGCAGTTTGTGTTTCAATTCGATGGAACGGAACGTGGCGTGTTTATCCGCGACTTCTGGGGCAGGGTATATGAGAACAAATTCGAATTGTTTTCCCTCACTGCGGGTATGTTCGCCCGGCCATTCGGTTATGAAGTAAACCTGTCTTCATCCGACCGGGAATCGCCTGAACGCGGGCGTGCATCCCAGATCTTAATGCGTACCGAGCGCGACCTCGGCGCCATGGTTTCCCTTGAATCGAGGCATAGCACTAACTGGCATAACTACCTGAAGTTCGATGCTGGCCTCTTCAATGGACAGGGACTTACCGCTCCGGGCGATTTTGACAGTTACAAAGATTTTATCGCCCGCGCTTCCCTAAAACCCTTCCCATTGTCTGAACAGGTTTCGTTATCTGCGGGCCTTTCCTTGCTGCATGGAGGTTTTGTTCAAAACAATAAATATGTATACCAGTCCGGAAGCGTGGGAGGAAATGAAGTGTTTGTCATCGATTCATCGGCAAGCAATGTTGGTCGGAAAGCTCCACGCAGGTACCGTGGCGCCGATGTACAATTAAAATGGAAGCACGACTGGGGCGCTACTGAATTACGCGCCGAATACTGGAAAGGAACACAAACCGCCACGGCTCATGATACACAAACCCCGTCCTCTTTATTGAATGAACCGTATTATATAAGAGCATTCGATGCGGCATTTTTTTATTTGCTCCAGAATATCATCAATGAAAGCCACCAGGTGGGTATTAAATACGACTGGTACGACCCCAATACCCATGTGAGCGGCGACCAGATCGGCAAGGGTGGCACCAACCTCACTCCCGCCGATATAAAGTATAATACCCTCGGCTTCGGATATATATATTATATAAACAAAAACCTCAAGCTGGTACTTTGGTACGATATGATCAGGAACGAGTCCACGGCGCTCCAAAGCTTTAACGGCGATGTGGATGATAATATCTTTACGGGCCGGCTTCAATTCCGCTTTTAATTTTCTGCAGCACAAGCTTGTTAATGTGCACAGTATATGCTGACCAAAAGCTGATTAATAATTCCTTAATATTCGAGTAATGTCACGGTAACATTGCCCGGGTAGTTTTGCCGCAAATAAACAGGTAATCCGTGGCAAAATCGTTGATAGTAGCTATTGTCTCGCTCTTTGGTTGTTACATCTTGTCTGCACAAACCGGCAAGATCTCCGGAAAAGTTCTTAACCAGAAGAACGAAGCCATCCCCGGCGTTTCTGTAAAAATAGTAGGCGCTCCAGGCGGCGTTACTACCGACGTTGAAGGACGCTATACACTAACGCTTTCAGTAGAAAAAAAATACGAGCTCGAATTTTCAGCAGTAGGCTATGCGGCCAAGGCCATCAGCGATATCGACCTGTCGGCAGGGCAGGTAACCGAACTGAATATAATGCTGGAAGTAAGTAATAAAGACCTGGGCACTGTAACGGTTACGGCTACCCGCTCCACCGCCCGCAAAGAAACTGTAAACGCTCTCATCCAGTTCCAACGCAATACCAATACGGTTGCTTCGGTAATTTCCGCCGAGGCCATACGCCGCTCTCCCGATAAAAATACCGGTGAAGTGTTGAAGCGCATTCCCGGCACCAGCATACAGGAAGGCAAATACCTTGTGGTGAGAGGGCTAAGCGACCGTTACAACACTGCCATGCTCAATGGCATTCAGCTCTCCAGCACCGAACCGGACAGGAAGACATTTTCTTTCGACATCTTTCCTTCATCGATGATCGACAACATCGTAATCAACAAAGCATTCGTGCCTGAGTATCCCGGCGAATGGGGCGGTGGCATGGTGCAGGTGAATACAAAGGACATTCCCTCGTCTAACTTTTTTACAATACAGGTGGGCACTGGCTTCAACTCCCGCACCATCGGTAAGGATTTTCATAATTACGAAGGCGGCATGTACGATTGGCTGGGCATCGACGATGGCGCAAGAGCACTGCCCGATGGGTTTTTGAATAAGACGCAGTTCAGCAATGCCTCCAACACGCAGAAAACAGCGCTGGGCAAGCAGATCGCAACGCAGTGGGCCGTAAACAAAGTAGCTGCGCCCATCAATGCCTCGTTTCAGCTAAGCGGAGGCTTCAATACCAAACTGTTTAAAAAAGATTTCGGTGCCATCCTGGGTCTTGCTTACAACCGCTCGCACCGCAACCTCGAGTTTGATAACAGCTTTTACAGCTTCGATAATTCCCGGTCTTCTTTACTGTTCGATTATAACAGCCACAAATATAGCAGCGACGTGCTGGCTGGAGCACTGGCCAATTTCGCCCTTAAACTGAACAACAATCACAAGATCACGTTGAAGAATATCCTCAATGTAAATTCATCGGACTACACCACGCTAAGGACGGGCCTCGATTTTGAACAAAATTCGGCCATCGGCGAGAACATCCGCGCAAGGGAGCTGGCTTTCAAATCCAATATCTTCTTCAATACGCAACTGGCAGGTGAGCACAATATTCGCGCCCTTAGCTCAAAGATCAATTGGTATGGCAGCTTTAACATCCTGGATGCATACATTCCGCAACAAAGGCGTGTGCAGTACAACCAGTCGCGCGAAACGCCCAATGCACCTTATTTGCTGTTGCTGAGCGAGTCGCGTTCACAAAAAACAGGAAGTGTTTTCTACAGCACCCTATCGGACTATATATATAATACGGGCGGCGACATCACCACCAATTTCAACTTGTTCAACAACAAGCAAACCGTCAAGCTGGGGTACTTGTTCCAGGTGAAGGACAGGCTGTTCAATTCAAGGCCTTTCTCCATTTACCTCACCGATGGCACATCGCCCTTGCGCATGCTGCCTGAGGAACAAGTATTCGCCCCTGAAAACTTCGATGCAAACGATCCGCAGAAATTCAAGTTCGATGAGATTATCGGCAAGCAGTTCCGCTACATGGCCAACAGCATCCTGAATGCGGGGTATGTTCAGTTGGACAATAATTTCACCGATTGGCTACGCGTGGTATGGGGCGTGCGTTACGAGCATTTCGATCAACTGGTTGGAAGTCCTAGAAAAAGCGATAAAAGGCATGCGCACAGCAAGGTCGGCGATTTCCTTCCCGCGGTGAATGCAGTTATCAAGTTGGGCAGCAAGACCAACCTGCGCGTGATAGGTTCGCAAACCATTGTGCGCCCCGAGTTTCGCGAGCTCACCAATTTTGCCTTCTACGATTTTGAATTGGGTGCGGCGGTTATCGGCTTAAGCAGCCTGCAACGTACTAAGATCAGCAACCTCGACATACGCTACGAATTGTATCCGCGCGCCGGCGAAATGTTCACATTGGGTGTATTCTATAAATATTTTAAGAATCCCATCGAATTATACTTCAATCAATCCGGCGTGGCCACCAACACTTTCAACTACCTGAATGTTGATAAAGCTACCGGCTACGGCTTGGAATTTGAAATGCGCAAGAAGCTCGATTTCGTGGAAGCACTGAAGAACTTCACTTTCCAGGCTAACGTTTCGTACATCCGTAATAAAGTAGAAGACCCCGGTGTAAAGGTTGACCGCCCCATGCAGGGACAATCACCCTACCTATTCAATGCGGCGCTTCAATACGATCTTGAAAAGATCGGCTTGAATACAACCATCCTGTTTAACCAGATCGGCAGAAGGATATTATATGTGGGCAACGACCAGGTTCCTGAGATCTGGGAAAACCCACGTCCGCTGCTGGACCTGCAATTTGCAAAAAAGATCAAAAAACGTGGAGAAGTTCGCCTGAACATATCAGACATCATTAATAAAACTGCATTTTTCTACCATGATGTAGACAGGAACGATCGGTTTAAGAACGGTGGAATAGACAAAATAGCTATCAGCCGTAATTATGGAACCAATTTCAGCATCTCGTTTGGCTATACATTCAAATAATCGACATCAAAAAACATTAATTGATCTATATGAAAAAGTTATTACTGATCGGTTGCTTCGCGTCGCTGGCAGTTAGCGGCTGCCGCAAGATTGAAGTGGATGATAACGGTACCGGCGGCGGTGGTGGTACGGACGAAAACACCATTTTGTCCGGCAAAATAAGCGCGGATAGAACATTAAAGGCTAGCAATACGTACAAGCTTCGTGGTATTGTTTACCTGGTGGACGGCGCTACGCTTACCATCGAGCCCGGCACAAGAATAGAAGGTGAAAAGTCTACCCGCGGCGCATTGATCGTAACCCGCGGCACCAAGCTCATTGCAAATGGCACAAAAGATAAACCCATTGTGTTTACCTCTGATGCCGCTTCACCGGCAGCCGGCGACTGGGGCGGAATTGTATTGCTTGGCCGGGCAAGGAACAACAACAGCTTCAATGGCGCACCCGGCATAGGAGAAATTGAAGGCGGTGTTAACAACGGTGAAGGCCATGGCTTACATGGCGGCGCCGACGATGCCGATAATTCAGGTATCCTCAAATATGTACGCATTGAATATGCGGGGTACGCCTTTCTTCCTGACAAGGAATTGAACTCACTTACCATGGGCTCTGTGGGACATGGCACTACCATCGACAACGTGCAAATAGCCTTTGCGCTGGATGATGCATTTGAATGGTTCGGCGGAACAGTGAATGCCAGCCACCTTATCGCTTATAAGAGCCTGGACGATGACTTCGACACTGACAATGGATACAAGGGAAAAGTTCAATTCGGTATTATCATGCGAGATTCCAGCAGGGCCGATATTTCACAATCAAACGGTTTTGAAAGCGATAACGATGCCAACGGAAGTTCCGTTGCCAACTTGCCGCAGACTTCTGCCATCTTTAGCAACATTACCGTAATCGGGCCACGTGCTACCACTTCTAATGCTGGTAACAGCCTGTTCAGAAGAGGCGCTCATATAAGAAGGAACTCTTCCATTTCTATTTTCAATTCTATTTTCATGGGATGGCCTACAGGCATTCACATCGATGCAGCAGCCGGACGTGCCACGGACGTGAACATAACCGACAACAACCTGTTTATACAAAATACGATCATTGCAGGTTGCGCCAAGCCATTGGACTATTCACCCAATGGTACGCCCACCGGCATGACATTGGCGGCACTGACAACCTGGTTCAACACCCCAGCTTTCGGGAATACTATTTATGCCGATAATGGCGACGTGAAGCTCGAATCTCCTTTCAATTATTCTAATCCCAACTTTACACCGCAAACCGGTTCACCCGCTCTTAGCGGCGCCAGTTTCAGCAACACCAAGGTTGCAAGCGGCTTTAAGCCGGTTACATTCCGCGGAGCTGTGGGCGCAGCAGGTTCAGATGACGGCGAATGGTGGAAAGGCTGGACCAGCTTCAAGTAATTAAGATCACTTAATTTGCAGCCGCTCCTGCAGGGGCGGCTTCTTATTTATGTGATATGAGAAAGATCATTTTGTTTGTTGCTGTATGTACATGGATTGCGTGCAGTGAGTCCGCCGATAAGAACAACCCGAAGGCGCAATTCGATATGCTTGAAAAAGTATTTGAAACAGGCAATTGGCGGCATACTGCTTATGAGGATACAACTTATTTATTCTTCAGCCGGGAGGGCGATACCCACTACAAGGTATATCGTTACAGGATGATGGATGGAGACTCGGTGCAATCTGCCATTTTTAATATTCAATGGCAAAATGATACCATCCTGATGAAAGTAGATGATGAATACAGGATACTGACAGCGGTAGATGACAACAGCAATGCATGGAGCCACGATGGCGCTGTTTACCGTTTTACAAAGCTCGACAGCCTGCATCTTTTGCTTGACAACGATGGAAAAAGCATCGACACGTTAAAAAGAACGCTTCCCATCAGCACCTTCCTGGCGCGTTCCAAATACGATTTCGTGCACGGCACCAACACTGCCAATGCCACAGGAGACACTCTAGGCAACAGGCACTGATAAGTCAAACACCAGCGTTCGCAACTATATTATTATCTTAGGTTTGCGTATGCCAAAGAAAATAACCGTTCTGTTGCTCATCACTTGCTGCTGGCATGCAGCATTAACCCAGCAACCAGGCCTCGTTTCAAAGATCGCTTTCGGCTCCTGCGCCCACGAAAAACGGCCGCAACCCGTGCTGGACCTTGTAGTGCAACACAAGCCCGACCTTTTTGTTTACCTGGGAGATAATATCTACGGCGACACACGCGACATGCGCGTGCTGAAAGCAAAATATGACACGCTTGCCGCCAGACCGGAGTTCCAACGCCTGAAAAAAAACGTACGCATATTAGCCACCTGGGACGATCACGATTATGGTTGGAACGACATCGGCCGCCACTATCCGTTCAAAACACAATCGAAAGAAATTTTTCTCGACTTCTTCGGAGAGCCCGCCAACTCCGAAAGACGCAATCATCCCGGTATTTATACGTCATACCATTTCACCGGCCAGGGAAAAACACTGCAACTGATATTGCTCGACAACCGCACATTCCGCGACGACCTTAGAACATACCGCGGCGAGCTGCACGCAGACGACCGGTTTTTTTATGCGCTTGATTACTACCCGCATCAAACCACCGACTCCACGCTGCTCGGAAATGAACAATGGACATGGCTGGAAAATGAATTGAAAAAACCGGCGGATATCAGGATCATTGGATCTGGCTCGCAGTTCGGCATCAGCTTCAATGGCTACGAGGCCTGGGCCAACTTTCCGCATGAACAGCAAAGAATGCTGGACCTTATCAGGAAAACAAACGCCAACGGCGTTATCTTCATTACCGGCGATGTGCATTATGGTGAGATTTCGCGGTTGCAGGCGGCAGGCATGTACCCTATTTACGATGTAACATCGAGCGGTATCACTTCTACCTGGCATTTTGCAACGCCCAATACCAACCGCATCGAAGGGCCGGTGATGGAAAACCATTTTGGATTGATCACTATCGACTGGCAACAACAGGACATAGCCATCAAAATGGAGATCTGGGACGTGCGCAACAATCAAAGAGTAGAACACACCATCCGCAAAAGCGAGATTTCTTTTAAATAGATAAAACTGTTTGCCATTGGAAACGATTCAAAGGCCCGGCTTTCTGAAGAACCAGGTTTCGGTAGCGATATTCGCGGCTATAGTTTGCTTTTGCGCTTATACTTCCATTTTTTGCTTCAGGAAGGCTTTCAACGTGGCGCCGTATGCCGGGCACCGGCTGTTCGGTATCGACTTTAAGATATTGTTGGTGATTACACAGGTAGCGGGCTACATGCTGAGCAAGTTTTACGGTATTAAATTCATTTCGGAAATGAAAAGGATCGGGCGTGGAAAGCTGATCCTTTTGCTGGTGGGCATTTCATGGATTGCGTGGTTATTGTTTGCATTGCTGCCGCCACCCTATAATTTCTGGTGCCTGTTCATCAATGGATTTCCCTTGGGCATGTTGTGGGGAGTGATCTTTTCTTACGTGGAAGGAAGGCGGGCAACGGATTTCATCAGCGCCGCGCTGGCCGTAAGCTTCATTTTTGCATCGGGGCTTGCGAAATCAACCGCACTATTGGTAATGGAACAATGGAGCGTAAATGAATACTGGATGCCTTTTGTAACAGGACTTATTTTCATGGGCCCGTTGTTGGTATTTGTGTATTTGCTGGAACGCATACCACCTCCCGATGCAGCAGACATCGAGCACCGCACCGAGCGCCTTCCCATGCCGAAAGAAAAACGCAGGGCATTTCTGCTGGCCTTTTGGCCCGGCATCATCATGCTGGTAATAATTTATATACTGGTCACCATCCTGCGCGAAGTGCGCGATGGTTTTATGGCCGATATGTGGAGGGAATCAGGCGAAGCATTCCAGGCTGGCATCTTTACTAAAACCGAGACCATCATCTCCCTCATTATTTTAGTGATGATCGCGGTAATGGTGGTAGTCAAAAATAATTTCCGGGCATTTATGCTGGCACAAGGCATCATGCTCACGGGGTTTGTCATAGCAGGGATATCCACTTTTTTCTATTTGCAACAGCAACTGTCCATGTTCACCTGGATGACATTGGTGGGCTTGGGATTGTATATGGTGTATATCCCTTACAACAGCCTGCTCTTCGAACGGTTCATCGCGGCTTTCCGGTGGGCGGGCAATGTAGGGTTCCTGATCTATGTGGCTGACTCGTTCGGGTATCTGGGAAGCGTAGGCGTGCTGTTGTCAAAAACATTTTTCAGAATAGAACTGCAGTGGCTTGAATTTTATACCGTATTGGTATTGATAGCGGCTGTAACAGGCGTTGCAGGCACTGTGATCTCGCTGGTCTATTTCAAACGAAAATACCGGCTCACACGGTTACCTGAGCGGTGAGTGCGGCGGATTTTCTTTGTCCCGCCTTTGTTTTAACCTTAATACGATCAGAACCACCACCAAGACAACGATGATGGCTATCGTAACGAACATCTCCATATTGCATATCATGCAATATTTGTTCCACCATTTTATTTAATGATGAGCGGGTGTATTGTTTGTTCGTTATTTTTTCTATTGGTCACCCGAACAAAATAGGATCCTTTTGGGAGCTCGTTTACAAGGTTTATCCGTGCGGTAAGGGATCGCGTAAAATAAAATTCCCTGAGCCTTTGGCCGGAAAGCGTTAACACTTCCACTTTCCAATCATATCTTTTGGTATTATGGAACAATACATTGAATATTCCGTTCGAGGGGTTGGGATATAATACAATGCCCGGCTCCTGTTTTTTATTCAGCTCTACCACCCGCAACGCGGAATACTTTACCGTGCCGTCTGCTTCTGTTTGCCTGAGCCTGAATATGAGCTTTCCGGTTTCGTTGCGCGTTGGAATATAATTGTGCTGGTATTTACCCGTGGCATTGGCCGAAGTTTGGGACGCAAGGCTTGTAACAGGATAAAAATTCTTTCCATCGTTGCTTTTCTCGATGATATAGTTTCGATTGGCCCGCTCATTCAGCGTTGTCCAGCGGATGTCTACCGATTCCTTATTTACACTGTTGGCAGTAAACGATGATATGTCGGCCGGCAGGAACCAGGTGCTGCAATAGCGGTAGGTAACGGTGAAGCGCACGGTATCTTCTGCGGTGCCATTAAAATTATAGTTCACGCTGCCAAATACAATGGAATACGTGCTGGGCATATAATCCAATGAAATACTGCCTGTGCCTAAGAAATCAGCAGTATTATAAACGGTCTGGCTTACTACCCTATGGTTCATTACATACATCGGGCCCGCGGTAATATAATCTGCCCCTGATCCCGTAACACCGTCAAACGCAGCCAGCGCATACGGTCCGTAAGTGGTTTGGTAATTATGGGTGATGGGTGTTTGCAATACGCTGCCCGAAATTTCATCATCGCGCACTACCCTTACACGATAGTTATTGATGGCGATATTCTCTTTATTTTCCAATTGAAAGCGGTATCGAAGCGTGATCTCTGCGCGGATGTTTACATCTACCAATGTGCCAAGGCTGGCATCGAACCGGGGAAATGTAAAAGTGTGAAAAGCATTGCCTGAACCGGTGAGCGTGCTGTCGAAACTGATGGTGCTTAGCGGCGTTACGCATTGCGCGATTGACAAAAATGGCAGGGCACTCAGCACCAGCAGGGCCAGGATCCTTTTCCCCGTAATCATAGCATATCGGATTTAGGCGTAATAACTCACGCCGCGGGCCTGCCCGTGCGCAACAACAAAACATTTTTAAAAAAATAGGTAATTACCAGTAAGAAAGCGTGATAGGTATCAATCTTTGCGGCTATCCAGTGTAAACCCGATGGTAGTGCCTACATCCAGCGTGCTGCGCACGTGAATGGAATGTCCATGCGCCTCGATAATGTGCTTGCAAATGGCCAGGCCAAGTCCCGTTCCTCCCTTGTCCCGGCTGCGGGCCGCATCGGTGCGGTAGAAACGTTCGAATATGCGGTGCAGGTGCTCTTCATCTATGCCTATTCCATCGTCGCTGATCTCTATCAACACCACCCTGCCATCGGTGTTGTACACGCTGGCCACGATGTTGCCATCGTTCTTTCCATATTTAATGGCATTCTCCACGAGATTGATCAATACCTGCCGCATCTTTTCCTTATCGGCAAAAACAGTGATGGGAGGGTTCTCACAACCTTTTTTAATGTAACAGCGAATGTTCCGCTGGTTCGATTTTATCGAAAGCGAATCACATACTTCCCTGAACAAATCCTGTATGATGAAGTTTTCCTTGTACAGTAACTGCTCTCCTCTTTCCAGCTTCGATATTTCGTCGAGGTCGTTCACCAGGTTCACCAGCCTGTCGATATTCCGCGAAGTGTTATGCAGGAATTTTTTGCTCACCATCTCATCGTCCAGCGCGCCGTTCAGCAAAGTATCTACATAACCTTGTATGGCGAAAATGGGTGTTTTGAACTCATGCGCCAGGTTTTGCAAAAACTCCTTCCTGTATGCTTCGTTCTGCCGCAGCAGTTCTATTTCTTCATTGCGGCGCTCTCCCCATCGTTCCACGTCTTCCCTGACTTCATCGATGCTTTTTTTAGGTAGGATGTACTTAAAATACACCTCTTCCTTGCGCGTGGCCTTTGTTTGATGAATGAGCTTGTAAATGAGCTTGATCTTGCGGTAAATGAATTTTTCGAGCGTGAAGAGAATAAGCCCGAAGCTTCCGAAGAATATGATCACCAGCGACGCTGCCGCAATGCGCCAGTTTTCAGTGATGCCATAAATGCCTAAAGCAATAGGGCCCGACAGCAATAGCGCGGTAAACAGGGCAAGTTGGCGAGGTGATAAATTTTTTGTGGAAAGCATCTTCAAATATCATACATCAAACTTATATCCTACTCCCTTTACGGTGGTAATGCAATCCATTCCGAGTTTCTGGCGGATCTTGCGGATGTGTACGTCGATGGTCCTGTCGCCCACGATCACATCATTACCCCAAACCTGGTTCAAGATTTCATTGCGCAGATAAACACGTCCGGGCCGGCCAGCCAGCAGGTACAGCAGCTCGAATTCTTTTTTGGCCAGGGTTACGCTGCGTTCGTTTACCAACACTTCGAATTTTACCGGGTCGATCACCAGCCCGTCGAATTCCAGTACTTTGTCGCCCGCCTCTTTTTGCAGGCGTCGGAACAATGCGTTTACCCGGCTTACCAATACTTTGGGACTGATGGGTTTGCTTATATAATCGTCGGCGCCGGTCTCCAGGCCCCTGATGTGGGAGTTTTCATCGTTCAATGCGGTCAGGAAAATGATCAGGGTTCCTTTAAATGCGGGTTGCGAACGGAGTAGCTCGCACACTTCCACCCCATTCTTCTTCGGCATCATAATGTCCAGGATGATCAGGTCCGGATGCTGGAGCCTGGCCTTGTTAAGGGCTTCGTCCCCGTCTTTCGCGGTTGTTACATCAAAACCTTCCTTGAGAAGATTATATTGTATGATCTCTAATATGTCCGGTTCATCATCAGCAATCAGGATTTTCTTGCCTTTGGGCTCCATTAACGCTTTTATTTTCGCAAACCTACTTGAAATGCGATATATGAACCCGGTAGTTTACAATTTCTTAATACACCCCTGATGACCTAATTGGCTAATTATTAACAGTGATATACCATCCATTCACTATTTCCCGTTGTATACAAGTAATTGGTAGTAATTTTGCTACATACTTTGCTGAAAGGATAATATGAGGCTGTTTTTACTTGTTACCCTGCTTTTACCTCTGCTAACGGCTGCCCAAACCGCGGCGCAGCCACATGTTTACCCGTTTGCAGTTGCCCGCGACCGCATGCTATGGCATGATAATGTGGATAAAGAACAACGAAAGCTGTTGAATACCAGTGGGACAGTACAACTTACGCGTGACGAATCCATTAATCTCCAGATAGAGGATGCACTCATCCGCCGGCTCGACCAATTCCAGGAAAAACTTGAGCTGGACTCCGTTCTTACCGGTAACGATAAGAAAAAATACCTCAAGGCCCTGGAGCTGATGCTGCGCGGATTTAACCAGAGCTGGAATAAGAAAGACCATTCCGCCTCGCAGGCGCCCGCCGTGTTCAATGCATTCCTAACCGCCATGAAGCTTGACCAGGAGCGCAAGAGCATCGAGCCCGTAATAATTGCCAATGAATACGGGGTAGGAAAGATCATTGTGGACTGTTTTTTATATCCCACACCTAACCCGGGCATAGAACCCTCGCGCATACATTTGCTGGAAAAATACCTGGCCCTGCATCCCAATGAAATCTTGCCGGTGCTTAGCAGAAATCCCGACCTCCGTTCGGCGGATTCGCTCATTGCACTGGCAGCGCACGACAACCCGCGCAAATTGTACGACTATGCAGCCGGCAGCAACCGCCTGGCCAGCAGGATCCGCAATCATAACGACAACCTGGTAAAAACAGTGGCCCGCATGGCCAACAACCGCAGCGGCCAATTATATTTCCCTTTCCTCGATAACATTCTTAAAGGCAATCTTACTTTCGAACAGATCGATAAGGTAAAAGAAAACGATTTTGAATATTACCGCCTGCTGGTGAAGACAAGGGTGGATTATGCACGGCGCTTATTGCCGCCGATGAAAGATACCGCCTGGGAAATGTCGGCCCTTACCGACATGCTGGCCCGCAAGGCTAAGGATAATTTTATTCGCGAGATCAATGGCCTGCACGCGGTGGAAGACGAAAACGTTCGCTTCCGCAAGCTCGATGGCTTTACGCCGCAGGAATTGTATTACCTGATCGTATTGGGCGAAGATGAAATTTATACATCCAGCTACCTGGGCGTATACAAACGAATATTTCAACGAATGCCCAACCCCAGCAGCGGCGATACTTTACTGATGAGCGTAAACGCCGACTACTTCAGGAAGTTCATTAAGATGGCAGCTGGTTACAATACGCTCAACGATTTTCTCGGCCGCATGAGCAAGGAAAATGCCACCACGCTGATGAAGGCATTTATCATTGGTCTTGAAAGGACCAAGGGCCTGGAAGACGCGGTGGATGTAGCGGACTCCTACAGCAGCATCATGGATAAAAATCCCGAGTTGGCCGCACAGGTATTGCAGGAAGTGGAATGGAATTACAAACGAAACGTTGATGATAACAACCAGCGCGGAAAAGTGATCTATAACCTGCTGAAAACATTGTTTGAGTCAACGGACTCCACGCGCAAGATCGACCTCTCGGCAACACTGGGCATTCCGCCGGTATACACGGTAGATTACAAAGCCCTTTGCGATGACAGCGGCCGCGTGATACAACAGGTATTTTTTTATGGTGATGAAGACAAGGATGGTCAATTATCGTATGCCAATTTCATGGGCATGTTCCGCGGACGGTCCGACTGGAAAATAGCTGAGAATCCCCATTGGGTAACCATTACGTCTACCAAAGGCAAGCCCGTAGTGATATTTGCCAATAAGCCGCTGTACGGTCCCGACGATCCCGATGCGCGTGCACAAGCCAAGCTGAATGAATACCTGTACGAACAGCAATTAAAACCTACCGTGGTCATACACCGTGGACATAGTTATCACCTCAAGTACACGCTTAACCAACTGGCTACTTCGGCCAGGATAGTTGTGCTGGGTTCTTGCGGCGGATACAATAACCTGAACGATGTATTGACCATCAGCGAAGATGCCCACATCATTTCATCGAAGCAGGTGGGCACCAAAACCGTAAATGAGCCTATCCTGCAGGCCATCAATACCACGCTGGTCAATGGCCGCAACGTAGACTGGATCGGCATGTGGCGCGAACTGGGCGAACGCTTCCAGAACGAAGCAGCCGCCAAGGAAAAGTTCGATGATTATATTCCTCCTTACAAAAACCTGGGCGCCATCTTTATCAAAGCTTACCGCAGGGCCATGGAAACGGGGCAATAACACAAAGGGTTAAATTTTTTAAGTGGCGTTAGCCCATGACGTACGCCTGTCCATGTATGTTGGATGGACTATCTTTGAGCGCTTATCATGGCAGAAAAAGGCATTGCAAAAAAAATCTTCGACTTCGGCCTGCTAAGGCGCGTATTCCAGTACGCCGCACCGTACAAAAAACGCTTCTACATTTCCATTGCACTGGCCGTGCTGCTTGCGTTGTTTACTCCCATCCGGCCTTACCTGATACAGGTAACGGTAAACGATCACATACAAAACAACAACTACAACTGGCTGATCTGGATCACCGTTATCCAGGTAGGATTGCTCCTGATAGAGACCGCGTTTCGATTTTATTTTTCTTACATCACGGCCTGGCTGGGCCAAACCGTTGTACGCGACCTAAGGGTTACAGTATATAAAAAAATATTGCGATTGAACCTCTCGCAGTTCGATAAAACGCCCATAGGCACGCTCACTACCCGTACCGTGGATGATATCGAACGCATCAACGATGTGTTTGCAGACGGATTGATACCCATTATTGCGGACCTGTTGTCGATCGTAGCAATATTGGTAATGATGTTTGCCGCCGATTGGAGGCTCTCGCTCATAAGCCTGGCGCCTTTTCCATTGCTGATAATGGCCACGTATTTTTTCAAGGAAAGCGTAAATAAATCCTTCATCCGCGTGCGCAATGCGGTATCGCAATTGAACGCCTTTGTGCAGGAGCACATCACCGGCATGCAGGTGGTGCAGGCATTTGCAGCCGAGAAAAAAGAATTTGAAAAGTTCCGCCAGATCAACAAGGAACACCGCAACGCCAACATCCACGCCATTTTTGCGTATTCGGTATTTTTTCCCGTGGTGGAAATCATATTGGCTACCGGCATCGGGTTACTAGTATGGTGGGCGGCCAATGCATCGTTGTCCGTATCACCGGCGGAAGCAAGAGAACTGCCAGGTAAAATGATCGCTTTTGTGCTGTACCTGAATTTGCTGTTCCGGCCTTTGCGGGTAATTGCAGATAAGTTCAACGTGTTGCAAATGGGAATGGTGGCGGGAGAGCGGGTGTTCAAGGTAATGGACAATGATGATTTTATAAAGGATGAGGGAACGTATGCACCCGAAAATGTTCGCGGTGAGATAAAGTTCGACAAGGTATGGTTCGGGTATGCGCCGGAGCGCTATGTGCTGAAGAATATTTCATTTCACGTAAACCCTGGTGAAACCATCGCCTTGGTAGGGCATACGGGCAGCGGCAAGACCTCCATCATCAGTTTGCTCAACAGGCTGTATGAACCGAACAAGGGCGAGATACTCATCGATAACGTAAATATTCGTGATTATAAATTAGATGAACTGCGTTCGCACATCGGCATCGTATTGCAGGACGTGTTCTTATTTTCGGGTTCTGTGCTTGACAATATCACGCTGCGCAATCCTGAAATTTCACGCGAGCGGGTAGTGGAAGCAGCAAAGCTGATAGGCATGCACGATTTTATCATGCAGCTGCCCGATGGGTATGACTACAACGTAATGGAAAGAGGCACCACACTATCGCTGGGCCAGCGTCAATTGCTTTCCTTCATCCGCGCTTTGTTATACAATCCATCCATACTGGTGCTCGACGAGGCCACATCTTCAGTGGATACGGAATCGGAAAGAATGATACAAAGGGCTACCGATACCCTGATCGCCGGAAGGACCTCCATCGTCATCGCCCACCGGCTTTCCACCATCCGCAAGGCACATAAGATAATTGTGCTGGAAAAAGGAGAGATCGTGGAGGCAGGCACCCACCAGGAATTATTGGAAAGCGGAGGGTTTTATTTCAGGCTGCACCAGATGCAGTTTGAAAAAGCAGGGAAGTTTGTTTGATTTGCCATTTTTCATCCCTCCATCCTTATCTTTGCGGCAAATTTCAGAGGAGCTTATGACCTTTAGAAGTCTCAAATCCTTGTTGGTAGCGGTTTTCAGCCTAAACATACTGTTTTTTTCTAATGCGATCCTGGCCCAGGAACATCGCGCCGATACTACCGGAGATGTTACCCCGCATTATAGCGAAGACAAGGGTGCCGAACAAGCCAAAGAAGGCGATTTCGACCCCGCGGAGCTCATAATGGAGCATATCAAGGACGGTCATGAGTTTCATTTCGCTACTGTCGGCCATACGCACATTACTATTCCCCTTCCGGTAATATTATATTCACCACAGCGCGGGCTGGACGTTTTTATGTCGTCCAAATTCGAGCATGGCCACAAAGCTTATAAAGGATATAAGCTGGACCATGGGAAAATAATTCCTGTAAACGCTGCCGGCCGGCACGATGAATCAGTTAAAGTGTACGACTTGTCCATGACCCGGAACGTAGTGCAAATGATCCTGGCACTCACCATTTTATCGTGGATCCTTATCGGCATGGCTAAGCGCTATCAAAAAGGCCAGGGTACCCGCACCGCGCCCAAAGGTATCCAGAATGCCATTGAACCCGTCATCACCTTCGTAAGAGATGAAGTGGCAAAGCCCAACCTGGGCCGTAAATACGAGCGGTACCTTCCTTACCTGCTGACCGTTTTCTTTTTCATTCTTATCAATAACTTATTCGGCCTGTTGCCCGGTTCGGCAAACGTAACCGGAAACGTGGCCTTTACCCTGGTGCTGGGTGTTATTTCATTCATTGTGATTATGTTCAGCACCAACAAGCACTATTGGGGCCATATTGTTTGGCCGCCGGTGCCGATGGGCGTAAAGATCATCCTGATACCAGTGGAGATACTGAGCATTTTTACCAAGCCCTTCGCCTTGATTGTCCGTTTGTTCGCCAACATGGTGGCCGGGCACATCATTATCCTCAGCTTCATTTCGCTGATCTTCATTTTTGGTCTCATGAATAAAGGAGTTGGCTGGGGCTTTGCGCCGGTGTCGGTGCTGTTTACGGTGTTCATTTATTTTATCGAGATACTGGTGGCCTTTATCCAGGCCTTCATTTTTACCAACCTGACAGCTGTATTCATAGGCCAGGCGTTTGAAGGCGGCCACGATGATGTAGACGGTCATCATGACCCGGCAGTCGTTTAGTCTTTTATTAATTATATATAAAACCAAGTAAGATGACAATGTTCGAGATTTTGTTGCAGGCTGCCCCGGAGCTGGGATATTCCCACCTGGGTGGTGCAATTGGTGCAGGACTTGCCGCTATCGGCGCCGGTATTGGTATCGGCCAGATAGGTAAGGGCGCTGTTGAAGCTATTGCCCGCCAACCGGAAGCTATCAACGACATTCGTGCTAACATGATCCTTACAGCGGCCTTCGTAGAGGGTGTTGCGCTGTTTGCGGTTATCGCCGGCCTGTTGGCTGTATTGAAATAAGCCACGGCAAAGCACGTAAAAATTAATTACTGCATCCAAAGCACAGGGCGGAGGATGCAGTAATTCAAAAACCGGCCACTTACAAAGCTTTTCTGAAAATCATTAGCATATGGATCTTTTATTACCTCCTTTAGGATTGATCATCTGGACCTTGCTGGCTTTCCTGGTGGTGCTGTTCATACTTAAAAAGTTTGCCTGGAAACCCATTCTTAAATCGCTCAGGGAAAGAGAAACTAGCATCGCCGATTCGTTGGCTACCGCGGAAAGGGTGAGGGCCGAAATGGCACAATTGCAAAGCGAAAACGAGGCGTTGCTGGCCAAGGCCCGGGAAGAACGAGGCCAACTGCTGAAAGAAGCGCGCGAAACCAGGGACAAGATCGTGAACGATGCCAAGGAACAGGCCAAAGCCGAAGCAGGACGCATTGTCATGGAAGCTCAGCAAGCCATTCAGCGGCAGAAAATGGCCGCCATTACCGATGTAAAGAACCAGATAGGCAACCTGGTAATTGAAGTGGCCGAGAAAGTATTGCGCAGGGAACTGTCCGATACCAAAGAACAGGAGGATTACATCAAGCAATTGACGAACGAAATAAAATTGAATTAGTAAATGCTGAACCCCCGTTTAGCCGGCAGGTATGCAAAATCCTTAATGGACCTGGCGATCGAAAGAAATGAGCTGGAAGCAATTTACCAGGACATGCAGTTTTTGCAGTCTGTTTGCAGGAACAGCCGCGATTTTGTAAACCTGATGAAAAGCCCGGTAATTGCGCCTGATAAAAAAGAAGGCATCTTCAATGCGGTTACCAAAGGAAAGATCAGCGCGCTTACTGCATCGTTTCACCAATTGCTGATCCGCAAAGGCCGCGAAGCCAACTTCCCTGAAATAGTGCAGGCCTTCATCGATCAGTACAAAAGGCACAAAGGCATTTATACCGTAAAGCTTACTACTGCAAAGCCCGTGAGCGAAGACCTGAAGCAGGAAATCATTCGCAAGGTGCGGAGCCAGACACCCATGCAAAACATTGAACTGAAGACCGAAGTGAAAGAGGACCTGGTAGGAGGCTTTGTGCTGGAGATGGGCGATACGCTGGTTGACGCCAGCATTGCTTACGATCTGAAAGCAATCAAAAAGCAATTCCTGAACAACGACTTTATTTATAAGATACGATAGTGAATAGTGAGACAATAAAAACAACAAGATTATGGTAGAAATTAAACCTGATGAGATTTCCGCGATACTAAGGCAGCAGCTTGGCAACTTCAACGCCGATGCCGACCTGGAAGAAGTTGGCACCGTATTGCAGGTGGGCGATGGCATTGCCCGTGTGTACGGGTTGAGCAATGTGCGCAGCGGTGAACTGGTAGAGTTTGAAAACAGCGTAAGGGCCATTGCGCTGAACCTGGAAGAAGACAACGTGGGTGTGGTATTGATGGGTGAAATGGGCGACATCCAGGAAGGCGCCAAAGTAAAGCGTACTGGCAAGATCGCCTCCATACAGGTAGGTGAGGGCATGCTGGGCAGGGTGGTAAACTCATTGGGCGAACCTATTGATGGGAAGGGACCTCTTACAGGCGAGCGTTACGAAATGCCGCTGGAGCGTAAGGCCCCCGGCGTAATTTTCCGCGAGCCGGTAAAAGAACCGCTCCAAACCGGTATCAAATCCATCGATGCGATGATCCCAATTGGCCGCGGACAACGCGAGCTGATCATCGGCGACCGCCAGACCGGCAAGACCGCCATCGCTATCGATACCATTATTAATCAGAAGGAATTCTACAAGGCAGGCAAGCCTGTATATTGTATATATGTGGCCATCGGCCAGAAAGCCTCCACCATTGCTGGCGTTATGAAGACCCTGCAGGACAATGGTGCCATGGATTATACCGTAATCGTGGCCGCATCGGCCTCTGACCCGGCCCCGCTGCAGTTCTATGCCCCGTTTGCCGGCGCCGCCATCGGTGAATTTTTCCGCGATACCGGCCGGCCGGCGCTGATCATTTACGATGATCTGTCCAAGCAGGCCGTGGCTTACAGGGAGGTATCCCTGCTGCTGCGCCGTCCGCCCGGCCGCGAAGCCTACCCGGGCGATGTATTTTACCTGCACAGCCGCTTGCTGGAGCGCGCCGCCAAAGTGATTAGTGATGATGGCGTGGCCAGAAACATGAACGACCTGCCGGATTCCATCCGTCATATGGTTAAGGGCGGAGGATCGCTCACGGCCTTGCCAATCATTGAAACTCAGGCAGGTGACGTGTCTGCGTACATCCCGACCAACGTAATTTCCATCACCGACGGCCAGATATTCCTGGAGGGTAACCTGTTCAATGCCGGTATCCGTCCCGCGATCAACGTGGGTATTTCGGTAAGCCGCGTAGGAGGAAATGCCCAGATCAAATCCATGAAAAAAGTGGCCGGTACGCTCAAGCTCGACCAGGCCCTTTACCGCGAAATGGAGGCATTTTCCAAGTTTGGGGGCGACCTCGACGCCGCTACCAAGCTGGTGCTGGACAAGGGCGCCCGCAATGTGGAGATCCTAAAACAGCCCCAGTACACCCCCTTTGCGGTGGAAAAGCAGGTAGCTATTATTTACCTTGGTACTCAAGGACTTCTGCGCGATGTGGCAGTCAAAAAGGTGAAAGAGTTCGAGGAGCACTTCCTGATGGAAATGGAACATAAGCTGCCCGATGTAATGGCGGAATTCAAAAAAGGCAACCTTCCCGAGGATGGGCTGAAAAAGATGGTTGAACTGGCAAATTCCATCATTCCGCAATACAAATAAAAATTTATTTCAAAAAATTTAAACCCCTTTATTAGGGGTTTTTTTTATTGATTTTCAACTATTTTACGGGTTTACCCTTATCCGGAGGTACCACTTTTTTTAGGGTGGGGCTTGCAACTTCGGAAAATACGGTTAATCTTTGTTCTACGATTCACAATTGATTCCAATCCTCCTTTAAGAAACCAGACCTTAATCCTCAAGTTCAAAGTTCCAGTTCCAATCCTAGAATGACCTGACATTCCAAAATCCTGTGGGCCGCGTACCGAATCTGTCCCTTTAAAACGAAATTATGAAAACGTACCTTTACACGCATGCCCATGCTGTGGCTTTACAGCAACCTAACATCTTCAGGAAAGCACTTTTCCTGCTTTTTTCCACTCTTATTTCATTTGCCGTTTTAGCTCAGACTGGTTCTGGTGATTACATGGGTGACCATGTTCCCGGTTCTAATCCTGGCCCCGGTGGCAGTAGCGGCGCCAAAAAGCTAGATTTCAGAAATGGCAGCCTGGTATCAGGAACCGCAGGCGCCAACGGCGCAATCTATAAGTTTCCCAACATCGGCGATAATATGGACGCTCGCGTTAAAATCGCCGGCAGATCTAATGCTCTGGTAAGCCTGGTGAACATCGACGTAACCGATATGGGTCACGACAAAGCTTTTCAACCCAAAGTAATGTACAACGGCGGTACTACGCCAGCCGGTAACAGCGAGTGGTGGATGGAGTTTGAAATCAGCTTCGTTAACAAGAACACCACTACCCTCGCAGATCCTTTCGATTCAGAAGTTTCAGCCATCGATATCGACGGTAACGGTCACCTGATCAAGGAGAACGTTCACTTCTATGGTTTGAAATCTTACACTATCGAAACAGGTTCAATGCTGCAGATCACCAATATATTCGAAATGCTCGGCACCGTACTGCCGGTCAATACGCTGGTTGGTAAAAAGTTCGACGGTCCTACCGTTAACTTCCTGAACATCGATACCAACGGTACTGCAGTTATGTCTACAGTATTGTATGATAATAAAAATACGATGCGCATCCGCGTAGGCGGTGCCTCAAGCGGAGCCAGCGGTGCTTCTGACAGGATGTACTCGCTGTACTTCAAATCTTTCAACTACCATGCGGGTCTCGATTTTACGCTGCCCCTGGTACTGAAAAACTTCAACGCTTCCTTGAACAACAAGAAAGTAAATCTTGACTGGGTAACCGGCCATGAAAAAGACCTTAGCCATTTTGTGGTCGAGCGCAGCACTAACGGTATCGATTACACTGATGCAGGTGTGGTGTTTGCCGCTGGCAACTCTACAGCCGTACAACAGTACAACTTTTCTGAAGTGCTGAACACTGGTTCTAAAGGCGTGGTGTACTACAGGCTTAAGATGATGGACAGCCAGAAGCGCTACCAGTATTCACCTGTACGCATTATTCGCATGGGCGATGCCGCTACCCAGGTAACGGTGCAGGCTTATCCTAACCCGGTAATCAATGAGCTGCGCATAACCGTACCCGCTACATGGCAAAACCAACAGGTAAGCTATGAAGTGTACAACATGAACGGTAACCTGGTGAAGCGCATTACCAACGGTAACGCCAGCCAAACCGAAACATTGAACGTAAAAGAGCTTGGTGCAGGCAGCTATGTGGTGAAGGCTTATACAAAAGACGAAGCTGCATCGCAACGCATTGTAAAAAGATAATCCTGCCAGGCTACAGTGCCCCGGCAAGTGATAACATAATTACTTAGGACGGTAATAAACCAGTTGTTCGTATCCTTTGATTGCAATTGTTCGTATCCTTTGACCCTGAATCCATTCCTCTGATCTACCTGACACATTTCCTCGAAGAAAAACCCCTAAAATCCATCCTGTAGAAAGATTCAATGTTGCTAGTTTGCTTTATCCAATTCCATTGAAAAAGGTATACCTAAACTCCATGATTATCCGTAGAAAAACCGACCTGAAATTCCAATATTATCATTGAAAAGTCTGATCTAAAACTCCATGATTATCCGTTGAACAACCACCAGATCGGCTCTAACAATTTTTTTAACCCAAAAAAACGAGAACACAAGTATCGCAAACATTTACACTAAAACAGATGAAACCTCACCCTTGGTTTCAAACACACTAGACTGGATAAAAAATTGAGTGATTGAACTGTGAGATAAGATAGATCGGAAAAGAACCAAACGTTTTTTTTAAAGGGTACGATCAACAACGCCGTCCCTATTCTTAGGGATGGCTTTTTCTAAAACTGATCAAGACCTTAGCCCCTATACCCCAAAACCCAATCTCCTCAACAACCAGTTCCCATTTTCAATTTCCTCGAAACTGACCAGATTTCCAATACCTGTGGGCCTTTAGTACAAATAATCTGAAACCACTAAAAAAAAGATTATGATACCTCTGTACAAAAGCCCTAAGGTAAAAAGCACGTTACCTTTTGAGCTCAGACCTTTTCGGTTGCTGATGATAGTAATAATAGTCTTCTGCACCGGTGTGCAGGCAATTTCCCAGGAATTAATTTTTAAGGATCCTGTCCTCGAGTCGGGATCAGCAGGACAAAACGGTGCAATATACCGTTTTGGAGACGTGATCAACGGCGTTGATGCATTGGTAGAAATAAAAGGCCGCTCTTCCAGCAGCGTGGTGCTCGAAAACATCGACGTACCCAACGAAGGATGGGGCAAGGCTTTTCAACCCAAGCTCGGCCGCACCGGTAATATCGTAGGTATTTCCAACTGGTGGATGGACTTCGAGATCAGGTTTGTAAAAGCAGGCACTACTCAAACCGCCAATGTTAGCAAATTCAACATCACGGCCATCGACATCGATGGTGATGGACTTACCATTAAGGAATACATCGAGTTTTATAAGACGGCATCCTGCGCGGTAGAAAATATCAGTTCCCTGGTGACCACTTATCTTGGTAATTCCAACAATGGTTCGGAAAAAGACTACCGCCTTACAGGTCCCCTGCTGAATTTTTTGAACATCGATACTGCAGGTACTGCGGTAATGGCAACGGCGAAGTATGAAAACAGAAACAAGATCAATCTGAGGATCGGGGCTAATATGCTCGGACTTGGATTGACCAACGCCGGCATGCGCTTCAATTCTTTGTGGTTCCGTTCCTTTAACTATGTTGCGCCCAGGACCTTGCCGGTAAAGCTTACTTCGTTCGATGCTTCGCTCATCAATAAAAAAGTAGCACTTACCTGGAGCACGGCGCAGGAAAAAGATGCCAGCCATTTTGTAGTGGAGCGCAGCACCAACGGCATTGATTTTACCGATGCGGGCATCATATTCACCGAAGGCAATTCCGAATTGAGCAGGTCTTATTCTTTTAAAGACCAAGTAAGCACCAGCGGCAGTGGTATATTATATTACCGGTTGCGGATGGTGGACCTCGACGGACAGTACGAGTATTCTGCCATACGCCTGATAAAACTGGGCATTTCCGATGGAAAGCTGGAGTTGCAGGCATTTCCCAACCCTGTAGTGAACGAATTGCGTATTACTATACCGGAAAGCTGGCAGAACAAGCAGGTAGTGTATGAGTTGTATACCAACGATGGCCAGTTGCTGAAGCGGTTCCTGGTTAAAAGCGCCACTCAAACGGAAGTGATCAACATGCAAAACTACCAGCCGGGAGCTTATATAATTAAAGCATTGAATGATAAAGAGATAGCGTCACAACGCGTTATAAAGAGACGGTAAACGATTTTTAAAGGGTACGATCAACAACGGCCGGGCTTTTCTAAGCCTGGCCTTTTTTTTATTAAAGAGGGAAAATAGGTCAACTAAGATGGGTTCTATAGAAAAAAGGAATATTTTAAAAATTATTTGGTTTAGATTATAAACTACTTTATATTTGAGTTAAATTTACGAAAAATGAGACTGCTGATTGTTCTGATGCTCCTGGGATTGGTTTCCGTGTCGAACGCCCAGACAACCATTACCGGCAAGGTAAAAGATAATAAAGGACGCCCCCTGGCAGGCGCGAGCGTAAGCCTTAAGAACAGTTATGACGGGGGTACATCCGACTCAACCGGCACCTACCGTTTCAAAACTTCTGAAAAAGGAACCCAAACCCTGCTGGCTACCTCCATTGGGTACAAATTGCAGGAACAGCATATTACTGTCGCCGGTCAAACCATTCAAGCCGACTTTATGCTTAAGGAAGAGCCCAATGAGCTGAAGGCAGTCGTAGTGTCCGCAGGCACCTTTGAAGCAAGCGACAGCAAACGCACAACAGTGCTCAATCCCATTGACATCGTTACCACCGCTAGCGCTAACGCCGATGTTACCAGCGCCATACGCACACTGCCGGGCACACAACAGGTAGGCGAGGCCGAAGGGTTATTTGTAAGAGGCGGCACAGCACAAGAGACCAAAATATTCATAGATGGCACACTCGTAAATAACTTTTTTTACAGCAGTACGCCGGATATCGCATCGCGTGGCCGCTTTTCACCTTTTATTTTCAAGGGCACCGTATTCAGCTCGGGCGGTTACTCCGCATTGTACGGACAAGCTTTATCATCTGTATTGTTGCTGGAATCTGTGGACCTTCCCGAACGCGCCAGCGCAAGCCTGGGAATATCTACTGTTGGATTGAATGGAGGTTACCAGGCATTGAATAAAAAGAAAACCGCCAGTTGGGGCCTGAGTTATTCTTACGTGAACCTTGACCTGTATTACAAATTGGTAAAGCAAAAGCCTGACTTTTTCAAGAAACCGGACGTGCACAATGCAGAAGCCAACTATCGCGTCAAGACCTCCAAAACAGGCATACTTAAATTCTATGGTTACTTCAACTATAGCAACATAGGGCTCCGTTGGGCAGATATAGATTCAGCAGATCTTAAAGACGCGTTCAGCCTGGAAAACCTGAACGTTTATACCAACCTGTCGTGGCGCGAAAAGCTCGGTAAAAAATGGAAGCTGAACCTCGGTCTTTCACACAGTTCCAACAAAGACAACATCCTGCAGGAACTGCAAAACCAGGGAAATATTAAACAAAGCATTGCGCAGGAACCTTATGCGTCCAAATCATTCGACCTGGTATCCAAATCATATTTATCTACAATAAAAGCGGTGTTCGAAAGAAGGCTGGCGGGCCTTAGCGCAATACGCTTCGGTGGAGAATATTTAATGAGCCGCGATAGAACTGATTTCACCAATCATTATGTTACCAATGGCATCAACCAGTTCGATGACCACCTGAAGGCAGGCTTTGCTGAAGCGGATATTTATATAACCAATGATCTTGCGGCAAAGATCGGCTCACGCGTCGAACATTCTTCGGTGATCGATAAAGCCAATATCGTCCCGCGCATTTCACTTGCCTACAAAGCAGGAGAGGGCGGGCAGTTTTCTGCAGCTTACGGGATATTTTACCAGAAGCCCGACAGGCAGGTCCTGCTGTTCCAGCAAAACCTGGAGTATTCAAAAGCCACACATTATATTTTGAACTACCAGAAAATGAACAGGAACTATACGCTGCGTACAGAAGTATTCTATAAAAAATACGACCAGTTATTGAAAACCATTCCCGATACTACCAACAGCGGGTATGGTGATGCAAGAGGATTTGAATTGTTCTGGCGCGACCGTAAAACTTTCAAGTTCGTGGATTATTGGATCTCGTATTCGTATCTCGATACCAAGCGGGACCACCTGAACTTCCCTTATGCCATCACGCCCAATTTTGCATCGAAGCACACGGCAAGCCTGGTGATAAAAAAATTCGTGACCAAGCTTAAAACGCAGTTCAATGCTTCTTACACTTTTGCTACAGGCAGGCCTTACTACAACATACGCTTCAATGAAACGCAAAACAAATACACCATAGCCGACCAGGGCCGCACCATACCTTACAACAGCTTAAGCTTTAGCCTGAACTACCTGCCGAACATAGCTAAGACAACGGCCGATAAGTTTACAGTACTGGTGTTTTCAGTAACGAATATTTTAAACAGCAAACAGGTGTTCGGTTATAACTATTCATACAACGGCTTGATAAAACAACAGATCAACCCGCCTGCAAGACAATTCTTCTTCCTGGGGCTCTTCATGAGCTTCGGAGTAGACAGGACCGAAGATGTAATTAACAGCAACCTGTAAACGATCACATAAAAAACTTCAAATTATGCAACAGTACAGCAACAGCAACACACCCGGCAAAGACCCTGAATTATGGGAGATTGCCAAAAAGCGTGCAGGATTTAGATCGCACTTCGCCACGTACCTGATCATGCAGCCGTTTTTCTGGCTCGTTTGGTGGTTCACGGGTGGCGACACCGGCGACGACACCGGATTGCCATGGGCAGTTTGGCCCACGATCGGTTGGGGAATTGGCGTGTTCTTTCATTACCTGGACGCGTATGTATTTCATAAAGACACTTCCGTGCAAAGGGAATACGACAAACTGGTAAAAGAAAGAAAAGAAATATAGGTTATCAATAAACAACAATACATTATCCAAATATTAAACTGAAGTAAAATGACAAAGTTCCTTGTAATTGCAATATGTGCCATCTTATCCGGCACCGCCGCCCTGGCACAAAGCGAAAAATACCAGGCTGCCATGAAGCAGAACATCGATGAGTTGGAAACCGCCATGTCTAAAGGCACCATGCCCGACCTGGCCAATAATTTCGAACGCATAGCAGAAGCGGAAAAAACCCAATGGCTTCCTTATTATTACGCGGCATACTGCACGGTGATGAATGCTTTTATGGAGCAGGACAAAAGCAAGACAGATGGCATTGCCGATAAAGCGGAGCAATTGATAAAGAAAGCCGAGGAATTAGCCGGGGGCGAGAATTCAGAAATCTGTGTAATTAAAAGCATGATTGCTTCGGCACACATGATGGTAGACCCGCAAAACAGGTGGATGGAGTACGGCCAGGTATCGAGCCTGAATATTACTAAAGCAAAAACGCTGGACCCCAGCAATCCCAGGCCCATTTACCTGGAAGGCCAGGCTAAATTCTATACGCCGGAACAATTTGGCGGTGGCAAGGCGCCTGCAAAGGAATTGTTTATCCGTGCATTGGAAATGTTCGATAAATTCCAGCCTGCGTCCAACCTGCATCCGTCGTGGGGACGTTCGGCCACCAATTATTTTTTAGCGCAGTGCAATTAATGCGGGAACATGGTCAATAAAAAGTCAATAAGTCATCAGGTCATTGGGTCATGAGGTCAGTAAATAATAATACCTTAATGACCTGATGGCATAATGGCCAACGGTTCCTTTTAACAAATGAATATGGAAGATCAAAAAGATTTTTCACCACAGCAAAGCCTGTCCGTAATTCAATCGATGATTGAAACGGCGAGGAATCAGTTCAGTGAGAACGGCCACCTTTACCTTTTATGGGGATGGGTGGTGTTTTCGTGCAGCATTGCTCAGTTCATACTCCTGTATTACCTGGACTATCCAAAGCATTACATGGTATGGATGCTGACCTGGGGCGCGTTTATTTACCAGACCATTTACCTGGTGCGCAACAAGAAAAAGGAAAAAGTAAAAACGTATGCAGACAGGTTGGTGGGCTTTGTATGGATGGTATTTGTGGTACTGATGTTCCTGTTCGGTTTTTTATTCGGCCGGGAAATGGGAGATAATTATTACAGGATGATCAGCCCGGGTTTCCTGGCATTGTATGGCATGCCTACATTTTTGTCAGGCATCATCCTGCGCTTCAGGCCGTTGATCATCGGGGGCATATGCTGTTGGGTATTATCGATCGCCAGTAGTTACATCTCTTACGATTTTCAGCTGTTGCTGCTATCAGCGGCTATGATCACCGCGTGGATCATCCCAGGTTACTTGTTAAGAATGAAATATAAAAAAGAAAATGCCGTATATGGAAGAAAAGCAATTGACAGGGCATGAAAGCCTGTCGCTGATAAATGAAATGATCAGCAAGGCAAAGCATGAGATCAAGGACGATGGCGCCGGTTGGCTGCTGTGGGGTGGGATGATCTTCTTTGCATCTGTTGCAACCTTCATCATTATTCAGTTCAATTTAAAAGTCCAGCTTTTCATAGCGTGGAATGTGTTTGGGCTTATTGCCATTCCCCTGCTGATATACGGGATGATCCAGGGAAAGAAAAGACGTGGCACCCGCACGTATGTGGACGAAATGCTGTATTATTTTGATGTGGGCTTCACCATTTGCATTTTCATCATCATTCTATCCATCAACATTGCCAGAAATCCGGGCATTGGATTTGGATATTTCCTGATGGTATATGCTTTTCTGATGCTGATACAGGGCGCGGCCATTAAGTTCCGTCCACTGTTCATTGGCGCCATCATCAATTGGGCGGGGGCCATCGGCATTTTTTTCTGCGAAGAATTTAAATACGATATGTTGATAACGGCAGGAGCTGTATTCGCGGGTTACATCATACCCGGGCTAATGCTAAGGAGCCAACATAAAAAACGATCACAGCAGGGCTTATCCCGATAAGAAGGAATTATGGAATTCAAAGAGCTCGATCCCATATTGCATTCTCAATTGCGGCTGGCAGTCGTTTCACTTCTTATTAGTGTAAAGGAAGCTGAGTTTACATTTATCAGGGAGAAAACAAACGCAACCGCGGGCAACCTGAGCGTTCAGATACAGAAGCTCAAGGAGGCGGGCTATATCGACGTGATCAAGCAATTCAAGGACAACTATCCCCAAACCATTTGTAAAATAACTCCTACCGGCATCAACGCGTTTGCAGAATATGTCAGGAATCTTCAGTCGTATCTGGGGAACGGAACTTGAAGTTGTGAAATGCAATCGACTCACCATTCACCACTCAAAATAAAAAAGGGCCGGCCCACACTAAAAGCCAGCCCCCGTACTTCTGAAACCTTGATCTAGTTCTTTACGAGCTTTATCGACATCCTTTCACTACTGTTGATGATTACTTCCAGCATGTATACGCCTGGCTTCAGCGTGTTGGTGCCATCCAGGGCAAACACATTCAACCCTTGATTGCCCCGGCTTGATTTTCTGGACACTTCCAGGCCATTGCTGTTGGTTACCTTCATCACCACATAAGAGCTTTCTTTCAATTGCACCTGCACATTGATGTCATTTACTACGGGATTAGGGGTTACTGAAACCATTTTGAGCGTGCTGGTCCTGAACAGCCGCAGCACCAACACCTTGGTTACTTCTGCGGTGCCGTTTGAATTTACCAGGCGCAGCCTGTAATACACGTCCTTTTTATTGGTCACGCTGCTGCGCAGCCTGTCGAGATAGCTATAATCTTTTTTAGTGAACGATGTGCCCGCGGCTGCCACCGATCCCACTTTTTCAAAATTTGCTCCGTCGAAACTGCGCTCTATTTCAAAATGATCGCTGCCTTGTTCGTACGTGGTGGTCCAATTGAGCGTTACATCGCTGGCGTCGTTTACGCTTACCCTGAAGTCGGAAAGTTTAACGGGCAGCATTCCTCCCGCAAAAGTGATGGTAACGGTGGCAATATTGCTGCACTGCGGGCTGAATCCGTTATCGCATTCCTGGTAAGTAAACGTGGTGCTGTTACCGGTAAAACCGGGATTGGGCGTAAAAGTAAAGGACCCGCTTTCGTTCATTTCCACGGTGCCGTGCGGTGAATTGGTAATAATATAAGGAGTGAATACATCACCATTGGGATCGTAATCGTTGGTGATCACCTGCCCGGTGGCGGTGCGGTTACTGTTGCCCGTTATGTGGTCATTTACTGCAACAGGCGCCCCGTTGCATCCTTCGGGATAGACCAGCGGCACATTCAATTCCATGTTGTCTATGGCCATCAGCGAGCTGTAAGTAGGTGTTACATACTGGATGAACAGCCTGTAAGGTCCTGAGGGCAGGCTGGCAAAAGTGTTGCTGTATAAATAAGTGGTGTTGGCCACCAGTCCCACCAGGCTTAAGCTGTCGAGCTCCATGTAAATGGTATTGTCGTGGCCTGCCAGGTAGAACTTCACGTACGAAGCGCCCTCGATATCGTAGCTGAACCTGTAAAAAAAGCTTACGGCCAGGCTGCCGGGAATGTCCAGCATGGGCGTATACAAACCGGCGGTTTGCCCGCTTCTTAAGGGCAAGGTGGTAATGGCGCCATCGCCTTCAATTCCGGGGTCCCAGGGACCGGCTGCGTTGATGTCCATATTTTGGAAAGTCCAGCATTTGCCCTGCAGATAGCTCTTTACCTGGTTCAGGTCGGGTGCTTCGGCCGAAGTATTGAATGATTGGTTCGTTTGTGCAGCGGCGGTAGAAAAGATGAAAATAGCTGCAATTGCAATCAAAGCCTGTGGAATGATCCTTTTCATTTTTTGAAGGTTTCAGTTAATAGATATAAGCAGTGATACAGGCTTTTCAGAAGAGGGAATAATCTAGCGTGTTAAAAAGCTCCCGTGGCATCATGGTCCAAAGGATGCTTCAATGCATTCCGGGGTAAAATCAACGTAAACTGTTTGGAGATTGGGGGCAAGCACTAGGTCTTGCGGTACGGATTGTCAGAGGATGTAGATGTGATGGACAAATATAATACGCCGGTTTTACAGATGCAAGAGGCGCCTGGGGAAATTTTATAAGATCGACGCAGATAGCCCCTGAACGTATCTGTTCCCGCTGTAACTTGCCCCAATGCAGCCAGTGATCCGCGCGAACCACCTCACCAAGCACTTCAACCACGTAACTGCGGTAGACGACCTTAGTTTTACCGTGAATGAAGGCGAAGTATATGGTTTTCTCGGGCAAAACGGGGCCGGCAAATCAACCACCATCCGCATGTTGCTGACCCTCGTGCAGCCTACAAAAGGCTCCATCGAGATATTCGGTCATAATCTGTATGCGCACCGCAATGAGATCCTGCGCCAGATAGGCGCCATCATCGAAAAGCCAGACCTGTATAAATATTTAAGCGCCTATGATAACCTTTCGGTATTTGCCCGTTTAAGCGGCCTGCGCGCATCCAATAAATTATTAATGGAAAAGCTGGCCATGGTAGGCCTGGCTGAGAGAGCGCACAGCAAAGTGCGGACCTTCTCCCAGGGAATGAAGCAGCGGCTAGGCATTGCAGTTGCGCTGGTGCACGACCCGCGGCTTATAATATTAGACGAGCCCACTAACGGGCTTGACCCCCAGGGCATAGCGGACATCCGTAAGCTGATCGTGCACCTTAGCCGCGACCTGGGCAAGACCATTTTTGTATCGTCCCACTTATTAAATGAAATAGAACAGGTATCGGACCGGCTGCTGATACTGGATAAAGGAAGGAAAGTGGTGGAAGGCAGCATACACCAGCTGGTAGACCCGTCCAATGCATCGATGGAATTGAAAACATCGAATGACGATGCCTGTTATAATATTCTGAAGCACGCGCCCGAATGGAGTCCATTTTTGGGACCGCGGGATAACGGCCATGTGATGATGAAGCTGCCGGCAGAGCAGGTGCCGTTGCTGGTTTCATTCCTCGTAAAGGAAGGGATTGGCATCTATTCATTGCGGCAGCAGAATTCGCTGGAAGCTTATTTTTTATCGGTCATTTCAGGAAAAGCAACATGAGAAGCCTCGTTCAACTGGAACTGTACAAGATCTTCAGGAAACCGCGCACCTATATTGCGTTTGGGGTTATTACTGCCTTGGTGGTGATTATGCAGATAGGCTTTTACCTGGATGGGGAGACCTTTATTGATTTTGCGATGCAGCCGCTGCGTAATTCGTTCGTGCTGGAGGGCAACATCATGAACGGGTATTTCATGTGTTTTATGATATTGCAGCTTCTGCTGATACACGTGCCTATTTTAATTGCATTGGTATCGGGCGACATGGTGTCGGGTGAGGCAGGCATGGGCACGTTGCGGCTCCTATTGACGAAGCCCATCAGCCGGACAGGCTTTTTGTTCAGCAAGTTCTTCGCTGCTTCGGTGTACACTTTGCTTTTATTGATATGGATGGCCTTTCTTGGCCTCGCGGTTTCGCTGATGATATTCGGTGGCGACGACCTGGTAGTATTCAAGAGCGAGGTGGTGACCTTTATATTAGAAGACGATGTGCTGTGGCGGTACGGCGTTACTTTTGCATTTGCCCTGCTTGCCATGCTTACGGTGGCATCGCTGGCTTTCATGCTCAGCGTATTTGCGGAAAACTCTATCGGCCCCATCGTTACCACTGTTTGCATTATCATACTGTTCACCATATTCAGTACTATCGACATTCCCGTTTTTCAATCCATCAGGCCATTCTTGTTCACTTCGCATATGCTTGCCTGGAAAGGCTTTTTCGATGTCCAGGTAAACGCTGCCAACGAAGCCATCGTGGGTTCCATAGAGCAAGTGCCGGCATTGCTTACGTCGGCCGGGGTATTGGTGCTGCACATTGCCGCGTTCCTGGGTATTGGCACGTATACATTTCAAAAAAAGGATATTCTTTCCTAAGATTAACAAACCAGCTCACCAACCAACATGTTCCTTCACTAATTTGCAGCATGCGAGTGGTTACGATCAGGATCATTTTACTGTCGTTGATGGTTGTGCTTACTGCCGGTAACGCAAAGGGCCAGGACGCCGACGCTTTGCTGCAACAGGTGCGCGAAAAGCTGGCAAAGGTGCAGGACTACAAGGCCCGCGCGGTGTTAAAAACCGACGTTCCTTTCATACGCATGCCCCAGTCCGAAGTGGATGTGTATTATAAACGCCCCGACAAGTTCAGGATAAAAAAGGATGGCGGCATTTCCGTATTACCAAAAGGCGGCGTGAGCATCAATATCAATTCCATGCTGGGTTCCGGGAAATTCACCGCGGTGTTTGCGGGCGAAACAATTTTTGCAGGCACTACGGTAAAAGTGATCAAGCTGCTGCCCCTGGATGAAAACTCCGAGACCGTGCTCACCACTTTATACATCGATGATAAAAACCTGCTCATCCGCAAAAGCACGACTACCACCCGCGATAACGGCACGTATGAAATGGAAATGGAATATGGCCGCTTTGCCAGTTGGGGATTGCCGGACAAGGTGGTGTTTGTATTCAATACAAAAGATTTTCGTTTGCCCAAGGGCATGACGATGGAATACGACAACGGCGCCAAGCCCGCACCCAATACACAGGGAAAGGAACAGAAAGGCAAGATAGAGATCCGCTATACGGAGTATGACCTTAACAAGGGAGTGAGCGACGACATCTTCAAGATATAATTCAACGCTGGGTCATTGTTTCATTAAATCAACAGGTGTTTAACGTAATGACTCAATGACCTATTGACCTAATGGCTCGGCTTATGATTCCTCGATCTTTTCATCTTCCGCATTGGCCAGCACCACTGCCGTCATTTTCTTCAATGGATTTTTATGGTTTTCCTCGTAGGTATGCCTATGCCTGATAATGTCGAGGCAGGTATAAATGGCTTTGAGGAACGATGAATTGTCTGCCTTGTTTTTACCTGCAATGTCGAAAGCCGTGCCGTGGTCCGGTGAGGTCCTGATGCCGCCTAGTCCTGCCGTATAGTTCACGCCTTCGCCTGCCGCCAGGGTTTTGAAAGGTATCAATCCCTGGTCGTGGTACATGGCCAGCACCGCATCGAACCTGGCATGCAGGCCGCGTGCAAAGAACGCATCGGCGCTGTATGGCCCGAATGCGAGCATGTTGTTGTTCCGCGCATCTTTCAATGCGGGTTTAATAATAGTTTCTTCTTCGTTGCCGATAATGCCTTCATCGCCTGCGTGCGGGTTTAATCCCAATACAGCGATCCGCGGCTTATCGATCCCAAAATCCTTTACCAGGCTATCGTGTATGATAAATAGCTTGCTAAGGATGTCTTCTTTGGTAATAAGGGGAACGATGTCTTTTACCGCCACGTGCTCGGTAACCACGCCCACTCTTAAATTATCAGCCACCATGAACATTACTACATCCTTTACCCCGAATTCGGTTTTAAGGAAAGGCGTATGGCCAGGATAATTGAACTCCCCGGATTGTATGTTTTTCTTATGAATGGGCGACGTGACCAATGCGTCGATTTTATTTTCTTTCAATGCCTGCACGGCCATTTGCAGTGAGCGGATGGCGTACTTGCCCCCGGTTTCGTTGAGCTGGCCGGGGTTGATGGAAACTTCTTCTTCCCAGCAATTGAAAATATTGATCTGTTTATGGTTGACCTTGGTCAATTCTTTCAGGCTCTGGTAATTGAAGTTGATATCGGGAACGGACTTGCGGTAGAAGTTGATTACCTTGTTCGATGCGAATACAACGGGAGTGCACAGTTCCAGCAGGCGATGATCGCCCAGTGTTTTAATGATCAGTTCCGTCCCGATGCCATTCAGGTCGCCGATGGTAAAGCCGATAACGGGTTTATTTGGTGAATGCATTGTTCAGCATAGTATTAGGAAGCCCAAATGTACTTGTATTTTTTGGGACGGAGCGCGTGGAGTTCGCTGGCCTGGTGCCCGCTAAAAGAACGCCGTTAGCTGTGGCATCGCATCCCATTATTGGAATTGGCGATGCATTCCGGAATTGAAACAGTAAAATCTCAAAATGAGAACGCTAGTAAATTTTCGAGAGGTTATACGTTTCCGTTAGTTGGCTATTTTCCATTACATACTAAGAAATACTACTTATCGTTTGATAATGTGGAAACCATTAATTATTTTGTCAGTGGTTTCTGTTGTTTTGTCCAGGTATCCTGTGAAGCCCGAATCCAAATCGTATGAATGCATTATCTACACAGATTGTCTGCAATGGTTACAGGCACGTAAAATTCCCTGTATCATTTTCCCGCATTCATAACTCTCGTTGCAATTGGTGGCTATCTGCACAGAATAACAGGCCGATAACAAGCATATTTCATAAAACGGTTATAACCGGCGTTTTTACTCGAATGCTGGAATGAAAACATTAGAATCAGGAAGAACCCATAAAATCCAAAAAAACCCAAACCCTAGAACCCAGTATTATGAAAAAACCGTTACGCTTACTGTTTTACAGTATCCTAACCCTGGCGGTCCTTGCAAGCCTGGCGTATTATTTTGCGCCGGAGAAATTTTTTGAAGGAAAAGGCGGCGAAGAAGGCGAAGGCCTTCCGGGCGTATTTCTTTCCATGGGCGAATGGAGCGATGCCAGAACCTATCCTCACAAATCACTCGACAAGCTCGCGTATTACAGAGGCTTTGAAACAGCAAAGCAAATGACAATTGCTGCGCGCAACGCTCAGTCAAGGCAATATTCAACCACCACAGCCCCCTGGGTGCCGCTGGCCCCCAAGAACTTTGCCGGCCGCGTGCTTTCAATAGGCTTTCATCCCACTGTTGCCAATACCATGTGGGTGGGCACAGCAGCGGGCGGATTGTGGAAGACCACAACAGGCGGCACCGGCGCTCCCGGCGGTATCAACTGGACCTATGTTCCCACCGGTTATCCCGTTTTGGGAGTAATGTCGATCGCTGTTCACCCTACTGATGGTAATACATTATATATAGGATCAGGCGAAGTGTACAATCCCGGCGCGCCCGGAATGGGCCCCACTGCGGGTGGACATATCCGTACGTTCCGTGGAACATATGGCATCGGCATACTTAAAACAACCGATGGTGGCACTACCTGGAACAGGGTATTGAACTTCGACTCCTCGCAGAGCAAGGGCGTTGCAGATATCCTGATACACCCCACCAACCCGGATATTGTTTTTGCGGCAACCAGCGACGGCGTGTACCGCACGTTGGACGGCGGCGGTAACTGGAGCCTCATTCACAACGTTACCATGGCCATGGACCTTTGCTTTAAGCCTGGCAACCCATCTATAACGTATATAGCCTGCGGTAACTTCGATTCGCCCGGAAGAGGCATTTATAAAACTACCAACTCTACCGCGGCAACACCTACTATCAGCGCCATCAATACAGGGCTTCCCGGAACTATTACCGGTAAGATAGCATTGTCTGTTAGTGCGGCCGCTCCCAACTCTGTATGGGCCAGCGTGGGCCGCGAACCGGATTCCAGCGATCCTTTCGGATTGTATGTTTCTACCAACGAGGGCGGCACCTGGTCGCTCCTGGAAGATGCTATTCCCCTGATGTATACACCAGGCCTGAGCAGGTTGAACCAGGGATGGTATGCACACGACGTAGCAGTAGACCCTACCAATACCAACAATATTTACTGGTGCGAAATGGATATGTGGAGATCGACCAACGCCGGCAGCAGTTTCAGCCGCATATCTGTATGGAGCAACTGGAACATCAACTTTACCACGGTTGGTACTACCAGCGAAGGCACCAATACCAATTACGCGCATGCCGACGTGCACCGCATTTATATTTCACCATGGAACTCCAACACCCTGTACATCTGTACCGATGGAGGCATATTCAGGAGCACCAACAACGGAACAAGCTGGAGCGGCTTGAATGGTGGATTGATGACCGCGCAGATATATCCTAACATGGGACAATCGATGCAGGATGAAAACTTCGCCATTGGCGGATTGCAGGACAATGAGGGTTTTGTATACGAAGGCAACGCAGGTTGCAGGCGTATCGGCAACCTGGGCGATGGTTTCCATGCTGCCATACATCCTACCAACGATGCTACCTGCTTCATTGCATCGTATTACCTGAATATTAAAAAATCCACGAACAGGGCCGCAAGCTTCAGCAATAACCTAACGGTAAACCCTAGCTCGCCGCCTTCGGAAAATGCATGTTTTAATGCACCATATGTAATGGCGCCGAGTGCCCCCGCAACGATGTATGCAGGTACTTACCGTTTGAGAAAGACTACCAATACCGGTACGAGTTGGGCGCTTATCGGTCCCAACCCGCTGGTGCATACGCAAGCTCTCATATTGTATATAGCGGTAGCGCCTTCGGATGCCAACACTTTATATGTGTCCGTAGCGCCTGGTGGCGGCTTCCCTGCCAAGTTGATGAAATCGACCAATGGCGGTACCTCTTTTACAGATGTAACGGGAACATTGCCCGACAGGTATATTACTGACATTGCCATAGACGGGGCAAACCCCAACAGGGTAGCGGTCAGTCTCTCGGGCTTTAATACTTCGCACGTATTCTTAACAAGAGATGGCGGAACCACCTGGACCGATGTGGGTGGCGACCTTCCCGATATTCCGCACAATACCCTCATGTTCGATCCTATCAACAGGCGTACCCTGTATGTAGGAAACGACCTGGGCGTATTTTATGCGCATGGCATGCCCGTGGGCACCGGCGCACTGCCACCTACTACCAGCATGACATGGACTGCTTACAACGAAGGTATTGAGGACGCGGTACTGGTATCGGACCTGTTTGCAACCGGCACCGGTAAACTGCGCATAGCCACGTTTGGCCGCGGTATGTGGGAAAGGGAATTTGCGCCTTCGAGCATTTTGCCTTTCGTATTCAAAAACTTTACAGCTACCGCCACCGGCGAAGGCAACCAGTTGAAATGGACCGTTGCCACCGAAGGCGATGTTGACAGGTACGAAGTAGAGTACGGTACCGATGGAACACTGTTCCGCAAGGTGGGCACGCATACCGCTACCGGCGGCGCAGGAGATATCACCTATAATTTCTTCCATGCCATTACCAATGATATGGATGGTTTTTACCGCATAAAGATTATCTATAAAGACGGATCGTTTGAATATTCCACTGTTGCGGTAGTAAAAGCGCAAAAGCTCATCACGAAGCTGACCATTGCTCCAAACCCCACCACTGGCATATTTAAGATAAAAATACCAGCCGACAACGCGGGCGCACTGACCATGCAGTTGTACGACGCCGGCGGTAAGCTCTTGATGGTAAAACGCATTGAATATGTGCCGGGCGCCAGGGAAGTGCCGGTTGACATCAGCAGGTTTGCTGCAGGCACTTACCAGCTGGTGTGTGAAGGATATAAAGCAAAATGGACATCGAGAATTATTAAAAAATAAGCATACTTAAAAATCCGATCCTGTGAAGAGCGAATTAGTCAATTACCTAAATCAAAGTTATGAAAGCTAGTACTAATGCGTGTTGGAGACGGCTGGCAGTAATGCTGGTGGTTGTGCTGATGGCAATTGCAGAAGTTGCCGAGGCCCAACTGCCCGACTGTACCGGTGGATTCATGATGTATGGTGCGTTTACCAACATCAATGGATCTACAACCGCAGACAGCACTGAAATACGACCGGTTAACACTACAACCGGCGCCATCGGGAACCTGGTAGGTGGAAGACGCTACTGGATACGGAAGCGTCACCCGTCAACCGGTACGTGGTATTACAGTACATCGGCACTGGGCGTGGACATGATCACCAACAGGTTCTACGTGATGACACAGATGTCTTCTGCCATGCAGAAGGATATAATTACCATCAACCCGGTGACCGCTGCAATGACCGTTATCGGTACCACAGCTACCACACTGAATAACTATCACTTTGTGAAGCTGGCCATCTCCCCTAACGGGTTTGGTTATGCGATAGGGGTGCACCGCGACTCGACTGCGGCTGCAGCAACGTTTAACCCATTGATCAGGTTCACCACCTGCGGCGCAACACCGTCGGTCGGCTGTTCTACCATAGAACTGCTGGGCTACCTGCCCAGTACCGGTACCATGTATAAATGGCTGCTGTTTAACGGCGATATAGCATTTGACATTTACGGCAACCTGTTTTTCGCAACCGCTGCGTTTGAAAGAGTGGCAGGTATTACAAGGTATACTGACGCGCGCCTGTTCAGGGTAAATGCGGCCGACATTCCCGGTTCAGCGGGCACGGGAACTATCCCCATGTCCTTTATCGCGGATTACAATGCATTGGACAGTACGGTGATAAATGGCATAGGCCTTAATTCAACCGGCGACATGTACTTGACCACCAGGAGGTTTACCGGCGTGCAAACTTCGCCTCCGGGACCTTCTAACTCGGAATTGTACGGCTCTGCCTCGCCTGGTAGCGCCAGCCTGATCCCGGGCTTTGGTCCGTTTTCGCCAAACTTCTCGGTTTCCGACCTTGGAAGCTGTTACTATCCTGCTACCATTCTCGGCACACACAACCTGCAGCTATTGTATAAGTACGAAAGCGGCAAAGTGAACCTGAGATGGCAGGCGAAGAGCAACCCGGACATCCTGCACTTTGAAGTGCAACGCAGCAACGATGGCAACAATTTCGAAACCATCGGTACTGTAACACCTGCCCAATCGGGCAATTATACTTACAGCGATCCGCAAAACGGTTTTGAAAAAAATAAATTCTACAGGATAAAGCAGGTAATGACCTCGGGCATCCGCTTTTACAGCAATGTGGTGAACGTAGGTTTCAACAACAAGTTCAACCTCATCGGCAACCTTGGTCCCAATCCTTTCAGCAACCTGATAGAAGCAAAACTGTGGATGCGCACGTCCAATATGGTAAACGTGCGACTGATAGACCAGAGCGGACGCATTGTATATGCCCGCCAGTTCGCTGGCAGGGCAGGCGACAACCGGTTCACCATGGATAACCTCGGCAAATTCAAGGCCGGTGTATACATCGTTGAGCTGGCGGTGCAGGACGAAGTGATAAGAGAAAAGATCATCAAGCAATAATTTTTTCAATCATAGCAGTAAGTTTAGCCCGGGTATGTCTATACCTGGGCTTTTTGTTTTCACATTCCACTAGTTGCAGAAGTTCTATTTTTGCCCTTCATGTACACGTTGAAAAAATCGCTTGGGCAACATTTCCTGAAAGATGAGAATATTTGCAGGAAGATCGTGCAGGTTTTGCAGGAGCGCGATTTTAATCAATTGCTGGAGGTTGGTCCCGGCGGCGGCGCACTCACCAAATACCTGCTGCAATTGCAGGGCATTGCATTCAAAGCCGTGGAGCTCGACCAGGAAAAGGTCAGCTATCTCGAAAAAACTTATCCGGCATTGCAGGGCAGCATCATTCACCGCAGCTTTTTGGAAATAGAGCAACCCTTTACCGGTGCATTTACCGTGGTTGGAAATTTCCCGTATAACATTTCATCGCAGATATTGTTTAAAATACTGGAATGGAAAGACGAGGTGGAATGCATGGTGGGCATGTTCCAGAAAGAAGTGGCGCAACGCGTGGTGGCCGATCATGGCAACAAGTCGTACGGCGTGCTAAGTGTGCTGGTGCAGGCTTTTTTTGAGACAGAATATTTGTTTGAAGTGCCTGAGACCGCCTTTGTTCCGCCGCCTAAAGTAAAAAGCGCTGTAGTAAGGTTATTGCCACGGAAGCAACCCGTGCGCATGCAATCCGAAGCATTGTTCTTTCAACTGGTCAAAACGGCGTTTAACCAACGGCGTAAGATGCTGCGCAATGCGGTGCGCGAGCTATTTACGCCGGAAACCCTGAAGCAGGAATTGTTCAACCGCCGCGCTGAACAATTGAGCGTGCAGGAATTTGGCGAACTGAGCTTTTCAATGAAATAAACTTACCACTTTGCGAAACGTAATTATTACGGCCAGGGTGCACGAATACCTGATAAACCAACTCTCCCAAAGAGGGTACGTGGTAAAATACAGCCCGGCCATAACTTATGATGAACTGTATGCCATGGTTGCGGAAGTAGAAGGCCTGGTAGTCACTACCCGAATCGCTATCGATAGGAATATCCTCGACAAGGCCGCCAAGCTCAAATGGATCGGGCGGTTAGGAAGCGGCATGGAGTTGATCGACGTGCCGTATGCCGAAAACAAGGGCATCAAGTGCATCAGTACACCTGAAGGCAACCGGTACGCCGTAGCCGAACACGTGCTGGGAATGCTATTGGGCCTATTGAACAAAATACCCAGCAGCATGATGGAAATCCGCGAAGGCAAATGGATCCGCGACGCTAACAGGGGCACCGAACTGGCAGGCAAAACCATCGGGATTATCGGCTATGGCAACACCGGAAGCGCTTTTGCAAGGCTGCTGGCGGCCTTTAACGTAACTGTGCTGGCATACGATAAATATAAGTATGGGTTCGGCAGCGGGTATATCAAGGAGGCCAGCCTGGAGCAATTGTGCAAGTACGCCGAGGTCATAAGCCTGCACATTCCTTTAACAGATGAAAATCATCATTTTGCAAACGATGAATTCTTCCGCTCCCTCCGCCAGAAACCTTGGTTCCTGAATACTTCCCGCGGTAAAACCGCCAGCATTGCGGCCATCATCAATGCTTTAAAGAATAACCATGTCGCCGGCGCCGGTCTCGACGTGCTGGAAAATGAAAGGCTTGAAACCTATACCCCCGAAGAAAACCAACAACTGCAATGGCTGTTGCAACAACCCAATGTGATCATTACCCCCCATATAGCGGGCTATAGCAACGAGGCGTACTATCGCATGTCGCGGGTATTGCTGGAAAAGCTTGGGATTTAAAAATATTTTTATATTTGTAATACTTGTGCAACGCTTCAGACCGCTGAGGCGTTGTATTTTTTTTCTTTTTTATCCAAAACATGGAGGCATTATGAGCAGTGTAAACTATGTAACCAAGGAGGCGCTGGAGAATATGAGGTCCGAACTGCAACGCATGAAGACTGTTGACCGCCCCGCGGCCTCGAGGGCTATTGCGGAAGCAAGGGAAAAGGGAGACCTCAAGGAGAATGCGGAATACGATGCTGCAAAGGAATCGCAGGGAATACTGGAAGCAAGGATCGCTCAATTGGAAGGCGTTATCGCCAATGCCCGCGTGCTCGACGAAAGCACTATCGATACCAGCAAGGTATCTATCCTTACCAAGGTTACGCTCACCAACCTCAATACCAAAAAACAGGTTACTTACCAGATCGTTTCAGAAAAAGAGGCCGATCTCAAGGCCGGTAAAATATCCGTTACGTCTCCTATCGGCAAGGGCTTGCTCGGTAAGCAGGTGGGCGAGGTGGCAGAAGTGCAGGCGCCAGCAGGCACACTTAGGTTTGTTGTAGAAAACATTGCTATTTAAATGTAATGGTATGACCATATTTTCCAGGATCATCGCGGGCGAAATACCCTCCTATAAGATCGCAGAGAACGAACAATTTTTTGCTTTCCTGGACATATTCCCGCTGGTAGAAGGTCATACGCTGGTAATTCCAAAGATCGAGATCGATAAATTGTTCGATGTGCCGGATGAATATTTATCGGGCATGCTGGTGTTTGCAAAACCCATTGCAAGGGCCATTGAACGCGCATTTCCCTGCAACCGTTGCGGCCTGGCCGTTGTAGGATTGGAAGTGCCGCATGCACATATTCACCTGGTGCCGCTAAGCTCCGTGAACGATATCAATTTTACGAGAAGCAAAAAGAAGCTCACGTCGGAGCAATTGAAAGCTTCACAAGAGAAGATCCTGCGAAACTTAAAAGTTTAAAGCTAAAAGTAAGGTCATCTTCACTTTTACACTTCTCACTTCACTCTTCCCGGGTTTTCCTTTACAAACGCCTCCCATCCCTTTTGTTTTTTGACGCTGCTGCCCAGCGTAAGCCCCGATTGGGTTTGGTAGTGATGGCAAAGCGCCACGGCCACGGCATCGGTAGCATCGAACAGGGCCGGCCGCGATGGCATATATAACATGCGCTGCAGCATTTTCCATACCTGTTCCTTATCGGCATTGCCATTGCCTGTTATGGATTGCTTGATCTTGCGGGGAGAATATTCACATACTTCCAGGCCGGCGCTCATGGCCGTTGCAATTGCCACGCCCTGCGCGCGCCCCAGCTTGAGCATGCTTTGCACATTCTTTCCAAAGAAAGGCGCTTCAATGGCAAGACACGCCGGCTTGTGCTTTATAATCAGTTCCCTGATGCTTTCGTGAATGAGTTGGAGCCGCACGTACGCATCTTTGCGGGCGCTTAATTTAAGAACGCCCATATCTACCAGCGAAATAGTTTTGCCATTCACGTTGATCAGTCCAAACCCGAGCGCCAGGGTACCGGGGTCTATGCCTAGAATTATTTTGGAAGGCTTTTGCAAGAGGACTTGATTATTTTTGGAGGATGTTATCGGTGCTCAGAAACAAAAATATCAAAATAATCCTCAATTATGTGCTGGGCCCGATCGTCTTTATAATACTCGCTTTTTCCATTTACCGACAGGTGCAGCGCCAACCCGATTGGGAAGTGTCCATGGTCCAATTGCAACATGTTTTTACAGGCAATCTCAAATGGTTGTTATTGCTTGCGCTTGCCCTGATGCTGGTAAACTGGGGTTTGGAAGCGCGCAAATGGCAACTGGCTCTGCGGAACCTGCAGCACCTGGGTTTCTTAAAAGCATTCAAGGCAACATTTACCGGCAGCACCATGGCCTCCTTTACACCCAACCGCACCGGGGAATACGTTGGCCGCATTTTGTATATACAGGAAGGTAAGCGTTTGCAGGCCATTTCGCTCACGCTCATTTGCAGCATGGCGCAATTGCAGATCACATTGTATGCAGGGTTGATAGGATTGTGGTTCTTCAAGCGTTCATTTGGCTCGGTGGTAGATGATCCTTATTCGGACGTGTTGTGGATGAACATGCTTTTTTACGGAGTGCTGGCAGCGGCTGTTCTTTTAACAATATTTTATTTCAGGCTCTCGTGGCTCATCAAGCTAATACACCGGTGGGGAGTGGCCCCCAACTTTGTGCGGTATATAACCGTATTGGAGGAATGTAACGCAACTATTCTTTTGAGAATTTTGTCATTATCTGGAATGCGCTACCTGGTATTTGCATTGCAGTATTACCTGCTGTTTACCGTGTTTGGCGTGGAGGTTAACTGGTGGCAAACCCTTCAAAGTGTAAGTGTCCTGTTCCTGGTATTGGCAATCCTCCCATCTTTTACCTTTTTAACCGACCTGGGTATTCGGTGGAAAGCCGGAATAGAAATTGTACAATTATACAGTAGCAACACCGTGGGTATTTTTGCCGCGGCGTTCACCATCTGGCTTGTAAATTTAATAATACCCGCATTGATAGGCAGTTTGTTAATTTTGGGTATCAGGGTTTTCAAAAGATAGGGGTTAATGCTTGTGAGGCGTTTTAACAAAGGTAAAATTGAGTATGATGAAATGGAGCAGATCAGTAATTGTATTATGGCTGGTTTTACTGTCATTTCCCCTTTCGGCAGGCGATGATTTTTGCGGCATCCGCAATACCGCCTTCCAGGCTGGAGAATCTATTACATTCAAGGTATATTATACCCTGGGCGTTTACGTGGCCGCAGGTGAAGTAACATTCAAAACCACCCTGGAGCGGATGAACAACAAGCCCGTGTACCATATCGTGGGTGATGGTAAAACTTATAATTTTTACGATAATTTCTTCAAGGTCCGCGATAAATACGAAACCTATATCGATACCGCCACCTTGCAGCCATACAAGTTCATCCGTAACGTGTATGAAGGCGGTTATAAGAAGTACGAGAACGTAACCTTTAACCAGGCAGCCAACACGGCGGTTACCAACGATGGCGTGTTCCCCGTGCCCAATTGCGTGCAGGACGTGCTGAGCGCCATTTACTATGCGCGCAATATCGATTTCAGCAAGTACAAGGTAAACGACAAGATACCTTTCTCCATGTTCCTTGACAACGAAACCTACGACCTTTACATGCGTTACCTCGGCAAGGAAACCATCAGGACCAAGTACGGAAAGTTCAAGGCCATCAAGTTCAAGCCGCTGCTCATTAAAGGCACCATGTTCGAAGGTGGCGAAAAAATGACGGTATGGGTAAGCGACGATGCCAACCGCATACCTGTCCGCATCGAAAGCGGCATTTCGGTAGGCAGCATTAAAGTTGACATGATGGGATATCACAATTTGAAATACCCTTTATCTTCATTGATCAGCGTCCGGTAATAATCAATATTATTAATTAATAATTATTGATTATTAGAGATCCTCAAGTTTAAAGAAATTTCCCGCTCTTATTCCGCGGTCGGTTTGCGTAAGGTCGCAACATTCGTACTGCGGATCGTGTTCAAAGAATAATACGTAGTTGTTTTCGATGGCTTCGTGCAGGAAGGTCTTTTTTTCCTGCAGCGTGGTAAGCGGGAACATATCGTAAGCCATGATGTACGGCAGTGGAATGTGCGCGGCAGCAGGCAGCAGATCGGCCATGAATACTACGGTCCTGTCTTTATAACTTACCTGTGGCAGCATCATTGCATCTGTATGCCCGTGCACATAGCGGATGGAAATATTGGCAGAGAATTCAGATGTGTTCCATTCAGGCAGCGGCACCATTTTCAATTGGCCTGAATCTTTTATTGGCAAGATGTTCTCTTTCAGGAACGATGCCTTCTCCCGCTCATTAGGCTGTGTCGCCCATTTCCAGTGGCGCTCGTTGCTCCAGTATACCGCGTTTTTAAATGCAGGCACCAGCTTATCGCCTTCTCTTGCAATGGAACCTCCGCAATGATCGAAGTGCAGGTGAGAAAGGATTACATCTGTAATATCGTCGCGGTGAAAACCGTATTTGGCCAGGGAACTGTCCAACGAGTCTTCTCCGTGCAAATAATAATGCCCGAAGAATTTTGCGTCCTGCTTATCACCGATGCCATTGTCTACTAATATCAAGCTGCCTTCATCTTCTATCAGCAAGCAACGCATGGCCCAGGAGCAAAGATTGTTTTCGTCGGAAGGGTTCAATTTGGTCCAGATGCTCTTGGGCACAACTCCGAACATGGCGCCTCCATCCAGTTTAAAATAGCCCGTATTGATAGCGTACAGCTTCATGCTTTCGCAGTTTTTTTAGCAGACAAGGTATATATCAGCAATAATAATCCGATCACAAAATAAGCCATTAGGGCCAATACCGAAGATCGTTGCGAACCGGTTTGCTCATTGATAAATCCAAAGCTGAACATACCGATAACGATAGCGATCTTTTCCGTTACATCAAAAAAACTGAAGAACGATGCGGTGTCTTTTGTTTCAGGCATCAGCTTGGCATAAGTGGAACGGCTGAGCGATTGAATGCCGCCCATTACAAAACCCACTACCGCCGCCAGTGCATAAAATTCATTGGCGCCTTTATAAGGCAGCAGGTAGCCGGCGTAACAAATGCCAATCCATATCACCACGCATACGATCAATGCCTGCATGTTGCCGATCTTTTTTGAAAGCCTCGATATGAGGATGGCGCCGGGAATGGCAATGAGCTGAATGAGCATGATGGCAATAATAAGCTGCTCGGTTTCCAGCGCCAGTTCGCTTTTGCCATACAGCGTTGCGGCCAGCATGACGGTTTGCACGCCCATGTTGTAGAAAAAGAATGATGCAAGGAACCGTTTTAGGGTAGGCATATGCGTTACCTGCCGCCATACTTTCTTCAACTCGCGGTAGCCGCTGGTGAGTACATTGCGGTTTTCACCGGTGCCGGCGGGAACGGAGCGCGGCAGGATGCGCAACGGTACCAATGCAAACAGAAACCACCAGATGCCTACCAGCAAAAAGGAAAGGCGCGCGGGGAACGAACTGTCCGTAATGCCGAACCATTCGGGCTTCATTACAAACAAAAAACAAATTACCTGCAGTATCACGCTGCCGATATAACCATAAACAAAACCTTTTGCGCTGATGCGGTCCCTGTCTTCGGGCACCGCAATTTCTGGCAGGTAGGAATTATAAAACACCAGGCTTGCCCAATAGCCGATGCATGCAATGATTACGCCGGCAATGCCGAGCCCCAGGTTAGAGCGGTCGTACAGGTACAGGCTGGAGCACGCCATGCTGCCCATGACCATGAAGAAGGCCATGAAAGACTTCTTATTGCCCTTATAGTCCGCGATGGATGAAAGCAGGGGCGATATTAATGCCACCACCAAAAACGCAAATGCCAGTGCATATTGGTACAGCGATGTATTCACGAACTCCCTGCCTAGGAAACGCACCATGTCGGTAGTTTTATCATTCTTGTCCCCGGTAACTACCTCGTAATACGTGGGAAAGATTGTGGAAGTGATCACCAGGTTATAAGCCGAGTTAGCCCAGTCGTACGTAGCCCATGCGTTTACAACTTTCTTGGGAGCGGTAACCATAAGAAGTTATTTAGGAAAATTAAAAGTACCTCTTATCCTATATATCCCTGCCATATCAACACCAGCAACACAATTCCCGCAACGATGCGATAAATGCCAAACAAACGGAAGCCATGCTTTTGCAGGAAGCCGATAAAAAATTTAATGGCGAGTATGGCGACAATAAAGGCCACTACATTGCCGACCACCAGCAGCTTCACCTGCTCGGCCTGTATGCTTTCATATCCCTTGATAAGCTTGTAACCCGTTGCAGCAAGCATGGTGGGCACCGCGAGAAAAAAAGAAAACTCTGCCGCCAGCCTCCTTGTTAATTTTTGCTGCATGCCTCCGATAATGGACGATGCGCTGCGGCTAACGCCCGGTATCATGGCCAGGCATTGCCAGATACCTATTACAAAGGCGCGCCTGAACGAAATATCTTCTTCTTTATCGATAGGATGTTCTTTGAATACTTTGTCGATGAATAAAAGGAATATGCCTCCCAGCAGCATGGTCACAGCCACCGTGGTGGGGCTTTCCAGCATGCTGTCGATTTCTTTCGAAAATAAAAAGCCGAGCGCCAGCGCCGGGATCACCGCCACTATCAGCTTTACATAAAATTGCCAGCGTTTGAAATCGAAAAACTTTTTCCAATACAACACTACTACCGCCAGGATGGCGCCGAGTTGTATGACTACCTCGAATGTTTTGGTGAAAGGATCGGTGTGGATGCCCAGCAATGAGCTGGTAATGATCATGTGCCCGGTGGATGAAATGGGCAGGAATTCGGTAACGCCTTCGACGATTGCTATGATGATTGCTTCGAAAAGGGTCAAGTAGAATAATTATTAATTAATAATTATTAATTATTTTTTGTCGGGCCTGCGAAAAATCGCGAATATTTCAAGTCCCAATCCGATCAGTATCAGGATAGGCGCCAGCGTTATGCGTTGGAAGCTGTATACTTCTTTCGGGTTAAACTGGTTGGGGTCTTCGCTTTTGCCACCGATCATCAGCACGATGCCGAGGATAATGATCACCAGGCCTATTACCATCCATTTATAATTCTCTTTACCGAATAGCGCGCTGGACTTACGTGCCGCCATTTCTTTCTTATCGCTCATGTTGTTGAAAATTTGACGGGGCAAGATAATACTTTTAGTACAGGTCGTCCAACTTCATCTTCAGGTACTTTATCACAGAGCGATGCGTGCTGGCGAGTGAAATACCGATACCGATCAGGATGATTAGCAGGAACATAATGCCCAGTGATCCGTAGTCGCGCAGGGCTTTTATTTCGGGCAACCATCTTTCCGCAAAGAATATGAACAGCAGGATGCCCGCGATGGCGATTAGCCCGCTGATGGCGCCATTTATAACGGCCCTCATATCCATTGGCCGTGCAATGAACCAACGCGTAGCGCCCACCATTTGCATGGTTTTTATCAGGAACCGGTTGCTGAACATGGCAAGGCGTATGGTATTATCGATAAGTATGATCACCAATATGCAAATGACAATGGCTATTACCAGCATTACAATGGTGAGTTTTTGAATGATATTATTCAGGTTGGCCACCAGCGATTGGGGGTATTGCACATCGCTTACGGCCAGGTTTTGTTGCAGCGTGTTCCGTATCTTTTGAAGCGAATCGGCAATGGCGTAGTCGCTGTTGATCCTGAAGTTGATGCTGGCCGGCAACGGGTTATTGTCCAATACCCCGGTCCAGTCCTGGTTACCATCTTCCAGGTATTTCTGGCGGGCTTGTTCCTTGGTAACGAACTCATAGGATTTTACATAAGGTTGGCTCGCAACGTATTGCACCAGGTCAGTACTGTCTTTGCTGGTAATATTTTCGCGGAGGTACACCCGTACCTCGATGCTTTCCCTGAAATGCTGGCCCAGTTTATTGGCATTGATAAGCAACCAGCCCAGGACCCCTAATATCAGTAACACAAAGGCTACTCCAATGATAGCCATGGCATAAGAAGGTTTCGACCGCCGGGCGGATAATCTTCCTGGTTGAGGCATAAGCGAGAAATTTTACATGGGTTAGTCCGAAGCACTCCTTACCGGGGTAAGGAACCGGGCAAAAATAGCGGATTTACAAGTCTATACGTTCAAATCCGTATTTTTGTTGTTCCACTAACGATTGCAACAGGCTGATATTTTAACAGCGGTTGATTAGCCGAAAGTTTGCCTGGGTTTTAAGGCTTCTTTCACAATTACCGCGCTACCCCGGTTTTTATTTCCCTTTTAAAATTAAAAGTGAAAAAGTAAAAAGTCAACAATGAAACCGTGACGTAGCTAAAGGTTTATGTTTAATTTTTAAGTTTTGTGTTCGCCTTATGGAGTACAATTTTAGCGCGATAGAAAAAAAATGGCAGGAGCAGTGGAAAAAAAGCGGTGTTTACACCGTTAGCAACGATAGCAGCAAGCCAAAATGCTACGTATTGGATATGTTCCCTTATCCAAGCGGGGCCGGATTGCATGTAGGGCATCCGTTGGGATACGTGGCCAGTGATATTTATGCCCGATTCAAACGCCTGAAGGGCTTTAATGTATTGCACCCGATGGGTTACGATGCTTTCGGGCTTCCCGCGGAGCAATACGCAATCGATCATGGCGTGCATCCCGCCACATCTACCGAAGAAAATATCCGCACGTTCCGCAGGCAGCTGGACAATATCGGCTTCAGCTACGACTGGAGCAGGGAAGTGCGCACTTGCAATCCCTCGTATTATAAATGGACGCAATGGATATTCCTGCAATTGTTCGATAGCTGGTTCAACCGGAAGAAACAACAGGCAGAGCGCATATCCGTGCTGGTTAGCATATTTGAAAAGGAAGGCAATGCCAATTACGAAACGCCGAATGCTAAGTTCCAGGTGCCAGGCGGCGGCTCGGCAACTTTTACCGCCGCTGAATGGAAATCCTTTGATGAAAGAACAAAGCAGCTCATATTAATGGAATACCGCCTTGCCTACCTGGCCTATACCGACGTTAACTGGTGCGAGGGCCTGGGCACGGTGCTGGCAAACGATGAAGTGGTGAATGGCGTAAGCGAGCGCGGCGGATTTCCCGTGGTAAAACGAAAAATGCGCCAATGGAGCCTGCGCATTACAGAATATGCGGAGCGGCTGCTGAGCGGATTGGAAGCAATAGACTTCAGTGAATCGCTTAAGGAAATTCAACGCAACTGGATCGGAAAGAGCCTGGGAGCGGAAATTGATTTTCCTGTAAAGAGCGAACAAAATATCGTTACCAGCATGCGCGTGTTCACTACCAGGCCCGACACCATTTTCGGGGTTGATTTTATGGTAGTGGCGCCGGAGCATGAAATGGTGCAGCATATTATATCGGCCGCACAGCAGGAAGAAGCAGACCGGTACCTGCAGTATGTACAAAGCCGCTCGGACCTGGAACGCATGGCCGAAGTAAAAAAGATCACGGGTTGTTTCACCGGCTCGTACGCGGTAAATCCGCTCAATGGCAGGGAGATCCCCATCTGGATAAGCGAATATGTGCTGGCAGGATATGGCACCGGGGCCATTATGGGCGTGCCCTGCGGAGACGAACGCGACCATAAATTCGCGAAGCACTTCAATATTCCTATCACCAATATCATCGGAGATCATTATAATGGCGAAGAGGCTAATCCTACGAAGGATGCCGTTTTGCAAAACAGCGATTTCCTGAACGGCATGGTCATGCGCGATGCTATCGGCGCAGTTATTAAGAAAGTAGAGGACATGGGCATCGGCAAGCAGCAGGTGAACTATAAAATGAGAGATGCGGGCTGGAGCCGCCAACGCTATTGGGGAGAGCCATTTCCTGTAATATACCGCGACGATATCCCTTACCCCATGGAATTGAAAGACCTTCCATTGGAACTGCCGCCTTCAGACGATTTTAAGCCGAGCGGCACCGGCGAGGGACCGCTGGCTAATGTGACAGAATGGGTACACATCAGCGACCGTGAGAAAAGAGACACGAACACCATGCCCACCCACGCAGGCGCGGCCTGGTACTTCCTGCGTTATACGGACCCGCACAACGATACCGTTTTTGCCGACCGCAAGGCATTGGATTACTGGGGCCAGGTTGACGTGTACATCGGCGGCGCCGAGCACGCCGTTGCGCATTTGTTGTATGCAAGGCTTTGGATAAAAGTTTTGTACGACCTCGGTTACCTGAATTTTGAAGAGCCTTTTAAGAAACTCATCAACCAGGGAAAGATAGGAGGGGACTCGAGATTAGTGTATCGCATACGCAATACTAACCGTTTTGTATCGGCGGGATTGAAGGATAAATATGAAACCGATGAGCTGCACGTAGACGTATCGATGGTGAATGGAGTAGAGCTGGACGTGGAGCGGTTCAGAAAATGGCGGGCAGAATATGAGAACGCGGAATTTATTTATGAAGCAGGACAAGTATTTATTTGCGGTACCCGGCTGGAGAAAATGAGCAAGCGCTATTTCAACGTGGTAAACCCGGATGATGTGGTTGCCAAATACGGCGCAGATACTTTTCGTATGTACGAAATGTTCCTGGGCCCTATCGAAATGAGCAAGCCATGGGATACCAAGGGCATCGAAGGCGTGTACCGCTTTATCAGGAAATGCTGGCGCCTGTTTTACGATGAGCAGAAGGGCAAGGTATGGAACGATGATGCCCCTACGGCCGCTGAGCTCAAGGTATTGCACCGCACCATTAAAAAGGTAGAGGAGGATACTGAACGGTTTTCGCTGAATACCGCGGTAAGCGCCTTTATGGTTTGCGTAAACGAGCTTACCGACCTGGGATGCCATAAGCTCGCCGTGCTGGAGCCGCTGCTGATATTATTGAATCCCTTTGCGCCGCATGTGACCGAGGAACTGTGGCATCAGCTTGGCCACACGGATTCTATCCTGGACGCATCGTATCCGCGCTATTCCGAACAATATCTTGTAGAAAGCAGCAAGGATTACCCTGTGTCCATTAATGGGAAGTTAAGGACACAGATCAATATGGGCCTGGAGCTTTCGCAGCCCGAAGTGGAACAAATAGTGTTATCGAACGCAGTGGTGCAGAAATGGCTGGAAGGAAAGCCTCCTAAAAAAATTATTTATGTAAAAAACAAGATGGTGAACGTGGTGGTATGACAGCACAATTTGTCCTTGTTAACTTCTGGTTATCTGACAGTATTTATGCCGGCTTCGCGCCGGCTTCTTTTATTTTTGCATTCTCTCAAACCTTCCCGATTCCATAGAGCAAGTATCGTTATTCCAAGCATCAATTATGAACAAAAATTTCATGATCGGCTTTGTTTATGAAGGGTACTTCTTTTGTGCCAACGTGCATCATTTCCAGCATCCTTCCGGGACAGAGTATCATATTACAGTGCTTACCACTAAGTCGCGCAGCGATATTCCTTCGTCTATTGTATTGGAAGACCGGGACGACGGCTTCTTGCAGGTTTCTCGCGATCCTGTTCCGCCCGTTTTCCTCGAAACCATTATTTCCGAGATAGAAAAGCACAACCATAAGGTGCATTAAAGCGGCTTCACTGTAGAAATCCAACCTCGGATTGATGAATAAATTCGTCACTTCCCACACCTGCTGTTATATCTGAACGATAGTTAACAGGTTTTATTGATGCCATATCGATTTGGCATTGTTTTTCTCTTTATACCGGTAAAAGGAGTTGTTGTGAGAAAGAAAGCAGATATAAGCAGGACCTCGGTGAGTGATATTATCTTCCTGATAATGTCTAACACGGGAATGACGAGAGAACAGGCGGCTATTACCGTGGAAAATATTCTTACTTACATGCGAGAGCATACTGCAGATCCGCTGCATAAGATTGTGCAATATTTTTTTGGTGACGATCAAAATAGTAAAAAGGCCGGACTCAATTAGATTAATGAATTCGAAATTCTAAAGTTATGACCGTGTTATGTTCCCCTGCCCCCGAAACCCAGGAAGTAGCGATGTATGACGTTCAAAAAGTAAACAATAATTTCTACCAGGCAACCTTAAAAAAATTTGTGGGTAACAAGAATAAATTCCCCGGCGTATTGCTGCTGTGGAGAAACCCTAACGACTGGACAAGCCTGCCCGAAGGGCATTCCAGCCTGGTAGACTGCCTCACGAATGAACTGGAAAAGTGGTTGTATTGATCAGCAATTAATCATTCTTTATTTTGTTCAATACTTTAGCCTGGTCCGCCAAGGTAGCATGTATTAACTGGAATTGGTCGGTAATGGTTTTAAGGTCCGACAATGTCCTGCGCACAGTTTGCACATCGCTTTCAATACCTTCTGTTATATCTTTTTTACGCTGTGCCAGCAATTGTTGCACTTTTTTATGTATGGGCAGGCGGCCGGTGTCCGACGGTTGCCCATTTACGTTATCCATGGCCGCCAGCGCAAGGTTAAAACGCCGGGAAACTTCATTCACCATTGGACGAAAGGCTTCCTGCGCATAAGTACTGCCGAAACGCGCAGCGTAATAAGACAAAGACGCTATGTGTGAAGTAAGTGTATGGCTGGTAGTGACAAACTGGTGGTACTGCGGCAGGTGAGGCCGTTGGCTACTGGGCTCTGAGAGCATTCGCTGAAAGATGTCTGACAGGTTGGCCAACGCCACAAAAGCTTCCTTCCGGGCCATTTTAAAGCTGGTAACGTCTGCGGCAGCGCCGGTGAACGATTGCGCTACCGTTAAAAAATAATGGCGGTTTGCTTCGATGGCCTTCCGTATGAATTGCTCGATTTGTTCATATTCCCATGCAGGTAATACAAAAGTTGAAACAATATAAGCGAGCGCGGAGCCGATGGCTGTATCTATCATGCGATCGATAAGAATGGAGTTGAGGTCAGAAGGCGTAACAAAATAGAACATCAGTAAAACAGCAACGGTGAGCGCCGCGCTGCTGGCGGTGTATTCCAGTTTCAGCAGGCTGTACGAAGTAACCATGGTCACCAGCATAATGAAGAACAGCGCGGTATTGTTTTTTACCAGCAGCAATATGATAAAACCTACGGCTGCGCCGATGAATGTTCCGGTAAGCCGTTGCACGTTGCGCCTGCGGGTAATGCTATAGGCAGGTTTCATGATCACGGCAATGGTAAGCAATATCCAATACCCGTGTCCCAATGGAAATAATAATGAAACGATGTAGCCTGCCAGCAGTGCGGCGGTCAATCGCACGGCGTGACGGAACGTGCCGGATTGTAATGAAAGATTGTCCGTAAGCAAATTGATATCGAACTCCTGCGGCGCAACGAACTTTTCAACCTCCACATCGCTTGTATATTGTTTGCTGATGCGGGAATCGTACGTGGTATAAGCCTGCAGGCGTTTGATACGGCCGGTAATGTCTTCGAGGCTGTACAATATATGCCGCAGGCTAATGAAGCCTTCGATATTGTCTGCTTTCAGATAAGTTTTTCTCAAAGCGGCAAAAGCTTCCATGCTTTGTTGCAGGCGGTTATCGAGGTCGCTGGCAGACTTGTATGCATAGCCGCCCTGGATGGCGAGGCCGATATGGTGCAGCTCGTTGGCCAGCACAGTGATATTATCTTTTAGCTCATCTAAGATCCCGGTCTCGTCGAATTCCATGTGCATCAAAGTATAATCTTGCTGCGACGTCATGATCCTTTCCAGCAGGTCGATGCTATCGAGAAACGACATCATCAGCACGCGGCCCTTGCGCGTTGACTCGGACAAAATGCGGCGGGTGGTGAAGAGCATTTCGCGCAGTGCATCATGGTGATTGTGAATGTTCACCTGGTGCTGCATCAATTCTTTAAAAATATTTTCTTCATCTCGCGTTTTGCTGTAAAACAGCGAGCGGGTGCGCAGGTAAGCGGCGGTTTCCATGATGCATTCACCCAGTAATTGCTGTATGGGCCGGTACGGCCTTAATGTGTTGAGGGTAAGGCTTAATAATGCGTACCACGCCCCGCCAATGGTAATATACATGCCTTGCAGCAAAGGAGTGGAATGATGCGTGCGGTCGATGTTAAGGATAAAAACGATGAGCGCCATCAGCCCGATGGAGTTTGCGCGGTTGCCATACACTGCTATCAATGAAAAAAACATCCCGAACACGATGATCTCCATGCAGATCATAAAAGGGCTGACGCTGCTATAACCGGCCACCACCACTGCCATAAAATTGAATGCTATGCTTGTCATCATGGCGTTGCGACGATTGCTGATGGGGCCGGGACTGTCTGCCAGGCTAACGAATAAGACGCCGAGCGGAATGCCCATCATGGTCGGCAACAGCCCATACTGGTTCAGTACCAATGCGGGAATGATAACGCCGGCGGTTATGCGTAATCCCGCATATAAGTACTGGCTGCTTATAAATTTTTGTAACTCCTGTTTGTAATCCATAATCCGGGAACAAAGCTAAGGCCTGGCCGATGGTTAATTGGCAAGCGGCAGCGAAAACGAGAAGCTGCTGCCCTTGCCTTGCTCGCTGGTTGCCCAGGTGCGGCCGCCATGCGCAGTAATTATTTCTTTGCACACATACAAGCCTAATCCGAGGCCCTCCACTTTAGCAGCGCTTTGTCCGCGGTAGTATTTATTGAATACGTGGGGCAGTTGATCGGATGGAATACCGGGACCTGCATCGGTAATGGAGACCACGAGTTCACCGTCCTCAGCGGAAGCTTCCAGCTTGATGGGTTCTGGTCCGGCTGAATATTTGATGGCATTCGTAAGATAATTATTCAGCACCTGTATCAGCCTGAACCTGTCTGCACGAATGGTAAGGTCGGGAAGTGCGGAATAAATGATGGTGTGCTTGGGATACAAGAGCCTTACGGTGTCTACCGCTTCGCTGATCAATTCAGGAAGGTGAAAAGTGGTTTTGCGTATTGTAAGATGGCCGGTTGCGGCGCGTGTTGAGTCGTGCAACTCCTCTATTACCTGCTTCAATCGTTTAAGGTTTACATGGGCCTTGCTAAGGTATTCTTCTATTTCCCGCGTGTTGTTGTTCGCAATCGAGTCTGGAAGCAGTTCCAGTACCAGCGCCAGGTTAGACATGGGGTTTCTTAGTTCGTGCGATACAAGGTTCAACAGGTCTTCGCGCTGCTGTTCGGTTGCTTTTTGTTCGGTAATGTCGTGAAAGAGCAGTAAGATCCTTTTCTCTTCGCCGCGTGGCTCGTGCAGGAAGGTGGACCGCAATTGCAATATGCGTTTTTCGCCGCCGGGAATGGTCCATTCCAATTCCTTTGCGAGCTGTATGGTGTCTTCTATGTTTTCAAGCTTTTGCTGCAGCTTGAAATTCGTGTTCAATATATGGTCGCCTTCAGAAAGATAAGTGCCTTCCAGTGTGCCCGGCGCCAGGTCGAACATGCGGTAAAATGCCTGGTTGGCCCTAAGTATCATCAAATCGGACTTTACTACCAGCAATGCGTCCTCTATGCTTTCCAGGATAGTATGAGAAAACTCATTGGCCTCTGTCAGAAATTTTTCCTGTAATTTTTGCGCGTGGATATTCTGAATGATCTTGACGATGCAGTTGCCATACTCCGGGCTTTCTATCCATATCGACTCGCCGCTTACCCAAATACGATGGCCTTTTTTGTGCATCGTGTAATTATGGTCCGTCGAAAACCCCTGCTTCTTCACCAGTATCAATTCCATTTCCGGCCTTTGCGCCTTCTGGTCATGCTCGGTAAATAGAACACGCGTATGTTTTCCGATGAGATCATTATCGGAGTAACCGAAGGTGGTCTTGAAGGCTTCATTGATCTTTTGAATATAACCCTCGTCATCCATAACCACGATGCAGTTGACAGCGGAGTTCAAAAAAACTCCAGCAAACAGGTCGGTACGCTCAAGCGATGTGTTCGGTTTTTTCTTCATTGCTTGCTTGGAAAGATTCAAAACTCATTCCATCCCCAAAACGTCGCGCTTCGGATGTGCGTGGCATATAATTTTACTTTGCAATGTTATGACCTCCGCTGTTGAACAGCAGGCTGTGCAATTTTTAAAACAGCACGCACTGCCATTACGTGCTACACAAGACCTTGACCCGTTGATGGACAGGATCGGTGATGCGCGCATCGTTATGCTCGGCGAAGCATCGCATGGCACGCACGAATATTATACCTGGCGGAGCCGGATCACCAAAAGATTGATCAAGGAAAAGGGATTTCAATTCATAGCAGTCGAAGGCGATTGGCCTGATTGCTACCGCATCAACCGTTACATAAAACATTATGAACCGGAGGCACAAAAAGCCCTCGATGTAATAAAGCAATTCAACCGCTGGCCAACCTGGATGTGGGCTAACTGGGAGATCATTGCATTGACGGAATGGCTGCATCAGCACAATGAGGCCTTGCCGCGGCGCCAGCGCATAGGTTTTTATGGACTGGATGTCTACAGCCTTTGGGATTCATTGCATGAAGTGCGGCAATACCTTCAAAAAGTAGATCCGGGATTGCTGCCCGCGGCAGACGAGGCATTCCATTGCTTTGAACCTTACAGCAGGGATGAAGGCCGGTCCTATGCACGCGCCGCGCGGCTGGTTGCCGATAGTTGCGAACAGGAGGTCATCAGCATGCTTACGGACATTCGCTTGCGCATGTCCAACTACGATCATGACGAGGAAGCAGCGTTCAGCGCGGAGCAAAATGCATTGATTGCGGTGAACGCTGAAAAATACTATCGTTCCATGCTCGAAGGCGGCGCCGCATCATGGAACATTCGCGATAAGCATATGCAGGAAACGCTGGAAAGGCTGTTGCGCTTTCATGGACGGCATTCGAAAGTGATTGTTTGGGAACACAACACGCATATCGGCGATGCGCGGGCCACCGATATGGCCGCTGACGGTATGTACAATATCGGGGAACTGGCGCGTAAACAATTTGGCGACGACCAGGTGGTATTGGTAGGCTTCGGCTCGTATAAGGGCAGTGTTATAGCAGGAGAAGGTTGGGGAAAGCCTATCCAAATAATGGAGGTGCCGGAAGCCATAACGGGAAGCTGGGAAAACCTGGTGCATGAAACAGGAAGCGGCGATGCATTGTTCCTGATGGATGCGTTGAAAAAGGAGCTGGTATTTAAGGAACCGATCGGTCACCGCGCTATCGGGGTAGTGTATAATCCAAGGTTTGAGCAATATGGGAATTATGTACCGAGCTTAATGCCGGCGCGCTACGATGCCTTCATTTATCTTGATGAGACTAAGGCCTTGCACCCTTTGGATGTGTATGCAGATACGCATAAGATGCCTGAAACCTATCCATTCGGTGAATAGCGGGGGCTCTCATTGGAATTGCGTCCCCCCTCGTCTTTTCCGGGGTTATCCTCTGAATTTTCAGGGTGTTCAGCAGCTTCGATCATATCGTTAAGCTTCCTGATATTACTCCTGATCTGAAACAGTTGGCCCCAGGAAGCGCCATTTTTCAGGGCAGATAGGAATTTTTCCCGTTCTTCATCCCTCATCATCTGAAGCAGTTCACGCGAAAACTGGCTTTTTTCCCTTTCCATTCCCACAGAAAACGTTTAATAAAAATGAAAACTAAGTTCAGTATACCTCCACAAAACGCAGACCGGATTTTTCAGCCTGAACCTTATAACTGCAAGAAGCAGAATTGTTTCTGATTTTGCCCATAATAGCGGCAGGTGGGGAATTATAGCGACTGTAATACGGCCAGTGGGCAGAACCCAAAGGTTTTATTCCACTCGGCATCTTTTTGGAGCAGGGAGTCGCGGTCGAGGTGGCCGTACATTTTGATAAAAAGCTCGCTGATATTCTTTTGTTGAAGGTGAAGCTTGGCCTGTTGCAGGGCAATATCCATCTCTTCTTCCAGGAAGTTATTATAGGACGCGATGAATTCTTCCCGCTCATGCTCCGGGAGACTTTTGAAGGCCTCACTTGCCATGTATGTTTCAAATATTTGCAGATCGCCCAGCATAGTAATGCGCCACCAAGTATGATACCAAGAAATGCGATATACCGTTAATAGTAAGTTATTGATGAGGCTACTAGGATAACCTAACGGACTTTATTGCGCCAGCAATAGCAGCGTAAGCACATAATCTGACAGCAAAATGGCAATACAGCAAACGACCACCGATTTTGTACCCGACCGCCCGATTTCCAGTGCGCCACCCTTGACATAATATCCGAAATAAGCCGCCACGCTGGAAATAATAAAAGAAAACACATAAGCTTTTATGATCATGAAGTAAACGCTGAACGAATTGAAGGCTTCCATCAATCCGAAATCGTATTCCTGCGGAGAAATGATGCCGGCCAGGTCACCCACCACCCGGCCACCCCAGATGCCAAGGCCCGCGGATATCACGATCAGTGTCGGTATCATCAGCAATGCGGCCAGTATTTTCGGCAGCACCAGGTAGGCCTTGGTGTTCATGCCCATAATTTCCAGCGCATCTATTTGTTCGGACACGCGCATGTTACCAAGCTCGCTGGTTATTTTACTGCCTACTACGCCGGCCAGCACGATGCACACGAGGGTAGGCGCAAATTCCAGCAGCATGCCTTCCCGCACTATTTGCCCAATGACATATTTGGGAAGCAGGGGGCTTACCAATTGATAAGCTGTTTGAACGGTAGATACCGCCCCGATAAAAATAGAGATGATACTGACGATGCCGAGTGAGCCAATGCCTATTTCAGCACATTGTTGCATCAGCTCCTTCCAATATTCCTTAGGGTTCTCCGGCCTGGAGAACATTCCTTTCAGCATCAGCAGGTAGCGGCCAAGGTCAGTTAATGGGGACATATTAAAGTGCGCAAATTTAGGGCATAGATGGTATTGGCGATTGAGTCAGAGTCTTTAAGTCATTAGCTGCGTCAAATGCGTTTGCCACGCATAACGCAAATTTCCGATCCTTCTGCAAGAAAAACTGAACGCGGCGGCTGTTGAAGTGTGGCTTCAAACTCCTTTCCATATAATTCAGCGATGCTGCAATGGATATCATACGAATGAACGGGATGGATGCGCCATTGCGGATGGGTTACCTGGTACTCGCTTGTCCCATTATTGCGACGGCAGGTATAACCCCAGTAATGTTCTGTAATAAAATTTTCTTCACTTCCCTCTGTGTATACAATTGGCTCTTTGCCGGCAATGGCTTTTAAGTAGTTCCAGTTGTTGTTCACTCTCCAGTAATATTCCACTGCTATCGTATTGTTTGCCCGCTCCATCCAATAATGGCGCATGGGAAGGCTAACGTATTTTTCGCCGTACAGCCTGTTTGCAATAAGGCTGATAAGCCGTAGCGGCACGATTTCTTTAACAAACACCACACCTCTCTTCCATTGTGTCTGTTCTTTATATTTTACGTAAAACCTTAAGTTCACTTCCTCAAAAGTGCGATGAAAAGGAAAGCCCACGCCAAGCACTTTCGTATCCATAAATAAGAAACCTACCAGGCTTATATAATACCTGCCGTTGAAATCGTCGAGTTCAGTTCCCGCCGGTACATATTGTTTCAACAAAGAAGCATCTGTCACGTAATTGGCCATAAGTAGATTGCGCCAGCCAGCCTGCAGGAATTTCTTTGGCATATGTTGCAGCTTATCGGATTATGACAGGATTGGCAATTAGTTATTTTGACTTGAAGATAATTACTAAATAATTTATAGGTTATCTTTCGGTTACGAAACTTTTCTGTTTATGCAATTGCCTCAAATGCTGCTGCACATTCCTGGTTTGCTTTCACCCGAAGTTTTACAACAGGCGGACGGTTTGTTGCCTTCGCTTCAGTTTGTCGATGGCAAGTCGACCGCCACCGGCCCTGCGCAGCAGGTAAAAAATAACCTGCAGGTGTCTAAGGAGGCGCATGCCGCTCATCCTGAGCTGCAGCAGTTGATAGCAAGGGCAATTTTATCCAACGCGTTGGTGCAGCAAGCCATCATGCCTGTAAGGATCCTGCCACCCATCATCAGCAAATATGAAAAGGGCATGCACTACGGCTGGCATACCGATAGCCCGCTCATGGGCGATGAATTTACCATAAGGGTGGATGCAAGCATTACCGTTTTTCTAAACAATCCTGCGGAATACGAGGGCGGTGAGCTGGTGATACATTCGCCGGGAGGATACGTGAACTATAAACTGCAGCGGGGCGATGCGATCATTTATCCCACTACCAGGCTGCATGGTGTAAACCAGGTATCGGCAGGGCACCGCGTTGCCGCGGTAACCTGGATGCAGTGTGCTGTGAAAAACCCCGAGCAGCGCGAACTGCTGTTCCAGTTAAAAGCTACTACCGATGCCATTGGCAATGCGCAACCCGGCAGTACCGAGCACTTGCTGCTAATGCAGGTATACAGTAATCTGGTGCGTATGTGGGCGGAGCTATGAAATGAACGGCTGCGCTTTACCTGCGCTCAAACCGGAACTCACATTTTTCGAAGCACAGCGGGTTCATCATGAGCCCTTCGCAATCCAAACCATATTGCAGATCGTTAAAATGCGCGGGTGTTTCAAAAAACCTGATGGTGGAATCGTTCAATACCTGGTAACGGTTGTAATGTTCAAAGGGCATAACATTGGAGCTGAAGCTGCCATCTGCATTGAATTGCATGAATTGGTCCGGCGGTGCGGGATGCCAGCTGCCGGTGCCATTGCCTATATCCATATAGGATCTTACAAATGTCCAATTGTTGATCAGGGATTGCTCTGAACAATCTTCGCGGCAATTATTTTTTGTGCAGGATGCGTTGATCACCAGGATTGTGATAACGGAAAGGAAAGCTAGTCTGGACATGGCAATGCGTTTAGGGCTTGACACAGGGGCTGAAACAAACGTTGCATGCAAGTGCGGCGGCACCCTGAACGCGCAACCTTGGTAGTGGTAATAGGGTTTGCACTTTAAAAAAGCAAAACCAACATCAGGCCGGGGCGCCTCCCGGTGAAGCGAGGCCACGCTGTTGTAAAAACCAAGCACGAACGTAGAATTAACGTTGGATAAGTATTCTTCCCCTAATAATTTATTGACGCCGTTTTTGCCCGCTTTCTAGGCGAAAACCCCTAATTTGCCAGCCCATTTATCACTCCAAAAACTATACTGTGAAAAGAGGATTTTTACTCGTTGTTCTGCTGTGTGCGAGCATACTTTCTTTTGGACAAACCGTATCCCTCCTCGGCGGAGCTTATACCCAGAATTTTGATTCGTTGGCCAATTCCGGAACGGCCAATACCACCCTCCCGGTAGGCTGGTTTTTTGTAGAAACCGGCACCAACGCCAATACCACTTATGCCGCCGACAACGGTGGGCTGGCTACCGGTAATACATATAGCTATGGCACTACGGCAAGCTCCGACAGGGCTTTCGGCGGATTGCAATCAGGATCGCTTGTACCTACCATTGGCGCTGGCTTTACCAACAATACCGGCTCTGCGATCACTTCACTATTGATAAGCTATACGGGTGAGCAATGGAGGCTGGGCTCGGCAGGCCGGGCAGACCGGATCGATTTCCAGTACAGCCTCGACGCTACTGCTATCAACAACGGTACGTGGATCGATGTAAACAGCCTCGATTTTTCTTCGCCCAATACCACCACTACCGGCGCGCTCGATGGCAATGCCGCGGGTAACCGTACGGCCATTTCTTTTACTATAACTGGATTGAACATTGCAAACGGGGCAACCGTTTATATCCGCTGGACCAGCTTCGATGCCAGCGGCGGCGATGATGGTCTTTCCATAGATGATCTTACTCTTACACCCGGCAGTGCTGCCACTACCACGGTATCCGTTTCCACTACAACCAACGCCGCGGAGCCTAATACCGATGGAGCATTTACAGTTACGCTGTCGTCCACATCGGCATCTGACGTGGTAGTTACTTATAATGTAGGAGGCACCGCCACGGCTGGTTCTGATTATACAGCCCTTAGTGGTACCGTTACCGTGTTGGCTGGCCAGCTAACCGCACAAATACCGGTAGACGTGCTGGACGATGCGCTGGCAGAAGGCGTGGAAACAGTAACGGTAAGCCTGCAAACAGCCACCGCGCCTTACACCATATCAACCGCTGACGCTTCGATGAATATCACTTCCGAAGATGTAGCCACCATTTCCTTTACCGGTTCTTATTCGCAGGACTTCAATACCCTCGCAACATCTGGCACCAGCAGCACTACTCCTATCGGCTGGGTTTTTTCTGAAAGCGGCGCCAATGCCAACACCACTTATGCAGCAGGAGATGGAGGATCGAATGCGGGCAATACTTACAGTTTTGGAACAGGCACGGATTCCGAGCGTGCCTTCGGCGGATTGCGTTCAAGTAACCTGATACCGATCATCGGAGCTTTGTTCACCAACAATACCGGCGCAACCGTTACTTCGCTCACCATTACTTATACTGGAGAACAATGGAGGCTTGGTACAACCGGCCGGAACGACCGCCTGGATTTTCAATACAGCATTAATAACAACTCCATTACCTCAGGCACATTTGTGCATGTGGATGGACTTGATTTTATCGCACCTGTGAGTTCCGGAACGGCAGGCGCGCTCGATGGTAATTTAGCCGCCAACCAGGTAACCATCACGTATACCATCAATGGCATCAGCATCCCTAACGGAGCCAACTTTGCAATACGCTGGACCGATTTCGACGTTACCGGCGCGGAGGATGGATTGGGCATCGATGAATTTTCGATAACGCTCGGTTGTACGCCACCTACCAACCAGCCAACAAGCCTGAACCTTACACCGGCATTGCAATCCATCGATGGAAGCTTTACAGCGGCATTGCCGGGCACTACCGCCGCCGATGCATATCTCGTGCTCATTTCCACTTCATCTTCGCTTACTGAAATGCCGGTTAGCGGTACCGTGTATGCAGTAGATGATGTGATCGGCAATGCACAGGTAGTCTCCATTACTGGCACCAACTTCACGGCCAGCGGCCTTACGCCTTCTACTACTTATTATTTCTATGTCTTCTCCAATAGTTCCGCCACTAATTGCTATAACATTACCAGCCCGCTTACTGGCAGCATTGCCACCAATTCGCCACCGCCTTGTACGGCTCCTTCAACCCAGGCCAGCAACCTGAACGCAACGAACGTGAGCGGCACGTCCATGGACCTTTCGTGGACGCGTGGAAGCGGCGATAACATTTTGGTAATTGCAAGGGCGGGCGCACCCGTTGATGCCACCATCTATAACAGTGTCGCATACCCGCAGGGAACACAGATCGGAACCGGCAATACGGTAATATACAATGGCGCCGCATCGGGCTTTGCCTATTCAGGCCTTACACAAAACACTACCTATCACTTTGCGCTGTACGAATACAGCAATACCGGCCCCTGTTATCTTTCGCCCGCGCTTACGGGCAACTTTACCACGCTTTGCACAGACCCGGTAAATGTAACGGGCCTTTCGGCAAATGCAGGCAACGCATTGGTGAATGTAAGCTGGACACTGCCCGCAGCTGCTTGTCTCGACGAGGTGGTCGTGGTGGCTTCAACGGCTCCAATCTCTACGCCCGGATCCAGCTTTACCGGTCCTGCTAGTTCCAACTATACCGGCGGCGAGCAAATCGTTTACCGCGGTACGGGAGCAGGAGTAACAGTAACAGGGTTGACCAACGGCACGGTATACTATTTTAAAGTGTTCACGCGCAAGGGCGGCAATTATTCTTCGGGTGTGCAGGTAACGGGCATACCTTTCGATCCGGTGTCCGGTTATACATACCTGTTTGGTAACCTGCATGCGCATTCTTCTTATTCGGACGGTAATAAGGATAACCTGTCCAATACGCCTGACGAGGATTATGCTTTTGCACGCGATGCATTGTGCATGGACTTCCTCGGTATATCCGAGCACAATCACCTCGGCGCCGGCATGAACTATCCTGACTATGCGCTCGGGTTTGCAGAAGCTAACTCCATGAACCTTGTTCCGGGTCCCGGCGGCAATACCCTTGTTACGCTGTGGGGAATGGAATGGGGCGTGATCTCCGGCGGAGGCCACGTACTGGTATATGGTTTCGATGATGACCTGCTTGGATGGGAGCCCGGCAACTACGACATCTTTGTACCGAAGAACGATTACTCCGCATTGTGGAACATCATCAATGCGCGCAGCGGCGCTTTTGCAACGCTTGCGCATCCCAGCAGCAGCGATTACGGAAACCTTTCGTCGACGTATAACGAAGCCGCGGACGCGGCCATCGTAGGTGTGGCCATCGAGAGCGGCCCTGCTTTTTCTACGTCTACTACGTATAACGACTTTCCGTCTTCGCTGGCATATTTGTCTTATTACCGCACCATGCTGGCGAGGGGCTTCCGCCTTGCGCCGCAGATGGACCAGGATAACCACAACATGACCTTTGGTACGGCCAACACCAACCGCATGGTGGTGCTGGCATCTGCAAAGAACCGTGAATCCTTGCTGGAAGGTATTCGTTCCATGCGTTACTATGCTTCACAGGATTGCAACTTAAGGGTAGACTTGCGTAACGGCGCCAACCCCATTGGAAGCGAAGTATCCAACACCGGCGCGCCCACGCTTTCGCTTACCATTACCGATCCCGATGCCGAAGCAGTAACGTCCATCGAGTTGTGGGGCGGTGCTCTTGGCGGTTCAACGCCGGTTGCACCTATCAAAACATACAGCAACGTTTCAGGATTTACTTTCAATGCCAGCGATCCTGAGAACGTGCAACCCGACAACAGCACCTGGTATTATTACCTGGTAATTACACAAGAAGATGGTAACCGGGCGGTGACTGCTCCTATATGGTATTTCAGGAATGACCTTGCATTGCCCGTAACGCTGTTGCGCTTTACAGGTGCATACAACAAGGTCCATCATAAAGTGCTGTTGCAATGGAGCACTGCCCGGGAAATCAACACCAAAGAGTTTGTGGTGCAGCGCCTCGTGAGTGGCGGTTCATGGACAAACGTCGGCAAGGTTGCCGCGTCTGTCAACTCTGCGCAAACGCTGCAGTACCAGTTTACGGACGATATGCCTGTACAGGGCAGTTCACAATACCGTTTGATGATGATAGACCAGGACGGACAGTTCCGTTATTCCCCGATAGTGCTCATCAAGATCGGCGATGGCGCCAACCTGTACACGCTTAGCCCGAATCCCGGGCATGGTATTACTTATCTGCGTTCAACGTCTGTTGCTCCGCAGCAGGTTACTGTTACCATTTCTGATTACAATGGCAGGCAGTTGCTGAAAGGCCGTTACGTCGTAAGCGCCACTGCGCCAGCACCTGTTAGCCTGGCAGGCCAGAAGCAGGGATTGTATATTGTACGAATAGAAGCAGAGGGTAAGATAACCGCGGAGAAGCTGATGGTATATTAAGAATGATGTATGATGATATGGAAAGTCTCATCGAAAGATGGGACTTTTTTTTGTTGAAGGTTTAAATGCTTTGCGCTTCGTGCTTCGCACGGTCGTATTTGTTTGATCGATTAGTTTATAAGGCCGGTTAAATGCTTCCTGTGAAATCTTAAACCGGTTTGCGAGTTTGCGGATCACATCTTTTGATAACCCTTTTTTATAGTGTAAGATGTCTGATACATAGCCTTTGCTCACTTTCAGGATGTCTGCCAGGTCCCTGGCTTTCATGTTATGATCGGCCAGGAGGGAATGCAGCAGTTGAACAGGGTCGATCGTATTAAAAGTATTATGGTCTGCATCCCATTTTTCTATGAGCAAGGTTAGAAGTTCTATTTCATCTTGTATAGATTTGGTTTTAGCATCGGCATCCAAAAGATGCTCGAGCTTTTTACAGTATTGATTATACTGTGTTTTATTTTTAATTACCGTGTATTTAAGTGCGGGCATAAGAATATAGTTAAAAGCTGTCAATGGTATATTGGCGGCCATCTTTGCATAGCGCATCATACTCTGCATGGGAGCCGATCCATTTAATGTACAGGTGCACTTTTGTTTTTCCGAACCAATACTTGCAGATCATCCGATAGTTATTTCCGCCGATATTGAAAATAACGCGGTTGCTGCTATTGCCCAGCAGGTCGGTAGCGCCAAAAGTCATCTGTATATCTTCTGGAATTTTCCAGTCTGCATATTTTATCTTCAATAGCCATTCATTGAATGATCGCCTGGAAGGCGCATGTCGCACCGAATAAGTTTCGATGCTCTCCTTTCGGATTAAGTGAACTTTCATTGCAAAGATAGGGTTATTCCTTAAAAGTTCTCTTTTTGTGAACTTTTAACTAAAGACGTTTCAGATATAAGTATGCCCGAAATTCCCGTTTATGTTTTTGGTAGGTTAATTGCATCCCAAAGTTGCCTATGGGTGTTAAGCTGTCAAAGGAGCCGCTTAGTTATTTTTATCATTTCAGCGTGAGAAAATTCTTTTGAAAAAAGGTGGATTTAACCTATTACGGGTGAGGGTTTTTATTTTTGCCACCGCTCACTCGCCAACACCACCGAAGTCTCCGTCTGCCGCTCCGGTATCGTCCAATACTTCCTGAGCAACCTATTTTTTTCCTCCTGAGAAACAAGCCTGAACCCATGCTTTTCATAAAATGCTATTGCCCAGGTAGCGTCGGCCCAGGTGCCGATTAAAACAGGGGTAGTGGCTAATGAATTAAGTTGCTTCAGCAATTTTCCGCCGATGCCTTTGCCGCGTTCAGACGTACGGACATACGCGTGGCGAATTAACGTTACATCGCCTTTGAACTGGATGCCCATTACACCCAGGATGTTCCCATTTTCAGCATAGGCCCAAAACTCAACTCCATCATTGATTTGTTTGCTCAACTCTTCGGCAGGCATGTAAGGTTCATGCCACCTGTCGGCAGGAATCACGCCGCGGTAAGCGCTTGCCCCATCATTGATGATCTCGCAGATGGTATTGAAATCCGAAGCAGAGCATTTAAATATCATACGACAAAGAAATAAGTTATTTACAATGCGCGGCCTTTAAATCCTGGATGTCCTTTTCAAATTCCCGCAGGTAACCTCTTTCGCCCTTAAAATACCCGAGACTGATTTTGGAAGCCGCTTCGTCCAACAGCTTGCATGCCTCCTGTTGCTTGCTGAGCTTTGCCAGGATCTTTGCCTTGGTCATCATTCCTTCTATGCTATTGGGATGATTGTCTAAGGTAGTTTCCACGGCTTCCAGCGCCTGCTGGTATTTCTCGGATTCATAGTATAAAATAGCCTGGTACACCAAACCTCTTTCATTGGTGCCACGGTTATTCTTAATCCGGTCGATCTCAGCTTGAGCCCTGTCGTACATTTCACGCTGGATATATATCCTTGCAACTGCTATGGATAAAAAAAATTCATCGGGTTGCAGCGACTGCAGCAACTGGTAGTCTGCTACTGATTTTTCGACAGAATCCATTTGGTCGTAACAATACGCCCGCATGCGAAGTATGGTATTGCTGTCGAGTAATTCTTCATCATAAGAGTCCGCGGGTCTTCCCGTTTTCCTGAACCCAGGTATATAGGATAAAGAACTGGTAAAATCAGCCACTGCTTTATCACATTGCTTTGACTCAGCATAAAGCATTCCGCGCAACACGAGAATCTGTACGTTTTGCGGGTCTTTCGACAAGGTATCGGTCAGCTTTGCCAATAATTTTTCCATGTCTTCCTGTGCAACAGCACCAGAAGCGCAGAACAGCGCTACAAAGTATAATACAAATTTCCCCATATTTAAAACACAAATAGAAAACCCATCGCAAGATGGGATTTTTATTACTAAAAGTCCAGTGCTATTCGTTAAATAACTTCGGTTTCTCTGTTATGCAAGGCTATATCTTACGGCGGCTTCCGCCAGTAGCTGCACCGGGTTCAGGATGTTGCCGGCATTCATATGTTCACGTAGCAGGAAGGGCAGTTCCGTACAGCCTGGAATAATGCCTTCCACCTGTTTACCGCGAAGCTGTTGAATGGCTTCAAGCGCAATGGCGCGGTCCGATTCGCCGTCGCGGCCTTCCATCACCCTGAAAATGGATTGGTTCAGTTTTACCTGCAATTGTTCATCGATGGTTTCGCAGGCGATGCCCGCATGTTTTAATGGTATCGAGTACACATTTGCATTCATCAGGCCAAGAACGCCCACTCTCTTCCATCCTCTTTCTTTTACGGCAGCGATGGTTGCTTCGATCATGCTTAGCACCTTTCGTCCTGAAGCCTGCTCAATGTCTTTTTGAAGCATATGAACGCCATTCGAAGGGATGATAAGAAAGTCGACAATTGAACCGAGTTGCCTTGCGGTTTCCAGCAGGCGCGGGTCGGGCTGGAAAGGTATAATAGGCATGTGTTGGCCGTTCAACAGTATAGGCGGGTGCCTGTAATAATGCACTAACATAGTCGGGTAACCGCTGTTTTGCGCTGCAGGTATCATGCGTTGGGCTACCTGATGAATGCGCATTTCCAGGTCGGTGGTGGCCTGCGGCCCAAGTCCGCCCAGAATGCCAATGGTCTTCATGGCTGGTATATTTCCTGTTATTGAATGTTTCATATTGTATGTTTTGCTTACTGCTGCACTTGCCTGGTTCAACCATGGGCTTACGCCTATCAGGCCCAGCACGCCTGCCGAGGCAACCAATCCAACCGCTTCGCGCCTGCTTACAGCTGTTTTGTTACTAAATGTAGTTGCTTTCATCAATTCATTTTTTTGGCGATTAAAATAATCCTCGGTGAAATGTATTTATTATAGGGATTCAGCCGGTAGTCCCCAAAACAGTCAATTATTTTCATGCCATTTCGATAGAACAGCTCATCGAAATCTGCAAGACTGAATTTCTTTACCTGCTCGGTATATTCAAGGGGTTTCCCAAACAATGGTTCCTCGATAACGATCCTCTTAAAGAAATGTTTTTCATTGCTCCAGCGGCTGATACGATAAGTAATGCCGTCGATCTCTTTGTCTTCTTCAGCCACCAAACGTTTTTCAGTATAATCACTGTTCAGGTAATCCATCGCCAATATGCCATCGGGCTTCAAAGCATGATAGATGTTACGAAGCACTTTATGATCATCCTGGGGATCGGTGAAATACCCGAAGCTGGTAAAGAAGCTGAATACATGGTCAAAGGCGGCGTTGCCAAAGGGTACGCGCATATCTCCGCGATAGAACCTGCAGTTGGCGCTTTTCCACCGTTGCGCCTCGCGAATGCTGGATGCAGCAAGGTCGATGCCCGTTACATCAAATCCCTTAGACGCGAGATATTTGCTATGCCTTCCGGCGCCGCAGCCCAGGTCAAGCATGCGTGCTTGCGGAGCAGGCCGGAGGTCCGCTAATAACGCATCCACAAAATCAGCGGCTTCCTGCTCATTGCGGTTGGCATACAGCTTATGATAAAATGAAGTATCGAACCAATTGGCAAACCATCCCCTGTATGCTATGTTTTTTGTTATGCTCCGGTTTTGCATATCTTTTTTCTGCAAAATACCTGCGATGAAAGGCCCTGTCCATTGACATAGGTCAAGAACCAAGCGATTACTTTTTGGATGCCGCTTTTCGGCGTATGCGGCTCACCGTTTCGGGGGTGATGCCCAGGTAAGACGCCAGCATGTGCTGAGGAACTCTTTGCGCAATAGTGGGATAGGTTTGTAAGAAATCATTATAGCGCTCCTCCGCAGTTGCTGAAAGTGAATGCACAATGCGTTTTTCCTTTGCCTCGCCGCGTTTTTGTATTCCTGCGAGAAAAGAAGCGGCATAACCGGGTATGTTTTCCAGTAATGCAACATGTCCTGCACGGTCGATCAATAATACTTCTGAATCTTCTATGGCATCAATGAACATCGTGGCCGGTGCTCCAACAGAAGTACCCGGCTTATCGCTGATCCACCAATTCTCCGGTGCAAACTGGATAATGTGTTCTTTGCCCTTGTTATCTATTATATAGCTGCGTAAAAATCCTTTGCATACAAATGCCGCGTATTTAGCCACTTCGCCTTCTCTTACTAAATACTCGCCCTTCTTCATATTCTTTGGAATAAATACGGAGTGGATAAGTGCGATGTCCTCCTCTGTGAGCGGGAAACTGCGTTGGAAGTATGCGAGGAGCGTCTCGAACATAATTCGAAAGTAATCAATGCCAAAATATAGCTTTCATTTTATTAAAAACAAAAAGTCCCGCCAACTGACGGGACTTTTATATATAACAAAATCATGCAGTTTTTAGAACCCTTTCTTGGTTCCCTTATTCTTTATCTCGTCCAGCATTTCTTTCACAGCCCTCTCCAGTTGAGGATCTTTGCCACTCAAAACAGATTTGTAATCATTAGGAACGCGGATGTCCGGCTCCAGTTGCAGGTTCTCGGTCGGACGGTTCTCTTTGCCGATAGTAGCTACCATCGGGATGCCGAATACCAGTGTGGGATCGATTTGTGTTTCCCACCAAACCGCGGTACCAGTGCCAGGAACAGGCATACCGATCAGCTTACCGATCCCCAGGCTCTTATAAGCATAGGGGAACAGGAATGCATCGGAATAGTTGCTTTCGCTCATGATAACGGTTGAAGGAGCAGCCCATTTGTTGCGCGGCTCGCCGGATGTAGGCGTAACGCCTTGCGGAGAGAAATCAAGATATCTCCTTCCGCTCAGGAAAGTTACCAGGTCATCGTGCAGCCAACCGCCACCATTGAACCTTGTGTCAACAATCAGCGCTTCTTTGCCCGCGGCCTTGCCCAACGCATCTTCATACACGGTGCGGTAGCTGCCGTCGTTCATGCCCTGGATGTGTACGTAACCCACCTTGCCACCCGAAAGTTCATCTACTTTCTTGCGGTTCATTTTCACCCAGCGGTCGTACAGCAGTCCTTGCTCTTCGCCTTGTGAAATGGGCTTGGTAGTTTCATCCCAGCGTGCCTTGGTTTCGGGATCGTACAGGCTCAGCAACACATTCTTACCGGTTTTGCGGTTCAGCAGTCTTGCCCAATCCATATTGGCGGTAATGGCTTCCCCATCGATTTTTTCTATCACAACGCCTTTTTTGATCTTGGTAGTGGCATTGGTGAACGGACCACCGCTCAGCACTTCCATTACTTTCACGCCGTCGCCGGCATACATTTCATCATATAACAAGCCAAGGCTGGCGGTAGCATCGGTATTTTGTTGGGGCGGAGCATAACGGCCTCCGGTATGTGAAGCGTTCAATTCGCCCAGCAATTCACTCAGCAGTTCCTGGAAGTCGTAGTTGTTGTTGATGTGCGGCAGGAATTTCGCATACTCATCGCGGTAATATTTCCAATCGAGGCCATGAATTTTGGGATCATAGAATTTCTTGGTTACCTGCCTCCAGGCGTGGTCGAAGATATAAGCCCTTTCCTGGTCGGCCTTTAGTACCATTTCACCATTCACCTGAATGGGCGTGGGGGGCTTGGGAACGTCGGGCTCCACCTTCATCATGCGGCCATCGCTCACCACGAAAATAGTTTTACCGTCTTTAGACACGTCCATCCCCGCGGGGCCGCCATCCAGTTTGGCAACCAGCTTGGTTTCCCTGGTGCGCGGGTTGGTCATCCACAGGTCGTATCCCCTTTCCATGCGTGCCAGGAAGAACAATTTCTCGCCATCGGCGCTCATGATGTAATCAGAAATATTTCCTGAGTTGATGGTCAGGCGCATCTTGCGGTTGTCCAATCCTTCAAAACTGGGCTCCCATCCTTTAGTGGGCGGAGCAATTTTGTTTGCGGTATCTTTCTTGGCTTCGGCCTTATCTTTTTCTTCTTTTTCCTTCATCAACGCAAACTCATCTTTGGTAAGCTTGAATTTGTCGTATGCTTCCTGGTCAAAGAACATGATATATACGTCCACTTCTCTTGCCCCCTGGAAGGCCAGCGGCTTTTTACCGTCGCGGTCTGTGGTCCATATCAAACCCTTGCCGCCGAATACCCACTTGGCGCCGCCATCGAAGAAACCGCTTTCAGTCAGGTTCCTTCTTTCGCCGCTGCCGTCGGATTTCATTACGGCTACTTCCGAGCTGCCCCAACGGCCTTCTGCTGAAGTAAATGCAAGCCATTTACCATCGGGCGACCATTTGAAATACTGGTCACCATCGGCATACGAAAAGTTTACGCCCTTGGGAACAATGGTGCGGCTTTTTTTAGAAGCGATGTTGTATACTTTCAACACATTCCTTTCTTCCAGGTAAGCAATCTCCTTTCCATCGGGAGACACTTCGGGTTGAAATTCTTCCGCATCGGTTGCAATCAACGGTTCTTCCTTTATTACGGTGGATGCATAGAAATAAGGTTCTTCCTTACGATCGATGTACGCGCGGTAAATATCCCAGCTATCGCCGCGCTCGGTGGAGTAGTACAGGGAACGTCCATCGGGGCTGAACCTTACCATTCTCTCCTGCTGGGGAGTATTGGTGATGCGCTTGGTAAGGCCGCCTTCTACTGAAGTAACGAATACCTCTCCACGAACCACGAACGCTATTTCTTTTCCATTGGGCGAAAGCACGGTTTGTGTAACGCCTGTATTGATGGGCAGAATTTTTTCCGCATTGCTGCGGCCGTCTGTCATTACGCGGATGTTTACTTTCTGAGCATTGGCGCCTTCCTTCATGGTATAAATTTCACCATCGTAAGTAAAGCAAAGCGTTCCATCGCTTGCGCGTGTCAGGTGCCGGATAGGATGGTTCTTCATCTTGCTGATGGGAGACACATCCTTGCTGTTGATGGCATGCTTGAAAATGTTTTGCGATCCATTTTTTTCGCTCAGGAAATAAATGGTGTTGTCATCGCTGCCCCATACCGGCTCGCGGTCTTCACCTTCGTAAGATGATACCTGGGTATATTCATCTTTCTTGATATCGTACACCCAGATGTCGCGGGTAACTGCAGACGTATGCCGTTTGCGCCAGGCGTCTTCATAACCTTTGCGGTCCTGGAAGATGAGCTTGTCGCCTTTTGCGTTGAACTTCGCGAACTCCGATCCTGCGGACAGGAACATTACAGAGCGTCCACCCTCAACCGGCACGGTATATAATTTCTGGAACAGGCCCCGTTGAGGGAAGCGTGCCGAAGTATAAATATCATTGCGGTTGGTGCCGAACAACACCGATTTGCCGTCCGGGGTAAAATCGTATGGAACATCGGGTGCCGAATGATAGGTAAGCCTTTTGGCTTCGCCACCCGTAGCCGGCATTACGTACACGTCGAAGTTACCATAGCGGTCGCTCGCAAACGCGATCCATTTGCCGTCGCGGCTCCACACGGGCATGAAATCATGAGCCTCGTGCAGTGTCAGCGGGTAGGCATCGCCACCGCTGCTGTTCACTTTGTACAAATCGCCTTTGTAGCTGAAAACAATGGTCTTGCCATCTGGTGAAATGGCGGGATAGCGCATCCATAAAGGGGTCTGCTGCGCCAGCAAGGGCAGGGCCATCAGGCTGCCCAGCACTAAACAAGCAATCTTTCTCATTATCGTAGCTTTTGATTTTAGGATGAAAATGGGTTGCTAAAGTTAGGTATTCAAGCATGCGAATGTAACCGGAATAGAGATGATTTTTTAAAACTTACATGAGCGGCGAGTCGTACCGCGAATGCGTTAGACCGGGCGGTTTGGGTCATAAGGTCATTAGGTCAATAGGTCATTAAAAATTCACACAATGACTTAAGGACCTATTGACCTAATGACTATTTTCACCTTATGAAAACCACCCTCTTTATCATCCCCCTTTTACTCCTTTCACTCTTATCCTTCGCACAACAGCCGCTTAACGTAATGACATTCAATATCCGGTTCAACAATGCAGGCGACAGCGCCAACGCCTGGCCATTTCGCAAAGACAAGGTAGCAGGCCAGATCCTTTTTCACGAGGCGCAGATAGTCGGCGTACAGGAGGCGCTGCACAGCCAGGTCATGGAACTTAAGCAACTGTTGCCCCATTTTGCATGGGTAGGCCGGGGAAGAGACAACGGCAGACAGGAAGGTGAATACTCCGCCATATTCTACGATACTACCAGGGTGCAACTGATAAGGACCGAAACCTTTTGGCTTTCCCCCGAACCTACAAAGCCCGGCCTTAAGGGATGGGATGCCGCTTTTCCCCGGGTAGTGACCTGGGCCGGCTTCCGCGACCGCAGGACCAAAAAACAATTCTTCGTTTTTAATACGCACTTCGATCACGTCGGAAAAATTGCAAGGGCGGAAAGCCCCCGGCTATTGTTGCAAAAGATAAACGAGATAGGCGGCCAATTGCCAGTAATTGTAACCGGCGACTTCAACGCCACCCCAGACCAGGAACCCATCCGTATTATTTTGGACACCAATAACCCGATGCACCTCCGAGACACAAAAGCCCTGTCATCTACACCGCATTACGGGCCGGAAGGAACGTTCAATGGTTTTCAGTCGAAAGAAACCAGCAACCAACCGATAGACTATATTTTTATAAAGAACGGTCCCAGGGTGCAGCAACACGCTACCTTATCGCAAACCTGGGGCGGCAGGTTTTCCTCTGATCATTTCCCTGTATTTGCGAGGATCATCATTCAATAAATTTGCAGCATGACCATCGTAATGGAAAATATTCTCCGCAAGTACCAGGATACGTTCTATCCTGTTGTGCCCTTTGATCCCGCAAAGCAATCGCTGGCTTCCATAGACCTTACGGCCGCCAACACGGAGCTGACGGAGGAAATTTTCAACGACACGGAACAGTTCAGCAAATACATCGACCAAAAAAGAAAAGACGCCAAGGCCGCTTATCTTATCGGTGGGTACAATGAACTGCGTGCTGTATATGGAAGAAGTGAATTGTTTGGCAAAACCATTCCCGCATCGCCGCTGGTAGAAGATGCTACCCCGGTAACATTGACCATACCACCGGGTGATAACCCGATATCAAACACCGGGAAGGTGCCTGAAAAACTGTATAGCCTGGAAACACCAGAGCCCCGGCGGCTGCACCTGGGCATCGACGTTTGGGGACCGGCAGGCACGCCCATTTTTGCAGCCATGGGCGGCATGATACACAGCTTTGCATTCAATAATCATTTCGGCGATTATGGAGCTACCCTTATTCTACTGCATCAATTAGACGGGTTTCCTTTTTATACGCTGTACGGACACCTTTGCCTGAAAGACATTGAGCATGTTTCTACGGGGCAGTACGTGAACCGCGGACAGAGAATAGCACATTTTGGATTGCCGCACGAGAATGGCCATTGGCCACCGCACCTGCACTTCCAGCTTATTCTTGATCTTGGGTTATACGATGGAGATTATCCCGGCGTTTGCAAATATTCCGAGCGGGAGTATTACCTGAACAACTGTCCCGACCCGGACATCATTTTAAGAATGAACAGGTATTTAGATTAAGGCCTCCACGATCTCCTTCCATTCCTGCTCCAAGCCATATCCCGGCATGCGCTTGCCCGCACGGTTGTACCAATAATTGGCATTGAATACATCGCCTTCTTTGCGGTGAAGGTAGGCGTGGATCCATGCAGCGGTCTTATCTTCTACATCCTGTATGGTATCATGCGCTTTGTCCCAATCATTTTTTCCATCGTACCATAATGCTTCCAGGTAAACTGATATCCTTTCCGGCGGCGCAGCAGAAGATAATGATGAAGAAAATTCATTGAAGTTCATAATTCACCCCTCCCCATGCTCATTGTACGATTTTAATATTGAACATCGGCGTGCCCGCCGCCTGCCAGAACCGCACCCACAGCGGAACATAAGCCTCGGTATTGCGCGACGCGGTAATATCGCCGAGGTCGAGAATATTTTCATTTCGCCACCCGAACTGCTCAGTTAAAAACCGCTTGACCTGTTCTTTTGCATCTGCATCATTGCCGCAAATGGGCAAGGTAGAGTCGCCGCCATTCACGAGCGATGCGTCCACCATCAGCTTGGCGGTAACAGTGTTCAGTGCCTTCACCACTTTTGCATCGGGCAAATAAGCCTGTATCTGCTCGCCCAGCGAAGTAATGTTCGATAACGAGGGCACCAGCACCGGCGGCATGCCCCTTGAAAAATCGAGCGGGTTGGTAATGTCTATAACAATCTTTCCCGCAAAACCATCAGGCCCGGCCATTTGCAGCGCGTCCTTAGCCTTGTCGCCATTAAGGCACAACATCACGATGTCGCCGAACCTTGCAGCATCTGCAAACGTGCCCTGCGAAGCATTTTCACCATTCATTGCCACCCAACTGGCGGCAACATCGTTGATGGCGGAGCGGCTGCCCATTTTTACCTGGTGACCTTTCTTTACCAGGGCGGTGCCAAGGGTTTCGCCTACTATGCCGGTGCCAAGAATTCCGATACGCATAAGTTGTATTTAGAGACTGAAAATACGAAATGTACAACTCACCACTCACCACCCACAACTCCTTATCTTTGTTTCATGTCGAACCCCAATTTAAACAAGGATAAGGTTTCGCTGAACACCGCGGAAAGAGAGTTCGAAAATACCATTCGTCCGGCAGTAATGAACGAGTTTGCCGGCCAGTCGCAGATCATCGATAACCTTAAGATCTTCATAAAGGCCGCAAGGCTTAGGGGCGAGGCCCTGGACCATATTCTGTTCCATGGGCCGCCGGGGCTCGGCAAAACCACGCTTTCCCGCATCGTTGCCAACGAAATGGGCGTGAATATCAAAGAAACTTCGGGGCCTGTAATTGAAAAACCCGGCGATCTCGCAGGCCTGCTAACCAACCTGGAGCCAAATGATGTTTTATTTATCGATGAAATACACCGGCTGAGCACGGTAGTGGAAGAATACCTGTATTCAGCAATGGAAGACTACCGCATCGATATCATGATAGAAAGCGGTCCCAATGCGCGCAGCGTACAATTGAACCTGAACCCATTTACCCTCATTGGGGCCACTACCCGCAGCGGCTTGCTGACAGCCCCATTGCTCTCGAGGTTTGCCATAAAATCAAGACTGGAATATTATTCGAGCGAAACGCTCAAAGGCATTATTCAACGATCTGCCGGCATTTTAAATACCCGCATCACTTCAGATGCATCCGAAGAAATTGCGCGGCGCAGCCGCGGTACACCCCGCATAGCCAATGGACTGCTGAGGCGGGTGCGCGATTTCGCGCAGGTGCTAAGCAACGGCGTCGTGGACCTGGGCATTACCCAGCACGCATTGAAAGCATTGAATGTAGATGAGCACGGGTTAGATGAAATGGACAATAAAATACTGCTCACCATCATCGATAAATTTAAAGGCGGTCCCGTGGGCATCAGCACCATTGCTTCCGCGGTGGCAGAAGAGGCCGGGACACTCGAAGAAGTGTACGAGCCTTTCCTGATACAGGAAGGATTTTTAAAAAGAACACCCCGCGGCCGCGAGGCAACGCATAAAGCGTATGAGCACCTCGGAAAAAAATGGAAGGGAAGGGGAGAGGAGAATTTGTTATTCTGAGTTGCGATAAAAAATCCGGGTTATGCGCCACGCATAACCCGGACCATCAATTTATAAGAATCAATAATTATTAATTGATAATTGCTGATTATTAAGTGGCAGCAGCGGGCACTACCAGCCTGAAACCATTCCCGTGAATATTTACGATCTCGATATTGGGATCATCCTTCAGATACTTGCGCAACTTGGCAATGTATACGTCCATGCTCCGGCCATTGAAATAAGTATCGCTGCCCCAGATCTTTTTCAATGCCTTGTCTCTCGGCAGCAGGTCATTCATGTGCTCGGCCAGCATTTTCAGCAATTCATTTTCTTTGGGTGAAAGTGTTTGCATTTTACCGGCATGGCTCAGCTCCCTCAGCTTGGGATTGAAATGATAGCTGCCCAGGTCGAACTCGCGGTTCTCATTTTCCTTGTTCAGCTCTTCGTTCCGCTTCAGGATGGCCTTTATCTTCAGTAATAATACTTCGCTGTCGAAAGGTTTGGTAATGTAGTCATCCGCGCCGAGCTTATAGCCCTGGATAATGTCTTCCTTCATTGTCTTTGCGCTTAGGAAGAACAGCGGAATTTCCGGATCTACGTCCCTGATCTCTTCGGCCAGGGTAAACCCGTCCATATTGGGCATCATAATGTCCAGCAGGCACAGGTCGAACCGTTCCCGCTGAAATGCAGCCAGGCCCAGCCGGCCATCGCGTTCCAGCGTTACATCAAAATCGTTCAATTCCAGGTAATTCTTCAATACCATGCCCAGGTTCTGATCATCTTCGCACAATAAAATTTTTGGTTTCTTTCCGTCCATAATTAATCATTTTAGGTTTGACCTTGCCTTACCGGTTTAGCAAATAAAATTAAATCATTTGCCACACTTACGGCCAAACGAATAATTTTTTGTTAAAGCAACTACATAATCAATTAAAAATTTCGTACCAACGGCTGGTCAAAAGTCATTGGGTCATTAAGTCAATAGGTCACCAGGTGCAGCCCTATAGCCCAATGTCCTAATGACTTATTGATTTAATGACTTAATAAGCGACTTGTTTATTTTTGCTGCTAAAGATTTGGTCATGCATATAACACCTGATAACAGGTTGAAGAAGCTGGTGGTCATAGGCGACCGTGTGCTGATCCGCCCTTCTAAACCCGATGAACGTACAGAAAGCGGTCTCTACCTTCCGCCCGGCGTACAGGAAAAAGAAAAGGTTCAGCAAGGATATATTATTAAAACCGGCCCCGGTTATGCTATTCCGATGCCCCCCGAAGACGAGCCCTGGAAGGCCCAGGAAGAGCAGGTGAAATACGTTCCCCTGCAAGCCCGCGAAGGCGACCTCGCCATTTTCCTGCTGGGTGGCGCCACGGAAGTAATATACCAGGGCGAAAAGTACTTCATCGTTCCGCAAAGTGCGATCTTGATGCTGGAACGGGAAGAAGATTTCTGATCACCGCCATAAAACAGATTATGGCAGATTACAGGTTATATAGCACAGATTATTTTTTGATTAATGGATCTCACGGATTAAGCCATAAACTGCGAAACCCATTAGTCCTTTGAAATCTGTGCTATTTCATACATTTATTCAAATCCTGATTTTTTCATGTCGACCGATCAAGCTTTTCTCGCTGCGATTCAAAATGGGTACAGCTTTAAAGGAGAATCCGTACGCATTGCCCGCGCCATGCTCAATGGCCAGGTAGTACCCGGCGCCGATGTCTTCCTGCCCCTCAAAACCATGAACCGGCATGGACTGATCGCAGGCGCCACCGGCACCGGCAAAACCAAATCGCTTCAACTCCTGAGCGAAGCCCTGAGCGATGCAAGCGTTCCCGTATTGCTGATGGACATCAAGGGAGACCTTAGCGGGATAGCCGCGGCGGGTACTGCAAACGAAAAAATCAACGAACGCGTGGCGCTGGTAGGCATCGAGTACGTACCCGCAGCCTACCCTGTGGAACTGCTCACCCTTAGCAACCAGAAAGGAGTTAGGTTGAGGGCCACCGTTAGCGAGTTCGGGCCGGTGCTGTTGAGCAAAATACTTGGGTTGAACGATACACAGGGAGGGCTCGTGGCCATCATCTTTAAATATTGCGATGATAACAAACTGCCCCTGCTGGACCTCAAAGACTTTATCAAGGTATTGCAATATGTAAGCAATGAGGGCAAGGCAGCAATCGAAAAAAGCTATGGCAAGATCTCCACTACCTCCACCGGCACCATTCTTAGAAAAGTGATAGAGCTGCAACAACAGGGCGCCGATGTATTTTTCGGGGAGAAGAGCTTTGAAGTGGACGACCTGATGCGCATTGGCCCCGATGGACGTGGAATGATCTCCATTTTACGAGTGACCGACCTGCAGGACAGGCCCAAGCTATTTTCCACCTTTATGCTGCAATTGCTGGCGGAACTGTATGCCAGCAGCCCCGAGATCGGCGATGCCGACAAACCAAAGCTGGTAATTTTTATCGACGAAGCACACCTGCTTTTCCAGGAAGCCAGCAGCGCGCTGCTACAACAGGTAGAAACCGTAGTTAAGCTCATTCGTTCAAAAGGCATCGGTATTTTCTTTTGCACGCAAAACCCGATGGATATCCCTTCGCCGGTGCTGGCGCAGCTTGGCTTAAAAGTGCAGCATGCCCTGCGCGCATTTACCGCCGTCGACCGCAAGGCCATTAAAAAAACCGCCGAGAATTATCCTGAAACTGATTTTTATAAAACGGAAGACCTCATCACGCACCTTGGTATCGGTGAAGCACTGATCACATTGCTGAACGAAAAGGGAATTCCCACGCCCCTGGCCCATGGGATGATGCATCCGCCGCGCAGCCGCATGGATATTTTGTCTGAAGCTGAAATAGCCGCCATTGTTTCGCGATCGAAACTGGTTGCCAAATACAACCAGGTCATCGACTCGCAAAGTGCGCATGAAATGCTTACCGAAAAGTTGGAAGAGGCCGCGGAAAGAACGGCGGCAGCAGAGGCAGCGGAACCTGCAACCAAATCACGTAAACGAGCGGCAAAAAAAGAGGAAGGATTTTTCGATAGCCCTGTTGTAAGACAGGCTGGGCGCACGGCTGCAAGCGTTATCACCCGCAGCTTATTGGGCGCACTTGGATTAGGAGGCAGTAGCAGGCGCAGAAAGAAATCGGGATGGTTTTAAGGTTGTTTGCAGGTAATTGGAATTCCGTGGCACTTCCTTACCTTTAAAAATCTTCCTATCATTGATTTTATCCTCTGATTGATACTTGCATACTTCTGAGCCGGCCATTCTTCAATCAAAAACTCAAAAACATGAAAAAGTTTTTCTTGCTGGCTTCATTCATTGCAGCCCTGTACATTACTGCGTGTAACGACGCTTCCACCACCACCGCCGGAGAGGGTAAAAATGATTCTACTGCCGCTACCCAGGAAGACAGGGAGGAAAGAAATAAAAAGACCGCGCTGGCAAGCGTGAATGCCTTTATGTCCGGCAATGCCGACGAAGCGCTGAAAGATGCGGCTCCCGACGCCATGGATTATGGCGATGGCAGCATTGCGGCTATAAAAGGCGTGGATAGCATCAAAGCCGGGATGAAAGGCTACATGGCATCGTTTGAAGTAAAAGGCGACAACATCGAAGCAGTTGCCGACGGGGATTATGTGTATGTATCCGGCGACTGGACGTACACCTGGAAGAATGATTACATGGGCATGAAAGCTTCCGGCAAATCCGTCAAGTATAAAGACGTTGATATTTTCAAGTTCAATAACGACGGAAAGATAACCGAGCACCGCTCGATAGTGCCGTGGGCATACGGCATGCAGGCGATGGGAGTTCCCCAGCCAAAATAATGTCAATGTGTTTTTACCATTCTTATCATCCCATTAAGATCTACCGCTAACCTGTTCTCGGCCTGGAGGAAATTGATCACCTGCCAGGCCTTTTCTTTTTGTATGCCTGTAAGTTGGCGCAGCAAGGTTTTGCTATCGGTGGGTTGTTGCAACGCCTGTACAATACGGTGATGTATATCCGAGAACTCCTGCTCCGTGAGCGGGCGGCGCTTTTTTTGCAGGCAATTGTCGCAAATGCCGCAGTCCTTAATACCGGCATCGCCGAAATATTTTCCAATGAAGGTGCTCCGGCAATTGGACCGGTCCTGTACATAATTGCGCATGGCACGCACGCGGTCCTCGCAACGTTGTTTTCTTTCCTGCAATCGTTTTGTGTTGATGTTCAAATCAGCCGCAGGCGGACGATTGTCGTAAAAATAAACCTGGGGACTGTCCTTTTGTTGCTCGTATTGAATGATGTGGTATGCATGCAACTGCCTTAATTGATTGATGAGCTTTTCCTTGTCGGTCTTCATCAATTTTGCCAACAGCTGTTCACTGATGGACGCGGGAAAATCGAAAATGCCTTCGTATGTCCTTAGCAAGGTTTTTATCACCGGCTCCAGCTCCGGGTATTGCCGCTCGCTTTCGTACAATGCGTTTTTGCTGAGGGTAAACTGTATTTTGGAAGGAATGAACACCTGCTCGTTGAATGACAATATCGCTTCCTGTTCCAATGCCCTCAGGCAGGGCATCGCTTCATTAGGCGCGATGGAGAATTTTGAAGTAAAATCACCCAGGTCGAATGGATAATAAGTTTCCGCGCCTGCGCCTGCGGGCACCTGCAAATAGTTCACCAGGCTTTGATATACCTTTCGGATAGTATCAGCGCCGGGATGCTGGCGGGCAGGTAATTGGTCAAGGTCATCCAGTTCCTTAGCATGGTACAACAATACCGCATAAGCCTGTTTTCCATCGCGGCCGGCACGGCCTGCTTCCTGGTAATAATTTTCGAGACAATCAGGAATGTCAGCATGCACCACGGTACGCACGTCTGGCTTATCGATGCCCATGCCAAACGCATTCGTGCACACCATCACGCGTATTTTATTATTGATCCAGTCCTGCTGCTTTTTACTTCTTTCATCCTGCGCTAATCCCGCATGATAAAAATCGGCCTCGATTCCGTTCATCTGCAACAACCCGGCTATGTTCTTGCAATGCTTACGGCTGCTGCAATACACAATGCCCGTGCCCGGAACATTATCGAGAATTTCAAGCAGCTTGTTGATCTTGGAATCCACCTCGAAAACACTGTATGATAAATTGGGCCGCTCGAACGACTGCCTGAAAATAGCAGGCTCGCTGAATTGCAGCTTCTCGCATATGTCTGCCTGAACGCCGGGAGTGGCAGAAGCAGTTAGCGCCAGCACCGGCACCCCGGGCAATTCCAGCCGCAGGTTGGCAATGCGCAAATAAGGCGGTCGAAAATCATATCCCCATTGGGAAATGCAATGCGCCTCGTCCACCGCGATCATTGAAACAGGCAAAGACGGCAAATACTCCCTGAACAAAGCAGTTTCCAGCCGCTCCGGTGACACATACAGGAATTTACAATTGCTGTTACCAGCCGTTTTGAGCGTAGCGATCACCTCACGGCGCTGCATACCCGAAAAAATGGCCAGTGCTGTAATGCCTTTCCGGCGAAGGTTTTCCACCTGGTCTTTCATCAGGGCAATTAGGGGACTTATCACAAGGCACAGTCCTTGCTTTGCCATGGCAGGCACCTGGAAGCAAACAGACTTGCCTCCGCCTGTAGGCAACAAGGCGAGTGTATCTTTTCCGTTCATTACCGAACGGATGATATCTTCCTGCAAAGGCCTGAATGCTTCGTAGCCCCAGTATTGCTTTAATATTTGATGAATGCCGGAAATGACCTGGTTTTTATCGGTACATGAAAATTTTACACCACTTTCTTTACAAACAAGCGAACGGAGTTGGCCGCCAGCACCACATCGCTCAGTCCCATTACCAACGCGCCAAAGGTAGGTGTCAAAAGTCCGAATGCTGCCACGGGAATCGCTACAATGTTATAAATGAAGGCCCAGAATAAATTTTGTTTGATGGTAAGATAGGTATGCTTGCCAAGGCCGAGGGCGGTAGGCAGGTTTTTAAGTCCATTATTCATGAGCACTACATGCGCCGTTTGCATGGCTACCTGGGTGGCATCGCTCATGGAAATGCCGATGGTGGCCTTGGCGAGGGCCGGGGCGTCATTAATGCCATCGCCTATCATTGCCGTAGGCGCAATGTCGGTAAGCGCCGCGATGGTCTCCAGTTTTTCTTCCGGCGTTTGCTCCGCGATCACTTCATCGATGCCCAATTGTGCCGCAAGCGATTTACATTTTTCCAGTTTATCGCCACTCAGCACGAACGTCCTGATGCCTTTGTTCCTGAAATAGCGGATCACGGACGGTGCTTCCGGCCGTACCTCATCTTTCAGATCGATCCAACCCAACAAAGTATTATTCTTTACCAGGTAAATGCTGTGGTTGTCTTCTTTTGTAAAAGGTTCTGCTATCCTGAAGGAACCGGCCTGGTATTCATTGCCCGATTGGTCAATGGCTTTCATGCCCGTGCCTTTGATCTCCTCGATTTTTTTCCAACGGATCTCCTGCTGCGTTTTCCAGTTGGCCGCAATGCTTTTAGCCAATGGGTGATTGGAATACTTTTCCAGGGAATAAGCTATCCTTTTAAATTCTTCCTCATCGATATCCAAAGCTTTAAACGCATCGATGGTGAAATTGCCGGTGGTAAGCGTCCCTGTTTTATCGAACACTGCCTGCTTGATATCCTTGAAGTTCTCCAGGCTGGTGGCATTGCGGAATAAGATGCCTGTCCTGGCCGCCCTTCCCAATCCCACGGCGATGGCGGCGGGAGTAGCCAGCCCCATGGCGCAGGGGCAGGCAATTACCAGTACGGCAATACTGCGCATGAGCGATTCCGTGAAGTTGGATAGCACAAAAAAGTTAACGATAAGCGTAACTGCAGCTATACCGATTACCACCGGCACAAAGATGGCGCTGATGCGGTCGGCCATTTTTTGCATGGGCGGTTTTTCGCCCTGGGCCTGCTCTACCAATTGCAATATGTTCGATAATACCGTGTCGCTGCCGGCGGCCGTTACCTGTGCTTTTACCGTTCCATCTTCCACGATGCTGCCGCCGATGAGCTTATCTTTCGCCTTCTTGAATACCGGCAGGCTTTCGCCCGTTATGATCGATTCGTTCACGCTGGCTTCGCCCCATAGTATTTTACAATCGGCGGGCACCTGTTCCCCTGTTTTGATCAGGATGAGGTCCCCGTTTTTCAACTGCGTGTTTTCGATCGGAAAAATTACTTCCTGGTGATGTTCGTCAAACGCGATCATATTGGCCATTACCCGTTGCGATTTGGCCAGCTTGCGCAGGGCTTTCTGCGTGGAATAAATAGAAGCATCTTCCATGTAATTGCCCAGGAATACCAATGTAATGATGGTGGCCGCAGTTTCGTAAAACAGGAAGCCTTCGCCCAGGTTGAACAACGTGCCGATAAGGCTGTACACGAATGCGGCAGTGGCTCCCAGGGCTATCAATACATTCATGTTGGGTACGCCGTTCCGCAGGCTTTTAACAGCGCTGCGGCCAAAGAAGCCCATGCCTATGACGTATACCGGCACACAAAGCGCCAGTTGTATCCAGGGAGTGAACAACCAATGCCCAAAGGCCGTAGCATGCAGGCCCGGGATCATGTGCAGCAGCAGTATCAATGTAAACGGCAGGCAAATGAGGAAGCGGCGGAGGTGGAAATTGATATGTTCATGGCCATGGCTGTGGTCCTGACCGATTGCTTGCCCGGCCACCTGGTAACCCAATGCTTTAATGCCGCTGGTCAGCTTTTCTTCCTGAAGGGGTATTTCGCCCGTTTCGAAGCTCACATTGCCATCTATCGGGTTAACCTTCACATTTTTCAATCCCTGCCGTTGCAGGTAATTGGAAATGGTCAACGCACAATTCGAGCACGTCATGCCTTCTACTTTCCAGTGAACCTTTTCCATGGGCGAATATTGTTACGCAACCTTGCAAAGGTACGAACGACGGCCAGCGCGGGTTTAATTATTATCTAAACAAGGTTGCAACTTTATCTTTGCCGCATGACTATAACATTTCATTTAGAGGATATTGCAGAAGCCGCTGATAATTTCTGGTTGGCGGCGGGACCGCAACGGGTCATAGCATTCCACGGTGCGATGGGCGCGGGCAAAACCACTTTTATCCATGCCCTTTGCAAGGCAAAACAAGTTACAAGCCCTGTGAGCAGTCCCACCTTTTCCATTATTAACGAGTATGCCTACCCCGGCGGGGTTTTATACCATATAGACCTCTACAGGCTGCAACAGGAAGAAGAGGCGTTCAGCGCGGGCGTCGAGGATTGCCTGTATTCGGGAAACATATGCCTGGTGGAATGGGCCGAAAAGGCGCCCTCACTGTTTCCGCCCGCCACCATGCACGCCAGCATCGAAGTAATCGATCCCGTAACACGCCGGCTTGTCATTGATCCCTCATAATTGTACAAACACTTACTAAATCCACCTAAAGTTGTAAATTGCCGCTCTTTCTCAGCGCCCGTCGGACAAAGACAACTGTATGGCCCAATCCAAATCAAAACCTGTCATCAGCACTGCCTTCAGCTTTGAACCTTTAGAAGAGACCCTTGATATAAAACCGCAGGGCGCGCAGCTGCACATCGGCATTCCCAAGGAAATTGCATTCCAGGAAAACAGGGTGGCATTAACTCCCGAGGCCGTCGGCGTTATTGTTAGCAATGGCCACAACGTAGTGATAGAGCACAACGCAGGCGAGGCCGCTCATTTCCGCGACCGCGATTACAGCGAGGCCGGAGCTAAAATAGTGTACGACCGCGCAGAAGTGTTCAAGGCCCCCATCCTGGTAAAAAGCGCACCTGTAATAGAAGAGGACCTGTCCTACCTGCAGATGAACCAACTGGTCATATCGCCCATTCATCTTTCTGTATTAAAAGCGGAACTGTTGCAGAAGATGATGGAGAAAAAGATCACGGCCATTTCATTTGAAAACCTGAAGGACGATAGCGGCACCTATCCCATCGTGCGCAGCATGAGCGAGATCGCGGGCAGCGCGGTTATGCTGATCGCCAGCCAATACCTTAGTTCTGCCAATCACGGCAAGGGTGTGTTACTGGGCGGCATATCGGGCATACCTCCTACAAAGGTGGTCATCATTGGAGCGGGAATAGTGGGTGAATATGCGGCACGTGCAGCGCTTGCCCTGGGCGCTTCGGTAAAAGTATTCGACAACAGCGTGTACAGACTTAAGCGGTTGCAAACACACGTGGGACATAGACTGTGGACCTCGGTGATAGAGCCGCGCATACTGGCCAAGCAACTCAAGACCTGCGAAGTGGCGGTGGGCGCTTACTCATCACAGGGAGGGCGCACGCCTATCGTGGTAACAGACGAAATGGTGAGCAACATGCGCTCGGGCAGCGTTGTCATCGATGTTAGCATCGACCGCGGTGGTTGCTTCGAAACCTCGGAGATCACCACGCACGAAAACCCTATCTTCCTCAAATATGGCGTAATACATTATTGTGTACCGAATATTCCCTCGGGCTTTGCAAGAACAGCATCGCAGGCCATCAGCAATGTACTGATGCCATTATTACTGGAAGCGGCTGAAGAAGGCGGTTTTGAAAACCTTGTATGGCACAAGGTGCATTTGCGGAGCGGTATTTATATGTTCAAAGGCGCACTGACCAATTTTCACTTAAGCCAACGCTTTGATTTGAAGTATACCGATTTGAACTTATTGATCGCGAGCCAGCGGTATTAATTAATAATTACTGACTATTTAAACTCCGTTATTTTAATTTTCTCTTTGCAAAACCCAAATTCCTTCTCATCGTTCGAGCTTATAACCACCAGTCTTCCTGTGCAATACTCATTTATCAGTTGATAATACAATTCATATCCTGCTTCGTCCAGGTTGGTGCAAGGCTCATCCAGCAACAATACGGGCGTATCAGAAAAGATTGCTTGTGCCAGCTTTACGCGCTGCTTCATGCCGGACGAATAATAACGTATCTGCTTATGCGCCGCTTCCTGTAAGCCGATGATGGCAAGCATGCGTTCGGTAGAAATGCCCTGCATGAAATTCTTAAACCTTCCATGAAAGTTCAAAAATTCAAGCGCGCTCATTTCTTCTATCAGTTCAAGGTAAGGCGCGCATATTGAGACTTGTTGGAATACCTGGTCCGCGTCGACGGCTTGTTCCTGCAACGACCATTCTATCTTACCCTGGCTGGGAGCCAATGCGCCCGATAATAATTGTAACAAAGTGGATTTGCCGGAACCGTTCGGGCCTGTAATGGCATAGGAGTTCCCTGCATGGAAAGTATAGGAGAGATGGCGAAAGATCCAATCCCGGTTGAAACGCTTACCGGCATCAGACAGCCATATTTTCATCTATTGAATCTTTTGATTTCTTAATAATGCCGGTGCGCGAAGACCGGATGAAATCTACGACCTGTTTGCGGATGTCAGAATCAGGGACCGACCTTTCGATCATCTCGAGCGCCTTAACGGTACTATGTCCCTGCACGAATATAATATGATAGATGTTGTCGATTTCCTTGATCACTTCTTTGCTGAAGCCCCGGCGTTCCAGGCCCACTTTATTCACGCCCACGAAGGTCAGCGGGTCGCGGGCGGCCTTTACAAAAGGCGGGATGTCCTTACGGATCAACAGTTGGCCCGCCACATACGTGTGGGCGCCGATATGGATGAACTGCTGTATGCCGCAAAGCCCGCCCACAATGGCAAAATCGTCCAGCAGCACATGACCCGCAAGCTGCGAAGCATTGCCGATGATCACATTGTTCCCGATGATGCAATCGTGCGCGATATGCACGTAAGCCATCAGCAGGCAATTGCTGCCCACCTTGGTGGTCCACCTGTCCTGGGTGCCGAGGTTAACCGTTACACATTCGCGGATGGTGGTATTGTCGCCGATAACGGCGGTGGTTTTTTCTCCAGCGTATTTCAGGTCCTGGGGAATGGCGCCAATGACGGCGCCGGGAAATATGCGGCAGTTTTTGCCGATGCGTGAGCCATTGAAAATGGTCACGTTTGGCATGATATGCGTATTGTCGCCGATCTCCACGTCTTCATACACCACGGAGAATGCCTCAATGGTCACATTGGTTCCGATCTGCGCTTTTGGATGTATTTGTGCTAAAGGGCTGATCATTTTACTTCACTCGTTTTACAATTTGTGCTACCAATTCGGCTTCGCAAACCAATTTATTACCGACAAAAATAGTTCCTTTCATTTCACAAATGCCTCGCCTGATAGGGCTCATCAATTCCATTTTTAAGATCAGCGTATCGCCCGGAACCACCTTTTGCTTGAACTTGCAATTGTCGATCTTGAGAAAATAGGTATCGTAATATTCATTGGGGTTGTCTCGCGGTATGGCTAAAATGCCGCCGCACTGCGCGAGCGCTTCAACCTGCAACACGCCCGGCATCACATAATTCCCCGGAAAATGTCCCTGAAAGTACGGCTCGTTGTAAGTAACGTTCTTGATGGCTACCACGTGCTTATCTGAAAGCTCTATTACCTTATCTACTAACAAAAACGGGTAACGGTGGGGTAATATTTTTTCGATGGCCTGTATATCGAATAAAACCGGCTGCCCGGCATCGTAACCAGGCGCATCGGGTTTGAACCGGTTCTTTTTAAGATGGTCCTTGATCTTCCGGGCAAAGGCCACGTTGGTGGCATGCCCCGGCCTGTTGGCAATTATATGCGCCTTAAATGGGATGCCAACCAATGCAAGATCGCCGACCAGGTCCAGCAGCTTGTGGCGTGCGGGCTCATTGGGAAAATGCAATCGAAGGTTGTTCAGGTATCCCTCGCTGTTAATGGAAAACTTGGGCTTGCCCAGCCTGCGCGACAGGTTGTCGAGCTGCTCGTCAGTTACCGGCCTGTCCACCACCACTATTGCGTTGTTGACATCGCCGCCTTTGATCAGGTTGTTCTCGAGCAAAAATTCCAGCTCATGAAAAAATGAAAATGTGCGGCAGGGGGCTATTTCAGTATTGAAGTCCTTGATGGAAGTAAGCGCGGCATGTTGTGTGCCCAATACCGGTGAATTGAAATCTATCAAGGTATTGATGCGGTACAGCTCGGATGGCATGGCCACCATCTCCACGTTCTTGTCGTTGTCGGTAAGGAAGATATTATGAGAAAGGGTGTAATAGGTTTTGGGCGCTCCCTGCTTTTTGGAACCGACCTGCTGCAGCGCCTCTACAAAAGGCTTGGAGCTGCCGTCGAGGATGGGCACCTCTGGCGCATCCAGCTTTACCAGCACATTGTCTATTTCCACGCCCACCAATGCAGCCAGCAGGTGTTCGATGGTGCTGACCTTAGCACCATTGTGCTCAATGGTGGTGCTGCGCCTGGTCTCGGTAACATAGTCAACATCTGCTTTTACAACCGGCTGTCCCGGAAGGTCGGTGCGCTGGAATACGATACCGGTAAAGGGTTCAGCAGGCTCCAGCGTCATGTTAACCGAAAGCCCGGTATGAATGCCGACCCCCGAAATAGTGATAGGTTCCTGAATAGTGTGTTGAAACAATTGGCCGTTTCCGGTCGATTTTTCCATGGGCACGAAAGTAGGAAAAACGGGCCATATTACTCTTTGTTGGCCATCCTATATTCCCTCTCTGCCAACAATTGGCGAATAGTATTTTCCAGTTCTGTAATGCGCTTTTCCAGCACCGGCAGGTTGCGGAATACGGCCTGGCTTCTAAGCGTGCTGGTGTAATCGTGGGCGGGAGAACCCGTAACCAGCGAATTGGGAATTTTAATGGATTTGCTCACGCCGCTCTGGGCGTTGATAAGACTGCCATCGGCAATAGTAATGTGTCCTACTATGCCTGCCTGGCCCCCGATGCGCACATTGTTACCGATCTTGGTACTGCCGCTTACCCCGGCCTGGGCCGCGATAACGGTATGCGTTCCAACCTCCACATTGTGCGCGATCTGGATGAGGTTGTCCAATTTGGCCCCGCACCGGATAATGGTAGAGCCCATGGTGGCGCGGTCGATGGTAACATTGGCGCCGATTTCAACATTGTCTTCCAGCACCACATTGCCGATCTGGGGAACCTTTTTATAGGTGCCGTCGGACTGAGGCGCAAAGCCAAAGCCATCGCTGCCTATCACCGAACCGGCATGAACGGTTACATTTTTGCCCAGCACGCAGTCGTGGTAGATCTTTACCCCGGGATGCAGCATGGAATTGTCGCCGATCTTTACATTATCGCCTATGAAGGCATTGGGAAATATCTTAACGTTATTGCCAAGTACCACGTTCTCGCCTATATAAGCAAAAGCTCCCACGAATACATCGCTGCCCAGCGTGGCGGTCTTGGAAATATATACCGGTTCCTGGATGCCCGTCATCTGGCGGGTGATCATTTCCTGGTATTTGGAGAGCAGGGTGGCAAAGGCCAGGTATGCATCTGCAACCCGCACCAGCGAGGCGGTCAACGGCTGCTTCAGCTCCTGTGATTCGTTGATGATAATGACCGATGCGCCGGTAGTGTACAAATAGTCTTCATATTTAGGATTGGCAAGAAATGCAAGTTGTCCCTCAACGGCTTCTTCTATTTTTCCAAATGAAGACACTACTGCATTGGGATCACCTTCCACTCTTCCTTCGATCAACATGGCTATTTGTGCGGCGCTGAATTGCATACGATGGTCATTAGTCAGTCATACGGTTTTAGGGCGGTAAAGGTAAGAAACTGTCCAATGACCTCCCTCTAATAACTATCCTAAATAACAAATGTAAAACTTTTTCACGGGGCTGGAGAGGGTATGGTGAATCAATGCGTTGTTAACTTTTGTAATGTCCTTTACAGTGCCGTCCTTAAACAGGATGTTGATCCGCTCATCGTACACGTTGTACATGGTATTTACTTCTTCACCGGCAAATACAAAATAAGCGGCCTCCTCCCTGCTGATATCCAGTTGTTCGCAAGCCTGCTGTTTAAATTCTTCCAACTGTGCTTCATCAAAGGGTTGTATATCAAAGCTTACTTTCAGCAGCCTGCGCTCCACGAGCATGCGGCAAAGATGGGAAAGTACTTTATCGTCCTGTCCCATCCAGCATTTAATGGCACTTAATATATCGTAATCGTCCAGTGAGCAAAATTTATCCAGGTGCTGTTCAATGCCATCGGCCGGTTCCTGCCGGCGCAGGAAAAAGTCCAGGACGGAGGAGGTTGACTTCAGCCCGCTGCCCATCCTGATCAGTTGCTGTGCTCTTTCAATGATACGTACCAGCATTTTCTCCGCGCTTAACACCGTCTTGTGCAGGTATACCTGCCAGTACATCAGGCGGCGGGCCACCAGGAACTTTTCTATGGAATAGATGGCCTTTTCCTCTACCATCAGTTCACCATTGTGCACGGTCAGCATTTTTAAAATGCGGTCATAGCCTATTACGCCTTCGGACACCCCCGTAAAAAAGCTGTCGCGGCTTAGGTAATCCATGCGGTCTACGTCCAGCTGCCCGCTCACCAGTTGATGCAAAAATGGTTTTTTATATTGATCGGTAAAGATGGATATGGCTAACTGGAACCGGCCCCCGAACACTTTGTCCAGGTGTTGCATGATGAGTATCGACATGCTCTCGTGGCTCACGCCAGGTATGAGTTTGTGCTCCAGTGCATGCGAATAAGGCCCATGGCCTATGTCGTGCAATAGGATGGCAACCTTGGCCGCGGTTTCTTCTTCGCGCGTGATGTCTATGTTTTTTTCTTTTAGTCCGGACAGTGCATTGCACATAAGATGGTACGCACCCAATGAATGGTGCAACCTGGAATGCACGGCACCGGGATATACCAATTCGGCAAACGCCATCTGGTGAATGCGGCGCAGCCGTTGGTAATATGGATGGGATATAAGGTCAAAGATCAACGGTTCGTCAATCGTAATAAAACCATAAACGGGGTCATTGATGATTTTGCGGAAGGAAGACATGGAGTGCGAATTTAGTCCTTTGCACTGATTGACTGATTTTGCAAGCGACAATTTTGGCTAATTTGGCATTCGCTATTTAAATCAGTTTACAGGCTATCCCATGCAATATATCCTTGGCCTCGACATAGGCACTACCCATTGCAAAGCAGTTGCAGTAACGGCGCAGGGAGAATTGCTGCACCAGGCAACGGCCGGGTATCCTACCATTCAATCCTTACCGGGACAAAGCGAGCAGGACGCAGAGCTTATTTACGGATCGGTGCTCGAGGTATTGCAATACTCGCTGGTATCGTTGCGGCAGCATGAATTGAAGGCCGTATGCTTCAGCGCTGCCATGCACAGCATCATGGCGGTAGACGATGCAGGCCATCCGCTCACCAATCTCTTTACCTGGGCCGACACCCGCGGCAATGAGTATGCGCTCACCATACGCAATTGGAATGGTTCGCATGATCTGTATGCAAGGACCGGCACGCCGGTTCATCCTATGTCGCCCTTGTGCAAGCTCGCCTGGATGAAAAAGGTCATGCCCGATATCGTTGCAAAAGCTGCAAAATTTATTTCCATCAAAGAATATGTTTTCTTCAAGCTCACGGGAACTTATATCGTGGATTATTCCATAGCCTCCGCCACGGGGTTATTCGACATACAGCAAAAAAAATGGGATGCAACAGCGTTAGGACTGGCAGGTATCAATGCAGGCCAATTGTCCGAGCCCGTTCCGGTCTCGTATGCTGAAACAAATCTGCAACAGGCCTGCCGGCAGTTATTGGGAATTACAGGAGACATTCCGTTTATTGTTGGCGGCAGCGATGGGTGCCTGGCCAATATCGGCAGCGGGGCCATATTACCCGGCGAAGCGGCACTGACCATCGGCACCAGCGGCGCCATCAGGGTTACTGTTGAAAAATCGCGCACCGACCAGCAGCAGCGGTTGTTCAATTATATTCTTACCGATAATTTATTTGTCACGGGAGGCGCCATTAGTAATGGTGGCGCCGCAATGAAATGGTTTGCCGAAAATTTCCTGCAGCATCCTTTTACCGCGGCTACCGATATCGATTGGATGGTACAGCTGGCGCATGAAGCACCCGAAGGCGCGGGTGGGCTGATCTTTTTGCCATATCTATCGGGAGAGCGTGCGCCCTTCTGGGACGCGTCTGCGCGCGCCGTGTTCATGGGTTTGCAAACCGCGCATGGCAGGCAACACCTGGCCAGGGCGGTGGTTGAAGGAATTTCATTTGCTTTGTACCAGGTGATGCAGGCGGTTGAAGCAAACAATGGGAATATTTCAGTAGTGTATGCCAGCGGCGCTTTCATCACCTCGCCATTGTGGTTGCAGATGATGGCCGATGTTATGGATAAAACCATCATAGTCGCGGGCACCGCCGATGCTTCTGCCATGGGCGCTGCCTTCCTTGGCATGCACACCATCGGTTGGATAAAAAACCTTAGCGAAATAAAACAACTGGTAACACAGGAAGCAAGCTTTAGTCCCGACGCAGCAAAGCATCGAACCTACCAGCGATACTTCGATGTGTACCAGGACCTGTACCCGAAACTGAAAGACAATTTCCGGCAATTGGAAAAACTGCAACAACCATAAAAAAACAACTATGCAAATCGGACTGGTTGGCCTGGGAAAAATGGGATGGAACCTTGCATTGAACTGCATCGGCAGAGGGCATGATCCAATAGTGTATGATATAGACGAAGTGGTACGCACGCAGGCCAGGGACGAAGGTTTTACCGTGGCAAACTCGCTGCAGGACCTTGCAAACAAACTTCAACAAAGACGAGTGATATGGTTGATGATCCCGGCGGGCAGCCCGGTAGACAGCGTGCTGGCCCAATTGAAACCATTTTTGTCGGCAACCGATATCATCATCGAGGGCGGCAACTCGCATTATAAGGACTCGGTGTTGCGCGCCACCGAACTGTCCCGCTCCGGCATTTACCTGCTCGATTGCGGCACCAGTGGCGGCATCAACGGTGCGCTGAACGGCATTTGCGCCATGATCGGGGGCGATAAGGATGCTTTCGCATATTGTGAACCGTTGTTTAGCAGCATCAGCGTACAGGACGGATATTTGTATTGTGGCGAAAGCGGCAGCGGGCATTTTGCAAAAATGGTGCACAACGGCATCGAATACGGCATGATGCAGTCCATAGCCGAAGGCTTCGAGGTACTGCAGCAAAGCGGTTATACGTTCTCGTACGAGAACATTGCAAAGCTCTGGAACAATGGCTCGGTCATTCGCGGCTGGTTGATGGAACTGGTGCAACAGGTTTTTGCAAAAGACCCCCGCCTCGAAAGCATCAAAGGCATTGTGCGTTCTTCGGGCGAGGGGAAATGGATGGTGGAGACTGCGCTCGAAAAAAATATTTCCACGCCTGTGATCGCTTTATCATTGCTCATGCGCTACCGGTCCTTGCAGGAAGATACTTTCTCCGGCAAGCTGGTGGCTTCATTGCGAAATGAGTTCGGCGGTCATGCAGTAACGAAAGTATAGGCGATCTCCAATTCGCTGCATGGCGGGGTGTTGGTTTTTTGTTAAAGAAAATTCCAGTTGTACACATTACCCGCTATACTGCGTTGAATCAGCTAAATTTGACAGCTTCGGTAAAACTTAAACACTACGCATGTCACTTGGAAAAATACTTTGGGTAGACGATGAAATAGAGAGCCTTCAATCGCAGATCATGTTCCTCCAGAACAAGGGATATGATGTAAATGCCATGACCAATGGCTTCGATGCCATTGATTTTGTAAAGGAAAACCCGATTGATGTGGTCTTGCTCGACGAAAGCATGCCCGGCATAACCGGCCTGGAAACCCTGGCTAAAATTAAGGAGGTAAACTCCCAGGTGCCCGTGGTGCTTATTACAAAGAATGAAACGGAAAACCTGATGGACGAGGCCATCGGCAGCCAGATCACGGATTATCTCATCAAGCCCGTCAATCCCAACCAGGTGCTGCTAAGCCTCAAGAAGATCATCGATAACAGGCGATTGGTGGCTGAAAAGACCACCTCGGCCTATCAACAGCAATTCCGCAACCTGTTCATGGCGCTTAACAGCAATCCCGATCACAATGAGTGGATGGACATTTACAAGAAGCTGGTCTATTGGGAACTGGAGATGCAGAAGAGCGATAGTCCCGAGATGCAGGAAGTGCTGCAATCTCAGAAAAGCGAGGCCAATACCGAGTTCTTCAAATTCGTTTCAAGAAATTATGCAAAATGGATGAGCCCGCGCAGCACGGATGCGCCGGTCATGTCGCACAGCCTCATTCAATTCAAGGTGCTGCCGCATGTTGAAAAGGGGACACCTACTTTTTTTGTATTGATTGACAATCTCCGCTTCGATCAATGGAAAACGATACAACCCATTTTTGCCGAAAGTTTTCGCATCCTCGAAGAAGATACGTTTTACAGCATTTTGCCTACCGCCACGCAATACAGCCGCAATGCGATTTTTGCCGGCCTTACTCCCGCTGAAATAGAAAAACAATTGCCGGTGCAATGGAAAAATGACGATGAAGAAGGCGGTAAGAATTTATTTGAAGAAGAACTTTTCAGGATGCAATTGAAGCGGCTTCGCAAGGAGCATATACGCTTTTCCTATACAAAAGTGCTCAACTTTAATGCAGGCCAGGAATTGGTGAACAATATCCATAACCTGATGGTAAATGACCTCAACATCATAGTTTACAATTTCGTGGACATGTTAAGCCATGCCCGTACCGAAATGGAAGTGCTGAAAGAGCTTGCCGGCGATGAGACGAGTTACCGCAGTATCACCGCCAGTTGGTTCGAGCATTCGCCCCTGCACCAGGCCTTGAAAAAGATCGCGGATAAGAAAGTGAACCTAATCCTCGCCACCGATCATGGCAGCGTTCGGGTAAAAACACCGTACAAGGTAGTAGGCGATAAGCAAACCACTACCAACTTAAGGTATAAGCACGGCCGCAACCTGAACTACGATGCCAAGGACGTACTCGCATTCCGCGATCCGCGCGAAGCAGGATTGCCGGTGCCCACGGTTAACTCATCGTATATTTTTGCCAAGGAAGATGGGTACCTCTGCTATCCCAACAACTACAATCATTACGTGAACTATTACCGCAACACCTTTCAGCATGGAGGCGTAAGCATGGAGGAAATGATCGTGCCTGTAATTAAAATGACCAGCAAATAGTCATTGCTTGCGGCGCAGGATCACCGGTTCGTTCAGGTAGCCATACATCTTGCTGAAAAATTCTTTCAGGTCGGGATAATCTTCTTTAGGGAAATAGCTTTCCAGGTATTCGAGCCTGATGAGGCATTGCAACGTATTGCCTTGTACCGCCAATATTCTTCTAAAAATAACGGTCGAATCGGACTTGATAAGCGTGAGGTTTTTCGGCAATTGCTCGACCGTATAATTTTTAGGCAGCAGCATGCTCAGGTTAATGGAAAGACTTTGATTGCTGCCCATGTCCACATCATATTTGCGCACGTCGCTGATAAAAGGATTGTCATTGAAATCGGCCAGGAAGCTCGGATTGATCAGCAGGAAATTATCATCCGTTGAAAGCTGCACTTTAAAATTGAACCGTTCCACCAACGGTGACAGCGGATCATCTGGTCCTTCGGTCTTTTTATCTTCTACCGTGATGTTCTTTTTATCTTCCTGCAAGGCCGTGAACGATATTTCGTCTGAGCTTTCATCCTTATCGGCGGTAAGCTTAACGTCTTTGGCATAATCGAAATGCTCTATCGTCGCCGCTCCCTGCACCAACCCCAAAGAGTCGAGGTCGCAAAAAATGATGAAGGCCTGGCGGAATAAGGAGCGCGAATCGATGATACTTACCCATTTCCCTATGCTGGCGTCGAGCAGCATCGCCTCGGTGTTTACAACGTTATAAGGAGTGATCTTATATGAAAGGTTTTTTTGAGTAAGGTCGAGCACGAAGTATTGCCCGCTGTCCGATACCAGCAGGTCCAGCCCATTGAACTGCCCGAAGTTCACGAACTCCTTATCGATCTTTCCATGGTTGCGAGTACTCACGAGCAGGGGAGAAGAAGGAATGCCTGCACGGTGGAGCAGGTTCATAAGTATGAGGTTCATTTCTGCGCTGGTGCCTGATTTTTCTTTCCAGGCCGTGCGTATGTCCGAGGCAAAATAGGTCTGCACCTCATCCCATTTTAAATTCTTTTTCAACGCTTCGAACAGGTAGCCCACCCTGGCAGTAATGGTCGGCAGTTTTTTTGCATTCGCGATCAGTGTATCTGTGCCGGAAAGCTTTTCTTCTTTGAATTTATTGGCCTGTTTATATAGGAATTCAGTATAGGTTGCCCACCTTGCCTCGCTGAAAAATCCTATCAGCCCGGGATAAAGCCCAAGCGAGAACTCGATGCGTTGCAATGCATTTCTTACCGGGCCCATCAAAGGCTCGGGTTTAAACGCGGCAATATTTGACGCTACGAAGCTGCGTACCATCCGCTTGCTCCCATAGCCAGGCGTAATAATCGTGTCATTTCGTTTTAATGCTTCATCGGAAACAATCTTCTGGTCCAGCAAATTCCCTACGGGCACTTCTACCCTGCAATAACCTGTGGCGGTAGGAATAGGGTGTTGAATAAGCCAGGTGGGAACGGTAATGGAATGCTTGTCTTCGTAAGTATAGGTAAACTCTATTACGCAACCCTCCTTCACATTGGGGAAAGCGAATGCGATGCTGGTGAGGCCTTTCGCCGCCTTGTCCTTGAAAATTTCCTGCCTCGTTATTTTTTGTGTGATGGTCCGCCCCAGCGAGTCCGTGTAGTATACAAAGCCTTTGATGTCCGACAGCTTCCTGTATTTATTTACCCGTATCGGAATTTTAACGTTGGCATATTTAAATCCTTGCTGGTTAAAGATCTTGATCCTGTACCGTTTGGTGGTGGTGCTCCAATAACCGCCGAACCCTTCCTCGATGATGGTTTCCTGGCTATGCAGCAGGTACATGGCGTCGGCGTTGGTGTCGAACGCGCATTTTTTTAAGCTTAGTTCCGCATCGTCGGCCTGGCCAAGCGCGGGTAAGCCGGGTTGCGCAGGAGCTGGCCGGTGCAACCACAACAATGCGACAAATATGAAAATGCGTTTAGGGGTCAAGGTCGGTACATTGTGGATAAGATATGCTATGAAAATCGGTTTTTTTCTGCTTCCAGCCTAAATTTGAAATATGAAATACACGCAGTCAACGCTCGACAAAATAGAGAAAATCCTCGACGAAGGCAACTATGTCATGCGGTATGAGCGTGGCAGTTTCCAGAGCGGCTACTGTATACTGGAAGATAAGAAAGTGGTAGTGCTCAATAAATTCCTGCAGCTCGAAGGCCGCATCAATACTTTATTGGACCTGGTGCCGCAATTGAACATCGATGCCGATGCGCTTACTCCCGATACGCGCAAGCTTTATCTTGAAATAATGGCCAACTTCCAGGCCGAAGAAAGATCGTAGGATTAGACGTAAATTGAATCCGTGGACTATCCCCAGCTTACAATCACGTTTTTAGGAAGCGGCACCAGCAGCGGCGTGCCTATGATTGCCTGCGATTGCCCGGTATGCACTTCGCCGGACCGAAAGGATAAACGGCTTCGTTCCAGCATATTGGTGCAATCGGCCAATACTACCCTGGTGGTGGATTCAACCCCCGACTTCCGTTACCAGATGCTGCGCGCAGGAGTGAAACATCTCGACGCGATTATTTTTACGCATCCGCATAAAGATCATATTGCGGGACTGGACGATGTGCGGGCTTATAATTTCTTTACGCGCAGGCCGATGGAAATTTATGCCAATGAGATGACGCAGGAGGTCATCATCCGCGAATTTCCCTACGCATTTGCAGACACCAAATATCCCGGTGTTCCTGAGATCCACCTTAATACCATTGCATACGATGATTTTGTAGTAGGCGATATTCCCGTCAGTCCTATTTTGGTATGGCACATGAAGATGCCGGTGCTTGGTTTCCGATTTGGAAATTTTACGTACATCACCGATGCGAATAGGATAGACGAAGCGGAAAAACAAAAGATCCGGGGCAGCAAGGTAATTGTGTTGAATGCGCTCAGGAAGGAACCGCATATTTCTCATTTCACTTTGCAGGAGGCTACCAAGCTTGCAAAAGAATTGCAGGTGCCGCAGGCTTATTTTACACATATCAGCCATCAATTGGGCAGGCATGAAGACATTAACCGCGAATTGCCCGAGGGCAGCGAACTCGCCTGGGATGGTCTTGTTATCAACATCTGAGCGTTAATTTCTCAATATTCCACGTTGTTTTTCACTTTGAATGCCCTGGCACGCACAAGTATATTGCCGCATGATGATGCGCAAATTCATTAACGATTATTTATCCTTTACGCAAAAAGAGCGCGTGGCTGTTATAGCCCTTGTTGCGCTTATACTGATTATTTATATGTTGCCGCGATTTGTGCGGGCGGATGTTGAAGCACCTGCCGAAAGCGCGGTACAAGCGTTCCGGATGCTCGAGCAACAGCTTGCGCAATCCACCAACGGGCGGGATGACGATCCGGGAGAAAACGATGGCCAAACGATGATGCACACGGCTGGATCAACGTATGAAGACAGCCGGCCCGCCCGTTTATTTTATTTTGATCCGAATACATTGGATGAAACAGGATGGCAACGATTGGGGTTACGTTCTAAAACAATCGGTACTATCAGGAAGTATGTTACCAAAGGGGGACGCTTTTACAAACCCTCCGATCTGCAGAAGATTTACGGCCTGCAACCTGCGGAGTACGAGAGAATAGCGGCTTATGTCCGCATTGAAAATATAGGCGTAAAGCCGGCTGGTAATGACCGTCAATTTACGGTTACACGGCAACGTGAGGATGCGCATGCGCCAGGTGGTGATAAGCCCGGCAAGCCTGCTTACAAAACTAGTGATGAACCAGGTAATGGTACGCATTTGCGGTATGCCCCGAAAACAATTCAGCTTGTTGATATCAATTCAGCGGATACAAGTGAATGGGTTGCTTTGCCTGGTATCGGCAGCAAGCTTGCAGCGCGCATTGTATTTTTCCGCGAAAGAATCGGTGGGTTTCACGAGGTTGAGCAATTGTCGGAAGTATATGGACTTCCAGACTCGACTTTCCAGCGCATAAAACCGTATTTGCGGATGACACATAACACGGTAAGAAAGTTGAACATCAATAGCGGCACGCTGGAATTATTAAAGCAACATCCGTATATCAAATGGAACATCGCAAAAGCGATCATCGCTTATCGTACGCAACATGGCACGTTCAAAAGCTTGGAAGAATTGCAACAGATTGAGGCGATCAGTCCCGAAGCGTACCGGAAAATGGCACCATATCTCAGCATCGAATAATTAATGTTGAGTTTTTTTCTATCTGAAAAACAAACTGATATCCGGGTTTCATGTTTAAGGCAAACTTAAAACCTGCGCCGATGGGTCCCGAAGGAACAATTTTTGCAAATAACATCCTTAACTCCTTGACCCTCGGATATGAATCAAAAACTTCACACACTTCCCACAGATGAATTGGTGAACCTGCTCTACCAGCAGCGGAAAAAATTCCTGGTGGCTGTCGACTATGGCAGCACTGCCAGCGATCTGCAAGAGATCAGGGAATCCATTAAAGAACTGGAAACGCTCATCGCTTCCCGGGATCCGCAACCCGACGTGCATACCGCTGATACGGGCTGAGCCCCGCCAGTCGCAAGATTCTGACCACTATTGATTTCAGCTGTTATGACACACCTTAATTATTAGCAACTATTATTATGCGTCCTATTCCTCTTACATTGGGCCAGGCTGAAGTATCAAGGCCGCCAGATCCCGGTTTATCGGTGTTAAGCAATACTATTTGCAGATGTCGTTTCATGCTAATACTAACTAACGCCTGTTAGTTTTTCCAATTTTATTATTATTTTTGTTTTCACAATTGATTTAACTGTAACTACGGAGATAACTATGGAGTTTCAACTGACCGAACTGACAGAACAGGTGGCTCAAACCGCAAGGGATTTTGCCGCACAACATATTAAACCCCACGTTATGGAATGGGATGAAAGCCAGGAATTCCCGGTTCACGTTTTTAAAGAAATGGGCAAGCTAGGTCTTATGGGCGTGCTGGTACCCGAACAATACGGAGGGGCTGGCCTCGGTTACCTGGAATACGTGGCCGTAATAGAGGAGATATCCAAAGTATGCGGATCTATCGGCCTTAGCCTGGCCGCGCACAATTCCCTCTGCACCGGGCACATCCTTTCTTTCGGTAATGAAGACCAAAAACAGCGATACCTTCCCAAGTTGGCATCGGCCGAATGGATCGGGGCCTGGGGCCTTACCGAACCCAACACAGGCAGCGATGCAGGTAACATGAAATGCGTGGCAGTAAAAGACGGAAATGATTGGGTGATCAATGGCACCAAATCATGGATCACGCACGGGCTCAGCGGCAACATTGCCGTTGTTATTTGCCGTACCGGCGAACCCCGCACTAAAAACAATGCTACCGCTTTTATCGTTGAAAGGGGCACTCCGGGCTTCAGCGGTGGTAAAAAAGAAAACAAGCTTGGCATGCGCGCCAGCGAAACAGCCGAAATGGTGTTCGATAACTGCCGCATCCCCGAAGCCAACCTTTTGGGTGAAGTAGGCGAAGGATTTCACCAGGCCATGAAAGTACTCGATGGTGGGCGCATATCCATTGCGGCTCTTAGCCTGGGCATCGCCAAGGGCGCTTACGAGGCTTCGCTTCAATATTCCAAAGAGCGCTACCAGTTCGATCAGCCCATTGCCAACTTCCAGGGCATTTCATTCAAACTGGCCGATATGGCCACCGAGATCACGGCCGCAGAGCTGCTTACCCACCAGGCCGCCGACATGAAGAACAAAGGCATGCACATGACCAAGCAGGCAGCCATGGCAAAATACTACGCCAGCGAAGTAGCTGTAAAAACCGCCAATGACGCGGTTCAGATCTTCGGCGGTTATGGGTATACGAAAGATTTCCCTGTAGAAAAACATTACCGCGACGCAAAGCTTTGCACCATTGGCGAGGGCACTTCAGAAATTCAAAAGCTGGTGATCTCCCGTGAAGTTTTACGCGGTTAGGTTCTATTGCTTGTCATGTAACAGGGCCGGTCCGCAAGGACCGGCCCTCATTATTTTGATACAAATGTTTCAGGAATTATTCTAAAAAATCATCCTGCTGCTTCGGAGCGTATTTGCTGAACATTTTTTCTATAGCTCCCGAAAATACCGGCAGCTTCTGCTTCGCATAGTCCTTGATGATAGTAACGGCTTGCATGGCCTGCTCGTCGGTGAGGCCCGCTTCATGCTTCAAACGGTCTATCAGCTCCTGCATAAATGTCAATTAGACGGCCACTGTGTTACGCCACTTTCAACAGGTTCATCCTGCTGCTGTCGAATTTCTTCTTGACGTAAGGAAGGTCCAGGTGGAATAGCTTTTGGTTGGACGAAGGCAATTCGAACATGGCATCGGTCAGTATGCTCTCGCAAATGCTGCGCAGGCCACGGGCGCCCAACTTGAATTCCATGGCCTTCTCCACCATAAAGTCCAGCACATCCGAATCATACGTGAGCTTGATGCCTTCCAGCTCAAATATTTTTTTGTATTGCTTGATCAGCGCATTCTTGGGCTCTGTTAAAATGGAACGCAGCGTAATCTTGTCCAGCGGGTTCAGGTAAGTAACCACGGGTAAACGGCCCAGCAGTTCAGGAATAAGGCCGAATGATTTCAGGTCTTGTGCGTTCACGTATTTCAGCAGGTTCTTTTTCATGTTCTCCTGCTGCTCTTTGTTTACATTAAATCCGATGGCATTGGTGTTCACCCTGCGTGCGATCACTTTGTCGATGCTGTCGAAAGCGCCGCCGCAAACGAAAAGGATGTTCTGGGTGTTGATCTTGATAAGCTTTTGCTCTGGATGCTTGCGGCCGCCTTGCGGGGGAACCAATACGTCTGTTCCTTCCAGCAATTTCAGCAGGCCCTGTTGTACGCCCTCGCCACTTACGTCGCGGGTAATGGACGGATTGTCGCCCTTTCTGGCGATCTTATCAATTTCATCTATGTACACGATGCCGCGTTCGGCGGCAGCTACTTCATAATTGCAAACTTGCAGCAGGCGTGTGAGTATGCTTTCAACGTCTTCGCCTACATAACCCGCTTCTGTAAACACGGTGGCATCCACGATGGCGAAAGGAACATTCAGCATGCGCGCTATGGTTTTGGCCAGCAGGGTCTTGCCCGTACCGGTTTCACCCACCATGATAATGTTGCTTTTTTCTATTTCAACCTCGCTGTCGAGCGATTTTTGCTGAAGCCGTTTATAGTGGTTATATACCGCAACTGCCAGTACCTTCTTGGCATCGTCCTGGCCAATCACGTATTCGTCAAGGAATTTTTTGATCTCTATGGGTTTCTTGATTGTAAGCTTGAACGAGCTTGCCGGTGTTTCCTGTTCCCGGATCATCAGTTCCTGGTCGATGATCTCACGGGCATGATCTACACAGTTCTCACAGATATGTCCTTCCTGGCCCGCGATCAGGATCTTCACTTCGTCCCTGCTGCGGCCGCAAAAAGAACAATGCAACGAATTTTTAGCCATCTCAGATTATAATAGGTAAGGGAATAACGATTTTAGCGACAAATGCAAATTTCCGAAACTTTTGCCAGAAATGCTACTAAACATATCATAATAAAAAACCGCTGTGTTTCAGCGGCTTTTGAAGTTTTTTATAACTTTTCCACCACGTGGTCCACTATTCCGTAGGCTACCGCCTCCCGGGCGTCCATCCAATAATCGCGGTCGAAGTCCTTCATCACCTGCTCGAATTTCTTACCGCAGTTCTCGGCAAGTATCTTCGCACCCATTTCTTTTACTTTCTTGGTTTGGATGGCTTGTATCTCCAGGTCGGCCGAAACCCCCTGGATGTGCCCGCCAAGGCTGGGCTGATGTATCATCACCTCGCCGTGCGGATAGATAAAGCGTTTTCCTTTTACACCACCACTAAGCAATATCGAGCCCATGGATGCGGCCAGTCCCATACAAATGGTGCTGACTGGACTTTTCAGCATGCGCATGGTATCGTATATCACCATACCGCTGGTAACAACGCCACCGGGACTATTGATGTAAAAACGGATTTCTTCGCCCGGCTTGTCAAAATCAAGCAGCAGCAATTTGTTCACTACATCCTTAGCAGATTTATCGTCTACCATTCCCCAGAGGTACACTGCACGGTTGGCGAAAAAATACTTTTCCAGCCTTTTCATCAGCATCATGGTATCGGGCTGCGCTCTTTCTTCTTTTTCTTCTTCCTCTTCCTCATCTTCCTTCATCCGGGAAGGTTTGGAAGTATAATGTTTCCAGTTCATCAATTATGTGATTTGAGATTTGAAGTTTGTTGGAGATGTCAGTTCTCCTTGTGTTCTTTCCTGGGATTGATCAGCAGCACTTCATCCACCAATCCATACTCTTTTGCTTCCATGGACGACATCCAGAAATCACGGTCCGAGTCCTTCTCCACCTGTTTCACACTCTTTCCGGTGTGGAATGAAATGATCTCGTACAATTCTCTTTTGATCTTCTTGATCTCGTTTACGGTGATCTCGATATCGCTGGCCTGTCCGCCGATAGCGCCGCTTGGTTGGTGCATCATGACGCGGCTGTGCTTTAAAGCGGTTCGTTTGCCCTTGGTGCCCGCGCACATCAGCACAGCGGCCATAGAGGCAGCCATGCCTATGCAAATGGTAGAAACGTCGGGGCTGATGTATTGCATGGTATCGTATACGCCCAGGCCTGAATACACGCTGCCGCCGGGGCAATTAATGTACATCTGTATGTCCCGGTGGCGGTCAGTGCTTTCCAGGAACAACATTTGGGCGGTGATGATATTGGCCACTTCATCGTTGAGCGGGTAGCCCAGGAAGATGATGCGGTCCATCATCAGGCGGCTGTACACATCCATTACGGCAATGTTCATGGGCCGCTCTTCTATAATGTTCGGGGTAAGATTTGTTACGAGATATTTGTTGTAATCGTTGAGCGCATTGCTGGAAATTCCCTGGTGCTTAACGGCATATTTTTCAAACTCTGACTTCATAGTTCCTTTTTACGGTAAATGATTGGCTTTAAGGCCAACAAATATCCATCCAAAATGTGATTATGACAAAAATGCAGGATCTGGCTTGTTAAACCCAACATTTTTTAGTGCCTGTGCTGGTGTTGCAGGTGCTGGAATTCCTCAATGGAAATCGGTTTTTCCACAGCATTTACCTGTGCGGCTGCCCATTCCAGCGCCCTTTCATTTTGCAGGCGGTGATACGTGTCTTCAGTAAATTTCTTGTCCTGCATCATGCGGTTGATATAATCGCTTATCCATGTCTGCGACTCATCCAAAGCCTGCATGCCCATGTAACCCGCCAATTGTTGTTTGGCAAAGTTCCTGATGTCTTCCTGCGTAACCTGCAGGTTGTTTTCGCGGAATATCTTATCGGTAATGAGCGTCCATTTCAATTGATTGATGAAGTGCGGATATTCTTCTTCCACCTGTTCCACGGTTTTGGGCTGGTCGCCGCCATGCTGCAGCCAGCGCTTCAGGAAGGTTTCAGGAAAATCGATCCTGGTTTCATCGATCAGCACATGGTACACCTCATGCTGCAACATGTTGAGGCTTTGCCGTTCCCAGGCCTGTTCCATTTCCTGGCGCACGGTATTTTTTAGTTCCTCTTCGGAATGGATTTCTTTATTGGGATAAGCTTTTTTGAAAAACTCTTCGTTCATCTCCGCTTTTTCAACAAACCCGAGCTTGGTGATGGTGAGCCTGAAAAATTTATCGGCGGCAGCAGCATCGTTTTTCGGCAGGCCCAGGTCGCCCAGCACCCATTCACGCTCTCTGGTATCGAAGGCTTTTGAAAGTTGCACTACCAATGAATCACCTTTCTGCTTACCCATCCACTCACCGCGCACAGGCTGCGCAAAATATTTTACCAGCAATGAATTGTCCTTTTCAATACCACCTTCTAAAACATTGCCTTCGGCGTCTGTTTCGGTAAAGTGCAGGTTCAGGACATTGTCTTCAGACGAAACCGTCTCCGGCTCGGTCATATTGCCGTTGCGCATTTGCAGGCGGCTTACCTCTTCGTTTACCATTTCATCTGTTACAGTGATCTTATAGCGGCTTACACTTGCCTTGCTAAGGTCGGGCAGGTCGAAGCCGGGCTTTAGGCCTATCTCAAAGGCAAACACATAGTCTGCCGGTGTTTCTATATTTATCTGGCGGGCGTCGTTTTCGGGAAGGGGAAGGGGTTGCGCAAAAATGTCCAGCTTTTCGGTTACCATGTAATTGGTAAGCTCTTTTTCCACGGTCCTAAGCACTTCATCGGTCAGTACAGATGAGCCGTACATTTTCTTGATCAGCGAAGGAGGAACCATTCCTTTGCGAAATCCGGGTATATTGGCCTGCTTACCATAGGTCTTCAAGGCTTTTTCGAAAGAAGGCATGTAATCTTCCTTGGCCACATTTATAGTGATCTTATCTATGAGTAACCCGATATTCTCCCTGGTAACTGTTGCCATTGAACAATTGTTTGAATAATTAATTGAAATAAGGGGTGCAAAGGTACGGAATAAGCCCTTTCCCAAAGCTATTTATCCTTCAACACCAGCAAGGGTACGTGCGTATCGTATACCATTGCCTTTGTATGGCTTCGCCCGAACAACCGGGAGAGGAAGCCGTGCTCATGCGTAATCATAACCAGCATATCAGTCCGGTTCTGCTCCAGGTAAAGTTCGATCCCGTGTTTTACCTCGCTGTCCTTAATAATATGAAACTCATGGGGAACGGAGCTAAAGGCGGGATCGAGCTGAATTTCACCGGCTATTTCACCGGCTTTCATTTCTTCGCTATGCTTTTGCACGTGCACGATGTGCAGTTGGGCATTGAACGATTGTACCAGGTCGATCATAGGCTGGTACACATGAAAATCCACCTCGTAGCTGAAATCGGTGGCGTAGGTTATATGCTGTATGTCGCGATATGTGGCGTTTTGTGGTATCACCAACACCGGCTTTTCCACTTTTTTGATGGTACTGGTAGTGGTGCTCCCCATCATTTTTTCCAGTGCGCCCTTGCCCTTCATGCCCATGATCACCAGGTCTATTGTTTGATCTTCTATCACCGCCTCGATCTCTTCCGAAGGAAAGCCCAATCTTACCAGTGAGCTGGCGCGGATACCATACTCGGCCTGCAGTTTGTCAACCGCTTCCCTGGCAAAGCGTTCATTCTCTTTCTGCATTTCTTCGGCATTTATCATCACATAGGGCACTTCGCTTACCGGCGTGGGCAGCATGTACGCATGCAACAGCAGCAGCGATGCGTTTACTTTCCGGGCAAACTGTGCTGCATAGGCCATTGCGTTCTTGGCGTTGTCGGAAAAATCGGTAGGAACCAGGATCGTTTGCATACACAAGGTTTAAAATGACGAATGTCGAACCTGCCTGGGCTGCGGGCAGGAGTGCCGAATACGAAGTTAAGAAACCCTACTTCGACATTCATCATTCGCTGCTTCGCCCGCCACGGCGGTTCGACATTCTATGCGTGCGGATGGAGGGAGTCGAACCCACACGCCTTGCGGCGCTAGATCCTAAGTCTAGTGCGTCTGCCAGTTTCGCCACATCCGCTATTCTCACCCTTTAATAATCAATCTGTAAAGGGAGTGCAAAAGTAGCGATTTCACACAAACCGGTAACCATTCTTTCATTAAATTCGTGATATATGGATAGTGTTGCCTCTGTGCCTAAATATAACCTGAACGAAGAACAGGAGAAGAAGCTGATCCTTAGAGAGTACCGGGCCTTACTGCGCTCGTTGAAGGTCAAGCTGAAACCGGGTGACCGCAAGCTCATCCGTAATGCTTTTGAAATGTCGGCCGAAGCCCACAAGACCATGCGCCGTAAAAGCGGCGAACCTTATATTCTCCATCCCCTTGCCGTAGCCCGCATTTGCGTGGAGGAGATCGGCCTGGGTATTCGCTCCACCATCTGCGCCCTCATGCACGATACGGTAGAAGACACGGACATCAACCTGGACGATGTGGAACGCGAGTTCGGAAATGAGATCGCGAGGATCGTGGACGGTCTTACCAAGATCTCGAACGTGATAGACGTGAACGCATCGCAACAGGCTGAAAATTTTCGCAAGATCTTGCTGACGCTCACCGACGACCCGCGGGTAATTCTCATCAAGCTGGCCGACCGCTTGCACAACATGCGCACCATGGACAGCATGAAACGCGAAAAGCAATTGAAGATTTCTTCTGAAACGGTATATGTATACGCTCCCCTCGCACACCGCATGGGATTGTACAATATCAAAACCGAACTGGAAGACCTTGCGATGAAATACCTGGAGCCGGACCAATACCGCGAGATTGCGCGGAAGCTGGCCGAAACCAGGCGCGAACGTACACGCTACATCAATGAATTCATCAAACCTATTCGCGAAAAGCTCGAAAAGCATGAATTCGATTTCGAGATTTATGGCAGGCCGAAAAGCATACACTCCATCTGGAACAAGATGAAGAAAAAAGGCGTTGCCTTCGAAGAAGTGTACGACCTCTTCGCCATTCGCGTGATATTGAATTCGCAACCCGAGAAAGAAAAAGAAGATTGCTGGAAAGTGTATTCATTCATCACGGACGAATACACGCCCTCCCCTGAACGGTTGCGCGACTGGCTAAGCAATCCCAAAAACAATGGCTACGAAGCCTTGCACACCACGGTAATGGGCCCGCAAGGTAAATGGGTGGAAGTGCAGATCCGAACCAGGCGTATGAACGAGATCGCAGAAAAAGGATTGGCCGCGCACTGGAAATACAAGGAAGGCGCCGCAGATGAAAGCCGTTTTGAAAAATGGTTCCACCAGATACGCGAAATGCTGCATCACCAGGATACGGACTCAGTAGACTTTCTGCAGGATTTTAAGACAAGCTTTCTCGCGGAAGAAATTTATGTGTATACGCCCAAGGGCGATGTAAAAATGTTGCCCATCGGTTCAACTGCATTGGATTTTGCGTTCGCCATCCATAGTGCAGTAGGCAGCAAATGCATTGGCGCAAAGCTCAACCACAAGCTGGTGCCCATCAGCCATAAATTGCGCAGCGGCGACCAGGTGGAGATCATCACATCCAATAAACAAAAACCCACTGAAGATTGGCTGAACATGGTGGTAAGCGCCAAGGCCAAGAATAAAATAAAAGATGCGCTGAAAGAAGAAAAGCGCAAGATCGCAGACGAAGGAAAATACCTGGTGCAACGCAAGCTGGAAAGTTTCGGTGCTGCTTACAACCAGCATAACATCGATGAGCTGACGCAATATTATAAGCTCAACTCTGCGCTGGACCTGTATTACCAGATAGCCATCCGCAACATCGACCTGAAGGACCTGAGCGTTTTTCAATTGCATGGAGACCGCATCGAAGCGCCCAAGCCGGTAAAGCAACCGGAAGTAAAGCCCGAGGCTGGCATCAACCGTAAAGAAACAGAGCTGATCATTTTCGGCGAAAGCAGCGACCGCATTGTATATACGCTGGCCAATTGCTGCAAGCCCATTCCCGGTGACGACGTATTTGGATTTGTTTCAACCGGCAAGGGCCTTACCATACACCGCACCAATTGTCCTAATGCGGCCAAGCTGATGGCCAACTACGGGCATCGTATCGTAAAAACAAAATGGGCCAAGAACAAGGAGATATCCTTTCTCACTGGTCTTAAGATTACTGGTCTCGATGATGTGGGTGTGGTAAGTAAGATCACCAATCTCATTTCAGCGGAAATGAAGATCAATATCAACGCGCTCACCATTGAGGCGAAGGAAGGCATTTTCGAAGGCAACATCAAATTATACGTGCACGATAAGGAAGAGCTGGACGAGCTGGTGCATAGCCTGAAACAATTGAACGGAATACAGGCCGTAGAGCGCTACGAAACCGAACAATAAATAATCGGCGATTATAATTATTTGCCGTTATTTTTGCCACGCTCAACATTAACACAATTTCATGGTAGATGCAATTCTTGGCCTTCAATGGGGCGATGAAGGAAAAGGAAAGATCGTCGATTATTTTGCTCCCAATTACGATGTCATAGCCCGGTTCCAGGGCGGCCCCAACGCAGGACATACCTTGTACGTGAATGGTGAAAAAATAGTGCTGCACCAGATACCTTCCGGCGTTTTTCATGAAAATACTTTCAACCTCATCGGTAACGGTGTTGTGCTGGATCCCGTTACGCTTAGGCGTGAATGTGATACCGTGGCAAGGTTTGGCGCCGACGTAAAAAAAAATCTTTTTATTTCTCACCGCGCCCATCTCATTTTGCCAACCCATCGTGCGCTGGACAAAGCGTCTGAAACTTCCAAGGGTTCTGATAAAATAGGATCAACGCTCAAGGGCATCGGCCCTGCATACATGGACAAAACCGGCCGTAACGGCCTGCGTGTGGGCGACTTGCTCGACAAGAGCTTCATTACCGCATACATCAAATTGCGCCTGAAACACCAGAAGTTGCTGGACAACTACGGGTTTACAGAGGACATTTCAGCGTGGGAAGATGAATTTTTTGAATCGCTGGAATTCCTCAAGCAACTGAACATCGTGAATGGTGAGTATTATATCAATGACCAGATAAGCAACGGTAAAAAAGTATTGGCCGAGGGCGCTCAGGGCAGCATGCTGGACCTGGACTTTGGGACCTTTCCCTTTGTTACATCCTCCAACACTACTATTTCCGGCGTGTGCTCGGGCCTGGGAATAGCCCCGCAAAAAATAAGGGACGTAATCGGCGTAACCAAGGCATATTGCACCAGGGTAGGCGGCGGCCCTTTTCCAACAGAGCTGATGGATGACACCGGTGAAACACTCAGGAAGGTCGGCAACGAATTTGGTGCAACCACCGGCCGGCCAAGGCGGTGCGGATGGATTGACCTGGTGGCGTTGAAATTTGCATCGATGGTAAACGGCGTTACAAAAATGGTAATGACCAAGGCAGATGTGCTGGATGGTTTCGAAGATTTGCAGGTATGCAACGGCTACAAGATTAACGACATTGTTGTGGACGCTGTGCCTTTCCAAATGACCAGGGTGCGCATTGATCCCCAATACAAAAAAATGGCGGGCTGGAATACCGATACCAGCCAGAAAAAGTCAGCGAAAGAACTACCTGAAAATATGTTACAATATGTGAACTTTATAAACGAATTTGTAGGTGTTCCGGTGCGGTATATTTCAAATGGACCGGGCCGGGAACAGATAATTCCCGTTTAAAAATCAGGCGGTTTTTGCGCTAAAATTTTTCTTTGAAAAATTTGGCGGATTAAAAACTTCGCTGAAATTTTACAAGAGTAATCCTGATGACTATGGCAAAGTCAGAAAAAAATACACCTAAAAAATCGGCCTCTAAAGTGACCGATGAGTCCTCGAAAAAAACGCCTTCCAAATCCAAAAAGAAGGAAGAGGAAGATGATGATGATGAGTTGGAGGAAGATGATGATGCTCCGGTGAGTAAATCATCATCACCAGCAAAGAAAGCCAGTAAAGGCACCAAGAAGAAGGACGAAGATGATGAGGATGATGATGACGACGACAATGATGTTGACGAGGTAGATGATTGGGATAAAGTGGAAGAGGAAGACACTTGGGATCCTGACTTCGATGAGTTCGACATTCCCAAGTCCAGGGTAAAGAAAGCCGCAGGCGGCGGCGGTAAGAAGGCCGGTAAAGAAGATGATGACTTCAACTTTGAAGACGACGAGTTCAAAGACATGGGCCTGTTCAATGACTCGGTGGATGACGACGAAGACGATTTTTAAAAAACAGCATTGACTGTTGAACAGAATAGCTGCTTCTTTCGATATTACTGCATTTCCAGGTATACAATCGCAAATGTTGAATTGGGCTTCCCGGTTCAACATTTGTTGTTTTCTGGACGACCATCATTATGGCTTGTCGCCCCATACCTACGAATGCCTGTTGGGCGCCGGCGCCATTCAATCATTTCAAACCCATTCCGGGAAAGCATTTAGAGAACTGAGGGATTTTTCAAACGGACTGGAGGACTGGCTGTTCGGTCACTTTGCTTACGATCTTAAAAACGAAACAGAACAACTTACTTCGGCACATCCGGATCGCATAGGCTTTGCCGATATGTTCTTCTTTGTGCCTGAAACGGTCATCCAACTGCAGCGCAACACCATCACCATCTCCTGTATAGGCATAGATCCCGTAGAGGTATTTGAAGCTGTTTGCAAGACCACAGCGCAGCCCCGGGCCACACAACGGGCTTCCCTCGAAATACAAAGCCGGTTTACTAAAAATGAATACCTGGACGTAGTAAGGGCATTGCAAAAGCATATCCTGCGGGGCGATTGCTACGAGATCAATTTCTGCCAGGAATTTTTTGCTTCACCCGCGCTTATCGATCCTGTACAAGCCTATGAACAACTCTCTGCCATTTCTCCCAACCCATTCACGGCTTTTTATAAAACCGATGATAAATACCTGCTATGCGCAAGTCCCGAACGCTATCTTAAAAAAAGCGGCAACCGCATCGTTTCGCAGCCGGTAAAGGGAACATGGGAGCGGGACCATATCAGCACCGAATCGGATCAGCAAAAAAAACAGGAACTATACAACAGCGCCAAAGACCGGAGCGAGAATGTAATGATAGTAGACCTTGTGCGCAACGACCTTTCGAAGATCTGCGAGGAAAGCACCGTGCGGGTAGACGAACTGTTTGGCGTATACAGCTTCCCGCAGGTACACCAGATGATCTCTACTGTTAGTGGACAGCTAAAGGCCGGCCTGCATTGGACAGAAGCAATACAAGCCACATTTCCCATGGGCTCCATGACAGGCGCGCCCAAAAAAAGAGTAATGGAATTGATAGAACAATACGAAAGGACGAGGCGCGGGCTTTTTTCCGGCGCGGTAGGATATGTAACGCCGGACGGCGATTTTGACTTCAACGTGGTTATCCGCAGCATCCTGTACAATACTGTCAATAGCTATCTTTCTTACCAGGTGGGTTCAGGCATTACGTTTTACAGCGATCCTGAAAAAGAATATGAAGAATGCCTGCTAAAAGCGGCGGCCATCAAAAAAGTGCTGGGTTCATCCTGAACGGCAAATGGTCAATGATGAACGAAACTGTCCATTCACCATTGACCATTCAATTATTTAAATTACTGTGCTTTAGATTTGGCTACAACTGGTTTAACAGCCGGTGCGGTTTCCGCAGTGGCGCCGCTCAGCAGCAACTGAACAGATTCATTCAGTATCTGGTATTTGTTGGCAACAAATAAGCTCATTTTTTCAGCAGGCAGCTTTAATTCGTACACTGAGCTATTCGCCATCAGCCGGTCGAATTCAGGATTATACCTGTTGAACTCATCAACTTCCATGAGCACCACCTTTGCAATAACGGTGGAGTGGTATTTGCCGGAAATATTCAGTGACTCGATATTCTCCAATTCTTCCCTGGTCAGTTGGCGCAGCAATATTGCAGACGCTCCCAGTTGCTCGGTGGCTTCCTGCTTGGTAAGAGTGGTAAGCCCTCCCTGACCTTCGAAAATGTAATGAGTGCCGATGAATTTTTTTACGTGCGTCCTGGATTCGGCAGGCAGATAATACTGCAGTTTCCAGAAGTTACGGCTGCCGCTCCTGCGGATGGCGCTGTATACGTTACCGGGGCCTCCATTGTAAGCTGCAATCACCAGCAGCCAATCCCCGAACTCGTTGTACAGGTCTTTCAGGTATTTAGCGGCGGCATGGGTGCTTTTATGATAATCTACCCGCTCGTCTATGCGTTTGTTCACTTTCAATCCAAGCACGCGGGCAGTGCCGGGCATCAATTGCCAGGGGCCGACCGCGCCTGCCCAGGAAACAGCGCTGGGTTTAAGCTCGGATTCAATAACGGCCAGGTATTTCAATTCCTTGGGTAAACCGTGTTTGAGCAGGATGCCATCGATCATGTTAAAATAGGGACGGCCCCAGCTCTTCATTTTTTCCAGCTTGCTGCTGTTCTTTTCCATATAGTCCTGCACGAAGCCAACAGCCCTCGAATTGAGCTTGACCCCGTTGGAACCGGTAATGAAAAGATCGTTAAAGCCAGTCTGGAGATTGTTAGTTTTAATGGCAGCAGTAGTGGTAGCGGATGCAGAGGAACTGCCCTGGTCTTTATCACTCGTGGCCTTTTCCAGGGTAGTATCGGTGTACATACCCAAGACCTGACGGGAAGACAAACCATCGGTTCTCTCGTTCCCTCCTGCCGTGAATGACATCAATCCAAAGATCATGACGCCAAACAATAAAAGTCTTGTTTTGCTCATTAGTTTTCAATTTTAAGTTAGACCGGTCGGTGGGGTTGCGGATTCAGGCAATTATGATGCCGGATTCAAAGGATCGTTGGATGGGAAATTCTGGATAGTGGATGGAAATTTTTGTCGCCGACCGCCCTTCAACGTTTGAAAATTAACTGGTCACCTTGTCGAAGGACTTATATTGTTGCATCAGGTGATGCGCGAATTGAAACAAAGATAACTCTTGAAATCGGTTTGTCATAATCTGGGGGCCATAGGGCAGGCCGTTGGAGTGAAGGAACAGGGGGACCGATATGGCTGGTATGCCCGTAAGGTTGGCATAAACCGTATAGATATCAGCCAGATACATGCTGATGGGATCCTGGTTTTTCTCGCCGGTTTTATAAGCCGTTTCGGGCGAAACCGGCAAAATGACAGCATCGAACTCATTGAAAATCAACTCGGTTTTTTCTAAAATTTTTTTTCTCGCTTGTTGGGCTTTTTCAAAGTAGGCATCGTAATATCCGGCGCTTAACACAAAGGTTCCCAGCAGGATGCGGCGCTTTACCTCGGCCCCGAAACCGGCCGACCGATTTTTTTTATAAAAGGCTGTTAATTCAGTCCCACCCTCTGCCCGGCGGGCGCCATATTTAATGCCGTCGTACCGCGCAAGGTTGCTGGAAGCTTCAGCCGTGGTAAGAATGTAATACGCCGGTATGATGTAATCCAGGTATTCGAAACGAATACCCTGCACCTGGTGGCCGCTTCGGCGCAGGTCTTCAAAGAACGACAGGAAGCGTTGCCTGATCTCGGGATTCAATCCCGGGTGATCGATGGCGTCCGTGAAATAAGCGAGTTTATATGGCCTTTGCGGCGCTTCGAAGTTTGTATAGGAAGGAACGACGTGCGGGGCGGCCGTCCCGTCCAATCCGTCGGGGCCGGCAATTACTTCCAATACCGTGGCCACATCAGCAACGTTGTTGCCGATAACGCCTACCTGGTCAAAGGATGAGGCATAGGCCAACAGTCCATTCCGCGATACGCGGCCATACGTAGGCTTCATGCCCACCACGCCGCAGAAATCGGCCGGTTGACGCACAGAGCCACCGGTATCGCTACCCAGGCTTACCATGCAAAGGCCGGCCGCTACCGCGGCCGCTGAGCCCCCGGAGGAACCGCCTGGAACCCGCGTTTCATCCAGCGGGTTCAATACCTTGCCATAAAAGGAATGCTCATTGGTGGAGCCCATTGCAAATTCATCACAATTAGCATGGCCGATAATAATGGCTTCTTCGGCCAGCAGCCGCTCCACTACCGTAGCATTGTAAATGGAAACAAAGTCCTGAAGAATGCCCGATGCAGCGGTTACGGCATGGCCTTTATAGCACAGCACGTCTTTTAATGCTACCACTACGCCGTGCAACCTGCCCATGGGGACGTTGTTTTTCCGCGATGCGTCTAATTGTCTTGCTCGTTGCAAGGCAACGTCCGCATATACGCGAACGTAAGCATTGAGTGAAGTCCTGGATTGTATTTGCTGCAAATAAAAATGCACTGCTTCTTCGCAGCTGTTAAGACCGCTCAGAAGCTGTGCATGATAATCTTGTATAGAGCTGAAGCTAAACAAAGCGCAAGCCTGCTTACTATGCTGTTAGCTTACCCTTTAGTGAGAGGTTGCAGAAGATGATTTGGTGTCTTTTTCCTGCATGCCATCCTCGATCTCCTTCTTTACATTGCTTTTGGCATCGTTGAATTCCCGGATGCCTCTTCCCAGGCCACGCATGAACTCAGGGATCTTGCGTCCACCAAAAAGGATCAGTACCGCAAGAATAATCAGAACCCACTCAGTGCCCCCGGGCATGGTCAATAATAAGGTGCTTAAGAAGTACATAATTTGAAGTTTAATCGTACCGGCAAAGGTAACGGTTTAGTGAATGTAACGCTTTTTTTGAAGGGTTAAAGGTCAAAAGGTTTAGTCATAAAAAAAGCTGTCTATTTCCGAGACAGCTTCTAAAAATGCTTTGGAAGGTTTTATGCTTCAACAGCCATGCGCTTTTCTTTGATGCGCGCGCTTTTACCACTCCTGCTGCGGAGGTAGTACAGTTTTGCGCGGCGTACGCGGCCTGCTTTATTCACTTCTATCGATTCAATATTGGGAGAGTAAACGGGGAAGGTCCTTTCCACGCCTACGCCATCGGATATCTTTCTAACGGTAAATGTGGCGGTATGCCCGGTTCCCTGGCGCTTGATAACATCGCCCTTAAAACCCTGGATACGGGTCTTGTTTCCTTCTACCACTTTATAATTGACAGTGACATTATCACCGGCTTTAAACTTGGGGAGTTCTTTTTGCCCTGTCAACTGTTCGTGCACGAATTGAACTGCGTTCATGACTTTTAATTAAGGGTGGCAAAGGTATGGGAAAATTTTCAGATTCCCCATGCCAAAGCATATTTAAATCGGCAATTGTTACCTGTGATCTCCAATCGCTGTTAACGCGCCACGTTTACTGCCCGCTTTTCCCTGATAACCGTCACTTTGATCTGGCCGGGATAGGTCATTTCGGTCTGGATCTTCTGGGCAATTTCAAAGCTCAGCTTATCACTGTCCCCATCGGTAACCTTATCTGCTTCAACAATTACGCGTAGCTCGCGGCCGGCCTGGATGGCATAGGCCTTCTCCACGCCGTTGTAGGTCAGTGCCAGGTTTTCCAGCTCTTTAATGCGCTGCAGGTATTGCTGCATGATCTCCCTGCGCGCGCCGGGCCTTGCACCGCTGATGGCGTCGCAGGCCTGCACAATGGGAGAAATAACATACTGCATTTCCATTTCATCGTGGTGGGCGCCAATGGCATTTACCACTGCGGGATTCTCACCATATTTTTCGGCCAGCCTGGCTCCCAGCAAGGCGTGGCTCAGTTCAGTTTCCTCGTCAGGCACCTTGCCGATATCGTGCAGCAACCCGGCGCGTTTGGCCAGCTTGGGATTCAATCCCAGCTCGGAGGCCATGATGGAACATAGATTGGCCACTTCGCGGCTGTGCATCAGCAGGTTTTGGCCGTAAGACGAGCGGAAGCGCATCTTACCTACTATGCGCACCAGCTCTTTGTGCAGTCCGTGAATGCCCAGCTCAATAACGGTGCGTTCGCCGATTTCAATCACCTGCTCTTCTATCTGGCGGCGGGTTTTTTCTACTACTTCCTCTATCCTGGCGGGGTGTATACGGCCATCGGTTACCAGCCTTTGCAACGATAAACGGGCTATCTCCCGGCGAAGCGGATCGAAAGACGAGAGGATAATGGCTTCGGGTGTGTCATCCACAATAAGGTCTACGCCTGTTGCCGCTTCGATAGCGCGGATGTTGCGCCCCTCGCGGCCGATGATCTGGCCCTTGATCTCATCGCTTTCCAGGTTGAAAACGGTGATCGAGTTTTCGATGGCCTGCTCAGCTGCAGTACGTTGAATGGTTTGGATGATGATCTTGCGCGCTTCCTTGTTGGCCTTGAGCTTGGCCTCATCGATGATTTCCTGCTGAACGGCCAGGGCCTGGGTATGTGCTTCGTGTTTCAGGCTCTCTACCAATTGGGCCTTGGCTTCGTCGGCGGTAAGGCCGGCAATTTTTTCAAGGCGGCGGATGTGTTCTTCCTGGTGTTTTTCCAGCTCGGTGCGTTTCTGGTTCACTACTTCTATCTGGCGGCTGAGGTTTTCTTTGATGGAGTCGTTGTCCTTAACCTGCTTTTCCAGTTGGTCCATCTTCTGGTTGATGGAAAGCTCCTTTTGTTTGATACGGTTTTCGGATTCTCCCAGGCGGCGGTTTCTCTCCAACACTTCCTTGTCGTGCTCTGCTTTCAGTTGAACGAATCTTTCCTTGGCTTCCAGCAGTTTTTCTTTTTTCAGGTTCTCTGCATTGGTCTGGGCGTCTCTTACAATTTTCTGGGCCTGTTCTTCGGCCGCTTCCACCTGCTTGCGGGTATTTTTAGCGAAAATGAACTTACCCGCTATGATGCCGATGATAAGCGCAACACCTGCGGTGATGAGTAATAATATATTCTGATCCAGCATTCTGATATTTGTTTAAAGTGTTCATAATGGGGTATACCGGCTATCAATACGTAAGTTTTTGGATTTGACAGCAATGGGCGAAGATACAAATTTCCCTCTGTCGGCCCAGAGCGGCAATTAACCATGGAAGGTTGGTAAGGATAGGACCGCTATTTTGTCTATTCCCCACTATTTATATGAACGGAGCGGGGGATGCCTCTATATATTATAAATTGTGTTCAAAATCTCCTGCATGAAAAAAATAGCATTGGTGCTGCTGGCCGCACTGCCTCTGTCGGTGCTCGGGAACAACGATCCTAAGATGTTTGAATACAGCCTAAAGGGCGACCTGAGCAAGATAAAAGAGCCAGCCAAGAAAGTAATGATCAGTTACGTGGTCGAAGGCAAACGCGTGACGGACAGTGCTGCTATCGAAAACGGATGGTTTACCCTGAAGGGCCAATTTTCCGAGCCCACCCGGTTGAACCTGCGCCTGGTAGTGGATTCTGCCGAAGCGGCTGCGGTAGGCATCAACCGCCGTCCATCCATGCCCAGGGACTTGCTGACTGTTTTTGTTGACCAGGGCGCCATAACGATTATTACAGTTGATTCCTTCAGCAACTCGGTTGTAAAGGGGTCCAAAACACACGACGAATACAAAAAAGTGATGGCGCTTACCAAACCTTTCAACGATAAGATGGCTGAATTGAGTAAGGAGTGGAATCAGTTGGCCCGCGCCCAGGATGAAGCAGGCGCGAAGGCCGTGGAGCTAAAGTTCCGTGAGGTGGAAAATGAAATCAAGAAAATCAACAAAGAATATGTTCAAAAGAACCCCACTTCTCCTTATGCCATCTTTGCGGTGAGCAGCGTTGCAGGTTGGGATATCAACGCGGAAGAAGTAGAGCCGCTGTTCAAATTATTGCCGGCTTCCGTACAAAGCTCGCCTACGGGCAAAACGCTGGCCAACAGGCTGGAGATTGCAAAGAAGACCAGCGTGGGCGTGGTAGCCATGGACTTTACGCAAAATGATACCGCCGACATGCCGGTTACCCTGTCTTCGCTGCGCGGTAAATATGTTTTGGTTGATTTCTGGGCAAGCTGGTGCGGCCCCTGCCGTAAGGAAAACCCGAACATCGTAGCCGCCTTTGATAAATACAAAGACAAAGGTTTTCATGTTCTGGGCGTTTCATTGGACAGGCCTGGGCAAAAAGACAAGTGGATGAAGGCCATTTACGATGATAAGCTGGCCTGGACACACGTGAGCGACCTGAAGTTCTGGGACAACGCTGTTGCTAAGCAATATGGGATCCAGGGAATACCCTATAGCTTCCTGTTAGACCCCCAGGGCAAGATCATCGCCAAGAATTTGAGAGGAGAAGAGCTTCAAAAGAAGCTGGCGGAAATATTCGGTAATTAATCGATGGGTTAATCGCTAAAAGCCATTGGGTCATTAAGTCATTAACTAAATAAGGACGGCCAACCGGTACAACGGTTGGCCGTTTTAGTTATATCTTGATGGCTTACTGACCAGATGACCAGGCGACCTGGCCTTATTGCCGCATTGCCTCATCTATCTGGGTCTCCATTTGCTTAAGTTTTTCGGCTAGGCCCTGGGGTTGGACGGCTTGTCCGCCCTCGGAGGAAATAGTGGTGGCAAACCATATTAATACCATGGCGATATAGTCCTGCATGTCCTTGCCGGCAAACTGGGTTTTGAATTCGACGATCTTGTCGTTAATGGTGCGAACCGTTTTTCTGACCACCTCTTCGTCGCGCGGGGCCGTGCGGATTCGATAGGTACGGTCGCCGATCACAATATTTATTGGAATCAATTCTTGCATAGTTCAAATAACCTCTTTAAATTTATCCACATTTTTTTAACAATCCCTACCCTGAGATAGGAACTAAGTTAAGGCAACTTAATCTCAATCGTCCGTTATTCCTGCGAGAAATTTATTGGTTCCATCTTAACCCCAAAAACCAATCAACGATGCTGCTTAAAGTAAAATCGAATGTTTTTATCGACCGCCTCACGCTGGAGGTTGATGCTCCCGAACCTTTTTTGTTACAAGCTGTGCTGCGCGATGACGCCGGATGCGTATGCAGCGCGCTGGAAACAGCAGTGGAAACACAACCACAGGTATTTAACTGGAATGGATTGAACGATCTGCCCTATGGCGTGTATTCACTGGAAGTTAAACATGGCGCGGATGAAACAAAGATGCGATTGGTAAAGCGCGTGTGAGCATTACTCGCTTAGCATGGCAATACAGCGGTCTATTTCCCTGATGTATTGTGTTAGTCTTTTATCGAAGGCTTTCTTTTCTTCCTCGCTCATTTCCCCCCTGGCGGCTTGCAGCACCTGTACCTTTTGTTGCAGCAGTTCCATCGATTGAGATTGCTGGCGGTATTCTGATTGCAGCGATGTCAGTTGTTCCTGTAACTGGCCGTTTTCTTTTTGTAATGCGGCGTAGCGTTTCAGCAGCTGTTGTAGCTTTTGATGCACGTGGTGTATTTGCTGCTCGAGCTGCATGTAACAAAGATAGGAATGTTGGACAATGGAGTAATAAGCGGCAATTTCACGCGTTACGGCGCATGCGCATTACAGGGGCAAGGTTAAAGCGAAGCCTGTAACGCAGGCCCAGGTTGCGTTTGGAGGCATGTGCCTGCACTAGTACTGCCGCCCTTGCCCTGAAACCCTTATCAACAAAGGAAAGCGTAAAAACCGCTTTGTAACGGCCGCCGCGAAGTGCTGCCAGGAGTGGATTACATGCGAAGGACGCATCGTAAAATTGCGAAGAATCCCACTGCTGCTACATCTCATACGATCACGCATTTCACCAAATTTTTGCCTCAGAATTCTTTAGCACAAGGGTTGTGGATTTTGTATGAATTTGCACGCAAAACTTTTTTAAATTGTGGAAACGTTCGAAATTTTAGTGCATAACCTGTGCGTTTGTATGAGTTTTGTGTGAATTGTTAATGAATAATTATTCGTGTTTGAATTTAATTTTGCCAGCAATTGCGGGTTTATATTCGCCCCCCTGACCCCCCAAAGGAAACATTGCGGTAACATTGAGGTAACGTTCTGATAATAGTAAAAACAAATATCCCGCAGGTTTTGGTTAGATGAATCCAATAAGCGGCAGTTCGGCCGCAATCCTTTAAAGAACCCGGAATTGCAATGCTATTTGATTAACTCATTTATTCGTGACCCCGCCATGGATCTGACTAACCTGAACAAAGACCGAAAGGCGCGCCGTAAATCGTCGATCGACTTAAGCACAATGGTATACGGCAAGGTGCCTCCCCAAGCCAAGGACCTTGAAGAAGCCGTATTGGGCGCTATCATGCTCGAAAAAAGCGCTTTTGACACCGTAGTAGAAATCCTGAAACCAGAATGTTTTTATGTCGATGCACACCAGCGCATTTACCGCGCCATGCAATCACTGGCGCAAAAAAGCCAGCCCATCGATATACTTACGGTAGTAGAAGAGCTTAAGCTTAAAGAAGAGCTGGAAGTAGTGGGAGGGCCGTACTACGTAACCCGCCTCACCAATACGGTAGTGTCCACCGCCAACATCGAGGCGCACTCCCGCATCGTGCTGCAAAAATTTATTCAACGCGAGCTCATACGCATCAGCGGCGAGATCATCAGCGATTCCTACGAGGACAGCACCGATGTATTCGACCTGCTGGACGAAGCAGAAAGCAAATTATTCGAGATAACGAATAACCACCTCCGTAAGAATTTCGATCCTATCGACCGCGTGTTGGTGAAGACCATTCAACGCATAGAGGACCTCCGCAACAAGAACGAAGACATTACGGGCGTGCCCAGCGGTTTTGCCAGCATGGACCGGGTAACCTATGGTTGGCAGAATACAGACCTTATTATTCTTGCTGCACGTCCTTCGGTTGGTAAAACCGCTTTTGCACTGAACCTCGCGCGCAATGCGGCCCTGCATCCCACAAAGCCTACGCCCGTTGGCATATTCTCATTGGAGATGAGCGCGGGCCAGCTGGTACAACGTATACTGGCCGCCGAAAGCGAGATCATGCTCGAGAAAATCGCCCGCGGCAAGCTGGAAGAACACGAAATGAAGCAGCTGTATGCAAGAGGCATTCAGCGTTTGGCCCAGGCGCCCATATTTATTGACGACACGCCCGCATTGAACATATTCGAGCTGCGCGCAAAATGCCGCCGGTTGCGCAATAAGCACAACATAGGCATGATCATCATCGACTACCTGCAACTGATGAGCGGCACCTCGGAGAACCGCAACTCCAACCGCGAGCAGGAGATCAGTAAAATATCGCGCGACCTGAAAGGCCTTGCAAAAGAATTGGGCATACCCATCATCGCATTAAGCCAGTTGAGCCGTGAGGTGGAAAAGCGTAAGGAAGGAAACAAGATGCCCCAACTGAGCGACCTTCGCGAATCAGGCGCCATCGAGCAGGATGCGGACATGGTAATGTTCCTGTACCGCCCCGAGTATTACGACATCACCAGCAACGAACTGGGCGAAAGCAACCGCGGAGAAACACACGTGCGTGTGGCAAAGCACCGTAACGGTTCGCTGGAAACCATCAAGCTGCGTGCATTACTGCACATCCAGAAGTTCGTGGATTGGGATGGCGATGATTATTCAGGAATAGGACTGCCTCCTGGCGGAAGCTGGAAGCCCGTGCAGGATGTTGATGGCCCGAAGTTGTACATTCAGCATGGAAGCAAAATGAATGATGCGACCTTCGACGATGAAGAAACACCCTTCTAAAAAAAATTGAGCTTTGAGATGTGCGCGGCACCTCAAAGCTCAATCTCATTTTCAATTATTTACTCGCCCTTGGTTTGCTGGTTCAACACATCGGCATTTACGCCTTCTATATATAATGAACCGGGAAGTACGTTCCAGATCAGCGATACCATTCTTCTTCTTTTGTCAACGGGTTTGTAATCCTTGACCTTATCGGGGTAGGGAAGCGTTTCGCCCCTGCCCAGCCATTTGATATCATAGTTGATGAGGCGCGGATTGGGTATGGCGCCTTCGTTTACCTTGATGAGGTCTACCAGGATTTTGGCGATGCTCTTAGCCCTTAGCTCAGACAGTTTGGTGTTCATTTCCTGCCTGGTAGGATTCGGCTTGCCCATTTTATCGAGCAGGCTTTTGTATAAGGGCGATTCTTTTCCTACGGGCGATTCATCGGAAAATCCTGAGCATACTATTACCGCTACGAAGCGTTGTTTGGGATGGTCGCCGATGAACTTGATGATGCGTTGCACGATAGGTTCCATCGAAATCCTTGCTTCCTCCATTTTTTCAGCCGGGATGGTATATCCACCGGTAGGGAAGAAGGTGGCAGTTTCAAACTGCGAGAAAGTGGATACTTCGTACAGGTCGTTCAGCGATTTGAGGTCCGTAAGCGCGCTCTGGATGATGACGTTTGTTTGTTCGGCAAAACGCAGGATGGCTTCGCGGTTGTTCGACTTATCGAGTTCATCTACCTTGGCCAGTTGCTGGTCTACTTTGTTCTCCACCACCTGCAGGTTTTCTATCACCTGCTTGCCAATGTCCGAATCAACTTCATAATTGCGGATCTTTTCGGCGGTGAGCTGAATGGCTCGTTGCGCTTCCTGCTTCACCAGTTCCAGGGCCTCCTGCGTGGCTTTGGCAAGGCTTTGCACTCTCGAGCTGGCGCATGATGCAAGGATCATGGTAAATGCTGCAAATACGAAGAAAAATAGTGTGCGCATAATAGTTAGTTTTTACAATTCATTAGTACCTTCTGGTCATTGGGGTAAATGACTTAATAACCTATTGACCCAATGACCGTTTTCAGAAGTACGCATTAAACGTTATTTATACAAAGGGCCAAAGCTGACCTGTTCATCCTGCCTGGATTTTGGCTTTTTCAGGGGCCGGGATCTTTTATTGGACGAAGCCGTTACCGGCTTATCTTTTTTTTTAACAGCCAGGCTGGTAAGCGGCTTGTCGATGCCAGCGCCATTGGCCACGGCAGCGGAATCAGCAACGGTGACCCCAGCCCAGCGGGCAGGCTCGATCCTGGAAGTGATCTTCACCTGCATGAATTTTTCCAATGATTCTTTTACTTCGTTGATATTGTCATTCTTGATGAAGCAATAGTTATCGATTCCCATTTCGCTGAACCATTTTCCCCAGATGCGGGTCAGCAGTTTGTATTCTCCATTCCATTCGGGCTTGGGATTTATTTCCAGCAGCACTACTTTAAGGTTGCTGAACTTTTTGCCGACAGGCATCAGCCCGTAATCACCCTGGTCGAACTTTGTGTTCCAGTCGGGATAGCTCTTCAGGCTATTGATGAGTTGCGCGCAGGAAGTAAAACGGTTGCCCTGTACGGCGCGGTCCTCTGTTTTTTCAAAGTCAAGGTAACCATCGGTTATAATGAAGAGCGTGTTGCGTGCGTCTTTGTCGATATCGCCGGAAAGGTCTTCATCAAAATATTTCCAGATGTCTGCGCCAACATAGTCTGCATTGTTGTTGCTGATGATGGCTTGTTTGTACAATTCCGGCAGCACGGAGCTGAATGTTTTTTCTGATTGATCTACTACCGCTGCTTTTTTCAACGCTTCTTCCGACGAGAGCTCAACGCGGAGCTGGCCGGCGTCGTCGTACAATTTGCGCGGTGTGGTCCGTTGCGGCGCTATCAGCACTTTCAGCTTGTCATTTACCGAATAATACAGGTGTGCCGGGTCCTTGCTGTTGAGGTTTGCCCTGAACATGGCCTGTATGGCCTTCAACACCGTAAGGTCTTTGGCCACCTGTTGCTGGTTGTTGTACAATATGCGGTCGCTAAGGTCCAGCAGCACAATGTATTTGTCTATGGGCGGGGCGGTCGTTTCTTTCTTTGCATCGTTTACCGCCTCCTGCAATTCATCGCATCCTGATAGTATCAGGACAAAGCAAAGCAATATCAATCCGTTTCGCACCATACCTTTGATTATTTAAAATAAGATTCCTGGAATTCTTTCAGTTCACGGATGTAAGCATCTGTCGTTTCGTTGATCATGCGTATTTGCTCTTCGCCTTTTTCCCTGCCATATAACGTTGACAGGTAACCGCTCCATCCGTCCCTGAAATGGTTAATATTTTTTTCGATATTGTCAACCGGCAACACCATCCTGTCTTTTTCTTTAGATAATTGTTCTACGCGTTTGGACACCTGGGCCAGATTGGTCTCGTGCAGCATGCGCTTTTCTTCCAGGTCCAATATTTCGTCCTGCAGCCGGGTGATGCGTTTGTAGCGCATCTTCATTTGGTTGCGTTTGTTCCATTCTATCTGCAACAGGTAGTAAATGGCGGTCCAGATGGCAAACACGCCGAAGCCGAGGAACAGCACCAGGTAAAATCGTGCATCTTCCAATGCAGGCACGATGAGCGATTTGAATTCGGGGCGGTTGGCTTTGATGAGCAATTCGTTTACTGCTGCGTGCACCTGAAAGGCCAGCAGCACGTCGCCTGCAAATACCAATGCAAGCAATCCCCATACTACTTTCCTGTACCGCACGCTTTTTTCCGAGAACAAGTGAATGGCGGTGCCCAATGCAAAAAATATGGTTGGAAAAACTATCAGCGGCGGGTAATTGATGATGAGGTAAATGAGCCTGCGCAGGTTGGGAAGCAATTGTACGTTCACCCTTCCTTCCTGGAAAAATGTGGCGGGGTCCACGCCGTTGAGCGCAAAATCGGCCACGCTCATGTAGAAATACAGCAGGTAAAAAGAAAGTCCCAGCAACAAAAAAAGTAAAAAGGAATAAGTGCCCCAGCTGAACGTATTGTACCGCGGGCTGTGCAAAGCGGTGCGGGTGGTTTCAATTTCATCCAGTTGACTTTTGAGCAGGTTGATCTCGGATTGCTTGATGGGCACGAGACCCTTGGTGATGTCGCGGCTGCTGTGTATTTCTTCTGCCTTGTTTTTGAGCTCGTAATATTTTTCCAGCAGGGAATCTATCTGTTTCTGGATGCGTTTCTTTGTTTCTTCTGTTTTGGGAACGAGGCGTATGGAATCCTGCTCGGTGAGAATGGAGCCGGTGCGGATCTTGTTGAGCATTCCTTTATAGGCCTCCATGCTGCCTTTATAGGAGCCGGCTTGTTCCACGCCATATTCCCGCAGGTCTTTAACGATTACATTGCTAAGGTCGGGCAGGTGGTTCTTACCATGCTCAAACAATTTTGATCTGGCGGAAATAATCAAAGCAGTACGTTTAATTGTCTGGAATCAAAGGCATTCAAATTTAGCCAAATGAAGCATGCTAAATCAGCAATGGAAGGCGCTGTGCAAAGCGTGGGGATAACGTACTGCGAAAATGAAGTTATTTAATGCAGGCTGATGACCCTTGTAACTATCCAGCCTTTGTTTTCTCTTTTCCAAACGATCACAAAGCGTGCGTACTTCGATTGCGCATTCGGTTGCTGTTTGTTGTGGAACCGGTGTTTTCCAATTTCAACCGCCCCGAAATTGGGCACTGGCGATACTTCCAGGCTGCCCGGCAACAGCTCGCGGGTAACTCTTCCGCAAACATATTTTTTGTAACTCGCAATGGAAGCTCCTTTGTCTGTGGTAAGCCCGCTGCCGTCGTGGTAAAATTCGAGGTCTTCTGAAAAAAATGCCGAGTATGTATTGGTGTCGCAAGTATTGTACGCATTGAATAAAAGGCTGTCGAGCCGCGCAATGGTGTCGTGAAGCGATTGCGATACGGGCTTGTAAATGCCGGTATCTGTTGTAGTGTTCCGGTTGGTGGTGCAGTATGCAAGGAAAATTATAACCGCAAGTAATATGATGTGTGTTGGTTTCATTGGCAGCAATATATAGTTCGATTAAATATACACCAATCTCGTAAGCTTTTTTAGTAGCATTGCAGCATGGAACTGCCTTTTTTCTTTATGGCCGGCATTAGCGATTCCAATGAAACGCTCGTGCTGGATGAAGATACCTCCAAACACGTAGCGCAGGTATTGCGCATGCGCGAAGGCGAGCAGTTGCGGCTTACCGATGGCAAGGGCAGGCTGGCCACCGCGGAGATCCTCGATGCGCATAAAAAGAAAACATCCGTAAAAATTATCCGCAGCGAATCGATTGCTCCTGCAAGCCGCACGACAACCATCGCCATTTCATTATTAAAGAATGCCAACCGGTTTGAATGGTTTCTTGAAAAAGCAACCGAGCTGGGCATGCAGTCCATCATGCCATTGCTGTGTGAACATACGGAGCGGCAGCATTTCAGGTTCGACAGGATGCAGGCCGTCCTGGTGAGCGCCATGCTGCAAAGCCAGCAGGCCTGGTTGCCACAGTTGCACGAGCCTATGCCTTTCAAAAAATTGGTAGAGGAATTCAATGCAACCAATTACCAGCAATTCATTGCGCATTGCGCGGACGATGCCGATAAAAAAAATTTAAGGCAGGCGGTTGATCATACGCGGAACGTTATTGTGCTCATAGGTCCCGAAGGCGATTTTTCAAAAGACGAAATACAGTGGGCGCTGCGGCATGGCTTTGTGCCGGTTTCTCTCGGCGATACAAGGCTGCGGGCCGAAACAGCGGGAATAGTGGCGGCCACCCTTATTGCGATATAATCAACCTCCGATATCTGAATTGGCGCCGTTTCCATCTTTCAGCACGGGCTCGTGCAGCTCCACAGGCTTGGCCTTTTTGCGCAATTTCATGTTGAGCAATTCCACTCCAAAAGAGAACGCCATTGCGAAGTATACATAATTTTTCAGGTGAAGCTCATGCGCTTTTTCAGCATTCCATCCTTCTATGATCAATACCACGGCCACCAGCACCAGGAACGAAAGCGCCAGCATCTTAAGGGTGGGATGCCGGTGAATGAAATTGGATATGCGCTGGCTGAACAGGAACATGACGATCATGGCAATGATAACCGCAACGATCATTACCGATAAATGCTTTGCAATACCCACTGCCGTGATCATGCTGTCGAAAGAGAAGATCATGTCCACCAGCATGATCTGGAAAATGGCGGCGCCAAAGCCGGTAACCGCCTTGGTAGCATTGCTTTCCAATGCTTGTTCATCGCCTTCCAGCTTGTGGTGTATTTCTTTTACCGTTTTATATAGCAGGAACAATCCACCACCCAGCATCACAAGGCTGGCCAGGTCAAAATCTTTTCCCATGAAGCTGAACAAAGGATTACCTTTTTGTTTTACCAGCCAGCTTAAGCAAAACAGCAATATCACCCTAACGCTTATGCCGGTGATCATCCATATCCTGCGTGCTTGCAGTTGTTTGGATTTGTGCACCCTTCCCATGATAATGGAAACGAAGATGACATTGTCAATTCCGAGGATCACTTCCAGTATGGCGAGGGTCAATAAGCTTATCAATCCATCTACCGTAAAAAGTCCTTGTAATATTTCCTGCATGTGGTGTTGATTGTTGCGCAAAAATAGGATAGACGACGGGTAATTGCGCACATCTGTCTATCAATGGCTTATGCGTTAAAAACTGCTTAAAAATGCGTGCCAGCACAATTTTTCGTGCGTTCCGCTGTTATACACAAAACCTCCGCGCATATACCATTTGTACCCAGTATTGTGATTATCGTTATTTCCTGAACCTTTGAAACAACACGCAAATGAAAACCCTATTGCCTATTCTTTGCATTTTCGCAAGCGTCCTCGTGCGGGCGCAAGATTATACCGATCATAGTTTTGCAGTGAAAGCCGGCGGTGGTTACGCCCACGATTTTCCCGGCCTGAATGGGTACGCTGTATTTACCGAAGTATCGCGGCCGTTGAGCGACAGATTGCAGGGAGCTATCGGCGTCAAGCTCATCAATATGAACGGGCATCCGCGCACCACGCAGGTAAGCGAATACACAAAAGCCACAACCCTCGATTTCAATATCTATTTTGTACCGCTGGCTACCGACATGAGCGAGCTGCGCATAGGCGCGGGCTATTCTTTCTCTTTTTATAAAATTCAGCGCTCATATCCTGTTATCACCAATCATGGCGGCGACCGCGAAACCACCTGGCCTTTGCAAAACAAGCAAGGGAGGGTTTCCGGCGTTACCCTCACCGGCGAGTATGAATATTTTATTCCCGAAACCAATTTTTCGCTCGGTTGCAGGGCTTCGCTGCTGAAAGCTTACGACCGGGTAACGTTCGTAGGCGTGTTTGGAGCGGTGAGACTTTAAGGGTCATTAAGTCATTAGGTCATTGGGTCATGAGGATATCATACCGAGTATGGATTATCGCAAACGGATAATGGGAGAAAGGTGTACTAGATCCTATGGCTTGGACATACCTGCCACAATCTTTTTTACAATCGACGGCCCCTCATAAATGAAGCCCGTCCATACCTGTACCAGCGTAGCGCCTGCGTCAAATTTTTCCTGTGCATCGGCTGCTGTAAATATCCCTCCCGAGGCAATGATGGGGATTTGTCCTTTTGATTTTTGAAAGATGTACCGCACAATTTCAGTAGCACGTTTTTTCAGCGGCTCGCCGCTCAGCCCTCCGGCGCCTATTTTTTTAAGCGTTGCTTCGCTGGTAAGCAGGTGGTCGCGGCTGATGGTGGTATTAGTAGCCACCAGTCCATCCAGTTTTATTTCAAGCGCCAGCGCTATCACATCATCTATTTGTTGAAAGCTTAGATCGGGCGCTATTTTCAGCAAAAGCGGTTTGGCATGCACGTTATATTGTTGCGCGAGTTGCATGTTGATGGCCTGCAGGTGTGATAGTATCTTCTGAAGCGATGCTTTTTCCTGCAGTTCCCTGAGGCCGGGGGTATTAGGAGAGCTCACATTCACTACAAAATAATCCACGCAATCGAACAGCTCGCGGAAGCAAATGTCATAGTCCTTCCAGGCATCTTTATTGGCCGTTGCTTTATTCTTACCTATGTTGCCGCCGATGATCAGCTGTGATCTTTTCGCCTTCCATTTTCTTACCCGCGCTGCAATGGTTGTTGCTCCGTCATTATTAAAGCCCATCCTGTTTACCAATGCCCGGTCGAGCGGAAGCCTGAACAGCCTTGGCTTATCGTTACCTGCCTGCGCCAGCGGGGTTACCGTCCCTATCTCCACAAAACCAAATCCCAACGCTTCCAGTTCATCCAGGTACAGAGCATTCTTATCGAACCCGGCCCCCAGGCCTATGGGATTGCGGAATGAGAGGCCAAAGGCCGTACGGTTCAGTCCGCCAACAGTATCACCCGGGCCAAACAGGTTTTTAAGGCCGGCCCGGTTGGCGAGCTTAAAGGCGTTCATGGCGAAGTAATGTATTCCCTCTGCGGGAAAAACAAACAAGAGCCTGCGAAGTAATTGGTACATAACAGCCCGCGAAGATAACGGAACATTAAAAGATTGCACTTGGCAATGAGGACGGGAAAGGCTAATTTTACGATATGGTTGCATAAACAACTGTTGGTGGCGGGCCGTCAATGCAATGGCATCGGCAATCCATCGCCTCATTCGCAATTAAACTTATTTCAATGCAAGACGCATATATAGTAGCCGGGTATCGTACAGCAGTTGGAAAGGCCAAAAGAGGCGGATTCCGCTTTTACCGCCCGGACGACCTGGCAGTAGACGTAATTAAAGGCCTGATGGCATCCGTTCCGCAACTGGATCCCGCGCAGGTAGATGATGTCATTGTAGGAAACGCTGTTCCTGAAGCCGAGCAGGGTTTGCAGGTAGGACGCATCATTGCGGCCAGGGCCATTGGTTTTCATGCCCCCGGCATGACCGTTAACCGTTATTGCGCATCGGGACTGGAGACCATTGCCATTGCTTCGGCCAAGATCAGGACCGGCCAGGCAGAATGCATCATTGCGGGCGGAACAGAAAGCATGAGCATGGTGCCCACCGTAGGATGGAAAACCGTTCCCGCTTATTCCATCGCCAAGGATGAGCCGGACTATTACCTGAGCATGGGGCTCACCGCTGAAGCGGTAGCAAAAGAATACAACGTAAGCCGCGAAGACCAGGATGAATTTTCTTATAATTCTCATCAAAAGGCCATCAATGCCATCCAGAATGGGCATTTTAAAAATGGTATTCTGCCCATGACGGTAGAGGAAGTGTATGTGGATGAAAAAGGCAAACGCCAGAAAAGAAATTTCGTGGTAGATACCGATGAGGGTCCGCGCAAGGACACCAGCATGGACGCACTGGCAAAGCTGAAACCCGTATTTGCGCAGGGCGGCACCGTTACTGCCGGCAATTCATCGCAAACAAGCGACGGCGCCGCATTTGTAATAGTAATGAGCGAACGCATGGTAAACCAGTTGGGATTGAAACCCATTGCAAGATTGGTGGCCTGTGCATCTGCCGGCGTGCATCCCCGCGTAATGGGAGTGGGACCGATAGAAGCGGTTCCCAAAGTATTGAAGCAAGCCGATATGAACCTGGGGCAAATAGACCTGGTGGAATTGAATGAGGCCTTCGCTTCTCAATCATTGGCCGTAATACGCACATTGGAAATAAATCCCGAGATCGTAAACATCAATGGCGGCGCCATTGCATTGGGTCATCCATTAGGATGTACCGGTTGCAAGCTCACCATACAGATCACGAACGACATGAAGCGGCTGAACAAAAAATACGGCATCGTTACCGCCTGCGTAGGTGGAGGGCAAGGCATTGCCGGCATTATCGAAAACATCGATTAAAATTCGAATACAGCGGGATCGATCTTTTCATTGTTGGTGATCTCTTCGATCACCATTTCCAACACGGCTCCTTCGGGAAAGGTGACAATGTTTCTTTTATTGTATAAGCCGCCTTTGAACTTAACGTATTCGGTCAGTTGTGTTATAATGCCGCCTACGTCTATCCTGCGCAGCAGCCCGGTTTTTGTTTCGTAGTAATTGGTCTTCGTATAACCATTGGGCGATTCTAGCCTGACGGCATGATATTCCACACCGTCTAATTTGCTAATGCCTTCGAGGGTCATTTTATAACCATGCTTCTTGTAAGCCACGTCGGGAAGGATGTTCGTTTGCAGTTTCAGTTCGTCTAATTCGGCTGCATCGGTAATGGCAGTTTTTTCGCTGCCAACCATCATCACGGCCTTGCCCTTATTGTAAATACGGACCTGCTGCCCCTGCGAAGTAGTTACTTTCATGTAATAGGCACGGCCTGCGTCTTTAAGTATGAGGATGTTCATGCTGTCGCCGCCCTGGATCTTTGCTGTTGCTATGATTTTGGTGGTACGGATGGTATCGAGATAACCCTTGTCAGCAACCAGTTTAACGTAATTGAAAACGATCTGTTCTGCTTCATGGTCCTGCGCGACGGTACGGAGGCAGGCAAACAATATTGCGGCTAATAAAATGCTTCTTTTCATAGTTCGGTAAAATACATAAATAGTCCGAGGAAGAGTATAAATTTATTTGAACCAGCGTTTGATCTTATCGATCAAACCAGGTTTCTTTTTCTTTTCTTCTCCTATTAGGAATCCATAAGGCTTGAGCGGCTCTATGTGATCGCAAATAATTTTTACGATCCCCAATATGGGTATGGCCAGCACCATGCCCGCGATACCCCAAACCAGTTCTCCCACAACAATCACCAGGATGGTGAATAAAGGATTGATGTTTACTTCCGCGCCTACCACCAATGGTTCCAGTATGTAGGATTGCAAGAATTGTACGATTGCATACGTAATCAGGATACCGATCACCATGTTCATTCCACCGCCCTGCGAAAGCGCCATTAAAATAGTCAGGGCATTGCCGGTAAGATTGCCTACGAAAGGAACAATTTCCAATAGTCCGCAGAGTATCGCAAAGAAAATGGCATTCTTAACGCCTACTATCGAAAAGCCGATGCCATACATGATCCACAGCCCCACGATCATCATTCCTAACCCGCCGAGGTATTGTTGCGCTACCCGCTGAATGTCGTGTATGCAACGCTGTGCATTGCTTTTTTCTTTGGCGGGCACCAGCTTCAGTATAAATGTCTTGAGATGCCCGCGGAAGTACATGAATAAGAAAATGTACACCAGTACCAGTAACAGGTCAACCAATATGCCCATCACCGAACCCGCAAACCCTGTAAGCATGGAAGCTGCCTGGCCCGATCCGCCGGATTGCTGCTGGTTTTGCATTAGCTGGTCCTGTTGTTCTTTGGAGATGCCAAGATTAGTGCTGATGTATTGCCTGAGATTATTGACGGCCTGTTTTATTTTTTGCTCCATGTTATCTACGTCGCTGGCCAGGTCGCTAACCTGCCAGGCCACGAGGCTTATCATGCCAGCGATGGCCGCCGCAACGGTCAATACGCAAATCAATACGGCGAGGCCCCGCGCCAACCCCTTGCTTTCGAGCCAACGGCTAAGGGGAAGCAATAACATGGATAGCAGTCCGGCAAATGCCACCGGTATCAGAAACGGGCGGGCATAATACAAGCTTGCAAAAACCAGGAACAGGAAAAAAACTACCTGTATCGACTTTGTTAGGAGTGAGGTTGACATCGAGGCATATACGAAAAAAATTATGCCAGTACGGTTGGGGACGCCAATCGACGGGCGGGATGTTGTCAGTATAATCAGCTCCCGGGCGTGCATCCCCCTATAATTTTGAGCCCATTTGATTAAACCTTTCGGTAATTTTAGTATCACACCATCTGTTCACCATAATTACTGCTTATGGACAGAAGAGCATTCCTTGCAGCGAGAACGTCAAGGGTTCCCGCGCCTTCACCTTCTCCTCCACACGTACGCGGCATCCAGTCCGGGCTCAATCCTTATACGGGCGCCTGGGGCACCCGCCAGGTAGCGCACCTGCTGAAGCGGACCATGTTCGGCGCCAAGAAGGCAGATATCGATTATTTCAGGAGCCGGACCCCCTCGCAGGCGATAGACGAGTTGCTTTCCATACCCGCCACACCGCCGCCGCACCCGGTCAAGAACTACGATAATACCAATATCAGTCCTGCGGACCCGGACTACGCCATACCCCAGGGACAAACATGGGTAAACATCAATACCAATGATGGAAATGCCAATAGCCGGCGCGTGGCATCGTTCAAAAGTTGGTGGCTGGGGTTGATGATCAACCAGGACAGGAATATCCTGGAGAAAATGGTGTTGTTCTGGCACAATCATTTCGCTACGGAAACCAATGACATCGGCCGGGCAATATGGTGTTACCAGAACAATGTTATCCTGAGACAATACGCGCTTGGAAATTTCAAGCAATTCGTACGTGCAATAACGTTAGATACAGGCATGTTGCGGTACCTGAATGGATACCTGAACAGCAACACCGCGCCGGATGAAAACTATGCAAGGGAATTGCAGGAACTGTTTACCCTCGGCAAAGAGAACAATCCTAATTACACAGAAGACGATGTAAAACAGGCGGCACGCGTGCTTACGGGCTGGCGGATCGACAATAATACCAATACTTATTTCTTCCAGGCTAACCGGCACGATACCGGCAACAAGCAATTTTCTTCTTTTTTCAACAACAAAATCATCACCGGCAGGAGCGGCAACACCGCGGGCGACCTGGAACTGGATGAACTGCTGAACATGATCTTTGCGAAGCAGGTTGAAGTATCGAGGTTCATCGTAAAAAAATTGTACCGGTGGTTTTGTTATTACACTATCGATGCCGCCACTGAATCCAATGTAATAGAACCCCTTGCCGCACAGTTCCGCACTAACTGGGAAATTAAGCCGGTGCTGGCCACCTTGCTTAAAAGTGAACACTTTTTCGATCCGCTCAACCAGGGATGCATCATCAAAACGCCGATAGACGTAACGGTCGGCATGTGCCGGGAGTTCAACATTCAATTTCCGCCGCTGACGGATTATGTCAACTCTTATTTTTTGTGGGAATACCTGAGAGGCCAGGCGGCAACTGCGCAAATGAACCTGGGCGATCCGCCCAGCGTTTCGGGTTGGCCATCGTACTACCAGGAGCCGCAGTATTATGAAATATGGATCAACTCCGATACGCTTCCCAAGCGCAACCGCTTTACCGATCAATTGGTAAACCCCGGTTATTCGCGCAACGGAAAGAAGATACAACTCGACCCGGTGTCCTTTGCAAAGGCATTGCCAAATGCCGCAGACCCCAATGCGCTGATCAATGATTCGCTGGAGATATTGTATATGGTGCCGTTAAGCGATGCCAATAAAGAAGCCATTAAAAGAAATATACTGCTTAGCGGCCAGGACCAGGACTATTACTGGAGCAATACATGGTATGCCTATATCGCCGGCCCGAACGATAACATGGCCTACCAGATGGTGTATACCCGCCTGCGCGACCTGTACAAATACTTAATGAACCTGCCTGAATACCAACTGGCTTAAAACTATCGACGTATGAAGCGAAGGGACTTTTTACGCACCAGCATACCAACGGCCGCCATTTTGCCGGCCATTGTGAATGGCTATTCCGCGAAAGCATTCACCGGCGATTCACCGCTGCTGCACGCGTTGATGAGCGCCACTACTGCCACCGATCACGTGATGGTGTTGATACAATTGAACGGTGGCAATGATGGTCTTAACATGGTGATACCGCTGGAATTTTATGGCAACTATTTCAATGCGAGGCCTAATATCGCGATCCCCCAGAACCGGGTGCTGTCGTTGACAGGTACCAATAAAACAGGATTACATCCCGCCATGGCGGGCTTACAAAATTTGTACAATGATGGTAAAGTTGCCATCGTGCAGGCGGTTGGTTATCCCGCGCCGAACTTTTCGCATTTTCGTGCCACGGATATCTGGATGAGCGGCTCGGATAGCAATGAAGTAGTTACCAACGGATGGGCAGGCCGGTATCTCGGTGTGGAATACCCGAACTTCCCGAATGGGTTTCCAAACAACACCATGCCCGACCCGCTCGCAATACAAATCGGTTCGGTAACTTCCCTTATGCTGCAGGGCCCTTCGGTAAACATGGGCATGAGCATTACAGATCCCGCTAATTTTTACAACCTGCTGTCGGGTAGCTATGACCCTGTTCCTAATACTCCCTGGGGAAAGGAGCTGACGTACATCCGCATGGTGTCGCAACAAACACAGCAATATGCCCAGGTTATCAAGGATGCCGCATCCAAAGTAACGCAGCAATCGGCTTATCCAACACAAAATACACTGGCAGACCAATTGAAGATCGTGGCCAGGCTTATCAAGGGTGGATTGCAGACAAGGATCTACATGGTAAGCATCGGGGGATTTGATACGCACTCCAGCCAGGTAAATACAATCGATGTTACCACCGGTACGCATGCGGTATTGATGCAACGCGTATCGGATGCGATCAAGGCATTTATGGACGATCTAAAATTTCTCGGTATAGAAGACAGGGTAACGGGACTTACATTTTCTGAGTTTGGAAGGCGTATAAAGTCTAATGCCAGCCTGGGTACCGATCACGGCGCAGCAGCGCCTATGATCATATTCGGCAAGAAAGTAAAGCCGGGCATCATTGGCAATAATCCACCTATTCCCGCATCGGCGACTGTGAACGATAATATCCCTTATCAATACGATTTCAGGAGCATTTATGCCTCAGTGCTCAAGCAATGGTTTTGCGTAAACGCCACCGATCTGCAAACCATCATGCTGAAAAATTTCCAGGATATCCCACTATACCTCAATACCGGTTGTTCCGCTACCGATCCATTGCCCGCGGGCGATGAACTCATCATTAACTACCCCAATCCATTTGAACAACGCACATATATTACATTCACCACGCGCGGTGGCCACACGCTGGTACAGATCATCGATACTTTGGGGAGAGTAGTAAAGAACCTGACAGACCAGGAATATACACCGGGCACTTACAAACTTACTTTCGAAAGCCATGGGCTGGCCGCGGGAGTATACTATGCAAGACTGCAAAATGGCTCCGTTCAACAGGTAAGAAGCATGCTAAAGATCAGGTAGCTTGCCTACCTGAGTTTTCGCTACATTTGCAGCATTGCACAATACACCGTGAGGCCCAGAAACTGCATACAATCTTTTTTCGGCTGGTTGCTCCTGCTATTGTTCACCCTGAGCATTACACCCCGGCAGTTGCTGCACGATGCCCTGGCGCATCACACTGACCGTTGTGAACAAACCCCGGGTCAGGCATCCATCACAAAAACTGGTTTCGATTGCGACCGGTTGAACCTTGTTGCTGAATCACCGTTTACCGAAGCAGATGAATTCATCGAAAGCATTCCTTCGCAGGTTTGTACGGATTTCATTGTTGTTCATCATCACAAAACTGTTCCCCAAACAATCGACCTTCCCGCCCTTCGCGGACCGCCCTGCATATAACCATTGGTCGTGCCCTTATTACTATTCTTCTTATTATTCCTTACAATCACCATATGGTGATGTTTAAAATGTTTATATGCAGCGATTAGTTGTATTAATATTATTCAACGCCATGATATCTGCGGCGTTGGCGCAGGACACGCGCACAGGCAGGATGCCGCGCAACAGTTTTTCAGGCAAGGTTACAGATACCGTCAACAACCTGCCATTGGCAGGCGCTACTATATATATCACGGATCTAAAAATGGGCGCAGCTACTTCCAGCGATGGCAGTTTTACATTTACCAGCATTCCAGCGGGAAGGCACCTGGTAGAAATAAGTTTCATCGGCTATGGAGGCATTTCTGAATACATCGATATAAGAGGCGATGTAAAAAAAGAATTCATGCTGGCGCCCGAAGTAGTAGAAAGAAACGAGGTGGTGGTTACAGGCCTAAGCGCAGCCACACAAGCCAGGCGCACTGCCACGCCCATTACCACCATGCGCAGGCAGGACCTGTTGCGCCAGGCATCTGCCAACCTCGTGGACGCAATCAGTAAAAACCCGGGTGTAACGCAGTTGTCTACAGGCCCCGCTGTTTCTAAACCAATGATTCGCGGGTTGGGCTATAACAGGGTCATTACCATTCATGATGGCGTGCGGCAGGAAGGCCAGCAATGGGGCGATGAGCACGGGTTGGAGATCGATGAGTACAGCGTAAGCAAGGTCGAGATATTGAAAGGACCTGCTTCGCTGATGTATGGCAGCGATGCCATGGCCGGCGTGCTCAATATTACTAGCAATATGCCCGTTCCCGAGGGAAGCATGCGTGGTAATTTTATTGCCAATTATCAAACCAATAACCGCCTGCGCGGGCTTGGCGGCAACCTGGGCGCTAACCAGGGAGGTTTCAATTGGAATGCCAATGCCTCGTGGAAGGCAGCGGCCGATTATGAAAACAAGTATGACGGACGGGTATATAATTCAAAGTTCAACGAGCGAAACCTGGGCGGCTATGTCGGCTACAATGGCAACTGGGGATATACGCATTTTATCGTCAATTATTTCAAGCAACAACTTGGCATTGTAGAGGGCGACCGCGATAACAACGGGCGTTTTATCAAACCCCTGCCCGGCGGCGTTGAGGGACTTCCTTCGAACGACGATTTCAATTCTATTTCGCCGCAGATACCGTATCAAAGCGTGCAGCATGTAAAGTTTATTTCGGACAATAGTTTCAACGTTGGTAAGGGAAGGTTGGCTTTAACGGCCGGTTACCAGCGCAACCAGCGCATCGAGTTCGGCAATGTTGATGATCCGGCGGAAAAGGAATTGTTCTTCGATCTTGGCACGTTTACATACAGCGCAATATATCATATTGCTGAATCCAATAGCTGGCGTACCGCGGTGGGCGCAAATGGAATGGCTCAGCAAAATAAGAATAAGGGATCCGAGGTATTGATACCGGAGTATGGATTGTTCGACATCGGGGCTTTTATTTTTTCGCAGAAGAGCTGGAGCAATGTAACACTGACTGGCGGCGTACGCTTCGACAACCGTTCAATGGATTCCGAGGAATTTATGGAAGGCAGCGATGTAAAGTTCAATGCGTTTACAAAAGGTTTCTCAAATGTATCAGGCAGCATGGGCATCAGTTACCTGCCCTCTAACCTCGTTACCTTAAAGTTCAATATTGCGCGCGGTTTCCGTGCGCCCACGATAGCAGAGCTGGCATCGAATGGTACGCACGAAGGCACCAACCGTTACGAGTACGGAGATAATAACTTGAAATCCGAGACCAGCCTGCAACTCGACGCGGGCTTTGAACTGCATTCGGAGCATATATCGCTGGAAGCGGCGCTGTTCATGAACAATATCAAAAATTTTATTTTTTACGGCAAACTGCAGGCGGCAGGAGGTGGCGATTCTACCGTGTTGGTAGATGGCAATTTCATCCCTGCGTTCCGTTTCGACCAGGACCCTGCAAGGCTGAATGGAGTGGAGTTGAAACTGGACATACACCCGCACCCACTGGATTGGCTGCACATTGAAAACAGTTTTTCATTGGTGAATGGAAAGTTCAAGGATCCTATCGATGGATCGGACAATATTCCATTTATTCCCGCTGCCAGGGTGATCTCCGAAGTGCGGGGCGATTTCCTGCACAAGGGCCGGACGTTCCGCAACCTTTCAATAAACCTGGAGTTGGACAAGACTTTTGAGCAAGACCGGCCGTTTACAGGATATGATACTGAAACCGCTACTGCCGGTTATGCGCTGTTGAATGCGGGCGTAAGCGCAGACGTAGTTGCAAAGAACAAGACGCTGTTCAGCATATACCTGCATGCAAACAATATCACGGATGCGGCTTATCAAAGTCACCTGAACCGGTTGAAGTATGCTGCTGTAAACCCCGTCACCGGCAGGATGGGGGTGTTCAATATGGGCAGGAATTTCAGCATCAAATTGAATATACCCTTGAGTATAAGTTTATGAAGCATTCGGTTGTAGATGCGGGTTACGGGAGATCCGCATAATATAATTGCGTAAGTTGCGTTATTATTTCGTTACTAACCCAATTTCATAGAAGTGTACAAGGGCTGGGATTCTTCCCGGCCTTTGCATTTAAAGGGATGCTTGTTGTTGTTTTAACCTGCCTGATCAGTTGCGAGGAATGCATTAATTGGACATAGGCATGGCGGCCCTGGTCTTTCTTTCACCGATCTGTTGCCTCCACATTGCATAATACAATCCTTTTTCTTCCAGCAGGCTATCGTGCGTGCCGGTCTCCACCACTTCGCCCTTTTCCAGTACATAAATGCGGTCGGCGTGCATGATGGTCGACAAACGGTGTGCTATGAGAATGGTTATTTGGTTGCGTTGCGAAGAAACGTCGCGGATGGTTTGCGTGATCTCTTCTTCCGTCAATGAATCGAGTGAGGAAGTTGCTTCATCGAATATGAGCAGGTGTGGTTTGCGCAGCAATGCCCTTGCAATGGACAGGCGTTGTTTTTCGCCGCCCGATAGCTTCAATCCTCCTTCCCCGATCATGGTTTCCAGCCCTTTTTCCGCGCGGGCCAGCAGGTTGTGGCAGGACGCTTTGTGCAGCACTTCTATCAGCTCGTCGTGCGTGGCATTAGGATTTACAAAAATGAGGTTCTCCTTGATGGTACCAGAGAACAGTTGTGTGTCCTGCGTTACAAAGCCTATCTGGTTGCGCAGGTCTTCGAAATTGATGGAGTTCTCATCAATGCCGTTGTACAATATCTTTCCCTGTTGCGGGCGGTACAGACCTACCAGCAGTTTCATCAGCGTTGTTTTACCAGAACCGGAAGGTCCTACAAATGCAATGGTTTCGCCGGTTTGCACCTGGAAGCTGATGTCGTCTATAGCTGCCTGTTGTGCGGTTTGGTGTTTGAACCCAACGTTCTGGAACTCGAGCCGCCTGATATTGCCGAGGTGCGTGGGTTGCGCCGGTTGCGGTTCGGGTGATTTTTGCATGAGGTTGGTAAAATTGTTCAGCGATGCTTCTGCTTCGCGGTAAGCGAGAATAATATTCCCGATCTCCTGCAAGGGCCCGAACACAAAGAATGAAAAGATCTGCATGGTCACCAGTTGGCCTGCATCCATTTGCCCGCGGAAAATGAGCCACATCAGGATGAAGAGGATCACCTGCCGCAAAGTATTTACAAACGTACCCTGGATGAAGCTGATGCTGCGGATGCGTTTTACCTTGGTGAGTTCGAGCCCAAGGATTTTATAAGTATTCTTGTTGAGCCGGCTTACTTCCTGTTCAGTAAGCCCCAAACTTTTTACTAGCTCTATATTGCGCAGCGATTCGGTAGTGCTGCCCGCGAGGGACGTGGTTTGCGCTACGATTGTTTTTTGAATGGACTTGATCTTTTTGCTAAGCGCATTGGTGATAACGGTAAGCAGGAAAATGCCCACGAGGTATGCCAGTGGTATGTACCAGCTGATCCATATCCAGGCGTATATCATTACGAACACGATGCCTATCAATACGCCAAAGAGAATATTGATAAAGAGATTGATGAACCGTTCCGTATCGGACCTGACTTTTTGCAATACGCTAAGGGTTTCACCGCTGCGCTGGTCTTCGAACTCCTGATAGGGAAGCTTCATGGCATGTTGCAAGCCATCTGTAAAAACTTTGGCCCCGAATTTTTGCACCACCACGCTAAGGAAATAATCCTGCAGGTTTTTGGCGATGCGGCTTACCATGGCCACACCGATGGAGGCCAGGAGCAACAGCATTACGCCGGGGTTATCGAACGACCATGACCAGAAGAAGCGTTCCCTTGCGGCTTCGGAATCAGGTTGGGGATGAGAAAAATAGTTGTTGGCAAGATTAACCAACTCACCGAATATGATAGGATCGACCAGGGAAAAGCCTGTATTGACGGCTGCCAGGAAAAGTGTGAGTACAACCAGCCATCTATATGGCCGGAGATATTTCATGAGCGTTTTCATGCAAGTGTATTGACGGTGCTCAACAGCAATAATTGTGACAACATTGATTTACATGACAAATTAACATAATTAATCACGCATTTACGAGGGCAAGGCATGGTGACAAAGCAAGTATGCAGGATTATGGACAAGATGTGCTTAAAAAGTCGGTGAAATCCCTCTGCGGCTTGGTGTACGTGATTATTATTGCAGAAATCAATGCCTTCATGGCCGATCGTTATTTATATTTTGCCAGGACGCGGAAGGGTGCTATCATTCCTGCCAAGCGCGCCGAAGATTCGGGATACGATGTGTACAGCTGTTTCGAGGAAGACAGCATTATATTGAACCCGGGCGACATCAGGCTGATACCTACAGGCATAGCCACGGCTTTTGCGCCTGAATATGTGTTGTTCATTAAAGAGCGTAGCAGTACGGGATCGATAGGATTGTCTACCCGCATGGGCGTAATAGATTCCGGTTTCAGGGGCGAGATCATGATAGGGCTGAACAATACGGGCAATATTCCCATAATGATCACGAAAGAAGTATCGCAGGTTTCCAAACAGCCGGAACTTATAAAATACCCTTATGCCAAAGCGATCGCGCAGGCCGTATTGTGCGTTATACCGAAGCTGGAGGTAGAGGAGCTTGATTATGATGAGCTGTTGAAGATCAGTTCGGACAGGGGTGTATCGTTCTTAGGTGCCAGTGGAAAATGATAAGGATACGCACTCACCTCCATTCATAAATTTGCATTGCGCCGTTCGAAAGGATGTGGATAACTGCTGCCGCTGTTTTGGGGGTTTCTTCGCGGGATATTAGTATTTTTAGCAACAAAGTTCTAAGTATGTATAGCCCTTCTTTCGCTTTTTTTATTGGCAACAGGCAGGTAACGCAGAACGAGTTTGAGGAGGTGGAATACAGGAAGCGCAATGCCATTGCCATGATCCATTCCGCTACACAGGCCCAGGCACTTTATCCCGAATCACCGCTTCACCTTGAATTATACTGGGACAAGGACAGGTTTTCTTACCGGGAGTCCAGCAACATGGAAATTGTGAATGATTATCTGGCCAAGGCTTTCAGGGATGAGATCGTGAGGAGTTTGTATTAGCGCGGCCAGCCAGAACTCATCGCACGGGGCATATTTCACCTTCGCGCTTTCTTTTTCAAAATCGGTTCTAGACAGTACATAGACAGATTCGGTACTGCGCCGCATTCAAGTCTTGAGTTCCATCAGTCAACGCCATTATACCGATATATAGATAGATTTGATTCCTGGCGGTAAATTTCTATACCCTTTTGCTAGTATTATTGATTTGATATTTGGGTCAAGGACTTCGGATAGGTTAGTGTTGATATGTGTAAATTCAGCCTTTTGTCCATTTGCTAAGTGGGCACATTCTTCAAAACTTAACCGGACTAACTGTTCGATGATTTGATCTCGTTTCGAGTTAGGAATACCGGTGGACGGATCAATAGGCACTCCTTATGTAGAGAAATGCCGCTATGCTTTGATATTATTTCTTTGGCTATTTCTTCAACGGGGAACCCTCCTTTTTTATTGGCATATAGAATCCATGCACCAGGAAGGCTGCATGCCTACCAGCTCAGAGATTACTTTCGAAAATTTGTTGCTGCTTGCAGAAACTTAGGGACAAGTCAATGTACCAGGAATTATACCTGCGGGGCCACACGGCACGGTTCCTTTAAAAGTGCCGGTGCACAAGGACTTCTTTTTCTGTGAACAATTGTAAAACCCAGGACTTGCTATCCATTCGCAGCACGCACCTACGGGGTCCGGAACTTCGCATACCGGGCTACCGATCAGGAATGCGAATACTACGAGCAATAAGCTCCTGCCTAAATTTGAACTTTTCATTTCTTAATGATTAAATTGCCTACACTTACGCTTTCGGCAGTTTCGCCCTACTTCTTGAAACTGTTTCGGGATGTCCAGCTTACAAGGCGTTGAATTAATCGATGTTTTTCTTTCTGATCCCGGGATACCGCACAAAATTTCAGTATCAATGGCATAGTTGATCCTGAAGCTTCCATGTTAAATCAGGTGTAGAAGCTTTTAGTAAGCTACTGGTGATCAGTTTTTCCTTAAGCCGGTGAGACTGTGTGTAATCAACAGGCGGATATTAGTAAGGTACAACTTTACTACTGATGCCGCTCCCCGTAAAAACACGGTATTTGACTAATGCGTGAGCGCAAATGTTCTATTACCCACCCCATCCTTCCCTATCCAAACTCCTATACTGTATCGCTTCCGCCAAATGCTCAGGTTTGATATCATTACTTTCCGCAAGATCAGCAATCGTGCGGCTAACCTTTAATATCCTGTCATATGCCCGCGCCGAAAGGTTGAGCTTCTGCATAGCCGCCTTCAATAAATTCTGGCATGCAGTATTCATTATACACATTTCTTTTAGCAGCTTAGTGCTCATTTGAGCATTGCTATAAATACCTGTATGCGTTGCAAACCGCTGTGATTGTATTTCTCTTGCTTTAATAACTCTTTCACGGATCTGATCGGAATGCTCTTCATTTTTTGTAGACGACAACTCGGGGAAGCCGACCGGTGTTACCTCAACGTGCAGGTCTATGCGGTCCAGCAGTGGTCCTGAAATTTTATTCAGGTATTTCTGTACGGCACCGGGCGGGCAACAGCACTGGCGGTCCGGATGGTTATAGAAGCCGCATGGGCAGGGATTCATAGAAGCGATTAGCATGAAGTTGGCGGGGAAATCAACCACTATTTTTGCGCGGCTGATGGTAACTCTTCTTTCTTCCATGGGCTGGCGCATTACTTCGAGGGCGGAGCGTTTAAATTCTGGCAGCTCGTCTAAAAACAACACGCCATTATGAGCCAGGGAGATTTCACCTGGTTGTGGTATTCCTCCGCCACCAACTAAGGCCACTTCACTGGTGGTGTGGTGTGGAGAACGAAAGGGGCGTTTGACAATTAAGGTGGAGTTTTCCGGCAATTTGCCTGCAACTGAATGGATTTTGGTTGTTTCCAATGCTTCCTGCAGGCTTAGGGGAGGAAGGATAGAAGGCAGTCTTTTGGCCAACATCGTTTTTCCTGCGCCTGGGGGACCGATAAGGATGGCATTATGCCCTCCCGCGGCCGCGATTTCTAATGAACGCTTGATGTTATGCTGTCCTTTTACTTCAGTAAAATCAAGGTCAGATTCTGATTGCGCGTGAAAAAATTCATTGCGTGTATTGATTGTAACAGGTTGGAGGGTTTGTTCATCATTGCAGAAAAATTCGATGACTTCTTTGATATGTGATACACCGTATACTTTCAGGTTGTTAACAATTGCAGCTTCCCTGACATTTGCTGTTGGAACAATTAATCCCTTAAAACCTTCTTTTCTGGCCTGAATTGCAATCGGTAGGGCGCCCTTAATTGGCCGCACTTCTCCATCCAGGCTTAACTCGCCCATTATAACGTATTGTTCGATGGAAGCAAGATTGAATTGTTCTGATGCGCTGATAATTCCCAGCGCAATAGGAAGATCGAAAGCGGTACCACTTTTTCGAATATCGGCGGGTGCGAGGTTAACAACAATTTTGGTGCGAGGCATTAAGTAGCCGTTGTTCTTCAGGGCTGATTCTATCCGTTGGAGGCTTTCTTTGATTGCATTATCCGGCAAGCCTACAATAAAGCTATACATACCAGGATAAACGGCAACTTCTATGGTAATAGTAACAGCCTCCACTCCATATACAGCGCTGCCGTAGGTTTTTGAGAGCATGGGTTAAGAATGATAAGGTTGAAAAGCATTGAAGGTAATATGTATTTGATTGAGGTGTATTAAATAAACGGATAATAATTATTGCAAGGCTATACGCTTGGCTCCAATTTTTTTATGAACCTGGCGCAAGTATGCAACGCTGGTAATGCACGGATGGGTACTTGTGCCGGAACCTCAGGTTCAAGATTAAAACATCAGGCAGATAATGTTCTTTCCCCTGAATCTGGCGCAAGTATGCAGCCACGGTAATGTGCGGATGTGTACTTGTGATCGAAGCTTAGGTATCAACGTTAAAACATCAGGCAGATAATGTTTTTTCCCCCTGAATCAGGCGCAAGTATGCAGCCAAGGTAATGTGCGGATGTGTACTTGTTTACGTCAGCAACGAAACTCCTAATATTAGTGTGTTCTTTGACAATTTGCAGGTGACACATATCAAAAGTCCATTCATCGAAGAAACGCACTATTACCCGTTTGGACTCACAATGGCCGGGATAAGTTCAAGGGCAGCGCTTAAGCTCGATAACAAGTATGAGTATAATGCAAAAGAGAAGCAGGAAAGGGAATTTTCTGGTGCGGGTTTAGACTGGCTGGACTACGGCGCAAGGATGTATGATCCACAGGTTGGACGGTGGCACGTAATTGATCCGCTCATAGATAAAATGCGGCGCCATTCTCCCTACAGTTACGCTTTTAATAATCCAATAATATTTATTGATCCTGATGGGATGAATCCGCAGGGATGGACATTTATTACAACTGCAGACGGGTCGCGAAAAGCTGTATATGATGAAGATGTAAATAGTCAAGAGGATGCCGTAAAAAAGTATGGCAAATCCGCAAATGCGAGCTTTGTTGGAAACAATCACGTGTTTACAAACGCCGAAGGGAGGAGGATGATTTTAAGCGGCGACGGTAATGTGTATGATGCAAGTGCTAAGTCAAACCTAGGAAAGGGGTCATTTGTGGCCGTGGTAAATGCACCAGACGGAGCTATGGGGCGGGCCATAACGCTTTGATGGTTGGCAATGATAAAACTGGTTGGAGATTCATATCAAAAGAAGGAAGGCAGGAGGGTGCGAAATCGGATAGTGAAAATAATCCTTCGTCTGGCGGGCCGGCTTTGCCAGCTAAGACAGGAAAGTTTGGAACATTAGCCGAATTTTTTGGACATTCAGATTTCAAAGAGTATCAAAATGCAATCCTTATTCCCATTGATCCAAAGCAAGAAGCAACAGCAATAGCGACAATGAACAATGAAGCGAAAAGTGAATACAATATCTTTGTAAATAACTGCGGCCATGCTGTTAATAATACTTTAACTCTCTTGGGCATTTCAACATTTAGTCCAAAAAGCTGGAGTAGTGGTTCGATTTATAATCTTGCTCGGGCGGCTCAACCAAACGACATGTACATAGATATTAAGATGGCAAACCATAAGAAAATTATTATGACTATTACAAAATAATTTTTAGCTAATGCGATTTTCACTTTTAATTGCGCTTTTTTTGATAAGTTGTAATGCTGACGTGAATACGGTCGATCCACAGGCCAGCTCTAGCATAGAAAATTCAAAGAAGGATAGTTTCTTCATTCAGGAATACAATTCGACCAGCAGATTTGCTGATGTCAAGGAAGCGTGGGTAGAATACAAATGGAAAAATGAAGCAAGTCTTTTTAGTAAATCTAAAGTCAGAACAACGGGAGTTCAACTAAATATCAAAGTCAATGATTTTAAAAACCCGGAGTTTGATGAAAATGAATATTTTATAACTTGGGAAATGGTAGTTCCCGGCATTGGCACTATAGGAACAGGCAATGGCGTTTACTCGTTATCTATCAATACCGGAAGAGTGCCTGATAGCGTGAAGATCGAAGTTAAAAAGCGAGTCGGTGATAGCTATTTGGTTACTGACTCATTCAATTTATACCGGAAGTAATTGTTTGGAAATAGGTCTCTCTCATTGGTCGTCGGCAAGTACCGCGCCGAGCCATTGCAGCCGAACGGATACCACTCATGTCACTCTGTATGCATCCGTACCGCTGCACCGCCCTTCGGGTGCTCAGCAACTTGTCACGGTACTTGCAGCTCCTCCCGCTTCGTTCGGGCAGCTCTCTGTGTCGTGCAGACGGCTGCGCTGCGCTAGCTTAGCAATAGCTTCACCTGGGTTCCGTTTACCACCTCCCTCACTTGCCCAGCGCATGTGCGCTTGCTACGCTCCATTCCTTACAAGCGGACACATGCCCTGATGCAAGGCTTATCGTGGTTCCGCTACCTTAAAACTCATCGCAGCCCTCTGCATGCCACCCGCTGCCTCATAATGTGCTCGCCTGGGAAGCCGCAGAGCTGCGTTCGAGCCACGCTGGCACAAAATCCTTCACGTATAGCTTCGCTATCCAAAGCAGCATGGTTCTCACTGTGCAGGTACCATTCCCTTCGGTCATTACCTCTACCTGCGCCAGCCTGCAGCACTCGCGGCCGCTTCTGGTCGTTCCTCCCGCTAGCGTCCTTACCGGCTCGCGAATTATTCTGTTATACGGTTGGGCGTCCTGTGTATTGATTCTCTTTGACTCTAGGCAAAATAAAAAAGCCGAAAGTTAGTTTTCGGCTTTTATCAGTATCTATCCGTGTGCCATCTGCTGTTTACAGAGTGCACTGATTGTGGATTCGTGTTTACGATCCGAAACGTTGTTTTTAACGGAGCCCAAGGCATTTTTAAATTGGGTGCTGTCGATGAGCAGTTCAACTATGTGAGCAACAACAGCGGTTTTGAGCAGGTGGGAAGCAATGAAGAGTTTAAAGAACATCTACAGAATAATCTCGGTGTCGATAAGAGCGGGTATTTGTATATCTATGTCAGCAATGAAACGCCGAACATTAGCGTGTTTTTTGACAATTTACAAGTGACGCACACTAAGGGGCCGTTAATCGAAGAGAACCATTACTACCCATTCGGATTGGCGATGGCAGGAATTAGTAACAGAGTATTGATACTCAACCGAGGTGGACCGAATCGGATAAAGTACAATGGATACGAACAGCAGCGTGAGGAGTTTTCGGATGGGTCGGGGCTAGAGTGGTATGACTACAAGCACCGATTTTACGATAATCAAATTTGCAGGTTTTTTGTGCAGGATAGATTGGCGACCGACTATGTTTACTACTCTCCCTACCAATTCGCCGGAAACGAAGTGCCGAATGCGATAGACTTAGACGGCTTAGAACCGGTTCGCCAAATTGTCGACCTAGCCACAAAAACAGCTCAAAATCCAAAAGGCCCAGCCGCTGTTGCTCTCGGTGTTGTTATTGGGACAGGTACTTTCGCTAAGAAGGCAGGCGAAGGGTTGTTGAATTTATTTAAAGATCCTCCGTCACTTACAACTGGAGCAAACATTGAACGTGGTGTAAATATTGGATTGGAAGTTGCACAGCGAGTAGATCAGATTCAGAATGGTTCAACGATGGAGAAAAGCGCGGCCATTACCGAAAGCGTTTTGGATGCTGTCGGTATTGGTATGGGTGCTAGATCAACGATAGGTGCCTTGACCCCGAAATTAACCTTGTTCAGAGCTGTTTCTCCTGCGGAGAGGGCTGATATTCCAGTCAATGGAATAAGACTTGGACCTTCGGGCTATTCAACTGGGAAACTTTTTGCAACTTCGGCAGAGGACGCTGCGCAGTTTGGAAAAAACAATTTCCAGCTTGATGGAATTCCTAATACAATCATTAAAGTGGAAGTTCCAAATTCCGTGAAAAAAACTGCACAACTATGGAGATGGATGGGATGAAAGCGGTTTCAATACCAACAGGCGAACTAAAAAAGGTTAAGTTTGCTGGTAGTTTAAATTATAGTCGAAAAACCTACCAACCCATTTGGCTTTGGGGTCTGGTAAAATTCTTAATATGGAGGATCTAATTAAAGTTTTAGCGAGAATTGAACTGCTGGCTGGTAAGGATGTTCGCCAGGTTCCTTTTATTAGTGGCTATCGGCCTGCGTTTTACTTTGAGGGAGAAAGGACGAGGATTTCAGGCCGAATTGATTTGACCGATCGAGATTCTTTTATGCCTGGTACTTCTGGATTGGTGAATATTGCATTTATAAAAGGCATGATTGATGATAGTCGATTCAATCCAAATGAAGAGTTTACTTTTAGTGAAGGGCGCAACGTACTAGGGAAGGGTATAATAATTGAGAGGCTTAATCAGAAATGAATTTTGTGTTATTCTCCAAATTGACAGATAATTTTTTGAACACTCTACGTCTATGAACTGATCATCGGTTAGTGGATTATGCACTTAATGTTGCTTCGCTGTATACAGGCTCTGGTAGTGAGACTTTCACGGATTATGCCGTTGGTGCACATCTCGCGACAGACTTGCTAATGGTAATGTCTCCACTGAAGGAAGCAATCCCTGGCAAAGGAGGTGAATTTAAAACCCTTTATCGAGGCGTCAACGAATCCCATGCCGCATTTACGGATGCTACTAAAGGAAAAGTAGCTCCCTAAAGGTGGAAATGCAACGCCTGGATGCCGGAATAGATAAAATACTAAAGGAATACACAGAGGATGGATTAAATCCTTTAAGGAATAAGCATTTGGGAAACTGTATGCAGTTAAATAGCGGAGAAATGGGGATTAAAATCAGAATGGGGTCTAAGCAGCCAGGTGGAATCTTTACAAAAATTGGAGAAGTTGTTATTTTTTGGTACCGTTAACTTTTATTTATGCAATTACAGGAAGCCTACGAGTTATTCAAGTCAGCCCCTTTTCCGGCCAATGACGCCAACAGCGATGAGCTTTCGGATATCTATTTTGAATTGGCGGACTACGATGGTCATGTTGCAGGACTGGTCGATTCACTTTTAAAAAAACGGGGGGATCCAAAGAATTTGAAATATGATTATGAATTAGAGAATAAATTGAATGAGTTCTTAAAGAAAACAGATCCTACAGACCCTGACTACGCGACAGCTACTGAAATGATGGCCTATTTGCAAAAAATTAGTAAGCTCATTGCGGTTGCCGAATCAGGCAATTAGGTTCCATTAAGGTAAATTGGATCACACTCCAGTAGATAAAAAAATATTATGCGACTACTAATAATTATCGGTGCACTCATCTCAGCTATTAATTTTTCAAACTGTAACAGCTCCGACAATGGCAAAGCATCAACTAAGCTGCGGTTGGATAAAGATTGCGTACCAATTATCGAGCGCTTTTTTGCCAGAATTCAGTCTGCAAAACATAAAGAGGCGATTGACTCTCTGCTGCTTTCTAACCCTTATATCAATTTCAATGATTCTTTGGCAGTCGATCTACGCCAGAAATTCAACGATATTAACGAGTACTCAGGAAAGTATTGGGGATATAAGTTGATTAAAAAGCGAGAGATTGAGGGCGATGTTGCTATATACAGTTACTTGGTAAAGTACGAAAAGAAGTTCTATAGGTTTATTTTTATCTTTTATAAGGCGTCCGATGTTACGCGACTCTACAAATTCTCTTACAATGACATGATTGATCTGGAACTTGAAGAGGCGCTGCGGCTGCATATTAATATTAGTAGTTAGCTGCAATGGATTTAGCTGAGAGAAATAAGTTTCGCTCGTTCGTTACCGTAAAATACCGCCTCAATAAACTGGTGCAAGTATGCAGCGATGACAATGTGCGGATGGGTACTTGCGCCCATCTTCTGTACAAAATGGATTCTCTTCATTTATCATCCCATTGTTGCAGGATTTGTTGATAAACCACAGGAATGGCTGTATAGTGCAAGAAAATATTACGGTCTAACGGGTTTGATTCAGGTTGAGCTTTTATGTGTGTAGTGCTTTTAGTATTTGTCTAAGATCGGGCACAAGTACGCTACAGCACGTAGCCTGCGCTGCATATTTGCGCCAGGGTTGGGAAATTTTTAGGCTGGCACATCGTTGATACTGATAGTTTAAAGGGACAACTACTCAGCAAGCTAACACCGGAGCAGAAAAAATTATCTCCCTGGGGAATATGGAATGACACTTTGCTGATTGAACCGTTAAAGAGCGACTGGAACTTAGGGAACTGGGTTTTAATTGTTAAGCTGCGAATGGTGCTCTTCAACCAATTGTGCGAGAGCTCGTATGGGGATAAGGGTGTCAACTTCACCTTCATCTAATGCTCTTTTTTCTATGCTGCCTATTCTCGTCGTTGTATAGTATTCTCCCAGCACAATGTCTAAGAGAATGAAGCTGGCTGCTGTCCATTCTGGCGATTCAGAGAATCCTCGGATATATAACTCAAGATCAATATCGCCGGCAATTTTTGAGTATTTAAAAAAGACATCATCAATGTTAATGATAAGGCCCTGATACTTAATTTGAGTAATGTCAGGTCGTGGTTGCCTGAATGCGGTAAATTTCCAATTTTTAAGGTGGGGGGCTTTACTCACTAAATTGCTAACTATGGGAAAAATGCTTTTAATGCCATCTGCGGAAATAACAAGCTCTCTAATTCCATTATTAAGGTTAGCACTAAACTCGAAAACAATATCAGGATGAATTTCGGCTAATTTAACTTTAAGCTCGGTAAATAATGCACTTTGGTTTTGATTAAATCGGTAGTACCTCGAAGCGTTCCTGGAAAACCAGTCCCAAAATGCTTCTTCTTTCTTTCTATTTTTAAACGGATTTTTGAACATGGAATTTAAATTACAAAAACTAAAATAGATCCGGTTGATTTTCGTAAGGAAAGTAAGGTTTTTTACTAAGGTAGGAAGTTACTTCTAGTGTGGCGGAATTCGAATCACAATTTTCTGGCGATTTATATGTGATTATTTGAAAAGCATAATTGCAATGCTGCCGGTCAATTAGTTATTGATCAGGGATTGTAGATGGGGGTTAGGCCGATTACACAACAAGTATTAGAGTAATCATAAATTCCATTAAGAAGCTACAAGCGAGCAATAAGAGTAAAGACACGAAAGTCGGAAAATAAAGGGGAACAGGACTGTTGAAATGAGTGCGGGCAAGAATTCAATTTATTTTTATAATCAGAAGGGAGTAATTCGTTATTAACAGGAATTCCTTTAATACTAAAAAGCAAGTAGAACTATGATACTAAAATATGCATTTACTGGGTTACTTATCATATCTTTTTCGTGTAAAGAAAATAATGCAAAAATAGAATCCGAGGTTTTAGTGAATACCAAATGGTATTACTATAGCTACGCCAGTGAGTTGACAGCATATGATATGAATAATCGACAGCTAAATCCGCTATTATGCAATATTTCCCCAACGTTAGTAGAGCAAAGTGGCGATACCACTAAGATATATTTTAAAGCTTGGTATGATGATAGTCAAAATTTATGCTCCTATAAGCCTCTCAACTTGCTCGGTATTACGGTGATACAGCAAAAGCAATATTTGCCCACCTATAATCATATTGTTTTTGACACTTTAGGTAAAACTGCGGCTATGGATCGAATGAGGATGTATGAGAACTTATTAAAAGAGACATTAATTAAGAGTAAAGATAGTCTGAATAAATGGTTGCTGCAGGAAGCCATAAAGAGAAAAATAATATAGCAAATTGACAATTATAGTAAGGTAATTAGGTCTCCCTCACCGGTCGTCGGCAAGTACCGCGCCGCGCCAGTGCAGCGACACGGATAGCACTCAATTCAATTGCCTGCATTCGTACCGCTGTACTGCCTCCGGGTGCTCCGGAGTTCGTCACGCACCTAGCAGTTCATCCCGCTTCGTTCGGGCAACTCCCTGGGTTTTGTAGACGCCGCGCTGCGCTTGCGCATCACATAGCTTCACCTCGGTTTTATTCTTCCTTTCTTGTCTGCGCCCGGTAGTGCACCAAATAAATGAACGCTCGTGACTTAGTTGTTTGCAGATGGAGATACGAAAAAGCGCCTGATTCACACCGGCCCTACGTATATTAGCAGAAGTTTTAAGGATTGAACCTGCAATCGAACTTTAGGGAAGGGATAAATTATTCAGGATACAGTTAATCTTGGTCTCTCATGAAACCAGTGGCATTATATAACGGCAAAGAATTTCCAGAGTTTATTTTTATTCGAAAAGACCTTACTTATTTATTCATCGAATTCATCTTTATTTTTCAGGAGGAATTTTTAATTCGATTTAAGAAATTCCTGGATAAGTACCAAATATCAAAAATTATAATCGAGAATTTACAACCTGTTGGTTGTGAGTTTTATGATGAAGTTGTGGTACAAGAGTTTCCCACATCTTTTATTAATTCGGTATCACAAGATCGTATTAAAACTTCTCTTGGAGCGACCATTAGCTTTCAAATGATAACTGAACAAGGAGTAATTTATACAAAAGAGAATGAAACTTTGTTTACTATCGTGCTGGATAGAGACTGCTGGATAGCAATTATTGGCCTGTCTCGGCCGGAGGACTTCCATTTTTTTGAGGATATTAGTATCACGAATGTTATTCAATACTTAACTGAGGAATTTCAAGATGAATACAGGGCTGCGAACTTTAGCAATGCTGTAGTCAGCAATTGGCCGTAATCATAAAGTATGCGGATCAACATCGTTTTTGCTACTGTTAGAAAGCAGGCCGTTTTAGGGCTTCGGTAAGTATTACACGATATGCCTCTGAAAAGCTGTACGCTGCTATAAGAAGTATTCCGTGAGAAAGAAGGAAAGGATGCTTCCTATCATGCAAAATGCGGTCAAATAAACGGAAATTATCGGGTTTTTCAATGCTGGCAGTAGGACAATCATCCAATTGACGCCTGCTATAGCCGTCCAGAAAATGGATTATCTTCATTATGATCCAGTTGTTGCGGGATTTGTCGATTAACCAGAGGATCGGCTGTAGAATAGTGCGAGAAATTATTACGTTATAAAGGGTTTAATTGAGGTTGAGCTTTTGTGTGTAGTGTTGGTAGTATTTGTTTAAGATTGGGCACAAGTACGCCCGCGCACGTGGCTGCGCTGCATACTTGCGCCAGGGTTGAGAGGGTTGGGAAAATGCCGTTCTGAAGAAATCAACTAACATTCATATACTATATGTTGAAACTTCGTTGGTTTGCTAAATTATTGCGCGCAGGTTTTTTTGCAAGCTTGATACTTGCATCTTGCAATGAACGGCGCAGTATACATAGTGAATCACCTGATAAGCCTTGGCCCAACCTGCTGGAAATTAAAAAAATTATGAATCAACATTATCAAGAAGATAGGTATGATTCTGCCATCATATATTTGGACCAGCTTATTGCTACTGATTCCTCAAATGGTGAATACTACTATAAGCGAGGATATTCCCACTCGCTTCTTGGTAATAAAGAACTATCGAATGCAGATTTCGAGCGGGCAATTTCATTTAACCATAGTGTATCAAACGCATATCTCAATCTGGGGTTGAACGCTGTATTTGATAATGATTCACTGGCCATGATCTATTTTAAAAAGAGCGTGGCGGCAGATAGTACCAACCAAAAGGCAGCAATTCAAGTTTACTTTTGCGAGATGCGATTGTATAATCGCCAATAAACGGGGCATGGGTGACGTACATCGTGTTGCAGCATGAAATACAGTACCGTAATAAAGAGAATAAACGCCATTCTGCATTCGTGGGATCCAATAGGATTTACGCCTATGGATGAATACCTGGAGTTGGCAACTGAAGTTTTTAAACGAATCAAAGCTGGTTACACTGAAGAACAGCTTGTTATATTCGTTACGGATTATCGACAAAGCTATGTGGGACTTTCAGGCTTGAGTAAGGAGGAGGTCGAATCGAATGTTCTATATATTATCACTGAATGCAGTTTTATTGATAACTTTTTGAAGAATAAAGGTAACACGGCAGTGTTTACCACCAGGTATGTTTTAGAACAAAAATCCGACATAACCTATGTAGTACACGACGCCGATGGCGATTGGCAGTTTTTTAGCGCAGAACAATTTAGTTCGGAAGCAGATGGGCGTATTGTATCATTTAGCGAAATTATAGAAATTGAGCCGTCAATTGCCGATATTTTGTGGATACCTCCAGGCACCAGAGCCTGGCGGACCGAACCTACCGGAGATTGGGAAGCCGGGATTTAGATACAACATTCGTTTCATGTCAATTATCTATAAATAGCGGAACTTAAACTAATACAACCATAAATCCTTTGGATAATAGAGAGACATGCTTCAATTGGCAATAAATAAAAGGTTTGCCGGATGGCCCGAAGATGATTATAAGAGCCCGGGAAATTCGACATCAACAACCTTCACATAGCCGGGAGACAACTAATGAACAACCGAAATTATAAAAAACTTATCGATAGCATAGGTTCATTCAACCCACCCGAGATAGATTTCACGCTAATGGCAAAGTACAGGGCGGTGATTTCTGATTCCGCTTACTTTGATTTCATAGTAGAAACACAAAACGGCGGCTTCTTCTTTGATCAGGCAGTACACATGTATGGGTACTCTTCTGCGATTGAGTTCCACGATATAGATTATGTAAATAAATTGCTCAAAGAGGAATACGGTAATATTGCAGCCGGCTTGCTAGCGTTCGGGCAAGAGGCATTTGGGAATCAGTACGTATTCGATTTAAGTACAAAGAAAATTAGTCTGTTTAATACCGAAAGCGGCGAAATCGAGGTAATTGCCACAAATTTTGAAGAATGGGTTGACGCAATAGTTAGTGACCAAAATTATTTGACGGGTGTTAAAGTTGTGCAAGCATGGCGAAGCGATAACGAATTGGGGTTTAATCAGCGGCTTTGCCCGAAAGTCCCGTTTGTTATCGGAGGCGAGTTCAAAGTAGATAATTTATACGCCGGCACATTTCCGGCATATTTAAGGGCATATGCAAACATTGCCCGACAGATTTATGACCTGCCCGATGGCACGCCCATTAGCATAAAAATAATTAATCGCTGAGTAATAATTTACAAACTGGCGCAAGTCTGCAGGGACGGCAATGTGCGGATGGGTACTTGTGCCCGTCACTGTAACAATAATGGATCCTCTTCATACCATTTTGTCCTTGAGAATTTGTTGATAGACTAGTAGATCGGATGTATAGTAATGCAAGGAGTCATTGTGGTATAAAGGATTTTTGATTGACGTTAGGCTTTCGCATATATAAGTTCTTTAACTGAGATTGGGCACAAGTACGCCAGCGCACGGGCCTGCGCTGCATACTTGCGCCAGCTTTTGGGGCATGTGTTACCCGTGGTGGGTATGGGCCCATGGCTGAAGTTCGTAATGTAAATTATCGTCCATACCCGGGTGTAAGAACTTTTGCCAAGCACGCGCCGACATACCTCGGCGAACCTTTCAAGTACGGTTGGGGCAATGAGCAGATCGACGGATGGGGGTTCAGATCGCGCGGCGTTGGTGGCGTGTTCTCACAGGCGTTCAACGATTACAATACCCGGTTTATCAGCGCATCTTCGGGCAGAACCTCATCCGGTATCGAGCGATTTGCCGAGGGATTCTCGCCGGTAAAAAGCTTATTGAGGACTTGGAAAACGGCGATATAACTTTAGCACCGGATGAAAAAATCAGAATAGTCGGTCACAGCCATGGAGCTGCGTTCGCTGCAGGAATTGCGACTATTCTAATGAAGCATGAGAAGTATTCAAAACGACTTGACGCAGTGCACTATATTGCAGCGCATGATCCAGGAGGCTTTGCGCATCCTCCGGGAATAGAGGGCACCAGTGGCTCACCATTTTCGACATGGTAGTGAGTGTGGATATCCCCGGCGCAGAAAATATCAGGAGAAACACAACTGTTGAAAGAATAAAGGTATTAAAATGAAGAACTATCATAGGCGACTCGTAGGAAAAGACGCAACAGGCGGTCATTTTATCGAGAGCTATTTACATGATTTGGCAAATTACTTTCGAGGATTAGGAATCGATGTTAAGGAATGGTACCAGAAACCCACACAAAAAAATGACTAAATGGATACACACAAATTTTTTTTGAATTGCGCCATTTTTTTAGGACTCAGTATGGTGGGATCATGCCAAGGAAGTAAAAAAGAATGGATTGAAAGAAAAAATAGATGTTATTCTGAACAGCTTAATGATATTAAGGATAGTTATCACTATCGGAAAATACATAATCAATTTCTCGACACTTTTGAGGTGCTACGAAGAGATAAAGAAAATTTTGGTGTAGCTGAATACGTGGAAACACGCGTCGATTCAGCTGTTTTCTTTAACAACGATAGTACCATGTGCATGCTTCTAGTATTAAAAAAACTGAGAGATTCGAGCTACTCATCGGAAGGTGCTGTAGTAATTTACGGAACGCTGGTGGGATCTGGTTGGAGATTTGAAGTCGGTTCTAGCCTTTCTTTTGATCCTGACTATTTAGAAAGCTACGAGAGAAAAAATTTCGAAGCCATTTCAAAGGTGTCAAGATACACAATTATGGCCACAGGGCAGGTAAAGCGCGATGGATGTGAAATCGATAAAAATTTCTGGTTTACAACTGAGCAACGGAAATAAAGGGAAATAGGTCTCTCTCACCGGTCGTCGGCAAATACCGCGCCGAGCCAGTGCAGCCAAACGGATTGCACTCCCGATGGCACGCCTATTAGCATAAAAATAATTAATCGCTGAGTAATAATTTACAAACTGGCGCAATTATGCGGGGACGACAATGTGCGGATGGGACGTAAATTATCCCAATCCAAAACTGAAAAAAGTTCCTAATAAAAGTAAATTACCATTAAACGGAGGATAATCAGATGATAAGTTTTGAAATTGGTGACGATGCAACAGCACTTGATGTTTTTTTAGATGACGATGGAATGAATGATCTTTTAGAAAACTTACAATATATAAAAAAACACAAAGATCATGTCCATTTAATAACCGATATGGATTCATCAGTCGAAACCGTAAAGGAGGGTAATGAACTGTTGACCTTTGTCACGTTGTATTATTTAGAAAAAAACGATTTACAGGATTTGTTGGGTGAAGATTCAAGATTGTTAACAGATAAGTACTTTAAAATTGGGGCCGTTGTCAAACTGAGATCCGGCGGACCCGAAATGACAATTGTGGAATTGGAGAGTTCAAATCAATCTAGCTTAAAGGTTGAAGCAGGTAGCCTAAGTACCAATTCAAGAAATGTAATTTGCCAATGGTTTGAAGGTGATAGTTTAAAAACTGGAACTTTTAGAATTGCAGCACTGAAAAAGATTAAAACTCTTTAATAAAGGAAATAGATCTCTCTCACCGGTCGTCGGCAAGTACCCCGCCGAGCCCGTGCAGCCGAACGGATTGCACTCACGTCACTCTGTTGATATCCGTACCGCTGCACCGCCCTTCGGGTGCTCCGCAACTCGTCACGCTCCTTGCAACTCCTCCACTTCATTCGGACAGCTCCCGGTGTTGTGCAGACGGCTTGGCTTCGCTTGGCCCTCACCTAGCTTCACTTGTGTTCCGTATACCGCTTCTTGCCCCGCGCCTGCGGTGCTGACTGCACACTATTCCTCTGTAACACCACACAACTATCGATGCAAGGCCAATCGTTCTTCGCACAGCTCCGTTTTATAAATCTTTTCGAGGAAGCCTCTGTTGAATATTAACGGAAACTCATGTTATCTTTAAAACAACTGATCCAGCAATGAAATCCTGAACAGACCTGTGCTTGCGGTTAGTGGCCATGGTTACTACTTCTATCAGCATCCAAGTTAACGACGCAAATGCCGCGGTATCTGCATATGATGCTTTAATACCCTCTAATTGTTGCATGTTGCTACTAGCAGCAGCTAGGAAATATAGCGTTATTAGCCCCTGCGAGCAAATCCATACAGATTCTCTAAGAAAGGCTTTTTTTGCACTTAAGGTAGACTTTTCATTTATGTCATATAGCTTAACTTCGAATACATACTTTCCAAGAGTTTGTCCGAAGCGTGCGTGTAACCCCACCGTGTACAAAGACCAGACAGCTAAATGGAATAGCTGGAAGCTAAAAAACGCCAGAATGCTATTTCCGGTAACGCTCTCTAAAAAGGAAAATGGTATAAAAATTATACCATCAATTACCCCAGCTCCAATTCTCTTAAGAAATGTATCATATTTATCCATGACCGTATGGTAAGATGCTCTCTGAAAATAGTGCCAATTGATAGTGGCAAAGGGAACGTTATACCAATATTTTATCTGTATTGTTGTAAATAAATGCCTCGCTTTTTTTGTAATCCGATTTGACACCTGGCGTCAGATACTTCGACCATTCCGGTCCTTTCTCCCCCCTTATATAAGCGTATATGGCAAGCGCATATCCCCATTCCTGCTGGGTCAGATAACCCTGTTTACTGTAACCCCATTTGTCTGCGGCTGAAAAAAATCTAAAAGCGGCATTTGCATTAAAAATTCCCAACCCGAAAAAAACCGTCACTAAATCAGTCAGTAGTTCGTCATTGTCGCTTAATCTTTCTTCGCCTAAAATTTTTATATGTGCAATTTCATGTGCTAAAGTAGATACCAAATGTTCTGGCACCGTCAGTTGGCCCCGCTCCACATCTATCTCAAATTTTCCCTGTTCATTTTTACCATGGTACAGGCCCGCGGCGTAAAGTTCATCCTCATATGGCTGGGTAAATATCACCTGACCAGTATCGCCACGGATTTCCAAAAAACGCTCATCGAAAAAATTGATAACGATATCTGTAGGATTAACCTCCATTTGATTTGCTACAATATTCAACGCTGAATACGCTGTTCCTTCTGATCCATCGAACCGAAAAGGGAAATCCTGTTGGATAGGCAACAGGGTTCTGACCGACAGTATCTTCTCCTCTCCAAACTCTTGCATAAGCCAAATCATTGCGTTCTCGGTCCATAGTCTCATGTCCTCAGATACGGGACAAGCATTCTCATTATTTTTGAAAAGTCCGAACATTTTGTGCAGCTGTGTTCGCTAATATAAGAATTCCCAGGCTGAAGAAACGTTGTATGTCTTCTTCCGAGCGAAGGATTTGGTTTACATTGATCTGGATTACATCGTTGCCAGGGTCAAGGAAATAGTCATGGAATTCTTTATTATTTATTATTGATACGTGTAGATCCCCAAGCCTAATCATTGACACACGCACAGTTTCCTGGCTGAATATTTCGACTACCCGCGCCATTGGTCGTCCATGTACAACAAACATTTTATCGAAATCAGCGTAACCACTCTGGACTCTCGTACCGGTAAAAATCGCAATCATACTGGTAACCCATCCCTTTTTTCTTACAACGAAATGAACATTTGCTTTGTTGATAAAACTAATATCCATTCTTGTATACCGGACCAAAAATGGAGATTTGCCGCGCTCAGGGATCGATTGGAAGTATATAGTGATTACAATCTTATTGCCATTGTAAATGAACTTAATGACATATTTTTCATATTTGTGGAATTCACTGCCGCCTGTAGAACACTCAAACGCGCCACCGACATTTAATGCAAATCTCTCCCAGGTTTTCTGAAGGTTGCCTTTCATGTATGCAATAAAGTTAATAATAAGCAAAGCATCGGCTCTTCCAGTTTGAAATAGACCCCTAATCCATTAATTTTCCGCTGTCAATCACAACCCCCATGCTTAACCCCTTCTTCACCTACCTGGAGACAATCCGCCCATTGTCTGCTGAACTAAAAGAACGGTTAACAAACGACCTCGAGATCATCGAAGTCCCAAAAAAACAACTCCTCCTGCGCGACGGCGAACGCGCCGACTACCTCTACGTTGTACTAAAAGGCATGCTAAGATCTTATTACATTAGAGAAGACGTTGAGATCTGCAACCGCTTCATGAAAGAATACCACATCGTGGTTTCAGTAAATAGCTTTTATAAAAGGCGGGCCGGATACGAATTCATAGAGGCCATGGAAAACAGTACCCTCGCCCGCATACATTATAATGCGCTGCAGGAATTGTATAAAGATTTTATCGATTTCAATTATACAGCACGCGTGCTCACGGAGCATTATTTCTCGTCCAGTGAAGAAAGACTATACCTGCTGAGAAAACAGAAAGCCGAAGACCGCTATTTATATTTTATAGAAAATTATCCCGACCTGCTTAACCGTGTGCCACTCGGTAACATCGCGTCCTTCCTGGGAATGAACCTGGAGACCCTCAGCCGCATACGCAGTAAGTTAAAAAAAGGCTAAGCCGCTTATTTTGACTTTTGTCAAAGGATTCCGGCATCGCCAAATCTAGCTTAGCATAACAATGCAACGTTATGAAAAAACTAAGCTTCACCCGCGACAACGGCAACGGCTTCTACCATACCCTTCAAAAAAGGGTATCGGTTATGCTGGCTGATAAAGGCCAGTCGCGGTACGCAAACAGTTTGATGCTTTTTAAGATCGCGCTGTATTTTTTGGTGTTTTCATCGCTGTACGGGCTTATGCTATTTGCGGTCGGCAATCTCGTGTGGTTTTACATAACCTATGTATCTATCGGGTTGTCCATCCTGCTGCTGGTATTCAATGTATCACACGATGCGGCCCACCATGCAATTTTCAGGAATAAAAAATGGAACGACAGGTTTTATTCGCTCACTTTCAATTTGCTGGGCAATAACTCCTATGTCTGGAAAAAGTATCATATAGAGTCGCATCACCTCTATACTAATGTGCATGGCAGTGATATCGATGTGCTGGACAATCCGCTCATACGCATGACCCACATTCAACCGCGGCTCTACATCCACCGCTTCCAGCATATTTACGCTCCATTCATATACCTGTTTTATTCACTCAACTGGTTGTTAGTGCGCGACACTATGCTGGCCTTTGGCAAGACCGACCGCTCCATTTCCATTAAACTGGATAGAAAGCAAACCATTCAGCTTGTAATAAACAAACTGTTGTATACAGGATATATGATCGTGCTGCCGGCAATCGTTACACCAGTGGGTTGGCAGCACGTGTTGCTGGCATTTTTATTCATGCATTTTGCGATGTCCCTGGTCATTACTGCAGTGCTGGCGGTTTCTCATCTCTCCGATGAAACCACGCATCCCGAACCCGATGAAACCGGTAAGATGCAGCAAAGCTGGGTACTGTTGCAAATGAGCACCTCCATGGATTACAACGTAAATAGCCGCTTGCTTAACTGGACACTCGGCGGCTTCAATGCCCATACGCTTCACCACCTGTTTCCCAACGTTTGCCATGTTCATTATCCTGATATGATCCCCATCCTGCGGCAAACCGCCCGTGAATTCGGCATCCATTATAACGAGGCGCCTTACGCAAAAGCGGCAGCCTTGCATTTTCGCTTCTTAAAACGAATGGGCCATGAGCTTTAAAATCATCAAGCTGCCCTTTATTGTGCCGGCAGCAGAAGAACAATTTTATACGGAGATTAAAAAGGAAGTGAATGCGTATTTCGCAGGCAAAAGCAGGTATGCAAATAAGCAAGTATTAATAAAAGCGGCGATGTATACAATATTGGTTGCGGCCACTTATGCATTTCTTTTGCAATCTTCGGCTTATTGGCAACTCCAATTAAGTTACTGGTCCTTCGGATTTGCATCGTTTTTGTTCGCGCTGAATTTTGCGCACGATGCGGCGCATCATTCACTAACGGGCAAGCGCAAACTGGACGATCTCATTTATGAAATCCTGTTTAACCTGCAGGGCGCTAATGGGTACCTATGGAGGATACGCCACAATCATTCGCATCATGCTTACCCAAATGTAGATGATTGCGATGCGGATTTGCAGGTAAACGGACTTATTGCACTATCACCCAACCAGCATGTGAAATGGCATCACCGGTATCAACACCTGTATGCGCCGATTGCTTATATGTTCTATACCGTACTTTGGATATTTTATAAAGACTTTGTACTGTTTTTTAGAAAAAAGCAGGCAAATATTCTCTTCACCAGCCACCCGGTAAGCGAGTGGATAAAGTTTGTGCTGTACAAGCTCCTGTATATCGGGATTTACATCGTCATTCCATATTTCATTACTGGGCTGCCATTACAACAGGTGCTGGCCGGGTTCTTCATCATGCATTGTTTATTGTCGCTGTTCCTGCTGTTTACCTTCCTGATATCACATTATGTCGAGGGAATCGTTTTTACAAATCCCGGAGAGGAGGCCCGTCTCCATAATTCCTGGGCGCGGCACCAGGTAAATGTATCGGTTGATTTTCACGCTGAAGAAAGATGGGCCGGGTGGATCTTCGGTGGTTTCAATACCCACGTGGCGCATCATTTATTTCCACATGTTTGCCATGTGCACTACCCGTACATTACCCGAGTCATCAGAGAAAAACTTGTGGAGCACGGTATTCCTTACCAGTCAGTAAGTTATTGGGGAGGCGTGCGCTCGCACCTTCGGTTTATAAAGCAATTGGGAACGGAAAAGTCCTTACCGCGCACTTTCAAATAGCAACTTAACTCCGGGGTCCGGCACTATCGATCTTGGAACACTGATGTTTGCAATTGTAAACCGCTGCTCCTTGCCATTCACCTGCAAAGTTTTGCGTACAGGTCCCTTATCGGTCACCAATTCTATCTCGAGTGGAAATGTAAACACAGTGGGCTGTTGCTGGCTCACGGTTAACGTTACAGTGTTGTTTCTTGCATTGTGCTCATAGGTCAATTTTAAAACCGGATGGCCGGGTGTGTACAACCATTGTCTGAAAAATGCCTGGAGGTTCCTGCCACTTGCCTCTTCCATTACTTTACGGAAATGTTCCGTATTGGCATTTCCGCCGGCATACTTATTATAAAATGCGCGAATGCCCTTCATAAAAACTTCTTCTCCCAACTCAGTCTTTAACATGTGCAATACCCAGGCTCCTTTCTGGTAACTGTTGGCATTCAACAATTGCATGTAATCCTTCGTAAAAGTATCCACCACGGGACGAGCACTTCTCCGGTTGAACCCTATGACATTGTTACGCTCATTGCGCAACCGCTTGTTCATGGAATCCAATCCATATTTTAAACCCAAATACAAATCGGTGAAATACGTTGCAAAGCCCTCGCTTAACCATAAATGCGCGAAGCTGGTTTCGGTAACCATATTCCCAAACCATTGGTGCGCTATTTCATGCGTCAATAGATCCTCCGACCTTCTCTTGCCCGACACCGCGGTCTCGGTGTAAAAAATACAACCGGCATTTTCCATTCCGCCGAAAATGGTGGTGGACTGAACATTCGCCAGCTTGCGATAAGGATACGGCGCTATGTTCTTACTAAAATATGGAATGATGTCCTTCGCCAGGGCATAATCATAAAATGCCTTGTCCTTATCCTGCGTATACACCCAACTGTATATGGGAACATTCAGCGTATCACCTACATACTGCACCGCAAACTCCGCTACGCCTATCACCATGATCTTGGTGGCCAGCGGAACGGTTTCTTTCCAATGCGTGAGCTTATTGCTGCCTGCAAGAACTGTTTCCTCCATCTGCAGGCCATTCGACACTACCTGGTATTTCAATGGGGCAGTCACCACAAATTCTACCGATGCCTTGTCTGCCGGATCGTCTATACAAGGCAACCAATTCTTTGCACGGTCGGGCCAATTATCTCCAAAAAAAGTACGCTGCCCGAACTTGTTCTTTGAAATGATCAGTCCATCTTTTGGTATGCCGCTGTACACTATTTCAAAAGTCCTTACTTCACCCTGTTTTGCAGGCGCGCCCAGTTGCAATGTTATTTTATTGCCATTGTGCCTGTGCTGCAGCGCCTGCCCATTTTCCTGCGCCCGTTGCGCCACCATTCCTTTGTCGCTGGTGTCCACATTTTGCAGGTCGAAGCTGATTGCGCCAACAGGTTGCATGAACCTGACGGTAATAAAGGCCCTTCCTTTGATCTCATCCGTTGAATCGAACAAGCCGAGCTCAAAGCGGTAATGCTGAACGTCTATTACGCCCGCCTGCGGCAATGCACCAATTGTTATGAACAACGATGCTATCAATAAAATGATTTTCATCCCTGGTAATTATAATTTTTCCAATAGCTCCACCACTTTTTCCTTCTTCAATATCAAATAACCCAGCCGGTCGTTGCTGATGCCTTCCTTCAATTGGTAACTGAAGTACAACTGGTCGCCGGTGACGGTGGTTTCAAAATATTTAAAAGAAATATTGGGGAATTGTTTCAACTCTTCGCCGATCTCGTACAAATGCGTTGACAAAATGAACAAGGAATTCTCGATCTTTATCAACCCTTTTATCACCGTGGCCGAACACTTCATGGCGTCTTGCACGTTGGTGCCCTTAAATAACTCATCTATCAGCACCAACCATTTCTTTCCATTATTTATTTTGATGATGGTATTCTTGATGCGCTGCACCTCGTTAAAAAAATAGCTTTCACCCTTTACGATGTTATCCACTACGTTGATATTACTGAGTATCCCGTCGAACAGGCTTAGCTTCATTTCCGTTGCCGGAACGCCCATTCCCAAATGCGCCATGAACACCGCTGTACCCACTGCTTTAATGAAGGTGCTTTTGCCTGCCATGTTAGCCCCGGTCATGAACAGGAAATTGCTGTTCTTGTTCAACTGCACGTCGTACGCTACAGGCTTGGGTAATAAAATATGGTACAGTTGCAAAGCATCTATATAGGGCGATGTTTGCTGCACGATAGCAGGAAAGGTAAGATGGTATTGCCGTCCCGCCTGCGCCATGGAGAACCACGCATCCAGCCTGCCGTAAATATTGATAAGCTCCTGCGCTGCATTCTTGAACCTGTATAAAATATAATTTCCAAACAGCACGGTTTCGCGGGCCGTTAATTTCTTTTGTGTATCTACCTCGCCCAGCTTTTGCAGCAATGGATGATTGAGCAGGTCCGACGCACGGTCGAGGTACGACAGCAGCAGCCGCGGTGTTTGCGGGTTCCTGAACAGGCTTAGTATTTGCCGGAAGCCGCGTACAAAATCTGCAAAATGCGTTACTGAATACCGCACCAGCGAAAAATCAGGCGTATGCAAAATGCGGTATGAATAGGCATTGATCGGGCTGGCATTATCGGGAATGGTGTCGATGCTGGACTGGTACAAGCGCTCCATTACCATGATGGTGCCATTGGTAATGGATGTAGGCCAGTCGTTCACTTTTTCACCAAGCAGCCTGATCACATCCTGTGTTTCCCTGATCTTTCCTATGTCTGAAAATGGATGATTAAAAAAATGCAGGAGCCATTCCCTTCCTGCCGAAGTGCGCGTGAAGTTGAGCCGGTGAAATACCGAGAACTCCTCTTCCGCATGAAAGAGTGATAAATCGCTGTACGTGGTTTGATCGATTTCCAAATGCTACCTGTTAAATTTTAATCGCATTCCTAACTGTGATTCATTAATAGTTCCATTGTCATACGCCAGGTGGCCGTTCACAAATGTTTTTTCAATGCCCGCCGGGAATTCAAATCCTTCCAATGGGCTCCAGCCGCATTTATACAGCAAATCGCCAGCACGGGCTACGTTTGGTTTGTCCATGTTCACTATCACTACATCGGCCCAGTATCCTTCGCGTATAAATCCGCGGTTCTCGATTTGAAAACAAGTGGCCACGGCGTGGCTCATTTTTTCAGCTAATTTTTGAATAGTTAATCTTCCCGTCCGCACATAGTACAGCATCAGCGCCATCGAATGCTGCACCAGGGGCAGCCCGGCATGCGTTCTTTCATACAGTCCCTCCTCATTCGGCCGCGAAAGAAAGTTATGTTCTGCCGCGCTTCTTTCCAATCCTTTTTCTTCCATCGTATGCGGTGCGTGATCGGTGGCAATTACATCCAGCCGGTCATCCAGCAATGCATCCCACAGGGCTTCCCGGTTATGCGCGGCCTTAATGGCGGGGTTGCATTTAATAGCGTATCCCAGCCTGGCATAATCATCCGCGGTAAAGTGCAAGTGATGCACGCATACCTCGGCAGTAATGCGTTTTTGGTGCAGCGGCATCATGTTGCTGAATAACTGCAATTCCTTTTCGGTGCTGATGTGCAATATGTGCAATCGTGCATCGTGTTTTTTAGCAAGCTGTATGGCAGCAAAGGAACTTTCGAAGCAGGCATCTGTGTTGCGGATTATGGGATGGTCAGCGGCCTCCAGCACTGGCTTTTGCAGTTTCAGGTCCTGGTAATTTTTTTTGATCACGCGTTCATCTTCACAATGCGTGGCTATCAATACCTCCGATTCGGAAAACAATTTGTTCAGGGTAAGGTAATTGTCAACCAGCAACCCGCCGGTAGATGAACCCATGAATATCTTGATGCCGCAAACGTCGTGTTTTTTTTGATTGGTCTTCAGGGCCTCACCTGCATTTTCGTTGGAAGTGCCCATGAAAAATGAATAATTGGCGAGGGAGGTCCTGGAAGCGATGGCATATTTTTCTTCCAGCAATTGCTGGTTAAATACCGGGGGCATAGTATTGGGCATTTCCATGAATGTGGTAACCCCTCCCGCAACAGCAGCTCTCGATTCAGTATAAATGTTAGCCTTATGCGTAAGTCCCGGTTCACGAAAATGCACCTGGTCGTCTATGGCGCCGGGCAGCAGGAATTTTCCCGACCCATCAATTTCGCTGGCCCCTACGGCAGATAGCCGGCTGCCTATCTTTTCAATACGGCCGTTTTGTATGTGAACGTCGCCCTGCACAATCGATCCCTCATTGACGATGCCAATATCTTTAATCAGGTATTTTTGCATAAATTGACGCATGCAATATATTCTAAAAACCCTTACAAGACTGTGCTGGCTGTTCGTACCCTCCCTGTGCTTTTCTCAATCCACTTTGCTTCCGCAGGAGTCGAAACACCGCATCCTGTTGAATAGGTTAGAGATATTGATGCAGGATAACAGCGAATTGAATATTGCCACCTTTAAACCCATCAGCAGGCAAACGGCCGCAACCGTGGCTACCATGGCCGATTCCTTGCACGGGTTTTATCCATACGATTTTTACCACCGTCTTTCGAGCGTTGACCAACACAACCTGCGCAGCATGCTGATGAATAACAGCGAATGGTTTACCGGCGATCAATCGGGCTTTAAAAGCAGGAAGCCGCTGTGGAACACATTTTATAAAACCCAGGCGGATTTTTTTTCGGTGAACGAGAAAGATTTTTTCCTGGCCGTTAATCCCGTGATACAGCAACAACAATCCATCGAGACGGGTAATGGGGAACGTGTGTTCCTCAATGCAAAAGGCGTAACCGTGCGCGGCCTCATAGCAAAACGGCTGGGCTTCGATACTTATATCACCGATAACCAGGAACGGGGCCCTGAATTTTTTCAGCAATGGGTGAACGCCTACAATGCCGTGCCCGGCGTGGGATTTTACAAACCATTTAAAAGAACGGCCTTCGATTATATCGATGCGAGGGGAAGCATTCATTTCAACGCGGCAAAATATTTCAGGTTCCAGTTCGGGTATGATAAAAATTTTATCGGCAACGGCTACCGGAGCCTGTTGCTGAGCAATTTCGGCAACAGCTATCTTTTCCTTAAGATCAATACCAGGATCTGGAAGATACAATACCACAACCTGTTCATGGAACTGGTGCCGCAAACCATCCAGATCAATACCGGTAATAAGATACTCGATAAAAAATATGCGGTCATCCATCACCTTAGCATAAACGCCACGCGCTGGCTGAACATCGGTTTATTCGAGGCAGTGATATTCGGCCGGAAGAACAGGTTCGAGCTGGCTTACCTGAACCCGGTGATATTCCTGCGCGCATCCGAGCAACAAGCCGGCAGCGCGGACAATGCCATTATCGGGTTTGATTTTAAGGCCAATGCAGGTCACCAGGGACAACTATATGGACAGTTGATACTCGATGAATTCTTACTAAAGGAAATAAAATCGCGCAACGGGTGGTGGGGAAATAAGTTCGGCATACAATTCGGCGGCAAGTACATCGACGCATTTGAGTTGAAGAACCTCGACCTGCAGGCCGAGGTAAATATCGTGCGGCCCTTTACCTATTCCCATTACGATTCGGTTGCCAACTATACGCATTACAACCAGCCGCTGGCGCACCCGCTCGGCGCTAATTTTTTCGAAACGGTAGGGTTGGTAACTTATCAACCTGCGCCTAAATGGACCATCCAGGGCAGGGTATTGTTTTGGAAGCAGGGCCTGGATTCAACCAACAGCAATTTCGGTGGTAATATTTTTAAAGTTAATACCACACGCGTTGGCGATTATGGTTACAAGCTCGCCGGCGGACTGGAAGCAAAAGGGCTCAACATTTCAGGCCTCGTTTCATACGAATGGAAAGAAAATCTTTTTCTCGATGCTTCGCTGATGTTCCGGCACTGGAAGCAGGAAAGCATCAGCGCAGACAATGCACTGATGCTTACGGTAGGAGTGAGGTTGAATATGTTCAGGAGAGAATATGACTATTGATCATCTCCTGTTCACCAGCAATTTTTCGCTTGATTGATCACCGGTTTTCAGGTCAACGATCTTCACAATGTACATACCGCTTTGCAGGTTGGTGATCTTGAAATAATCCGTGGACGAACGCTTGAACTCCCTTATCACTTTACCATTCATATCCACTACGTACAGATCGAATAGCTGCAGCCCTGTTATGGAAATCGACACATCGCCGGTAGTGCTGGGTGTTGGAAAGATGGTAAGGCTGTTCTGGATTTCTTCTCCCTTTACCGACCTGATCTCGCTAAGCTTCGAACGGCCATCGAGGTCAATTTGGTTAAGGCGGTAAAGCGTAACGCCTTTGCCCAATGAAGCATCGAAGAATTCATAGGTCAGTTTGCCACTGCTGTTGCCGCCTGTTGCTTTGGATAATACAAATCCTATACGCTGGAAAGTTCCATTGTTATCGCTCTTTAATACCTCAAAGCCTTTGTTGTTCGATTCTGTGGCGGTTTCCCATTTCAGGCTTGCCAGGTTGCGGCTGCCCGACGCCGTGAAAGATGTAAGGGTCACCGGCATGATGTTGCCTACGGGCCAGTTTACCGTTATGGTGGCGATGTTGCTGCACAGGTTATCACCGGTGGTCAGAAAATCATTGTCGGGCCCATCGTCGCACAGCATATAGGTAAATGTAAGTTGAGTAACGTGGCTGGAATTCCTGCTGATGGTGGCGGTGCCATTGGCATTGATGGTTACAGTGCCACCGGCGGGGCTGGTCACGAGTGTCCACCGGAGATGATTGTAATCATCATTCTGGTCGCCATCGGTTCCGGCAGGGTCCACCGCATAGCCCGGGGGTGGAGCGGGATAACTGGCATCGATGGGAGCGCCGTACAACACCGCATTGAAGCTTGCTTCGCCTGCCGGCCGGTTGAATACATCGTGTGATGCACCGGGAGGACAGTTAACGCCGCCGCAAATAAGGTTAACTCCACTGATATTGATATTGTCTACGACATATTTGATGCCGCCCTGGTTGCAATCCGCGTGAAACGAAAGAAAAACTTTGAAAGCGGGATCTGTTACATTCGAAGGAAATGTGAAATTAAAACAGGTATTACCGCCGGCGGCAGGCAACAGGTAGTTGTCTACACGCGTCAGTATATTGCCAGGCAGCTCGGCATCGTTGGCGCTGGTTACCGTCGATTTTACGAACAGGATGTCAACGTACGTATTGCAGGGAAATGGCTGCTGCCCGTTGAGGTTAGACGAGTACGCGAATATGCTGAAGCACACTTCGAAGGTGTTGGAAGTTTTGTTTACCGCCGGCGTGCCGATGCGTGCGGGGTTGTTGCCGCCAACGCCCGGTGTAACTACCGCGCCGTTTGTTTCTACGGTTTGAAAATTTGCACCTTGCGAAAGGAGCCATCCGGTAGGAGCGGGATCGAAATCTTCCTGCAGTTGTGCGAAGCCGAGCAATGCGCATGACATTGCCGCGCAAAAAAGTAAAAATCTTTTCACGGTCTCAATTTTTTGAGGTTAATAATAAAAAGCACTAAGAGATGGCTCTCGGGCGGGATTGGATAATAGAAAGCAGAAAAAGGTTTGGAAATAATTCTACAGGATGAAAATGGATGTGGTTAGGTTATCAGCGGAGTGATTGGCTGGATAAGTGCCACAAAGCTAGAATGCAGTTTTTGCTCCTGCAATAAGTAATTCGGTTAATTTGATCCTGGTCAATATCAGACCGTCAACCTTCAAAGATGAGGGAGAACACGATCATGCGTGAGTTGAGCTTGTCGATGGCGCTGGAGAACTTAAGGTTTGGATCGCGGCTGTGCGAATTGGAAAGCCCATTGCTTATTTTCAATTCGGGCGAAAGGATAAAGAATGGCATATAAAAATTGAAGCCGATGCCGGCTTCTACACCAAAATCCGTTGATCTTAATTTAATAAGCCCTTCCGCATTCCTGGCCGCTGCTTTTGAAGCAAGGTCGTATTCGAACTTAACCCCTCCCATCATGTACACGCGGAAATTACCGATACGGTCCGAACGGAATTTTAATTGAATAGGCACGCCGAGCAAAATGGATTCAATGTTCTTGGTCATTTCCTCCGATTCGCCGCCGCCTGGATAACTAAGATGATAGCGGATGGATTTATTTACGAACAACAATTGGGGAAATACTATCCTTGCCGAAAAGCGGTTGCTAAGGCGAAACGTATGTATACCGCCAATACCTACGCCGGCAGCATTTTCAGGGCTGCTCACCAGTACGCTGTCGTCTTGCAGAAAGCGGGGGTGCTGGCTAACCTGGAAACGGCTGGTTGCGCCCATAACGATGATGCCGATATGGTATCGTTTATCGTCGTGGTCGGGAAGATTGAGTTCTCCCCTGAATTGAGCTGTTGCCGGAATGAACGAACAGAGGAAGTAAAAAACTACTACCCATCCCTTTACGAAATTCCTTTTCTTCCACAGTAAATGGTACATATTCCTAAACTCAACGTTTTTAAATAGGTATCGGTGTAACCTGTTTGTTTCAGAATGTGTAGAAATTCATGTCCATCAGGGAATGCTTTAACGGATTTCGTAAGATATTGGTAAGCGTTTTTGTTCTTTGTGAGCCATTTGCCTGCCTGCGGCGCAACAATGTTCATATACAGGTTATACAGGCTTTTGAATAACTTTTTCCGGGGTTTGGAAAATTCCAGTACCACCAGTTTGCCGCCTGGTTTCAGCACCCGTAACATTTCCGACAGCCCTTGCTGCAGGTGTTCGAAGTTCCGGACGCCGAAGGCAACGGTTACCGCATCAAACGTATTATTTGGAAATTTTATTGCTTCGCTATCCCCGGCTTGAAGCTCGATTTTATGCTTTAACTTTTGTTTTTCAACCTTTTGTCTCGCATGCTCCAGCATTCCCTCGGATATATCGATACCTATGATCTTTTCGGGATCGAGGTATTTGAGCAACAACAATGCCACGTCGCCGGTGCCTGTTGCCACGTCCAGCACCGACCCGGGTTTCACCGCCTTTAGCTCAGCTACTGCCCGTTTGCGCCAATAAATGTCGATACCGCCGCTTAGGAACCGGTTCAGGAAATCGTAGCGGAAGGCGATCTTATCGAACATTTCCGCCACCTGCTTTTTCTTGCTCTCGCCGGATTGATTGTACGGAACAATATGATCGTGCGGTAAGCTGTCGGCCATGGGACTGCGAAGGTAAGGAGTTCCCGTCCAATTTATGGAACAGGGCCGCCCACGAATGGTATACTGCCAAAATGTACGTTCGTCTTAGATTCGCCTTAGATTCGTCTTAGATTCGCCCAGGCAATACCCTACGATTTTGAGCAGAATTGACAGTTTGTCGGCTATGCCGGTTAATTTTGCTTCCTCATGGTAATTAAATCCGCACAATACCTGGTCAGTAGCCCCGAGTACAAGAAATGCCCTCCGCCCGATAAGCCGGAGTATGCATTCATCGGGCGGAGCAATGTGGGCAAATCGTCGCTGATCAATATGCTTTGCGATAACAGCAAGCTGGCCAAAACTTCTTCAGCTCCCGGTAAAACACAGCTCATCAATCATTTTTTGGTGGAAAGCTCGCCTTCGTCCCCCGGTGTTGCAACACGACCGCCTGCACCCGGTGGCGCTAAAAAGTCAGTGAACGCCAACACTTCTAAAGCCGGCCAATGGTACCTGGTCGACCTTCCCGGTTATGGTTATGCGAAAGTGTCGCAGTCGTCCAGGAGAAGATGGGAGCAAATGATAGAAGGATATTTGCGGCACCGCGAGAACCTGGCCAATGTATTCGTATTGATCGATAGCCGGCACGATCCGCAGAGAATAGACCTGGCCTTTATCGAGCAACTGGGTAAATGGGAAGTTCCGTTTTGCCTGGTGTTTACAAAGGCCGACAAAGAGAACCAAAAGACGGTAAGCCGCAATATAAAAGCCTTCCTGGATGCGATGCGCAAGACCTGGCAATTCCTGCCGCCTCATTTTGTAACAAGCGCCGTAAAAAAACAGGGACGCGATAAGATTCTTGAGTTTATAGAGAGGACCAATAAAGAGGTTACCGGGTCATTAGAATAATTAATAATTATTAATTAATAATTATTAATTATTTAGGGAGACAATTTTATAAGCCATGTTTACTGACACGGCTGCGCAATAAAAAACCCTGCGACAGGCGACAGGGTTCTATTAGTTTACCACTTTGTTGGCACAGCTACTGCTGGCAAAGGCTTCCGGTTTGGCCTTGAAGGCAAACCCCATTCCGAGTATGTAACCCATCGCTTCCTTCAGCGCATCGTTGCTCTTGAAGTGAGGGTTGGTGTTGATGTCGGCATGCACTTCCATGTCCACATCGTACTTGGTAAAGAGGTTGCACAGCTCGTAGGCAATCTCGATGCTCTTGGCTACTTCTACCAGCATGCGTTCCTTGATGGAGTATTGCTGCCTGGTCTTTTCGTTGTGGATGAACATGAACCCGCCATGTCCTTCGCGAAGGAAAACGATCACGGTAGCAAACTCTGTTTCGGAACCCTTTACCTGGGAGTCGGTGCCAATACACACCTTGAGATGATAGCCTTTTTCGGTCTCGCGGCGTATGGCATTCTCCACAGCTTCGAGAATGGGTAGTTCAATCGGGTCGCCATTAAATTTTCGCCATAACATAGAAAAGGATTTATCGAATTTACCAAAAAATTCAGTTTCCCATGCCAGTTCTACGCGATTATTGTCTTATCAGCTTTTCCGTCCAGTATTGACTTCCGTCGAAAACCCGCAGCAACAATACTCCGTTTGCACCATCTTTTACCGGGATATTGTTGTAGCCGGCCTTCAACACGCCTTGTTGCAAGAGCTGGCCATTCTGCTGCAATAGCTGGTACTGGTATTGGCCGGTACTGTTTATGCCGAGCCTTGCGCCTATCAGCGTACTCATTACCTGTACCGGCTTGCCCGCCTCGCCCGCCTGCAGCGCAATGATGTTGGAATAATAGGCCCGCTCATCGGGAGTAAGCGCTTTTATCCTGTAAAATATTTTTTTGTCGGACAGGTACTTGTAAAACATGCTGCGCTCCGACGATTGCAGCGATACCAGCGTTTCGAACCTGCTGCCATCCGCGGAAGATTGTACTTCGAACGATTGGATAGGATCTGCTGTTTGATAGTTCCAGTTCAGGGCGTGAATGCCGTTGCCCGCCGAGCCGGTGAGCTTAAAGCGTTGCACAGACAGTGCATTGTTCAACGCGCCGGTGAGCGAATAATATCCAAGGCTGCCGTAGTCGCGCAGGTTGGCATTGTCTATGCCCTCAGCCACGAGGTAATAGGTGCCTTGCGTAAGGTTGGTATCCACGCCCGCATTCAGCAACAACGTAGGATTGTATCGCCCGATAGTGTCTACTTTTGCATTGAGCAAGGTTATCCTGATGTCTACATTTGCGCCTGCATTGCCTATACCAACGTTCTGCGGTATTGCAGTAAGTTTCAGGTTTTGCGTGTGCGTAAGCACGATCTTGAAAACATCTTTGTCGGCAGACTGGTTCACAATACCGCTGATGGTAAAGTTCAACCCTGATAAAACAATATTGCTGGCCGATTTATGCGAATCGCCGTGTTCATCGTTGCGGAAGGTAATGCCAGCATTGATGATGGTGGTAATATCGTTCTGCATTACGTTGCAGCCCACTGCGTTGGTGCCGTTGTGCCAGGTGGTGAGGTTCTTATGATAACCCACGCCCATGATGGGCGCCCAGCCGATTTCGCCAGAGCCCTGGCCGGGACTGTATTCCGCCGTCTTTACACAGTTGGCGTCGTAAGTGCTTTGGTGGTGCAGGCCCAGCGTATGGCCGGCCTCGTGAGCGCAGGCTTCGGCGATGTACTTGGCATTATTGCCCAACACATTGCTGAACACCCAGGCAGGCGTTGCATCGGCCCAGAGATAAGAGCCGAGAAAAGCCACGCCTCCCGCATTGCCATACCAACTATTGGTAGGCGTTATGATCACACGTGTTTTTTTATCGAATGGAGCGGCCTTGTATGTATTAGAGTCGGTAGTGATGTTGACGTTGAATATGCGGTAGTCTTCGGCCACACGCTCGAAGATCTCCGTAATGGCGGCGATTGATAACTGCGGCGCCTGCGCATTGATGGGGCCAGCCCAGTTCCAGGAAGTGCCAGATACATATTCACCGTCGAAGTCGAGGTAAATGGTTACCGGCGCTGAGGGATGGCTGTTAAAAGCGGGGACCTGTGCATTCCCGGCAATTGCAGTAAGTGCTAGCAGTAGCGTAAGTACGGTTCGGGATTTCATAACAGATAAGGGATTAAAGGAATGCCGTTGAGCTATTCCGTCATAACAAAACGCTGTGGGGTTTTGGTGAAGTAATATTTTCCTTTCTCCTTCACAACCATCATCACGTCTCCATTATCCTTGCTGATAATGCGGCCGGCGTACCGTATCACTCCATCCTGTATGATGCGTGAAATGGTAAACAGTGCGCCAGGATAATTGGTGATCCTGAAATTAATGGTGAGCACTTCGGGGGAGTGCCTTACTTTCTCGGCGATCATGCCATCCAGTTGAAAGTGCTCGTTCAAACGCACCATTACTTTCTGGTCTTGGTCGGCCATAAAAAGTTTATCAACCTCTTCCAGGTTGCATTCCAGCTTATCGGGCAAATTATTAAACAGAAGGGGCTTGTCGGCAACGGCCTGGTTTATGGGAGGACTGCTTTGGGCTTGTACTGAACCCGCGGCAGCAACCAGCAATACCGTATACGCCATTGCGTACAGATTTTTCATTGGATACTAATTTTAAATAGTTACGGATCAGTAGAACAAACTTACATAAACGCCGGCAGAATGTCAATATTGTCCCGTGCTCAGCATCACTAACGTACACGCTTCCAGCGTTTTAATGCCATTCTGTTCTGCAAGAACGGCCAACTCGTCATTTTCAGTACCCGGGTTGAATATTATTCTCTTAGGTTTAAGGGAAACTATGTAGTTGTAGTAGATTTTTTGATGTAATGGATTGAGGTAAAGCGTAACGGTATCGATGCCCGCAGCGGGTTGCTCTCCTTTAAAAATATCAACGTCTGCAACCTTGCCTGGTTTTTTACCAATTGCAACTACAGGATGCCCATGGGCACGCAACCTGTGCACGGCCAGGTAACTGTACCGCAGCGGACTATCGGAAGCTCCCAACACCAATGTTTTTTTTGTTTCAGGCATAATTAAATGATCGGTTGTTGCAAAAATAAAACAGCTATTATCAGGCCAATGTTTTTTGGGGATGTTTGTCTGCAAGAATAGCATGCAATGCAGTTTGTATGGTTTCGTATTTAAAGCGAAAGCCTTCCTGCATTGCGCGGGTGGATACCACCCACCTGCTTTTAAGCATTAGTTCTGTTTCGGTCCTGATGAGCCATGCGCCTGGTTCGAGCAACCATGCAGGAGCAGGTAATCCAAACCTGCGGCCTGTTAGCATTCGTAGGGTATGCATGAACGTTACATTGGTCACAGCATTGGGAGCGGCGCAATTGTATATGCCTTCAGCTTCCTTGTTTTCCCATAGCCATGCTACCATTCTGCAAACATCTTCCACGTGCACCCAGCTAAAGCGTTGTTTACCGTTGCCATGCCTGCCCCCGAGCCCTGCTTTGCATAGATTGAGATAAGGTGTAAGAATCCCCCCGCGGCCCAGTGTAATAGCTGCGCGTAACGCTATCTTTCGTGTAAAGGGCGTGCGGTGCGAAAAAAATGCAGCTTCCCACAATTTGCAAACCTGTACAGAGAAATCGAGATCCAATTGTTTTCGTGCATCGGAACTTTTGCCATGCAGCAAGGTGGCGATGGATTTTTTGACGCAACTGCGTAACTGGTCCAGGGCATTGTAAGGCATGTTGTCTTTTTTCCATTCACTAATCTCGCCGGTGAATTCATCCTGCGGACGGTCAGGGGCATTACGATAAATAGTAGCCGAAGAAAAATTGATCCATAGTTTGGGGGGAACCGTACACCTGGCAACTGCTTCTCCCAATGCATGGGTTGCCTGCACGCGGCTGCTGATGATGGCTTGCTTGTTTTTTGCATTGTATCTGCAATTGACCGATTTGCCAACGAGGTTGATGATGATATCAGCTCTTTCTATGTGTTGCTGCCAGGATGCTGCTACGGATTTTGCATCCCATTGCACATATTCGATTCGATGATCGTTGCCGGATTGTAATAATGAATCGCTGTAAGCATTGTTCTCGTGATCGGTTACGTTCCTGCCAAGAATGATAATGTAATTTTCCTTGCCGAAATATTCCGCAAGTGCCTGCCCTATATATCCCGTTCCCCCGGCAAGTATGATCTTTTTATTGTTCATGGTTCAATGGCGGATTAAAGAGTCTAGTTCTTTTCTATAGGTTAAATGTTCTATGAAGGATTTATATATCACCCAGTAAAATATGGCTATGCCCCATGAGCCTATCATAGATGCCATCAGCAAACTTTCGTTGCCCGGTACCAGCATGAGCAAGGCGATGAGCGTAAATACCCAGTAAACGATAATGCGGTTGCGGAAGGGGCTGCGCAACATCGGAAGCGTATTGAGCAAGGCGCTCAGCACCTGCCAACCGCCCAGCACTAGCTCGCCGAGCATGGTATACAGAATGGAAATAGGTAACACCACAAGACAGGTCGCGGCAAGGGCAGCCTGTAGGATCAAGTCTATCTTTCGCACAGTCTCCATACAATGTTTTTAAAATTTCAGAAAAAAATGAAATATTATTTGGTTTAAAAAGCCGGATTTCCGGCATTTATTTTTTATTTATTTTTTTCACAGCTTCACAAATACATTCGTTACTGTCAGCTTTCATTGTGCATTTTGATGAATGCTTTCTTCGTAGCGGCGCCGCGCATCACTTGAACATCTTCATCAGGCTGCTGAAGAACCAGTGCTCATCGGCTTTTATCATTACGTCCAGGGTCTTATCTGCCTGCATGCCCAGTTTTTTAATGCTGTTGACGGTATCGGTAAAAGCCTTCACTTCCTTATCCTTTTTATCGCCTTCCACATTGCTTAGCTCATCCAGTATTTTGATCATCGGGTCCAGCTCGCGTTTTTTTTTTTCTTTCACAACCTTCCTGGCAACGCGCCAGATATCTTTTTCAGCGATAAAGAACTCTTTTCGTTCGCCGGGTACTAACTGGCGGTATACCAACCCCCAGTTGATCAGCTCGCGGATGTTCATATTAGCGTTGCCGCGACTGATCTCGAGTTGTTCCATAATGTCATCGGCGCTAAGCGGGTCGGCGCTGGTAAGCAGCAAAGCATGTATCTGCGCCATGGTGCGGTTAATGCCCCATTGCGAGCCGAACGCCCCCCACGATGCTATGAATTGCTGTTTAGCCTCTGCAAGTTTCACAGATCAAATATATGCCATGTTTTTGAATTTTCAAATAAAATTGAAAGATAAGACAGGGAGTGGTGAGTGCTGTACATTATTCCAGCCAGAAGGTCACCGGCTGCCGCTTGTATGATTTCACCTTTCTGCCATCCTGCGTAGCAGGCGTCCAGTCCGGTGAACGGGTAATTAGCCTTAGCGCTTCCCGGTCGATAAAATATTCGACTGATTTGTATATTTCGGGGGATTCTACCTTTCCTTGCTGATTAACGATGAATTGTACAACCACCATGCCTCTTGCCCGGCGTTTGATGGATTCATCGGGATAGCGGAAGTTTTTTTCCAGGTATTTTATCCAGCCTTGTGCGCCGCCCTCAAACGAAGATTCTACTTCCACCTTTGTAAAAGTGGTGGTGTTGCCTGCGCCGGGTTCGGGCGAAGTTTTTTTTGCCGCTGCTTCACGCTCCTTGGTGAGTGTTGCGGAGTCCTTTTCGCTGATCAACTGCCCATCCACATACTCCAGCTTCTTTAAAGTGCGGTGGTTCGATGCGTTGATGTACCAGTCGCCATGCGGCTTGCCATCCTTGTATTCGCATGAGCTGTCCCGGTACCCATCATCGGTATAAGTATAGTAATTGCCGTGCTTTACGGTGCCCTTTTCATCTTTGAACTGCACCGAAAGCCAGCGGGGATGCCCGGAGAGGTAATAGTTCCATTCAAAACAAGTATCGTTATACTTCACCTGTTCTACATGGTAATAAGCTTTCTTTAGTTCGGTGGGCTGCCAGTTCACGTCATAATTCAACAGCTTTATTCTTTGTTGTGCCGAAGCCGTGGTCAGTGCAAATACAAATACCAGTAAGGGGTAATACTTTTTCATAACCGTCAAAAATAACGTACAGCTACCACAGTGCGAAGTTGCGCAATGTTAATGAGAGGTTTATTCGGGGCAGTCTAATCTCCGGTCACGCTTATTCCAGCTATCGTTCCACGACCGGATGGTGAGCGCTATATAACCGCCCCCGTTTTGCATGCTTTTTTTTGAAAATACATTGCCCCAGTTGTGAAAGCCCAGCAGCAATGGCCCCGCTTTGAATGCGCCGCCCACCCAGAACTTGCCCGCGGCATTGTATTGCATGGGCAGGAAAACGCCCCACCTGCGTGTTTCCCATCGGGGCGTAATCGTAATAAAGTTCAATTCCTTTACGTGGTGGTATTTTTTGAACATGCCCGAAAGGTTGAATGAAATCTCCCCATTGATATAAAAATCGTCCCGCAAAAAGCGGTCTGCGTTCAATACGATGCGCATGGGATTGAGCACCGTAAAATTGCCCCGCGGCGTGGTCATGTTCTGCACAACGGTTTCCAGTGTATCGTTTACCTGGCCAAAGCTGGCGGCGTCCCTGAACTTATCGTCCAGCAAAGTGTCTATCATCTCCGGCCGCATGCCCTGGATGGTGCGGCTTTCCCTGCCATACCGGTATTGGTTAAGGCCCGCATCCAACAGAGAAAGACTGATCTTCCAGTTATAATCGTAATAATCGTCATCTTCATAACCGGGCACTTCCTGGGTTTTTATAAGATATTCCACACCTGCGTCTATACTTATGCCACCGTCGGAATACGTTACAAGGTCCCGCAAGTTCTGGTTGGATTTTCTTTCTTTATGCCACCTGTCGAAGTTGGCGGAGTAACCATAACTGGCACGCGCATTCGCCAGCACATTCTGCTGCCTGTTGGCAAAGATCTCTTTATTGAAACGTATGTTCTCCACCGTTAGATGGGCGCCTGCGATGCCGCGGCTTGCTTTAATGGTAATGCCTGTGTTCAACCTGCCTTTGGCGGTTTCCACGATGGTGCGCGCATAGCTTCCAAAGATCTCGATCCAGGTGCTGCCGGTAACCTGAACGTCCAGCGGCTGGTTCTGCTGGTTCATGTTCAGGAAGTCGGCCGTGTTCACAATGGTGTCGATAAAGCTGTATTTGGAAGATTGCATGCGCACATATCCTCTTAGGTTCAGTCCAAAGCCAATGGCTTCTCTGCGATTGAGCGTGATCCTGGCATTGAAGATATTGGCGTTGAAACCGATCAGCGCACGGCGCGCATATTCTCCGCTGTCCAAAGCATAGGCTGATTGGCGCGGGCTCGACAGCAGCGAATAATCATGTATGGTGAAAATATTGGTGGCGTTCTTTAATTGCATGCCCAGCACGGTAACGTCCCACTTGTACGGGGTGTTGAGCATGGTTGCGGGATTGTTAGCAATGTTGAGGCTGCCTGAATAAAACGAACCCTGCACCGCATGGTAATTCTGCGCGGCGCCATTGATTGCAGTGCATAATAATATGATCGCCAGTATTGGTCTCATGTTTTCAAAAGGGTTCTCCGTGGGTTTGCCTGATCAGCCAGCCGGCAACGCGCGGGAATGGCTTGATAGAGGAGATCAGCACGTTGGATAGCACCGCGTGCCCGAAAAACCGTTGTATAAATCTACCTATACGCATTCGTCCTGCAAAATGCTTTTTCCATGCTTTGGCATACCTGGTTTCCATTTCCTGCCGGCTCGCATCGTTTTGTAAAAATGCATCCATTTCCCTGAAAGCCAGCTTGCCTGCGTGCAGCGCCATGCTCATGCCATTGCCGCACAAGGGCGTAATCATTCCCGCCGCATCGCCCACCATCAGCACATGGTCTTGTACCAGCGATTTTTTCTCAAAGCTTATCTGCGAAATGGTCACTGGTTCTTCCAGGACAAAATCCGCGTTGTGGAATATTTTTTCCAGGAACGGATTTTTAGCCAGCACTGTTTTTTCCATTTCCCTGATGGAATTGCCGCATTGCTTCAGGTTTTCGGCGGTGGTAAGGTAACACAAACAATATTTGTTATCCTCTATCTGCGAAATGCCGCAATACCCGTTGCTGAAATTATGCAGCGCAATCAGGTCCGGCGGATGCTCGGTCCGGATATGATATTTTACACCGATGTAATTGTTCAGCTTATTGGGTTTGTGCTGCACAAAATCACGCTCCCATTTTACATCGAGGTTGCTGCGCTTGCCATAACTGCCAGCCACCATGTACGCGTGAACGGTATCCTGCGTTGCCTTGCGGGCACGGTCGGGGTGCAGCTCAAAGGCTGATCCATTGAACCTGGCCTCGGTGATCTTTACACCTTCTATTACATGCACTCCGGCGCGCTTTGCAATTTCCGCCATCAGTTGATCGATGGTGTAACGGCTGATGCCGAACCCGCCCAATGGCAGTTGGTGTTCGATGGTGTTGCCATTGGGCGCGGACACCTGTACGCGTTTGATGATCGGCAGGTTCATATCGCTCAGCGGCAGGCCCAGGTCTTCCAGGAAATTCCAGCTTTCCAGGCTGATGTATTCGCCGCAAACACGGTGAAAAGGATATTGCTCTTTTTCGAACAGGATGGTGTTGTACCCGGCGCGCGCCGATTGTATGGACAAGGCAAGCCCCGCCAGTCCACCGCCTATTACCGCAACGTCGTAATATGAACCGCTTTTTCTCATGTGTTATCAATGTGCGCATTGCACATTACGATGCCTTTTTTGCTACTACCAACCATCGGAACGCCCACCTCCATTCAATAGAACAGTTTAAAAGCCCTGGCCGCTGCATCAGGGTACTTAATTCTTTTCGGGAAAACCCCCTTAATACAGATAGGGGAGCATCGTTTTTTACAAGATATGACCGGGAGAAAAGCCTGGTGAGCAGGCGGATGGAGTGAAAGGCAAGCGGATGACGGTGCAGATCGTTGATGAAAAAGCCCATGCGGGTATTGTCGCGCATCCATCTCACCATGAACGTTAGCTCATCATCGGTAAAATGGTGGCAGAAAAGGGAAGTAAAAATAATATGGGGCTTTACATCGAACTGTACTGCTTTATAATCGGCAGTGATCCATTCAGCATTGCCAAGTCGGGCGGTTGCTTTTGCATGCTCAATGCAATGCGGATTGATATCGATGCCGATGTAAGAGGCGCGGATCTTTTTCTTTTGCAGCCAACGGTCAACAGCGCGCAGGTTATTGCCGCCGCCACAACCTATTTCGCAGATGACAAGATGATCGCCCGCAACACCACGCAGCATTTTTTTTAATCCTGCAACAGTAATAGCATGGCCTCCCAGCCAGGTGTTGATGAAATCCAGCTCATCCATATTGCGCCTGATGTCATCGAAAGGAATATCCGGGCGGTCGAGCAACTCCGGTTGATATGAACGGTTGCGGAACGAAGGCATTAATATGAAGCTACAAAAGTTTCCATTGTTAGTCCGGGGCCGAAAGCTGCTCCCAGCACTTTTTGCGGTGAGTGGCCATCGCGCATTGCCTTATTGTTTTGCGCATTGCCTATCGAGAGTTGGTGAAGAATATCTTTCAATACAAATAAAATAGTGGGTGAAGACATATTCCCGAATTTTTGCAATACATCATAAGAAGGTTGCAGCTCACCATTGTGCAGGCCAAGACTTTTATGGATAGATTCCAATATGCGTTTGCCGCCGGGATGCACGCACCAGTGCGCGATGTCATTTTTTGCAGTGTTGGCGTATTGCAATGCACGCGATACCAACGGTTCAAAATCTTCTTCCAGCAACTCGGGCACATATCCACTGAGCGTCATTAAAAAGCCTGTTGATGAAAGTTCCCAGGCCATGTCTTTTTTCCCTTTTGGAACTACTTCGGAATAAAAACTGTCCAGGCGCAGCCCCGGCCTCGCTTCATCTTCCGACACCACCAACGCGGCCGCGCTGCCATCGCCGAATAAAAGACTGGAAGCGATGTTATCCTGCGTAGGCTCGCGTTGAAAGTGCAGGGTGCACAATTCGGTGCAAACGATCATCACTTTGGCATGGCTTTCTGTTTTGCAAATGGCATCGGCCATCTTCAATGCGTGAATGGCGGCATAGCAGCCCATGAAGTTTACCGAAGTGCGGTAAATATTTTTGGGAAGGTCCATCAGTTCCATTACCTGCAGGTCGAGGCCCGGCGCGCTCATGCCCGTACAGCTGACCGTTATGATGTGCGTAATGGAATGATCGTGCATTTTTCCATCGAGGCAATTCCTGATGGCGTCCACCGACAGTGGGGCAGCGTACTTATTAAAGTAGGTCATTCTTTGCTCCAGCGAAGGGAAGGGTTCGAGGTTTTCGCTTTGCGGGTAAAATCTCCATTCGTGCAGCGGGCGGCTGTAATCGCGAATGACTGAATAACGTGTATCGATGCCGCTGCGGTTGTACAGGAATTTCAGTTTGCGGTTTTCGGTTTCATCCATGGCAAAAACCTGCTGCATGAATTGAAGTATCCTGCTTTGCTCGTGCCGGTGCCTTGGAACTGCTGTGCCTATGGAAATAATTTTACTCAAACAGCCTTGTTTATGATCATGATAATGAAACAAACCGTGGTGCAAACCGCCGCCAGCACATTCATAACAAGGCTATTCCTGAAACTGGCATGCTGTTCATGTTGCCAAACCTTTCTCATCCATTGTATAAAAAACCATACCATTGGCCCCATGCACAAGAGAAATAAATAGAAGGGCCATAAATTCCCTTTATCGTTAAACAAGAAGAACATGCATGCGGTTGCAATCGAAAATACCAACCCGCAAAAAATGAATGTTCCTCTTTTTCCCAGCACATAGCTGATGGTCGTTACGCCATCGGCTTTATCCTCGGCATGCTGGTACACCTGCGTAAGTGGATAATATCCACCGATAAGGCAGGCCGCGGCCGCTACACCCCAAACAGGTACGTTAAAACTATGGCCGCGGCTGCTTCCGTGATATGCAAGCACAAAAGTCAATGCGCCCTGGAATATTACAACTACCAGGTAGCCCGTGACAGGATATTTTTTTAGGCGAATGCCCCGGTAGCTATAAGCCCGCGATGCCAGGATGTATAACGCAACACCCGCAGCAAAATAAATGCTTACTACCAAACCGAGCGCTATCGCCGCTGCATCCATTATAACAGTTACATAGAACAATTGCCGGGTGGGTTGCAGCGGTTTTTCCAATCCCCCGATAGGACTGGTGTCCCGGTCCATATACGAATTATACCCATTGCTGGATGGATACACCAATACATGCAACACGGTAAATACCAGCAGCGCATCCGCCCAATCCACCTCGGGCACCTGGCTCAATGCAAACAAATACACGGGCAATAAAAAAATGGAAAAGTGAAAGCGCAGCAGTTGGATGGTAGAACGGTGCAACATAAAAACAGGTATCGTTTTGGGCGATACCTGTTTTAAAGATACTTAATAAAAAGCGTTGCTATTTTATTTCCACTACGTCGGCGGTAGTGTCGTCCCCGTTTTTCTTTCCGAGATAATTAGGCAGGTCCATCCCCGCCATGTCGAAAATATCTTTTAGCGGGGGCACTGCTTTGTACAAGCCCGACACAAAGTTGGCGGTGGCGTTTTTGCCGTCGCCGTTTTGGCCGTTCTCCCATACGGTGATCTTATCGATCTTGATATTCTTAATGGCTTCGGTTTGCATTTTCACCAACTCCGGCAGTTTATCTGATATCAACAGCAACACAGCGTCTTTCGGGTTGTTGCCGGCAGCTTTTACGATCTTATCCAAACCTTCGGCCTGCTTGGTCAGTATTTCATACATGCCGCGGGCCTCTGCTTCAAGTTTCGCGAAGATGGCATCGGCCTCGCCCTTTGCTTTTTCGCGCAGCCTTTCTGCTTCGGCTTGGGCTTCGATGATGGCTTTTTGTTTTTGTATTTCGGCACTCACCACCACGTTGGCGTTTTGAGATGCCCTTTCGCGCTCCGCCCTGGCCTGTTCTGCTTTTTGTTCTGCCAGGTATGCTTCTTCCAATGCTTTGGCGGCCTGCACTTTTTCGGAGGCCATCGCTTTTTTCAATGCTTCTGCCTCGCGCTGGCGCCTGTCTGCATCGGAGTTGGCAATCGCGATCTTCGATTGGTTCTCGCCCTGTATGGCTAACGCGTTGGCCTCAGCGCTTTTGATGCGCGTGTCCCTTTCTGCTTCCACTTTGCCGATGCTCTCATCGCGCTTGGCTCCGGCGATCAATACTTCCTTGTCCTTGGTGGCAATGGCTATCTGGGTGTCGCGGTCGCGCTGCGTTTCGGCGATCCTCACGTCCCTGTCCTTTTGAGTTTGCTGAATGCTTACGTCGCGGGAGCGGTCTGCTTCTGCCTTGCCCACTTCACCGATGCGCTCCTGTTCGGCCACGCTCTTCTTGGCTTCGTTGATTGCTTTAGCCGCAGCTTCCTTGCCTAACGCTTCTATATAACCGCTTTCGTCCTTGATGTCCGTAACGTTTACGTTGATCATTTTAAGACCGATCTTGTTCAATTCGGCTTCTACGTTAGAAGCGATGTTGGCGAGGAACTTATCGCGGTTGTTGTTGATCTCTTCAATGTCCATCATGGCCACCACCAGGCGCATTTGCCCGAGGATGATGTCCTTTGCCAAATCGTGTATCTGCGGGCGTTGCAGTCCCAGCAGGCGTTCCGCGGCGTTTTGCATAACGGCGGGCTCCGTGGAGATACCGACGGTAAAGCGCGAAGGAACGTCTACCCGGATGTTTTGCTTGCTTAGTGCATTGGTAAGGTTTACCTCGATGGAAATAGGCGTGAGGTCGATAAAAGAATAATCCTGTATGATAGGCCAGATGAAGGCTGCGCCGCCATGAATACACTTTGCGCTTTTATGCCCATCAGGGCCGCTGCCCACTTTACCATATACCACCAGTATCCTGTCGCTGGGGCAACGCTTGTAGCGCCGGAACATAGACAGGATCATCACGAAGAGGAACAGGACCGCTACCGCAATCACAATCAGGATGTAATCGAAAGTCATAATCTTAGGGGTTTGAAGTTGATCAGTAAATAGCTGTTACCAGCAATATCTTGTTGTTCAGGATACCGGTGACCTTTATGAGCTTGCCGGTTGGAATATCATGGGCATCGTCTGTCAGCGCCTGCAGCTCCTGCAATGCGCCCTGCACTTTTACGTGCACCTTGCCTATGCCGCCGCGTTTGGCGGGAATGAACAGGTAAGTTTCTCCCACCTGGTCCATGGCATTGCTTATTTGCATGGTGCCACTGTGTTTAAGCTTGGCCACGTTCTTAAACAACAGCGCCATTATGCCCACCATCGCCAGGCCGCCTACCAATGCCGCAATGATGGTGAGCCATTCGTTGGCGCCGCCCTTGTACGCGGCAACGCCCACCCACCCGAACATGGTAAAGAATGCCACCATGTTCTTAATGGTAAAGAATTGGTAGCCGATACCCGCATCTTCACCCACATAAAGGTCCGCATCGCCGGTTGCTTCGCCGGTATCGCCGCCGGCAGCCGACAGTACAGACTGCACAATAAATAAAACTGAAAATACCAGCGCAATTGCCCACAGAATCTTTTCAAATGAGCCCATGGCTTGCCACCAGGACGAAATATCGAGGAGCATGGTTAAGGGGTTTTGGGGTCTCAATATATATTAAATTGATAAATTGCCGACTGGCTATATTGTTAACGAGCTGTCATACGCCAACACAATGAAGCGCTTTGTTTTTTTCCTCGTATTGCTTTGCTGCACAAGTGTTTGCTGGTCGCAAATCAAGACCTTCCGCTTCGCATTTATTTCAGACACCCACATTTCCGGCAATGGCCTGGCCGAGGAAGACCTGCGCAGAACGGTAAAAGACATCAATGCCATGGACGATGTGTCGTTCGTGGTAATTACCGGCGACATTACCGAACTGGGTACGGCAGCAGAATTAAAGATGGCCAAACAGATCCTGGACAGTCTCGATGTGCCATACTATATTATTCCCGGTAATCACGATACCGGTTGGAGCGAGAGCGGAGGCTTTGGATTTGTACAGACGTTCGGGTCTGATAAATTTGTGTTCGATTATGGCGGCATCCGCTTTATCGGATGTGCGTCTGGCCCATACGTGCGCATGAGCGATGGACATGTGCCGAGAGATGCGGTGAACTGGCTCGATAGCCTGCTGAAGCAAACGCCGCGCGGCCAGCCATTGATATTCCTGAACCATTACCCATTGGACAACGGCCTGGACAACTGGTACGAAATAACAGAACGCCTAAAACAATACAATACCATTCTTGCTTTGTGCGGGCATGGACATGCGAACCGCAAAATGAATTTTGAAGACATACCTGCGGTAATGGGACGGTCGAACCTGCGCGCAAGGGCGGCCATCGGCGGATATAACCTCGTGGATATTTCAGCAGATTCCGCCATCTTCAGCGAACGGCAGCCTGGCGTACAAACATTCACACCATGGGCCAGGGTAAAAATTGCTCAGCAATCCTATCAACCAAAAATATTTCCCAGGCCCGAATACAGCATGAACGATCAATACCCCGGTGTTCAGCCGCGTTGGACATTTCATTCAACATCCAATGTAATATCCACGCCAGCGGTAACAGATGGACTAGCCATTTTCGGTAACCAGCAGGGCAGGATAGAAGCGTTGAGCTTATCAACGGGAAAATCCAAATGGTCGTTTACAACAGGAGCTTCTGTTTTTTCATCACCCGCGGTCAGCGGGAACAAAGTAGTATTTGGCTCGGCCGATGGAAATATTTATTGCCTCAACAGCAAGAATGGAAAATTACAATGGAAGTTCAGCACGCAGGCGGCGGTGCTGGGCTCACCACTTATAGATAACGGTGTGGTGTACATCGGCGGAAGCGACCATCGTTTCCGCGCCCTGCAATTGTCTTCGGGCAAAGAGCTATGGTCGTTCGATGGATTGACGGGCCCTGTTGTGAGCACCCCATTGTTGTATGATGGAAAAATAATTACGGGCGCATGGGACACTTACCTGTATGCGATGGATAAGGCTACCGGCAAACTTGTATGGAAATGGAATAACGGATCTACTGTAAGGCATTTTTCACCTGCTTCGTGCATTCCGGTGGCTACAAATGGGATGGTATATGTAGTTGCTCCCGATAAATACATTACAGCTATCGATGCTAATACCGGTGTTACCGCGTGGCGCAGCAAAGAATGCGCGGTAAGGGAGTCTATTGGTTTGTCGGGCGATGGGCAACTTGTGTACGGCAAAACGATGAACGATACGCTGGTGGCTTTTCATACAACCGCGGGTAAACAATCGGCCGCATGGAAAATGCACTGCGGGTACCGGTACGATCACGTGCCATCCATGCCGGTTGAAAAAGACGGGCAGGTATTTTTTGGCACGCGGTCGGGCGTGGTATATTGCATCGACCCCGCGCAGCAAAAGATCGCCTGGAAATACAAGCTGGATAATTCAATGGTGAATACGGTGCGTGTGCTGGACAGGCAACGCGTGCTGGTGTCCACTATGGATGGAAAGGTAAGCCTGCTGCACGTAAAGTAACTACTTCCTGAACCTGCCCACCAGCCAGATGACCACTGCGATAATGACCACCACGATAATAACGCCTACCCATATCCCTGCCTGGAAAATATCACCGATGATCTCACACGAAGAAAGCAGGCTGATAATCAGTAACAAACTGCCATATATAAGCGCATTTTGCCTCATACGAACGATTTTATGAGGGATAATGCAAAAAGCGCACCGCGGCGGGAGCGGCTTAGACCAGCATCGTCAATGGTTCCTCCAAAAGCCCCTGCAGGGTCTGCAGGAAGGCAGCGCCTGTTGCGCCGTCTACTACGCGATGGTCGCAACTCATGGTCAGCTTCATTACATTACCGATCCTGATCTGCCCGTCTTTTACTACTGGTACCTGTTGAATGGCGCCCACGGCGAGTATGCAGGCGTCGGGCGGGTTGATGATGGCTGTGAATTCATCGATGCCGAACATGCCCAGGTTGGAAATGGTGAAGGTGTTGCCCTCCCAATCCTGGGGCTGGAGTTTTTTATCTTTTGCTTTTTGTGCGTATTCCTTTACTTCGGCGGCAATCTGGCTCAGGGATTTGGTATCTGCAAACCGAACAACGGGTACCAACAGCCCTTCTTCAACGGCCACGGCCACCCCGATGTTCACGTGATGATTGTGTCGGATCTTATCGCCCAGCCAGCTGCTGTTTACCTGCGGATGCTTTTTAAGTGCAAGGGCGCAGGCTTTCAATACCATGTCGTTAAAGGAGATTTTTACCGGGGATATTTCATTGAGCTTTGCACGGCTTTCCACTGCTTTGTCCATATCCACGCTCATGGTCAGGTAAAAATGCGGAGCGCTGAACTTGCTTTCGGCAAGCCGCTTGGCAATTACCCTGCGCATTTGCGATACGGGCACTTCGTCAAAGCTTACTTCGCCCATGCTGCGCTGTGATTGTTGCGGCGCTGAGGCTTTGCCGGTGGATGTCCCGGCGGATTTGCCCTTGAAGTTCTCGATATCTTTTTTTATGATGCGGCCGTCGTCCCCACTGCCTTGCACAGCCTTAAGGTCGATGCCTTTTTCTGCGGCTAATTTTTTTGCAAGCGGCGATGCCTTGATGCGGCCATTCTCGGAACCCTGCGCGCCGTTGATGGCGGGCTGGTCGGTTTCGGCCTCGGGCGGCGGGGCCTGCTGTTGTTCCCTGGTTGCCGCGGGGGCTCCGCTTCCTCCAACAGAAGATTTGGCGGCCACTATTTTATTAACGTCTACCTTGCTTTCATCCCCGATGATGGCCAGCAGGTCATTCACCTGGATCTTTTCACCCACTTTCGCGCCCTGGTATAATAGTTTGCCTTCTTTATAGCTTTCCAGTTCCATCGTGGCCTTGTCGGTCTCGATGTCCGCGAGTACCTCGCCTTTCTTTACAGCATCGCCTACGTTCTTGTGCCAGGCTGCAATTACACCTTCTGTCATGGTATCGCTTAACCGCGGCATCAGTATCACCTCATCCATTTTTGAAATATCCATGGCGGGGGCTGTGCTTGCCGGCGCTTGGCCGGCAGCACTTTGTTTACCCTTTGTATCGTCTGATTTGGGAGCTTCTTTGGCAACCGGCTTATCAATGGACACTGCCGCGCCTTCGCCCGAACCTTTTACGAGGCCGGAGATGTCTTCCCCCGGTTTGCCGATAATGGCCAACAGGTCGTTCACCTGCAATTTGCCGCCTTTATCAACGCCAATATGTAAAAGGGTGCCGTCCTTATAGCTTTCCAATTCCATGGTAGCCTTGTCGGTCTCTACTTCGGCCAGCAATTCACCTTTTTTTACCGGGTCGCCTACTTTTTTATGCCAGGCTGCAATAACCCCTTCGGTCATGGTATCGCTCAGGCGGGGCATCAATATCACGTCGGCCATAATAAAAGAAAGATTTATGAGGTTCTTGGAGGGCCGAAATTAAAGTAAAAACATCAATTGAAGCGTTTCAGGCCACCTGTTAATAATCCAATTCAAGCCCAAGCCGGTCCTTCAGTTCCTTTACCATCGGGTATTGCTCGATGATCTTTAAATACTGTTCTTTTTTGCTCAATGGCCTGTCCACAGGCGCACGGTCAGCCGGTTTTTCTTCCAGTATAATAAGGAAGCTGATCTGCTTGTTGTTGAAGTGTTGCTGAACAAATTCCAGCAGCTTCAATCTTTCTCCTTCGATGAAGCGCTGTGAGATATTGTCCGGCGCTACAATTTCGAAGGTCTTTTCATCTCTTAATCTCAGCGATGAAACGTTGAAGCCCTGCACGGCTGAATTTTTGTTATCCCGGAGCTGTTGCTGGAACAATCCCCAGGCCTGGTGCAACTCTTCTTCGTTCAGTGGCTTCGCCGATATCGTGGATGCATGTCCGTTAGCATGCGATACCTGGCGCCGGATCTTATCCAGCGAAGATATCCTGCTGCTGGTTTCGCTTGGGGAATAGGTTTTTGTTTCAGCCGCGGGTTGGGATGCTTTAGTTTCAGACGCAGGCTGGCTGGCAGCGCGTTCGGGTGTTTCAATTATCAGCTTGGCGCCTGCCGGGGGTGCAATCTGTTCAACAGGTGTCGTAGGTGTTTCGGCAAATGCCGCTCTTTTTGCTTCAGGCTTTGCCGCGCCCGGTTTCATGGCCCTGATAGGCGTAACCCTGAAGCCGATGGCCTGTTCATTCAATTTTTTTTTACCGCCGGCATCGCTGCTCGTTTGCAGGGCCTGTTGCAGGTAACACAATTTTATGAGCGCCAGCTCCAGGTGCAGCCTTTTATTGCGGGCTGCTTTGTAATTGATCTGCGCCTCGTTTAAAATGTTGAGCGCACTTACGAGGTAACCGGTATTGATCTTCTTAGCGGTGATGTAATATTTATCGCGAAAGGTTTCAACTACTTCCAGCAGGCTGGCCGCCCGTTCGTCCTTGCACACCAGCAGGTTGCGGATGAACTCTGAAAAACCCTCCAGCACCAGGTCGCCTTCGAAACCCTTGCGGTTGATGTCGTCGTACAACAGCATGGCGCCGGCAAGGTCCTGCTGCTGCAGTTGTTCCATCAATTTAAAATAATAGTCAGCGTCCAGGATGTTCAGGTGCTCCAGCGTATTGCGGTAACTCACCTCGCTGTTGGTAAAGCTTACTATTTTATCAAGAATGCTCAATGCATCGCGCATGCAGCCTTCGCTTTTTTGCGCAATCACCTGTAGTGCCGCAGTTTCTGCCCTGATATCTTCTTTTTCACAAATTTCCTGCAGGTGCTGAACTGTATCGTGAATGGTAATGCGTTTGAAATCGAAGATCTGGCAACGGCTGAGTATCGTGGGCAGTATCTTATGTTTTTCGGTAGTGGCGAGAATGAATATGGCGTAAGGCGGAGGCTCTTCCAGCGTTTTTAAAAATGCGTTGAAGGCAGAGGAGCTTAGCATGTGCACCTCGTCTATGATATACACCTTGTACCTGCCTGCCTGCGGTGCAAACCTCACCTGCTCCACCAGCGTACGGATATCATCCACGGAGTTATTGCTGGCGGCATCCAGCTCATGTATGTTAAGCGAAGTGCCTTCGTTGAATGAAACGCAGGAATTGCATTGATTGCAGGCTTCGCCGTCGGGCGTGCGCTGCTCGCAATTGATGGTTTTGGCAAGTATGCGTGCGCAGGTAGTTTTACCAACACCCCGTGGACCGCAAAACAGGAATGCATGCGCAAGCTGGTTATTCCTGATAGCATTTTTTAAGGTAGTGGTAATGTGCGATTGCCCCACTACTGTGCTGAAATTCTGCGGCCGGTACTTTCTCGCTGAAACAATGAATTTATCCATACAACGGCTGCAATATACGGCATTAGGGCATTAGCCCGCCGTTAAATGGACATTGAAACCGCATCAAAACCCGGCCGGGGCAATTCGTGTGGAAAACAAGTTGTAATCTTCCGGCTTTAGTTCAAAATCGGGTGCCGCTTAAACTCGCGTGTTCTGTCGAACAGGTAGCGATAGGTAATCAGGGTGCGGGTCCGGAAAGTATCGCCGATGGTTTCGGCCACGTTGATCATTTTTGGGTTGAAATCGCCAATCCACTGCATTTCATAATCTTCGTACGCGGTTTGGCCCTGGATCACTTTTGCGGACTCTGCAATCATAAAAGCATCGATGCCCTTGCCCTGGAACTCTGGCACAATGCCAAAGATGATCCCCAGAAATCTTTTGGGACGCTCCGTTTTTTTATACCATAGAAATTTTAGTTTCTGCCACAGGCCGAATTTCCCATTGAGGTGCCTGAACCATTGGTTGAGGTCGGGCAGGTTGATGAAAATGGCGATGGGCTCGTCGTTGTAATACGTAAACCATGCAATGCGTTCGTCCATTACAGGTTTCATTTGTTTAAACAGTTGCAATGCCTGCTCCTTGCGCATTTCCTTTAGGCCGCCGTGGCCGGCCCAGGCCTTGTTGTACACGATGGTGAAATCGTTCGCAAATTTTTCCAGCTGGTTTTTTTTAATATGCGTCGCCCTGAAAGCGGGATTCTCTTTAAGCAATGCATGGCGGCTCAGTATTTTTTCCGGTACGGGTAAATGTGCTTTGCGACCAATGCATACCTGGTAAAAAAATGGCTTGAAGCCATATGTTTCGAATAGCTGCTGGTAATAAGGCGGGTTGTAATTCATGCGGTACAAGGGCGATTGAAAGCCTTGTACTACAAGGCCCCACCACCTGTCGCGTTCTCCGAAATTGATGGGGCCGTCCATGGCTTCCATTCCTTTTTGACCGAGCCAGTGTTTGGCCACGTCGAACAGCATATCGGCGGCTTCCTGGCTATTGATGCAATCGAAGAAACCGATGCCGCCCACCGGCACCTCATCGCCCCTTGTGCGGTATTTTTTATTTACGAAGGCTGCAATACGCCCGATCAGGTTGCCTTCATCATCTTTTAAAATCCAGCGCACGGCCTCTCCGTGGCGGAATGCTTTGTTTTTTTTGGGATCGAAAACATCCTGTACGTCCTTGTCGAGCGGACGTATATATTCGGGATTGTTTTTGTTGACAAGCACATTGACCATTAAAAAATCGCGGGCGCTTCGCTTGTCGGTAACCTGTTCCAAGTGCATGTGCAAATGTAAGGAGTCATTAAGTCATTGGGTCATCAGGTCAATGATAAATACCTCAATGACCTTAATCACCCAGTGAGCGATTGACTATTTCCTGGCCAGCGGCTGCCTTACAACGCCGGGGAACATTTTCGCGGCCAGCTTTTCGTCGTGGCCGTAAATGTCTTCGCGGAAATTCATTTGCCCATATTCGTCTACCCATGCGGTATAGTAAGTAATGAATACCGGTATAGGATCTTTAAGCTTCACAAATTTTTCTTTGCCGCTGTTCATGGCCTCCTCGATTTTTTCAGGCGGCCAGTTGGGATCGTTGCGCAAGAGGTAATTGGCCATTTTTACAGGGTCGCTCAGGCGAATACAGCCATGGCTGAAGGCGCGCTTGCTGCGGTTGAACAGATCCTTGGCAGGCGTATCGTGAAAATAAATATTAAAGCTGTTCGGGAACAGGAACTTTACTTTTCCCAAGGCGTTCTTTCCGCCCGGCTTTTGCCTGATCTCGGGAAGCCCATCTTCGTCATGCCCTGTAATTTCCATGTTCTCCTTTGCGAGGTAATTGGGATTTTTTTCAATAGCGGGCAGTATCTCTTTCTGTACTATGCTGGGCGGCACGTTCCAGTGCGGGCTGAACACCACCTGGTTCAGGTTGCCGGTAAACATCATGGTATTGTGCCCTTCCTTGCCCACTACCACGTCCATATCGAAAGCCTTTGTATTGCCTTCCCACACGTGCAGCACGAATTCGGGAATGTTCACCATGATCATGTTACCATCGGGCCGCGAAGGCATCCAGCGCATGCGGTCCATGTTCATCAATATCTGCTGTATGCGTTGCAGGGCAGATACATTCAATTCCTTTATTACTGCTTCGGTAATAATGCCATCGGGTTTTAATCCATGGCGCTGCTGGAAAGCTTGAATAGCAGTAGCAAGCGTATCGCTGTATACGGCGGTGGTATCGGTGCCCGGCAATTCGCCGGTTACGTGCAATCGTTTTTTAATAAGCTGTATTGCGGGAGAGGAGGCGCCGGGTTTAAATTTCTTTTCCTCCGTTACAATAGGCTGCCATCCGCCCTTGGCCTGGATGGCGTAATATTTACCCAATTGGTCCTTCAATTTTTTATACGCCTCGTTTACATCTTCGTAATATTTATCGTCCTTATGTTTTTTATTCAGGAGCGAGTCAGCCAGGTACATGGCATCGAGGCGCTTGCGCGGTATGAATCGTTCCAGCTCCTTGCGCTTTATATAACCTTTCTCATAATTTTTGAGCGAGTATTCAATAAAATGCTGGGTGAGCGTCAGCTCTGTGTTCAGGATGGCCGCATCGGATGCGGCAGGGCTTAATACATCCTCCAATATATATGCGTCCATGCGGCGCTCCAGCTTTTTATCGTTCAACGATGTATCGTCGGAATAGGCGGTATAGTATTCATGCAGGTTCCAGAAGCCGCGGGCCTGCTCTGTAAGACCGTCGGCCGAAAACCAGGCAAACTGGTAGTTGCGCGCATTGTAAAAGCTGCGCATCCGCCTGATAATGGAGTCGGACGGTTTTTTTTGTTGGATGAATTTTTCGAGGTCGCTGCTATCCATAAACAGATCGCTGTACGCGTTGGATGCGGTAATGCTATGGTCGCGCTTCGTTACTTTTTTTTCCAGCTCCGACTTGGCGCCTTTGCCGTTCCCGCCATTGGCATCTCCGTTGGATGCCGTTCCATTACACGCAATAAACAGGCTGCATATAGCAGCCCAGGTCAATAGTTGTTTCATATAATGTAGATTTTGCAAAAACGATGCCTGCATGAGCCGGCATTTTTACTTCCCCACCGCATTTCCCAACTCTGCTGGCAGGAGTTTTTGTTTTCATAATTTCCCCTTCCCCCCTTACCTTTGCAGCCGATTTTATAGGCCCTGGTACTGTTTAGGGCTCGTTAAAAAGCAATCATTTCTAAAAATCACTTCTGATATGCCAAATATTGGTAAGATCAAACAAATCATTGGTGCGGTAGTGGATGTGCAGTTTGAAGGTAAGCTCCCCGAGATATATAACGCGTTGGAACTGAAAAGACAAAATGGCGAAGTGCTGGTGTTGGAAGCCCAGCAGCACCTGGGCGAGGACAGCGTTCGCTGCATTGCCATGGACGGTACCGAGGGCCTGGTTCGTGGGATGGAGGTAGTTGATACCGGTTCGGCCATCGCCATGCCGGTAGGTGAGGGCATCAAGGGCCGGCTTTTTAACGTAACCGGCGATCCCATCGATGGGTTGCCCGCAGTTTCCAAGGTCAATGGGCGCCCCATTCACAGCAAGCCCCCTGCCTTTGAAAACCTGAGCACGTCTACCGAAATACTGTTCACCGGCATCAAGGTAATTGACCTGATAGAACCCTATGCCAAAGGTGGTAAGATCGGCCTTTTCGGCGGTGCGGGCGTGGGAAAGACCGTGTTGATCCAGGAGTTGATCAATAACATCGCGAAAGCATATTCAGGATTGTCAGTGTTTGCCGGTGTGGGAGAACGTACGCGTGAGGGAAATGACCTGATGCGCGAGATGATCGAGGCAGGCATCATGAAATACGGCGAAGAGTTCAAGCACAGCATGGAAAAAGGCGGATGGGACCTGAGCAAGGTGAGCATGGAAGAACTGAAGGAGTCCAAAGCCACTTTCGTTTTCGGACAAATGAACGAACCCCCCGGCGCCCGTGCACGCGTAGCCCTGAGCGGGTTGACCATTGCAGAATATTACAGGGACGGAGACGGACAGGGACGCGGACGCGACATCCTGTTCTTTGTCGACAACATCTTCCGCTTTACACAAGCCGGCTCAGAAGTATCAGCCCTCCTGGGCCGTATGCCTTCGGCGGTGGGTTACCAGCCAACGCTGGCCACTGAAATGGGATTGATGCAGGAACGCATCACTTCTACCCGCAACGGTTCCATTACCTCTGTACAGGCGGTATATGTACCCGCGGATGACCTTACCGACCCGGCCCCGGCCACTACCTTTGCGCACCTGGACGCAACAACGGTATTGAGCCGTAAGATCGCCGACCTTGGTATTTACCCGGCCGTGGACCCGCTGGATTCCACTTCGCGCATTCTGATGCCGCAGATCGTGGGCGATGCGCACTACGATTGCGCCAACCGCGTAAAACTGATCTTACAGCGCTATAAAGAATTGCAGGACATCATCGCCATCCTTGGACTGGATGAATTGAGCGATGAAGACAAGCAAACCGTTGCCCGCGCAAGGAAAGTGCAGCGCTTCCTTTCGCAGCCCTTCCACGTGGCCGAGGCATTCACGGGATTGAAAGGCGTGCTGGTGCCGATTGAAGAAACCATCCGCGGCTTTAACATGATCATGGATGGAGAAGTAGATGAATATCCCGAAGCGGCTTTCAACCTGGTGGGTAGTATCGACGATGCCATCGAGAAAGGAAAGAAACTATTGGCTCAAGCGCAAGGATAAATCAACAGCGTATGAATCTTGAGATATTAACTCCTGAGCGAAAGCTTTTCAGCGGCGATGTCTACGGCGTGCAACTGCCCGGCGTAACAGGTTTATTCGAAGTATTGGAAAAACACGCCCCGCTGGTAAGCGCGCTTAAAGCAGGAAGGCTGAAAGTGCTGAAAGATAAAAGCAATCACCTGGCTTATTTCGATATCCAAAGCGGGTTTGTAGAAGTAGTGAACAATAAGGTAACTGTGTTGGTAGAAGGCGCAAGACCCATAGAATAATACAAGACCGCATTCCATAAAGGACGGTCCATGATCCTCAAAAAAACTACTCCCATCAACCTCGGTTGGTGGGTTTTTATTCGTATAAATGATTTAATTCAATTGAGGGTCGATGGGGAAGTTGATCATCATTTCATATTCTCCCCCAAGCAGGCGCAGCGAGTCTTTCCAGATTTCATCGGCCTCTTTGTGAAAGATGATTTTGCGGTTAGCCTGTACCGTTAGCCATGACTTTTCTTTCAGTTCATCGCTGAGCTGTCCGCTGCCCCAACCGGAATAACCAATGTAAAAGCGGATGCGCTGCGGATCGATCTCCTTGTTGCGTATGAGGCTGATGGCGGTTTCAAAATCGCCGCCCCAGTAAATGCCATCGGTAATTTCATAACCGCCCGGTATCTGCTCGGGATATTGGTGCAGGAAATGAATGGTATCTATCTGAACGGGACCGCCGTAAAAAACAGGTATGGTAAGGTCTTCGAGACCGCTCACCAATTCATTCAGGGTGTATTCATAGCTTTTGTTCAACACAAAACCAAAGCTGCCCTCTTCCTGGTGTTCGCAAAGGAAAACCACCGTCCGCATAAAATTCGGGTCTTTAAGGAAGGGATCGGCTATCAGCAATATTCCGGGCTCTAACAGGTTCATATTTCTAAATTACTATTTCTGTCTAAATAACAAAAAGATACTGCCGCGGGTCTATGGGTTGTATCGGGCCAGGGCAAACTTATAAACCGTGAAACTGTAAAGTTTATTAACTTCCCCTTCGGTACGCAGGAAAAGCCCCTTTTGGTTTGTGAAACCTTAGTTAAAGTAAAACTATCATATATGGGCGGTTACTGTCACCGCGAGTCTTGAGTAAATTTGCCCCTGATGAAGAAAATTTTCCCCATCATCTTTTTACTGATATCTTTCTCGCTTATCGGTATCATATACATCCAGGTAAACTGGTTGTATACTATGGCGGAAAACAAGCAGGGCGAATTGAATGAGAAGGTGATAGACGCGATGAACATCGTGGGCCAGGAGCTGATAGCACAAAAAAGCTCGCTGCCCAATCTCCGGAACCCCAAAACAAGGCCCGGCTTTTCATGGCCTTCCGATCAGTTCCTGAAAGAGTTGATGCGGCCTTCTACCATCGGCGAAAAATATACTGATTTTGAAGTAGCGGAGAAATTGCAGAAAGCCTTTAATACCGTCGGCCTTCATGATACGCCCTTTGAATTTGCCATTGCTTCCAACTTCAACCTGCTTACATACGAGCTGAAGTCGCGGGGCTTCTTTAAGTTTTTGGAAGATACCGCTTACAACAGCAAGGCCTTCATTTATCCCATCCTGGTGCCCAGCGGCAGCAACTACGAAGGTTTGGTGCCCGATGAGACCATGATCGTGATCGTTCCCAACGTAAAGAAAATAGTGCTGAAGCAGATCAAGTGGATGATCTTCGGCTCGGTGATCTTTACCTTGATGATAGTGGCGGCGTTTTTTGTAACCGTAAGCGCGCTGTTGCGGCAAAAAAAGCTTAGCGCCATCAAAAACGATTTCATCAACAACATGACGCACGAGTTTAAAACACCGTTGGCGACGATCTCGCTGGCTGTAGACGCGCTGCGCAATGAAAAAGTATTGGCCGATAAGGAAAAGACGGAATACTTCAGCGGCATCATCAAGGAAGAGAACAAGCGCATGAACAAGCACGTGGAAACCATTTTGCAATCTGCCTTGCTCGACAGGCAGGAAGTAAAGCTGAACCTGAAGCCGCTGCATGCCCATGCAGTGATCAATGAAGTGCTTGAAAATTTTGAGCTGCAACTGCAAAACAAAAAAGCAAAGGCCGAAGTAAACCTGAATGCGGCCAACGACCTCGTCATGGGCGATGATGTGCATTTTACCAATCTTATTTCCAACCTGGTTGACAATGCCATCAAGTATTCAAAGGAAAACCTGCATATCAAGATCACTACGCACAGTACCAACAGGCATGTTGTCATCCGCATCGAAGACAATGGTATCGGTATGAGCAAGGAAACCCAGCGCCGGATATTTGAAAAGTTTTACAGGGCGCATACCGGCAATATCCACAATGTAAAAGGCTTCGGCCTTGGACTGAGCTATGTAAAGACCATGGTGGATGCGCACAATGGCAAGATAAAGGTAGACAGCACGCTAGGCAAGGGAACTGCTTTTACCATTGAAATGCCGTTGGCGAAAGAGAAGGCAATGGCTTAATCTTCACTCCAGATAAGACATCCATCGCCATAGCTTAAAAACCTGAAATCATGCTGCAGGGCATAGTCATATATTGCTTTCCATCCTGGCCCCGCTATAGCGGCCACTAATAATAATAGAGTCGATTGCGGTTGATGAAAATTGGTCACAAGAATATCGGCCAGTTGCAGCTTGTAACCAGGCACAATTAGCAATTGCGTTTTAGCGGTAAGCTCCGTTACTTTATGGCCGCGCATCCATTGCAGCAATGCATGCAATGCTTTTTCCGGTGATATGCCGGCGATGGATAGCTGATACGCCTCCCATTGCTGCAGTGAAAGTTCAGCCGGTTGTAATTGTGGATCGTGAATGACCTTTACGCCGAGCCAGTGCAGGCTTTCGATGGTGCGCAATGAGGTAGTGCCTACGGCGATAACCTTTTTATCGATGTATTGTAATATGGATTCGATGGTGCTGCTATTGACGTGTATAAATTCCGCGTGCATCTCGTGTTCGGCAATGGTATCTGTTTTTACGGGCTTGAATGTTCCGGCGCCTACATGCAGCGTAACATATGCTTGTTGAATATTTTTTTCTTTCAGTTGATGCAAAACTTCATGCGTGAAGTGAAGTCCGGCGGTGGGTGCTGCCACTGATCCATCGGCGTGCGCATATACGGTTTGATAGCGGTCTTTGTCATTGATGTCCGGCTCGCGTTTTATGTAAGGCGGCAGGGGGATCAGTCCTGCGTCATGCAATACGGTAGCAAAAGACAGCTGCGCCGGCGTCCAGCTGAATTCAATGATAAAGCTATCGGGCCTTCTTTCCATGATGGAAGCCGTAAGTAATATGTTGGAACTTCCTGTTTTCAGCGCTTTGTGCAATTGCATGCCATGTTTCCATTTGGAAGCGCCGCCGATCATGCACTTCCACCAAACAGAGCCTTGTTGCAGCATGGCAGTGGTAATGTCCTTGTATCGTTCGTGCGGTTCCAGGCAAAAGATCTCGATTACACCGCCGGTTGATTTTTGAAACAATACTCTTGCCTCGATCACTTTCGTATCGTTGAATATCATTAGCGATCCCGGTGGCAGCTCGCTGGCAATGTTTCGATAAATGGTTTCTGAAATGTTCCCTTGTTTGTACACCAACAGTTTGGACGCGTCGCGTTGAGGAAGCGGGTGCGTGGCTATGCGTTCTGCTGGTAAATGGTAAGTATAATCGGCAATGCGAATGGAAGATGGATGCATGACAACTAACTGTTGTACTATTTAATAAGATGCAAGTTAGCGAATTGCTTTAGGCACCACCAATTTCAACCCGCTCCATATATTGCTTACCGCGCAAACTTTCACGTCTACCAGGTCATGCTTCAATGCGTAGTTGCGTATCACATCTTCGGTTACATCGGTAGCAATGCCTGCTGATTTTTTATACCACGATACCCAGATGATGATGTTGCGGTTCTTTTTTATCAGCGGTTCCAGTTTTTTCATTGCAGCCTGGAACTGCTTGTTGGATGTGACGAAAAGATGCACCAGGTCAGCTGTTTCCTTAGCTCCAATGACCTGGCCCGAAACGTCGGTTTCCAATAGTTGGAAATAGTCGGAAGGGGCATTAACAGGAAGGAGTTTTGTGTTTGGCGTAATGCCCAGTTTCTTTATAACCGGTGTACCGGAATATCCTGTTGGGGGCATATGGTTATTGGTTAATCCACAGCTTATCCACTGCAATCCACAGTTAACTCACCGGCTATATGCGCCTTTTTATTCGACAAACCCCGGCAATACAGTGTGGAAGCGACTTTCAGGGCAAGGCTATCTGTGGAAAAATTAAATTTTTCAAATTTTATATGTGAAGTGGTAAAAAGTGTTATTTTGTGTTGATTTTTATTTGATGGGTGTAATTCATTGTAAATGACCGGTTTTCTAGGTGAATATGAGGCCACGCTCGACGCGAAAAATCGGTTCCTGCTACCGGCTGGCTTTAAAAAACAACTGCCGGAAGAAGGGAGCACTGTATTCATTATTAACCGGGGATTTGAAAAATGCCTTACCCTGTACCCCTTGAAGAACTGGGACCCTATATACGCTAACCTTAGCAAGCTGAACGATTTTGACCCGAAAGTTCGGGAATTCAGGAGATACTTCCTGAACGGGGCCACCCAGCTGGAGCTGGACAGTGCAGGGAGATTGCTGGTGCCCCCCAACCTAAAATCGTATGCGGGACTGGATAGAGACATCGTTTTGGCCGCTGCCGTAAACAAAATTGAAATCTGGGATAAAGGTAAGTACCAACAGTTCTTTGACTCATTTTCACCGGAAACTTTCAGCAGCCTGGCTGAACAGGTAATGACTGGCGTGGATAATGCGGTAAAAAGAAACGAGCAGTAAATGAAGTTCCATGAAAAAACAGGACAACCACACCTCTTCACCCGATCCCGGACCAGGAGGAGGCTATCACATTCCTGTTTTACTAAAGGAATCCATCGACGCGCTTGCTATCAATGAAAGCGGCATTTATGTCGACTGCACCTTTGGAGGCGGAGGCCATAGCCGAGAAATACTCGGATACCTCGGCCCGCAGGGAAGGCTGGTTGCTTTTGACCAGGACGCAGACGCAAGGCAAAATGTGCCCGACGACGAACGCGTGATCTTTGTGCCGCATAATTTCAGGCACCTTCAACGCTTCCTGCGATTGCACCGCATATCATCGGTCGATGGCATACTCGCCGACCTCGGCGTAAGCAGCCACCAGTTCGATGAAGCAGGCCGCGGTTTTTCCACCCGTTTTGATGCAGCGCTGGACATGCGCATGGACCAGCGGCAGGACCTTACCGCCGCACAAGTGCTGAGCGATTACTCGGAACAACGACTGCACAAAATGTTCGAGCAGTATGGCGAGGTAACCAATGCAAAAACACTGGCCCGCACCATCGTACAGGCAAGACAAACCGTTCCGCTCAAAACCATCGACAATTTCAAGCAGGCTGTCAGTTCCGCGGTGAAAGGGAACCCTAACAAGTACTTTGCCCAGGTATTCCAGGCGCTGCGCATCGAAGTGAATGATGAATTCGGAGCATTGAAAGAAATGCTGCAGCAAACCCCTTCCGTATTAAAAACCGGCGGAAGAATAGCCGTTATCACCTTTCATTCCCTGGAAGACAGGATCGTCAAAATTTTTTTCAAGAAAGGCAGTTTCGAAGAAGAAGAGACCTACGACCCATTTGGAAAAAGTACAGCCCGGCCGCCCTTGCAGGCCGTTACCAAAAAACCCCTTTTACCAACACCTGAAGAAATCAAACACAATCCCCGCTCCCGCAGTGCAAAACTGAGGGTGGCGGAAAAAGTATAACAATAGCCGAAGCCGCGAGGTTCATGTCTGAGAACACCACGATAAAAGAAATCAAAAGAGACTGGAAGCGATTGCTGAGCTACCAGTGGATCGTAAAGAACGTTCCGTTCTTTTTGTTCCTGGCAGTGCTGACCGTGATATACATATATAATGGTCACTACGCCGATAAAACCATTCGCAACATCAACAAGGTGAGCCGTGAGCTAAAGGAATTGCAATACGAATATAAAACGCTCAAAAGCGAAGTCATGTTCCGCAGCAAGCAAAGTGAACTCGCAAAAGCTGTAGAGCCATTAGGATTAAAAGAACTGACCAGTCCACCGGTGGTTTTAATAGACAGTGCGGTTGATAGGTGAATAGGTCATTAAGTCATTAAGTCAATAGGTCATTAGGATGAGAGCGATATATCAATGGAGGTAAAACGCGACATATTATGGAGAGTGTACCTGTGCTTCCTGGGCATAGTGGTGTTCAGCCTGCTGGTGCTTGGGCGCGCCATATACATCCAGCAGGTGCAGGGCGAGTACTGGGTGGCCGTAAGCGATAGCCTTCGCCAGAAATTCGTGGAAACCGATGCGGAACGCGGTACCATCTTCAGCGAAGACGGTAACATGCTCAGCACTTCCATCCCTTATTTCGACATCTATATCGATTTTGGCGCAGACGGCCTGCGCGAAAAAGAAGGCAAGCGCTTCAAGGACAATGTTGATTCGCTGTCGATCGCACTGGCCAATTATTTCAAGGACAAATCATCGAAAGAGTATAAAAGAGCATTGCAGAAAGGCTACCGCGAAAGAGACAGGTATTATTTATTGAAAAAGAACATATCCTTCGAACAATACAAAGTGCTGCGCAATTTTCCGCTCGTGAAACAGGGCAGGAACAAGAGCGGGTTCATTGCCGAAGTAAAAAGCAAAAGGCTCAATCCGTTCGGGCTGCTGGCCAACCGCACCATCGGGCTGGCGCGCGCCAATGCACAGAACGTGGGCATCGAAAGAACATACGATTCCTTGTTGAAAGGCGAATCGGGCAAAAAGCTGGTAAGGTTCGTGGGCGCCGGAGCTTACATTCCCGTTGAAGGCTATGAAATAGAGCCGAAGAATGGCAAGGACATCGTAACCACCATCGACGTAAACATCCAGGACATTGCAGAAAACGCTTTGCTGAAAATGATGGAATCGAATCAGGCGGCACACGGCACCTGCATCGTAATGGAAGTAAAAACCGGCAAGATCAAGGCCATTGCCAACCTGGGCAGGCTTCCCGATGGCAGTTATTGGGAAGATCTGAACTATGCCATCCGCGCCTCAGAGCCCGGATCAACATTCAAGCTCGCAACCATGATAGCGTTGCTGGAAGATAAATACGTATCCCTCGACAACCATGTAAACCTCGAAGGCGGCACCTGGAAAGTTTACAGGCGCACCGTTTATGACAGTGAAAGGCATGGATTGAACGAAGTGACCATCAAACAGGCATTCGAACACAGTTCCAACGTAGGAATGGCAAAACTGGCCTGTGCTTACTACACAAAGAAACCAGAACAGTTCATCGCTCATCTCAAAAAGTTGCGGCTTGATCAACCCTCGGGCATTGACCTGCTCGGCGAAACCCGTCCTATCATTAAAAACCCGGCATCCAGGACATGGAGTGCGACCACCCTGCCCTGGATGTCATTCGGGTATGAAGTATTGGTGAGCCCATTGCAAACCCTCATGCTGTACAATGCAGTAGCAAACAATGGAAAAATGATGCGGCCTTACCTCGTGAAGGAGGTACACCAGGGCGGTGTGCTCATAGAAAAGAAAGAGCCCCAGGTGCTCGAGGAATCCATTTGCAGCGAGGCTACCCTGAAGCAATTGAAAGCATGTTTGGAAGGAGTTTTAACAGATGGCACCGGTAAAAGCCTGCTCTCCACCGATTACAGCATCGCAGGAAAAACAGGAACCGCATTAGTGGCCAACGGCAGCAGGGGTTATGCGGACCATATTTACCAGTCATCGTTCGCGGGATATTTTCCTGCCAACGACCCGCAATACTCCTGCATTGTAGTAATAAAGAACAAACCCTTTGCAAGAAAATATTATGGCGCATTGGTAGCGGGCCCCGTGTTCAGGGAAGTGGCAGATAAGCTGATGGCCTTAAGCGCAGATAAAAACGAAATGCTGGTTGCAAAGAACCCGGTGGTAAAACCTGATAGCAGCACCTATTACTATGCCGGCTATACGCCAGCTGTAAAAGAAGTGTTCAACACGCTGCGATACGGTTATTATGATTCCGCGGGCAGCCACGAGTGGAGCAGGGTATACACATATAATTATAAACCGGTGCTCGGCAAGCAAGCCATCACAAAGCAGGTAATGCCCGATTTGACGGGAATGGGATTGAAGGACGCGCTGTACCTGCTGGAAAACATGAACATGAAAGTAATGGTGAAAGGAAAAGGAAGAGTGATCCGCCAGTCGGTAGAAGCCGGCCTTCCCTATTCCAAAACCCAGCCGATAGTACTCGAACTGAATTAATGCCGCTGTTACAGGACATATTGTATAAAGTGCCCATCAGGTCTGTTCATGGCAGTCTTGACATTGATATTGCCAACCTGCAAATGGATTCAAGGAAAGTGGGAAAGGGATCGGCCTTCATCGCCATCAGGGGCGTTGCTATGGACGGCCATCAATTTATTGCTCAGGTGGTTGAGGCGGGAGCGGCCGCGGTGATCTGTGAAACCATGCCGGCATCGCAAAACGAAGGCACTACTTATGTGCAGGTGGATAATTCGGCGTTGGCGGCGGCATACATGGCGCATAATTTTTACGGCCAGCCTTCTGAAAAACTGAAACTGGTAGGTGTTACAGGCACCAACGGAAAAACCACGATTGCAACGCTGCTCTTTAAACTGTTCTCGGCGCTGGGATATACCTGCGGGCTCATAAGCACGGTGCAAAATCAAATAGGCAATACCGTGGTGCCGGCCACGCATACCACTCCCGACGCTATTAACCTGAATGCATTGCTGAGGCAGATGCTGGACGCAGGATGCACGCACGTGTTCATGGAAAGCAGCTCGCACGCTATTCACCAGCACCGCATCACCGGGTTGAAATACGCAGGCGGCATTTTCAGCAACATTACGCACGACCACCTGGACTATCATAAAACATTCGACGAATACATACGCATTAAAAAATTGTTCTTTGACTGGCTGCCCTCCGATGCATTCGCCATTTCCAATGCCGATGATAAACGCGGCGCCGTAATGCTGCAGAATACCCATGCAAAAAAATATTTCTACAGCCTGCGCACGCTGGCAGATTTCAAAGGGAAAATATTGGAGAACAGCCTTACGGGACTGATAATGACCATCAACGAGCAGGAAGTGCATTTCAGGCTTATAGGCGAGTTCAATGCATACAACCTGCTGGCCGTATACGGCTCAGCTGTTTCGCTCGGAGAAGACAAGCACGAAGTGTTGCGGCACATGAGCGTGTTGACAGGCGCGGAAGGAAGGTTCGATTACGTGGTATCACCGGCGGAAAAAGTAATTGGCATTGTCGATTATGCACACACGCCCGATGCATTGCTGAATGTGCTTGCCACCATTAAGAATTTGCGCAGAGGGCACGAGCAAATAATTACGGTAGTAGGTTGCGGCGGCGACCGCGATAAAACCAAAAGACCGGTGATGGGAGCGGTGGCCTGCGAACACAGCGACCGTGTGATCTTCACTTCCGACAACCCGAGAAGCGAAGACCCCGCGGACATTATCCGCGACATGGAGGCGGGATTGGATTCAGCGGCCAAAAGAAAATTCATTTCCATACCCGACCGCAAAGAAGCCATTAAAACCGCGGTGAGCATGGCAAAGCAGCGAGACATTGTGCTGGTGGCAGGCAAAGGGCATGAAAAATACCAGGAGGTAAAAGGAGTAAAAAATCATTTTGACGACAAAGAAGTTTTGAACGAGATGTTTGAGCTGTTAGGGAAATAAGTCATTAAGTCAATAGGTCATTAAGTCATTGACTCATGACCTGACCCAATGACCCTACCAATTGACCTTTAACGACAACAAGCAATATGCTGTATCATCTTTTCGAATGGTTGCGCGCAATAGAAGTTAAAGTGCCGGGCGGGGCATTGTTCCTGTTCATCACTTTCAGGGTATTGCTTGCGGTGCTGTTGTCGCTGATCATTACAACCGTGTTCGGCAAAAGGCTGATCAACTACCTGCGCCGCAAACAGGTGGGCGAAAGCGTGCGTGACCTCGGATTGGCAGGCGAGCAACAAAAGAAAGGCACGCCTACCATGGGTGGCATCATCATACTGCTGGCGATATTGATCCCGACCTTATTGCTCGCCGACCTGGGCAAAGCCTATATACGGCTGATGATATTCGCTACCATCTGGCTGGGCATTATCGGTTTCATCGATGATTACCTGAAGCTGCGCGCCAAACGGCTCGCGCAGGAGCAGGGAATACCTTACCGCAAAGGCGACAAGGACGGGCTGGCGGGATGGTTCAAAGTGCTGGGACAATTGGTGCTGGGCATAGTGGTGGCCACAACATTATTGTTCAACGAAAATGCAAGCGTTTACCGCGAATACCTCGGTCAAAATCCGCCGGCGAAAGACACGATCACTGTAAAATGGAACAACACGGAAAGGGTATTTGTAAAAGCACAGGAACCCATTACAACCATACCGTTTGTAAAAACGCATGAGTTCAACTATTCGAAGTTGCTGCCTACCGCTATTCGCGGGTTAACGTGGATACTGTACATCATCATCGTGATATTTATCATCATCGCTGTATCCAATGGCGCTAACATAACGGATGGACTGGATGGGCAGGCGACGGGCGTTTCCGCCATCATCGGTGTGTGCCTAGGCGTATTTGCGTATGCGAGCGGCGACCTAAGGCTTGCAGACTATCTAAATATTATGTACATCCCCAACCTGGGCGAGCTGTCTATTTTCATCGGGGCTATGATTGGAGCCTGCGTCGGATTTCTTTGGTATAATTCGTACCCTGCCCAGGTATTCATGGGCGATACCGGCAGTTTATCACTCGGAGGTATCATTGCTGCTTTGGCCATCATTGTGCGTAAGGAATTATTGATACCGATTTTCTGCGGTGTATTTCTTGTGGAAAATTTAAGCGTTGTTATACAGGTTACTTATTTCAAATACACTAAGAAAAAGTATGGTGAAGGCAGAAGGATATTTTTGATGAGCCCTTTGCATCATCATTATCAAAAATTGGGCTATCATGAAAGTAAAATTGTGACAAGATTCTGGATTGTGACCATTTTGTGCGTAGTGTTTTCGATCGTAACCCTTAAGATACGCTGATCTGTTTTTCCTTTGCGGACAACTAATTAGTGAAAAACCAACTCCGGGGAAGCTCTTCGGACCGTCCAAACTCCAATTTCAGAAAAACCGGCTTGAAGTAATTGTGGTGCAGTAAAAATTTTCATGCTCTTGAAGAACCATTCAATCCGTATGGTACCTGGGATTTGAAATCTGGGATCGATAGGCAATCTCAAAACTGAAATCTCAACTCAAATTTCAAATCGATGAATAGGTTAGTAATTCTGGGAGGAGGAGAGAGCGGTATAGGCGCCGCCATACTGGGGCGCGCTAAGGGCTATGATGTGTTTCTTTCCGATGGAAGTTCTTTGAAGGAACAGTACAAGCTGGAGCTGCAGGAGCATGGCATCGCATTCGAAGAAGGCGGCCATACCGATGCAGTGCTGCAGGCCGACGAAGTAATGAAAAGCCCGGGCATTCCTGAAAAAAATGAAACCGTAAAAAAGATCAGGTCAAAAGGAATTCCCGTGATCAGTGAAATAGAACTGGCCTACCGGCACAAACAGGACAGCAGGATCATCGCCATTACCGGCAGCAATGGAAAAACCACCACCACTGCACTAACGCACCACATCTGCAAACACGCAGGACTGGATGCGGCGCTGGTCGGCAACATCGGTTATTCATTCGCAAGGCAGGTGGCAGAAGATCCCAAACCCTGGTATGTGGCCGAGATCAGCAGTTTCCAGTTGGATGACATTCACGAATTCAGGCCGGACGTTGCCATTCTGACAAACATTACAGAGGACCATCTTGACAGGTACGAGTACAAATTCGAGAACTATATCCGGAGTAAGTTCCGCATCACTATGAACCAAACGGAGAAAGACCATCTCATTTATTGCGAAGACGACCCGGTGACCATGCAATACATACACCGGTTTACAACCAAACCTAACCTTTTACCATTCACTATGAGACATGAACTGAAAAACGGTGCTTACATACAAAACGGGCAAATGACCATAACGACCGGCGATGAGAAAATGCAGATGAGCATTTATGACTTTGCGATCAAAGGAAAACACAATCAATACAATACCATGGCAGCAGGATTGGCGGCGTCGGTGATAGGATTGCGCAAGAACAAGATCCGCGATGCCATCCAGAGCTTCGAAAGCCTGGAACACAGGATGGAACCGGTATTGCCGGTGCGCGGCGTGGAATTTATCAATGACAGCAAGGCAACCAATGTAAACAGCACCTGGTATGCGTTGGAAAGCATGGAAAAGCCAACCATACTCATATTGGGTGGAATAGACAAAGGCAATGATTATTCGCTCATCCGCGACCTGGTGCGCGAAAAGGTAAAGGCCATCGTTTGCCTGGGCGTTGACAACAGGAAAATACATGACGCTTTTAAAAACGACGTGGCCGTAATAGTGAACACAGGCAGCGCCCGCGAAGCGGTGCATACAGCCTTCCGCCTCGCCAGCAAAGGCGATATAGTATTGTTAAGCCCTGCCTGCGCAAGCTTCGACCTGTTTAAAAATTATGAAGACAGGGGCCAGCAGTTCAAGCAGGCAGTGAGGGAATTATAAAAAGTCAATAAGTCATTGGGTCATTAAGTCATTGACCCACTGACCTAATGACTATATGACCAAATGACTCAATAACTCAATGACTGAGAATATCACAATAGAACAACCATCTTTAAAAAACCTTGGACAGCGCGCCAAAGGCGATAAGGTTATCTGGGCCATTGTAATACTATTGGGCCTGGTATCGTTGCTGGCTGTATATAGCTCTACAGGGCTGCTGGCCTATAAAATGAACCGCGGCAATACTGAAGTGTACCTGTTCAAGCAAGCCGTGTTCATATCGCTGGGCATTGCGGTGATCTATTTCATGCACCGCGTGAACTATACTTTTTATTCGCGGCTGGCCGTGATATTGTTCCTGGTTTCGATACCATTATTATTGTATACATTATTTTATGGCGTAACCCTCAACGAAGGCAGCCGCTGGATCCGCGTACCCGTCATCAATCTTACATTTCAAACATCGGACCTTGCCAAGCTTGCGCTGTTCATGTACGTTAGCCGCCAGCTTAGCCGCAGGCAACTGCATGTGAATGATTTGAAAAAAGGTTTTCTGCCGGTGATCATTCCTGTTTGTATCATCTGCCTGCTGATAGCCCCCGCCAACCTTTCAACAGCCGTGCTGCTGGCCGCCAGCTGCATGATGCTGATGTTTATCGGGAGGATCAGGGCAAAGTTCTTACTGGTAACCATCGGCGTGGCACTGCTGCCGGTGCTGATACTGGTAACCATCGCCATGGCGTATTACGACAAGCAGGAACAAAAATGCAAAGAGCTCCCGTCCATATTGCAGGAATCGAGAATACCCACGTGGATCAAGCGCGTGCAAACATTCATGTATGCGTCGAAAGACATAGACAAGGATGATAACTACCAGGTGAACCAGGCCAAGATCGGCATCGCCAAGGGCGGATGGTTTGGAGCGGGCCCGGGCAACAGCGAGTCGCGGAATTTTTTACCGCATCCTTATTCCGATTTCATCTATGCCATCATCATAGAAGAATATGGGCTGATAGGAGGCGCCTGCCTGGTGTTCATTTATTTATTGTTCTTATTCCGAAGTATCAGGTTGTTCCGCAAATGTCCTTATGCATTCGGGGCTTTCCTGGCACTGGGTTTAAGCTTTACGCTGGTGATACAGGCACTGACGAACATGGCGGTAAACGTGAACCTCTTCCCGGTCACCGGCGTAACGCTGCCACTGGTGAGCATGGGCGGAAGTTCGTTCTTGTTTACTTGCGTGTCAATAGGCATCATCCTAAGCGTCGCAAGGAACGTGGAGCAGTTAGAAGGGAAAAGTCAGTAGCAATTAGAACAAATGCAAAACAAGAAGATCATAATAGCAGGTGGCGGTACAGGTGGGCATATTTTTCCGGCAATAGCCATTGCCAATGCGCTGAAGAAGGCAGATCCCGCAATAGAGCTGTTGTTCGTAGGCGCGAAAGGAAAAATGGAAATGGAAAAAATACCACAAGCGGGTTATGCAATAAAAGGCCTGGACATAGCAGGATTCAATCGCAGTTCTTTGATCAAAAATTTTTCACTGCCCTTCAAGCTGCTGAAAAGTTTTTTCCAGGTACGGCAGATCATCAACGATTTCAGGCCGGACGCGGTGGTGGGCGTGGGAGGATATTCCAGCTTCCCTGTGTTGAAATATGCACAGGTAAAAAATATTCCCAGCTTCATCCACGAATCCAATTCGTTCGCCGGTAAGTCGAATGTGCTGTTGGGCAAGAAAGCAACGAAGGTGTTTGTGGCAAGCGAAGGGATGGAAAAATTCTTCCCTGCTGCCACCATCATCATCACAGGCAACCCGGTGCGCTCGTCCATAGTGCAAGGCAGGCTGAGCAGGGAAGAAGGCGCGCGCTTTTTTGGGTTGGACCCCGCAAAAAAGATCATTCTTGCCACGGGCGGAAGCCTCGGCGCCAAAGGCATTAATGAAGCAATCGGTGAACAGGCGGAAATGTTCGGTTCAAATGATGTGCAGCTGATCTGGCAAACGGGTAAACCATTTGCGGCACAGGCGGCAAAAATTGCGGAAGAGCAACGTAACATCTGGACCGATGCCTTCATAACCGAAATGGAAAAAGCATATGCGGCGGCAGACATAGTGATATCGAGAGCAGGGGCAATGGCAATCGCAGAATTGTGCGTAGTGCAAAAGCCGGTGATCTTCGTGCCCTATCCATTTGCGGCCGAAGACCATCAAACCGCCAATGCAAAGGCGCTGGAACAAAAGCATGCGGGCATCATGATAAAGGACAGCGAAGCGAAACAAAGCCTGGTGCAGGCGGCCATCGCACTGGCAAAGGACGAAGCCAGGCAGCAGGAATTAAAGAACAATATCGCGAAGCTGGCCATTAGCAACGCGGATGAGCGGATTGCAGCGGAGATATTAAACATTATTAAATAATTATTAATTAATAATTATTGAATGATCTGAAGACCATACAAAAAATCTATTTCATCGGCATCGGCGGCATTGGCATGAGCGCACTGGCAAGATATTTTAAAACGCAGGGCAAGGACGTGAGCGGTTACGATCGCAGCGAAACCACGCTGACCAAACAACTGGCAGAGGAAGGAATACCGGTGCATTACCAGGAGGACCTGGACAAAGCGCCTAAAGATGCGGGCATGGTGGTATACACGCCGGCAATTCCCGCAGACCATGCTGAGTTGGTATTCTATCAACAAAACAACTACCCGCTCTTCAAGCGCAGCGATGTGCTGGGACTGATCACAAAACACTCATTCAATATCTGCGTGGCAGGCACGCATGGAAAAACCACCATCTCTACCATGATAGCGCACATCCTTCGCCATAGCGGCTTCGGATGCAACGCCTTCCTCGGTGGAATATCCGTGAACTACGATACCAATTTCTGGAGCCATAGCAACGACGTATGCGTGGTGGAGGCAGATGAATACGACAGAAGCTTTTTGAAATTAAGTCCCGACATAGCCATCATTACGGCGATGGACGCAGACCACCTGGACATTTACGGAACGGAAACCGCCATGGAGGACGCATTCATTGAATTTGCAGGCAAGCTGAAACCCGGCGGGTTACTATTGAGCAAATTCGGAATGAAACGTTCCAGCGAGCTGCATGCCCCCGATCACCGAACCTACAGCGTGCAAAACGACAGCGCCGACGTGTATGGAACTAATATCAGGCTGCGCAACGGAAGCTACGAGTTCGACTGGATGATGAAAGACTATATGATCGACAACGTGGAGCTGAACATGGGGGGCATGCACAACGTAGAGAACAGCATTGCGGCCATTGCCGTTGCCCGGCGCCTGCAGATTGCGCCGGAAAAGATCAAAGCGGCGATGGCCGATTTCAAAGGCGTGAAACGCAGGTTTGAATACATCATTCAATCGAAAGAGCTGGTGTTCATAGACGATTATGCGCACCACCCCGAAGAGCTGAGGGCATTGATAACAGGCGCAAAGGCATTGTTCAGCGGTAAGCGGTGCACCGTGGTGTTTCAACCGCACCTGTACAGCCGCACAAAGGACCTTGCCGATGAATTTGCAAAGGTGCTGGACCTGGCCGATGAAGTAATACTGCTGCCCATTTATCCCGCAAGGGAATTGCCGATAGAAGGCGTGAGCAGCAGGATGATCATGGACAGGATGTATAACGATAATGCACACCTGATGGGTAAAGATGAATTAATGAGCTGGATGAACACGCATGAAGTGGAATTGTTCATTACGGCGGGCGCCGGCGACATCGACACGTTGGTGGAACCGCTAAAAAAGATCTTGCAAATGAGCTGAGCGAATTGCGTGCGGGAGATATCACCTGCACGCCTTGTACCCGTCTGACGGTTCCCCAAGCCGTTGGGCGGGTCTCTCAGGGAATGAATACATCATGAACTGGAAGAAAAAAATATGGAAGATCGTGCTGCTTGCCTGCTGGTGCCTGGCAGGTACGGGACTGGTTGCGCTGCTCATTGCCGCTGTTAGTAAAAAGCGGGAAGAAACCTGCAAGGGTTACGACATCAGCATCCACGGCGCCAGCGAACAACTGTTCCTGGAAAAATCCGACATACTGGAGATGATACCGGCACATACTGTTCAGGGCATGCCCGCATCCTCGCTCGACCTGCGTACAATGGAAGCAAGGCTCGAGCGCCATGCATGGGTCCGCGAAGCGCAATTGTTCATTGACAACAACAATATATTAAAAATAAGAGTGGAGGAAAGAGAACCGGTGGCCAGGATATTTACCGTTGCGGGAAACAGTTTTTACATCGATAGCGCCTGTGAACGTTTACCCCTGACCGAAAAAATAGCCGTGCGATTGCCCGTGTTTACAGGATTTCCTTCAGATGGACCGCGCATGAGCAAGCCCGATAAAGCGCTGATGCGGCAGGTAAGGGACATGAGCGTTTTCATCAGCAGCCAGCCGTTTTGGTCGGCGCAAATTGCACAGGCAGACATTACGCCCCAGCGCAATTTTGAAATGGTGCCCACGGTCGGCAATCACATCATTGAATTCGGGGATGGTACCGATATAGAAGCGAAGTTCCGCCGTTTGTTCCTGTTTTACCAGCAGGTATTGAGCAAGAGCGGATTGAATGGGTATGAGCGCGTGAATGTGCAGTTTGCAAGACAAGTGATCGGCAAGAAAAGCGAAACGCGGTTGTCGAAGTACGATTCGCTGATGGCGGTAAAAAAAATACAGCAGCTCATCATTGCAGCGCAACGCATGCAGCCTGACACATTGCGCGCCAATGTAAAGCCGCTGGAAACAAACACCATTTCGGAACAACAACTGAAGAATTACGACCTGGTGCCCGACACCACCGGTGGAAGAAATAATTAATGATTAATAATTAATAATTAATAATAACGCTCAAATGAATAACGAACAACCCATCATCGTAGGTCTCGATATAGGCACCACCAAAATTGCCGCCATCGCAGGTCGCAAGAACGAGTACGGTAAGCTGGAGATACTCGGTTTTGGCCGTGCAAACTCCAATGGGGTAAAGCATGGACAGGTGCTTAATATTGATGAAACCATCAAAGCCATCAGGATGGCTTTGGACAACTGCTATGCCTCCAATCCTAACCTGGAGATCAACGAAGTGTACGTGGGTATTGCAGGCCATCACATCAAAAGCCTGCAAACAAGGGGTGATATCGTGCGGCAGGAAACGCACGACGAGATCACTCAGCGCGAGATCGACCAACTGGTGGCCGATCAATACAAAACATACATTCCCGCCGGCGACCAGATCATCGATGTAATACCGCAGGAATTTACCGTGGATAATTTCCAGAATATCCCAAACCCCATCGGTTATGGCGGCGTGAAGGTGGGCGCCAACTTCCACATCATTACAGGCGATAAGAATGCCATCCGCAACATCAACCGCGCGGTAGAAAAAAGCGGGCTGCATACCAAGGACCTGGTATTGCAACCACTCGCTTCTGCATCGGCGGTCATGGGCACGGAAGATTTAGAAGCAGGCGTTGCCATTGTAGACATCGGCGGCGGCACTACCGACCTGGCCGTATTTTACGAAGGCATCCTGAAGCACACAGCGGTGATACCATTCGGCGGCGAGAACATCACCAATGATATTAAAACCGGCTTGGGTGTTTTGAAAACCCAGGCCGAGCAAATGAAAGTGCAATTCGGTTCGGCACTGGCCAATGAAACCAAGACCAATGCGTGGATCACTATTCCCGGCTTGCGCGGAATGCCGGCCAAGGAGATCAGCGTGAAAAATCTTTCGAATATCATCCAGGCAAGGATGAGCGAGATCCTGGACTTTGTTACCTATCACCTGAAGCAGGTAGGGCTGGATAACAAAATGCTGAATGGAGGCATTGTGCTCACGGGCGGAGGCTCGCAATTGAAACACCTGATACAGTTGACTGAGTACGTAACCGGCCTCAATGCAAGGATCGGTTATCCTAATGAACACCTGGCCGCGGGCCATATCGACGAACTGGCCAAGCCGGTGTACTCCACCTGTATCGGCCTTATTTTAAAAGGATATGATGATTATGAGCACGACCGCAAGCAATTTGAGATAAGGTATGCGCAAATGCAGATACCGAAAACATTGCAGAAGGAAGAAACGGTGGAAGTGCCGGTGGAAGAAGACGTGAGCGTTGCACAACGCAAAAGGCGACTGGGCATCGGCAACTTCTGGGGTAAGTTCAAGGACAACCTGATCGACCTGTTCAAAGAAGAAGAGGACAAGGCGTTCTAACAGGCTACCTTATCCTGGAACCATTATCTGTGCATCCACCAATCCTATGAAATCTGTGCTATAAAAAATGTATACATATTAACCCATATATCTATGATTCATTTTGATCTACCGAAGGAGAAATCATCGATCATAAAGGTGATCGGTGTAGGTGGTGGCGGCAGCAATGCGGTTAACTACATGTACAGCCTGAACATCGAGGGCGTGAATTTCATCATCTGCAATACTGACGCGCAGGCCATTGCGCTGAGCAAGGTGCCCAACAAGGTACAATTGGGACCGCACCTTACGCAGGGTCTTGGGGCGGGAGCCAATCCCGATATCGGTCGGCAGGCTACCGAGGAGTCGCTGGAAGAAATACGCCGCATCCTTGAAGTGAATACCAAAATGGTTTTCATTACCGCGGGCATGGGCGGCGGAACGGGAACGGGCGGTGCGCCCATCATAGCCAGGATCTGCAAGGACCTGGGCATCCTGACGGTAGGCATAGTCACTACTCCCTTCGGTTACGAGGGTAAGAAGCGGCAGTTGCAGGCAGAGGAGGGCATTAGAATGCTGAAACAGTATGTGGATACGCTTCTGGTCATCAGCAACGATAAGCTGCGGCACCAGTACGGCAACCTCAAAATGAAAGAGGCCTTTGCCAAGGCTGACAACGTGCTGGCCACCGCGGCCAAGTGTATCACGGATGTTATCAATAGCACGGGCCAGATCAACGTAGACTTTGCGGACGTTTGCACCGTCATGCGCAGCGGAGGGGTAGCCATACTGGGAAGCGCCAGCGTATCGGGCGAGCACCGCGCACAAAAGGCTATCGAGGAAGCATTGAACTCACCCTTGCTCAACGACAACGACATACGGGGGGCAAAATGGATCCTTATCAACATCAATTCGGCCGAAGGCGAGCACGAGTTTACCATGGATGAGGTCGACATCATCCAGAATTACCTGATCGCCCAGGCAGGCGAGCATACGGATGTAATACTGGGATTGGGCTACGATAATGCACTGGACGCCAACATCGGCATCACACTCATTGCCACCGGTTTCGAGCACAAAGATCCCTTTACTATAAAGGAAGAAAAGAAGCCGGAACCTAAAAAAGAAGAGAAGGTGGTAATGACGCTCGGCGTTTCCGGCGAAGAAAAGAAACTGTACAACCAGCCCGCCCTGCAGTTCGAGGAGCGGAAGAACAAAATGGCACCCGTGGTAGACAACCCGCTTCCAAAGGAGCTGGCGCCGACAATAATGGAGCTGGAAGAAAAAAAATCGCCGCTTGTGACTTTTACGAGTGCTGAGACTGGTAAATTTACTGTGGAAAAAAAGGAAGAGCCCGAGAAAATCGAGTTAATATATTCGCCCATCATCTCTGAAATTCTTTCCAACGATCAAGATAGTAAGTCCCCTTCGCACGGGGGCGCAAAAGATTCTCCCTCAACTGCAGTGAAGGGAGGATACTTGGCCAAGCCATCCAATATTTATGCGGAGCCTAAATTGGATCAATCCAACCCTGAACACATACCTGTGAAGGAACCAATCTTTACTACGGGCGCGACGGAATCCACAAAAGAAGAAGAACCTTCTTTTGACATGCAGCTCGTACTAAAAGATGACATTCCAGCGGCGGACGAGCCCCTGGCCCATCAGACTGTAAACCAAGCATTGGCGGCAAGCATGTCTGCTGAGGATCCTGCTCTGCAGGACGAAGCAGAAGAACAAAAACGCCGTGCAGCAGAGAGAATACAGAAATTACGTAATCTGTCATTCAACATCAATGCTGCAGATCCCAATAACGAGTTTGAGACTGTGCCGGCTTACATCCGCCGCAATTTAGAATTATACAACACCATATCGCCCGCCCAGGATTTTTACAGCAACTACGAGGTAAAATCCGATGGCAGCAACAATGCCAGCATCAGTACGCTGAACACTTTCCTGGACGGAAAGAAACCGGACTAAGAATTTTGTTTTTAGCTGCTTATTCTGAGTTGTAAATGAAATCCCCTGAACAGTTCAGGGGATTTTTTTATACCGTTAGTAGTACAATATTTAACTTCAATGCACATATGTCCACCATCCTCATCACCGGCGGAACAGGCCTGATCGGTACAGCGCTTACAAAAATGCTGATTGAAAATGATCATTCGGTCATCGTTCTCACCCGTGATAAAACCAAGCATCAGCAGCAACACCCAAACATCTCCCATGCCCTATGGGACATTCCATCCCAAACCATCGACATAGGAGCAGTTAAAAAAGCTGATCGCATCATTCACCTCGCAGGTGCAAACGTCGCGGGCAAACGTTGGACAAAGAAGCGCAAAAAAGAAATCGTGGACAGCAGGGTACAATCCGCAAAATTGCTGGTAAAAGCACTGCAGGAAAATGAGAATAAAGTAAGATCGGTATTCACTGCTTCCGGTATCGGATGGTACGGTCCGGACAATCCTGCCGTCGTTGAACGCGGGGGATTTGTAGAAACCGATCCCGCCGCAGATGACTTCCTTGGCCAGACCTGCCTGCAATGGGAGCAAAGCCTCGAACCTGTAACGGCTATGGGCAAACGATTAGCGAAATTCCGCCAGGGCATAGTGCTTTCCAATGAAGGCGGCGCGTTGCAGGAATTTAAAAAACCAATGCGTACGGGCATTGCGGCCATCCTGGGCAGCGGCAGGCAGATCATGAGCTGGATACATATACAGGACCTCTGCAGGTTGTATTTGCATGCGCTCGAGCATGAGCAACTGCACGGCGCGTACAATGCGGTGGCCCATCAACCCGTCAGCAATAAAACATTCATGATGGAGCTCGCCAAACGGGAACGGGGGAAATTCGCCCTTCCGATGCATGTGCCTTCTTTTATATTAAAACTGGTGCTTGGCGAAATGAGCATCGAAGTGCTGAAGAGCACTACCGTCAACAATGAAAAAACCCGGCACACCGGGTTCAAGTTCTTATATCCTTCCATTGAAGCGGCGCTTAACCAGCTCCAGGGTAATCATTAAAGATCGCTGCGTTGAAACCTGCGCATGATAAAGAAAATGAAAAGCGCGATGTATGCCAGCACCAATATGTACAGCATGGTATAATTAGGCTGTTCCATAAATGTATCGGTGGCCCTTTGAAAGAATGGGAACGGTATCAGCGCATCCGATGCGTTCAATGGTAAATATTCCCCATGCAGCTTTAGCTTATGTATCATGTAAAGGCCCAGCACATTTTCGATGATCACCGCGTACGCAAAGTAAACTGCCATTACCAATCCTGATCGCTTAATAAGAATAGACATCAGCAAAGCCGCGCAACCATAAGTAAACGCCTGGAAAAGAAATAAA